>Ga0214543_1000008_pt1 | contig 385680 bp, 348 predicted proteins | sample CNSS2metaG_FD_160094 | JGI IMG/M metagenome (GOLD analysis project Ga0214543, IMG submission 160094) | Root nodule microbial communities from cowpea collected in UCLA plant growth center, Los Angeles, California, USA - CNSS2 | ecosystem: Host-associated > Plants > Roots > Nodule | place: USA... | reverse complement strand
GATCTATCGGTACACGCGAGAAGAGGCGGACCTGATGATCCGGCGCTACTGGTCGAGCAATTGTCCAAGCTGCGCCATGAGGTCCAAATGCACGACCAGCAAGTATAGGCGCATTCAGCGTTGGGAGCAGGAGCATCACCTCGAGGCAACGCTCATATCTCACAATTGGCCATGGCATCAGCGTTTTTACACAGCCAGGGTCGAGTAGTGTCATGTTCGCAGCAACGTCCGTTCCGAAACTGAGTGGTGCCAGTTGAACGCATAAAGACACATGAAATTACAACTCTCTGCGCAATCAGGCCCCCGCAACCAAACACTCAACGCCCGCAATCAACGCGTCGCACAATACCCATGCCTCCGGATCCCGTCGCATCTGTGCGGCGGCCCATAATCCGGCCGCTGTCCCTGTCGTCGGTGCTGGCTCCGCTGAGCCTTGAGCCCTTTACTGATAGTGCAGGGGAAACCGGTTCAGGCAATCCCGTGGCGGCGCATGATGCAGAGAGGCTGACGAGCTCGTCGCCCCCAGCGACTGAGCGGAGCAGGACGCAGGGGGCGGTACCCGCGTCCTGCTGCAGGGGTTACTTGACCTCGGTCACGGTCAGCTTGCCGTCGACGCGCTCGGCGACGAACTCGATATTCGCGCCTTCCTTCAGCTTCTCCAGGAGAGCGTCGTCCCGGACGCGGAACACCATCGTCATAGCGGGCATGTCCAGGCTCTTCAGTTCCTCGTGGATCAGCGTGACCTTCTTTGCCTTGAGATCGATCTTCTTGACAGTGGCTTTGGTGAACTCGGCAGCGAGAGCTCCGTCGGCTGTTCCGAGGGCGAGCGCAGAGGCGAGCGTGAGCTTGACGAGCGTTTTCATGTTGAACTCCTTTCGATGATCACTTCTTGGCAACGGTGACGTCGCCGTACATGCCGGCGTCGTAGTGGCCGGGCACGAGGCAGGCGATCTTGAACGTGCCGTCGTTGGTGAACTTCCAGACGATCTCGCCGGATTCCCCGGCGGTCAGGCGGATCGCGTTCGGATCGTCGTGTTCCATCTCCGGGAACTTCTCCATCACCGCCTTGTGCTCCATGATCTTGTCTTCCTGATCGAGCACGAACTCGTGTTCGAGTTCGCCCGCGTTCTTGATCGCGAAGCGGACGGTCTGGCCCTTGCGGACCTTGAAGGTCGACGGCGTGAAGATCATCTTGCCGTCTTCCGTCTCCTTCATGGTGACCCGGATCGTCTGGGTGGCGTCGGCTTTCTTGCCGGGTTCGCCGACGGCCATGGCCTCGCCGTGGCCGCCTGCATGATTGCCACCAGCGAACGCCGGAGTGGCGAGTGCGGCGATGATAACTCCGAAGATCTGAGCCTTCATTGTGTGGTCCTTAGGTTGGTTGAACATCGGCATGCCGGATCAGCCGTGGTTTGAGTGCTTCGGCGTGATCTGGGTCTTGGCGTCCTTCGCCTTGGTCCAGTCGGGAAGTTCGCCTGTCCACTCCCAGGCTTGCGTTCCGGCCGGGTTTTCGTACCAGCCGGGGTCGGCGTAATCGCCGGCCGAGATGCCCTCGCGCACCTTGACAACCGAGAACATGCCGCCCATCTCGATGGGGCCGTGCGGACCCCAGCCGGTCATCATCGGGATTGTGTTTTCGGGGATCTCCATCTCCATCTCGCCCATGTCGGCCATGCCCTTGGTGCCCATCGGCATGTATTCCGGCTGGAGCTTCTTGATCTTCTCGGCGACCTTCTTCTTGTCGACGCCGATGAAGGTTGGGATGTCGTGCCCCATGGCGTTCATCGTGTGGTGCGACTTGTGGCAATGGATCGCCCAGTCGCCGACGTATTTGGCGTCGAACTCGTAGGCCCGCATCGCGCCCACGGGGATGTCGATGCTGACCTCCGGCCAGCGCGCCTCCGGCCGCACCCAGCCGCCGTCGGTGCAGGTGACCTCGAAGTCGTAGCCATGCATGTGGATCGGGTGGTTGGTCATCGTGAGATTGCCGACCCGGACGCGCACCCGGTCGTTCTTGGATACGACGAGTGGGCTGATGTCCGGGAATACGCGGCTGTTCCAGCACCACATGTTGAAGTCGGTCATCTCCATCACGCGCGGCACGTAGGAGCCGGGGTCGATGTCGTAGGCGTTGAGCAGGAAGACGAAGTCGCGGTCGACGGGCATGACCTTCGGGTCCTTGGGATGGACGACGAAGAAGCCCATCATGCCCATCGCCATCTGCACCATCTCGTCGGAATGCGGGTGGTACATGAAGGTGCCCGACTTCACGAGGTCGAACTCGTAGACGAAGGTCTTGCCGACCGGGATATGCGGCTGCGTCAGGCCGCCGACGCCGTCCATGCCGGAGGGCAGGATCATGCCGTGCCAGTGGATCGTCGTATGCTCCGGCAGCTTGTTCGTGACGAAGATGCGCACTCGGTCGCCTTCGACCGCTTCGATGGTCGGACCCGGCGACTGGCCGTTATAGCCCCAGAGATAGGCGGTCATGCCCTCTGCCATTTCCCGCTCGACCGGTTCGGCGACGAGGTGGAATTCCTTGACGCCGTTGTTCATCCGGTAGGGCAGTGTCCAGCCGTTGAGGGTAACTACAGGGTTGTAGTCCGGACCGGACGTCGGCTTTACCGGCGGCTGGGTCTCCGCCGTCTCCATCACGGCGGCCTCTGGCAGGCCCATGTTGGAGGTCTTCGCCCAGGCGGCGGTCGACACCAGTGCGGCGCTCGCGCCGAGCAATTGTCTTCTGTTGAACATTGCCTGTTCCTTTCCTTAATGACCGCCACCGCCGCTTTCGGCGGCAGCCGCGACTTCCGTTTCTCTCGAGGCCGCGCCCGCGCCGCCGCCGTAGATCGCGGGAGCGAGGTTTGCCTTGGCCAGCCAGAAGTCGCGCTTGGCGTTGACCGCAAGCAGGATCGAATTGACCTTGTCGCGCGTGTCGGCGAGCAGCTCGAATGCGTTGGTGATCATCGCGTTGTAGGTGAGGAGGGACTCCTCCTCGATCTTGGTGCGCAGTGGCACGACGTTGTTGCGGTAATGCCCGGCGATGTCGTAGTTGGCGTTGAGCAGCGCGACCTGAACCGCCGTCTCGACGTCGATGGTCTTCTTCGCGATCAGCGTCTTCACCCGGTCCGACACGACGCGAGCCTGCTGCTGGTTCTGCACCCAGACCGTCTGCTTGCCCGTGGCCTCAGCCGTCTTCGCCTCGACGGAAGAGAACCCGGCATTCTTCGCCGCATACTCGGTGGCCGAGACACAGCCGCCAAGCACCAGTGGCAGAGCAAGCGTCGCGGCAAGTCTGGCGTTCATCATGACGCGCCTCCTTCCGGAGTCTGTGCGTCGTTCTGGTTACGCCACGGCTTGGGATCGACCGGGACGCGATGGGTGTAGCCCGAGACCGGGCTCGTATATCTGAGGGGGCGGACTTCGGCCTGCGAGGCGGCGAGATCGTCCGAAGCAATGACGTCGGGAGGTAATGTGGTGGCGCATCCGCTGGCAAATAGCGGCAGTGCGGCCATGATAAACAAAGGTCTCATGGTTATGTCCGAATAGGAATTGCAGCGGCGCTTGCGAGCAAACAACGCTCACGAACGCACGGATTCGACCCGCGAAAGCGGATATGTCCTACTCAGATATTCGGGGGGCGGTGCAGCGGCGGGAGTTCGCCCATCGTTCGGGCATCGTCGACGAACTCGCGGATGGAAGCGACACGGGGCCCGCCGACCGCGTCGGCGTCGGTGACGATGGCCATGCTGACGCAGAAGCCCTTGCAGCAGTCGGTCTTCACCAGCTTCTGAAAGTCTTCCGGGGAGGTATGGTGATCGCCGTGGCGATGGTCGGGTGTCGCCATTTCGTGGTGGTCATTGAACTGAACGATGTCGGAATTCGCCCAAGCTCCGTGCATCGCGGCGGAGGCGGTCGGCAACGAGTATCCCGCCAGCGACATGACAATCACCAAGCGAAGCAGAATCAGCATCTTTTGCAATGTGATTCGAGGCATACCCATACCCGAGGACTAACATTGGTCCCGAAGTTGTCAATTGTCAGCTTCTAACCTTGACGCGATTCGCGTCTATTATGTGGCACCGCAGCGAACCGGTCGCGCCGTCGATCCGATGCTGAATTCGGTGTAATGGTTTCAACGATGGCAAGGTCAAGCGAGAAATGGCTGGGAGCAGAAAGCAGCATCATCATCATTCGCCGTCCCTGTCCGCCAATCCGCAAGAGGTTCGATGACGAGCCTGACTGCGTACCTCGGCCTTTTCCTGGTTGCACTCGGCGCGGCGACCGTACTGCCTTTCCAGTCCGAGCCGCTGCTTGTCGGACTGCTTGCGTCAGGCAAATTCTCGACGATCTGGCTGCTCGTCGTCGCCAGCCTCGGCAACGTGCTGGGGTCGGTCTGCAACTGGGTGCTCGGACGCTTCATCGATCGGTTTCACGACCGCTCATGGTTTCCGGTGAAGGCGTCCTCGTTGGAGAAGGCAGGCGGATGGTACCGTCGCTATGGCCGCTGGTCGCTGCTCCTCTCCTGGATGCCTATCTTTGGAGACGCACTGACCGTGCTTGCTGGCGTTTTGCGGGAGCCCTGGTGGTCCTTCCTGCTGCTGGTCACAATCGCCAAAACGGGGCGCTATCTTGTCCTCGCCACGGCAACGCTCGGAATGCAGTCGGCACTTGGCATTTGATTTGGCGGATCGTCCCGCAGCGCTTCGTTCAGCCGGAACTATTCAGTCTCGCTTTAATCGAGTTCATCTGCTCGATTTCCTTGCGCTGCCCTTCTGAGATTTGCCTGCATAGATTCACCAGTTCCTCGTCCGTGAGCGTCGCTTCGCGGCACATCAGAATAGCTCCCGAATGATGGGGGATCATCGAGGCGACGAACTGATCGTCGTCGATCCGGGCCTGGATGCGGGTTCCCGTAAACGCCGCGACGAAGAGGGCGGCCAGACCGAGATAAAGGGCTATGTTCAGACCCTTGTTCTTGTACATCCCGCCCATGGTCGCGAGCATGATGATTCCCATCGGAGCGACCATCGTCAACGCCATGTAGAAGGTGTTGAGGTTGTTACGGAAATCGGCCCAGCCGTCGATCATCGAGAACATCACGATATACATGACGATCAGACTGAGCGCCATATTGATGGCGAACATCAGGTAATGGTGCGTCGTCGCGTGCCGGCGCTGTGTCGGCTGTGTGTCTTGCTCTTTCATGGCGATCCTCCGCTTCACTGCCGTCTGCGACAGCCATAGGAACCGGGGGCTCGCGCATTCGTTCCCGCAAAGAGGCTATGCCTCTGCAACCCGGGTCACGGATCATCCGGAAATCGGTGCGTCGGACGACGTTCGGCCGCATTGTTTTGCTCACCGAAATCTGTCGGCAGCATCCTTGGCCATCCGGTTCACGCACCAGTGTGCGTAGATCGGCCCAAACATCGGGCCGAGAAGCTTTGCCGCTATCGTCGCCGGGTAGTCATAGTCGATGAACACGCGCAACCGCGCGGGCTGGCCAGGTTCGCTGATCTCGAATCCCATGCGGTAGGCGCCGATTACGAGGAGATTCGGGCAGCCTCGCGTCTCCCATACCTTGCGTCGAGGTGGCTGCCGCTCGGTGATCACTTCTTCGACGGAAAGCACCAGACCAAGTATGTTGCCACGCATCTTGATAACCGAACCGGCAGTGCGGCCTCTGGCTTCGTCGAACTCGTACGACATCCGCCCGCCGAGCATCATATCGAAGGCTTCTGCATGTGCGAGCCGAGGCTCGCCTGGTCATCCAGATAGTCAAAAAGCACGTCTGCGGAGGTCGCTATATCGGTAATGGCTTGTGCCGCGTGAGCGTAGGTCATGTGATATCGTCGGTTTTTATGCGGTGGTCCCCGTGGCGATGACCGCCATGACCATGGAAGAGTTGCATCAACGGACAGGCGAGCAGCAGCAGGTACGGAGCGAGGCCAAATGCATGCTGCCAGTGCTCACGCAAAATGAAGAACGCGACGATCACCGCGAGCGAGGCGGCGAATAGCGTCCACTTGCGGTCCCAAATCATATCCGTGTACTCCTCAACCTGAGCGAATTGCCGATCACGCTGACCGACGAGAGCGCCATGGCGGCCGCTGCGATGATCGGCGACAGCAAGAGTCCGAATGCGGGGTAGAGCACGCCAGCCGCAACCGGGACGCCAGCGGCGTTGTAGATGAAGGCGAAGAAAAGGTTCTGCCGTATGTTCCTCATCGTCGCGTGGCTGAGCTGCCGTGCCCGCACGATGCCCTGAAGATCACCCTTGAGCAGCGTGACGCCGGCGCTCTCGATTGCCACATCCGTCCCCGTTCCCATGGCGATGCCGACGTCGGCGGCGGCGAGGGCCGGGGCGTCGTTGACGCCGTCACCTGCCATGGCCACGATGCGACCCTCGTTTCTCAGGCGTCTGACGATTTCGCTCTTGTGCTCCGGCAGGATTTCCGCCTCGACCTCCGTGATGCCGAGCTTGCGAGCAACCGCATTGGCCGTGGTCCTGTTGTCACCAGTAAGCATCACCACGCGAGCACCGTCCTTCATCAGTGCCTCGACGGCGGCGGGTGTCGTCGGCTTTATCGGATCGGAGATCGCGAACAAGCCGCCGACTCTGCCGTCCATGGCGACGAAGATGACGGTCGCTCCTTCGCCCCGCAGTGCTTCCGCCTTTTCGGTAAGCGGGGCCACGTCCACCTTCTCTTCGGACATGATTTGGTGGCTTCCGATAACGAGCCTGTGTCCCTTTACCGTGCCCGTGACGCCTTTGCCGACCGGGCTGTCGAAGTTCTCTGCCGTCCCGAGAGCCAGCCCCCGCTCATTGGAGGCCTCGACGATTGCCGCCGCGAGCGGATGCTCGCTCGCCCGCTCCAGGGTGGCGGAGAGCTGCAGGAGTTCGTCCTCGGCTATCCCGTTCACGGCGACGACCGATGTGACCTTCGGTTTGCCCTCGGTCAGGGTCCCGGTCTTGTCGACCACAAGCGTGTTGACCTTTTCGAAACGTTCGAGCGCCTCGGCGTTCTTGATCAGCACGCCGGCGCGAGCACCCTGTCCGACGCCGACCATGATCGACATCGGCGTGGCGAGGCCCAGCGCGCACGGGCAGGCGATGATCAGCACGGCGACGGCGGCGACGAGTCCATGGGTGAAACGCGGTTCCGGACCGATCCACATCCAAGTGGCGAAGGCGACGATGGCGATGAGGATGACAGCGGGCACGAACCAGCCCGAGACCTCATCGGCCAGCCGCTGGATCGGCGCGCGCGAGCGCTGGGCTTCCGCCACCATCTGTACGATCTGCGACAGCATGGTGTCACGGCCGACCTTCCCGGCCTCCATGACGAAGCCGCCCGTCTTGTTCATCGTACCGCCGATCAGCTTCGCCCCGACCTCCTTGGTGACGGGCATGGACTCTCCGGTAATCATCGACTCATCCACCGAGCTTCGGCCTTCGACGAGCGTCCCGTCGACCGGGACTTTCTCACCCGGCCGCACGCGCAGCCGATCGCCGACGGCAACGGCTTCGAGCGGCACGTCTTCGTCGGTTCCGTCATTCCGGATACGACGGGCCGTCTTCGGGGCGAGATCCAAAAGCGCGCGGATCGCTCCGCCCGTCTGCTCGCGAGCACGCAGTTCCAGAACCTGCCCGAGCAGGACGAGCACGGTGATGACCGCTGCGGCCTCGAAATAGATTGGGACCGCTCCGTCGGCGGATCGGAACGTCGCTGGAAACAGTCCGGGCGCAACCGTCGCGATCACGCTGTAGACCCAGGCCACGCCCGTGCCCATCGCGATCAGGGTGAACATATTCAGGCGGCGAGTGACGAGGGAGCGCCATGCGCGTTCGAAGAAGGGAGCGCCCGCCCAGAGGACCACGGGGGTCGCGAAGACGAGCTGGAGCCAGTTCGACGTCTGGGCGCCGAGCAGCATGTGCAGGTTGGTGAGGTGACCGCCCATTTCGAGTGCCAGCACAGGCAGTGTCAGGACGAGCCCGATCCAGAACCTCCGCCGCATGTCGACGAGTTCCGGACTGGGACCGGTTTCGGCGGTGACGACTTCGGGTTCGAGGGCCATACCGCAGATCGGGCAGTTGCCCGGGCCGATCTGCCGCACCTGTGGATGCATCGGGCAGGTGTAGATCACCCCGTCACGTTCTTCAGTGCGCGACTCCCGGACGTGCGCAGTGGCGTTGTCGCTCGCATGATGATGGCGATGGTGCTCGTGACCCGGAGGTTGATGTTTGTGCTCATCCATGGCGGACAGCTCCATAACGGGACCGCTCATCAAGCAAAGATAGAGCCCCAAGCCTCAGAGCCAATGTCACGCCCCAAAACGTTCAACATCTCTGACGATTGAGCGACAAGTCGTAAACCGCAGGAATTGACGCCTCACAAAGCGGCCACGCCAAATGGCGCCCTGATACCAAGCTTCTTGCCATCCGCCGAGCCGGCGATCTCTTCAATGATCGGGCACTCGGGGCGGTCGTCGCCGTGGCAGTGGCTGGCTAGATGCTTCAGCGTCTCCGCCATTTCCTGAATTGCGGCGATCTTGCGCTCCAGTTCGGCGATGTGCTCCAGAGCCACCGCCTTGACGTCCGCGCTGGTTCTGGACCGATCCCGCCAGAGGGTGAGCAGATCCTTGATCTGATCGACCGAGAAGCCGAGATCGCGGGCGCGGCGAACGAACCGAAGCGTGTGAATGTCGTTGTCGCTGTAGACACGGTAACTGGAGGCGGTCCGAAGGGCAGGGCGGATCAGACCGATCTGCTCATAGTAGCGGATCATTTTCGAGGAGATGCCGCTGGCCTTGGAAGCTTGACCTATATTCATGGTTCACCCTTTCGTTACGGGGCGTCCGGCATCGCCGAACGCCTCTGCTGTTCTCAGGCAGGATTGATCGACCGCAGCCGCAGAGCGTTGCCTAGGACGAAGACGCTCGACATCGCCATCGCAGCCGCCGCCAGGATCGGCGAGAGCAGGGTTCCGTTCAGCGGGTAGAGCACGCCTGCGGCGACCGGAACCAGGCTGACATTGTAGGCGAACGCCCAGAAGAGGTTCTCCTTGATGTTGCGGATCGTAGCCTTGCTGAGGGCGATCGCCTTCGGGACACCGTTCAAGTCTCCGGACATCAGGACGACATCGGCGCTTTCGATTGCGATGTCGGTTCCCGTGCCGACGGCAATGCCGACGTCGGCCTCGGTGAGCGCAGGGGCGTCGTTGATACCGTCGCCGATGAAAGCAACCCTGCGGTCACCGTGCCGGAGCTTGCTGACGGCCTCAACCTTGCCGTCCGGCAGCACCTCGGCGACGACTTCGTCGATGCCGAGCTCCCTGGCTATCGCTTCGGCCGTGCGGCGATTGTCGCCGGTGATCATCGCCACCTTCAAGCCGAGATCGTGCAGGGCTTTGACTGCCTGCGGCGTGGTTTCCTTGATTGGATCGGAGACGGCGATGATCGCCGCCAGCCGGCCGTCGATCGCCGCGTAGAGCGGCGATTTGCCGCCGTCGCCAAGCCGCTCGGCCTCCTCAGCGAAGGCGGAAACGTCGATGCCGTGCTTCTTTAGCGCGCGATCCGCGCCTACGAGGACTTCCAGCCCATAAACAATCCCCCGAACACCGAAACCCGGAGTGGCTTCGAAGTCCGTCGCGGGGACCACTGCAACACCTCTGGACCTTGCCGCCGACATGATCGATTCCGCGATCGGGTGTTCCGAAAGCGCCTCAAGGCTCGCAATCAAGGAGAGGACCTCGTTCGCATCGAACCCGTCGCTGACGATGACGTCTGTCAGCTCCGGGCGGCCTTTCGTGAGGGTGCCGGTCTTGTCGAGCGCGACGACATCGGCTTCCCGCAAGCTCTGCAGCGCCTCGCCCTTGCGGAAAAGGATGCCCAGCTCGGCGGCGCGCCCCGTGCCGACCATGATCGATGTCGGCGTTGCCAGGCCCATGGCGCAGGGGCAGGCGATAATCAGGACGGCAACCGCGTTCACCAGCGCGAATGAAAGCGCGGGCGAGGGGCCGAACGCGTACCACGCGGCGAAGGTCACCACCGCCGCGAGGATGACCGCGGGAACGAACCACCCCGTCACCTTGTCGACCAGCGCCTGGATCGGCAGCTTCGATCCTTGTGCTGCTTCGACCATCCTGATGATCTGAGCAAGCAGCGTGTCGCTGCCGACCTTGGTCGCCTTGAAGGTGAAGGACCCGTTCTTGTTGATGGTGCCGCCGATGATCTCGTCTCCGGCGGCCTTTTGCACCGGCACAGGCTCTCCGGTGATCATGGATTCGTCGACGTAGGAACTGCCTTCGAGGACTGCGCCGTCGACCGGGATCTTCTCGCCGGGCCTGATCCGGATGATGTCGCCGACGACAACGTCGCTGATCTGGATCTCCAAGAACTCGCCGCCATGAGAGACGAAAGCGGTTCTCGGCTGCAGGCCAATCAGCCGCTGGATCGCTTGGCTGGTGCGGCCCTTCGCACGCGCCTCGAGGTAACGGCCGAGCAGGATCAGGGTGACGATGACTGCTGCCGCCTCGTAGTACACGTTCGCCGTTCCGGAAGGTAGAACGCCCGGGGCGAAGGTTGCGACGACGGAGTAGCCCCAGGCGGCGGCCGTCCCGAGTACCACCAGCGAGTTCATGTCGGGCGTCCGGCGCAGAAGGTTCGGCACGCCCTTCTTGAAGAAGCGCAGCCCCGGTCCGAACAGGACCACGCTCGCCAGTGCAAACTGGATGTAGAGGTTGTGGCGCATGCCGATGGTGTCCATGACCAGTTCGTGGACGCCCGGCAGGAAGTGAGAACCCATTTCGACCAGGAAAAGGGGCAGGGTCAACAGCGCCGAGAATATCACCAGGATCTTGAGTCTGCGGACTTCCGCGGTGCGGTGATCTTCGGTTTCCTTGGCTGCCTCGGTGACGGCCGCCTTGCGGACCGCATATCCGGCATCTCGAACCGCAGCCTCGAGCGCCCCGACATCAACCGCACCGGAAACCAATCGAATGGTCGCCTTCTCCGTTGCGGGATTCACCGACGCATCCGCGACACCCGGAACGGCCTTCAACGCCTTTTCCACACGAGAAACGCACGAGGCGCAGGTCATTCCTTCGACATCAAGTTCCTGGATTTCGACCTTGGGCTCGTAGCCGGCATTCTCGATCGCGCGAAGAACAGCCTTCGTATCCGGCATTCCGGTGAACTGAACGGTCGCCCGTTCGGTAGCGGGGTTGACGTTTGCCGAGGCGACGCCGGGCACTGCCGAAATAGCCTTCTCGACGCGTCGCACGCAGGAAGCACATGTCATGCCATTAATGCCGAAGTCGGCGGACATAGGAAGAGACGTCGATTTCTCGATCTGAGTTAATGCAGTCATCGAAGCGATCCAATTACAACTGCAGTATCAGATACTCCTTCCAACAATGGTAAGGTCAAGGCTTATTGTGAAGAGTTTTCCATGCGCCCGCCGCTGCCGTAGAGGAGGAGGGCAGGCAGGCCGCTAAGCCGCTGTGCGGATCGGATCGAAAGAGACGTCGAGGACGGCATCGAGCTGTCGGTCCAAGAAGCGCCCCGGGTCGGCTTCGGAATCGAGCAAGTGCGTGTTGGCACATGCTTTGAATACTCCACGGCGGTAATAAGGGCGGCGAACATGCCGCTGGGCAACGCACCGGATGTAATGGCTCGAAGCCGGCCAGAAGTAGAAACTGTAAGACCGGCAAAGCACCCGGCACCTGCCTTCGGCTCAATGCCCTGTAAGGACAAGTGTCTGCACCGGCAGGAGTAGCGCTTGGAGCCTGAGGATCATCGCATGCACGAGCCCGACCGCATCCACCATATGCAGGAACAGCCAGCGTGAGGTGCTTATGTCGGGCGACTGCAACTGATCGTGGTTCCTGGTGTAAGCATTGGCGATGCAACTGCTTCCCGGCGGTATGTCCGAGAACTCGCCCATAAACAGCGGTTCGAGAAATGTGGTCAGCGTTCCCGGTCTAGCCATTTGTTGCACGTCTGCGAGCTGATCGGTCGGGCGAATCTGCCCGGTTGCGATGACCTGCTGGACCTCGGTGACGACCATCGGGATGATGGTGAAGGGTTTGCCGATGCAGGTCGCCTCGGCGATCATTCCGGGTTTCATGACCTGGGCCTCGATCTGGCCGAAGCCGGCAATCAGCCCTATGCGGCGATCATCGGGCACGAGAATGCCGGCCGACCGGATTGCCGGATTGACGATGTCGCCGGGCCGCAAGGCGAATTGCTGAACCATGCCGGCCGTTCCGGCACGTATAATGGTCTTGTCGAGTTCCACCTGCGCTTGGGCGAGTGTCGCCTGGGCGCTTGCCTTCTGCGCCGGCAACAGGGTCGAGATCTTTGTCTCCAGCGTCTGCTTGTTCGAAATGGCCGCATCGAGTGCACCCTTCCGGGCGTCCACGGTAACCTGGCGCCTTTCGATTTCGCGCTTTGCCACCACGTTGGGATTGCGGCGATTGAGTTCAACCTGTGTGGCCAGTTCATCGAGGGCCTGCTGGTAGGCGCCCTCTGCCTGCGCGATCAGGCCGTCGGCCGATGCCAGTTCGGTCTTGGCGACAGCCGTTTCGGCGTCGATTTCCGCGACCCGCCGTCGGGCCGTTTCAAGCGCAGCATGCTGTTCCTTGTTATCGAGGCGGAACAGGGGAGCGCCGGCGGCGACCTTCTCGTTCGTGCCGACGAAGACCTCGGCCACCCGCCCATTTCTCTCAGGCAATATGGTGACCGTACGGAAGACCGCCGTGACGTTCTTTGTTGACGGATGATAGTAGAAAATCAGGGTTATCAACGACACCGTCAGGATCACACAGGCGGTGATGCCCCATCTCAGCTCGAACCACATCGAATAAAGATTGATCTCTCGCCCGATCCTCTTTCCCTGAACGTAGCGTCGGAAGAGGAAATCCGGAAGGATGGTAAGCATCGAACAGATCAAGAACTCCAGCACGGCTCATCCCCTCCGCTCTGATAAGGTGTCGTTCGGCGAAGGCTCCGGTTCGAACGGTGCCCATTGGTGCTCGGGCTGCGCCGGATGAGGTTTTGACGGCGTGACGGGAGGTTCCGTCGCCGCGGTTTCGAAAGGCCGTTCGTCCCGATGGGCGATTTTTCGTAGCGAGTCGGCCATCGAACTCATGGGTGTCGAAAAGTCCGGAAATTCGATCAATGCCAGGAGCAGCGCGGCGATCCAGAAGAGGTGATTGTGCGTGAAGAGCGCAATCAGCGACAAAACAGCCACTAATTGTAACTGCACCTTGCTGGCGCCGTGCGCCATATGCTCCGGCAGGGCGTGCAGCCGTAGGTACAGGAGGCCGATCAGAAAGATCAGCAGCAGCACGAACACGACCATGATGTTGAAGAGAACATCCGTGTCGCCCGGAGCGGTGATGAACACCGGCAGATGATCGATCGCTGACGGATGCAATGTCTCTGGCATTTCCGCGATCCCCCAAGAATACTATTTAGCATGATCTGAGTTTCGGAGCATCACTTCAGAGCCACCGCTCAGTCGTCAGCGACGTCCCATTTGTCGTCCGGATCGAAACGATCGATGAACGGCACGATCGCCTCGGTGCTGGACCCAAGATCCCGTTCATAGACGATGCCCTGCTGGTTGACGACGAAGGTGTTGACGCCGGTCTCGGCATATTTGACCGGCCAGGCGATCAGGCCAAAGCCGGCAATCATGTTGCCGTTGATGACGTAGTCGTATCTACCACCCGCGATGTTGTCGCCCTGCGAGGTCAGGATGCGGAAGCGATAGCCGTAATAACCCTCGCCGGCCTTTGCCTTCTCCAGCGCCGCCTCGCTGATGGCGTCGCCGACGGGACTTATCTCCCCGCCCTCGCCGGCGGGCCAGTAGAGCCCATCGGTCTGGCCCTCGCTGCTGATCAGCCTCTGAGCATATTCCAGCACGCCGTCCGCATCGCGGTCCTTCGAGGCATAGTCCTTCTGCGCCTCGACATAGGCGCGCGCCGCCTCGATCGCTTCCAGCTCGTTCTCGCCGACGCGGCGGTTGACGATCTCCTCTAGGCCGACATAGGTGTCGAAGGCCCATTTGCCGTCCTCGCCTTTGGCGATCGGGAACGGCAGCGGCCAGAGCCGATCGCCGATTTCGAGGACCTTCCGCTCGTCGAGATCGCGCATTACGACGTTGCGGGCAGCGCCCTCGCGAATGAGCGCGAAGGTCTCCATCGCGCCTTCGGCCGCTTTAAGCTTTGCCGCGTCCAGGCCCAGGAGCTTTGCCAATCCGTCGAAATCATTGGCCGCAAGCGCCGACTTGAAGGCCTCCACGGCCTTCGACGGATCGTCGAAGGCCGGCGGGTCATCCGCCGCGACATAGTCAATGATGCTTCCCGCTTCCTGCGCCTGTGCGAGACCAATTGGCATCGGGGCAAAGACGGCGGCGAAGGAGATCGCCGATCCCAGAAGAAGAATGTGAACGCGCTTGCTCATCGTCGTGCTCCCCACTGCATGTCTCCTTAGAATCGACCTCGATTTTAAGGAGAGAGGCATGCAGCAATTCAAAGTGCTACAGCCACCTTTGCGCGTCTGATGAGACGCGCGGCGATGTAACGTCCGCTCAGCGTCCGCGGCCGCCGCCGCGCTTGATCGCCTTATGCCCTCCGCCCCCGCGCTGGCCCCCGCCCATGCTGTGGCCGCCCCGGCGTGACGATGCCACCTCGCGCCGCCCGGAATTGACGTTGCCAAGACCCGAGGGCTTCTTCGGCCGGTTCTCGGCCTTGGCCGCCATCTTCGGCCTGCCGGCAGGCCGGTCGACTTGCGAGGGCTTTTTGTCCTTCGGGCGGTTGATGCTCGGCTTGGGGACGTCCGGCCTCGCTTTCGCCGCCGCCTGCCTGCCGCCGCCAGGGCTCGCCGCCGGCCGAGGCTCCGCCTTCAGCCCCTCGAGCGTGCTCTTGCGCACGTCCTTGAGCTGGCCGCCGCCACTGCCCGGGCGCGCCACCGACCGGTCGCGCTGGAGTTCCGCGGCGCGGTTGCGGATGTTGTTGCCGCCATTGGCCTTGATGTTGTTCTCTATGTTCGTCCGGTCGAATTTGCTCAACTGGTCTCGATCGAGCGTGATCTTGCTTCGGTCGACATTCCTCCAGTCGATGTCGTTCCACTTGACCTTGCCGGTGAAGTCGATGTCGTTGAAGCACTTGTTGCAGTCGATATTGATGTCGCCATTCCAGCGACCGCCCCAGACACCCCAATCGTCCCAGTCGACGATGGCGGCCCAGGCAAAACCAGTCACGGCGCCGGCGAAGAAGGTTGCGGCCGGATAATAGTAGGCGGGGTAGGGATCGGGATAATAGGCGATCGGCACCGGCGCGTAATCCGGCTCGTAGAGCATCTCCGGCGGATATTGCGGCACGTAGATCTTTTCGGTGTTCGCTGGCTGGATGACGATGTTGTCGCCCTCTTCGACCACCGTCACCTTGTCGTCCGTCTTGATGACACCCTTGGCGACCGCCTCATTTCGCAATTGCTGGATCGCGATCAGCACATCCTTCTGCTGATAGGCGATAGCCTGGCCGAGGCTCTGCGTCCATTCGAGGTCGTCGCTCATCATCTTGACGATCTCAGGATAGTTGAGCAGCGAGACGATGCTCCCGTCCCAGTCCGCCTTCGGCTTCAGCCCGGAGTTCTTCGCCCGGGCATCGAGAAAGCGTTCCGCCTCGACGATCTGCAAGGGAAAGAGCGAGGCGGCGGATATCAGCGCCACCAGCTCATCGGGATAAAGCGCGATCCGCGCCACCAGCACTTCAAGCTCGTCCTCGGTAAGCGGTTCCGGGGCGGCCTGCTCCTGCGGGGCGGGGGCAGACGCGGTCGCCTGCGCGAGCGCCCCCGGTGCCTGGATTGACAGCATCAATATGCTGCCAATTGCAATCATCGCTGTCCTGATCATCTGTTTACTCCCTGGCGCCGGTTCGCCTCTCGACCTCCCGGAGCGAACCGGCCACGTCTCTAGTTCCAGCGGTAACTCCTACTTCACCAGTTCGATCTCGCTCGGCCACCAGTCCTTTGTGAATCTCCTGGATCAAAGACTCTGCTACGTCGCGGTTCGAGATGAACTCCGGGAAATATGATCCTGCACGCGCATTCTCGGTCTCAGGGCTTGGGCGTGTACCAGATCGGTGACGTGTAGGCGCGCTCTTGCAGGGTCATGGTGGTACCGCTGAGCGCCTTCACGCCGAAGCGCTTGGCGTCGTAGGCTGTCCAGCGCGGGGTCGGGATCTCGATGACACGGCCGTAGTAAAAGGCGGATTGGCTGGCGTCGAAGTCGGGGTCCTGCCACACGGCGATCAACTCAGGCGCGCCGATCGTATTGGTCCATGTGGCGTTGGCGACATCCACGCTGTCGCCGACGGGCGGAAGCTTTCCGTCGGCGCCGGCCTTGCGGTCGCCCGACCAGGCGACGTCGTAAACCTTCTCCTGCAACTTGCCATCCTTGTCGAGCCAGCCCTTGACGATCTGGTAACGATCGAGATTCGCCCCGATCGGATCCTTCAGCGCCGCAACCAGGAAGGTCGGCGATTTGCCCTCTGGTGCTTCGCCGAGATCTCCGCCCATCGGCACGCCCTTGGCGTAGCCGATGCCCGCCGGCATGCGGTTTTCCGCGTCCCCCGGTCCGAAATCCCAGCCGCCGAAGAAGCGCACGATCATCCGCGGGCCGGTCGTGGCGTAGGTTTCCTTGCGCTGCATGGCATCCCACAGAGATTCGCGGGTGTTTTCCTTGGCCCAGACGGCGGCATAGCCGGAACCAGAGACTTCCCAGTCCATCACCTTCACGCCGGTTTTAGGGTTGTCGATGAAGGCGGCGGTCATGCGATGCGGGCTCGGCTCCTGTGGGACGGTCTTGCCGAAGAAATTGTCCTCCTCCAAGGCCGTGAGGGAATTATGCGCGTCGCTGCTGCCGACCAGGCCGAACTTGTAGGGGTTGGTGCCGAATTCCTTCTCCAGCTTCAGACCGTTCTTGTAGGCCGAGCGGACGTATTCAAATTCAAGCATCTCCTTCGTCTTCGCAACGCTGCCATCGAGATTGCCCTTATCCCAGATCTCGAAATTGGCGAACTCGTCATTCGGCGACAGGAACGGGTGCGCTTCGCCCGTCCCCTTGGTCTGGGTCGCTTCATAGAGGCGCTCCCATTTCGCGCGCGTTTCGACATAGCCGCTATCGAGTTTCTTGCCGAAGGCCTCGACGGTCGGGAACATCAAACCATTGCTCAGATTGCCGTTATGCGCGATCGCGAGGACGTTACCGCCGGTCTTTTGTTCGTAGGCTTCCATCCACTTCCAGAGGTCGACCGGATTATCGCTGCCGTAAGGCGGATAGACGGTGAAGGGTTCGACCTGGCTCGCCTTGTCGCCATTGTCGCGGAAGATGACATTGCGGTGCAGGTTGTTGCCGCCCGTATTCGACGTCCATTCGAAACCCATGAAAGCGGTGAAGTGCCCTGGGTCGTTGTGGTGCTCCGCCGCGGCAATGGTCTCTTGCCAGGCGCTGTGATAGGGGCGCGTCCCCGGGAAGTACATCAGATCCTTGGGGAAGGTGCCGTGCGAAAAGGCGACGATGATTTGCATCGCGGCCTCGCCGCCCTTGCCGGATTGGATCATGTCATACCATTTGCGGCCGGTTGGATCGGCGACAAGGTCTGGCTTACCGGCGAACAGATCGGGGAAGAAGCCCATATTGTCGGAGTGATCGGCAACGACGAGAAAGTCGAGCGGGCGGGAGAGCTTCACCGGTTGGCCGGTGGAGGAAACAACCTCTTCGCCCTTTGCGAACCGATAGGCGTCCATCGGTCCGAGACGCGCACCAAAGGCGCCGGCGTCCATGGAAAAGGACGTGTGCAGATGCGTGTCGCCGAAGAACGGTCGCGTCGGAAAGTCGCGGCCGACATAGGGCGAGTAAGCCGGCGGGCGCTGGTGCGCGCGGTCGGCGGCGTCCTTGCCGAGCGTGCCAGCGTCCTGCGCGAATGCGGGCAGCACGAGACCGAATATCACCAGGCTGGTAAGCGCCGTACCCTGCAACAAAACTCTTGTCATGATTTCCCTCCTGAATATCGATTTGTTTCAGTGGTGTCCCGGACCGCAGGCGAGCGCGCCGCCGTTATCGGAAATCTTGAGTTGGGGTGGGCTACTTGCCTCGGCGGTTGCCGTCGCGGGCGCGGTGAAAACCGCCGGCTTCGACGAGGCGGCCTTAACTGCGGTGCCGGGAAGCGGCTGACGTCCGACCTGTTCATAGGCAAGCAGGAACCGCGCCTGTTGCGCCGCTGGTCCATAAAGGCGGATGAGACCGAGCTCGTGCGCCTTGCGGATCGTCAATCGTCCGCTGGCGATCTCGCCGATCACGATCTCACCGGATACGAGAACGACATCACCCGGTTCGGGGCCTGTCACGTGCACGCGTGTCCGCGACCCGCTTTCGCCCGACTCAAACCGCGCCCACAGCATCGGCTCGATGAGGACGACCGAGACCGACGGGCCGCGCATCCCGCCCGAGGTCGCGCCCAGCCCTCGGCCAAGCCGTTCAAGCGATCGCACCGTCTTGCTGTATTTTGCGCCGAACAGATCCGGTGCCGCCGGGTCCGGAGGCGGCAACCGATGCGCGGCGATGGCGGCCGAAATGGAGCCGAGCACGTGCAACGCGTCCGGATAGACCCAGTTCAACAGCCCCCGCGCCATCGTGACATCGTCATGGTAGCCGCAGGCAGAACTAGCCGAGGGCGACAGCGTTGCGGCCGCCGCTAGCGACAGCAGGAATAGACGGGTCACGTATACGTGTCGGCGCATCGTCGACTCCCTAAAACATCGCCAGTCGTTGCATCGTCCAGAACATGGCAAGCGAGCCAATCGCATAGGCCGGAACGCGTTGCCCCCAGGCCGGAAGCGGCAGGGGGAGACGACGTGCAACGGCTGCAAGCGCCAGCACTGCGGCCACGAAGAGAAGCTGGCCGATCTCCACACCGAGGTTGAAGAAAAAAAGCGCAAGCGGAATGTGGGTCGTGGGCAGGCCGGTCTCGCTGAGCGCGCCGGCAAAACCGAAGCCGTGCAGCAGACCGAAACCGAAGGCGACCAACCACGGCGCCTGCGCCGCTATGCCATGGTATCCTTGGTCCCGACGTATGATTTCGGCGGCAACGAAGACGATAGAAAGCGCGATCACCGCCTCCACGGGTGTCTGCGGCACATGCACAAGCCCGAGTGTCGCGAGCGCGAGCGTGATGGAATGGGCAATGGTGAAGGCGGTGATCGTCTTCACCAGCGGCCTGATGCCGTGTGCCAACATGAGAAGCGCGAACACGAAGAGCAGGTGATCGATACCGAACAGGATGTGCTCGATCCCGAGCACCAGGTAGACCCCGGCGACCTTCAGGGCGGACTCGGCTACCGGAATCGTTGTCGACGGCTCGCTCGGGGTCAGACGCTGCGTCCATGCGCTGCCATCCAAGTACTCTATGTGCGCCAGCACGTCGGTCATCGTTGCCTCGAGCCCGGCGATCGTCAGCATCTGCCCGCGTAGGGCAGGGGCGTTTAATGTCCAGGTCTCGATCGCCGCACCCGGAACGATGTGGACTGTGGGCAGCGACGCGTTGCTTCCGCCGGAAAATACGGGCCTGAGGGCCAGCCTCATCTCGCCGCGCATCGGTACCTTCCACATCACGGAGAACTCGCCCGGCGCCCGCTCGCGTAATTCGAGATAGGCCGGCCGGACCTCGTGCGCCATGGCTGCGGCGGCGACAAGCAGCGGCAGGAGCCAGCCAACGACAAGGGCCGCGCAGCAGATGACGGCAAGTCGCCTCATCGGACACCCCCCATTGTCTGTGCCCAACCGCTGATAAGTGGTTCGGCGCTCGGCTCTGCCACGATCTCGTATTTCTTCAGCAACTCCGCCAAATAGCGCCGCTCGTAATTGCGCCGCTGCTCGTCACGCCATTGCGCAAGCACCTCGGCTTTCACCTCGGCGAAGGGCCTCACCGCGGCGGGAACCACTTCGGATACGCGAACGAGATGCTGCCCATAGGCGGATTCGATCGGACCCATCCATTCGCCCGTCGGCAGTGCGGCGACCGCGCGGGCGAAGGCAGGGCCGAACTGTGCGGCGATGTCGCTTTCCTTGCCGGCCTCCAATCGCGCCGCCGCCAGCCACTGATCCCCTTGATTGATGATCGCCGTTTCGTCGGGGCCGTCCGATGCGGCGAGCACGCGGCGCGCGTCGGCTGCCGCGTCGGGCCGTTTCGAGCCGCTGAAGAAGACGTGATCGAAAGACACACGCGCTTCCTGGCGGAACATGTTCGGATGGGCATTGTAGAACTGGCGCAGATCGTCTTCCTTCGGTTCGGCGATGCGTGCGGCGTCCTCGATCAGGAAGGTTAGCTTTTGTGCCAGTCTGCGCCGAATGACCGTATCGTCCTGGTCGAGGCCCAAGGCGCGGGCTTCTCGCGCCAGCAACTCTTCCTTCACCAACTCGGCGACGAGACCGCGCAGTTCGTCGTTGGAGGGCGTGCGGCGCCATTGACTGGACCATGTCTCGGAGACCCAACGCAGATGTCCGTCACTGATCCTGATCTCCGGCCGGTCGCTTGCCGCGGTGTCGTCGTTCAGCCAGGCATAGGCGGCAAAGAGGGCAAGACCCCCGATGGCGAAATGGAAGAGAGGTTCTCTCAGCAGCTTCATGACACCATCCAGTTAGTACCTCGGCGATCGGGAGATCGGGACGATGTTTGCCCGCTCTAGCGCCTCGGCAATCTCTTCGGCGAGGTCCTTGATGAGTTCCTCGTATTCGCGGCGTCGCGCCATGCGGAGGTTCTCCGGCAGGTGCACTGTCGCAGCGAGAGCCGCTTCGGCGGCGGCAAGATCGTCGCACATGCCGCGAAAGTTCTCGTCCCGCGCAAGCAGCGTCTCGATCTCAGGGCCTCGCGCCGGAAACCGGCGCGTGGCCGATTGCAATCCATTCCTCCCCACTGCGCCTTCCGACCGCGTACCCATTCTTCGAGAACCCCGGAACTATTGGCGGGAGATCATATTGCTTTGGATCAATGCAGGGATGTAATTTACGTGAGCAAACAGGAATAAGCGGCAGCCAACGAACCTGCGGCGACCTGGTTGGGGGCACTGCGGGGGCTAGACGAAAGCCGCCACCAGCCGAAGCCGTCGCGGCCTGCATCCACGCCCATACAGATATCAACTCACCTTTTTCACAGGCGGTATCGTCCAAGAACCATCAATGATCGAGGGATTGCTCTCGTTGGGCCAGTAGAGGCGCATCATCAGGATGAATTTTCCCTTGGGCGCCGGCAGCCAGTTCGATTCCTTGTCCGCTCCCGGTGAGTCGTGCTGGATCAACAGGTCGATCGAGCCGTCCGGATTTGCCTTGAGTGGCTGCCGTGCGCTGATCGAGTAACGATTGAGCGGATTATCGACAAAGAAGTAGTCCGCATCATACATGGTCAATGACCAGAAACTCGAAACGGGCGGCGTAAGCCCTTTCTTGAACGTCAGGACGTATTTCTCGGACCCGTTATATGCCCGCTTGATCACACCGCTGTCGGACTTCAGCGAGGTCGGGTAGATCGCATCCTGGGGTCGGTTTGCTCCGAGACCGATCGCGGTAACAAGGGCACGCTGGATATAGTTGGTGCCGTAGATGCCGGTCTTCGTTGTGAAGCCCCAGCCATCAATATCCTGCATGTCGCCGTCGCTGAATTTGAAATGCATCATGATGCGTGCGAAACCGAGCTGCGGCACCCGCTTCACAAACGCCGGATCGAACCTGGTCTTGTCGAAGTCCTGGCCAGGAACGATACCAAGTTCGGCGAGCTTGGCGACCATGGGCGCATCTGCATCGGTCGGCGGATTTCTTTTCAGGAGCTCGGCGAAGACGGTGAAGTACTCGATGGCGTCCATATTGTTGACTTGCTCGCGAACGGCAGTCTTCATATCGATCGATGGATCGACCTTGCCCTTGGGTGGAGTCCAGTCCTTCCCCCATGCGCTTAAGGGGGAGAGCTTCACTTCATCCTGCAGCTTATGAACTTCAGCATAGTCGTCCGGGGTGCCTGTGCAGTAGATGCGTCCAAGTAGCCAAACGATGCTCGTCGGAGACTTATACTGGGTCACACCCTCCGGGAGCGTCCCCTCCCAGCCTGGGCCGGTAACCACAAACGTCTGTGCGCCCGTGCCCGTGGTGCGTTTTCCGGGGACGTCGAACACTGTTGTCCAGCCATCCAGCATCGGAAACAGGGCATAGCGGTCCTTCATGTCCGGCAGGCTAACGACCCAAGGCTCATCCCCCACATCAAAGAACGCGGTCGTATAGAGGGTATCGGCGTTGGGCGCCGTCACGTCTCGGAACTTGGCGTCCGGATACTGGCGCAACTTGATCAGATGCCCCATAGGGCCCCGGCTTCCCTTCGCCTCGGCGACATTGGTAATCACCCGCCTGGTCATTTCCATTGTCACCAGAGGATATGCATAAATATAGGCCTCGACAGCCAGCGCGAACTCATCGAGTCCTTCCGGCAAATCTGCTACCAACGCTTCTCCGGCCATCGCAGGCGTACCAAGAGATCCAGCCGCAAGCGCCCCAAGACTGGCCGCCGTCAAGTCACGACGCGTAATACACATTTTATCCCTCCAGCAAAAATTGAGTTTCGACGCAGGCACTGAGTTCAGTCGATGTAAGCGACGACATGACGCCCACCGATCGTTGGCGGGCCTTCCCAACCGGTTGCCGAGTGGCAACTTGCAAGCCACTCTCGGCACCATTGCTCTCCGATCGCCGCCCCATTTTCGAGTAGCCTTTGCAACCTGGAATAATTTAATCGAGATCATATTGCTTTAGATCAATGCAGGGATGTATTTTACGTGAGCAAACAGGAACAAGCGGCAGGCAATGCACCGCTGCGGCCTGTGGGGGGCAAGGCAATGGTCCAGACCCGTTCAGTCGAAATCGACCAGGCGGCGACACCGCCGCTGCCGGAGTCCGAAATACGCGCGCAATTGCAGCGGATTCAGACGAGTCCGGAATTCGACGTGCCGGAACGGGCGCGCAAGTTTCTCTCCTATGTCGTGGAGGAAGCCATCGCCGGGCGAGGCGATCGAATAAAGGCCTATTCGATCGCGATGGAGGTCTTTGGCCGTGACTCGTCGTTCGATGCGCAGAGCGATCCCGTCGTTCGAATAGAAGCCGGACGCATCAGGAGAGCGCTTGAACGTTACTACCTGACCGCGGGCCAGAACGACCCGATCCTCGTCACCATGCCGAAGGGAGGGTATGTTCCTGCTTTCGGTCGGAATGATCGCGGCCCGTTCCCGGAAGGGAGCGCGCAGGGCAAAACAGAAGAGCATAGCGAGCATTGGGTAGGGCGCTGGAAACCGATCCTTCTCGCCGCCTCCAGCATCCTCATTCTCGCATTCAGTGTGCTGTACAGCTTCTTGAGAACCGACGAGCTGGCTGACGCCCCGATAAACTCGGCAGACATCGTGCGGGCGGTGCCGGATGTGCCGCGATTGATTGTGCTGCCGTTCGAGGATCTGTCGCGGACCGGTGGTTCGGACATCGTCGCGAGAGGTTTGACCGACAAGGTCATCGAACAGATTTCCAAGTTCAAGGAGATCGTCGTGATCGCAGGCCACTCACCCGAGACATCGGGGCAAACGCCCTCGAGTGGCGATGCCATGGCGGCGCGCTATGCCCTCTCGGGTGGCGTGCGGCTCGACGGTGACAAGCTTCGCCTTGCAACCCGTCTCGTCAAACGCGACGACGGTTCGGTCTTGTGGGCCGAAAGTTATAGCGAGAGCCTTCAGGTTCGCAGCCTACTTGACCTCGAAACCAATGTGGCGCGCGCGGTGGCCACGGCCCTGGCTCATCCCTATGGGGTCATTTTCCGAGCGGATGCATCGAAGGCGGCCAACATGCCGCCGGACGACTGGGAAGCCTATCAATGCACCTTGGCCTATTATGGCTATCGTGCCGATCTCAATCCGCAGACTCATGCTGCGGTTCAGGGCTGTCTCAAGCGGGCAGTCGAAAGATTTCCCGGTTATGCGACCGCGTGGGCGCTGCTTTCGCTCACCTACATCGACCAGTTGCGGTTCCGCTACCGCCTCGACGCTCCCTCTCCCCCGCCGCTCGACCTTGCCATCGGTGCGGCCAGACGCGCCGTCGAACTCGATCCCCAGAATGTGCGCGGTCTGCAGGCCGAGATGCTGGCCTTCTTCTTCCGCGGTGACGTCGAGACTGCATTGAAGATTGGCTCGCGCGCGCTGGCAACGAATCCGAACGATCCCGAGCTCAGTGCAGAATATGGGATTCGGCTTGCACTTTCAGGCGAATGGACGCGCGGCTGTGCGCTCGTCGCGGAAGCTGTCGGCAGAAATCCGGGTCCGCTCGGCTACTTCGAGACCTCGCTCGCCCTCTGCTCCTACATGCAGGAGGACTATGGCGCCGCAGAGCAATGGATCCGGGCGGCCGACGTGCAGAGCAATCCGCTCTATCATTTCATCGTCGCGGCCATTCTCGGACAACTTGAAAAGACGGAGGAGGTGGCCCGGGAGCGTCAATGGATCGAGGCCAATGCGATGGGCCTTCTCAAGAATATCCGCCGGGAGGTGGCGATGCGCATCCATCGGCTGGAGGATCAGGCCCATTTCCTGGAAGGGTTGGAAAAGGCAGGCCTGACTGTCCGCTAAGTCCGCACAAGCGAGGGCCATTTCCCGCGTTCGGGGGTGATCACGTCGATAGACGCTACGCGATGCTACATGTGCTCAGCCCCTCTTCGTACTAGAAGGCGGTGAGAAGCCACGGTTCAGACGAGGAAGAGGAGTCTGGCCCCCTCAAGATACACGTGATAGTCGTAAATTACGGCGACCGCCACCGCCAACCCCGGGATATCAAGATGACAGTTGGGCAGCTTTCAGCTTGCGCGTCTAACAAGAACGGACTTGTGCGCCTATGATGCACGGATCCACCGTCTACCCCTTCTTCGGTAATCCTGCGGGACGCGGTTTTGGCGCGCTGGCGGTGGTTGTTCTCGTCACGTCCTTGTTGGCAGCTTGCGCCAGCCGCCCGACGGGTGTGCTTCAACCGGTAGCTGCCTCACCGGCCGCCACCCAGGTCGAGATGCTGGTCGCGACCACGCGCGACCGATCGGAAAATCCCGGCGAGATGTTCAGCGGCGAGCGTGCGCTGGCGCCCGCCTTCGCCGAGATCACCGTATCGGTCCCACCCACAGGTGTGAGAAAGGCCGGCGAAGTCGCCTGGCCGCGCAGGCTTCCGCCCAATCCGTCAACGGAGTTCGCAACGCTCAAGGCCGAGCAGGTCGATCGGGCGACGGCCGAGAAATGGCTGAGCAATGCCGTGCGCGAGAGCCCGGACCGCAGCGTCCTCGTCTTCATCCACGGCTTCAACAATCATTTCGAGGATGCCGTCTTCCGCTTCGCCCAGATTGTCCACGACTCGGGCGCGCACAGCACCCCGGTGCTGGCGACATGGCCGTCGCGCGGCAGCCTGCTTGCCTATGGCTATGATCGAGAGAGCACGAACTATACGCGCAATGCGGTCGAAAGGCTGTTCCAGTATCTGGCGCGCGACCCGGAGGTGAAGGAGGTCTCGATCCTCGCCCATTCGATGGGCAACTGGCTGGCGCTCGAATCCTTGCGGCAGATGGCCATCCGCAACGACGGGCTGCCGGCCAAGTTCAAGAATGTCATGCTGGCGGCGCCCGATGTCGATGTGGACGTCTTTCGGTCGCAGATCGCCGACATGGGCAAGCAACGCCCGCGCTTCACGCTCTTCGTCTCGCGCGACGATCGCGCGCTGGCGGTTTCGCGACGCGTCTGGGGCAATGTCTCGCGGCTCGGCGCGATCGATCCGGAGCAGTCTCCCTATAGGGAAGAACTGGCGGCGAACAACATCGCAGTCATCGACCTCACCAAGATCCAGGCAGGTGACAGGCTGCACCACAGCAAATTCGCGGAATCGCCCGAAATCGTCCAACTGATCGGCACGCGCCTGTCGGCCGGTCAGACTTTAACCGACAGCCCGCTGGGGCTTGGCGATCACATCGTGGCGGCGACGGCCGGCGCCGCACATGCGGTCGGGACCACAGCGGGTCTGGTCGTTGCCGCGCCGGCTGCAATAGTCGATGAGAACACCAGGCGAAACTATAGCCACCATGTCGAGGCGCTTGTCGGACCTGCGGGTCAGGCAACGGGAACCACAACCGACGCCGCTTGCAACGGCAGAAATGAGGTCAAGGCCGCAAGTTGCGCTCGGTAATTGGTTCTAACAATGCGTGTCAAAAAGTGTCTGGTCAAACGACGGCACTCGGTGATGATGAAATCAAGGTGATTCACTGGCGGTGCAACAGATCTATCGGGGGAAAAGATGACGTCTCGCCTCATTCGAGCTCTGGCATTCGTGGGAAGCCTTCTTGCCGCCGGCGGTGCGATGGCCGCGGATATTCGTTCACCGCTGACGCCGGAGGTTCAAGAGACGACGACCGAGAGCGGCTGGACGTTTTCGTTCGCGCCTTACTTCTGGGCGGCGGGACTTTCGGGGGATGTTGCACAGTTCGGGCTGCCGGAAGCCCATGTCGACGCCAGCTTCAGCGACATCTTCGACCATCTCGATTTCGGGGCGATGGCGATCGGCGAAGCTCGCTACGGTCCCTACAGCATCTTCGGCGATATCATGTACACCAAGATTTCCGGTCAGGCCGGCACACCGAGAGGCATTCTTGCAACCGATGTCGAACTGACCTCCGAGACCTTCGCCGGCCTGCTCGGTGTCGGTTACGCGGTCTTCGAGGACAGTTCCGCGCGGCTCGATATCGTCGGCGGCCTGCGTGTCTGGTCGGTCGAAAGCGAGCTCTCCTTCCGCGGCGGTGTTCTCGACGAGCGTTCCAGAACGGATGACGCGACCTGGGTGGACGGGTTGGCCGGCTTTCGCGGCACTTACTCGATTACGCCGGAACTCTACCTGACGGGCTGGGGCCTTGTCGGTGCCGGTGGTGCCGACCTCGACTGGGATGTCGCCGGGGCGATCGGCTACCGGTTCAGCGATACGGTCTCGGCCGTCGCCGGCTACCGCGCCCTCGGGGTGGACTACAGCGACGACGGTTTCGTGTTCGACGTCGTGCAGCAGGGGCCGATCCTGGGTCTGGTGGTGCGGTTTTAAGGGCCGCTGCCGTCGAGCCTTCGTTCCTAATTAGCCGCGCCCGCGTTCAGAGTCGAAGTGGAACGCATGCCGGTCGAGAAAGCGATGCTTTCTTACCGGAGACGTCGTGGTCGGTTTACGCCAAAATCGCGAAGAGCAATTCATGGAGCCGCCACTATCGGGGTTGGGTCCTTGCCGCTTCGGCATGGACCGCTTCGATCCGCGTCAACATATCATTTGGGTGTATGCTGCTCTCGGTGAGCGGCAGCAGTCGGCCCGGGCAGGATGAAAGCTCTCCGTGGTACCCAAAAATGACCAAGCCCAGCCTATTCCGCATCATCCATACGGCGATCATGAACAGGCTGCTTCTGATCGTCATTGCGCTGATGATCGCGTCGCTCTTCAGCGTGCTCCTGATCAGGGGTGGTAGCTTTACAGGCAGGCAGCCGAGCCCGGAACCGAAACGGGTTTCCGACGGGGTATCACCGGCATTCTGCGAACGAGAAACGGTCGGCAGGAGGAAAGACGCGGTAGCGCCGGACAGCCTCCCGCACTCCGCGTCATGCCCGCCGATTAAATGGCAAGCATCATCGGCGATAGCTGGATGAGGGACCGGCGCGCTGTCGTTCGCGTCCCGCTCTCCCGCGGCTTTGTTCCGATCTGGCTTGGAAGTGCCATGGAGACCTTTGTGCGTCCGATCAGACGTGCAGCACGTCACCGTCAACAATGCCGCTCGTCACGCCGAACCAAATCGGTCCCGGGGTTCGCGCTGCGGCCGCAGATTCGCCATCTTCAGAAAATCGACGAAGGCGCGCAGCGCGGCGGGCATCTGCCTCCGGCTGGGGTAATAGAGATGGAAACCGCCATAATACGGGCACCAGTCTTCGAGTACCCTTACGAGCCGATTTTCGGCGACATGCGTTTCGACCTGGTCCTCGAAAGCATAGGCAATGCCGGCGCCGAGTAAGGCGGCTTCGACCATGAGATCCTGGTCGCCGACGACGAGCGGACCGTTCACTTCGACGCTCAACGCAATGCCGCCGCGCTCGAATTCCCATTCATAGAGCCGCCCGCTCTCGAAACGGAGGCCGATGCAGGGCAGGTCCTTGAGCTCTTCGGGAGCTCTCGGCCTCGGGTAACGCTCGAAAAATGACGGCGCTGCGACGATCGCAGAGCGCTGCCGCGATCCGATCGGGACGGCGATCATGTCCTGAGCGATCACTTCGCCGAAGCGTATGCCGGCGTCGAAGCCCTCGGAGACGACATCGACAAGGTCGTCTTCGACGACGATCTCGATGCTGATCCGCGGATAGGCGTCGAGAAATCGTGCGACGACGGGCAGCAGCACCATTTTTGCCGATACGCGCGCCGCATTGAGTCGCAATCGGCCGACCGGTGCGCCGCGCAGGTTATTGAGATCATCGAGCGCGTCGTCGATGTCGCGAAACGCCGGGGCGACACGGGCGAGCAGGCGCTCGCCGGCTTCCGTCAGGGCAACGCTTCGAGTCGTGCGATTGAAAAGGCGCAGGTCCAGCTTTTCCTCGAGCGCTTTGAGGGCGTGACTGAGGGCCGAAGGGGTACAGCCGATCTCGTCGGCGGCGCGGCGGAAGCTCAGATGCCGCGCAAGCGCCAGGAACGGCATCAGGTCCGAGGGGGATATGTTGCGCATTATTGAACAATATTCACTAACCCAAACAAAATCTAGCCGATTATCTCAATGATGCCATCGGCGTACAACCTCCTCGTCCGCCGATGAAACGGGCGGACCCCGACAAAGGAGACTCACATGCACACTTGGTTCATCACTGGGGCGTCCCGCGGCTTCGGCGCCCTGATTGCGGAGAAGGCACTCGCCAAGGGCGACCAGGTCGTTGCGACCGCGCGCAACCCCAAGGCAATCCTCAAGCGTTTCGGCGAGCGGCCCAATCTCTTGGCGGTGGGCCTCGACGTCACCGACGAGGCGCAGGTGCATGCGGCAGTCAGGCAGGCCGTTACCCGTTTCGGCCGCATCGACGTGCTCGTCAACAATGCCGGCTACGGGCTGCTCGGGGCGGTCGAGGAGGCAAGCGGCGCAGAGATCGAAGCGCTCTATCGGACGAACGTCTTCGGTCTTCTCGCCGTTACCCGCGCGGTGCTGCCGCACATGCGTCGACAGCGGTCCGGGCACATCCTCAACTTCTCATCGGTCGGAGGTTACCGGAGCGTTGCGGGATTCGGCGTCTATTGCTCGACGAAGTTCGCCGTCGAAGGCCTGACCGAGGCCCTTGCGGATGAGCTGCGCCCGCTCGGCATCCATGCGACGGCGATCGAACCTGGCTATTTCAGGACCGATTTCCTCGACTCGACCTCGCTTTCGGTGAGCCCGACGCAGATCGCCGACTATGCCGAGACAGCCGGCGCCGTGCGCACGAAAGCGACTGAGATCAGCCATCACCAGCCGGGCGATCCGGACAAGCTGGCCGAGGTGGTGGTCGCCTTCGTCGATGCGCCGAATCCGCCGGTCCGGCTTCCGCTCGGCAGCGACACGGTCGCGGCGATCGAGGCCAAGCATGCCGCCGATGCCGAGCTTCTCGCCGAGTGGCGTTCGGTCTCCGCTTCGACCGATTTCGCCACCGCGGCCTGATCGGATCACAAGCTACTGCATGTTTCCTTAAATCGTACCCGATTTAAAACATGCAGCAATTCAAAGTGCTACAGCGTCCTTTGTGCGTCTGAAAAGACGCACGGCGCAGTAGGGGCGCCGTTCATTCGAAGGGCGCCCCGCCGGCTTTCCGCTCGGGGCATCTCCGTGGCCCGGTTCAGGCCGGCTCCACACGCCCCGGACGGGTGGAGCCGGGTGTGGCCGGTCGGAAATTTCGCGCCGGCGCGGGGCGGCCGACATGGAAGCCCTGGACTTGGTCGATCCGGAATTGCCGCATCAGCGCCAATTGCTCCTCGGTCTCCACGCCTTCGACAAGGATCTTCGGACCGCGATTGCGGACGAGACCGATGATGTCCTTGAGCATGGCCTTGCCTCTCGGAGCGTCGCAATCATGCAGGAACGACCGGTCGATCTTCACCGTATCGAAATCGATCAAACGTAGCCATGACAGGCCGGCGAAGCCGGTACCGAAATCGTCGAGCCAGATGCGGATGCCGAGCGTCTTCAGGTCGCTGATGCAGCGCAGGATATCCGAATGCATCTCCATATCGAGCCCTTCGGTGATCTCCAGCGCCAGCCTGCCGCCCGCCACGCCCGTTTCTCCGAGGATGGCCGCAACGGAAGCGGCGAAGCCGGGCGATCTCAGTTGAATGGGCGAGACGTTGACGCTCACGACCGGGACATGATCGTTCGCCAGCAGTTCCTGGCACACCGTCCGTATGGCCCAGCGGCCGAGATCTAAGATGGCGCCGGTCCTCTCGGCAATGGGGATGAACAGGCTTGGAGGCACGGCGGTGCCGTCCAGCATTTTTAGGCGCATCAGCGCCTCGACGGCATCGACGCGGCCTGACGCGACGTTTCGTATGGGCTGGTAGACGAGCGAAACGAGCTTCTGGTCGATCGCGATCTTCAACAGGGCCGCGATATGCTCACTCTCGTCGCTGCTCTGCGGATCGTTCGGGTCGAACAGTCGGGTGCAGTTTCGGCCGTTTGCCTTTGCCCCATAAAGCGCGCGGTCCGCCTCGTGGATGAGCCTCTCGAGCTTCGATCCGGTCTGGCTCCTCGTGAAGGCGGCGCCGACGCTCACGGTCACGATGGACATCCCGTCCCGTCGCTGCTCGTGCGGCAGGGCAAGCGTCTCGACGCCGCATCGAATAGTCTCGGCGAGGGCCGCCGCCTCCTCCCGCGTCTTCAGGCGGGCGAGCACGATGAACTCCTCACCGCCATAGCGTCCGATCGAGCCATTGTATCGTTCGATTGAGTCCTTTAGGGCATTGGCAACCAGAACCAGACAGCGGTCGCCTTCCTGATGACCATAGAAGTCGTTGTATCTCTTGAAGAAATCGACATCGATAAGGATCGCGGCGAAGCTCTTTCCGTATTTCTGCCAGTCGCTCCAATAGTCTCGGAGCCTTTGATCGACCGCCCGGCGATTGTCGAGCCCGGTGAGGGAGTCGGTGTTCGACAGCCGCAGCAGGGCTCTTCCGCGTTCGGAGGCCTCCTTTTGCTGAATCCGCGCCTCGAAGGCATTCAGAAAGACCTTGAAGCGCTCTCTGTTGAGCTTCCAGTTCACATAGGACGTGAAGATAAAGCACGAAATGTAAAAGGTTCCGAAGGCAAGCTGATAGGATGCGCTCTTCGGAGTAAAGAAAAATAAAGCGAAGAAGAACGTGGCTAGAACGATGCTGGATGTGACTACTGAGAGACGGAACTGGAAGCTGAAGAACAGATTGGCGCCCATCATGAAGATGGCGCCGAAGATCATATAATAGGAAATGCTTTCGATCTGCGTCGTCATCATCGCGGGAAACAGCCAGCCCGCATGACCGAGGACGAGCGCCGCCGCGCAGGTCAAATCGAGCCATTGCGTTTTGGCGTTCATGCGAAACTGCGTTTCGATGACAAGGATGGCGACGGCGCCGATCACGAAGCGTGCCGCGATCGTGTAGGGGGCGACATCGGGAATGAGCAGGATATCGGTGACCAGGAACAGGAGATAGACGGTGACGGCGACCCAGAGTCCTTGCCTGACGCCGTTCCTCCGGGTCATCTCGCCTTCTTGCCGATAGAGGGCATAAAGCTCCTCTGCCCGCGGCCTATAAGGCTGCGCTTGCAAATCGATCTCAACTCCGTCGGCCAGGGTGTGCTTCATGCACTGATCCATTGCTTTTGCGTATGCTTGCCGAGGGCGGCGGCCTCTCCAGCAATCGACGCGATTTAGATGTCCCGCGCCTATCGTCCCGTAGCTAAACTACCGACGACGGGCAGAAATATTCGGGCACAATAGTAGAAGCGGATTAAGGTTTGCTGAATTAGCAGAGGTCAGCAACGTACATCTCACTGTACTGAAATAAACCAGTCAGATGGTTTGTTAACCATATTGCACGAAAGCTTGAGGCCCCGCTGGCGCGCCGCGCATTGCCGCGCATAATGTTAACAAACAGTTAACGGATGAGCATCGCGTGAGCCAAATTCAAATTGTCTTCGACGGCGAAAGCCTTATTACACCCACCGCAATTGCAAGCGAATTCGCTTCATCGAAAATCGAGCATCACGAAGAGCAGTTTTCGACCGGAAGAGCCGAGATTGCACTGATCCTGAACATCACGCAGCAACAATTCGCACATGGTGCGAATCCGGCGGAAATAATACATAGACTTGCCGGATCTCTACATGAGACGCGCAATAAATATCACCCGAGCGTCTGGCAGGAACTCATACCGATCGTGCAGGATCATCCGGTTTCGGAGTTCTTCCTGCAGGACCCCTTCACCCGCTGGTCATTCGAGAAGCCGAGAGGCTATTCAGGCGATGCCCAACTGCTCGACTTCATCTACGGACATCCAAGCATTACCGGCGAGATCACGAGAGCGACGCCGCTCGGGCAGGCGCTCTACGACTACACGAAGGACGCTTCGTCGTCGGTGGCAGTGAGAGAGCGGCGCGATCTCTTGACGCGCCACGTCGACGAGATCGCTGCGACACGGGGCGGGGAGGCGGAAATCCTGACGATCGCTGCCGGGCATCTGCGCGAAGCCAATCGTTCGACCGCCTTGCAGGAGCGGCGTATAAAGCGGTGGGTCGCTCTCGACCAGGATCCCCTGAGCGTCGGCTCGATCGCGCGCGACTTTGCGGGTACCCGCGTGGAGGCGATCGACGGCTCTGTCCGAGGTCTCCTGGGCAAGGCCCACAAGCTCGGTCGGTTCGACTTCATCTATGCTGCCGGGCTTTACGACTATCTTGCCGACAAGGTCGCCGTGAAGCTCACCCAAAGATGCCTGGAGATGCTGAAGCCCAACGGGGTCTTCCTTTTCGCCAACTTCGCGACCGATATCCGCGTCGATGGCTACATGGAGACCTTCATGAACTGGGCGCTGCTGCTGCGCTCGGAATACGACATGTGGAAAATCATCCACGCCAGCGCAGACCGCGAAAGCTTCGAGGCGCGCGTCGAGTTCGGCGCCAACCGAAACATCGTCTACGGCATCATCCAGAAGCGCGCGTAAACGGCGATCTAACTGCATGTTTCTTGTAGCGACTTCGCGCGTCTGACAGGACGCGCGGCGCTGTAGGTTCGCCGCGGCGGTTTCCGCCTGCCCGCCGCGGCCGCAAGCGCAGCGTCCATTCCAAACATGGACGTCAATGCTTCAGCCGTGAGCCTTTGCAGCCGTAGAGGGTAGGTCCGGCATGCAGGCGCGCCCATGCGCCGCCGGGCAGCGAAGGCTCCAGCGGCAATAGCGACGTCACCGTCAGGAAGCGGGCTGAGAGAGAGCTTCCACTCGGTACGAAGGAGATCGGCCGCTGGAACGCTCGATCGTCCGGTTCCTCTTCTTCCGCGCCCCTGGCAGTCGCCGTCAGGCGCCACAAGACCTCCCGCGCCCTCGCTTTGCAGCGAATATGATCCGGATCGTCGGAGGAGATGTCCTCGAAGCTCGAGAACACGGCTATGGCAGCATCTTTCCGCCCTGCAGCGAGGAGCGCGACGGCCAGTTTGTATCGCACGAGGCCGCGATGGGGATGGCGGGTAAGAAGGCTTTCGAAGGTCTTGCTTGCCTCGCCGTAGCAGGCTTGCGCCACTTGCGAGTCTCCGAGTCGATGCCGAACGTCGTCGGCATCCGGCGCGATCGACAGCAGACCGCGATAAAGATGCTCCGCCTCCGCATGGTCACCCTTGTCGCTGCAGAGCAGCGCGAGCCCACGCCGCGCCTGAACATGCCCAGGCATGGTACGGATCACCTGTCGATATCCGGCCTCCGCCTCATCGATTCTGCCTTGCGTATGTAACGTCACCGCGCGCTCGAACACGATATCGATGCTGCGTCGGTTCAGCATGTCGTGCAGGTTGCGGCCGGTCCTGGTTCTGACGAGGACGCTGTGGATGCGCCGCCCGAAAGGATTTACCTTCTCGCCTTCATCGGCGTTCTCCACCCGGGCGAACGGCCCGTCGGGGAAGGCGCCGAGCAACCGCTCCAGCCGGGCTGGAGTGGGGTTGCAGCAATCGAACCGGATGCTCGTCCAGTTTTCGGTCGCGATAAAGCCGGCGAATGCATCCGCCGCGTCGTCTTCCAGGCCCGGCACGCAGAGGAAACCGCCATGGCCGATGCCGTGGTTGCCGATCATCAGGATCTCGTCGCAGAAGAGTCCCGTTCCCTGATCCTGATAGGTCGCCACCTCAAGCGGCAGGAAAGCTTGGTAGTGCCCGCCGGTCTGCTGCTGCCTCAAGGCGAGGATGAACCATCGCTCTTTGCACGGCAGGTATTGTTTCAGCCAGGCCCAGGACAGGAAAGGATGAGACTCCGGATCTGAGAGATATATTCCGTTCCAGTTGTCACGGATCGCTTCAAAATCTTTGGTGTATTCGATGACTTCTACTATCATTTTCGCCTCTCCGAGGCTGTACGCAGTAAGAACAAAAAAATATTGCGATTAAATGCTTCTAAAAATAAGGTCGGGGCTAAAGCGTCAATAGCTCTTATGTATTATGTGCCGCGCTTGCGCGAAGAGCCTTGAATTGATGCGCCCCATAATTGAATATTAGCAGGTCTTGGCGCGGGATGCGAGCGGAAACAGCATAGGCTCGCTCTCGTCTTTGCCTTCCGCGTCGGAACGAAACGGATTCAAAACGGCCTATTTGGAGCCTTCGTTCCGAAGCGCGTGCCCGCCCCAATCGATCCAAGATTATCGACGTGCTCGGTTCCATCTGGTGCTAGATCGAACGCTCGTCGAAGTTGGGCCGCGAGCGAATGAAGGCCCAGAGACGCTTGCTGATATCGGCAATCTCGCGGATCGCGTTGTCGAGGCGTTCCAGCTCGCGGGCATCGACCTGCTCGACCTTGCCGTAGCGCACGTCCTTTTCGCCTTCGACCAGCCGCATCATCTGCGTGCTCGAAATCTCCCCCTGCTCGTCGAAGGAGTAGATGCAGTGGTTGTATTTGTTTCTGACCTTTGCTTGCAGTTTGAGCCGCTCCGTGATCGCAAGTACCTCGTCGCGAGTTTCGGCGGGCGTCGTCGGCAGCTTCGCCAGACGCTCGGTCAAATCGATGCGCGCGCGTGTGGTGTTCAGCGTCAGGAAGACGATGATCGCCGATTCCTTCTCCACCTTCAGAAGGTGGGCGATGACATAGATCAGCAGGCTTTCCGTATTGGTCCAGACGTAGTTCAGGCGACCAACGAGCAAAAGCACATCGTGTGTAGCCGCCATGGCGATCTCCAAGCGGTCCTGAGGGGCAGCGCCAGGACCGGTCTTCGCTTCTTCATCGTTCCATAAAGGCGCGCGCCATGCTGTCCCGGATCGGTTTCGTCAGGTAGTCGAAGAAGGTTCGTTCGGCCGTTTGGATGAGGATCTCGGCGGGCATTCCCGGAGTTGGCGCGAAGCCTGGAATTCGCGTGAGTTCACTTACCGGCAGATTGACCCTGGCGAGATAGATGTCCTGTGCCCCGCTGTTCGCAGGATCGGGCAACGAGTCGGCAGAAACATAGAAGACCTCGCCGTTTAGGACCGGCGTCGTCCGCTGATTGAGCGCCGTAAGCCTGACGGTCGCCTTCTGGCCGATCTTGACGCTGTCGATCTCGGTGCGCAGCACCTGCGCCTCAATGATGAGAGGGACGTTCGACGGCAGGATCTCCATAATGGGCTTGCCGCTTTCGATGACGCCGCCGGACGTGTGATAGTAGAGCCGGACGACCGTGCCGCTGACCGGCGCGTTTATCGTCGCGCGACGCAGCACGCTCGCCGCACCTCTCAACTGCTCGCGGACGGAGTCCAGTTCGGCCTCCACCTTCTGCAATTCTTCAAGCGCGCTCTCGCGATAGGTTTCCTCCGTTTGACGGACCTGCTGCTCCTGTTTCAGGATCTGGGCGCCCGTTTCCGAAATCTCGGCTATCAGCCTCCCCATCTGCCCATCCGCGTCGGCGATCGCCCGCTGGACGGACTTGATCTCCGTTCGACGGATCAAATTCTTGTCCAAGAGCGACTTCTTGCCGGCCAGTTCCTCCTCGAGGAGGGCATGCTGCCGGCGAACGGCTTCGAGTTGGCGCTGGTAGCCTTCGGCGCGGAACCGAAAACCCTCGATGTTCTGTCTGAACAGCCCGACTTCGCTCTCCAGCTTGCTTCTCCAGGCCTGAAAATTGAGTTCCTGGCTCTCGACGATCGGGGCGAGCTCCGGGTCGTCGAGATGGGCGGCAAGAATGTCCGGCAGGGCAATCTGGTCGCGACCCTGAACCTGGGCCGTGAGGCGGGCGACGATCGCCTCAAGGCGGGCGCGCCGCAGAAACAGCTGACGTTCATTGGCGAGCGCTGCCGTCTCGTCCAACTGGACGAGCGGCTGGTCGGCGTTTACGTGGTCGCCTTCGCTCACCATGATGTCCTCGATGATCCCTCCTTCAAGGTGTTGGATGATCTTGTTCTGGCCGGTGGCGACGAAGCTTCCCTGCGCTATGACTGCTGCTGCCAGGGGCGCCGTGAAGGCCCACAGGCCGAAGCCCCCGAAGGTGATGGCCATGAGCACCAGCCCGGCGATGGTCTGCCTCCAGATCGACCGCGGAACCTCTGCATACCATTGGAGGTCGTAAACTTTGACTGTGTCCGTCATGGTCGCCTACGTAAGCTGGTTGTGGTCGAGCGGATTGCCCTCGAGATTCATGCCGCGCGAGGAGAGGGCCTTCAGGACGTCCTGGCGCATGCCGAAAAGGGCCACGGTGCCGTTCACCAGGAGCAGAACCTTGTCGACGCTGTTGAGGAGGGCGGGCCGCTGGGTAATGGTAATGACGGTGATTTTCTGCTGCCTGGCATGGGCAAGCGCGCGCGTTAGCGCGGCCTCGCCGGCGCTGTCGAGATTGGAATTGGGCTCGTCGAGCACCACCATGCGCGGGTTGCCGAAAAAAGCCCGGGCGAGCGCGACGCGCTGCTTTTGCCCGCCGGAGAGCGGCGATCCGTCGGCCGCGACGAAGGTCTCGTATCCGTGCGGCAGCAGGGCGATCATGTCGTGCACGTCGGCAAGCTTGGCGGCGGCATAGATGTCGGCGTCGCTGGCGTCCTCCTGCATGCGCGCGATATTGGCCTTGATCGTTCCCGGAAAGAGCTGAACGTCTTGCGGGAGATAGCCGATATTTTCGCCGAACTGACGCTGATCCCAGTTCCTCAAGTCCATGAGGTCGAGCCGGACATTGCCGGAAGTGGGCAGGATGGAGCCGACGAGCATCTTGCCGAGCGTCGTCTTGCCCGCGCCGGAACTGCCGATCACGGCAAGGGAGTCGCCCGGACTGAGCGAGAAGGTCACGCCGTTGAGGACGACGCGCTTGGTGCCCTGCGGGACGAAAAGCAGCCGCTCGACGTCGAGACGGCCCTCGGGACGGGGCAGTTTCAGTCGCTCGAAATTGAGCGGCGAGCTCTGAAGCAGCGAAGCGATGCGCGAATAGGCGGCACGCGACTGGATGACCTGGTGCCAGCCTTCGATCGCTCCCTCGATTGGGCCGAGCGCCCGGCCGGCGACGATCGATGCGGCAATGACCATGCCGCCCGTTAGCTCGCCATCGAGGGCGAGATGAGCTCCCCAGCCAAGCATCATGACCTGGGTGAGCAGCCGCACGGCCTTGGAGAGCGAGGCAAGGGCTATGTTGCGGTCCTGCGCCGTGACTTGGGCCTTGAGCGAGCCGGCCATGTCCTTGCCCCAGATACGCACGGCTTCCGGGATCATCGCCAGCGCGTTGATGATCTGCGAATTGCGCGACATCGAGTCGAGGTGGAGGTTCGCCTTGCTCTGGAATGTGTTGGCCTCTCCAAAGGGGGCCGCCGTCGCCTTCTGGTTCAACAAGGTGACGATGAGCAGGAGCAGGGCCGAAGCGATGACGATCGAACCGAGATGCGGGTGGATCAGGAAGACCGCCAGGACGAAGAACGGCGCGATCGGAGCATCGAGGAAGGAAAGCAGCGTGCTCGACACCAGAAAGGAGCGAAGCTGCTGCAGGTCTCCAAGCGTCTGATATTCCCGCCCGTTGCTGTGCAGCGAGGCTCGGGCGGCCGCGCTGAGGATCGGCGCACCCAACTGGGCGGCAACCTCGACCGCCGTCCGCATGAGGATCATGCGGCGAATTCCGTCGAAAACGGCCTGCAGAATCACCGCACCGACGATCAGCACGGTGAGCATGACCAGCGTGTCGACCGAGCGGCTGGTGAGCACCCGGTCCGATATCTGAAACAGATAGATCGGTATTGCGAGCACGAGCACATTGGTTGCGAGCGTGAACACCATCACGACCACCAGGTTCTGCTTGATCGCCCGCAGACCTGCCTTGAGGCTGGCGGAAAAATCGACCGGGCCGAGGCGCTTGTGGAAAACGCCTCCGCCTCCGCCATTGCCACCGCCGCTTCCTCCGCCCGAGGAGCCGCCTTTGTCGGGAGATCTAGGCTCAGCCTTGATGGGGCCCCGGTCGCCGTCGATCACGACCATCCCCGGTATGGAGGACTTATCCTTGAGTTCGGACCTTGGCTCGATGCTCGGCTTTTCGAAGCGCGGTTCGGGCCGGACCTCCTGGACGGGCGGACGCTGCTCGGCACTGCCGCCTCGCGGGCCGGGCACGATTTCGGCGGTGTTCGTGTTATCGGCCTTTAGCGTGGGCGTCCTTGTCTGTTGCATGACCTCCGTCGTCGCCGTCGCGCTCCGTTCGGACGTAGGTGGTGCGGCCGTATCTGCACGATCTGTTTCCTGGCGAATTCTTGCGGCCGCCGCGCCGCGAAGCTGATCAACCACCTTGTCGAACTCCTTGACACTGCAATCCAAGACATTTTCCGTGCGGTCGATTCTGCGGAGCAGTTGCTGGCGGGCAGCATCCGCGGCCGGGGTCTGCGGGGAGAACTCCGCCTCGTCCGCAGCCTCGTCGCCATCGGTTGCGAATTGCTCCCGGGACGGATCGCGGTGGTCGGTCATCATCTCCTCCCGCGCTCCCATCAGGCCAGCATGCTATGCATGGGGTCGGCATTCGCCGTATCGATTGCAGGCGGTGCGTGATCCGGCGGCTGCGGCCCCGGGTCGGGGGCCATCATGTCCTCACCGAGAAAAGCCACCGCTTCGTTGACGAGCGCATCGGGATCCTGACCACCGAGATACGGTTCGGTTTTGATCAGTTCGGCCTGGATCAGGATTTCGTCCGAATAGGCCTGGCCGCCCGTGTAGATGGTCCCGCCAGCATCGACATCGACGATGCCGGCGTAGTTGACCAATGCATTCGAACCCGTCGAAACCGTCCAGTCTGCTTCTGGATGGGCCGCAAGCTTGTTCATCGCCAGCGCGACCGTGTCGCTATCGCCCAGAATGTTGGTTTGCTTGACGTAGTTGAGGTTGATGAGGTCGCCTGAAATATAAAGCACCTTCAGGCCGCTCATGCCGGCGAAGGCGCCATCCTGCAGCACATCGTCCGGGAGCGACTTTTTTCCGCTTGCGAGGTCGCCGAAGGCGTCGAGGTAGGATTTCGGCATCGGTTTGACGGAGGTCGCGCCACCGGCTTCCACGATGCCCGCTTCGTTCCAGAGCAGGTTTCCATCGGTGGAGGCCGAACCTTTGCCGCTGGTGCCGAAACCTTCGACGGCGCCGACAAGATCGTTGTCCAGCAGGATGTTCAACTGCTGAATGATGTTGGCGTCGTAGACATTTCCACCGATGAAGATGAGATCGTAGTAATGTCCGAGCTCCGCGAGCGAGACATTGTTGATCGCGGTGTTATTGCCGGTGATGATCGAAGCCGTCGCGCCAGCGGACGCCAAGATGGCCGTGTCCTCATCGGTCATGAAGGTGAATTGCTCGAACCAGTTCATGACCAAGAGGTCGCCCTTGATCTCGGTGACGGCCCAAACGGCGGGGAAGCCGCCGGGTCCGGCCTGCTCCGCGTCGCCGGGGTCGGGATCGAGATGCTTGAACATCGCGATGTTGAAAGCCTCGGTCGGCTTGCCCGGCTTGAGGGTCCAGCCATTGAGGGCGGGGCTCAAGAGATCGTTGTCACACAGGACGTTTATCTGCACGATCGCATTGAGCTCGACATGGTCGCCGGCAACGGCGAGCACATGCGACTGTAGCCAGTTGCTCGTCAGCTGGACGGAATTGACCAGCGTGTTGCCGCCGGCTTCCAGTTCGACCGACGCCTCGATCGAGACATGACCCTCGCCTGCCTTGAAGTTGCCGCTGGCGTGATTGGAGGTCGCCAGCTTGTCCTCCGGCGTTTCCTCCGGTGGCGGCAGGTAGTCCTCAAGACGCGGTGCATCCTCTACGACCTCTCCGTTGACGAAGGTTCCTTCGAGCGTATCGGATTTCACCACGACGGTGTCTTCTTGTCCGTCACTTTCCGCAGAGAAGGCGTCAAGCTCTCGCGCCACAGTGGTGACGAAGGCGGCGATTTCTTCGGGGGAGCCGGGAATCTCTTCGGCGCCGATCGGGGAGATCTGCCGCGCCGCTTCGACGAGACCGTTCATGAGCGCGGTATTGTCGAGCTGAGGATCGAATCGCAGTCCATGACCGCCAAGGCTGACGGCGTCATTGTCCGAGAGCCATATCTGTTGAGAAGCGTACACGGCCGTCGATCCGGGCGGATCGATGTGAAGTTCGGGAGTGCCGGCTGATGATGAGGCGGCCCATCCGTGCCGGCTATCGAGCTCGCGAGCGTCGATGCCGTCAGCTTCGCGCGAAATCTGTATTTCGGGTGGGCGAAGGCCGGGATATAGCCTCGGGTTCAACTCGACCAGATCCGGCTCGGCCGGTCGGTAGGAAATACCGGGGTCGAAGTCCTTGAGCTCATAGGGTGCCTTCACCGTGACCGGCACGGAAGGGAGCTCCGGCGGCTCGTCCTGCGCTTTCTGGAGGGCCTTGAATTCTTCGTAGGCGTCACGCAGACGAATTTCTTCAAGAGCGATTGCGAAGAGGCCGATGAAGTGGGAGATCGCCTCGGTCGTCTTGTCGAAATACAGGGTCATTGTCAGCCCCCTTTTTTATTTCGGTGCTGTGGGACTGCGCGGGGCGAACCCGCGCAGTCCATTTCAATGCCCGATTCCGAAGAATGCGGATCGGTGACGTCGCTTTACGGTCAGGCGTCGTCGTCCTCGCCAACCGTCGTGCTGCTGTAGTTGCCGCCGACGACCGTCATGTCGATGGTATTGCCCTGCAGATTGGCGCCGAGCACGATCTGCTGGTTGAAGGCGTTGGTGTCGATCACCGCATCGGCTGTTGCCGAGGAGATCCCTTCGAGGAAACTATCGTCTCCATTGTAGGAACCCCACGTGCCGCCAGCTCCACCAGCTCCGCCAGCCCCGGTCGTCGCAATGCCGCCAGCGCCGCCAGCTCCGCCAGCTCCGCCTGTGGCATCACCGGCTACGCCGCCACCGGCCCAGGTGTCGCCTGCCCATGCACCGGTGAGAGCAAGGCCGCCATCGCCGGCACCGCCGGTAGCTGCTCCGCCGGTCCCGACGCCGCCGAAGGCATCACCGGTTGTTCCGCCGTTCGCGGTAGCAGCGCCACCGCCACCACCACCGCCGCCGTTACCGGCACCGATGCCGATGCCTGCACCCACGCCAACACCTGCGCCCAGCGCGTCGCCGCCGTCACCTGCATCGCCCGAGCTGCCACCATTGGCGTTGCCGGTCCTGCCAAGGGCGATGCTGTTGCCGCCATCGTTGTCGCCGCCATCGCCGCCGAAGTTCAGGATCGGAATCGAGAAGTCGTCGGTATCGGCACCGTCGCCGCCGTTGCCGGCATCGCTGGCGTTCGCGTCGTCGCTTTCGACGTCACCCGTCTCGCCGCCGTTGCCGGCTGTGCTGTTGCCACCGTCGCCGCCGGCTGCCGCGCCGACGCCGAGACCAACACCGAGCCCGAGCCCGACACCGAGGCCAGCACCGCCGTTACCACCGTTGCCGGCGGTAGCCGTACCGCCGTTAGCGCTACCGCTCGTGCCGCCCGTACCGACGCCGACGCTTGCCGCGATGCCGCCGAGGCCGTCGCCGCCGGTCGCGGAGCCATTGTTGATTGCGTCGCTGCCGATCGCCTTACCACCACCGGCGAAGCCACCAAGCGCGTTGCCACCGTCGCCGCCATTGCCGCCGTCGGCATCGGCATCGTCGCCACCCGAGCCGCCGTCGCCGCCGGCGTCGATGCCGTCGTCAGACGTGGCGGAGCCGGCATTGGCGTTGCCGTTCTGGTTCAGGACGCCACTGTTCGAAACGTCGTGCAGATGGTCGTCATCCGACATGATGGCGGATTGGCTGAAGACGTTACCCACGTCATTGCCTGAGCCATTAAGCGAGTCGTTCAGGATGTCCTTGAAGCTGACGCTCGCCATGCCGTGAATGGTCGAATTGTCGACATCCACGAAATCATCGTCCGTCGGCTCCCACCCCGAGAGGTCAAGATCGACATCTACGTCCACATCGACATCGGTCTTGCTTTCGACGTCAACCTTCGTCTCGTTCTTGTTGAGGTTCGCGTTCAGGTTGACATTGCCGTTATGGTTGGCATTGCCGTTCCCGTTCAGGTTGGCGTTGCCGTTCCCGTTCAGGTTGGCGTTGCCGTTCCCGTTCAGGTTCCCGTTGCCGTTCGCGTTTCCATTGGCATTGCCATTGCCGTTCAGATTGCCGTTGAGGTTATAGGACTCGCTGGACTGCGTCTGGTCTTGCCCCTGATCCTGCGCTTGATCCTGCCCTTGGTCCTGATCCTGCTTCTGCTTCTGAAGTTCGAGCTGAGCTTGAAGTTCGTGCTGGCTCTGGTCCTGGTCTTGATCTTGGCTTTGGTTGTCCCACGGCCACAGGAAATGTTTATCCTTGCTCATAGAGATGTCCTCAAGTTGAGGCCGCGACAGCCGAACCGCCTTTTTCTCTCACGCGGTTTGGGGCCATGCGGTCTGGTGGGTGAAATGAACAAAGTATTTCAATGAAAATTGGGATCGTCGGGGCGGCCTGACGCAGCCCGGATCTCGCACACAGATTGTTGCGGTAGCAGCAGTCCTCCCCTGTTTGGAGCAGTCGGGCCTCGCCTCCAGAAAGGGTTGCGCGTCCGGCGCAATCCTGGTCCTCCCGGACCCGAGCCTCCCTGCTCGTTCATTTGCCTGGGCAGTCTGGTTGCAACCTGCACAAATTGTAAGCTGCCTGTTCGGATTAGCTCGCAGGGCAGCTGCGGGAATTTTTACCTCACCTCAAGGTTGATTGCGGAAGAGAGAGTCATAGGAGGGAAACCATGCGAGTAGTTTTGTGGACGCTACCACTTTCGAGGTACTTGCCGTGGCCGACCTTCAAGGCCAAACCTACTCCAATCGGAAGAAACCTAATCGGAAGTGGACATGAGTGATCCTGACGGAGGTGTCGGCAACGACAACCAGCGCCTATGAAGAGATTTCACGAGATACTTCTCTTGATCGGACAGTTGAACTACACGTGGACCAACACGGAAAGTCTGCTCATCTACCTGATTGCCGGCCTTGCGAATGTGGACAAGGAAACTGCGGTCATCATTTTCCTGACGCTGAATACGACACGCGCCCGCATCGAGCTCGTAGAGCGGCTCGCCAAGATGGCCAAGACGGCGCCCGAGCGCCGACAGGAGATCCTGGCTGTGACTCAGCAGCTTGGTAAGCGGGCAAAGCTCAGGAACAAGTACAGCCATTGCGTCTATTCGTTCGACGAGACCGGGGATCAGGCAAGCACGCAGCTGATGGCCATCTTCGACAGCAAGGACACCATCAGGTACGGCAAGATCGAACAGATCGACGATGCGGAGGTGGCGAGGATCAACGAGGCGATCGACCAAATCATGAAGATCAACAAGGCGATCTGGAGTATCGTCGAGAGACACTCGTTTCCGCGCTGAGCGAATTCAGGGGAGCCGGGCTATTTTCTGGATCTATCGGAAAGATTAACGGCGCGTTCGGACAGGCCCCAGCTCTTCGTCACGAAGGATGCGGTAAGAGGGAGCCAGCACCGAAACCCTTTCATCTTTTATAGGGATTTTTGGGGCGCTGGCTCTCTTAACAGTTCAGATGAACTTGTCGTTCACGGGTTCCGATCCATATTTTACTTTTTCAATATACTTGGCGGCATCTGCCTAAATTACTACGTGTTTGAATAATTAGTCATACGCTTAGTCATATGTACGCAATATAGATACTTCCGGATACGCTGGACATTGCCCGGAGACGCACTAAAGCCTGTGCGACGATCGGAGTGTGATCCGGAATGCGACGTAGCGAAAGCTATCAATTGTAGTTAGGACTCGCGGCGCTCGCCCTGTGGCTGCGACAATCGCCGCTCGAAGCGCATGCGTCGAGGCAGGAGATGGAGCGCCAAAGCCCAGCTCGTACGCTGCTGCGTCGCCAGGTCAATCGGCGTTCCGCGTTAACACAATGGTAACATTTGAGATTTACGGGCTTTCCCGCTCGCGCATCGCGAGCCGCCGTTGCAGCCACGAAAGAAGGCGCCCGGCAAGCGATCGGAACGCTCTTCGGCCGATGGAGCGTGATCCGACGCCGGAGCACCTGTGGCAGTAATTCGTTGTGAGTACGGTTGTGGATGCATGACCCGGCGGGCGAGCCGTCGCAGGGGCCCTATCCAACGATAGGGGTTGCGGGACCGGCCGCGATTGCGCGCTCTTCCCGTCTGCCGGTGACGCCACATTTACCCGTCAAAAGCAAAGGATCGCCGCTGGAAGCGGGAAAATAGCGGGATTGCCTTTGGCCTAGCGCCTGTATCTCCGCCAATTAGCCCAAAAATGGTTCACTTTCGAACGATTTAGACGAGAATGTGGCACTCATCTAGCCCTTTTGGGTGGTTTGCGATCCCCCATATTTACGATAGATTAGTCATTACGAATTTTTCCTTAACGGTAAATTCGCTTTTTTAAACCGAATAAATTTTCAAGCACTGGGCCCTCCCGACGGGTCAGAAACCCGCAAAAATATGGGGGTCTAAGGAGGGGTAAATGTATCGTACGAGCTCGAGTCTGAGCAACTTTGAAGATAAGGTATTGCAGAAGAAAAGTAAGATCCTGATGCTCGCCAAGACCGACCTGTTCGCCGAATGCCTGACGCAGGCGATCAGCGCGCGTTTTCAAGATCAGGAAGTCGTGAGCCTTTCCGATGCCGACGGCCTTCTGGACGGGAATCTCGTCGACCTAAGCCTGGTCATGCTCTATCGCATGCCCACGGCGGCATTTCCATCGATCATCAGGATGATCCGTGAGTTTCATCCGAAGGCGGCGATCGGTCTGGTCGTAGAGGATGCGGATGATCTCGACTCGTCGATCGCCGGGTTCGTTGACGAGGGGCTGATTCACGGCGTGCTGCCGCGTAATCTCCATCTCGACGTCTGCCTGACGGTTATCGACCTCCTCATGAAAGGGGGTGAGCATTTTCCCGCCGCACTGCTCAGGCGTTTGGCGCCACAAGGACACGCTGCCGGTGGTCTTGTCGCGCAACAGGAGGCGGTTTGTGAAAGCATCGATCTGGAAAGCGGCGCCGACATCGGCAAAGGCGTACTGACGGCGCGCGAGATTCAGATTCTCGATCTTATCTGCATGGGTACGCAGAACAAGATCATCGCCGATCGGCTCGGCCTCTCCGAGAACACCGTGAAGGTGCATGTTCGCAACATCTACAAGAAGATGAACGTGCGCAATCGCACGGAGGCGGCGTCGCGCTACTTCAGAAGCGAAGCGGATCTCGGCTCGCTCCGCATGCCCTCGCGTTGGCGCAACTGACGCGCGGCCTCTTTTGCACGCGCAGTGCCTAGACTATCATCTTGAAGGCTGCTCACGGCGCCGCACGAAAGGACGTGCGGCGCCGTGAGGCTGTATTGCGGCGGCCGCCTATTCGGCAGCCTGCGGATTCTTGAGGGTGCCACGGCGGATCTGATCGGCTTCGATCGATTCGAATAGCGCGCGGAAGTTACCTTCGCCGAAGCCCTCGTCGCCCTTGCGCTGGATGAATTCGAAGAAGATCGGGCCAATGACGGTACGGGAGAAGATCTGCAGCAGGATCTTCGTCATGCCGCCGTTCACCACGCCCTCGCCGTCGATCAGGATGCCGTGCTCCTTCATCCGTTCGACCGGTTCCTCGTGGCCGTGGACGCGCTCGTGCGACATTTCGTAATAGGTCTCCGGCGGTCCCGGCATGAATTTGAGGCCGTTCTCGGCCAGCTTGTCGACGGCATTGTAGATCGCCTCGGTGCCGACGGCGATGTGCTGGATGCCTTCGCCCTTGTACTTCTTCAGATATTCCTCGATCTGGCTGGTGTCGTCCTTCGACTCGTTCAAGGGAATCCGAATCTTGCCGCAGGGCGAGGTGATCGCGCGGCTGACGAGGCCGGTGATGCGACCGTCGATGTCGAAGTAGTGGATCTGCTTGAAATTGAACAGCTCGCGATAGAAGGCCCACCACTTGTCCATATTGCCGCGATAGACGTTGTGGGTCAGGTGGTCGAGATAATAGAAACCGACGCCGGCCGGCTTCGGATCACGCTCGCCCAGCCATTCGAACTCGGCTTCGTAGGCGGAGCCCTTTTCGCCGTAGGTTTCCACGAAGTAGAGAAGCGAGCCGCCAATGCCGACGATCGCCGGCACATCGAGGCACTTGTCTTTGCCGGCATAGGGCTCGGCGCCTTTCGCAACGGCGTGCTCGAAGGCATGCTTCGCGTCGACGACGCGCCAGGCCATCGACGGGGCGCAGGGCCCGTGCTTGTCGACGAAGCGCATGGCATGCGAGCCAGGCTCCGCGTTCAGGATGTAGTTGATGTCGCCCTGCCGCCAGACGGTGATGTTCTTCGTCCTGTGCTTGGCAACCGGCATGTAGCCCATGCGACTGAAGAGGTCCTTGAGCTTCTCCGGTTCCGGGTGGGCGAATTCGACGAACTCGAATCCGTCCGTTCCGGCGGGATTGTCCGCCGAAATCGTTGCAGGCGGTGCGTCATGCGGGAACGGGCCCATGGAAAGTCTCCTCTTATCCTCCAAATTCCGTTGAAGTATGGCGCAAACCCGATGCATGATGCTTGTATTCTTGCATCAATTGACGAGAAGCATGCATGAAATATGCGGAAGATGACACGGGGACGCATGAATGGAGCAGCTTGACGGATTCGACCTCAAGATCCTCAGCGAATTGCAGCGCGACGGACACCTGACCAACAATGAATTGTCCGAGCGGATCGCGCTCTCACCCTCCCAATGCTCGCGGCGGCGCACCCGGCTGGAGGCGGAAGGCTATATCACCGGCTATCAGGCGCAGATCGACCGCCAGAAGCTGGGGCTCGACCTTATGGTGGTGATTTCAGTGACGCTCGCCACGCACAACCGCGACAATGCCAAGCGTTTCGCGAAGCTCGTCTCCAGCCTGCCGGAGGTGCTGGAAGCCTATGCGCTGACCGGCGAGATGGACTATCACCTGCGCGTGGTGACGCCCGACCTTGCCGGGCTGTCGCATTTCGTCAACGACGTGCTCTTGCCGCACGACAGCGTCCAGCACGTGAAGACTTCGATCGTGCTCGAAACGCTCAAGAGTTTCGAAGGGCTACCGATACCGGAGCGAATGAAGGGTTAGCGATTATTCGCCTGCGACCGATTTCTTCATCGCCCGTTCCACGGCGCGCAGGCCTGTGGCGAGTGCTTCCATATCGTCCGCGCCGAGGGTGGAAAGCAGTTCCGCCTGATAACGCTTCGCGAGCTCCGTCAGCTCCTTATGGGCCTGCTCGCCTGCAGGGGTCAGCGCCAGGTGCTCGAAGCGGCGGTCACGGCCATCCTCTTCGCGCTTGAGCCATCGGCGCTGCTCGAGGCTGAAGACGGCGCGGCTCACCTTCGTCTTGTGCATGGAGGAATGTGCGCCGATCTCGGTTGCCGTCATGCTGCGGCCCGAGCTGCCGAGTGCTGCGAGCGTTCGCCATTCGGGACGGGTGAGCTGAAAGCGCGCCTTGTATTGCGCGGCAAAGCGCAGCGCCACGAATTCCGCCGCACGGTTCAGCCGATAGGGCAGGAATGTCTCCAATTCGAACCCGTTCTCCGCCATTCGCACATGTCCTTGATAGTTACAAAATCAATAGTTACGATTGTAACTAATATGATGAGAAGGCGAGGAGGTGCAAGCCATGTTAGAGAAGGCGGAAAAGCGGCGCGGGACCGCAGCGGGCCAGGAACGGACGCTCAATTACATGCCCGGTTTCGGCAACGACTTCGAAACTGAAAGCCTGCCCGGCGCCCTGCCGCAGGGGCAGAACAGCCCGCAGAAGTGTGAATACGGGCTCTATGCCGAACAGCTCTCCGGTTCGCCGTTCACAGCGCCGCGCGGCACCAACGAACGATCTTGGCTCTATCGCATTCGGCCGAGCGTGCGCCATACGGGGCGTTTCCGCAGGATCGATTATCCGCTCTGGAAGACGGCGCCGCATATCGTCGAGCATTCACTCGCGCTCGGGCAGTTGCGGTGGAGCCCTCTTCCCGTTCCAACGGGCACCCTCAACTTTCTTGAAGGCATCCGCACCATGACGACGGCGGGCGATGCGCTTACGCAAGCCGGCATGGCCGCGCATGTCTATGTCTTCAATGCCGACATGGTGGACGACTATTTCTTCAACGCCGATGGCGAACTCTTGATCGTGCCGGAAACCGGCGCCATCCAGGTCTTCACCGAACTCGGCAAGATGGATGTGGAGCCGTCGGAAATCTGCCTCGTGCCGCGCGGTACAATGTTCAAGGTCACCCGCCTCGGCGAGGAGCAGGTCTGGCGCGGCTATATCTGCGAGAATTACGGCGCCAAGTTCACGTTGCCGGACCGCGGCCCGATCGGCGCCAATTGCCTCGCCAATCCGCGCGACTTCAAGACGCCGGTTGCAGCCTTCGAGGACAAGGAGACGCCGTGCCGGGTGCAGGTGAAGTGGTGCGGCTCCTTCCATATGGTCGAGATCGGCCATTCGCCGCTCGACGTCGTCGCCTGGCATGGCAATTACGCGCCTTACAAGTACGACCTCAAGACCTTCTCGCCCGTCGGCGCGATCCTGTTCGATCATCCCGATCCATCGATCTTCACGGTGCTGACGGCGCCGTCGGGCGAGGAGGGTACGGCAAATGTCGATTTCGTGATCTTCCCGCCGCGCTGGCTGGTTGCGGAGCACACCTTCCGTCCGCCCTGGTACCACCGCAACATCATGAGCGAGTTCATGGGGCTGATCTACGGGCGCTACGACGCGAAGGAGGAGGGCTTCGTACCCGGCGGCATGAGCCTGCACAACATGATGCTGGCGCACGGGCCGGATGCATCCGGCTTCGAAAAGGCGACGAACGGCGAGTTGAAACCGGTGAAGCTCGACAATACCATGGCCTTCATGTTCGAGACCCGCTTCCCGCAGCAGCTGACCAAATTCGCGGTCGAACTGGAGACGCTGCAGGACGACTACATCGACTGCTGGGCCGGCCTCAAGAAGCGCTTCAACGGAACGCCGGAGGGCGATTGGTCTTGAGCGCACGTCTTGTTTTGCTTGGCAGCAAGGGCGGCCCGGCGATCCGGCCGGGTGGCCCCTGGCCGACATCCTCGCTCCTGGAGATCGCCGGTCGCAGGATCGTGATCGACTGCGGGCTCGGCGTCACCCGTGGGCTGACCGATGCCGGCATGTCGCTCAAGGCGCTGGATATGATCGTCGTCACCCACCTGCATTCGGACCACGTGCTTGAACTCGGGCCGTTGATCCACACCGCCTGGACTGCCGGCCTCGCGGACCTCGTGCGCGTCTTCGGACCCGCCGGCACCCGGGCCTGCTGGCAGGGCTTCCTTCAATCGATGGCCTTCGACATCGATATCCGGATCGTTGACGAGGGTAGGCCGGATCTCCGCAGGCTCGTCGAGGTTGTCGAATTCTCAGACGGTGAAGTGTTTTCGCAGGACGGCCTCACCGTGTCGGCGCTACGCGTCGATCACCCGCCGGTCACGGACTGCTTCGCTCTGCGCTTCGGTCATGCGGAGGGCACGGTCGTGTTCTCCTCCGACACGGCCTATTTCCCGCCACTGGCCGATTTTGCGAGCGGCGCCGACATTCTCGTCCACGAAGCGATGCTCGCTGCAGGGGTCGACCGCCTCGTGGCGCGCACCGGCAATGGCGCGCGGCTGAAGGAACATCTGCTTGCAAGCCACACATTCGCAGAACAGGCGGGCGCGATCGCAGAGGCGGCCGGTGTCGGCCGGCTCGTGTTGCATCATCTTATCCCGGCCGACGACCCGGAGGTCTCGCAAGCCGACTGGATCACGGCGGCGCGCAAAAGCTGGCCGGGCGCCTTGACGGTCGCATCCGACGGCCTTGTTGTGGAGTTTGCGGATGATTCGTCCGTGTAGAGGAGGACTGCATGAAATTGGCGACACTCAAGGACTCCACCCGCGACGGCAGGCTCGTCGTGGTCTCGAAAGACCTGACCCGTTGCTCCGAGGTCGGCCATATCGCCCGCACGCTACAGGCGGCGCTCGATGACTGGGCACATGTGGGGCCGCGGCTTGCGCGCGTTGCCGAGGGAATCGAGACCGGGTCGCAGCCGACCATGCGCTTTCATGAGCATGATGCGGCTTCCCCTCTGCCGCGGGCGTTCCAATGGGCGGATGGTTCGGCCTATGTCAATCATGTCGAGCTCGTCCGAAAGGCGCGCAATGCCGAGATGCCGGCGAGTTTCTGGACCGATCCGCTGATTTACCAAGGCGGCTCCGACAGTTTTCTGGGCCCACGCGATCCGATCCTGATCGCCGACGAGGCCTGGGGGATCGATATGGAGGGTGAAGTTGCGGTGATCGTCGACGACGTGCCGTTGGGCGCAACGGCGGACGAGGCGAGGGGTGCGATCCGCCTTATCATGCTCGTCAACGACGTTTCGCTCCGTGGCCTCATTCCGGGCGAGCTTGCCAAAGGTTTCGGCTTCTACCAATCGAAGCCGTCTTCCTCCTTTTCGCCCGCAGCGGTAACGCCGGAGGAACTGGGCGAGGCCTGGGATGGCGGCAGGCTGCATCTGCCGCTCCATGTCGATCTCAACGGCAAGCCCTTCGGCCGCGCCGACGCCGGGATCGACATGACGTTCGACTTTCCGCAGTTGATTGCTCATGCCGCACGGACGAGGCCGCTTGCGGCGGGCACGATCGTCGGCTCCGGCACCGTTTCCAACAAGCTCGACGGCGGGCCCGGGAGGCCGGTTTCGGAGGGCGGGGTCGGGTATTCCTGCATTGCAGAACTGCGCATGATCGAGACGATCGAGAGCGGTGCGCCGAAGACGCAGTTCCTGAAATTCGGCGACGTCGTCCGGATCGAGATGAAGGACAAACGCGGCCATTCGATCTTCGGCGCTATCGAACAGAAGGTCGAGAAATACGAGCGCGCCTGAAGCGGTGCGGCGGAGGCGAAAGTGGCGAACGAGACCGTTCTTTACGACTACTGGCGCTCCTCGGCGAGCTACCGCGTGCGGATCGCGCTCAACCTCGTCGGCGAAAGCTACCGCTCCGTTCCGATCGATCTGCTTGCGAAGGCGCATCGCGCGCCCGAGCACCTCGGGCGCAACCCGCAGGGGCTCGTGCCGGTGCTCGACATCGATGGCGAGCGGCTGACGCAATCGCTCGCCATCATCGAATATCTTGCGGAGACACGAAAACGGGCCGGCTTTCTTCCCGCCGATCCGCTCGGCCGGCAACGCGTCCGCGCGCTTTCCTATGCGGTCGCAATGGAGATCCATCCCGTCTGCAATCTCGGTGTCGTCGCCCATGTAATGGCAAGTGCCTCGGACGGCGAGCTGGCGCGGCGGACGTGGATGCAGAAATTCATCGGCGAGGGCCTGGCCGCGTTCGAGAGGATGCTGGATCACCTTTCGACCGGAACATTCTGCCACGGAGACGACCCGAGCATGGCAGACATCTGCCTCGTGCCGCAGGTCTACAATGCGCGGCGCTGGGAGGTCGATCTCTGCCATTGCCCGCGGATCGTCGCCATAGATCAACGCTGCGCCGAGATCGACGCCTTCGCGAGAGCGCACCCCGATCAGGCAAAGCATTAGCGAGCCCATTCCGATTGCCGTTGCGCGCGGCGCAGCCGTGACCTGTTCCGTCCACCCGATGTCGCGAATGGATCGGCGGGGCGTAAGCCGCCACGCTAGTTTTCGCGTGACTGCCCATGTAAGGGGGCGCGGAAACACCTCAAGAGCGAGAGACCCATCGATGAAAAGCTATGTGCTGACCGTCACCTGCAAATCCACCCGCGGCATCGTTGCCGCCATCACCGGCTATCTCGCGGAAAAGGGCTGTTACATCAGCGACAGCTCGCAGTTCGACGATCTCGAAACGGGCCTCTTCTTCATGCGCCTCACCTTCATCAGCCAGGAAGGCGCGAAGCTGGAGGAGCTGCGCGAAGGCTTCGAGCCGGTCATCAAGCGCTTCGGCATGACGATGGAGATCCGCGATTCCGAAGAGCGCATGAAGGTGCTCCTGATGGTGTCGCGTTTCGGCCATTGCCTCAATGACCTGCTCTACCGCTGGAAGATCGGCGCGCTGCCGATCGATATCGTCGGCGTCGTCTCCAACCACTTCGACTATCAGAAGGTGGTGGTCAACCACGACATTCCCTTCCACTGCATCAAAGTGACGAAGGAGAACAAGCCGAAGGCGGAAGCCCAGCTCATGGAGATCGTCGAGCAGACCGGCGCCGAGCTGATCGTGCTTGCCCGCTACATGCAGGTGCTTTCGGATGCGCTCTGCAAGAAGATGTCGGGGAAGATCATTAACATCCACCACTCCTTCCTGCCGAGCTTCAAGGGTGCCAACCCCTACAAGCAGGCCTATGAGCGCGGCGTCAAGCTGATCGGCGCGACGGCCCATTACGTCACCGCCGATCTCGACGAGGGGCCGATCATCGAGCAGGACATCGCCCGCATCACCCATGCGCAGTCGGCCGAAGACTATGTCTCGATCGGCCGCGACGTCGAAAGCCAGGTGCTGGCCCGCGCCGTGCACGCCCATATCCATCACCGCTGCTTCATCAACGGCAACCGCGTCGTGGTCTTCCCGCCGAGCCCGGGGAGCTATGCGTCCGAGCGGATGGGCTGAGAGCCGGGACTACCGCTGTTGCTTCGCCATCGTCGCGGCTTATAGTCACTCCTGATTATAGCGAAGCGGGCGCGGCGCGGGCGATTGCCTCTCACCCTAGCCCTCTCCCCGCAGGCGGGGAGAAGGTCGCGGCAGCGGGATGAGGGGCTGCCGAAACATACTTTCTCGTCCCGCCCGAGGAAGGCCGACCGATCATCGGCTGCATGGGAGGATTTGAGATGAGCAATCGCGATCCAGTCGTCATCGTTTCGGCGGCGCGCACGCCGATGGGTGCCTTTCAGGGCGGGCTCAAGGATTTGACGGCGCCGGAGCTCGGCGCTGTCGCGCTGAAGGCGGCACTCGATCGCGCCGGTCTGAATGCCGTCGACGAGGTGCTGATGGGCAATGTTCTGCCGGCTGGTCTCGGGCAGAACCCCGCCCGGCAGGCGGCGCTCGGGGCGGGCCTCGGTGAGGAGACGCCTTCGACGACCGTCTCCAAGGTCTGCGGCTCGGGCATGAAGGCGCTGATGCTCGGCCACGACGGGCTCCTCTCCGGCAGCGCATCCGTCGTTGCCGTCGGCGGCATGGAGTCGATGACGAATGCCCCTTACCTCCTGCCCAAGGCCCGCGGCGGTTTCCGCCTCGGCCACGGCGAGGTCAAGGACCACATGTTCCTCGACGGGCTCGAGGATGCCTATTCGGGCCGCCTGATGGGGACCTATGCGGAGGATACGGCGCAGCATTATCAATTCTCCCGCGCCGATCAGGATGCCTTCGCTCTTCGCTCGCTCGAACGGGCCTTGAAGGCGGCGGAAGACACGTCCTTTGCCGAGGAGATCGTCACGATCATCGATGGCGGCAAGCGAGGGAGCGCCAAGCTCGACCGGGACGAACAGCCGATGAAGGCCGATCCCACGAAGATCCCGAAGCTGAGGCCCGCCTTCCGCGACGGCGGCAGCGTCACGGCCGCCAATTCCTCTTCGATTTCCGACGGTGCCGCGGCGCTCATCCTGATGCGCGCAAGCGAGGCGGAGAGGCGCGGGTTGACGCCGCTCGCGATCGTCGCCGGCCATGCCGGCCATGCGCGGGAGCCCGCCTGGTTCACCACCGCGCCGATCGGCGCCATAGAAAAGCTCATTGACAAGCTTAACTGGGAAAAGGGAAGCGTCGGCCTTTACGAGATCAACGAGGCCTTCGCCGTCGTCGCCCTGGCGGCGATCCGCGATCTTGGCCTTTCCGACGACATCGTCAACATCCACGGCGGCGCGTGCGCGCTCGGTCACCCGATCGGCGCCTCCGGCGCCCGTATCGTCGTGACGCTGCTCCATGCAATGCGCGCGAACGGCGTCAAGCGCGGGATCGCCTCACTCTGCATCGGCGGCGGCGAGGCGACCGCGGTGGGGCTGGAGTTGTTGCAGTAGGCGTGTGGGGGTTAGCCCCTCATCCTAACCCTCTCCCCGCGCGCGGGGAGAAGGTCGCGGCAGCGGGATGAGGGGCAATCCCGCAACCGCCTCAAATATGTAGCGCGTGTCCCAAGCCCTTGAACGCGGCCTCCTGGAACGCCTCCGATTGCGTCGGGTGCGCATGGATCGTCCCGGCGATATCCTCAAGACGCGCACCCATCTCGATCGCCAGCGCGAAAGTGGCCGATAGTTCCGAGACGCCATGGCCGACCGCATGGATGCCGAGGACGAGATGGTTGTCGGCGCGGGCGACGATGCGCACGAAGCCATCTTCCGCAAGTGTCGTCATCGCACGGCCGTTCGCCTGGAAGGGGAATTGACCGATGTTGACCTCGATGCCGGTCGCGCGCGCCTCTTCCGGTGAAAGCCCAGCGCTGACGATTTCCGGATCGGTGAAGCAGACGGCCGGAATGCAGCGCTTGTCCCAGCTTCGCTTCTGCCCGGCGACGATCTCGGCAACCATTTCGCCTTGGGCCATGGCGCGGTGCGCAAGCATCGGCTCGCCGGTCACGTCGCCGACCGCATAGATGCCGCGCATCGACGTGCGGCACTGGTCGTCGATGCGGATGAAGCGGCCCGACCGGTCGAGATCGATCTCCTCCAGTCCCCAGCCCTCGGTCACCGGTCTACGGCCGACGGTGACCAGCACCCTCTCCGCCGGCACCTCGAAGGGGCGGCCGTTCTCCTCGGCAAGCAAACCGCGCCGATCGGCCGCAAGCCGCTTGGCCGCGGTGCGGGTATAGACCTCGATGCCGAGTTCGCCGAGACGCTTCATCACCGGCCTCGAAATGTCGGCATCATATTGCGGCAGGATCCGGTCCATGGCTTCGAGCACGGTCACCTTCGAGCCAAGCTTGGCGAAGGCGGTGCCGAGTTCGAGGCCGATATAGCCGCCGCCGATGACGGCGAGCGTTTCGGGCACCTGCGTCAATGCCAGTGCCTCGGTCGAAGAGATGACATTGCCGCCGAACGGCAGGTCCGGAAGCTCCACCGGCGCCGAGCCGGTGGCGATCACTACCGCCTCGGCGCGAATGCGCTGCAGACCGATTTCGGTTTCCACATCCACCGTCTTGCCGTCGACGAAGCGTGCCTCGCCGACGACGGCTTTGACGCCGGCCTTCTTCAGGAGCCCGGTGACGCCGCCGTTCAGACGGCCGACGATGCCGTCCTTCCAGGCAACGGTCCGCTTGAGATCGATCGCCGGCGCATTCAAGGACAGGCCGAGCGGGCTCTTGCCGGAGGCCGCCACCCGGAGCTTGTGAAATTCATCGGCCGCATGGATCAGCGCCTTGGAGGGGATACAGCCGACATTGAGACAGGTGCCGCCGGCCTTCCCCTTCTCGACGATCACGGTGTCGACGCCGAGCTGGCCGGCGCGGATTGCGCAGACATAGCCGCCGGGGCCGGCGCCGAGCACCAAGAGCTTGCAGGAGATTTCCTTCATGGCTTCTCACCCTTCAACGAAAATCAGCGCCGGTGTTTCGAGCAGCGTCTTCAGCCGCTGGACGAAGACCGCGGCATCCCAGCCGTCGATGACGCGATGGTCGAAGCTCGACGAGAGATTCATGATCTTGCGCGGCACGAATTGCGTGCCGTCCCACACTGGCCGGGTCGCCATCTTATTGACGCCGACGATCGCGACCTCCGGATGGTTGATCACCGGCGTCGAGGCGATGCCGCCAAGTGCGCCAAGGGAGGAGATGGTGATCGTCGAGCCGGTCAACTCGTCGCGCGTCGCGGTGCCGGTGCGGGCGGCTTCCGCCAAGCGGTTCAGCTCCGCAGCGCAATCCCAGATCGTGCGTGCCTCGGCGTGACGTACGACCGGCACGGTAAGACCGGCAGGCGTCTGGGTGGCAATGCCGATGTGAACGGCCGCGTGCCGGTGGATGATGCCGGCATGATCGTCGAAGGTGGCGTTGACACCGGGCTGTTCGGCGACCGTCTTGATGAGCGCACGCATCAGGAAGGGTAAGACCGTCAGCTTCGGCTGCTCGGGCTTGCGGTCCCGATTCATCGTCGCCCGCAGGTCCTCGAGCGCCGTCATGTCCACTTCCTCCACATAGGTGATGTGGGGGATGCGCGAGGTCGAAAGAGACATCTTCTCGGCGATCCGCCGGCGGAGGCCTGTGATCTTGATCTCCTCGACCGCGGTCTTGCGGACGAGGCCGATCTGCGCCGGCACCGGCTCGGCTCCGCGGCTGATGAAGAGATCGAGGTCCTCATGGGTGATGCGGCCGGCGGGTCCCGTGCCGATCACTTGTCGAAGATCGATACCGCTGTCTTTGGCCCGCAGTCGCACCGCCGGCGAAGCCAGCGGTTTCTTCGAGAGGTCCCGTGCTTCGCGTGGCGTTGGCGCCGGTTTCGGCGCGGCCTGCTCAGGCTTCGGCCGCAGCACTTCCTCCCTCTTCGGCTGGGGCGCTGGGGCAGGCGCGGCGGCCAAGGGCTCTTCGAGCACTGCTTCGGCAAGCGCTTCCGGAACGCTGTCCGGGGGTGGTTCGCCCGCCTCGCCGGCTGTCTCTATTCTGACGAGCGGCGCCTTCACGGCAACGGTATCGCCGACTTCCGCTCCGAGCCACAACACCTTGCCGGAGACCGGCGAGGGGATCTCGACCGTCGCCTTGTCGGTCATGACGGCGGCGAGCACCATATCCTCGCGGACCGGGTCGCCGGGTTTCACATGCCATTCGACAAGCTCGGCTTCGGCGACGCCTTCGCCGACATCCGGCATCTTGAGAATGAATTCGCCCATCGCGTCAGCCCTCCATTGCTTCCATGAGCGCGCGGCCGACGCGCGCCGGGCCGGGGAAGTAATCCCATTCCTGGGCGTGCGGGTAGGGCGTGTCCCAGCCGGTCACCCGCACGATCGGCGCTTCGAGATGGTAGAAACAATGTTCCTGCACGAGGGATACGACCTCTGCGCCGAAGCCGGAGGTCAGCGTCGCCTCGTGCACGACGACGCAGCGTCCGGTTTTCGTCACCGATTGCACGATCGTCTCGAGGTCGAGCGGCAAGAGGCTTCGCAGATCGATCACTTCCGCGTCGATCCCCGTTTCCTCCGCAGCCGTGAGCGCCACATGCACCATCGTGCCATAGGTGATCACGGTTACCGCCGAACCCTGGCGGCGGATTTCCGCCTTGCCGATCGGAATGGTGTAGTGTCCGTCCGGCACGTCGCCGAGCTCGTGCTTCGACCAGGGGATGACCGGGCGCTCGTGGTGTCCGTCGAACGGGCCGTTGTAGAGTCGCTTCGGCTCGAGGAACATGACCGGGTCCGGATCCTCGATCGCCGAGATCAGGAGACCCTTGGCGTCATAGGGATTCGAAGGCACGATGACCTTCAGGCCGCAGACATGGGTGAAGAGCGCTTCCGGGCTCTGGCTGTGAGTCTGGCCGCCGAAGATGCCGCCGCCTGTCGGCATGCGCACGACGATCGGGCAGGTGAAGTCGCCGTTCGAGCGGTAGCGGATGCGTGCGGCCTCCTGGGTGAGCTGGTCGTAGGCCGGATACATGTAGTCGGCGAACTGGATCTCGACGCAAGGCTTCAGCCCGTAGGCCGCCATGCCGATCGCGGTGCCGACGATGCCGGACTCGCTGATCGGCGCGTCGAAACAGCGGGTCTTGCCGTATTTCGCCTGAAGTCCCTGGGTGCAGCGGAAAACGCCGCCGAAATAGCCGACGTCTTCGCCGAAGACGACGACATCCTCGTCGCGCGCCATCGAGACGTCCATGGCACTGCGCACCGCTTCGATCATTGTCATTCTGGCCATTTCAGTACCCCGCCTTCTGCCGCTGGCGACGAATGTGCGGCGGCATCTCGGCATAGACGCCCTCGAAGATGTCGCGCACCGAAGGTCTGCCGCCTGCATGCAGCGTGCCGTGACGTTCGGCTTCCTTCTGCGCCTGGATCACCTCGTCCATGATCTCGGCTTCCGCTTGGGCGTGCCGCTCCTCGGACCAGACGCCGCGCAGGATCAGGTGCTTCTTCAGCCTCAGCACCGGGTCGCCGAGCGGCCAGGCTTCCGATTCCGTCTTGGGGCGATAGGCGCTCGGATCGTCGGAGGTCGAATGCGCACCGACACGATAGGTCACATATTCGATCAGCGTCGGGCCCAGATTGCGGCGCGCCCGCTCCGCCGCCCAGCGCGCGACCGCATAGACGGCAAGATAGTCATTGCCGTCGACGCGCAGCGCCGGAATGCCGAAGCCCAGACCGCGGGCGGCGAAGGTGCCGGAGCCGCCGCGGGCGATGCCCTGGAAGGTCGAGATCGCCCACTGATTGTTGACGATGTTGAGGATGACGGGCGCCTTGTAAGTGGAGGCGAAGACCAGAGCGGAGTGAAAATCCGACTCGGCCGTCGAGCCGTCGCCGATCCAGCCGGCGGCGATGCGTGTGTCGTTCTTGATGGCCGATGCCATGGCCCAGCCGACGGCCTGGACGTATTGGGTGGCGAGATTGCCGGAGATCGTGAAGAAGCCGTGCTCCTTGGAGGTGTACATGACCGGCAATTGGCGGCCGTGGCAGGGATCGCTCTCGTTCGAGAAGATCTGGTTCATCATCTCGACCATGGGGTAGTCGTCGGCGATGAGCAGCCCGGCCTGCCGATAGGTCGGGAAGTTCATGTCTCCCTTGCGAAGCGCCTTGCGGAAGGCGCAGCTCACAGCCTCTTCACCGAGATGCTGCATGTAGAAGGACGTCTTGCCCTGGCGCTGCGCCATCAGCATGCGCGCGTCGAAGGCCCTGAGTAGCATCATGTGCCGGAGCCCCGTCAACAGTTCGTCATCCGAGAGGAGCCCGGCCCAGGGGCCGACCGCCTCGCCCTCGCGGTTGAGCACGCGGATGATCGAATAGGCAAGATCACGGATCGCTTCGGGCTCCACATCGACCTCGGGCCGTGGCACGGAGCCCGCCTTCGGGATTTTGACGTTGGAGAAATCTGGCTGATCGCCTGGCCGGACGGCCGGCTCGGGAATATGCAGACTCAGTCGACTGAATTCGTCCATGCGGATTCCGGCCTCCCTTCCGGATTGCGCATCGCAGGCAAGTCAGCCCTCGAGGAAAGAGCTTCGCGGGCTCGTGCGACGCTGATGACGGCGGGGCAAATCGCCTGAGCGCGCTCCTCCGCCCTCAGGCCTGCCTGGCTTGCCGACAACCCTCGTTCTCCCAAAGGGTTATGATCACAGACTGCCACGAGTCAGGGCTTTCATGAAGGCTTTTCGACCGCGATCCGCTCGTCCGCCTGAAGAAAGACAGATTCATGCCGACGCTCGCGCCGGGCTGATCTTCAAGCCGGTGCAGGCTCGCGTGTTCGGGTAATTTTCTTTCGCGATCTGCGCCGGTGAGGGGCGTTCAAGGATCTCAGACGGGCGGTGCGATCTCGATCGGCGTGCCGTCGGAGAAGCGCGACAGCCGAAACTCGGCAGGATCGACGATGGGTTTCTCCCCGGTCACGAGATCCGCGACGAGGTGCCCGGCGCCAGGCCCAATGCCGAAGCCGTGGCCCGAAAAACCGGTGGCGATGACGAGACCCGGCACCTGTTCCGCGTGGGAAATAACCGGCACCACGTCCGGCGTGACATCGATCAGGCCGGCCCAGATCTGCACCGGTTCGACGGCGCGGAGCTTCGGAAGAGCCTTTCTCGCCTCCTCGAATGCCTTGAGCACGGATTTGGGATCGGCACGCGGGTCGAGGATGCGGCATCTCTCGAAGGCGCCCGGTCGGTCGAGCGGTTGGGGTGCGATCTCGAAAAGCTCGCGCCAGCTCTGAGCGCTGAGTCCCACCTGTACGGCCTCGCTCTCGGCCTTTCGCGCCGGCCGAAAGTCGCGGAAGAATGCAAAGGTGTCCGGAACGAGCGGATGCAGGTTTGTGCCTGCCGTGGCGATCGTGTAGCCGCCGTCGAGCCGCTTGCGGTAGGCGTAGGTCGCGGTTGCACCGGCGCCCTCCGGCCCACCTTCGATCGGCGCGGTCCTGAGTACGGTGTTGCGCACCTTCAGCTGCGGCAGACGGATGCCGAGGCCCTTGCAGAAGAGCCGCGACCAGGCGCCGCCGGCAAGCACCACGGCCGAAGTTTCGATGCGGCCCCGTTCGGTGACGACGGCACTGATTCTGCCGGTGCTTTTCTCGATGCCGCGGACCGCGCAGCCAGTGACGATCACAGCACCGGCGCGCCGCGCTCCCGAAGCGATCGCCGGCACCGCCTTCTGCGGCTCGGCCCTGCCGTCGCTCGGCGTATAGAGGCCGCCTTTGTAGGTGATTGCCGCGCCGGCCATGAGAGCCGATGTTTCGTCCGGACCGATTTGGCGGCTGTCGACGCCGTAGGGCTTGGCGAGTGCCAGCCAAGCATCTCGGTTTGCGATATCCTGCTCCGTCTCGGATATGTAGAGAATGCCGCTGCGGCGAAAGCCGGTTTCGCCGCCGACACGGGCATCGAGCGTGTCCCAGATCTTGAGTGCCGCGATCGCGAGCGGAATCTCGCGGCGATCGCGGCCCATCACGCGCACCCAGCCCCAGTTGCGGCTCGACTGTTCGCCGCCGAGCACGCCCTTCTCGCAAAGCACCACCTTGACGCCGCGTTCGGCGAGGAAAAGCGCCGCGCTGGCACCGATGATGCCGCCGCCGATGATGACGACGTCGGCCTTGCTGGGCAGCGAATGATCGGTGATGACGGGATCGAGAGCGGGACCGGGCATGATGTTGTCTCTGCGATGGGCACTTTTTCCTATGGCTGCATCCGTTCGCGGCTTCGATCAAGCCCGGGAGTTCGGTTTTCAGGTCTCCATGCACAGGTCCCATGCCACCGCGCCTTTCCGTCTCTTTCCACAGCCTTTATGTTTGCTCCATGCGCGATACCGATGAAGAACTCCGCCCCATCCTCCGCATCGATTTTCCGCCGGGCGAGCGGCTCGGGCGCGGCAAGATCATGCTGCTCGAACTCATCCGCGAAACCGGCTCGATTTCCGCCGCCGGGCGGGCGATGGACATGTCCTATCGGCGCGCCTGGCTGCTCGTCGATGCCTTGAACCGCATGTTCAAGGAGCCCTCCGTCGAATCGCAGCGCGGCGGGAAGCAGGGCGGCGGTGCGGTGCTCACCGCTTTCGGCGAGACGCTGATCGCACGCTTCCGGGCGATGGAAGCCAAGGCGCGCGCAGCGATCGAAGACGACCTCCACTGGCTGGAAGCGATGCGTGATCGAAATACGGCGTTTCCCAAAGAGACTATCTCGCCCGAATGAGCCGTTAAAGGCGGCGTCGATCCGTAACGGAAATCGCCCGGTCGCGGGGGCCGCGCGCAGCCGGGCGACTTCGTTTATGCAAAGCGTGACCTCAGAACTCCTCCCAATCGGCCTTCGCTGCCGTTGCCGTCCGGCCGCCGAAGGCGCCAGCGAGCTTGCGGGTAAGCGCGCGGGCCGGCGAGGCGGCCGGCCGGCTGTCACGACCGGCGACATGCGGGCCGGCGCCCGCCTCGAGCGTGAAGCGGGCGATCAGCCGGGCGAGGTTCGCCGCCTCGTCGGCGAGCCGGTTCGTCGCCGCCGTCGATTCCTCGACCATCGCCGCATTCTGCTGCGTCACCTGGTCCATCTGGTTGACGGCGGTGCTGACCTCCGAAAGCCCCGTCGACTGTTCCTTGGCGGCGGTGGTGATCGAATGCACATGCTCGTTGATCTTGACGACATGGCTCGCGATCAGCTCGAGCGCCTCGCCGGTCGCCGTGACCAGTTTCACGCCGGAATTCACCTGCTCGCCCGAGCGCGAGATCAGCGCCTTGATGTCTTTCGCCGCATTGGCCGAGCGCTGCGCGAGCTCGCGCACTTCTTGCGCGACGACGGCAAAGCCCTTGCCGGCGTCGCCCGCCCGCGCCGCTTCCACGCCGGCATTGAGTGCCAGGAGATTGGTCTGGAAGGCGATCTCATCAATGACGTTGATGATCTGGCCGATCTCGCCGGAGGCCTGCTCGATCCTCCCCATCGCCGAGACCGCATCCTTGACGACGGCGCTCGACTGCTCGGTGCTTCTCCTCGCCTCGTCGACCATGTGGGTCGCTTCGAGCGCCCGCTCGGTCGAGCTTTTCACGGCGGCGGTGATCTCTTCGAGCGCCGATGAGGTCTCCTCGAGCGAGGCCGCCTGCTGCTCGGTGCGCCGGGAGAGATCGCCCGAGGCCGTGCGCATCTCGCCGGCGCCGCCGTTGATCGTGTCGATCGCCGTGCGCACCTCGCCAAGTACCGCGCGCAGGTTGGCCATGCTCTGATTAACGTTTTCCTTGAGCTCACCGAAGGCGCCCTGGAACTCGCCCTTCATGCTTTTGCTCAGATCGCCCTCCGCGAGCGCGGCCACGACACGGCGGGTCTCGGCAATGCCGCGGTCGACCGAAGCGACGAGTTCGTTGACCTGGGCGGCGAAGCGGTTGAGGTCGGCGTTTTCATAATCCTTGCTGATGCGCTTTGTGAAATCACCAGCCACAGCCGCCGAGACGACCGTGCCGATGCTCGACTGCAGGTCGGCGCTCTTTGTCTGCAGTGCCGCCTCCTGCGCGTTCATCTCGCGCACCCGGATGCCGTTCTGCTTGAACACCTCGACCGCGCGCGCCATCTCGCCAATTTCGTTCGTCCTGTCGGTGAAGGGGACCTCGACCGAGAGATCGCCGTCGGCGAGCGTGCGCATGACTTCGGTCGTGCGGTTGATTGGCCGTGAGACGCCGCCGATCGCAAAAGCCACGGCGCCGACGCCAGCCAAGCAGGCAATAGTGAGCAGCATGACGGTCGCGATGCGGGCGCTCGCATAGTCGGCCGTGCTGTCTTGGTAGCTCTGCTTCGCGCCGGCAATGTTGAGGTCACGGAAACCGTCGGCCAGTTCGTCCAGTTCGTTGTAGCTTTGACGCATGGCGCTCGTCAGGAACTCCCCGGCCTCGTCTTTCTTGCCGGCGCGGGACATGGCGATCAGTTCGCCATGCTGCTTCAGGTAGATGGCGAGCACTTCCTTGAACTTGCCGTAGAGTTCGCGCTCCTTCGGGTCGGAAACCAGCCCGTCATAGATCTTCATCCGCTCATCGAGCTTCTTGAGGTTTTCGGCGATTGCATCGTCGGCCCGCTTCATGCCGGCCTCGGTGCGGTTCACGAGATGCCGATTCTCCGAGCCGCGGAGGTTGGCAATGGCCGTGTTGATCTTGTTGGTGATATCGACGCTCGGCACCCAGCGAGTCGCCAGGTTCTCGACGTCCGCATAAACGCCGCCAATGAGCAAGTGGGCCAAAAGACCTTGCCCGACAATCAGCAGCAGCAGCAAAGCAAAGGCGCCGACGAGCGACGCTTTCAGGGAAAGTGAGATTCGATGCATCCGTTCCTCCTGTCATTACAGGAAGTCGTCATGGCTCCTGTTCCAATGAAGCTGTAAGAAGTACCGATCGAGTCATTCGCGCGGCAGCGGTCGCGTTCATGCGCCATGGAAGTCATCGCGGCCGGCAAGATGCTGCAACCTTTGCACGCATGCTGCGGCGCACAGCTATAGATGTCTTGTAAAGGTTACTAATTTACTTCCTGAGGTTGCAGCGCCGCGCTGGTTTCTGCGGAGTTGGGATAACAAATGGGCTTTTTGCATCGATTGCGGAGATAAAAATTGCCCTTGGTTCCGAAAAAGGTGCGAAATACCAAAGGCATATGTCTGCAGCATCTTGGCGGAGACCACCGCTCCACTTTTCGCCGATGCACCGACTGGTGGTGGGCCGACGATCGGCGGCGGGCGCTTTCTAGTAGTCGAGAGCGATGGTCTTGATGATCGCATGCACCGACTTTCCCGCTTCGAGTCCAAGCGCCTCACGCGAAAGGGTTGTAATGCGAGCTACGATAATATTGCCGCCGCAATTCACGTGGACGTCGACGCTGCCTTGCCGCGTTGGCGAAAGATCGGAGATCGTTCCTTCGAGGACGTTGAGCGCACTGATGGCTTCCGGGCGTCTCGTCGCCAGCATGACGTCACGGGCGGCAATGTAGAGGCGAAGGTTTTGTCCGGGCTGCGCGACGAGATGCGGTACGCGGATGATGCAACTGCCGGCTCGCACGAGCGTCAGCTCGTGGAGCTTGTCCTGATCCTCGACTGTGCCGTCAATGAGTACCCCGGCTTCCCGGCGATCGATGGCGAGCGTGGCGGCGGGCTGGCTGAGGACCGCGGAAACGTCGCCGGCTGCCTTCACTCGGCCATCGTCGAGCACGACGACGCGGTCGGCCAGCCGCGCGACTTCCGCCACCGAGTGGCTGACATAGACGATCGGGATCCGCGTCTCGTCGCGAAGTCGTTCCAGATAGGGCAGGATCTCGGCCTTTCTTGCTTCATCCAGGGCGGCGAGCGGCTCGTCCATCAGGAGCAGGCGGGGAGAGGCGAGCAGCGCCCGGCCGACGGCGACGCGCTGGCGCTCGCCGCCCGAAAGCGTTGACGGGCGCCGATCGAGCAGGTGGCCGATACCGAGCATTTCGACGATCCTGCCGAATTCCGACGCGGACTCGCTCGCGCCTGCGAACCAGCGTCCATAGGCGAGATTGCGCCGGACGCTCAAATGCGGAAAGAGCCGGGCCTCCTGGAACACATAGCCGAAACGGCGGCGGTGGACAGGTGCGAAGACCCCGCGCGCGCTGTCGGCGATCACGTCGCCGTCAAGGACGATACGGCCCGTGTCAGCTCGCAGGAGGCCGGCGATGATATTGACGAGCGACGTCTTACCAGAGCCGGAGCGGCCGAAAAGTGCTGTTACTCCACCTTCGGAGCCGAAGGCGGCGTCGATCGTGAAGGAGCCGATCCGATGACGGGCTTCGACCTCGAGCCTCATGCCGCCACCGTTCGCCGCGCCGCGGCCGCCGCGAGGACCTCCGACAGCATGAGCGCCGCCATCGAGACGATGATCGATATGATGGTGAGGCGCATTGCGCCCGCGTCGCCACCCGGCACCTGCGTGAAGGTGTAGATCGCCGCGGAGATGGTCTGCGTCTCGCCGGGGATGTTGGAGACGAAGGTGATCGTCGCCCCGAACTCGCCCATGGCCTTGGCGAAGGAGAGGATCATGCCGGCGACGATGCCGGGAAGGATCAGGGGCAACGTCACGGTCAGGAAGACCCAGCCGGGGCTCGCACCGAGCGTTGCGGCGGCGTGTTCGAGCTTGCGGTCGACCGTTTCGATCGAGAGCCGGATGCTGCGCACCATAAGCGGAAAGCCCATGACGGCACAGGCGAGTGCCGCCCCCGTCCAGCGGAAGGAAAAGACGAGCCCCAAATGCTCGGCAAGGAAGGCGCCGATCGGTCCGCGCCGGCCGAAGAGCAGGAGAAGCACGAAGCCGGTGACGACCGGCGGCAGGATCAACGGCATGTGGACGAGGCCGTTCAGGGCCGACTTGCCCCAGAAGCGACCGCGCGCCAGCGCTATGGCTACAAGAAGCGCGACGGGTAGGCTCGACAGCATGGCGACGGTGGCCACCCGGAGGCTTAACCGAACGGCCGTCCACTCCGCGTCGCTCAGGCTCATCCAGTCCAAACGTCGAAACCCCTGTCCTTGAAACGCGCGCCGCCGCGCAACCGGAGTTGCGGCGGAGAAGGCGACAATACGTGCTTCGCTTCTCTTCCTGAAGAGGAGCCGAACTATTCCAGCACCGCGAAGCCTTGCGCCGAGAAAAGCGCAGCGGCCTTGGGTGATCTGACGAATTGGAGATACGCCGCCGCATCGGCATTCTTGCTTTCAGCGGTGATGGCGATCGGGTAGATGATCGGCGGATGGCTGCCTTCCGGGAAGGTGCCGATCACCTTCACGCCCGGATCGGCCGCGGCGTCGGTCTGATAGACGATACCCAAGGGCGCCTCGCCGCGCGACACGAGAAGGAGGGCGGCGCGCACGCTTTCGGCGCCGGCGACCTTATCTGCGACGCTCGGCCAGATGCCGAGCTTCTCGAGGGCGGCCTTGCCGTATTTGCCGGCGGGAACCGAATCGACCGCACCCATCGCCAGGCGCCCGTCGCCGAGAAGGTGGGCTAAGTCGAGGCCGGGTTTGATTTCGACGGCTGCGGCATCCGCTTTGCCGGAGACGAGGACGATGCGGTTGCCGAGCAGGTTGGAACGGCTGTCGCCCTTTATCAGCTTCTTCTCTGCGAGGTAGTCCATCCAGGCAAGGTCGGCCGAGATGAAGATGTCGGCGGGCGCGCCTTGTTCGATCTGTTTCGCCAGTGCCGAACTTGCCGCATAGGAGGTGGTCGTCTCCTTACCAGTTTCTTTGCGCCATTCCTCGTTGATTGCGTCGAGGGCGTTCTTAAGGCTCGCTGCGGCGAATATCGTCACCTTTTCCGCCGCATGGGCGGGGGCGAATGCGGCTCCCGCTACGATGCCAAGCGCCAGAGCCAAAGTCTTCAGTCCGAGACCTCTAGACCTCAGAGCCTTGAGCCAGTCTCTCCGTCCTCTCGCCACACCTGCCTCCATCTCACTCGTGATATTTCCGAAGATATAACGCATGGCTTTTTGGTAGCGCTATATCTGAAGAAATACAATGCTGTCGTGCGAGGGTAATCAAAACGGTGAACCGAGACGTCCAAATAGTGCAGGGGCGCTTGCGATGGGCGGTCGCACGTCTAAATTCCGATGGAGACGAAACAAGGTGACGACGCTTATGGATGCGACGATCAGGCTGGAAGAAAGCTGGAAGGCCGTGCTGGCGCCGGAATTCCGTCACAGCTACATGGCTGATCTCAAGCGCTTCCTGGTGGAAGAAAGGCAGCAGGGCCGGCAAATCTTTCCGAGGGGAAGCGAGTATTTCCGGGCGCTGGACCTGACGCCGCTCGACAAGGTGCGCGTGGTCATTCTCGGTCAGGATCCTTATCACGGCGACGGCCAGGCGCACGGGCTGTGCTTCAGCGTGCGCCCGGGCGTGCGCATACCGCCGTCGCTCATCAACATCTACAAGGAGCTTCAGGAAGACCTTGGCATTCCACCGGCCCGCCACGGCTTCCTCGAGAGCTGGGCGCGGCAGGGCGTGCTGCTCCTCAACGCCGTGCTGACGGTCGAGCGCGGCCGGGCCGCTTCGCATCAGGGGCGCGGTTGGGAGCGCTTCACGGATGCCGTCATTCGCGCCGTCAACGAGCAGGAGCAGCCGGTCGTTTTCATGCTCTGGGGCTCCTATGCGCAAAGGAAGGCGGCCTTCGTCGATCGTTCCCGGCATCTGGTATTGACCGCGCCGCATCCTTCGCCGCTCTCGGCCCATTCCGGCTTCTTCGGCTGCCGGCATTTCTCCAAGGCCAACGCCTTCCTTGTGTCCAAGGGGCTCGATCCGATCGATTGGCGGCTCCCGGAGGACCCGCCGCTGGCAGTCGACCTGCAGATCGCGCCTATCTGTTGACGCGGTGATTGCGCCTCTCGTCGCGAACGGACTTGCGCCCGCGATCTCGATCCGCCAAAGACGGGCCTATGCGCGGTCAGCGCGATAGGAGAGACGCATGCGGCACATCCTGATCATCGGTATCGGTGCGGGCAACCCGGAGCACATAACGATCCAGGCGATCAATGCGCTGAACCGGGCCGACGTGCTCTTCATCCCGACGAAGGGAGCAACGAAGACGGAACTCGCCGAAGTACGCCGCGTGATCTGTGCCCGGTACCTAGCGCGGAGCAACAGCCGCACGGTCGAATTCGCCGTGCCGGTCCGCAGCACCGAAGGCCGCAGCTATATCGAAAGCGTCGACGACTGGCATGCGAGCATCGCCACTACCTACGAGGCGCTGCTCAAGGACGAACTTGCCGATGGACAGACCGGCGCCTTTCTCGTCTGGGGCGATCCGATGCTCTACGACAGCACAATCCGCATCGTCGAAAGGGTGAAAGCTCAGGGACGGATCACCTTCGATTTCGACGTCATTCCCGGCATCACCAGCCTGCAGGCGCTCTGTGCCAGCCATCGCATCCCGCTCAATCTCGTCGGCAAGCCGGTCGAGATAACAACCGGCCGACGGCTCGCCGAAAGCTTCCCGCACAAGAGCGAGACGGCCGTCGTCATGCTCGACGGCGAGCAGGCTTTTCGGAAGATCGAAGATCCCGACGCCGAGATCTATTGGGGCGCCTATCTCGGCACGCCGGACGAGATCGTCATTTCCGGGCGTCTTGCCGAGGTGAAGGACGAGGTTCTGAAAGCACGCGAGGCGGCGCGCGAGCGCATGGGCTGGATCATGGACATCTATCTTCTGCGCAAGGGGGCCGATTTCGATGAATAGTCGCCCGGAGGTCTTGGAGTGCCTTGATCTCTCTCCAGGCGCCGGCCTGTGGTATAGGCTCCACCAGGAAATGGCTGCCGAGGCGGCATTTCTTGCGAAGGATGACGGAGGACGATGACAAGCTGCGCCGCGCCACCTGAGTTGTCCGGAACCGGCACATCGATGCGCCGTGGCGCCTGTCCGTCGCTCGCCGCCCCGATGCAGACCGGTGACGGGCTGCTCGTGCGGCTGAGGCCCGCGGCCGATGGCCTGACGCCGGCGGAAGTGAAGGCGCTTGCCGGCGCGGCCGCGGCATGCGGCAGCGGGATCATCGAGATCACCGCGCGGGGAAACCTGCAGATCCGAGGCTTGACCGCAGCGAGCGTTTCCTCGCTTGCCGCCGCGGTCGGGGAGGCGCGGATCGCCGTTGCCGAGGGCGTCGCAATCGAGACACCGCCGCTTGCCGGATTCGACCCGGGCGAGATCGCCGATCCACGGCCGTTAGCGCAGGCGTTGCGGGCGGCGATCTCTGGCGCACGGGCGCTCAGGCTTGCGCCGAAACTGTCGATCATCGTCGACGGCGGCGGCCGTTTCCATCTTCAAGACATGATCGCCGACCTGCGTCTCAGTGCGATCGTCCGGGACAAAAGCGTTTTCTGGCTGCTTTCGATCGGCGGCACGGCGCGCTCGGCGACGCCCATTGCCCTTCTTAAGGCGCGAGAAGCGGTCGCTGCAGTCATGGATGTGTTGGCTGAGCTCAACGCGCTTGGCCCCGCGGCCCGCGGCCGCGACCTCGATGCGGATCGGCTTCGGCAGCTCTGGCCCTCCGACATGGACTTGCCGCCTGCAGGTGACGGCGGCAGACCTTTGCCGCCGGCGGGCATCCATGCTTTCGGCGGTGCCAGCATTGTGCTCGGCCTCGGCCTCGCCTTTGCGCAGACCGATGCGGACAATCTCACCGCGTTTATCCGGCAGGCCGAGGAGCTTGGGGCCTCCGAGATCCGCCTAGCGCCGCGACACGGCCTTTTCGTGCTCGGGCTTTCGAGCGAGGCGGCAGCACTGGCGCAGCACCTCGCGTACGCAAACGGCTTTCTCGTCTCCTGCGACGATCCGCGCAATCACATAGCGACCTGCGCCGGCCTTGCCTGCGCTTCGGCCCTGATGGACACCAAGGCGACGGCAGCGCTGATGGTCGAAGAGGCGCCCGACCTTCTCGACGGTTCGCTCATCGTGCACCTTTCCGGCTGTCGCAAGGGGTGCGCCAGGCCGGCGGCCTCTCCGCTGACGCTCGTCGGTGCGCCATCAGGATATGCGCTTGTCGTAAATGGCACTGCTTCCGTCGCGCCGAGTGCCTACAGGGATGAAACCGGAATAGGATCCGCACTGGCCGCTCTCAATGGCCTGGTGCGGCAAAATAAAGACGCTGGCGAATCGGCGCTCTCCTGTCTTACACGGCTCGGGACCGCGCGCATCGCTCAAGCGTTTGAACAGGGATAGAAATGCCTGATTACGATTATATCCGCGATGGCAACGCCATATACGAGCGTTCCTTCGCGATCATCCGGGCGGAAGCCGATCTTTCCGGCTTCTCGGAGCAAGAGGCCGATCTTGCGGTGCGCATGGTGCATGCCTGCGGCTCCGTCGAGGCGGCGCGCCAGTTCGTCTTCTCGCCGGATTTCGTCTCCGCCGCGCGTACGGCGCTGAAGAACGGCGCGCCGATCTTCTGCGATGCGGAGATGGTCGCCCACGGCGTAACGCGGGCGAGGCTGCCGGCGGGTAATGAGGTCATCTGCACGCTCCGCGATCCGCGCACGGCGGAGATTGCAGCCGAGATCGGCAACACGCGTTCGGCCGCGGCGCTCAAGCTCTGGGGCGAGCGGATGGCGGGCTCCGTGGTTGCCATCGGCAATGCGCCGACGGCGCTCTTCTATCTGCTTGAAATGCTGCGTGACGGCGCGCCGAAGCCGGCGGCGATCCTCGGCATGCCGGTCGGCTTCGTCGGCGCGGCCGAATCGAAGGATGCGCTCGCCGAGAATTCCTACAGCGTTCCCTTTGCCATCGTGCGCGGCCGACTCGGCGGCAGCGCGATGACGGCGGCGGCGCTGAATTCGCTCGCGAGGCCGGGTCTGTGAGCGCCGGCGAAGTGGGAAGACTGATCGGTGTAGGAACAGGTCCCGGCGACCCGGAGCTTCTGACGGTGAAGGCGGTCAGGGCGCTCGGCGAGGCGGATGTCGTCGCCTATTTCGCCAAGGCCGGGCGCAACGGCAATGGCCGCGCCGTGGTCGAGGGCCTGTTGAAGCCCGACCTGGTCGAGTTGCCGCTCTACTATCCAGTGACGACCGAAATCGACAAGGACGCGGAGGCCTATAAGCGCCAGATTACCGATTTCTACAACGCCTCGGCCGAAGCCGTGGCTGTGCATCTTGAAGCCGGGCGAACGGTCGCGGTGCTGAGCGAGGGCGATCCGCTTTTCTACGGCTCCTACATGCACCTGCATGTGCGGCTTGCCGGCCGGTTCCCGGTCGAGGTCATTCCCGGCATCACCGCCATGTCCGGCTGCTGGTCGCTCGCGGGGCTGCCGCTGGTGCAGGGCGACGACGTGCTCTCGGTCCTGCCCGGCACGATGGGCGAGGGTGAGCTTCAGCGCCGCCTCGCCGACACGGAGGCCGCCGTTATCATGAAGGTCGGGCGCAATCTGCCGAAAATCCGCCGGGCGCTCGCCGCAGCCGGCCGCTTAGAGAACGCCGTCTATGTGGAGCGCGGCACGATGAAGAACGCGGCGATGGTCCCGCTCGGCGAGAAGCCCGACGACGAGGCGCCGTACTTCTCGCTGGTGCTGGTGCCCGGCTGGAAGGACCGCCCGGGTCGCGAAGGCAGGCTGCGAGAGGAAAGACGATGACGGGAAAGCTCTTCATCGTCGGCACCGGCCCCGGCAATCCGGCACAGATGACACCGGAGGCCAAAGACGCGATCGCCGTTGCGACCGAATTCTTCGGCTACGGCCCCTATCTCGACCGTCTGCACCTCAGAGCCGACCAGCGGCGCATCGCCTCCGACAACCGCGAGGAACTGGACCGGGCCGAGGCGGCGCTCGTCCGCGCCAGCGCCGGTGTCGACGTCTGCGTGGTCTCCGGCGGAGATCCCGGCATCTTCGCGATGGCGGCGGCCGTCTGCGAGGCGATCGACAAGGGGCCTAAGGAGTGGCGGCAGGTGGATCTGAAGATCACGCCGGGCGTCACCGCCATGCTTGCCGTCGCCGCGCGGATCGGCGCGCCGCTCGGCCACGATTTCTGCGCCATGTCGCTCTCGGACAATCTGAAGCCCTGGGATGTCATCACCAAGCGGCTGAGGCTTGCCGCAGAGGCCGGGCTCGTCATCGCCCTCTACAATCCGATTAGCAAGGCGCGGCCCTGGCAACTCGGCGAAGCCTTTGAGGTCCTGCGGCAAGTGCTGCCGCCCCGCGTGCCGGTGATCTTCGGCCGAGCCGCCGGGCGGCTTGACGAGCGCATTGCGGTCATGCCGCTCGGCGAAGCCGATCCCTCCCGTGCCGACATGGCGACCTGCGTGATCGTCGGCTCGCCCGAGACACGGATCATCGCCCGCGATGGAAAGCCGGATCTCGTTTACACGCCGCGGTCCTTCACCGGGGAAAGCCATTGATGGATGCGTTCGAGCGCCTCGTTGCAGTCGCTGACCGTCGCCACGTCGGCGGGCTTGTGGCGCTCGACCATCACCACCTCGAGCCCGAGCTTTCGTGCCGCGGCGATCTTGCCATAAGTAGCGGTGCCACCGCTGTTCTTGGCGACGACGACGTCGATACCATGCTGTTTGAGCAATTCCACCTCGTCGCTCTCCGCGAAAGGACCACAGGCGAGTATGGCGGTGATGTCCGGAAGGGCGAGCGGGGGTGTCACCGGGTCGACACTGCGCACGACGTAGCGGTGCTGCGGCGCCCTTTCGAAGTGGAATGCCTCCTGGCGGCCGATCGCGAGAAACACGCGGCGCGGCGCTTCGCCGAGGGCGGAGACCGCCTTGGCCACACTCTCGACGCGCGTCCAGCGATCGCCGGCTTCGGCCTCCCATGCGGGGCGGCGGAGCGCAAAGAGCGGCGTTCCGGTCGTATCCGCCGCCGCGGCGGCGTTGTGCGATATGCGTGCCGCGAAGGGATGCGTCGCATCGATGAGGAGGGCGATGTTCTCGGCCTTCAGGGAGGCAGCGAGCCCCTCCGCTCCGCCGAAGCCGCCGATGCGCGTCGGCAAGGGCTGCGGGCGCGGGTCGGCCGTGCGGCCGGCAAGCGAGATCGCTGCGTCGTAGCGCCGATCGGCTGCGAGGCGCTCGGCCAGCTCACGCGCCTCCGTCGTGCCGCCGAGGATCAGGATGCGAGGTCTGTCCATGGCTGACATGTCGAACAGTGGCTCGGCCATCATCGTCTCTTGGCTCACCATCATCGGTATCGGAGAGGATGGTGTAGCCGGTCTCGGCGACGAGGCCAAGCGGCTCATCGAAGCTGCACCGGTCGTTTTCGGCGGTGCCCGCCACATCGAGCTTGCGGCGCCGTTGATCAAGGGCGAGTGCCACATATGGCAGAGCCCCTTCGAAAAATCGGTCGAGGCCATCCTTGCGCGGCGCGGTAGCTCCGTCGTCGTGCTCGCCTCAGGCGATCCGTTCCTGTTCGGGGTCGGCGCCACGCTGGCGCGCCGCGTCGACGCCAAGGAAATGCGCACCATTCCCGCGCCATCCGCCTTCAGCCTTGCCGCCTCGCGGCTGAGCTGGGCGCTGCAGGAGGTTGCGACAGTTTCGCTGCACGGGCGCCCGCTCGATCTCATCCGGCCGCATCTGCAGCCGGGCGCACGCGTGCTGGCACTGACCTCGGACGAGAACGGGCCGAAGGCGCTTGCCGAACTGCTCAGCGGGAGCGGTTTCGGTCGGTCGCAGCTTACGCTTCTCGAGGCAATTGGAGGGGAGCGCGAGCGCGTCTCCCGTCACATCGCCGCAAGCTTCGCGCTGGAACAGGTCGACGCCTTGAACGTCTGCGCCGTCGAAGTCGTCGCCGATGCGGACGCGCGGATCCTGCCGCTTGCGAGCGGCCTCGACGATAGACTCTTCGAACATGACGGCCAGATCACCAAGCGCGAGGTGCGGGCTTTGACGCTCTCGGCCTTGGCGCCGCGCAAGGGCGAGCTTCTCTGGGACATCGGCGCCGGCTCGGGCTCGGTCGCCATCGAATGGATGCTGGCCGATCCGGCGATGCGGGCGGTCGCGGTCGAGGCGTCATCCGAGCGAGCCCAGCGTATCGGCCGCAATGCGGCCCGCTTCGGTGTGCCTGGGCTCGTGGTCGTCGAGGGCGAGGCGCCGGACGCATTGCGAAACTTGGCGCGCCCGGATGTGATCTTTATCGGCGGCGGCGGTAGCGAGCCGGGCGTGATGGACGCGGCGGTCGCGGCGCTTTCCCCCGGCGGACGGCTGGTCGCCAATGCCGTGACAACGGAAATGGAAGCGGTGCTCATCGCCCACCATGCGCGGCTTGGCGGATCACTGATCCGCATCGATGTCGCGCGGGCCGCGCCCGTCGGCTCGATGACGGGCTGGCGCCCGGCCATGCCGGTCACGCAATGGTCGTGGATCAAGGCCTGAAAGATTCTCGAGAGGACAGACTATGACGGTTCATTTCATCGGCGCAGGCCCGGGCGCGGCAGACCTCATCACGGTCAGGGGACGGGACCTGATCGGCGACTGCCCCGTCTGCCTCTATGCCGGCTCGATCGTCTCGCCGGAACTGCTGCAATATTGCCCGCCCGGCGCCCGCATCGTCGACACGGCACCGATGTCGCTCGACGAGATCGAGGCGGAATATGTACGCGCTGCGCAAGCCGGCGAGGACGTCGCACGGCTGCATTCGGGCGACCTTTCCGTCTGGAGCGCCGTGGCGGAGCAGATCAGGCGGCTCGAGAAACATGGCATTCCCTATACGATGACGCCCGGTGTGCCCGCCTTCGCTGCCGCCGCTGCGACGCTCGGCCGCGAACTGACAATTCCGGCGGTGGCACAGAGCCTGGTGCTGACCCGCGTTTCCGGCCGCGCCTCGCCAATGCCGAACAGGGAGACGCTCGCCGCCTTCGGAGCCACGGGCTCAACGCTTGCGATCCATCTCGCCATCCACGCGCTCGACCGCGTCGTCGAGGAGCTGACGCCGCTCTATGGCGTCGATTGCCCGGTGGCGATCGTCGTCAAGGCCTCCTGGCCGGATGAACGCGTCCTGCGCGGCACGCTCGGTGACATCGCCGCGAGGGTCGCCGCCGAACCGATCGAGCGCACGGCGCTCATCTTCGTCGGCCCGGGCCTCGAAGCCTCGGACTTCCGCGAGAGCTCGCTCTACGATGCAGCCTATCAGCGCCGCTTCCGCGGACGCGAATAGGCGGAACAGCCGGTCGGCTATCGCCGCGCCTGCTCGACCCCGGGAACGCTGCCGATCTCATCTGCAAGGAAGTCGACGAGAAGCCGGACCCGGGCGATGCCCGCGCGCTCCGGAACGATCAACATGCTGAGCGGGACCGGTGGCAGCGAATAGTGGGGTAGGACCACTTCGAGCCTGCCCGCTGCCAGAAGGTCGCCGACAAGCCATCGATGCGCAGGCGCGATGCCGCGCCCGGCGACGAGCGCCTCGCGCGCGGCAAGCCCATGGTCGACCCGCAACCGTCCGTCGAAGGGCACCGCGTGATGACTGCCATCCGGCCCCTGCAGGACAAGAGTGTCGCTTCCTGCGACGTTCGACATCCGGATGCCCTCATGGCCGGTCAGATCCCGCGGAACGGCCGGCCTCCCCCGTTGGGCCAGATAGCCCGGCGCCGCCACGAGCAGGCGACGGCTCTGGCCGAGCGCCTTCAGCCGCATCGAACTGTCGGTGAGCGGACCCAGGCGGAGCGCGATGTCGACGCCTTCGCGCACGAGGTCGACCCGCTCGTCGGTAAGGCTCAAATCGACGCCGATGTCGGGATAGCGGTCCTGAAACGCGAAGATCAGCCGGCTGACATGGAGAACCCCGAAAGCCGCCGTGCACGAGACGCGGACCGTGCCGGCCGGCGCGCCTCGCGTGCCTCTTACCTCGTCGCCGGCCTGCTCCACGAGGCGGAGGATCTCGACGCTCCTGGCATAGTAGCGGCTGCCCTCATCGGTCATCGTCACGCGTCTGGTGGTCCTGGAGAGCAGAGGCACCCCGACTGCTTCCTCGAGCTCGCGCAAATGCCTCGTGACGGTCGACTGACCGACCCTAAGTTCGCGCGCGACCGCCGACAGGCTTCCGCGCTCTGCGACGCGCACGAAAGTGCGCATGCGCTCGAGAGTGACGTCGGATTTATCCATTATTCGGCACGATCTTATGCATTCCCTACACGTAGCGGATCGGGCGGATGCTGGCTACCTAGAGGGACGAAAATCTCACCAGGAGAATGATCCATGAAAGTTCTGCTCGTCTTTGCTCATCCGGAACCGCGCTCGCTCAACGGAGCGCTCCGCGACGTCGCGCTCAAGGAGCTCGAAGCACAAGGCCATGAAGTGCGGGTCTCGGATCTCTATGCCCAAGGCTGGAAATCCGAGGTCGACCGCGCCGACTTCCCCCTGCTGGCGCCGGACGCGCGGCTCGTGCCTGTCGCAGCCTCCAAGAAGGCCTTCGAAGCCGAGGCGCTGACGGAAGATGTCAAGGCGGAGATCGAGAAGCTTCTTTGGGCCGATGTCCTCATCCTCCAGTTCCCGCTCTGGTGGTTCTCCATGCCGGCCATTCTCAAGGGCTGGGTCGACCGCGTCTTCGCCTACGGCTTTGCTTACGGCGTCGGCGAGCATAGCGACAAGCGCTGGGGTGACCGCTACGGCGAAGGGAAATTGGCGGGCAAGCGCGCGATGCTGATCGTGACCGCCGGCGGCTGGGAAGAGCATTATTCGGCCCGCGGCGTCAACGGCCCGATAGATGACCTCCTGTTCCCCATCAACCACGGCATCCTCTACTATCCGGGCTACGACGTGCTTCCTCCATTCGTCGCCTATCGCGTCGATCGTTTCGACGAAGCGGCTTTCGAGCCGCTGGCGGAGCGCCTGCGCGAGAGGATGCGGAGGCTCGGCTCGACCCCGCCCATTCCCTATCGGCAACAGAATGGCGGCGACTATCTGATCCCGAGCATGCAGCTCCGTCCCGGCCTCGGCGAAGCAGGCGCAACCGGCTTCGCGCTTCACCTCAATGATGCGCGCGAGGCGTTTCGTCAGGCAGGCGAATAGCTATTCCTCATCGAGTGCGGGTCTCGGCTTTCGGGGAACGTCCTGCCGTTCCTCGAACCGGTCGCGGTAAAGGGCTGCCTGTCCGAGCAGCATCAGCGTTACGGGCGTCGTCACCGTAACGAAGAAGATGATCAGCAGCTCATGGAAGACCCAGCGGCCCTGCAACACGGCAAAGCAGAGGATCGACGCCAGGCAGATGAGGATCGTGCCGCCGCTGGTCGCGATCGTCGGGGCGTGCAGGCGCTCATAAAAATCGGAAAGACGCAGAAGACCGAGCGACCCTATCAGCGTCGTCGCCGCGCCTAAAAGCAACAGCGCGCACACGGCAATCGCCGCCCAGGGCGGCAGGTCGGTCAGGTGGCTCATTCGATCACCTCGCCGCGCATGAGGAACTTGGCGAGCGCGATCGAAGAGGCGAAGCCAATCACGGCAATGATCAGAGCCGTTTCGAAGTAGACCGTGTTCGCGGTCCGGATCCCGAAGCTCAAGAGCAAGAGCATCGCGTTGACGTAAAGCGTATCGAGGCCGAGGATGCGGTCCTGCGCCCGCGGTCCCCTGGCGATGCGGTAGAGCGCGAAGGCCATGGCGAGCGCCAGCATGCTCTGCGCGAGAAGTACGGACCAGATGATCGCAAGCTCGATCATTGGAATATCTCCTTCAGTTGGGCCTCATACCCCTTGACGGTTCGCCGCCACAGGGCCTCGTTCTCGATGTCCAGCACGTGGATGAGTACCGTTTTCAGGCGGCGGTCATATTCGAGCCAGGCTGTTCCGGGCGTGGCTGTCACGATGCAGGCGAGCAGCGCCAACGCGTTTTCGTCATCGAGATCGAGATCGATGGTCAAGAAGCCGGCATTGGCTGGACGCCTGCGCGAGCGCAGGATGATGCCGGTGACGGCAATATTCGACCGTATGATGTCCCCCACGACGTGAACGGCAAGCCCGAAGGCGCGTCCCAGACGGTGCAGATTGGACCGCGCGGGCTGCAGCTTGAGCGTCACCCAGGCGAGCACCGCGCTCAGAACCAGGCCCAGCAGGATCGAGCCCGGTGCCACCGACTGGTTGAGCAGCAGCCACATGACGAACAGGCCGGTCGAAAGCAGTGGGTAGGGAAGCCAGGTGCGCATCGGCTAATTGCCTCCCGTCCTTGGCGCCGAAAGCACCCGCTCGCTATGAACGAGGGGCGAGAGCAGATCGTCGGCGGTCGCCTGCATGTAGCGCATGGCGGGCCCCGCCTGCAGGCTCAGGAAGACGCAGGCGCCGAGCAGAACGAGAACGGGCGCGATCTCGACGACCACGACGCGCGGTATCGTGCCCTCGATGGAGGCCCAGAAGGTGCGGATGCCGATGCGGTTCATGGCGATCATGGCGGCCAGGCCCGACAGGATGATGAGCAATACATAGGTCCAGTCGGCGGGCGATGTCGCGGCTGCAAGATCCGCTTTCGAACCGTCGAAGAGGCCATGCAGGAGCGCGAACTTGGCGATGAAGCCCGAAAGCGGTGGCAGGCCGGACAAGAGCACCGCGCACAGGCAGAAGCAGAGGCCGAGCACAGCCATCGTCCCGGGTATCGCGACGCCGAGCTCTTCCTCTTCTTCATCCTCGTCGAAGTCGCCATAGGCCTCCATCGTCACCGCCAGCACGTCGGCCCCGGCATCGCGGCCGCGTTCGACGAGCTCGATGAGCAGGAAAAAGGCGGCGATCGTCAGTGTCGAACTGACGAGATAGAAGAGCGCGCCTGCCAGCATCCCCTGATGTCCGAGGCCGAGCGCGGCAAGTAGCGTTCCGGAAGAGACAAGCACCGAATAGCCCGCGAGGCGACCCATCGCCTGCGAGGCAAGCACGCCGATCGCGCCATAGGCGATCGTCAGCATGCCGCCGGCGACAAGCCAGTCCTGACCGAAGCCGGTCGAGGCTCCCGCCGCGGCGCCGAAGACGAGCAGATGCAGGCGGATGATAATGTAGATCCCGACCTTCGTCAGGATCGCGAAGGCGGCAGCGACCGGCGGCGTCGCCGCCGCATAGGCCGTCGGCAGCCAGAAGCTCAAGGGCCACATGCCGGCCTTCACGAGGAAGGCGACGCCGAGAATGGCGGCGCCCGCTTCCACGAAATTTCTGTTTTCTGGGGCAAGCGTTGCGAGTTTCGTTGCGAGATCCGCCATGTTGAGCGTGCCGGTCACCCCGTAGATCAGGCTTACGCCGATCAGGAACAGCGCCGAGGCGGCGAGATTGATGGCGATATAATGCAGCCCCGCTTTGACGCGCACCGGACCGGAGCCATGCAGCAGCAGGCCGTAGGACGCCGCCAGCATCATCTCGAAGAACACGAAGAGGTTGAACAGGTCGCCCGTCAGGAAGGCACCGTTGAGACCGGCCACGAGAAGCTGGAACAGCGAGTGGAAGTGGTGGCCCGCCGTGTGCCAGCGCGCCATGGAATAAACCTGGGCGGCGAGTGCGAGGCCGCTCGCAAGGCACAGCATCAGCGCCGAAAGCCGGTCGAGAACAAGCACGATGCCGAAGGGCGCAGGCCAGTTGCCGAGCTGGTAGACACCCGTTCCGGGCGAGCCGCCCGCTGCAAGGCGCACGAGGATCATCGTCACGACGAAGACGACGAGTGTCGAGGCGAAGCCGATGGCGCCCTTGAGCGTGCGCTTGCGCTCATCGATCGGGATCAGCACCGCCGCCACGGCGAGCGGCACGAGGATCGGCAGGACCAGGAGATGCTGCAGCCATTCAATCACCGCGCTGCTCCCTCCCGTCGACGTGGTCTGTCCCGGTGAAGCCGCGCGAGGCGAGCAGCACGACGAGGAAAAGCGCGGTCATGGCAAAGCCGATGACGATGGCTGTCAGCACCAGCGCCTGCGGAACGGGATCGGTGTAACGAACGAGGTCGCCGACGCCGCCCGGTTCGAGCAAAGGTGGGGCGTTCACCCTGAGCCTGCCCATGCCGAAGATGAAGAGATTGACGGCAAAGGAGAGCAGTGAAAGCCCGATGATAACCTGATAGGTTCTCGGCCGCAGAAGAAGATATACGCCGGATGCCGTCAGCACGCCGATGCCGGTAGAGAGAACGAGTTCCATTACTCTGCCGCCTCCTTCTCCGGACGCGTGGCTCGGGCGTGTGCGCGCGGCGCGCGCACCGATTGGTGCGCTAGCGCAATGAGCATGAGCACGGTTGCGCCGAGCACGAGCGAGAATACCCCGAGGTCGAAGAGGATGGCGCTCGCGAGTGGCACCTTGCCGATGATTGGCAGGGTCGCATATTCGGCGCGCGAGGTGAGGAACGGATAACCGAAGAGCCATGATCCTGCGCCCGTGGCGACGGCAATCAGGAGACCGATGCTCATCCAGCGAAGCGGATGGATGCGCAGGCGCTCCTCGACCCAGCGGGTTCCGCCCGACATGTACTGCAGGATGAAGCCGATCGACATGGCAATACCCGCGGCAAAGCCGCCGCCCGGCAGGTCATGCCCGCGCAGGAAGAGGAAGGCCGCGAGCATGCCGGTCACCGGGAACATCCAGCGCATGATCACGGACGGGACGAAGAGATATTCGGCGACACTGTCGCCCGCGGTGCGGTCGGGATGGTCGTCATCGAAGGCGTTCTGCACTCTTTGCTGTTCCGGTGTTTCGAGGCTGTCGGCCTGCGGTCGGAAGCGCAGGAGGAGCGCAAACACCGTCAGCGCGACGATGCACAAGACAGCGATTTCGCCAAGCGTGTCGAAGCCGCGGAAATCGACGAGGATGACGTTGACGACGTTGGTTCCGCCACCCTCCTGGTAGGCACGCGCGAGGAAGTAGTCGGCAACGGTCTCGGGGAGCGGTCGCGTCATCACCGTATAGGAGATGAGCATCAGTCCTCCGCCGGCGATGATCGCGAGCAGGAAATCGCGCAGGCGCCGGGCGCGGGTTCGCAACGGAATGTCCTCGGCGGTCTCCGGCCCCGCGATGCGTTTCGGCAGCCAGCGCAATCCGAGCAGGATGAGCACGGTGGTGACGATCTCGACGAGAAGTTGGGTGACGGCGAGATCCGGCGCGGACAGCCAGACGAAGGTGATGCAGGTAACGAGCCCCGCGCCGCCAAGGAGCACGAGCGAGGCGAGGCGATGGAACTTCGCCATGACCGCCGAGCCGACAGCGCAGGCTATCCCGACCGCCCAAAGCAGCGCGAAGGCGGGATCGATGCCGCGGATCACGAGTGGGGGCAGGGTGAAGCCGCGGATCAGAAGCGGCGACGCCCCTGCCACAAGGGCAAGAAAAACAAGGAGGCGCATCTGCGGCTGCAGGCGGCGCGTGCCGAGCTGCTGTTCGAGCGAGCGCGCCCATTTCCACGAAAGGGTCACCAGAACGCGTTCGAAGATGCGTTGCCCCTCCAGTAGGCGAAAGACCGGCGGTCCCTCTATGCCGGTCGCGAGATAGGAGCGCATCAGGAAATAGAGACCGACGCCGCCAGACAGCGCGACGAAGCTCATGATCAGCGGGATGTTCAGGCCGTGCCAGACCGCAAGGCTGTAGTCCGGCGTTGCGTCGCCGAGGATCGAGATGACGGCAGTGTGCAGGAAGGGGCCGATCGTCTGGGCGGGGATAATCCCGACGACGAGGCAGGCAAGCACCAGAAAATCGATCGGTGCCCGCATCCAACGCGGCGGTTCGTGCGGCTTGCGCGGCAGGTCCGTTGGAGTCGGACCGTAAAAGACACTGTGAATGAAGCGGAGCGAATAGGTCACGGCGAACATGCTGGCGATCGTCGCGACATAGGGCGTTGCCGTATCGAGCGGGTTGACGAGGTGCGTTTCGATCGCCTCGGCGAAGAACATCTCCTTTGACAGGAAGCCGTTCAGCAGCGGAACGCCGGCCATGGCGGCGCTGGCCACCATCGCGAGCGTCGCCGTGATCGGCATGAATTGGAAGAGCCCGCTCAGCCTACGCATGTCGCGCGTGCCGGTTTCATGGTCGATAATGCCGGCGGCCATGAAGAGCGAAGCCTTGAAGGTGGCATGATTGACGATGTGGAAGACCGCGGCGACGGCGGCGAGCGGGCTGCCGAGGCTCAGGAGCACGGTGATGAGACCGAGATGGCTGATCGTCGAATAGGCGAGCAGCCCCTTCAGGTCCTGCTGGAAGATCGCGAAATAGGCGCCGAGCAGCAAAGTCGTCAGGCCCGCGAGGCCGACGAGCCAGAACCAGGCCTCGGTGCCGGCCATCACCGGCCAGAGTCGCGCAAGCAGGAAGACGCCGGCCTTTACCATCGTCGCCGAATGCAGATAGGCCGAAACCGGCGTCGGCGCCGCCATGGCGTGCGGCAGCCAGAAGTGGAACGGGAACTGGGCGCTCTTCGTCAACGCGCCGAGCAGGATGAGGACGAGCACCGTCACGTAGAGCGGATGGTTGCGGATCGCATCGCCGGACGCGAGCACTGCGTCGAGATCGTAGCTGCCGACGATCCGACCGATGATCACCAGTCCGACCAGCATGGTGAGGCCGCCCATGCCGGTCATGGTCAGCGCAATGCGCGCGCCGTCGCGGGCGTGTGCATTGTGGTGCCAGTAGCCGATCAGCAGGAAGGATACGATGCTCGTCAGCTCCCAGAAGACCGCAAGCAGGATGAGGTTGCCGGAAAGGACGACGCCGAGCATCGAGCCCATGAAGGCGAGGAAGAGCGCGAAGAAGCGCGGCACCGGGTCTTCCTCGGCCATATAGTAGCGGGCGTAGAGAACGACGAGCACTCCGATCGCCGTGATCAGCGCGCAAAACAGCCAGGCGAAGCCATCCATGCGGAGCGTGAAGTTCAGGCCGAGCTCGGGGATCCATTCGAGCTGATAGCGAAGCACGTTGCCGGAGGCGACGATGGGGTAGAGGCCGGCCGTCACCAGGAAACAGACGAGAGCGATGGCGCCCGCGAACCAGGCTGTGGCACCACGTTGATCGGACGGAAAGAAGATTGCGATGAGGCTTCCCGCGAAGGGGGCGAGAATGAAAACCGAAAGCAATTTCTCCGCGTATTCGATCGTTCTGGCCCCTTATGGGTGTGTTGGAGATCGGGACTCCCGGTCCCGTAAGGACTGCCGCCGAGCGGCGGTCGCAGAAGGTGGCCCACTGCATGTTTCCTTAAATCGTAGCCGATTTAAGGATAAAACATGCAGCAATTCAAAGTGCTACAGCGACCTTTGCGCGTCTAAGACGCGCGGCGCTGTAGATCATCCGCGAAGCGGCAGAAGGCATATGTTTTTATGACTTTTTTCCGGACGGCTGCCAAGAGTCGGCGGCAAGAAAAAGACCTGCGCCGAGCGACTTTTGGGTCGTTGCGCTGTCACGTCAGGCGGCGCGCCATCTCCGCTCGAAGACGAAGGTGGCGAGATCGTTGGCGCTCATCGGCCGGGCGAAGGCATAGCCCTGCAAACCATGGCACTCCAGCTCTTTCAGGATATGGGCATGGTCGAGTGTTTCGACGCCCTCGGCGATGACCTCGATGCCGAGCGATGTGCCGATATCGATGATCGACTCCACGAGCCGGCGCTCAGCCGGAGAGTCGAGAATCGGCAGCACCAGTTGGCGGTCGATTTTCAGGCGGCGCGGCGTGAGTTTCAGAAGGCTCAAGATCGAGGCATAGCCGGTGCCGAAGTCATCGATCTCGATATCGATACCGAGCTCCTTGATGCGCCGGATATTCGACATGACCGTGACGTCGTTCTCGTCGAAGGAGATCGATTCAAGCAGTTCGAATGAGAGCCGCCCTTTCGGTATGGACATCTGCTCCAGCCGGGCGACCAGGCCCTCGTCCCGCAGACGCGAGTAGGAAAGGTTGACCGAAACTTTGGGGATGTGAATGCCGTTCGCCTCCCAGCGGCAGATCTGAAAGAGCGCCTGTTCCAGGATCTTCTGGTCGATCGCGGCGACCACGTTGATGTCTTCCGCCGTCTTGAGGAAGGCATGCGGTCCGATCAGCCCCTTGGTCGGATGATCCCACCGCGCCAGGGCTTCGACGCCGATAATGTCCAGCGACTTCGGAGAGAACTGCGGCTGGAAAAAGGCGACGAATTCGTTCTGTTCCAGCCCACGCAGGATCTCGTCGGCCGTCTGTTTCGTCTGGAAGACGGCTGTTTTCAACGCGCCGGTGAAGGTTTCGTGCCGGTTGCGGCCGCGGCGCTTGGCCTCGTAGAGGGCGATATCGGCATTGACGAGAATCTGGGAAAGTTCGTCGGCCGCGGCAGTTTGCGCGGCGATGCCGATGCTGACGCCGATGCGGCACTCCTGATCCTTGTAACGAACCGGCGAGCTCATCGCCTCGATGATGCGCGAGGCCAGCGCCGTATCCTCCTCGGAGCTGCCGCCTGCGCGAATGATGACGAACTCGTCGCCGCCGATCCGGGCGACGAAGTCGCTCTCGCGCGCGTTCGAGCGCAGGAGCCCGGCGGCGTGCCTGAGAATTTCGTCCCCGGCCGCATGACCCATCGTATCGTTGATCTGCTTGAAGCGGTCGAGATCGATGTGGAAGATGCTGAGCCTGGCACGTGCGTCGAACTTTCGGACGCGGTCGGCGAGGATCTGGTCGAGGAAGCGGCGGTTCGGCAGGCCAGTCAGCGGATCGTGCAGCGCGTTGAATTCCATGCGGTGGCGAGCGGCTTCCAGCTCGGCGCTGTGCGCTTCGGCGAGGCGTTTGGCCTCCGATAGGGTCGCGCGCGTCTCGACGTCGGCCGTGACGTCCCAGTTGACGCCGACGATCTTCCTGTTGCCGTTCGCCCCGACATAGGTCGAACCGATGGCACGGATGTGGCGGATCTCGCCGCTTGGCAGGCGGATGCGAAATTCGGTGTTGTAAGCGCCGCCCGTCGCCAACGCCTCGGCGAATTCCGCTTCGGCGCGCGCGAGATCCTCCGGATGCAGCGTGTCCCTCCAGTCGTCATAGACCTCGCGCATCGAAGATCCGATGCCGTAAAGCTCCTTCATGCGGCTGTCCCACAGGAGCTTGCCGCTGTCTATATCGAGCTCCCATACGCCGATCTCGGAGGTGTCGAGGGCGATCTTCAGCCGGTGGGACAGCTCCTGTAGCTGGTCCTTGTTCTGCCGGAGGGCGCGCATGTTGTCTTGTCGTTCGGTCGTCAAATGCCCGGTCACGATCATCGGGACGACGATCATCAGGCCGCCGAGCAGGATGAGCAGTCGAACCAGCCAGGCATTCTGCGGCGTGGTCGGCCAGCCGCCCTTCGGTATGGCCGCCATTCGCCAGGTGCCGCCGGGCAGCATCACGTTCAACTCCACCGGCGCCTTATCGAAGATCGCCGCATCGCCAAAGAAAATCGCGCCACTTCGACCTTGGCCGTCACGGCCGGCAATGGCGATGTCTAGCGTAGAGGACACCAGGCCGCTGTCGCGGTAGAGCCGGTCGATATCGATGACCGCTGAAATCAGGCCCCAGAAACGTTTGTTGCCGCCGGCACCCGTCGTCACCGGAAACCGGCCGATCAGTCCGCGCCCGCCCTGGACAAGATCGACCGGGCCGGCAAGCACCATCTTTCCGCTTGCCACTGCACGCATGACGGATCCGCGTTGTTTGTCATTGGTGCGGTAGTCGAGCCCGATCGCCTTTTCGTTACCTGCCACCGGATAGACCATCGAAACGACCAGGCCAGGTGCGGCCGCAAGGTTGCGCAGTTGCGAACGCTCGCTGAAGACGCTTCGGGCCAGGTCACTGAACCGAGGCTGTTGCATGTCGGGCTCGGTCGCGACCGTACCGATCAGACCGCGGACGAGCTGGACGTTTCCATTGATATAGGTCTCCAGTTTGGAACGGATCGGATTCAACTCGTCGGCCACGATCGAACGCATGCGGGCTTCCGAAATGATCCGATTCTGATTGTCGGCGAGAATGCCGGCAATCAGAACAACAAAGGTCGCGATCATTGCCGGCAGATAATTGAGCGTCAGAAATCGCGAGAGGCGGGATTTCCCAAGATGCTGAAGATTTGTTTCTGACACAAGACGGCCCTGCGAATGCGAACTGGTGCGTTAGTCAGCCTGAATATTCCCAAACTCTCCTTAACAATTCTTCATTCGCATTCGCTGAAATAGCTGAGTTCGCTTTAGCTCATTTGTTTTTGAGCATGTCGATGTCTTAAAACCGCTGCACATTTTTGGGCGACATGCATTAGGCTTTCATCCCGATCATCGCCTGCAAGGTCTCCAGCCTGTCGGCGTCGCGGGGCAGCTTGTCGGGCCTCAGCCGCGCGATGCGCGGAAAACGCATGGCCACGCCCGACTTGTGCCGGGTCGAGCGGTTGAGACCTTCGAAGGCAACCTCGACGACGAAGCCGGCGTCGGGCTCGGCGCGCACCGCCCGCACCGGGCCGAAACGCTCGACCGTGTTGTTGCGCACGAACTGGTCGAGGATTTCGAGCTCGGCGTCGGTGAAGCCGAAATAGGCTTTGCCGACCGGCACCAGACTGGTCACGCCTTCGCTCTCGGTCCAGACGCCGAAGGTGAAATCGGAGTAGTAGCTGGACCGTTTGCCGTGGCCGCGCTGCGCATACATCAGCACGGCATCGATGTTGAACGGCGCCCGCTTCCACTTGAACCACGGACCCTTCGCTCGTCCGGCCACATAGGGCGAATCGAGCCGTTTCAGCATGACGCCCTCGATCACGGGATCCGGAGGGTCCGAGCGCAGGCGGTCGAGTTCTTCCCAGGTCGAGAAGGCGACGAGAGGCGAGAGGTCGAAATGCTGCGGCGAGGCGGCCTCGATCAGCGCCGACAAGGCCTCACGGCGGACGCGAAAGGGTTCGGGCCGGATATCACGCTCGCCTGAAAAGAGGATGTCGTAGCCGCGAACGAAGGCGGGATAATCCTCCAGCAGCTTGCGGCTGACGGTCTTGCGGTTCAGCCGTTGCTGCAAGTCGGCGAAGGTGGCGGTCGCGCGGTTGCTGCGCATCGTTCCGCCGACGAGCAGCTCGCCATCGATCACGCCGGAAAAGTCGGCCGCTTCGATGATTTCCGGAAAGGCGGCCGAGATCTCGTCGCCGCTACGCGAATAGAGGCGCCGAAGCCCGCCGACATTGGCAAGCTGGACCCGGATGCCGTCCCATTTCCATTCCGCCGCGAAGTCGGCCGGATTGAGCCCCTCGAGATCGCCTTCGCCGATCGGCGTCGCAAGCATGACCGAGTGGAAGACGGCGGGCGTCTTCAGTACCGGCATTTCCGCCTGGCCGGTGAGCCAGAGGAAGAGGGGCAGATAGGGCGGCGCCAATCCGTGCCAAAGCGTCTCTATCTCGCCCACTTCCTTGCCGCCCATTTCCGCCAGCGCCTGCTTGGCGAGCCGCGCCGAGGCGCCGATCCGCAAGCCTCCGGTGACGAGTTTCAGCAGCGCAAAACGGCCGGAGGTGTCCAGCCGGTCCAGCATGTCGCGGACGAGCGAACGCACCTCGGAACGCCCCGCCCTCTGAAGCCGCTCGACAGCCTCGCCGAGCGAAATGTCTGCAGGCGCAACACCCTCCGGCGGCTCCCAGGCAAGCGAAACCGTTTCCGCGAGGTCGCCGACATAGTCATAGGAGTAGTGGAACAGCACCTCGTCCATACGTTCGAGCAGCAGGTCGCGGATGAGCGCCGGCTTCACCGTGTTGAGCGAGAGCGTCCCGGCGATCGCCGCCAGCGCGTAGCCGCGGCTCGGATCGGGGGTGCTGCGGAAATAATCGGCGAGCAGCCGTATCTTGCCGTTCCGTTGCGGCGTGAGAACGAGGCGGTCGAGGAGTTCGGCGAAGGTTTTCATCCGTCATTCTCCCTCGTCCTCGTAACCGACCAAGTGAAGCGGGCGTGCCGGGATGCCCTGCAACTCGCACCAGCGCACCAGCGCTTCCTCGCGGCCGTGCGTCACCCAGACTTCCGCCGGCGCGACCTCGCGTATCGTTTCCGTCAGTTCCGCCCAGTCGCAATGATCGGATATGACGAGCGGCAGCTCGACGCCGCGCTGCTTGGCACGCTGGCGGATGAGCATCCAGCCGGAGGCGAAGCTGGCAAGCGGATCGGGGAAGCGCCGCGCCCATCGCTCGGCGAAGGCCGCCGGCGGGCCGATGACGATCATCCCGGCGAAGTCCTGGCGGCTTGCGGGGCCGAGGGTCGCCGGGCGGATGTCGCCGAGGTCGATGCCTTGGCTCTGGTAATAATCGCAGAGTTTCGCGAGCGCACCATGAATATGGATCGGCTCGTCGTAGCCTTGCCGCCGCAGGAGCGCGATGACGCGCTGCGCCTTTCCGAGCGCGTAGGCGCCGACCACATGGGCGCGCTCGGGAAACTGCTTCAGCGACATGAGGAGGCGCGCAATCTCTCTTTCGTCGTCCGGGTGGTGAAACACCGGCAGGCCGAAAGTCGCCTCAGTAATGAAGACGTCGCAGCCGATCGGCTCGAAGGGCGGGCAGGTCGGATCCGCCCGCCGTTTGTAATCGCCGGAGACGACGATCCGCGTCCCGTCCGCCTCGACGCATATCTGCGCCGAACCGAGCACATGGCCGGCCGGGCGGAAAGTGACCCTCACGCCGTTGATCGCAATCGTTTCGCCGAAGCGTGCTATTGCGCTCGCGCCGCAGAAGCCATCGCCATAGCGCAGGCGCATGATGTCCAGCGTCTCGCGCGTCGCGAGCACGTGGCCGTGCCCAGCGCGCGCGTGATCGGAATGTCCATGCGTTATCAGCGCCCTTTCGACCGGCTGCACCGGGTCGATATAGAAGTTCCCGAGTTCGCAGTAGAGCCCTTTTGGGGCGGGGTAGAGTAAGTTGTCCGGCTTCATGCCGAGAAAGATAGCCGGTGCTGGCATATCTGCCAGCTATCCGCGCAAGTTTTTCGCCGCAAGCCGCGGCGGATCGGATTGACCCGCGACCAAGGCCTCCCCCCAATGGGAGGGGCTCTTTCTGAGGCTCAGCGGCCGTTCGCGAGTGTCTCGCCGATGAGGCTCAACACCGCGCCGGCATCGATGCCGATGCAGGCCCGCTGGCTCGGCAGTCCGTCCCAGGCATTTGGGGGGAAAAGCCGCCCATCCGGCTTCTGGATCGTCTGGCCGTCGGCGATGCCGCCGCATATCACTCGGATGGCGCCGCTGCGGGTTCGAAACAGGTCCGGCGCGACGACATAGGCGCAGGCGCAACTGTCGTGCACGACCATGCCGTCCTCGACATGCTGCTCGTAGAAGTCGACGTAGAATTGCGAGATGTCGTAAAGAAGCCTGGCCGGCGCGCCGCCGCGCTCGGCGATGTCGGAGAGCATGGAGCGTGTCATCACGGTCCGCATCGTCACGTCGAGCCCGATGACGGTCACGGGCCAGGGTGCTGTCATCACGAGATCCGCCGCTTCCGGGTCACCGTGGATATTGGCTTCCGCGGCCGGGGTGATGTTGCCGGGAACGTCGAAAGCGCCGCCCATGATCACGACGCTCTTGACGAGGGCGGCGATGGCGGGGTCGTCGCGGAGCGCCCGCGCCAGATTGGTCATGCGGCCGACGGCGACGAGCGTCACTTCGCCGGGATTGGCCCGAACCGTGTCGATGATAAAGCGATGCGCGGGCCGCGGGTCGAGCGGCAGATCGATCTCGCTCGGCACGTCGATATTGCCGAGCCCGTCGTCGCCGTGAACGCTCGTCGGCCAGCCGACATGCGGCCGTTCGGAATCGAGCGTTTCGCCGATCCCCTTTGCGACTGGTGCCGCGATATCCCAGGACCGCTTGAGGAAGAGCGCGTTGCGGGTGGTCGTCTCGACTGAGGCGTTACCGAAAACCGTGGTGATGCCGACGAGGTCGATAGCCGGATGGCGGTGCAGGAAGAGAAGGGCCATGGCGTCGTCGACACCCGGGTCAGTATCGAAAATAACCTTGTGCATGTCGTCTTCTCTTCCTCAAAGGTGGCCGCCGGCTGCGTCCTGTTCGTAACGTCGTGAAAGGCGGCAAATGGACAAGATGCGAGCGAAAGTCAATCGGCGTTCCCATGCTTGAAGCGGCGTGCCACAGCCGCATGCTTTCCCGCTTAAACTTTCCGAAAGGTGGTTGGCCTATCGTTGAGGGAGCCCTTAAGTTTTTCTTGCAACCTTGACGACGACAGCGGAGCCGCCCCGTGAAGGCAATCCTCAGCAAATTGCGCCCTTCGAAGCGGCTGGTGGTCATCCTGTCCGCCGCGCTTGGGGTCTCTGCTGCCTCCGGCGGCGCCGCCGTCTATGTCGGCCGCGACAAGTTCCTGAACCGATTTGCGGAGCCGTCCGCTTCCGGTCTCGAATGCACGGCGCTTAGGACGCTGAAGCTCGATCACAACGGCCAACGCTGGATCCGCCTGCATGTGAAGACGGACAGGGCCGGCGGACCGGAGCGGATCAGAACGGCGCTGCGCGTCGTCGGCGCGCTCGCCAACAAGGAAAAGGCAGACCTCTATCAAGTGGTCGTCCTCGATGCGGCGGGTCCGGAGGATCGCGCCGGCGTGCGCGGAGCGGCCGTCGGCGCGGAGGTGCTCTTCGCTCCCGGCCCGCGCAGCGTCCCAGGTATGGATGAGCCGTTCCGCGCCTCCTACAACGAGGCCATGGCCAATGCGGCCGGCATGTTCCGCGGCAAGCTCGTCACGCTCGGGTTGGACGAGGTACGCGCCATCATGGCCAGGATGGACGATCGCTCCTTATGCATCGATCCGGCAGCGGCGCAGATAGAAGGTGCGGATACCGCGCCAGCAGCCAAGGAGACGACCGCGAATGCCGAAGGGCACGGCGGCCACTAGAGCAATTCCATGAAGAGGTAACGGTTTCCCGCTCGGAATTGCGTAGTTTCAAAGAGTTAACTCACAAAACGAAAAGCCCACCGCTTGCGCGGTGGGCCTGTCTCTGAGCGGCTGTCGCGGGCTCAATCAGCCTTGTGGCGTCGTGCCGGGAAGAGAATGACGTCGCGGATCGACGGCGAGTTGGTGAGCAGCATAATCAGCCGGTCGACGCCGATGCCCAAGCCCCCGGCGGGCGGCATGCCCTGGTCCATCGCGTCGAGGAAGTCCTCGTCCAGCGTCTTTTCCTTCTCACCGCGGGCATGCGACTGCTCCATCTGCTCGACCATGCGGGCGCGCTGCTCGACCGGGTCGTTGAGTTCGGAAAAGGCATTGCCGATCTCCCAGCCGTTGCAATAGGTCTCGAAGCGCTCGACGAGCCGCGGTTCACCCGGTACCTCCTTGGCGAAGGGCGAGATGTCCTTCGGGAAGTGGATGACGTGGGCCGGTTGAATCAGCGTCGCCTCGACCTTCTCCTCAAAGATGAAGGCGAGGACTTCGCCCCAGGTAGCATCCTTCTCAACCTCGATCCCGGCATTGCGGGCTGCCTGGCGCGCTTCCTCGTCGCTCTGGATCGCAAGGAAGTCGATACCGATCGCGTCCTTGACGGCAGCCGGCATGGAGACGCGCGGGAACGGCCCCTTGAAGGAGAGCTGCTTGTCGCCGAACTCGAACTCGGTCTTGCCGTGGATCGTCAGCGCCAGCGTCTCGAACAACCGTTCGACGAGGCCCATCATGTCCTCGTAATCGGCATAGGCCCAGTAGCACTCCATCATCGTGAATTCCGGATTGTGCCGGGTGGAGACGCCTTCGTTGCGGAAATTGCGGTTGATCTCGAAGACCTTGTCGGTGAGGCCCGAAACCAGCACGCGCTTCAGGTAGAGCTCGGGCGCGATGCGCAGATACATGTCGAGCTTCAGCGTATTGTGATGGGTCTTGAAGGGCTCGGCCGTGGCACCGCCGTAGATCGGCTGCAGCATCGGCGTTTCCACTTCCATGAAGCCTTCGTCCTCGAGGAAACGGCGAATACCGGAGACGATGCGGCTTCTCTGCTGGAAACGGAGCTTCGATTCCTCATTGACCATGATGTCGAGATAGCGCTTGCGGTAGCGCGTCTCGATGTCGGCAAGCCCGTGATACTTCTCCGGCATCGGCAGCAGCGACTTGGTCAGCATCGTGATCTGCTGCGCGTTGATCGTAAGCTCGCCGCGCTTCGTGCGGCGGACAAGGCCGGTGACGCCGATGATGTCGCCGAGGTCGATCATCGGCAGCAGGGCGCGTGCCTTTTCCGGCGTCGTATCCTTGTGAGAGAAGATTTGGATCTTGCCGGAGGCGTCATGGATGTCCATGAACATGCCGGAATTGCGCGAGGAATAGACGCGGCCCGCGACGGTGACGACGTCCTGCGTCTCGGTGTCCGGCGCGAGGTCCTGGTATTTCTCGGCCAGTTCCGCATTGGTCATCGTCCGGTGGAAATGCGCCGGATAGACATCGCCGATCTGCCCACGCAGGAGCTTCAGCTTCTGGGCGCGCACTTCCGTCGCGTCGGAGGAGAGGCCGGCGGTTTCTGTCTTGTCGTTCATGGTCCTGTCCTTACTTTCCGCTGCCCACCATGGAGGCGACCACCTGCGCGGCGACCTTCAGCCGCTGGCGCACGACGGAGCGGCCGAGGAGCTCCATCGAATCGAACAGCGGCAGCGAGCGCTGCGAACCCGAAACGGCGACGAAGAGGGGGGCGATAACCGCTTTCAGCTTCTTGCCCATGCGCTCGGCGCTGACGCGCAGTTCCGCTTCGATCGATTCCTTGTTCCACTCGAAGATCTTTTCGAGATCCGGCTGGACGGTGTTGAGGACTTCGAGCATCTCCTCGGGCGAGGTCTTGACCCCGGCAAAGGCCGCCGGCTGCAGGCCGAGATCCGACTTGAAGAGGAAGCCGGCAAGGTCCGGCAGCTCGCCGAGCTTCGAAATGCGCGACTGCGACAGCTTCAGACCTTCCTTGAGACGATCGTTCTCCGACGCCCAGGCGAAGACCCGTGCGGCGAACTCCTCCTCGGAGAGCTTTTCGCGGATCCAGCGGGCATTCAGCCAGTCGAGCTTCTGGATGTCGAAGATCGCGCCGGCCTTCGAAAGGTTTTCCGGATCGAACTTCTCAGCCAATTCCTCCATCGTCAGCAGTTCCTCGCCTTCGGCGATCTGGATGAAGAACAGGCCGAGGAAGTTCATCAGCGCTTCGGGCAGATAGCCGAGCGCCGTGTAATAGGAGATCGAGGTCGGGTTCTTGCGCTTCGACAGCTTCGACTTGTCGGCATTGCGCATCAGCGACAGGTGCATGAACTTCGGCGGTTCGAGGCCGAGATACTGATAGATCAGGATGTGCTTCGGCACCGAGGCCAGCCACTCCTCGCCGCGCGCGACGTGGGTGATCTTCATCAGATGGTCGTCGACGACGTTCGCCATATGATAGGTCGGCATGCCGTCGGCCTTCAGGAGCACCTGCATGTCGACCGCATCCCACGGAATTTCGACATCGCCGTAGACGCCGTCGTGGAATTTGCACGAGCCTTCGGTCGGAATCTTCATCCGCACGACATGCGGTTCGCCGGCATTGACGCGCGCCGTCACTTCCTCGGCCGAGAGGCTCAAGCAGAGGCCATCATATTTCGGCGGCTTGCCGGCGGCGCGCTGAGCCTCGCGCATCTGTTCCAGCCGCTCGGGCGTGCAGAAGCAGCGGAAGCCGTGGCCGTTTGCGACGATCTTCTCGACGTAGGGCTTATAGATGTCCTTGCGGTCGCTCTGGCGATAGGGGCCGTAGGGGCCACCAATGTCGGGACCTTCCGACCATTTCAGTCCGCACCACTTCAGCGCGTCGAGGACCTTTTTCTCGAATTCCGGCGTCGAGCGCGTCGCGTCCGTGTCCTCGATGCGCAGGATGAATTCGCCGCCGTGCTTCTTGGCGAAAAGATAGTTGAACAGCGCGATATAGGCGGTGCCGACATGCGGTTCGCCGGTGGGAGAAGGTGCGATACGCACCCGGACTGCAGAATCTGCCATGGTCGTTGCCCGTCTTGACGTGCTTTCGAGGCCCTTGCCGGAGTGTCCTCCGGCCCGCGGGCGCGTATTTTATGGGAAGGAAAGGCCCGCATGGGTGTCGCACCAGCGGTATCGGCGGGCAATTCCAGTCGGCAGGGGTGAGACCATAGAAAGCCCCACATGTCAACGGAAAGAGCAGAGGCCGACCCTGGAACGTTCGCGAGGCTGACGCGTTAGAGGCACGAGGACGCGCGGGCCATGGCAGCCGAGCGTGACGGAATCGCGAACAAGGATCGTTCCGGGTTCCGTCCGTGCCCGATGAGATGGCAGCCAATTCCTCCCCTTCCGGCCCGCATCCTCATCCCTCCCGCAGCAAGAGGCCCGCATTCGCGAATGCGGGCCTCCGTTTGCGACGTGAACGGTCAGTGCAGCTTCTGGGCCTGTTGTTTCCTGAGGCGCGCGTTGCGGGCCATCATATTCAGCGCTTCGACGAGCGCCGAGAAGGCCATGGCAGCGTAGACGTAACCCTTCGGCACGTGGAAGCCCATGCCTTCCGCGATCAGCGTGGTGCCGATCATCAGGAGGAAGGCGAGCGCCAGCATGACGATGGTCGGATTCCTCTCGATGAAATTGGCAAGCGGCGTCGCCGCCAGCAGCATTACGGTGACGGCGACGACGACCGCGGCGACCATGATCGGCAGATGCGGAGTCATGCCGACGGCGGTGATGATGCTGTCGACGGAAAAGACGAGATCGAGCAGCAGGATCTGGCCGATGGCGGCGGCGAAGCTGTTGATCGCCGAGCTCGCGATGAAATCCTCTTCATGATCGCTCGGATCGACGCTGTGGTGGATTTCTTTGGTCGCCTTCCAGACGAGGAAGAGGCCGCCGGCAATCAGGATCATGTCCTTCCAGGAAAAGGCGTGGCCGAAGATTTCGAAGACCGGCTGCGTCAGTTGCACGATCCAGGCGATGGTACCGAGCAGCGCCAGACGCATGATCAGGGCGAGGCCGATGCCGATGCGGCGGGCGCTGACGCGGTTCTCGGCGGGCAACTTGTTGGTGAGGATCGAGATGAAGATCAGATTGTCGATGCCGAGGACGACCTCCATGACGATGAGTGTGATGAGGGCGACCCATGCCTCGGGGCTTTGGGCGAGCGTGAGGATTTCCTGCATCGGCGATCTTTTCCTTTCCTAAACCACGCGTCATCGCGCGAGACCGCCGCAGTATTTAAGGATACTTCCGAAAGTGGCAAGGCCGCCGCGCCTTCGCGGCGGCCTTTCGGATCAGGCTTTGAGCGGCACCCAAATCTCCACCGCCCCCATGCCCGAGTGCGGATCGAAGCGCTCGTCGTAGCGCTCAAACATGTCCGGTACTTCGCCGTGCTGGTACCCCGATTGCGGCAGCCAGTTCGCGAAAATGTGATGCGCAGTTGCGGCGATCGTCGAGATATGCCCGCGATGCACGAAGACTGCATAGCGCTGCCGGGGCAGCTTTAGCGTCGAAAAGCCGGCCGGCAGAGCATCCGTGTCCTCCACCTCCAGGGCAGTCATGTAGCGGAAGCTGCCGGCCTCGGCATCCGAGTGCGTGCAGACGCCATAGGCAATGTTGCCGCGCTGGCCGGGAACATGGCCGAAATGCGCGTTGAAGCGCTGCCAAAGTGAAGGAATGCCCTCGGTGCGGTCATAGGCGTAAGTTTCCGCGAGACCCGCGAGAAGAAGCTCGGGACTCTCCTCGAAGCGGGGCGGCTCGATTTTCGATGTGCGTGCGTCGTCCATCCTGATCGGCTCCATCAGCTCGATGTTGCGGACGTGCCCTTGCTTGCGGACGGATTCGGGTGTCACGCCGAATTGCTCGCGAAAGGCACGAGTGAATGCCTCATGCGAGCCATAGCCCGCATCGAGGGCCACCTCGAGAATGGTCGAGGTGCCGTTCGCCAGGAAGAGCGCCGCCGAGCTCAGGCGGCGCCCGCGGATATAGGCACTGATCGACCGCCCGGTCGCAAGGCCGAACATGCGCGACAGATGATAGCGCGACTGGCCGGCGGCGTCGGCGATCTGGTCCAGCGATATATCCTTTGCGAAATGGCTCTCGATGAACCAGATCGCCCGTCCGACGGCACTCATGGTCACTCCCGTGGTAGACAGCTCGCTCATACGGACTTATCGGAAAGCGCGCTTGATCGCGCTTGCTCGATTGTAGGGACGTAGCGCTGCGCGTCGACAGCAAACTCTCCGGTTCGGCCGCAACAACCAGCCATTGCACTCGCATTTCGGCGATCTATGTTCATCGTCATGGAAACGACCGGCGCTCTTTTTTCGTGGGATCAATGTCGTCTCGATTTCGGTGACGGATCTCGATCGTGCGCGAGAGTTTTACGGGAACGTGCTCGGCTTCGGGCGGCCGGTCTACGACCTTCCAGACGCGGGCTGGATCGAGTTCTCATCGGGTGGAGCGGGCGGAAACGTCGCAGTGGTTCTGGCGGAGAGCGGCTGGGTACCCTCCACCGGGACGACGCTCGTCCTTGACGTCGAGGATTGCCGCGCAGCGGTCGACGAATTGCGTCGCCGTGGGGTCGATTGCGAGGACGCGCAGGTGTTTCCCGGTTTCGTGACCTACGCGAGCTTTTACGATCCTTTCGGCAACCGCCTGCAGATGTGCAGTCCGGCGTAGCGTTCTTGCACTAGCAACAAAGCCATGTGCGGTACCCGCTGCCTTTATCGGGCCCGCCGAGCGTAGGCGGCGAGGAAGATACGGACTGCCGAGGCCACATTCTTTTCGATCCGGTCCGCCGGAACCGTGTCGCACATGCCGAAGAGGCGGCCTTTGAAGATGCCAGCGTTCGAGAGTTCGATGAACTGTTTAGCCGCCAGTTCCGTGTCGTCGATTAAGAGCGCGCCTGCCTCCACCTGCCGATCGAGATAGGCTTTCAGCACGGTGTAGCCGTTCTCCGGCGTTGCCGTGAAGAAGCGCTGCGCCAGCCGCGGCATTCGGTCGATGACGCCGAGCACGGTGCGCATGGCGCGGATCGTGTAGTCGGAGGTAATGCTCGTGACCAGCGTTACGCCGAAATCGTGCAACGCCTCCTCGATCGGTGCATCGTCGTTCAGGGACTGCTTGGCGCTGCTGACGATGCGGCTACGCTCGCGTGCGATGAGCGCCTCGAAAAGGTCTTCCTTGTTTTCGAAATAGACATAGAGCGTGCCCTTCGAAACGCCCGCCTCACGGGTGATGTCGTTCATGCTGGCAGCGTCGAAATTGCTGCGCATGAACACGCGCTTGGCGCCTTCGAGGATCTGCTCGCGTTTGACCGGATCCTCGCCGGCGGCGCGCCGCCCCGAAGCTTGCTGTTCCTGGTCCCGCAGGGACTTTTCCTGCCGTGCGCTTTTCTCTGACGTCATGACGCCGGGTGTTTCCAATCCTTCAGATCACGAGATCATAAACGCGATCGATTCCGACAAAAGCAAGGGGCGTGGGAAGGGGCCGCACATTTTCCCTCGTTTTCATGTATCGAACCGCTTGGTTCGATTTGCTCTTGATATGCGATGCAAAAGGCATTATGTCAAGTGCAATCGAACCGAACGGTTCAGTTCAATTTTAGCGAAAATCGGTGTTCCATGTCCGCTTCCAGCACCTCCAGCGCCGCCCGTGTTCGCCCCGTCGGCGACGATTTCGAAGTAATCGATACTCAGAAGACCACGGCCAAGGACGTCACAGACGAGGCCCCATCCGTTGCCGAAGTCCCGGCTGCCGAGGCTGCGGTCCCGCAGAAGAAACGCCGCAAGCTGATCGTCCCCATCCTGGGCCTGGCGCTCCTCGGAGCCGCCGGCTGGTACGGTTACGACTGGTGGACCAACGGGCGTTTCATGGTCTCCACCGACGACGCCTACATCGAGGGCGACATCGCCACCATCTCGCCTAAGGTTTCCGGCTATGTCGCCAAGGTCGATGTCGTCGCTAACCAGCATGTGAAGGCGGGCGATCCGCTCGTCACGCTCGATGACGGCGATTATCGCATCGCGGCCGAGCAGGCTGAGGCGCAGATCGCGACGCAGAGGCTGGCGCTCAGCCGTTTCGACGCGCAGATTGCCGGCGCCAAGGCGAGCCTCATCCAGGCCGAAGCGCAGAAGAGGGCCTATGAGGCGACCGTGCGCGGCGCGGAACTGACGCAGAAGCGCGCCAGCGACCTTCAGTCCAAGGCCTTCGGAACGGACGCTTCGCGCGATAGCGCCGATGTCGCGCTCGACCAGGCGCGGGCAAATCTCGCCGGTGCCGAGGCCAACATCGCCGCCGCCAAGGCCAACATCACCGTACTCGAGGCGCAGCGGACCGAAGCGGAAAGCACGATCCGCTCGCTGGAGCTCGCGCGTGACAAGGCGAACCGCGATCTCGGCTTCACCGTGCTCAAGGCACCCTATGACGGCGTCATCGGCAATGTCGCGGTTCAGGTCGGCGATCTTGTATCGGCCGGCCAGCGGCTCGCCGCCCTCGTGCCGACCGATCAGCTCTATATCGATGCCAATTTCAAGGAGACACAGATCGCGCATCTCGTGCCAGGCTCCAAGGTCCAGATCCATGTCGACGCCTATGAGGATCATCCGATCGAAGGCACCGTCGCATCGATTTCGCCGGCTTCCGGCTCGGTCTTCTCGCTGCTGCCGGCGGAGAACGCGACCGGCAACTTCACCAAGGTGATCCAGCGTGTACCGGTGCGCATCACGCTTCCGGCCGACGTGCTCGCCGCAGGGCATCTACGTGCGGGTTTGAGCGTCGTTGTCGACGTCGACACCCGTACGGCCCCGGAACAGTCGAAGGTCGCAGAGGCGAAGTAAGCGCGCAGCGAGGAGTGGCGGAAATGGCCGCAACGGCAACAGCGGGCGCGGCTGCGCCGAGCGTACCTCAAGCCGAGGAGCAGATGGACCCGCGGCGGCTCATCGCTTTCTTCGCGATGGTCGTCGGCATGTTCATGGCTATCCTCGACATTCAGATCGTCTCGGCCTCACTTGCCGAAATTCAGGCAGGCCTCTCTGCCGGGTCGGACGAGATCGGCTGGGTTCAGACCTCCTATCTGATCGCCGAGGTCATCATGATCCCGCTGTCGGGGACGCTTGCCCGCATCGTCTCGACGCGGGTGCTCTTCTTCGTCGCCGCCGCCGGCTTCACCGCCGCGAGTGCGCTTGCCGCCACCGCCACCAATATCGAGCAGATGATCGTCTATCGGGCGATCCAGGGCTTCATCGGCGGCGGCATGATCCCGTCGGTCTTTGCCGCGGCCTTCACGATCTTCCCGCCCTCGAAGCGCAACATCGTCTCGCCGATCATCGGCCTCATCGCGACGCTTGCGCCGACCATCGGCCCGACGGTCGGCGGTTATCTCAGCCACGCCTTCTCCTGGCACTGGCTCTTCCTCGTCAACGTCATTCCCGGCATCATCGTCGCGACGCTCGCCTGGACCTTCATCGACTTCGACAAGCCGGAACTCGGGCTGATCAAGAAGTTCGACTGGTGGGGGCTCGTATCCATGGCGATCTTCCTCGGTTCGCTCGAATATGTGCTGGAGGAGGGCAACGCCAACGACTGGTTCAGCGACGAGCACATCGTCATGGGCGCGGTCGCCACGGCACTTGGCGCCGTCGTGTTCTTCTACCGCGCGTTCAAGGTCGAGTTTCCGGTGGTGGATCTCAGGGCCTTCGCCAATCGCAACTTCACTTTCGGTTCGCTGTTCTCCTTCGTGATGGGCATCGGCCTCTACGGCCTCACCTATCTTTATCCGCTCTATCTCGGGCGCATCCGCGGCTACGATTCGCTGATGATCGGCGAGACCATGTTCGTCTCAGGCCTCGCCATGTTCTTGACGGCGCCGGTCGCAGGCTTCCTCGCGGGCCGGGTCGATCCGCGGGTGATGATGACCGTCGGCTTTGCCGGCTTCGCGGCGGGCACCTGGACAATGAGCCAACTGACGGCCGATTGGGATTTCTGGGAACTGCTCGTGCCGCAGATCCTGCGCGGCTGCTCGCTGATGCTCTGCATGGTGCCGATCAACAATATCGCGCTGGGCACGCTGCCGCCGGCGCGCATCCGCAATGCCTCCGGTCTCTACAACCTGACGCGCAATCTCGGCGGCGCCGTTGGTCTCGCGATCATCAACACGATCCTGACGCAGCGCCAGGATTTCCACTACGCGCGGCTTGCCGAGCATGTCCAATGGGGCAATCCGGAGGCGGTGGAGCGGCTCAACAATATGGCCTCGAATTTCACCGCCCACGGCCTCGACGGAACCACGGCCGCCGTCAAGCAACTAGCGGCGATGGTCCAGCAGCAGGCGGTGATCATGTCGTTCATCGACGTTTTCCTGCTGCTGACGGCGCTGTTCCTGTCGATGATCATCGGCGTCATGATGATCAAGAAGCCAGAGGGTGCCGGTCCTGGGGGTGGTGGGCACTAAAGAGTTGGTTCCAGGGATTCTCAGCCCCACATCCGCCTGCGGCGAGAGGGCTAGGGTGGCGGGCCGGCTACGCCGCGTGATCGAACGGCACGCTTTACGCGCTCCCAGCGTTGCTGCAAAATCCCGCGTCGTCCGAGCTGACGGAGGCGCGTGGAGGGACCGCGCGGGCGCCGCATGAATGATTATCCTCTCTTTCGCCCATCGCGGCGCATGTTTCTTGCCGGCGCCGGCGGGTTTGGCCTGTCGCTGGTGGTGTTCAGCAAAGGTGCGAAGGCGGCCGCTCCTCCAGTCGATGCCACCTTTCTTTTCTCCTGTGACATCCATGCCTGTCTCATTTCGACGGAGGGGCTCGCGCCGAATTGCGAGGAGGAAGGTAAGACCGATGCGAGCCTCCTGCGCCACGTCGCGGCGCTGAACGCGATTTCCGCGCTTGATTGGCCGGAGACGATCGAAGGCAAGCCGAGCGGTCTTGCGGGGGCCGGTACGAAGATCGGGCGTCCGCTCGGCCTCGTGCTCGGCGGCGACATCACCGACGACGGTGGCGGCCAGGTTCGCGAGCCGCGCGAAGGGCGGCAGTTGCAGCAGTTCCAGAGCCGGTACGAGCAGGCGCCAGGCCCGCATCATATCCACGTTCCCGTCTATGTCGGGCTTGGAAACCATGACCTCGACCAGGACGGTCCGCCGCCCAATGTCGACTGGTACCGGCGGGAATTGCGCGACTACGTCGAACTCACCCATCGCCAGACCGTATTCTACAAGCCGCCGGTGCCGGTCGCGAATTACGATCCGCTATCGGACAGCTATTCCTGGGACTGGGGCGGCCTTCATCTCGTGCAGTTGCAGCGTTTCGGCGGTGATGAGAACAAGGGCGCCGTGAGCGGCCTGCCGTGGCTCAAGCGCGATCTTTCCTCCTTCGCCGTCGACGGCCGGCCGGTCGTGCTTTTCCAGCATTATGGCTGGGACCCGTTTTCGATCGAGGTCTGGGACCCGGCGGCGAAGACCTTCGACGATCAGGGGACGGGCGAGCCGCATTGGTGGAGCGCCGGCGAGCGCCAGGCCCTCCTCGATCACCTGAAAGGATACAATGTCGTCGGCCTCTTCCACGGACACGAGCACGACCGGGTCATGACGTACAGGGTCGGCGACATCGACATCTTCAAGCCCAAGGCCGCGTTTCTCGGCGGTTTCGCGGTCGTCCGCGTGGCCGGCAGCTTCATGGACGTGGCCTTCGGCGAGGCGCAGGACGAGCCCGGCCGCGTCGTCTTCACGCAGGCCTTCAGCAAGCGTTTCGACTGAGACATTTCACCCTTTGCGTGCCCGCTTCGAGATTTTTGATTTACGTACATCAAAAATTCCTCTATGGGGTTTGCCGGGAGGAAGAAATGCGACCGACAGTTCACGATATCGCCGCCGAGGCGGGCGTCAGTCTCGCGACCGTCGACCGGGTCCTGAACAATCGCCCAGGGGTCAGAACCGTCACGCGCCACAAGGTCGAACGGGCGATCGCCACGCTCGGCTATGTGCGCGATGTCGCCGCCGCCAATCTCGCCAAGGGCCGGAGCTACCCCCTGGTCTTCATCCTACCCGCCGGCGAAAACTCGTTCATGCGCGGCCTCGAAGCCGAGGTGAGGGCCGCGATGGCGCGCTCTGCGGCCGAGCGGACGGATATCACCATCCTTTCCGTTCCGGCCTTCGACGCGCCGGCGCTTGCCGCTGCGCTCATGGAAGCGCGCGAACGGCGGCCTGCGGGCGTGGCCGTGGTTGCCGTCGAGGCACCCGAGGTGACGGAGGCGGTGAAGCGGCTGCGCGAAGACCGCATTGCCGTCGTCACGTTGGTTTCCGATTTGCCGGGTTCGGGCCGCGACCATTTCGCCGGCGTCGACAATATTGCGGCCGGGCGGACCGCCGGCAGCCTGATGGGCCGCTTTATCGGCGGCCGCGAGGGCGCGGTGGCGGTGGTCGCGGGTTCCATGCTGGTGCGCGACCATCGCGATCGGCTGGAAGGATTCCGGGCGGTGATGACCGAGGACTTTGCCGGGCGCTGCATCCTGCCGGTGATCGAAGGCCAGGATAATCCGACACTCGTTGAGAAACTCGTAGGCGCACTCCTTGAACGGCAGCCCGACCTTGCCGGCATCTACAGCCTCGGCGCCGGCAATCGCGGTCTTGTCGCCGCACTCGAAAAGGCTGGCAGGGAAAAGACCATTTGCGCGATCGCGCATGAGCTGACGCCGCACAGCCGCGCGGCGCTCGTTTCCGGCACGATCGACGCGCTCCTCAATCAGAATGCGGGCCACGAGGTCAGAAGCGCAATCCGGGTTCTGAAAGCCAAGGCGGATGGCCTGCCGGTTATCTCGGCGCAGGAGCGTATTCGCATCGACATTTTTCTGAAGGACAACCTGCCCCTCGAGCAGGCATAGGAGGACCCATGTATCTCGGACTGGATCTCGGCACGTCCGGCGTCAAGGCCATGCTGATCGATAGCGGGCAGAAGATCGTCGGGTCCGCTTCCGCCGCGCTCGATGTCTCGCGGCCGCATCCCGGCTGGTCGGAGCAGGACCCGGCGGATTGGATTCGCGCCGCCGAGGAGGCGATCAATGGCCTCAAGGAGACGCATGCGCAAGCGCTTGCCGCCGTCCGTGGGATCGGCCTCTCCGGTCAGATGCACGGCGCGACGTTGCTCGACGAGAAGGACGCGGTGCTCCGGCCTTGCATCCTCTGGAACGATACCCGCAGCTTCCGTGAGGCGGCGGCGCTCGACAGCGATCCGCAGTTCCGGGCGCTGACCGGCAATATCGTCTTTCCCGGCTTCACCGCGCCGAAGCTCGCCTGGGTGCGCGAGAACGAGCCGGAAGCTTTCGCCAAGGTGCAGTGGGTGCTCTTGCCGAAGGACTATCTGCGCCTGTGGCTCACCGGCGAGCATATGTCGGAAATGTCGGATTCCGCCGGCACGTCCTGGCTCGACACGGGCAAACGGAAGTGGTCGGAAAATCTGCTGGCGGCGACCCATCTTGACGAGCGGCAGATGCCGACCCTCGTCGAAGGGACCGACGGTGCCGGCACATTGCGCCAGGAACTCGCCGCACGCTGGGGCATGGGTTCCGGCGTCGTCGTTGCCGGCGGCGCCGGCGACAACGCGGCCTCCGCCTGCGGCATGGGCACAGTGGCCGAGGGCCAAGCCTTCGTATCGCTCGGCACATCCGGCGTGCTCTTTGCCGCCAATGCAAGTTATCTTCCCAATCCGGAGAGCGCGGTTCACGCGTTTTGCCACGCGCTGCCCAATACCTGGCACCAGATGGGCGTGATCCTCTCGGCGACGGATGCGCTGAACTGGCATTCGAGTATTACCGGCCGGAGTGCTGCCGATCTCACCAATGAGCTCGGCGACAGCCTCAAGGCGCCGGGTTCGGTGACGTTTCTTCCCTATCTTTCCGGCGAACGCACGCCGCACAACGATGCGGCGATCCGCGGCGTCTTTGCCGGTCTCGGCCACGAAAGCTCCCGCGCTGTCCTGACGCAGGCGGTGCTCGAGGGTGTTTCCTTTGCGATCCGCGACAGTCTTGAGGCCTTGCGCGCCGCCGGAACGAGGCTCACGCGCGTGACGGCCATCGGCGGCGGTTCACGTTCGCGCTACTGGCTGAAATCGATCGCGACCGCGTTGAACCTGCCGGTCGACCTGCCGGCGGATGGCGATTTCGGCGCCGCCTTCGGCGCGGCCCGGCTCGGCTTGATCGCCGCCACCGGGGCTGATCCCGTCGCCGTCTGCACCGCGCCCGAGACGGCCGAGACAATCGCTCCGGAGGCATCGCTCGTGCCGGCTTACGAGGATGCCTATCGGCGTTATCGCCGGCTTTATCCAGCGATCAAGGAAGCGACAATGTAACCAGCCCGCCCAGCCGGTCCGCGCCGGTCGCCGCGAGCGAGAGAATGAAAACGATTACCTTTCCACCTAACGGCCGGCCCGGCGAACGGTACCGGCACCACATTCCATGAGAGGAGACTGTCGTGAGCACGGGATTTTTCGGCGATATCGCCAAGATCAAATATGAGGGGCCGGAAAGCACCAATCCGCTTGCCTTCCGCCACTACAATCCAGACGAGATCGTCCTCGGCAAGCGGATGGATGATCATCTGCGCTTCGCCGTTGCCTATTGGCACACCTTCGTCTGGCCGGGCGGCGATCCCTTCGGCGGACAGACCTTCGAGCGTCCCTGGTTCAAGGATTCGATGGAAGCGGCCAAGCTGAAAGCCGACGTCGCCTTCGAGTTCTTCCAGCTTCTCGGTACGCCGTTCTACTGCTTCCATGACGCCGACGTTCGTCCAGAGGGCCGGAACTTCGCCGAGAATACCAGCAATCTCAACGAGATCGTCGATTACTTCGCCAAGAAGCAGGCGGAGACCGGCGTCAAACTGCTCTGGGGCACGGCGAACCTCTTCTCCAACCGTCGCTACATGGGCGGTGCAGCGACCAATCCGGATCCGGACGTTTTCGCCTTTGCCGCCGCGACGGTGAAGACCTGCATCGACGCGACGCAGCAGCTCGGCGGCGAGAACTACGTGCTCTGGGGCGGGCGCGAAGGCTACGAAACGCTGCTCAACACGGACCTAAAGCGCGAGCTCGACCAGCTCGGCCGCTTCGTCAACTTGGTCGTGGAATACAAGCACAAGATCGGCTTCAAGGGCACGATCCTGATCGAGCCGAAGCCGCAGGAGCCGACCAAGCACCAGTACGACTTCGACGTCGCGACCGTCTATGGGTTCCTCAAGAAGTACGGTCTCGAGAACGAGGTGAAGGTGAATATCGAGCAGGGCCATGCAATCCTTGCTGGCCATTCCTTCGAGCACGAGCTGGCGCTTGCCAATGCGCTCGGCATCTTCGGCTCGATCGACATGAACCGCAACGACTACCAGTCCGGCTGGGATACCGACCAGTTCCCGAACAATGTTCCCGAAATGGCGCTTGCCTATTACCACGTGCTTGCAGGCGGCGGTTTCAAGACCGGCGGCACCAATTTCGACGCGAAGCTCCGCCGCCAGTCGATCGATCCGGAAGACCTCTTGATCGGCCATGTCGGCGGCATGGATTGCTGCGCACGCGGCCTCAAGGCGGCGGCGAAGATGATCGAGGACAAGGCGCTCTCCGCGCCGCTGGAAAAACGCTATGCCGGCTGGAACGTGCCGGAGGCGAAGAAGATGCTCGAGGGCGGCTTCTCGCTTGACGAGATCGAGGCCTGGGTGCGCAAGGCCGATCTCAATCCGCAGCCGAAATCCGGCAAGCAGGAACTGCTGGAGAACATCGTAAACCGCTACGTCTGATGGCGGCATCGGCCGGAAACGGACGGGCGGCCTCGCACGACCCGACGCCCTTCCGCCGTTTCCGGAACTTATTCGCGGCTCCTGTTTCGGCGCCTGCGGATGCAATAAATCCTCTTCGCAGTGGGGCAGAAGCGGATTGCCCCTTGCGGAGAATCTGCTAGCTTCTCGCTCCTGCAACGTTGCAGGTTTATGAGTTATCACGAGTTTGCGGAGCGAGGCGGTTAGAGATCATCAGTCGACCGGCGTGCCGGTTTCTTAGACAGTGATTCACCAGGGAGGAAATTTGCATGAAGACGATCAAAGGACCGGGGCTCTTTCTTGCGCAATTCGCCGGCGATGCGGCGCCGTTCAACTCGTGGGACACCATCACCAAATGGGCGGCGGATTGCGGCTACAAGGGCGTGCAGGTCCCAAGCTGGGACGGCCGGCTCTTCGACCTCAAGAAGGCTGCCGAATCGAAGACCTATTGCGAGGAGATCTCCGGCAAGGCACGCGAGAACGGCGTGGAGATAACCGAGCTCTCGACCCACCTGCAGGGACAGCTCGTTGCCGTACATCCGGCCTATGACGAGGCTTTCGACGGCTTCGCCGCACCGGAAGTGCGCGGCAATCCGAAGGCGAGGCAGCAATGGGCAGTGGAACAGGTGAAGTTGGCGCTGACGGCGTCGAAGAACCTCGGGCTCAATGCGATGGCGAGCTTCTCCGGCGCGCTCGCCTGGCCCTTCGTCTATCCTTGGCCGCAGCGTCCGGGGGGGCTGGTGGAAACCGCTTTCGACGAACTCGCCCGTCGATGGAAGCCGATCCTCGACCACGCGGAGGACTGCGGCGTCGATGTCTGCTACGAGATCCATCCGGGCGAGGACCTGCACGACGGCATCACCTATGAGATGTTCCTCGAGCGCACCGGCAATCACGCCCGCGCCTGCATGCTTTACGATCCGTCGCATTACGTACTGCAGTGCCTCGACTATCTCGAGAATATCGACATCTACAAGGACCGCATCCGGATGTTCCACGTCAAGGACGCGGAGTTCAACCCGACCGGACGGCAGGGCGTCTATAGCGGCTATCAGAGTTGGGTGAACCGCGCCGGCCGGTTCCGCTCGCTTGGCGATGGACAGGTCGATTTCGGGGCGGTGTTCTCGAAGATGGCGGCGAATGATTTTTCCGGCTGGGCGGTGGTCGAGTGGGAATGCTGCCTGAAGCATCCGGAAGACGGCGCGCGCGAGGGGGCCGAGTTCGTCAAGGCCCATATCATCCGCGTCACCGAGAAGGCCTTCGACGATTTCGCCGACAGCGGCACCGACGAGGCGGCGAACCGACGGATGCTGGGGATCTAGCTCGGGATCTAATTGTCTGCCCCTCACCCTAACCCTCTCCCCGCAAGCGGGAGAGGGGATCCACCCCGCTCTCCCGCTGCGACAAGAGGCGGCGTCGCCACGAGTCCTTTCTCCCGCCTCGGGGAGAAGGTGGCGGCAGCGGGATGAGGGGCAATTCCACGCCAAACACTTCAGGAGAGGAAAACACGATGGCAATAGAGGGAAGCAGTACGGAAACGCGTCAACAGCGCATCCGTCTCGGCATGGTGGGCGGCGGCTCGGGTGCCTTCATCGGGGCGGTGCACCGGATCGCGGCACGGCTCGACGACCACTATGAGCTCGTCGCCGGCGCTTTGTCGTCGACGGCAGAGAAGGCGCAAGCATCGGGCCGCGAGCTCGGGCTCGATCCGGCGCGCGTCTATTCGGATTTCAAGGAAATGGCGATCCGCGAAGCTAAGCTCAAGAACGGCATCGAGGCGGTGGCGATTGTGACGCCGAACCATGTGCACTACGCCGCCGCCAAGGAATTTTTGAAGCGCGGCATCCACGTCATCTGCGACAAGCCGCTGACTTCGACGCTTGCCGATGCGAACAAGCTCAAGAAGGCCGCGGAGGAAAGCGATGCGCTCTTCGTGCTGACGCACAACTATACAGGCTATCCGATGGTGCGGCAGGCGCGTGAAATGATCGCCAGCGGCGACATAGGCGCGGTCCGCCTCGTGCAGATGGAATATCCGCAGGACTGGCTGACCGAGAACATCGAACAGTCCGGGCAGAAGCAGGCGTCGTGGCGGACGGACCCGGCCCGCTCCGGCGCGGGCGGCTCGACCGGCGATATCGGGACGCACGCTTACAACCTCGGCTGCTTCGTCTCCGGCCTCGAACTGGACGAGCTCTCCGCCGACCTCGACAGCTTCGTCAGCGGTCGTCAGCTCGACGACAACGCGCATGTGATGCTGCGCTTCAAGGAGAAGGACGGCGCACGCGCCAAGGGCATGCTCTGGTGCAGCCAGGTGGCGCCCGGCAACGAGAACGGCCTGATGCTGCGCGTCTATGGCACCAAGGGCGGCCTGGAATGGACGCAGAAGGATCCGAACTACCTCTGGTACACGCCCTTCGGCGAGCCGAAGCGCCTGCTGACGCGCGCCGGCGCCGGGGCCTCGCCGGCGGCGGCTCGCGTTTCGCGCATCCCCTCCGGGCACCCCGAAGGTTACCTCGAAGGCTTCGCGAACATCTACTCGGAGGCTGCGCGGGCGATCTACGCCAAGCGCAACGGCGAGAAAGTTGACCCTGCTGTCACATATCCGACGATCGACGATGGCATGAAGGGCATGATCTTCGTCGATGCCTGTGTGCGCTCCTCCAAGCGCAACGGTGCCTGGATCAAGGTCTGAGCCGGGTCGATACCTCCGGGGGAGGGCGACGCGCGCGTCGCCCTCTTTGTTGGGGTTGACATTTGTCGCCGCGGCCTTAGGCCACGCTCACGAACGAGAGCCGGCACTGTGTGCTTCCGGTTCCCTACAATCAGATGCAGCGGCATCCGTGCGCCGACTGCGCAGAAGACGAGGGCTCACTGATGATCGAAGCCAAGAAACTGGCAGAGCGCTTCCCCGGCGATTTTGTTTTCGGCGTTGCCACCGCATCCTTCCAGATCGAGGGCGCCAGCAAGGCGGATGGGCGCAAGCCGTCGATCTGGGACGCCTTCTCCACCATGCCGGGCCGTGTTTACGAGCGCCACAACGGCGACGTCGCCTGCGACCACTACAACCGGCTGGAACAGGATCTCGACCTCATCAAGAATCTCGGAGTCGAGGCCTACCGCTTCTCGATCGCCTGGCCGCGCATCATTCCGGAGGGCACGGGGCCGATCAACGAGAAGGGGCTCGACTTCTACGACCGTCTCGTTGACGGCCTGAAGGCCCGCGGCATCAAGGCCTTCGCGACCCTGTACCACTGGGATCTGCCGCTGGCGCTGATGGGTGATGGCGGCTGGACGGCTCGTACGACCGCCTATGCGTTTCAGCGCTATGCGAAGACGGTCATCGCCCGCCTGGGCGATCGGCTCGATGCGGTCGCGACCTTCAATGAGCCCTGGTGCTCGGTCTGGCTCGGCCATCTTTACGGCGTCCATGCGCCGGGTGAGCGCAACATGGATGCGGCGCTCGCCGCGCTCCACTTCACCAATCTCGCTCATGGCCTCGGCGTCGAGGCGATCCGCTCGGAGCGGGCGGACCTGCCGACAGGCATCGTCATCAATGCCCACTCGGTCTATCCCGGCAGCAACGGTGCCAAGGACAAGGCCGCCGCCGAACGGGCCTTCGATTTCCACAACGGCGTCTTCTTCAGCCCGATCTTCCAGGGTGAGTATCCGGAAGGCTTCCTTTCGGCGCTCGGGTCCCGCATGCCGCTCATCGAGGACGGCGACATGGCGACGATCGCCCAACCGCTCGACTGGTGGGGCCTCAACTATTACACGCCGATGCGGGTCTCGCACGATGCGGCCGCGGGTGCCGAATATCCGGCGACGATCAACGCCAAGCCCGTCAGCGACGTGAAGACGGATATCGGCTGGGAAGTCTACGCGCCGGCTCTTGGCACATTGGTCGAGACGCTGAACGCCGGCTACAAACTTCCCGATTGCTATATCACCGAGAACGGCGCCTGCTACAACATGGGCGTCGAGAACGGCGTCGTCGACGACCAGCCGCGGCTTGACTACATCTCCGATCATCTCTCGGTGACCGCGGACCTCATCGCCAAGGGCTATCCGATGCGCGGCTATTTCGCCTGGAGCCTCATGGACAATTTCGAATGGGCGGAAGGCTACAGGATGCGCTTCGGCATCGTGCATGTCGACTATGAAACGCAGGTCCGCACCATCAAGAAGAGCGGCCACTGGTACAAGGAACTGGCGGAGCAATTCCCCAAGGGCAATCACAAGCCGGCCTGAAGCAGACGCTTCTCCGAGTGCGACCGTTCTGCATAAAAAGAGTAGACTTTTTTGCTGAACACCGCGGCTTCGAAAAAACGTACCTGTGAAACCGGACTCTCGGCGGCGATAAGAAGCACATGTTGCGCGGCATGCCTGCCATGCCGCAGATGCGTTGAACCGATCGGTTGTCCGATGATAGAAAGTTGCTCCCCGTTTCGAATGCGTTGTCGAGTGTCGGTTTGACAGACAGCGTTCCCGTCCCGGCAGCGCGCTTGGGCCAGAGTTTCGAACATCCGAGAGCATCATGTATCCTTCCATCGCTCAGATCCCTCTTTCGGGGGCGACCGGACAATGACCATTCCTCCTTCCGACATTTCGCCTGAAGATGCGTCCGTCGTCTTCGATGCCGTTTCCAAGCGCTTCGCGGCGTCCGGCGGAAATGCGGCCTTCACCGCGCTCGACAATGTCAGCCTGACCGTCGCGCGCGGCTCGATCACCGGCATCATCGGCCGTTCGGGCGCCGGCAAATCGACGCTGATCCGGCTCGTCAACGGCCTCGAAAAGCCCTCGAGCGGCAAGGTGCTCGTCGACGGCGTCGATGTCGGCGCTCTCGACGAGGCGGGCTTGCGCGATTTGCGCCGCTCGGTGGGCATGATCTTTCAGCATTTCAATCTGCTTTCCTCGCGCACCGTGTTCGGCAATGTCGCGCTGCCGCTCGAGATCGCCGGCATGGATCGGCGAGCGATCGAGCAGCGCGTGCGGCCGCTGCTCGATCTCGTCGGCCTCGCCGACAAGCATGGCCGCTATCCGGCCGAGCTTTCCGGCGGCCAGAAGCAGCGTATCGGCATTGCCCGGGCGCTCGCCACGGAGCCCAAGCTCCTGCTCTCGGATGAGGCGACGTCGGCGCTCGATCCGGAAACGACGCAGTCGATCCTGGAGCTCCTGAAGCGGATCAATGCGGAACTGGGCCTCACCGTTCTGCTCATCACCCATGAGATGGAGGTGGTGAAAGCCGTCACCTCCGACGTGGCGGTGATCGACAGGGGCGAGATCGTCGAGCGCGGCCGGACCTTCGATGTCTTCACCCATCCCAAACACGAGACGACGCGGGCGCTTCTCTCCGGCCTGCCGGGCTCGAAGCTGCCGGAAGCGGTCGCCAGGGGCCTGACGTCCGCGGCGGCTGCCGGCGACCGTGTCGTGGTGCGTCTTACCTTCTTCGGCGCGGCGGCTGAGCGGCCCTTAATCTCGCAGCTCATGCAATCGATCGGCGCCGAGGTCAACATAATCGCCGGCACCATCGACGAAATCGGCGGCAAGCCCTACGGCTCGCTCGTCGTCGCTTATGGTGCCGACGCCGAAACCGCCGGGAAGGCCGAGCACTTCTTCGCCGAGAACGGACTGGTCACGGAGGTGCTCGGCTATGTCGCCTGATCTTCTCATGCTCATCGGCAAGGCCACGCTCGACACGCTGCGCATGGTGGCGATCGCCGGTCTCATCGGTTCGCTGATCGGTCTGCCGATCGGCATCTTCCTTGCGACCAGCGGCAAGGGCGAGCTGTTCCCGGCGCCCAACGTGAACCGGATCGTTGGCCTCTTAGTCAATGCCACGCGTTCGACGCCTTTCATCATCCTCGTCGTCGCGATCATTCCCTTCACGCGCCTCGTCACCGGCACCTCGATCGGCACCAAGGCGGCGATCGTGCCCCTGACGATCGCGACCATTCCCTTCTTCGCGCGTCTCGTCGAGGCGGCGATCCGCGATATCGACAAGGGGCTGATCGAGGCGGCCCGCGCCATGGGCGCCACCCCGATGCAGATCGTCTTCAAGGTGCTGCTTGCCGAGGCGCGGCCGGCGCTGACCTTGGCACTCACCATGACCCTCGTCAGCTTGATCGGCTATTCGGCCATGGTCGGTGCCGTCGGCGGCGGCGGCCTTGGCGATCTCGGCATCCGCTACGGCTACCAGCGCTTCAGGCCGGACGTGATGCTCATCGTGGTCGTGGTGCTCATCGTGCTGGTACAGCTCGTGCAGAGCGCCGGCGACCGGCTGGCACGCCGCTTCGACAAGCGCAGCCGCAAGACCTGATCCTTCCAAGGCACCAACAGCGACAAAGGAGATATCCATGAAGAAGCTCATTCTAGCGGCGGCATTCGCCGCCCTTGCTGCCGGTACGGCGCTTGCAGAGACGATCAAGGTGGGCGTAACCCCGGGTGAACATGCCCAGATCATGGAGAAGGTGAAGGAAGTCGCCGCTCCCAAGGGCCTCGACATCGAGATCCTCGAATTCTCCGATTATGTTGTTCCGAACCAGGCACTCGCCGATGGCGAGCTCAATGCCAATTCCTTCCAACACCAGCCCTATCTCGACAACCAGATCGCCGACCGGGGCTACGAGATCGTCAGCGTTGGCCTGACCATCACCACGCCGATGGGCGTCTATTCGAACAAGGTGAAGAGCCTCGATGAGCTCACGGATGGCGCGACGATCGCCATTCCGAACGATCCCACCAATGGCGGTCGCGCGATCCTGGTTCTCGCGTCGAAGGGCCTCATCAAGGTCAATCCGGATGCCGGATTGAAGGCCACCCCGGCCGACGTCACGGAAAATCCGAAGAACATCCAGTTCGCCGAGCTCGACGCGGCCCAGCTTCCACGCTCGCTGGCCGACGTCGATGCGGCCGTGATCAACACCAACTACGCGCTTGAGGCTGATCTTCATCCAAAGGAAGACGCCATCGCCATCGAAAGCGAGAAGTCTCCCTACGCCAACGTCATTGCGGTGCGGGCCGCGGACAAGGATGCACCCTGGGTGAAGACGCTCGTCGAATCTTATCACGACGAAACGGTCAAGGCGTTCATCAACGAAACTTTCAAGGGTGCGCTCATCCCGAGCTGGTAAGCCTACCTGTGAGCGAGAACATGGACCGCGCACCGCGAGTCGGTGCGCGGTTTTTCTTTGACGGCGAGAGCCGCTTCGCTATCCTCCGGGCAGTTCGAGGAGGAGCTGACATGAGCGGCATGAAGGGTGGATGTCTGTGCGGAGCGGTGCGCTACGAGGCGAAACGGGCGCCGCTTTACTCCGGCTTCTGCCATTGCCGGGATTGCCAGCGGGCCACGGGTACCGGCCATTGCTGTTATATGATGTTCTCGCGCGCCGACGTCGACGTCACCGGCGAGCTCCGCGCTTACGAGAAGCTCGCGGAAAACGGTAATGTGACGATCCGCTACTTCTGCCCCACCTGCGGCAGCCAGATCTTCTCGTCCGGTCCCGACCGCTGGACGGTCTATGCCGGCACGCTCGACGATATGTCGCTGTTTGAGCCCACCAATGCGGTCTTCACCCGCAGTCGCCCGCACTGGGACCGACCGGCCCATTGCGTGGACGAGTACGAGGCGTTGCCGGGCTGATCGGCCCGGAAGGTATCCAGCCGCCTCAGCTTCCGAGATGCCGTTCGCCGCGCTTCTTTGCTAGCGTGATCTGCCGCTGCCGTTCGCGGTAGCGCTCGCGGTCCTCTTCGGTTCGCGTGTCATGGCAGTGCACGCAGGAGACGCCTTCCTCGTGCAGGGGCGACAGGAGGTCTTCCTGCGTCAGCGGCTGCCGGCATGCGTGGCAGAGAGTATGCTCGCCTTCCTTGAGCCCGTGGGTTACCGACACGCGCTCGTCGAAGACGAAGCAAGCGCCATCCCAGAGGCTCTCTTCCGGCGGGATCTCCTCCAGATATTTGAGAATGCCGCCTTTGAGGTGATAGACCCCCTCGAAGCCCTGCTCCTTCATGAAGGCGGTCGCCTTCTCGCAGCGAATGCCGCCGGTGCAGTACATGGCGATCTTCGGCCTGTTGTTGAGGCCGTTATTATTGCGCACCCAGTCGGGGAATTCGCGGAAGGTCTTGGTCTTCGGGTCGACGGCGCCGCGAAAGAGGCCGATTGCCGTCTCGTAGTCATTGCGTGTGTCGATCACCAGGGTGTCCGGATCGGAGATCAGCGCGTTCCAGTCCTTCGGCTCCACATAGGTGCCGACCACATTGTTGGGGTCGATGTTCTCGACGCCCATGGTGACGATCTCCTTCTTCAGCCGCACCTTCATGCGCAGGAAGGGCATGGTGGAGGCCCGGCTCTCCTTGTGTTCGAGGCCGGCGAATTCCGGCTGCGCGCGCAGGAACGCAAGCACCGACCCTATGCCTTCATCGGTGCCCGCAATCGTGCCGTTGATGCCCTCATGTGCGAGAAGCAACGTTCCCTTCACGCCGTTCGCATGGCAGGCAGCCTGCAGCGGCTCGCGGAAATCTGCGAAACGCGGGAAGGAAACGAAATGATAGAGCGCAGCCACCAGAAACTGGCCTTGCTTTTCTGGGCTTTGTGTTACTGGGCGCGGTGTCGTAAGCATGTCCGTCATGCGGCACGCAAATACAGCTTTCGGGTCTCAAGCGCAATTGCGGCGAATCGCGCCGTGACCGCCCCTCGCGCGAGATGGCCCCTCACCCTAACCCTCTCGCCGCACGCGGCGAGAGGGGATAGAGGCGGCGCGGCATCGTCCCTTCTCCTCGTCTCTTACGGGGAGAGGGTCGCGGCAGCGGGATGAGGGGCAATTCTGCCAACGAGCCTACCTTCCGGCCTCGAGCCAGAGCAGCGCGACTGTGCGGCTCTCGCTCTCCGGATCGTCGAGGAAGACCGCCTCTGCTCGTTGCAGCACTTCCGTCCTCAGTTCCTCCTGCCGGGCGATGACCGCGGAGAGGAGATGCGCCTGGTTCTGGCTGTCGCCGGCAAGTTCCGGCTGCTCGTTAATGAGCGACGTCATCGTCGAAAGGTCATTCAAGTGGCCGAGCACATCGACCAATTCCTTCGCGTCCGCCCTTTTTGCTTGCATCGCCGAAGGCCATGCCGCGCGCAGCAGGGCCAATTGCATTCGATAGTCTTGCACACGCTTGCGCAGTTCGTGGAAGACCGAGGCATCAGTGCTTGTTTCGCAAGCGCATTTGGTGCGTGCTGCGCGCCTCAATGTTCTTCGCCAACCCTTCTCCAGTCGGCTCGCGGATTTGCGCCGACCATCGTTGAAGGAAACATGGGCGAGGGCTGCGAGTGCCTGTTCGCAATTGACGATGGTCACGTCGATCTTGCCGTTGAGGTCGGTTTCGCTTGTCGCAATCTGGTCACGGCGCGCCGTCAGGATCGAGCAGACCTTGTCTAGCGCGACCTGCTGCTCTTCGTTTGCCGCGTGCAGGCGCAGATAATTGGCGTTCTCGACAAGAGCGGCTGCGTCGCGAACGGTCGACAGATTCCGCGCCATGTCGCGGATGCGGGCGTTTTCCTGTCGCTGGAATTCCGGCGCGTCGGCGGCGACGAGCCGATAGAGCGAGCGCAGGCGTTTGAAGCTCTTGCGGGCGTCGTGGATCGCCTCGTGCACGCCAGCCGGCTTTTCCCGCAGCACAGCCACGGCACGCTCGATCTGTTCCGCTCCGACGGCGCGGAAGCCCTCGGTGAAAGGCCGACCCGGATCGAGCGCATAGGTCATGATTGCGCTTCCAGGAGCCCCTCTGTGGCAAGCGCCTGGTTGGAATAACGGCGGTCGCCGGTGATCTCGCGCCCGAGCCAGGCCGGCAAGGCGGGCAAGTCGGTTTCCCGCTTCATCTCGACTTCGGCGACGACCAGCCCTTCGAGCGCGCCCTCGTAGACGTCGACCTCCCAGGTGAAGCCCTTGTACGGCACGCGGTACCGCCGCTTCTCGATGACGACCCCCACCGCCTGCGTCAGCAGCTCTCGGGCGTCGTCCATGGGCAGGTCATATTCATATTCGTGACGCACGAGCGCCGATTTGCCGATCTTGATTGTGAGGCGGGCCCGTTTGTTGCCATGGATGCGGACGCGCACCGAGCGGTCCTCCATGGTTACGATATAGGCCTGCCGGAGCCTGGTGCCGCCGTCGGCATTCTCGCGCCAGCCGCTGGAAGCGACCAGGAATTTGCGCTCAATCTCCTTCGCCATGGATGTCCTGCCATCTCGAGAGGTCGACGGCCATCAAAGTACCGTATTGCGGCTGAGGCTCAAGCCATCTCGTTGCCGCAGATGATATTTATCGTCTGCTTCCAATCGGCGCCGGCGCGGCGCGGCAGCTTTCGGTCTCGACAATGACGAACAGGGAGGCTATGCGAAGTGCGGCATTCAATCGTTTTAAAAGGACGGCGGGCATGAGCGTGAAGACCGACAAGCTTCTTTCCATCCTCAAGCTGCAACCGGTGGTGCCGGTGCTGGTGATCGACGATGCGGCAACCGCAGTTCCGCTCGCGCGGGCGCTCGTCGCCGGCGGATTGAAGGCGATCGAGATCACGCTCAGGACACCGGCGGCGCTGGAGGCGATCCGCGCCGTTGCGGCCGAAGTCGAGGGTGCGGTTGCCGGCGCCGGAACCATCCTCAACGCCGCCCAGTTCGAAGAGGCGGTAAAAGCCGGATCCGAGCTCATCGTGAGCCCCGGCACGACGCAGGAATTGATCGAAGTCGCCAATGACCACGAGGTACCGCTGCTTCCCGGTGCGGCGACGGCCAGCGAAGTGATGGGCCTGCGTGAAGAGGGCTACAACGTCATGAAATTCTTCCCGGCCGAGCAGGCCGGCGGCGCCGGCTATCTGAAGGCGCTCTCTTCGCCGCTTGCCGGTACCCTGTTTTGCCCGACCGGCGGCATCTCGCTTGCCAACGCGCGTGACTATCTGTCGCTGCCGAACGTTATCTGCGTCGGCGGTTCCTGGGTGGCGCCGAAGGATCTGGTCGCCAAGGGCGATTGGGCCGGCATCACCAAGCTTGCGGCCGAGGCCTTCGCGCTGAGAGGTTGATCCGGCAGCAGGCATGCGAGCAGGTGAGGGCCGGCCCTGTCCGGCCCTTCTTCGTTCGGGGCGCCAATTTGTATTTGCGCCGGAGCGTTCCTATGTCTCAATTCGCCAACAAAAGAGCGGCATGGGAGCGATAGTCGCGTGCATGTAAATCGCGCGTGGAACCTAAAGGAGCAAGACCGATGTTCGATGCGAAGAAATTGCTGGATCAGTTCCTGGGTTCGCAGGTACCCGGCGCCGGCGGCACCGTCCGCGGCCGGGCGGATCAGGTGACGAAGCTCGCCAAGGACAATCCGCTCGCCACCGGCGCGATTACGGCTGTCCTCCTCGGAACCAAGTCGGGGCGCAAGCTTGCAGGCAATGCGGCCGTGCTCGGCGGCCTCGCCGCGATCGCCGGTCTCGGATATCAGGCCTACAAGAACTATCAGGCCGGACAGGCGCCGGCGGCGGAGCCTGCCTCAAAGCCGCTCGCCGAATTGCCGCCGCCGCCGGCCAATTCCGGTTTCACAGCACCCCATGCCTTGAGCGAGGACTTCGCACTGGTGCTCGTTCGGGCGATGATCGCTGCCGCGCGGGCGGATGGCCATATCGACGAGGCCGAGCGCCGCCACATCATGGACAAGCTGTCCGTCTCCGGCCTTTCGGCGGATGCGGCGGCTTTTCTGGAAGCCGAGCTTTCCAATCCGATCGATCTCGACGCCATCGTCGCCGCCGCCAAGACCGAGGAGGAGGGGGTGGAACTCTACACGGCATCCCGTCTGGCGATCGAGCCGGAGAGCCGGGCGGAGCGCGGCTATCTCGATCTGCTCGCCGGAAGATTGGGACTTGCCGATGCGCTGGTCGACCACATCGAGGCGACGGTTTCGGCGGCAAAGGTTCCCGCCTGATCGGGGGACGCGCGATCTGAAGTCCGAAAGGAGGCGGGGGCCGCGCCTCCCTTCGCGCCGTTTCATGGGTTCATCAACCAGTTTGAATTTGTAACGGTCCGGCCTCTGTCCTATTGCGAAGGCAATTGGAGTGGGATGAGGGAAGGTTGGTCAATGCGTGATCTCAGCGATTGGAAAGGCTGCCCGGCGCCGAAACCGGTGACCATCGAAGGGCGCTATGTGCGGATCGAGCCCTATGATCGGGCGATGCATCTGCAGGCGCTCTGGAGCGAGGCCTTCGGCGGCATGGCCATCAACCCGCTCTTGAAATATTTCTCCCAGGACGATTTTTCCGGCATCGAGGACTTCGACGCTTGGCTGTCTGGGGTTCAGCAAAAATCCGGATGGATCACCGAAGTCTTCCGCGACAAGGCGACCGGCAAGATCGTCGGCATGGCGAACTACATGCGCGCGGACCCGGCCAACGGCGTCGTCGAGGTCGGCGGTGTGGCGCACGGAGCGGCCATGGCGCGCTCGCCGCTTTCGACGGAAGCGCATTATCTGATGGCGAGGCACGTCTTCGAGGATCTCGGCTACCGGCGCTACGAGTGGAAGTGCCACAGCGAAAACCAGCCGAGCCGGACCACGGCGGCGCGCCTCGGCTTTACCTTCGAGGGCATCTTCCGCCAGCATATGGTTTCAAAACGCGCCAATCGTGATACCGCCTGGTATTCGATGATCGACAGCGAATGGCCGCTTCTCAAGGCGGCGTTCGAGCGCTGGCTCTCGGCCGACAATTTTGATGGCCAGGGACGGCAGAAGCGGCGCCTCGAAGAGATTCGCGAGGAGCTTGCGACGAAGGAGCAAACGTGACCGCACCCGATAAAAAGGAAAAATCCGCGGCAGTCGCCGCCGCTGTCATCCTGCTGGTGGTCGGGATCGGCTTTTTCGCGCTGCCGTCGATCATGCTGGTCCTTGGCGATATCTCGCCCTGGCTCGCCGCCGGCTTCGGCGCACTCTTCGTGCTTGCCTTCTTCCTGATCTTCTGGCTGCGCGCCCGCCATCAGCGCCGGAAAGGCCTGTAGCTGACTGCGTCTCACCCCTGCAGCGCAGCGCCCAACAGAACGAGCCCAAGGACAAGCACCATGAGCGCCCCCGCGATCTCGATGCCGTTGGAGATTCGCGTCGCGGCCGAATCGCTCGAGGCGTAACGCACGGCGACGCCCTTGGCCGTGACGGCCAAGGTTGCGAGGATCGAAACGGTGATCGCCGTGCCGATCGACATGGCGAAAACCGAAAGCACGCCGCCGAGATAGAGCCCGTTCAGAAGCGCGAAAGAAAGCACGATGAGCGCGCCGGAGCAGGGGCGCAAGCCCACAGCGACGATCGCCGACCAGCCTTCGCTGAGCGCAAATCGGTCGCCTTTCAATAATGCCGGATCGGGGGCATGGGCATGCCCGCAGGTTGCGCAGACCTCACCCGGCCCATGTGCATGATCGTGATGATGATCGTGGCTGTGGCCGTGATCGTGATGGCCATGGTCATCGTGGGTGTGCCCGCCGGCGAGCTGGGATGCCGGGCGTGCCATTGCGCGCAGCTTGCGGAAGACCAGCCAGCCGCCGAAGGCGGCGATCAGCGCGTAGCTTGCGACCTCCAGCGAATGGGTGGCGTTCGTCATGCTGATCGACGAGCCGCGCAGCACGAGATAGACGGCGCCGATCAGCAGGATGGCGACGACGCCCTGCAGGAGCGAGGAGAGAAAGGAGAGCAGCACCCCGCGCTTAAGTTCCGTCTCGTTGGCGATCATGTAGGAAGAGATGACCGCCTTGCCATGGCCGGGACCGGCGGCGTGAAAGACGCCATAGGCAAAGGAAAGGCCGATCAACGACCAGAGCTGCCAGGGGTTCTCGCGCATGCCTTTGAGCGCGCCGGTCAGCATACGGTAGAAGCCCTGCTGCTCCATGTTCACCCAGGCGAAGAAACCGCCGAGAAAACCGGTCGTCTGGACAGAGGGTTCGGCCGTACCGATGCCGAGCGGCGACTGTGCCATCGCCATCGTCGCGGAAAGGGCCGTCAACAACAGCGCAGCCGCGAGCGGGCGGCCGATCCGACGGGCGTTCAGCATGTGACCTCGATCCTCGTTGCGAAGAGCTTCGACATGTCGGTCCCGGTCGGATCGTTCCAGAAGGCGTCTGTAAGCGTGTCCTTGTTCTCGGCCAGCACTTCGTCCGGATCGGGGCGCACCACCTGATGCTCGCAGGCCTCGATCTTGTCGCCGACAACCTTGAGGTCCTCGTCGGTCGGAAAGTCCATCGCCGTATACATGGTCGGGTCGTAGACGCCGAAGGAGAGCTTGCCCTTGAGCGGCATCGCCTCGGCCGGTTTGACCGCGAACATCATGAGGAGCTGGTTGTCCTTGTAATCGACGGTGATGCTGTCCGGCCTACTGACCTTCACCGATTTCCCGTTGTCGGAAATCGTCGTGTAATAGTTGTACTCCGTAAGCGATTCGAGCACCGTCTGGCCGACTTCCTTCAACTCATCCGGGTCGAGGGTAGCATTGGAGTTCTTGTCGAAGTCGAGCACCACGCTTGCCGAGAACAGCTCGTCGAACCGCCAGACATTCCTCAATTCGCCGATCTCGCCCTTGTCGTCGGAGACGATCTCCAGCCGTGCTTCGGCGAAGATATGCGGATGGGCGAAGGCGAGCGTGGGCGCAACGAGCGTCGCAAGGCCGGCTATGGCGAGGCTTTGTATTTTCATGGGAATGGAAATCCTTTCGGCCGGAGCCGTGCGAATCGTCTTCCGAATGTACTGCAAATGGGACGGAATTGGGACTTGGCACCTTGGCTTTGGTCCCGATGCGCAAAGACTCTAACGGATCTTGCGGAACCAGCCATGCAGGAAATCGACGAAGGTGCGTACCTTGGCCGGAAGATAGCGGCGATGCGGATAGATCGCGTAGATTCCGCGATCCTTGGGCAGGAAATCCTCGAAAAGCGTCACGAGCTCGCCGGACTTGATTCTCGGCCGGGCAATGAAGTCGGGCAGGATCGCCACTCCGATGCCGCTTACGGCGGCGCGAGCCGCGGCAAGCGGGCTGTTGACCTCGATCGGCCCGCTCACGGGCACCGTGAAGGGCGAACCGTCCGGCTCGACGAAACGCCAGTTCGAGTAGGATCGGCCGTTGGTGTCGAGGATGCACGGGACATGCGCGAGGTCGGTCGGATGCGCAAACGGACCGGCCTTCGCCAGGAAGTGCGGTGAGACGCAGACCAGTATCTGGAAGTCGTCGAGCTTGCGCGCGATCAGCGTCGAGTCCTCTAGCCGCGTTATGCGCACCGCGACGTCGAAGCCTTCTTCCACCAGATCGATGAAGCGGTCGTCGGAGACGATCTCGAGCGACAATTCCGGGTGCTCCTTGCCGAAGTCGATCAGCGACTGGCCGATATCCGCATCGACGAAGGTCCGCGGCACGGTGATTCTGAGCCGGCCGCGCAGGTCGGAATTGTTGGCGCGCACGAGATCGGCGAGGTTATCGATCTCCTTCAGGATCTCGGACGCCGTGCGGTAATAGGTGTGGCCGGCCTCGGTGAGCGAAAATTGCCGCGTCGTCCGGTTAAGGAGGAGGGCACCGAGTTCGTCTTCGAGCTCCCGCACATATTTCGAGAGCAGAGCCTTGGACTTGCCGACGCGCCGGGCGGCCGCCGAAAAGCCCTCCGCGTCCACGACATCGATGAAGGCGCGGATGCGGGTTAGGGTATCCATGATTCGTCTTTCTCTTCTCGCCTGCGGGCGCCCGCAGACTCTCGGCATCCCGATATTTCGCGCCTCTGCCCGCACGCACCGGCGTCGCTGCGATCGTTCATTGAAAGTGAACACTGGCGCCGCTGCCCGGTCCAGAAAAATTTATAGCCGAGGCGGAAAAAACTCTTGATTACGACAGTGATTTTTCTTACCTACGCCCTTGCCCAAAGTCGCACGTGCCTGTGGGTGTCCGCCGACCCTCGATTAGGTGAGGTCATCGGTAAGGTACCTGGAACTAACCCCTCCAGTCGCTATTCCGGCCAACCGGGAAATGCGAGGACATCTTGAAGCAACGACGGTGCGGGCCTTTCTGGTGTCTGCCGGCTTTCCATCAGCCGGGGTTACTGAAGAGGCACACCTTCATTGCCGGAAGTGCGGTTGGGTTATTCCCTCCAATCCATGGCAGACAAAGCCGAATCTTAGCCTTCGCGGGCTTCGATTCATCGTTCGCGCATCGAGCGCATGCATGGTTCCGGGGTCTCCACCGGCTGGTTCCAGAGCAAGCGCGCGTATGCCCTTTGTCCTCCACAGTTGTGGACTTTAATGGATCGGGGAATATGGCCATGACCACCGCACGCATCATCGACTTCCTCAACACCCGACGACCCGAAGGTCCTTGCCTCGTTGTCGACCTCGACGTCGTGCGTGACAATTTCAGGGCCTTCCGTCATGCGCTGCCCGACAGCGCGATCTACTACGCCGTCAAGGCCAACCCGGCGCCGGAAATCCTGCGCCTTCTCGCCGGTCTCGGCTCCAATTTCGATTGCGCGTCCGTCGCTGAAATCGAAATGGCGCTCGATGCTGGTGCGACCCCGAGCCGCATTTCTTATGGCAACACCATCAAGAAAGAGCGCGACATTGCGCGTGCCCATGCGCTGGGGATCAACCTTTTTGCGGTCGACAGCCATGAAGAGGTCGAGAAGGTTGCGCGAGCGGCTCCGGGTGCCCGTGTCTTCTGCCGCGTGCTGACGGACGGCGAAGGCGCCGAATGGCCGCTGTCGCGCAAGTTCGGCTGCGTACCACAGATGGCGGTCGACGTGCTCGTCTACGCGCATCAGCTCGGCCTCGTCTCCTATGGCGTGTCGTTCCATGTCGGCTCGCAGATGACGAAAGTCGACGCCTGGGATTCGGCGCTCGCCGACGCCAAGCGCGTCTTCGTGCAGCTTGCCAAGCAGGGCATCGAGCTCAAGATGGTCAATATGGGTGGCGGCTTCCCGACGAAGTACTTGAGGGACGTCCCGTCGGCAGAGGCCTATGGTCAGGCGATCTTCGGTGCGTTGAAGAAGCACTTCGGCAACAATATCCCGGAGACGATCATCGAGCCGGGCCGCGGCATGGTCGGCAATGCCGGCGTGATCAAGGCGGAAGTCGTTCTCGTCTCGAAGAAGTCGGACAACGACAATCATCGCTGGGTCTTCCTCGACATCGGCAAGTTCGGCGGTCTCGCCGAGACGATGGATGAGGCGATCCGTTACCCGATCCGCACGGCGCGTGACGGCGACGCGATGGAGCCCTGCGTGCTCGCCGGCCCGACCTGCGATTCGGCCGACGTGCTCTATGAGAAGAACATGTATCCGCTGCCGATCTCGCTGACGATCGGCGACGAGGTTCTGATCGAAGGCACGGGCGCCTACACGACCACCTACTCGGCCGTAGCCTTCAATGGCTTCGAGCCGCTGAAGGCCTACGTGATCTGATCCAGCCTGCTCCCGCGGTTCCGCGGGAGCGGCGATTTCACAATTCTTCTCTGGTCCGCCTGAAGCGGTTTTGATGACGGGAGGCCCCGATGGCCGCTGTTGTTGATACCCTGCGCGCGTTCTTCGCGCCGTCCACCTTTGTGATCGACTCCGAAAATCCGGGCGACGTCGTCGCGCGCGAAAACCTGCTCGACCGTGCCATGGGTCCCGGCCGCCGCAGGAAATCGTCGGAGAAACTGCGGCGCGGGCGCGTGCCGGCCGAGGGGCTGGCCCTCGTTGCCCGTGATGTCGACGGTCACGTCATCGGTACCGTCCGTCTCTGGAACGTCGAGGCGGGCGTCAATCGCGAGGGTCAGGCCGTGCCGGCATTGCTGCTCGGTCCGCTCGCAGTCGATCCGGCGTATGAGGGCAAGGGCATCGGCGGTACGCTGATGCGGGCAGCGATTGAGGAAGCCAAGAACCGCGGGCATGGCGCGATCCTGCTCGTCGGCGACGCAGCCTACTACGAGCGCTTCGGCTTCTTCGCCGCGCGGGCGCAGCATCTCGTTATGCCGGGCCCGTTCGAGCGCAATCGCTTCCTCGCGCTCGAACTGAAGGAAGGCTGGCTCGAAGGGGCCGCCGGCATGCTCGTCGCCAGCGGGCGGAAACTCGCGCTGCCCCCGGTCAGACGCGCCGCGTGAACTTTCTTCCGCCTCTCACCCTGCGGAGGCGGATAACGAACAGCGCTCCTGCCTTCGGCGGCGGGAGCGCTGTAATGTTTTCAGAAATCTTTTTCGAGGCCCCGCCGTTGCCTCACGGTGCAAAGGGCTTCCTCGCGTCGTAGCAGACGAAGGCAAGCTTGTTTCCATCAGGATCGCGCGCGTAGGCGGCGTAAAAGCCTTCCCCGTATTGCGGGCGAAAGCCAGGCGCGCCTTCGCTGCTGCCGCCATTCTCAAGCGCAATCCGGAAAAGGCGATTTATGACGTCCGCCGTTTCGATAAGAAACGCCGTCATTATGCCATTACCGACCGTCGGCTGCCTCGCCGTTGAACGGATAGCCCGTGAAGAAGCGCGGAGTTCGATCGTCATCCTTGCGTCCCCAAGAGGCGACCTGTTCGTCGCAATAGCAGCGCTCCTGACCTATAAGGGCCATCAGCGGATCGTAGAATCGCATAGCCCGCTTCAGATCTTTCGTTCCGACCATCGTATATCCGATCATCCACTGTCCTCTCTGCGAGCGCGTTAGTTGGCGGCACGCCGGTAGAATGCCAGCGAGCCAGCGAGCGCCAGGAGCGCGCCGCCGCATGCGCGGTCGAGCCAGATCGCGCCGGAGCGTTTGAGGAAGCGCACGGCCTGCGAGCCGAGCAGCGCATAGCCGAACATCACGGCGAAATCGATCGAAGCGAAGACGAGAGCGAGCATCGCATATTGCGGTGCCTGCGGCAGCGTGGGCTCGATGAACTGCGGCAAGAAGGCGGAAAAGAACAGATAGCCCTTGGGATTGGTGACGGCGACGAGGAAGCTCTTCATGAAGATCGAGCGCGGAGTTCCGCCTCCCGCCCCTTGCGGTGCTTGCGACGAGATATCCAGCGTGCCCTGAGAACGCAGCAGGGTGACGCCGAGGAAGGCGAGATAGGCGGCGCCCAGCCATTTGACGACCGAGAACCAGAACTCCGATGCCGCAAGCAGCGCGCCGAGGCCGAGCGCCACGGCGCCGATCAGCACGAAGTCGGAGAGCACTGCCCCGACCATGCCTACCGTTGCCCGCTTCACCCCATAGCGCGAGCCATTGGTGAGCGCGAGAAGCACGGTTGGCCCGGGCGTCGCGATGCCGATCAACGCGACGAGCGCAAATGCAAGAATGGTGACTTCGCTCATGGTGTCCTCCCCTGCCGATAGCCAAGTCCTCCCACAGCTTTCGCGTGTGCGCAAGGCGCCAATTCGTGGTCGTAGGCATCGGCCGCCTCGTTTGACAGCCTCCGCAGTTTCCCCTATGGAGGCGCCGGGCGAGGGCCCCCGCCGTCCGCGAGCGTCAAGCTTTGGTGAAGCCCCTCTTTGCGACACGGTCACGCCGAAACGGCATGCGCGCCGATGGCAATGCGGACACCCATCCTGAAATCGCATGCCGCAGCAGGAGACCCTGTCATGACGCATGAAACACGAAGACTTCCCTCGCTCGACGTGCTGAAGGATCAGGCAAAACGCCTGCGTTCCCGGCTTGCGTCAGAGGGCGAGGAAATCAGTCATTCCAAGTCGCTTGAGTTGATCGCTGCTCAATACGGCTGTCGCGATTGGAACACGCTCCACGCCGCCGCCGGCAACCGGCCGCCCTTCAATCCCTGGATGCTAGGCTCGCGTGTCACAGGCCACTATCTCGGCCAGGCCTTCGAGGCGGAAATCCTCTCGGCCCAGGCGCTCGGAGCAACGGGACGCTATCGTCTGACGTTCAGGTTCGACGAGCCGGTCGATGTCGTCACCTTCGAAAGCTTCTCGGCGTTTCGTCACCGGGTGACGGCAACCATCGATGAAAGCGGGCGGACGGTCGAGAGGACTTCGAACGGCCGGCCGCATCTGGAGCTCGAGTGGTGAGGATCGGCGGGAGATTTGCCCCCAATCCGGCTGCCGCCACCTTCTCCCTCAGGCGGGGAGAAGGCACACGCGGCGCTGCCTTCGCCCGCCTTGGCGGCTTCGCACGTCCCCTCTCCCCGCGTGCGGGGGGAGGGGCTATCGCATGCACAAGGCTAGCTACCCGGCAATGTCCACCACGCCGCAGTCGCCGGCTGCCGAACCAAAGGCGAGCTGACGGCCGCTTCTGTTCCAGGCCATGGCAGTGACCGCGCCCTTGCCGGGGCGGCGTAAAAGCACTTCCTTGCTGTCGGCGAAGCGGGCGGCGAGGATCATGCCGTCCTCGTAGCCGATCGCGACGATATCCTCCGCCGGATGGCAGGCGACCGTCGTCACCATCGTGTTGCCCCGCGTGCCGAGTTCGAGCGGCGCCTTGCCCATCGGGCCGTCCTTTCCCTGGAAGGGCCAGACGATCGCCGCCGGGGCGCCGGAGGAGGCGAGCCATTTGCCCTTGGCGGACCAGGAAAGCGACTTCACCTTGGCGGGGTAGCCGGTCATGCGCATGTGCCGCGTTTCGGCGCCGGGTTTCGCATCGAGTTTCCAGCCATGCAGCGCGTTTTCCTGCATGGTGGTGACGACGAAGCGGCCGTCCGGGGAGAAGGTGACGCCCGTATGCGCTCCCTTCCACTCGAGGTCGATCGGCTGGCCTGTCATCGCGACCCAGTGCAGCGACACGCCATTGTAGCGCGCGACCGCAATGCGCAGCCCTTTGGGAGCAAAGGCAATGCCCTCGACCGTGCGCTCCTCCGGGAATTCCCTGGTCGTGCCGTCGCCTAGGCGGACGAAGGTGGTCTTGCCATAGGCGTAGGCGACCGCGCCTTGCGGTCCGGCGGCGACTTCGGAAATCCACTTGCGTGCGGTTTCGGCCACGGGAGTTGCGCTGCCGTCTGCCGAAATGCGCATCACCTTGCCGTCTTCGCCGCCCGTCAAAAGCGTGTCGCTAGCCTCGTCATAGGCGAGCGAAAGCAGGCCATCATGGGCTTCGGTCGTCTTGTGGCCCTGGTCGAGGCGATGAATCGTGCCGGCGGCCCCGGCGAAGAAGGGGACATCCTTGAGAAAGGCCACGCTGACGACGTGGCCTTCGAGATCGAGCGGAGCGACGGTCGGCATCAGTTGGTCAGGCTCTCTTGTTTCAGCATGATCTTATCCGAAAACCCGTAGGCGCTTTCCCGCATCATGCCTGGACTTCACATGCCTTGAAGGTGCGCTCGATTTTCTCGCGGTCGAGATCGCGCCCGATGAAGACGAGCCGGCTCTCCCGCTTCTCGCCGTCCTTCCAGGGGCGCTGGTGGTCGCCCTCGATGATCATGTGGACGCCCTGGACCACATAGCGCTCGGCGTCGCCGGCAAATGCGATGATGCCCTTGAGGCGCAGGATGTTCGGCCCGTCCGTCTGCGTGATCTTCTGGATCCAGGGGAAAAAGCGGTCCGGGTTCATCTCGCCGCCCCTGAGCGAGATCGACTGCACCGTCACATCGTGGATCGGTGAGGGGCCATGGTCGTGGTGATGATGATCGTGATGGTGGTGATGATCGTGATCATGATCATGGTGATGGTGGTGGTCGTGATCGCAGTCGGGCCCGCAGACATGGTCGTCGTGCTCACCCTGCTCAAGGAAGTGCGGATCGTTTTCGAGCGCCTTTTCGAGGTTGAAGGCACCCTGGTCGAGCACTTTGGTGAGGTCGATCTCGGAGCGCTGCGTCCGGTAGATGCGGGCCGACGGGTTGATCACGCGCACGGTCGCCTCGATGCGCTCGAGCTCTTCGGGCGTTACCAGGTCGGTCTTGTTGAGGAGCACGACGTCGGCGAAGGCGATCTGGTCTTCCGCTTCGCGGCTGTCTTTCAACCTCAGCGGCAGGTGCTTGGCATCGACCAGCGCCACGACGGCGTCGAGCTCGGTCTTCGCACGCACGTCATCATCCATGAAGAAGGTCTGGGCGACCGGCACCGGGTCGGCAAGGCCGGTGGTCTCGACGATGATGGCGTCGAAACGACCGGGCCGGCGCATCAGTCCTTCGACGACACGGATCAGGTCGCCGCGGACCGTGCAGCAGACACAGCCGTTGTTCATCTCGTAGATTTCCTCGTCGGACTCGACGATCAGGTCGTTGTCGATGCCGATCTCGCCGAATTCGTTGACGATGACCGCATATTTGCGGCCATGGTTCTCGCTCAAGATGCGGTTGAGCAGCGTCGTCTTGCCGGCGCCGAGATAGCCCGTGAGCACGGTGACGGGGATCGGCTTCTGCGTGGTCGTTTCGGTCATGGGAGCCTCGGTGATTGGCGATGCGCCGCGGGCATCGGTGTTGGCGTTTGATATAGGAGATCAAGCGGCGATGCGCAAATGCGACGGGACGTTTTCGCCGACGGGCGCTCACGCAAGATCGCTGACATCGAAAGCGTTCACGTCCTCGAGCAGTTCGACAATGCCCTTCACCGCATGATCGAGTAGGAGCTCGCCGCGTTCGGCCGTCGCTGCGGCGGCATTGCCGGCAACGCCTTCGGGGTTCAAATCCAACATCTTCCAGCCGAAGGCATGCGTGCCATAGGCACTCAGGTGCCTGAAGCGGCGGGCAAATTCGCTCTGGCGCGAGGGGAAGCGGCGGGCCTTCGACATGTCCACCTTGTCCGGTGAGAGCGCCAGCATCACTGACGTTTCGATATCCCCGCCATGGATGTCGATCGCCTTGTCCTCGGCCCCGATCCATCCCTCCGGCTGGCCGAAGCGCGTCCAGCTCGTCGCGACCGCAAGCATGGAGAAACGCATGCGCGCCTCGGTTGCGACAATCGTCATCAGGGGCGAGTTGCCGCCATGCGCATTCAGCATCACGAATTTGCGGATGCCGAGCCGCGCCAGGTTTTGCGCGATCCCGAGCCAGCGCGCGATCGCTTCGTCATAGGCAAGCGTGAGGGTGCCCGGTACGTCCATGTGCTCGACCGAATAGCCGACGGGTTCGACCGGCAGGAAGGTCACCGGCAGGCCGTCCGGGAGCGCCGGGATTACCCGCTCGACGATGCCCTCGGCGATCAGCCGGTCGGTCTCGAAGGGAAGATGCGGCCCGTGCTGCTCGTGCGCGCCGAGCGGTAGCACTGCGATCCAGTCCCTCCTCTCGAAGGGCGCGAGATCGGCGGGATTGTCGTCCCAGCGGGCTTTCGGCAGCGACATTTCTCTTCGGTCCTACGCGTCGTTTGTCGTAAAATTGTTATTTGAGTCATACAGTTCGTAATCTCAAGCGGTATTGCTATAAAGGCAATGTACGGGATTCGGCGGGAGGTCCAATGGGCAAGAAGAGCAAAGCCGAAAAGAAGGGCAAGAACGGCAAGAAGAGAGACGAGATCGTCGCCGAGGCGCACGATCACGATCTGGCGTCGATTCTCGTCCAGGCGGCGCGCTCGATGCGAACGGTGCTGTCCCGCAACCTCGTCGAAAGCGGTCTCTACGCTGGCCAGGACGGCGTCATGCTCGCGCTTGCCGAGACCGACGGCCTGACGGCCGGGGCGTTGGCGGCGAAACTCGGCGTCAAGGCGCCGACAATGACGCGCACGATCGGCCGCATGGAAGCGCAGGGCTTCCTCGAACGCCGGCCGGACAAGGACGATGCGCGGCTGACCAAAGTGTATTTGACCGGCCCCGGCCGCGACCGCCTGCAAACCATCGCGGAAGCCGGCCATCATTCCGAGAAGCTCGCGACACGCGGCCTGACCGACAAGCAGGTGCGTACGCTTTTGAAGCTCCTGCGCGTCGTCGACAGCAACCTTCAGGCCGCCCGGGCTGCAGATTGAAGCGGCAGCCGCCCGACTTGCAGCGATGATTTAAACAGTTTAAAGAGGGTTTAAATCGGGCTGACACCATAAACGGGAAATCGGGGGGAACGGTGGCGCAAAAGGTCAAGCTTTCTACAATCGCGGAAACACTCGGCCTTTCGACGGCGACGGTATCTCTGGCACTACGCGACAGCCCGCTCGTGGCGGCAGTCACGCGTGACAAGATCAAGGAGCAGGCGCGCGCGCTCGGCTATATCTACAATCGCCGCGCCGCGAGCCTCAGGACGTCGCGTTCCGGCATCATCGGCGTCGTCGTGCACGACATCATGAACCCGTTCTATGGCGAGATCCTGAAGGCGATCGAGGCGGAGCTCGATCGCGACAAGCAGACCTTCATTCTCTCCAATCACTACGATTCCGTCGAGAAGCAGCGCGATTTTATCGAGACGCTGCTGCAGCTCGGCGGCGACGGCGTGATCATGTCGCCGGCTATCGGCACGCCGGCGGAGGACATTCAGCTTGCCGAGGACAACGGCATGCCAGCGATCCTAATCGCACGCTCGATCGATGGCCTGGATGTGCCGATCTTCCGTGGCGACGACGCCTACGGCATCGCCCTTGCCACCAACCACCTGATCGGCCTCGGGCATCGCTGCATCGCGATGGTCGGCGGGACCGACCAGACCTCAACCGGGCGCGATCGCTACCAGGGCTATGTCAACGCGTTGCGCAAGGCGAATATCGACGTCGATCCGAACTTGCGCATTCCCGGCCCGCGTTCGAAACAGGGCGGCTTTGAGGCCGCGGTGCATCTACTGTCGCTGCCGCAAAAGCCGACGGCCGTTGTCTGCTGGAACGACCTTGTTGCGATCGGCATGATGAACGGTATCGCCCGCGCCGGGCTCGTCCCCGGCGTCGATATCTCCGTGACGGGCTACGACGACCTCGAGGAGGCGTCGATTGCGACCCCAGCCTTGACCACTGTCTGGAACGGCCAGGCGGAAGTGGGCCGCAGCGCCGCACGCGCGCTCCTCGACAAGCTTTCCGGCAGTCACGAACCGGACGGCATACACCTGATCAAGCCGGAAATGCGCATCCGCCAGTCGACCGGCCCGCTTCGCGTCACCGCTTGATCGCTTCTCGCCTGCATGTTTCCTTACAGCGACCTTTGCGCATCTGATAAGACGCGCGGCGCTATAGAAGAGGAACATCGATGAGCCGTCCCAGAATTCTCGTACCCGGCAAGATCAATGAACGCGTGCTCGAACGCCTCCCGGAGATGTTCGACACGGTGAGGATCGACCGTGCCGATGTGGCCCTGGTGACAGCGGAGATGGCCGACGTCGCCGGCATCGCCGTTTCCGGGCGCCTGCCGGTGGATCTGATGGATGCCTTCCCCAAGCTTGAAATCGTCGCCAATTTCGGCGTCGGCTATGATGGTGTCGACGTCGCGCGTGCCGCGGCGCGCGGCGTCGTCGTCACCAACACGCCGGATGTCTTGACCGAGGAAGTCGCCGACACCGCGATCGGCCTTCTCATCAATACCGTGCGCCTGCTGCCGCAGGCGGAGCAATGGCTGCGGCAGGGCCGCTGGATTCGTGACGGCGCCTTTCCGCTCTCGCCGCTGTCGCTCAGGGGCCGAAAGGTGGGGCTTTTCGGCCTGGGCAGGATTGGCCTCGCGATCGCCCGGAGGCTAGAAGCCTTCGGCCTTTCGATCGCCTATCACACGCGCACCCCGCGCGAGGGGCTCGCCTTTGCCTATCATCCAACCCTGCGGGGCTTGGCCGAGGCCGTTGATACGCTGATCGTCATCGTGCCGGGAACGCCGAGCACGCTGAAGGCGATCAATGCCGACGTTCTCGCCGCGCTCGGGTCCCAGGGCGTTCTGATCAATGTCGGCCGCGGCTCGACGGTGGACGAGGCAGCGCTTGTCGCAGCGCTTCAGAACGGCACCATCGCCGGCGCCGGCCTCGACGTCTTCGAGAACGAGCCGCACGTGCCGGAAGCGCTGCTCGCGCTTCCTAACGTTACGCTGCTGCCGCATGTCGCCTCTGCGTCGGTCGTTACCCGCAACGCCATGGCCGACCTCGTCGTCGACAATCTGAAAGCGTGGTTTTCGACCGGAGAGCCCCTCACACCCGTCGTCGAGACGCCGTTCCGGCGCGAGGGCCGATAGGGCGGCGTCTGGGCGCCTGCATTATTGGGTCTTGCTCTCCCGGTAAGCACGCACAGCATCGCCAAACGCCTTGAAGAGGGCGGCCGACGGGCCGTCGGTCCGGACCCAATATTCCGGATGCCATTGGACACCGACGGCGAAGGCCTTGGCGCCGATCACCGATACCGCTTCGATCGTTCCGTCGTCAGCAACGGCCTCGACGGCAAGGCTCGGCGCGGTGGCGGCGATCGCCTGGCGATGCAGCGAATTGACCCGGATCCGCCCGGCGCCAAGAACGGGGGCCAGGCAGCTTCCCTCCTTCACGACCACGTCCTGGCGAATGCCGTAGGCGACATCGAGATCCGGCACGTCCGGCTTGCGATGGTCCCAGATGCCCGGTTGCTCCTGAATCTCGGTCGCGAGCGTGCCTCCGAGCGCGACATTGAGTTCCTGTATGCCACGGCAGATGGCGAGCAGCGGGATGCCGCGGTCGAGCGCCCGGCGGATCAGCGGCAGGCTGGTTGCGTCGCGGCCCGGATCGAAGGGGCCGTCAGCCTCCGTCGCCTCTCTGCCGTAGAGCGACGGATGGACGTTGGAGCGGGCGCCGCTCGCCAGTACCCCGTCGACTCGGTCGAGGATTTCATCGGCGTCGTTGCCGGTTTCGAGCGCGGGAATGAGGAACGCCATGACGTCGGCGCCCTCGACCGCCGCGCGTACATATTGATTGGCAGCAACATGCCAGATATTGCCGTCGAATTCGCGAAAATCGCACGGAATGGCAACGACAGGTTTCGACATCGTCAGACTCCGGTTATCGTTGGGGAAAGCCTTGCCGTCAGAATCTCTTTAAAGTCAACTGCGGAGAAACGCGGGTTGTGCGCACCTCTGTTGTCGAAGGCGCGGGGCTTGGGAAAGGCAGGAATTCGCGAGCATTTCTTCAAGATCCGGTAACCATTTCGCAGGGAAATGCCTCGACGCTGGCGCAAACGCCTCACGCGCTAAAGTTGTATTATCGTCCCTCCCTATTGAAGGCACCTATTCTCGGCTGTAAGGTGCAGGCATTACTTGCGCTTCATGCAATGTTCGGTTGAGCTGCCGGCGCATACTACATCCCATCTGCCGGTTGTTCTGCGTTTCGGCTGATTTTACGCGATATTAGACGAAATCTTTCGTTAAACCCTCGATCCTAACAATCCGGCAAACCGGAGCTTAAGTTCATGACGCGCAATGAACGGGGCGCTCTTCCGACAGATATATACCTGTCGTTCGTAAGCTCGCTCTACCAACATCGCCGCACGTTGGTGATCGGCGTGCTGTCTCACGTCGTGACCTTTCTGCTCGTGTTCCTGAAGACCGCCGATGCGCTTTATCTTGGCTGCGCGGCAGCGGTCGTCGTTTTGTGGGTCCTGCGCAACCTCGACATGATCCGGTTCGACCGGCAGGATTTTTCCAATGCGGATCACGCGACGGTCAGGAAATGGGAGAACCGGTACATCGTCGGCGGCGTTGCAGTGACGCTGACCTGCGGCATCGCCTGCGGATATGCGATTGCCGTCACACGGGATCCCTTCGCCCAGCTCGCATGTATTTCGGTGACGCTCGCGTCGATGATTTCACTGGTGGGGCGCAATTACGGGTCGGAGCGGGCGGTGCTGTTGCTGTCGTCGTCGGCCTGCCTGCCGATGATGATCGGCGCCTTGTCCCTGGGCGATCCCTTCATGGCCGTGCTCGCGGTCCTGTTGTTGCCCTTCATCCTGTCGACCTGGGCGATGGCGAATAATGTGCGCGCCTTCCTGTACGAGAACGTGCTTGCTGCCCGCGACGAGAACGTGCTTGCCGCCCGGGAAATCAGGACGATCGCGGGACAATTCGACACTGCGCTCAACCATATGACGCACGGCCTCTTCATGCTCGACGGCGACAATTGCGTCGTGGTGGCGAATGAGCGTGCCTGCGAACTTCTCCGTCTCGGCAACAAGGCGGAGCTCAAGGGCCGCCACCTTGATGAAGTACTCGCGCGCGGTGCTCGCGGAATGGAGCTCGACCTCGAAAAGAGCGAGAACATCGCCGGCCAGGTCGATCTCCTTATCAAGGGGAAGCGTTCGCGCGCGCTCGTTTCGCTTGCGGAAGATCTCTTGCTGGAATTCTCGGCGAGCCGTCGGGAGAATGGCGAAATCGTGCTGATTTTCGAAGACGTGACAGCGCGGGTACAGGCAGAAAAGCAGATCCTGCAGATGGTGCGCTTCGACGCACTGACCGGACTGCCGAGCCGCGATTACTTTGCCGAGCTCACCCACAACGCAGTCGCCGCCGACGCCGCACATGATCGCGACATCGGTTTCTTGCTCATCGACGTGGCCGAATTCAAGCACGTCAACGACACGAAGGGCCATGTCATCGGCGACAAGCTGCTTCAGGCGATCGCCGATCGCCTGAAGAGCCTCGCGGCGAACGAAGCGATTGCGGCACGCTTGATGAGCGACGAATTCGTCGTATTTTTCCACAACAAGGCGGGCCGCTCCGATCTGGAGGAGCGGATTCGCGCTCTTCACGCGAATCTGCATGGCATCTATGTGGCCGGCGGCTTCACTTTCAACATGGCCATGAATGCCGGCTTCGTCGTCGTGAAGAGCCGCGATTTCCGCTTCGAGGAGCTGCAGATCAAGGCGGATTTGGCGCTAGCAGAGGCCAAGGCCCGCGACAACGGAGGCTGCACCGCCTTCGAGGGTGAAATGGAAGCGCGCTATCTCGATCGCCAAAAGCTCAAGAGCGATCTGCGCGCGGCGATCGGCGCGGGTGATCTCAGCGTCTCCTATCAACCGATGTTCACGCCTGACGGTTCGCGCGTCGAATGCTGCGAGGCCCTGGCGCGCTGGACCCACGCCGAGCGCGGGCCGGTGCCGCCCAACGTCTTCATCCAGCTCGCGGAGGAAATGGGGCTCGTCACAGAAGTGACGCGCTTCGTCCTCAGACAGGCTTGCCGCGACTGCCTGGATTGGCCGGGAGAGGTGGCGGTGTCCGTCAATCTGTCCGTTCTCGACCTTCGCGGCGACGAAATCGTCGCGATCGTGATTGAAGCCCTGGAGGAGACCGGTCTTGACCCGGCCCGCCTGCACCTTGAAATGACGGAAAGCTGCCTGATGGACGAACCGGAGAAGGTTCAGGCCGTCCTTCACGAGCTGCGCAAACGCGGCATGACGATTGCGATCGACGACTTCGGGACGGGTTATTCGAGCCTTAGCTATCTCGATGTGCTGCCGGTGAGCGTCATAAAGATCGACCGATCTTTCGTTCACAACATCCGCGAGGATTCGCGACGCTTCAAATTGCTGCTCGGCACGGTCAATCTCGCCCGCGCGCTTGAACTCAAGGCGGTCGTCGAGGGGGTGGAGACGACAGATCAGCTGCAGCTCATAAACGAGCACAATTGCGCCGATCTGATTCAGGGCTTTGTCTTCGCGGCTCCAATGTCGGCCTCGGCCGTGAGAACTCTTTGTGAGCAGGGGGTGCGCAAACAGACCGCAGCTATCTCCGCCGAGTTCATCGCCTGACGGCTCAATCCTGTTAACGGCGACGGCTTGCCGCTTGCTTTCCCTCCATCGATTATGCCGCAGCTTCGCGGGCGGGTTTTCGTTGCGAATGACCCGCGCATTGTGTATGCGGAGCTAAAGGATCGCTCGCGCGCCTGCGCGAAAGCGGCCATGGGTGGATCAAGGCGGACCGCCGTCGGCGGTACCGCGGCATTCTGGAGAATTGGACGATGGCAGAGCATCATTCGGGACCGGTCGAGACGGGCGCACCGATGGACTATTCCGAGCACGAGAAGACTTACACGCTCTTCATCAACGCAACGAAGTACGGCACGCTCTTCTGTGTGGCGTTGCTGATCGCCATGGCTGCCGCTTTCTTCACGACCATGGGCTTCTTCAGCTCTTTCGTGCTTTTCATTCTTCTCAACGTTGCCGGTTATTTCATGCTTCGCTAACCGGTATTCCCGATAGGTCCGTTCGAGGCGGGGGAGGAGGCTCCCCGTCTCGGTTGCCGCACCGGTCGGGCTTTTCCCTCACGGCGTGAGGAGCACTGTCGCGGCGGCGGATAAAGCTCCGCCTTCGAAGGAGGGAGTGCCTGCGGCTCACGGCGCCGCGGCATCAGGTGGACTAAGGTCGCTATGGCACTTTGAAGTGCTGCATGGTCTTTCCCTTGAATCGGCTCCGATTCGAGGAACCATGTGAGTAAGGGGTGGCGTGCCAGCGATCGCCCCGGCATCGAAGACAACGTCCGCAACCCAGCCTGACTGGTGCGGGCCAGGAGGGGGACTTGTGAGCGAGATTGTCTTTATCGCCAAGGAATCGGATCCGAACGAGGGGCGCGTTGCCGGTTCCGTCGAAAGCGTCAAGAAGCTGAAATCGTTGGGTTTCGACGTGGTCGTGGAAGCCGGTGCGGGTTTGCGTTCGCGCATGCTCGATGCCGAGTATGAGAAGGCCGGCGCCCGGATCGGCACGGCCGCCGACGCGAAGGGCGCCGATGTCATCCTCAAGGTCCGCCGACCGACGGAAGCGGAGATCGCCGGCTACAAATCCGGCGCGATCGTCATCGCCATCATGGATCCCTACGGCAACGAAGAGGCGATCGCCGCCATGGCCGGCGCGGGGCTCACCGCCTTCGCGATGGAACTGATGCCGCGCATCACCCGCGCCCAGTCGATGGACGTGCTCTCATCCCAAGCGAACCTCGCCGGTTATCAGGCGGTGATCGATGCGGCGCACGAATACGACCGGGCCCTGCCAATGATGATGACGGCGGCCGGCACCGTGCCGGCGGCCAAAGTCTTCGTCATGGGCGCCGGCGTCGCCGGATTGCAGGCGATCGCGACAGCACGGCGCCTGGGGGCGATGGTGTCGGCCACTGACGTTCGCCCGGCGGCAAAAGAGCAGGTCGCCTCGCTCGGCGCCAAGTTCATCGCCGTTGAGGACGAGGAGTTCAAGGCGGCCGAGACCGCCGGCGGCTACGCCAAGGAAATGTCGAGGGACTATCAGGCGAAGCAGGCCGCGCTCGTCGCCGAGCACATCGCCAAGCAGGACATCGTCATCACCACGGCGCTGATTCCCGGCCGCCCGGCGCCGCGCCTCGTCACCCACGAGATGCTTCATTCCATGAAGCCCGGCTCGGTCGTTGTCGATCTCGCCGTCGAGCGCGGCGGCAATGTCGAAGGCGCGGAGGCCGGCAAGGTCACGGAGGTCGGCGGCGTCAAGGTTGTCGGACACCTGAACGTGCCGGGCCGCATCGCCGCCTCCGCCTCGCTGCTCTACGCCAAGAATCTCGTCACCTTCCTGGAGACGATGGTTTCCAAGGAGACGAAGACGCTCAAGCTCGACATGGAAGACGAGCTCGTCAAGGCGACGGCGCTGACCCACGGCGGGGCGGTGGTGCACCCGGCCTTCGGCGGCGCGAATCGGGGGGAGAAGTAAATGGCGAACGAACTTCTGGACAAGGCACTGACCGATCTCGAACGGGCGGTCGAGGCGGTTCGGACGGCGGCCGAATATGTGCCGGACGCGGCCGGAGCGGTGGCGCATGGCGCAACCGGCGGGGCGATCGATCCTTTCGTCTTTCGCCTGGCGATTTTCGTGCTGGCGATCTTCGTCGGCTATTACGTCGTCTGGTCGGTGACGCCGGCGCTGCACACGCCGCTGATGGCGGTTACCAACGCGATCTCCTCGGTGATCGTCGTAGGCGCGCTTTTGGCGGTCGGCATCTCCGCCTCGGGGCTCGCCACCGGCTTCGGCTTCGTCGCGCTGGTGCTCGCTTCGGTGAATATCTTCGGCGGCTTTCTCGTCACCCAGCGCATGCTCGCCATGTACAAAAAGAAAGACAAGTGAGGTCGGCCGATGAACGCTAATTTCGCAGCCTTCCTCTATCTCGTCTCCGGCGTGCTCTTCATCATGGCCCTTAGAGGCCTGTCGCATCCGACCACGAGCCGGAGGGGCAATGCCTATGGCATGACCGGCATGGCCATCGCCATCGTTACGACGCTTCTCCTGGCGCAGCCCTCGGTCGGCGGCTTCCTCTTGATCGTGCTTGGCCTCGCTGTTGGCGGCGGCGTCGGCGCCTATATAGCCAAGCGCATCCCGATGACGGCGATGCCGCAGCTCGTCGCCGGTTTCCACTCGCTCGTCGGTCTGGCCGCGGTGCTGGTCGCCGCCGGCGCGCTCTATGCGCCGTCCTCCTTCGGCATCGGCGAGGTCGGCTCGATCCATGCCCAGGCGCTCGTCGAGATGGCTCTCGGCGTGTCGATCGGCGCGATCACCTTCACCGGTTCGGTCATCGCCTTCCTGAAGCTCGACGGTCGCATGTCGGGCAAACCGATCCTGCTGCCCTATCGCCATCTGATCAATCTGATGCTCGGAGCCCTTGTCGTCTTCTTCATCATCGGGCTGGCGCTGACGGAGAGCCATTTCAATTTCTGGGCGATCGTGCTCCTGTCGCTAGCGCTCGGCGTCCTGATGATCATCCCGATCGGCGGCGCCGACATGCCGGTGGTGGTGTCGATGCTCAACTCCTATTCCGGCTGGGCGGCCGCCGGCATCGGCTTCACGCTCGGCAACTTGGCGCTGATCATCACCGGGGCGCTGGTCGGCTCCTCGGGTGCGATCCTCTCTTACATCATGTGCAAGGGCATGAACCGGTCCTTCATCTCGGTCATTCTCGGCGGTTTCGGCGGCGAGACGGCGATCGCCGGCGGCGACGGCGGCGTGCAGAAAACCGTGAAGCAGGGCTCGGCCGACGATGCCGCCTTCCTAATGCAGAACGCCTCGAAGGTGATCATCGTGCCCGGCTACGGCATGGCGGTGGCACAGGCACAGCATGCGCTTCGGGAGATGGGTGACAAGCTCAAGGAGGCGGGCGTCGAGGTCAAATACGCCATCCATCCGGTCGCCGGCCGCATGCCGGGGCATATGAACGTGCTCTTGGCGGAAGCGAATGTGCCCTATGACGAGGTGTTCGAGCTTGAGGACATCAACTCGGAATTCGCCCAAGCGGACGTCGCCTATGTCATCGGCGCCAACGACGTCACCAACCCAGCTGCGCGCGACGACAAGACCTCGCCGATCTACGGCATGCCGATCCTCGACGTCGACAAGGCCAAGACCTGCCTGTTCGTCAAGCGCTCGCTCGGCTCCGGCTATGCCGGCATCGACAACACGCTGTTCTACAAGGACGGCACGATGATGCTGCTCGGCGACGCCAAGAAGGTGACCGAGGAAATCGTCAAGGCGATCAATCACTGAGGACACTTTTGCTACCGAGCTGAATGCCCGCCTCGTACAGCGCCGTGCGTCTTTTCAGACGCACAAAGGACGCTGTAGCACTTTAAATGCATGTTTTTGTCCTTGAATCGGGTACGATTCAAGGAAACATGCAGTGAGGCGGGCATTTGCGTAATTGGCGGACGAACAGTGTCGGGTCCAGATTTGGTCACGCGCTCAGCCGGGGTGGATGTCCGGATCCCAGGTGAAGAGCTCCTTCGCTTTAGCGACGCCGCGAAGCGCGAAGCGCCCGAGCGACACGGCATTGGCGCGATGCGCGGCCGGCGAAGCCTCGATGAATTCCGAAGACATGATGACGTGCCGTTCCATCGAGCGACACATCGAGACGATGCGGCTCACCTCGTTGACGGCGGGGCCGACGACGGTGAAATCGAGTCGGCTCTGGCTGCCGATGTTTCCGTAGAAAACCTCGCCGATATGCAGCCCGAGATAGACGTCGGTGGTCGGCTCTCCCTTCTCGAGCCGTCGCGTGTTCAGGTCGGCGAGCATGATGCGCAGTTGCCGCTCGGCGGCGATCGCCGCACTGCAGGCGTCGGCCGGTTTGCGGCCGTTGAAGATGGCGAGGACACCATCGCCGATCAGCTTCAGCACGCTGCCGCCGTGCTCCTCGATCGCTCTGATCACCGTGCCGGTATACTCGTTGAGGAACGGAATGACCTCTTCCGGCGCGACACTCTCGGCGATGCGTGTGTAGTTGAGCAGATCGGAGAACCACATGACCGCCTCGATGCGCTCGGCCGCCCCCCGTTCGATGCTGCCCTCGACGACCCGTCTGCCAGCATCATGGCCGAGGTAAACGTCTGCGAGGGTGCCGATGATGCGCACGCATGAGGCCGCCTTCACGGCGAGCGCAAGCGTCGGCAACAGCGTTCGGAGCGCGTAGAAGTCCTCGTCGTTGAAGCCTCCACGTCTTTTCGTCGTCCAGTAAGAATAGAAACAATCCATCTGTCCGACGCGGCCGCGGTCGGTGAAGTGATGGATGAAACCGACGCAGTCGGTATGCCCTTCGGCCTTCAGCTTGTCGAACATGGTGAAGGGGACATGCGGCTCCTGTGCAAGGCGGACGCGGCGTTCGGTTTCGTTTTCCTGGAGCATGTGGAAGAAGATCGAGCGCTGCCAGTTCTCCTGGGCCTCGCCGCCGCTCGTCGATCCGTAGTGCACGACGTCCGGCACTTCATCGCTTTCGCTGTTCCACTGGAAGGCGCGGCCTTCGAATTCCGGGTGGAGCGTGTCGATCAGGCCGAGGGCGCGGTCGATGTGGATACCTGCTGCGCGGCACTGATCGCAGAAACCTGCGAGGAGGTCCTGTTCCTTGAGGCCGCGAATTCCCTCCTCCGACATCCACAGAACGATGTTGCGGATTACCTGATCCTTCATCCGAGTTCCCGTTGACCTGTCGCGTCGGTTCCACCGACGACCGATAGCACAGTGGCGCGCCTTGCCCCGGCGCGCAAGTCGCCTGGTCTTCATGTCGAGGAACAAGAGGTTCGCAGCAGGGGAGGGGTGAAAGGCCTCGGGGGCCTCTCCGCTATTTACGTGGTCAACCTGCCGGCGCCAGAACCAGATGATCGATACCGAGGGCGACGTTCAGGCCTTCCTGAACCTGGACATTGACCGGCTGCAGCATGAAGGCCTTGTTCGTGCCGCCGGCAATAACCTTTGCTCCACCGCCGACGGCAAAGCTCGCATCGGCGCCGACGCCGACATATTCTCCAGCCAAGGCATATTCGGTCAGCGGCGTGCCGGTTTTCGCCAGCACATCCCAGATCATGACGGTTTTGCCGGTGGCGCCGATATCGATGCCGATTTTGGTGATCGTGCCGGCATAGACGGCTCCGGGCGAACCATCGGCCGGCCTGAAGGTGCACATGAGGTTCTTGGTGGAGGTGACGATGAGCCCGGTGCCGCCTTCAGAGCCGCAGGTGAGGCGGCCGAGCGTCACGTAGCTTTGGGCAGAGGCAGCGCCGGAAAGGGCCGCAAGGGTGACTGCCGCAATGAAGGTTCGTTTGAACATCGCTCAGATCTCCGTGTTGAAGGTCCATGGTCTAACCGATCGAGCGTGGGATGGTTCCGTGCCCTGATCTACAGCGCCGTGCGTCTGTCAGACGCACAAAGAACGCCGTAGCGCTTGGGTTGCTGCATGTCTTTGTCCTTAAATCGGCTACGATTCAAGGAAACATGCAGTAGCGAAGACTGAGACAAATGTCGGATCGCCGAAACGAAAACGCCCGCGGCAGTTGCCGCGGGCGTCCCAAATCGAATGGAGCGTGGCGTCAGGAGGTCGCCTTGACGCGGGCAAGGCCCGCGCGCGCCGGCTCGTATTTGGGATCGAGCGAAAGCGCGTGCGAATAGGACTTCGAAGCCTTGGCCCTTTCGCCGCGGCGCTCGTAGACCAGTGCCTGGTTTGCCCAGGACTCGGCCAGCTTGCCGTTGAGATTGATAGCCGTGTTGAAATCCGAGAAGGCGTTGTCGTCGTCGCCCTGGGCAACATAGGAAATGCCGCGCCCGTTATAGGGTTCGGGCGAGCTCGGCGACAGCGAAATCGCCTTCGAGAAATCCTCGATCGCCTCGCCGTGCTGGTTGCGCGCCTGATAGATCAGGCCGCGATTGTGATAGGCGCGGGGATCGGTGGTGTCGAGCTCGATCGCCTTGTTGAAGTCGTTGAAAGCGGCATCGAGCTGGCCCGCCTGCCGATAGAGATTGCCGCGACCGATATAGGCGACGTCGTAGGTCGGACTGATCTGCAGCGCCGCATTGTAGTCGGCGAGAGCGGCTTGCTGGTTGCCCATGTTGCGCTGGACGAGCGCGCGGTTGGCATAGGCCTGGAAGAAGCGCGGATTCAGTCGGATCGCCTCGTCGAAATCGGCGAGCGCGCGGCGGAATTCCCCGGCGCGTCCGTAAGCCGAGCCGCGCACGTTGTAGCCTTCCGGGTCGCTCGGATTGGAGGCAATGACGCTTGAGAGCGAGGCGATGTTCTCTTCCGAGCCCTGCGCCCGTTCGACGCGAAACATCGATTCGGAATTGTCGGTCTGGCAGCCTGCAAGAAGCAGGGCAGAGCCGAGCATGAGAAAGGCGGCAAGCTTCGGCTTGCGCTGGTGGCGGCGGTTCGCCTCTTGGATGGTGTGACCGGAGACGTCCGCAGTCATGGCAGCAAGTGTCAAAGTCGATCCCTCAATGCGACAAGGTCCCGAAAGCCAATGGCTTTCCGTTTACGGAGACCAGCGAAGGCGCGGGCTCCACCCGGGCATCAGCGCCTCCGGCGATCCGGCCGGCGCTCCCGTTCGAGCGGCTGACCGTCGAACTCACACGGTCACGCTAGACCGACGACGGACAGGGTGTCCATATCGAAAAAAAAGCGGCGGCGATACCTCGCCCCCGCCATTTACATTGGAAAGCGTCGAAAAAACGACAATCAGCGGGCCAGAAGGCCTTCACGCTGTGCGCGCTTGCGAGCCAGCTTGCGGACGCGGCGGACGGCTTCAGCCTTTTCGCGCGCACGCTTCTGGGACGGCTTTTCGTAGAAGTCACGCATCTTCATTTCGCGGAAAATGCCTTCGCGCTGCATCTTCTTCTTGAGAGCGCGGAGCGCCTGGTCGACATTGTTATCGCGGACAAGTACCTGCACGTGAATCCCGTTCCTTTGTTCGAGTTGTAAAGCCTCACCATCAGGTTTGGGGAGGCAATAAATCTGCGTTCGCTGAGCTGAAAGCTCTACGATTAAAGGAGCGGATACCAGATCAGGGGCCGAAAGTCCAGCGGCGAGATCGTAGCTCTCGGGAAAAATGCGCCACAGCTGGGGCAAAAAAAGGCAAGCCGCGCGCTCGCACACTTGTCGCACTTAGTCGGCCATGTCGCAAGTCCGCGCAAGTCCGCCGGATCGCGTCGCAAAAGAAACGTTGCGTGGGCCTCGGATTTGCGATTTCTAACGCCAACAGAACATCTATCGAGGTTCATGGAGTAGCAGGCGGATGCGCAAATATTCTGTTTTTGCCGTGGCGCGCGAGGCGCTGCGCGGCCACAAGGGCTGGGGACCTCATTGGGCCTCGCCGGAGCCGCGCCAGCAATATGATGTGATCATCATCGGCGGCGGCGGCCATGGCCTCGGCGCCGCCTATTATCTCGCGAAGGAGCACGGCATCACCAATGTCGCCGTGCTCGAAAAGGGCTGGATCGGCGGCGGCAATACCGGCCGCAACACGACGATCATCCGGTCCAACTATCTGTATGAAGAGAGCATGGACATCTACGAGCATTCGCTGAAGCTCTGGGAAAACCTGTCGCAGGACCTGAACTACAACGTGATGTATTCGCCGCGCGGCGTCATGATGCTGTCGCACAACATCCATGACCAGCAGTCGTTCAAGCGGCACATCAACGCCAACCGGCTCTACGGCATCGACAATGAATGGCTGACGCCGGAGGAGGCCAAGGCCTATTGCCCGCCGCTCGACATTTCGAAGACCGCCCGCTATCCGATCAACGGTGCAGCACTTCAGCGCCGTGGCGGCACGGCGCGCCATGATGCCGTCGCCTGGGGCTATGCGCGCGCCGCTTCCGACCGCGGCGTCCACATCATCCAGAATTGCGAAGTGACCGGCATTCGCCGCGACGAAACCGGCCGTGTGACCGGCGTCGACACCAATCGCGGCTTCATCGGCGCGAAGAAGGTCGGTATTTCCGCAGCCGGCCATAGTTCGGTACTGATGCAGATGGCGGACGTGCGCGTGCCGCTGCAGAGCCAGCCGCTGCAGGCGCTCGTCTCCGAGCCGCTGAAGCCGATCTTCCCCTGCGTGGTGATGTCGAATTCGGTGCACGCCTATATCTCGCAGTCCGACAAGGGCGAATTCGTCATCGGCGCCGGTACCGACCAGTACAATTCCTATTCGCAGACCGGCGGCCTGCAGATCATCACCCATACGCTTGACGCGATCTGCGAGCTCTTTCCGATGTTCCGCCGCGTCAAGATGATGCGGCAATGGGGCGGCATCGTCGACGTGACACAGGACCGTTCGCCGATCCAAGGCGTGACACCCGTGCCCGGGCTCTATCTCAATGCCGGCTGGGGAACGGGCGGCTTCAAGGCGACCCCGGGCTCGGCCAATCTCTTTGCCTATCTCATCGCACGCGGGGAGCCGCATAGGCTCGCTGCGGGGCTGACGCTCGAGCGCTTCCGCACCGGGCGGCTCATCGACGAGGCGGCCGCCGCCGCCGTTGCGCATTGATGCGAGGACTTTCCAGATGCTTCTGATTTACTGCCCCTACTGCGAGGAAGAGCGCTCCGAGCTCGAGTTCCGCAACGGCGGCGATGCTCACATCGCCCGTCCGACCAATATCGCCGAGATCAGCGACGAAGAATTCGAGGCCTATTTCTTCCTGCGCGACAATCCGAAGGGTGTGATTTACGAAAGATGGCGGCATATCCATGGCTGCGGCCGCTTCTTCAACGCGGCGCGCGACACCGTCAGCGACCGGTTCATTACCACCTACAAGGCCGGCGAGCCGAAGCCCGATCTCGACGTCGAGCCGAAGACGCCTGAGACGGTCGAAACCTACGAGGCCCTGGAAGGAGCAGCGCAATGACTGGGGTCAATCGTATTTCGGGTGCCGGGCGCCTGACGCCCGCGCGCACCGCGCGCTTCACCTTTGACGGCCGGACGCTCACGGCGCTCGAGGGCGATACGGTCGCGTCAGCGCTGATTGCCAATGACATCCATCTCGTTGGCCGTTCGTTCAAGTATCACCGTCCGCGCGGCATTCTGTCCGCCGGCGCCGAGGAGCCGAATGCGTTGCTCGACGTCTCGCGCGATGCGGCCCGCCGGCAGCCGAACGTGCGGGCCACCGTCCAGGAGGTCTTCGACGGCATGAAGGTGTCGTCGCAGAACCGCTGGCCCTCGCTCGCCTTCGATGTCGGTGGGTTCAACGATCTCCTGTCACCTTTCTTCGCGGCCGGTTTCTACTACAAGACCTTCATGTGGCCGAAAGCCGCGTGGCACAAGCTCTACGAACCCTTCATCCGCCGCGCCGCCGGCCTTGGCGTTGCGCCGACGGAGCCCGATCCGGATCATTATGCGAGCCGTTACGTCCATTGCGACGTGCTGGTGATCGGCGCCGGCGTCGCCGGTCTCGCGGCCGCGCTTGCGGCGGCGAAGGCCGGCGCGAAGGTGATCCTGTGCGACGAACAGCCGGAGGTCGGCGGGGCGCTGCATTACGACAGCGGCACCGTCATCGACGGCAAGCCCGGTTACGACTGGGCGCAGGCGACCGGCCGGGCGCTTGCCGCCATGGGCAATGTGACGCTGCTCACCCGCACGACGGCATTTGGCTACTACAATCACAATTTCGTCGGCCTGGTGGAGCGCGTGACGGATCATCTCGCCGCCGTCGACAAGACGCTTCCGCGAGAGCGGGTTTGGCAGGTGCGGGCGAAGAAGGTCATCCTCGCCAATGGCGCCATCGAGCGCCATATGGTGTTCGCCAACAATGATCGCCCGGGCATCATGCTGGCCTCGGCGGCTCGCACCTATCTCAATCACTTCGGCGTCGCAGTCGGCAAGAAGGTCGGCGTCTATGCGGCGCATGATTCGGCCTACGAGGCGGCCTTTGACCTCAAGAGGGCTGGCGTCGCCGTGGCAGCGATCGTCGATTGCCGCGAGAGGCCGGGAGATGCGGTGCTGGCGCAAGCGCGTGAGCTAGGTATCGAGGTGCTGGCCGCTCACTCGGTCGTCAACACCACCGGCAAGCTCCGGATCACCTCGATCAATGTCGCGCGCAACGGCGGCGGCACGACGCGCAAGATCGCCGTCGATGCGCTGCTCGTCTCGGCGGGCTGGACGCCATCGGTGCACCTCTTCTCTCAATCGCGCGGCAAGGTGAAGTTCGACGCCGCGACCGAGCGCTTCCTTCCCGGCACCTACGCCCAGGAGTGCCTCTCCGTCGGCGCCTGCAATGGCACCGACGATCTGCAGGCGACGATCGATGAGGCGCTTGCCGCCGGCGAACTGGCGGCTCGTGCCGCCGGCGCCGAAGGCGGTGCACAGGTCGCTCTCACCGGCCGGAACGCTTTCGATTGGACGGGCGGCATGCATGGAGCGGCCGAAGGCGCGGGGGCGGACACGACCGTGAAGGCCTTCATCGATTTCCAGCACGACGTCTGCGCCAAGGACATCCGCCTTGCCGTGCGCGAGGGGATGCACTCGATCGAGCACATCAAGCGCTTCACCACCAACGGCATGGCCTCCGACCAGGGCAAGCTTTCCAACATGCATGGTCTCGCGATCGCGGCGGAAGCGCTCGGCAAGGAAATCCCGGCAGTGGGTCTCACGACCTTCCGCCAGCCCTATACGCCGGTGACCTTCGGCGCGATCGTCAGCCACTCGCGCGGCAGCCTCTTCGATCCGGCGCGCAAAACGCCGATCCATGCCTGGGAGGAGGCGCACGGCGCCGAGTTCGAGGACGTCGGCAACTGGAAGCGCGCCTGGTTCTATCCGACGGCAGGCGAGAACATGCATGAGGCGGTCGCGCGCGAGTGCAGGACCGTTCGCGAGGTGGCAGGCGTCTTCGACGCATCGACGCTCGGCAAGATCGAGGTGGTAGGCCCGGATGCGGCGAAGTTCCTGAACCTCATGTACACCAATGCCTGGGACAATCTGAAGCCCGGCCGCTGCCGCTACGGCATCATGCTGCGCGATGACGGCTTCATCTACGATGACGGCGTTGTCGGCCGTCTTGCGGAGGACCGCTTCCATGTCACGACCACGACGGGCGGTGCGCCGCGCGTCCTGCACCACATGGAAGACTATCTCCAGACGGAGTTCCCGCATCTGAACGTCTGGCTCACCTCGACGACCGAGCAATGGGCGGTCATCGCGGTGCAGGGGCCGAAGGCGCGCGAGATCATCGCGCCGCTCGTCGAGGGCATCGATCTCTCCAACGAGGCCTTCCCGCATATGAGCGTCGCCGAAGGGCGGATCTGCGGCGTGCCGACCCGGCTCTTCCGCATGTCCTTCACCGGTGAGCTCGGCTTCGAGGTCAACGTCCCGGCGGACTACGGCCAGGCGGTATGGGAGGCGATCTGGGCGCGAGCCGAGCCGATGGGCGCCTGCGCCTACGGCACCGAGACCATGCACGTGCTGCGCGCCGAAAAGGGCTACATCATCGTCGGCCAGGACACGGACGGTACCGTGACCCCGGACGATGCCGGGCTCAACTGGGCGGTCTCGAAGAAGAAGCCGGACTTCGTCGGCATTCGCGGCATGCGGCGGCCCGATCTCGTTAAGGACGGCCGCAAGCAGCTTGTCGGGCTCCTCACCAAGGATCCGAAGGTTGTACTGGAAGAAGGCGCGCAGATCGTCGCCGATCCGAACGAACCGAAGCCAATGACCATGCTAGGCCACGTGACCTCGTCCTACTGGTCGCCAAATTGTGGTCGATCGATCGCGCTGGCCGTCGTCGCTGGCGGACGGGCGCGCCTCGGTGAGACGCTCTACGTGCCGATGGCCGACCGGACGATCGCCGTCGAGGTGAGCGACATGGTGTTCTTTGACAAGGAAGGAGGTCGCCTCCATGGCTGACCAGGCAATCGCATCCCGCAAAGCTCCGCTCGCCGGCCGCCGCGGCGGCTCGCCCGCGGCGATCCTCACGCCCGCGGAACCGGCCTCGCGGATCTCGGTGCGCGCCGCGGCCGACGCAGTTGCCGGTCTGTCGGCCGCGCTCGGCGTTACCCTGCCCGTGCGGCCGAAGACGTCCGCTTCGAGCGGCCGGCGCCATGCGCTTTGGCTCGGTCCCGGCGAGTGGCTGGTGATCGACGAGGACGGCGCCGACCTGATGGCCGCGGCCGCATCGAGCGGGACCGTGCACTCGGCCGTCGACGTCTCTCATCGCAACACCGCTGTCATCGTCAGCGGACCGGGCGCGGAAGTGGCGATCAACAGCGGCTGCCCACAGGATCTGTCGCTTGCTCTCTTCCCGGTCGGCGCATGCTCGCGCACAATCTTCGGTAAGGCGGAAATCGTCCTCCTCCGCACCGCAGAGGATACGTTCCGCGTCGAATGCTGGCGGTCGTTCTCGCCCTTCGTCTTCGGCCTGTTGTCCGAAGGCGCCGAAGACGCGGGGCATTGAGAGAAAGCGCTCACTTCAATCGGAAGCGGCGGAGTGATCTGCTCGTCCTTCAATTTCTGTCGATCGACCAGAAATCATGACGTGACCATAAGTTGCAGCGGGGTGGGCGGAAAACCGCACACGCTCATCCCGCTCTCCGGTCCCTAGCGTTGGCCGTTCTTCAAGGTTCAGGCGTTTATCCGCCACCCTTCCCACGCGATCCACCGGCCATGGAAGTCTGCGCGGCCGATCACTTGCCTTTCGCCGCCCGGCCATATTTGCAGCGACAGTGCCGCACCAGGCGCCTGCCCGTCGGTTTCCATCTGCAGTCGAGCGAGCGGTGCCTCTTCCGTCGCAGCCGCGCCAGCGGCGGCAATCAGAGCCTCGCCTTCTCCCTTTGCCGACTCCGGCAGGTATTGCCAGGCGACCGAGTGATAGACGACGTGGGTGGCGCCGAAAAAAACGCGTATCAACCGCTTCTTCAGCCAGTCGATCGCGTCGGCGCGCTCGACCAGGTCCCCTTGACCTGCCGCGATATCGAGTGCTTTCCTGGTTCGATCAAGTCGGTCGAACTGGTCTGCCCAGATGTAGGAGAGAAGCCGTAGTCGATCGTCGTCGCTCGCCGGGTCGAGCGGATGGAGGTCGCAGCCGGCGCGCTCGACGATTTCGATAGGTTGAAGGGGAGGGGTTTCCCCAGACCAGTCCGGAGCGATAAGCACCGCGGCGGTTTCGTCGCCCCAATGATCATTGCCAAGAACGTAGTGGTAGCGGTCCCAGTGCAGGTTCAGGCCGGCGCTGGCGCCGACCTCGGAGAGAACCAGCGGTTTTCCGAAGAGCTGTGCAACCGTGAGGAAACCCGGAAGCAGGGCGCCAGAGCGCCGCACCTCGTTGGTCTGCGGCGCGGAGGCGAGACGATCGAGGATGAGGTCGGCTTCCTGCCGGAGTGCCCGCCCGACCGCCTGCCAGAGGATTTCGTCGTCGACGCGATTCGGCGGATAGCTTGCTTTGAGACCGTCGTCGCGACCGGAGAGCACAAGCGCGTGCAGCGCGCCGGCGAGGCGCAGCGCGACGGAATCGCCACTCGACGTCGGGTTGCCGGGCCAGCGGAGAATCCGGTTGCCGACGGGCGAGCTTGCAAGCAGGCGGTCAGCGACGAGACGGCAGAGCCGGGCTGTGAAAGGCGAGCCCAAATTGTTGCAGGCTTTCGCCTGGTCGCGGAAGGCGTCGCGAACGCGCGCCTCGATGGCCGCCTCCTCAGGCATCCGCCGGCCGATCCTTGGGATCGAACTGGATGATCGTCTGCCAGGTCGCCGTCAGCGCGGGCTTTCTTTCTCCCTCGATCTCCACCGTGACGTCATAGGTGATCATCAGCATGCCGGCGCCGCGGAAGCGGGCATCGGCCATGGTGAAGCGGCCGCGCACGCGTGCGCCGCTCTTTACCGGCGCCATGAAGCGCACCTTGTCGAAGCCGTAATTGATGCCCATCGTCTGCTCGCGGATCTTCGGCAGGCAATTATAGTTCATTGCCGAGAGCAGCGAGAGCGACAGGAAGCCGTGCGCAATGGTCCCGCCGAAGGGCGTCTCCGCCGCGGCGCGCACCGGGTCGGTGTGGATGAACTGAAAATCGCCGGTCGCCTCGGCAAAGCTGTCGATAGTCTTTTGCGTCACGGTGATCCAGTCGGAGACACCAAGCTCCTTGCCGATCAGCTCCTTGATATCGGAAAGCGAAATTTCGTGCGGCATTTGATTGTCCTGAAGAAGGCCTCCCGATCGATCTATAGGCCGGTAGGGCGGGGCCTAGCAAGCGGTTGTAAGACTTTAGAAAACCTCGACAAAGAAAGTGACCGAACGGGCGGGAGCAAAGACCGGAGGTGCCGCGTCCGATAGTGCGTCACACCATTCGCCGTCGAGACTCGCCGGCAGCCGGAAGGGATGCGGTGCGTGGCTGCGATTGAGGACGACGGCGAGCCGCGTCGGTCGCTTCTGCTTGCGGTCTTCGGTCGCCAGCACCATGACGAGGTTGTCGGTCGCGGGGTGTTCCCAGTCCTCGACCGTCATCGGATGACCGTCGAGGCGCAGCCAGGCAACGTCGCCCATGCCGGTGAAGAAACGAGTGTCGGCAAAGACGCCGAAACGCCGGCGCATGGCAGAAAGCCGCGCGGTGTGATCTATCAGCTTGTCGTCGAGTTTGCTCCAATCGAGCCAAGTGACGGCGTTGTCCTGCGCATAGGCATTGTTGTTGCCGCGCTGGCTGCGCCCGCCTTCATCGCCGGCCGTCAGCATGATCGTGCCGCGCGAGGCAAAAAGGGTGCCGAGGAGAGCCATGGCATCGTGCTGCCGGGCCGCGGCGATTTCTGGATCGTCGATTGGGCCTTCGGCGCCGTTGTTCCACGAGTAGTTCTCATCGTGTCCGTCGCGATTGCCTTCGCCGTTCGCCTCGTTGTGCTTGCGGGCATAGGAGACGAGATCCGTCAGTGTGAATCCGTCATGGGCGGCGACGAAATTGACGCTGCGGGTCGCGGTTTCCCCCCAGCGGGAAAAGGTGTCGGAGGAGCCGGCAAGCGCGGTCGCGAGCGCGCCCATCGCATGCCGGTCGCCGCGCCAGTAGCGGCGGATATCATCGCGGGCCCGGTCGTTCCATTCGAGAAAAGGCTCCGGGAAATTGCCGAGCTGATAGCCGCCGGGGCCCGTGTCCCAGGGTTCGGCGATGAGAACACGGTCGCTGAGCACCGGATCGGCGGCAATGGCCGCGAAAAGGGCGGCATCGCGATGGAAGCCGCTCATGTCGCGGCCGAGGATCGAGGCGAGGTCGAAGCGGAAGCCGTCGACACCCGCGGTAAGCACGAAATGGCGCAGGCTGTCGAGGATCAGGCGCTGAACGACCGGATGGTCGCAGGCGATCGTGTTGCCGCAGCCGGTGTCGTTGATGAGCTCGCCGGGCTGGTCGGTCGCGTGGCGATAATAGGTGAGGTTGTCGAGGCCGCGCATCGAAAGCGTCGTGCCGAGCCGGTCGCTTTCGCCGGAATGGTTGAAGACCAGGTCCAGGATGACGCCGATACCCGCCTTATGCAGCGCATCCACGGTCTTGCGAAGTTCCTTGAGGCCGCCGGGTACCAGCCGCGGATCGAGCGCCATCGGCGCAATCGGATTGTAGCCCCAGCCGTTGTGAAGGCCGAGCGGCGGCAGGTGCCGCTCGTCGATCCAGGCGACGATCGGCATGAGTTCAACCGCCGAGACGCCGAGACGCTTGAGGTGATCGAGGACGACCGGATCGGCGAGAGCCGCCAGCGTGCCGCGTTTCCTTTTCGGAATGTCCGGGTGGAGAATCGTGAACGGCTTGACGGCCACCTCATAGATCAGCCCGCCGGGCTCAAAAAGCGGCGGCTTCGTCTTCACCGTTTTCGCCTCGGTGACGATCGCCTTCGGCACCAGATCGGCGGTCTCCTCGCCGAAGACCGTCAGCCGAGAGTCGTGACGAAAGGGGCGGTCGAGCTCCGTCGCATAAGGGTCGACCAGCAGCTTCGAGGGATCGAACCATAGGCCATGTTCGGGCGAGTAGATGCCGTCGGCGCGCAGGCCGTAGCGGGTGCCGACGGCTATGTCGGCGAGGGTGACGCTATGGACATCACCCTCGCGCAGCATCGCCAGGCGGCGCAGTTCCTTTGTGCCCGCCTTGTCGAAGAGGCAAAGGTCGATGCGCGCGGCATTGTGAGACCAGACGGCAAAGCGCGTTCCGTCGGGCGTCCGCGTCACGCCGAGAGGTGGAATTCCGGTCGTCGGCATGAGTGCAGGCCCCTGTTTATATTGCAGCTGAAGTCAATGCCGGCGTTCACCCCCCTCTCGCCTGCCGGCCATCTCCCCCACAAGGAGGGAGAATATGTGTGGCTTGCGCCTCACTCCGACCGAGTCGCTTCCGCAAGTGGAACGGTCACGTGAGGTACGAGGAGAGCCGCGGGGTCGTCTCCCCCCTGTGGGGGAGATGTCCGGCAGGCCAGAGGGGTAACCGGGGGCTCGATTTCGGAAGAGAGGGGCCAAGCCGCGGCCGCCTCCGTGCAACCCGTCAGGTAATGACGCTTGGTCCGTCGCGGCCGGTGCGTTTCTTGATCTCGGCGATCTCGTCGGCAACGGCGATCAGATCGGCGAGCGCTGCCTGTGTGTCGAGATCGTGGCGCGCCGGATCCGGCTCGTAGCGCTCGATATAGACGCGCAGCGTCGCGCCCGACGTTCCCGTGCCCGATAGACGGTAGACGACGCGTGATCCGCCCTCGAAGAGGATGCGGATGCCCTGATTCTTGCTGACCGACTTGTCGACCGGATCTTTGTACGAAAAATCGTCGGCCGTCTCGACCTTGAGCGCGCCGAAGCTGTTGCCGGGCAGTGCCGCGAGCTTGTTGCGAAGCGCCGCGATCAGGCCGTTCGCGGCATCGGTATCGACCGCCTCGTAGTCATGGCGGGAATAGTAGTTTCGGCCGTAAGTCAACCAGTGCTTGCGCGCGATATCGAGCGCGCTCTCCTTGCGCGCTGCGAGAATGTTGAGCCAGAGCAGAACGGCCCACAGCCCGTCCTTCTCGCGCACATGGTTCGATCCGGTGCCGGCGCTTTCCTCGCCGCAGATTGTCGCGAGGCCCTCGTCGAGCAGGTTGCCGAAAAACTTCCAGCCGGTCGGCGTTTCGTAAAGGCCGATGCCGAGCTTCTCGGCGACGCGGTCGGCTGCGCCGCTCGTCGGCATGGAGCGTGCGATCCCGGCAAGCCCCTTGGCATAGCCCGGCGCCAGATGGGCATTGGCGGCGAGCATGGCGAGGCTGTCGGAGGGGGTGACGAAGATGCCCTTGCCGATGATCAGGTTCCGGTCGCCGTCGCCATCGGAGGCGGCACCGAAATCCGGCGCGTCCGGCGCCATCATCGTCTCGTAGAGCGCGCGGGCGTGCACGAGGTTCGGGTCCGGATGATGGCCGCCGAAGTCCGGTAGCGGTATGAAGTTCATGACCGAGCCCTTCGGCGCGCCGAGCCGCTTCTCGAGAATTTCCTTGGCATAGGGGCCGGTGACGGCGCTCATCGCGTCGAAGACGACGCGGAAGCCGCCGGCGATGAGCCTACGGATCGCGTCGAAATCGAACAGGCTCTCCATCAGTTCGGCATAGTCGGCGACCGGATCGATGATCGTCACCGTCATGTTCTCGACCTGCTGGTTGCCTTCGACGTCGAGATTGACGTCCGGCACGTCGGCGATCTTGTAGCTGTCGATCACCCTGCTGCGGGCGAAGATCGCATCCGTCACCTTCTCCGGTGCCGGACCGCCATTGCCGACATTGTACTTGATGCCGAAGTCCTCGGTAGGACCGCCGGGATTATGGCTTGCCGACAGCACGATGCCGCCGAAGGCCTTGTATTTGCGGATGACATTGGAAGCGGCCGGCGTCGAGAGGATGCCGCCGCGGCCGACGAGCACGCGGCCGAATCCGTTCGCTGCCGCCATCTTGACGGCCTTCTGGATGACTTCACGATTGTAGTAGCGGCCGTCGCCGCCGATCACCAGCGTCTGGCTCTCGTAACCCTCGAGCGAATCGAAGATCGACTGGATGAAGTTCTCGGCATAGTTCTTCTGCTGGAAGACCGGGACTTTCTTGCGCAGGCCCGAGGTGCCGGGTTTCTGGTCGCTGTAGGGATTGGTGGAGACGGTTTTTATCATCTGTCTTAGCCTTTCGCGAGAAGACCGGAGTAGAGCGAAGCATAGCGTTCCGCACTCTTGGCCCAGGAAACGTCGGACTTCATGCCCTGGTTCTGCAGGCGCGCCCACACTTTCGGCTCGCTGTATGCACGCATCGCGCGCCGGATCGCAAGACGCAAGCCGTCGGCGTTGACCGGGTGGAACTGGAAGCCGGTCGCGACTCTGGCCGATAGCGCCGCCTCGTTGGCGTCGATGACCGTGTCGGTCAGGCCGCCGGTACGGGCGACGATCGGCACGCAACCATACCGCAGACCATAGAGCTGCGTCAGCCCGCAGGGCTCGAAGCGCGACGGAATGAGGATCGCGTCGGCGCCCGCCTGCATCAGGTGCGACAACGGCTCGTCATAGCCCGTTACCATGCCGATGCGGCCGCGATGGCGCGAGGCAGCGGCCATCAGCGCCCCCTCAAGCGCCCTGTCGCCGGAGCCGAGCACGACGAGCTTGCCACCACGCGCTACGACATCGTCGGCCACTTCCGCCAAGAGGTCCATGCCTTTTTGCCAGGTGAGCCGGCTGATGACGCAGAAGATGGGGCCGGAGCTCTTGTCGAGACCGAAGCGCTCTTCCAATGCCTCGCGGTTGGCCGCCCGTTGCTTGATCTTGGTGGGACCGTAGTTCCGTGCGATGTGCGGGTCCGTCTCGGGATTCCAGGTGTCGACGTCGATACCGTTGACGATCCCCGTGAGGTCTGCGGCCCGGCTTGCCAGAAGGCCTTCCATGCCCATGCCGAATTCCGGTGTCAGGATTTCATGGGCGTAGGAAGGGCTGACGGTGGTGATCGCCGTGGCCGTCTGCAGGCCGCCTTTCAGAAACCCGACATCGCCGTAATATTCGACGAACTGCATGGAGAAGGCCTCGGGCGGCAGGGAGAGTTCGGGGAAGATGGACGCGCCGAACTGACCTTGGAAGGCGATGTTGTGAATGGTCAGAACGGTCGGCATGTTCCGCGCCGAGCCGAAGCGCATATAGACCGGCGTCAGCGCCGCCTGCCAGTCGTGAACATGGACGATGTCCGGCTTCCAGCCGGCAACGACATCGTCTCCGGCGATTTCTGCGGCCGCGAGCGACAGGGCGGCGAAGCGGCGGAAATTGTCCGGATAGTCGCGGCCGGTCGGATCGAGATAAGGGCCGCCGTCGCGGTCATAGAGGACCGGCTGATCGAGAACGAGGAGGTCCAGTCCGTCAAGTTCGGCCGCAAGCACCGTCGCGGGGTGGCCGAACAGATTGCCGATGCCGCCGACCGCCTTCCTCTTTTTCAGCTTGTGGAGCACGGCGGGATAGCCGGGCACCAGCGTGCGCGTGCGGATGCCGTGGGGAAGAAGAGCCGCCGGAAGCGCGCCGACGACATCGGCGAGCCCCCCGGTCTTGACCAGCGGGAAGACCTCTGACGCAACGGACAGGATGTTCATGCAGACCTACATTCCCAGCTTGTCGATCATCGTTTGCGTGATCAGGCAGACACCGTTTTCCGTGCGGCGGAAGCGTTTCGCATCAAGCTCCGGATCATCGCCGACGACCAGCCCTTCCGGGATCACGACCCGACTGTCGATGACGACATTGCGCAGAATCGAGTGCCGCCCGATGGTCACGTCGGGAAGAACTACGGCATTTTCGAGTCGGGAGTATGAATTGACCCGGACGCCGGTGAACAGCAGGCTTTTGTTGAGCGCCGCACCGGAGATGATGCAATCGCCGGAGACGAGCGAGGAAGTCGCCGAGCCGCGGCGGTCTTCGTCGTCGTGAACGAACTTAGCGGGCGGTTTGATTTCGGAGAAAGTCCAGATCGGCCAGGTGCTGTCGTAGATGTCGAGCTCCGGCGTGATATGAGTGAGGTCGATATTGGCCTGCCAGTAGGCGTCGATCGTGCCGACGTCGCGCCAATAGGCCTCGCGCTCGAAGTCAGAACGGACGCAGGAGTGAGTGAAGCGGTGGGCGACCGCTTTGCCGTGCTCGACGATATAGGGGATGATGTCCTTGCCGAAGTCGCGGCTCGACTTCGGATCGGCGGCGTCCCGGCGCAACATGTCCATCAGGAACTTGGTATGGAAGACGTAGATGCCCATAGAGGCGAGCGCCAGCTCCGGGTTTCCCGGAATGCCGGGCGGATCGGCCGGCTTTTCGACGAAGGCGATGATCCGGTCTTCATTGTCGACATGCATGACGCCGAAGCCGGTTGCCTCCATCCGCGGCACTTCGAGGCAGCCGATGGTGACGTCGGCGCCGGAATCCACGTGCTGCTGCAGCATCAGCTCGTAGTCCATCTTGTAGACGTGGTCGCCGGCGAGGATCACCATGTATTCGACGCCGTGATCCTCGATGATGTCAATGTTCTGGAAGACCGCGTCGGCGGTGCCTTCATACCATTGCGTCTCCGAGACGCGCTGGCTCGCCGGCAGGATATCGAAGCTCTCGTTGCGCTCGGGGCGGAAGAAATTCCAGCCGCGCTGCAGGTGGCGTATCAGCGAATGGGCCTTGTATTGCGTCGCCACCCCGATGCGGCGGATACCGGAATTCAGCGCATTGGAAAGCGCGAAATCGATGATGCGGGCCTTGCCGCCGAAATAGACCGCGGGTTTGGCACGCCGGTCTGTCAGTTCCTTCAGACGACTGCCGCGGCCGCCGGCGAGAACATAGGCCATGGCATCACGAGCCAGAGGTTGCGTACGTTTTTCCACCATTTGTCCTCCCCAGGTCAGTTCGAGGACTGCTTGGCGGCATTCTGCGACGCCTCGCGGCCCACATGATTTCTCTACTCCGCCCGCCGGGCAATCCCGGCGGGACAAAATGCGCTACTCCTGCTCCAGCATCAGCGTCGCCAAAGGCGGCAGCGTGATGGTGGCGATTGTCTCTCCGTTCGATCTCTTCTCGGCATAGACGGCACCGCCGTTGCCCTTGCCACTTCCTCCATAGATTTCCGCATCGGTGTTGACGATTTCCTTCCAGCGCCCCGCGACCGGAAGCGGCACGTCGTAATGCTCCCGGTAGACCGGGGTGAAGTTGGTGACGACGGCGACCAGCTTTTCTCCGGGAGCCTTTCTCAGCCAGGCGAAGACGGAGTTTTCGCGATCGTCGGCGATCATCCACTCGAATCCATCGCCCTCGCAGTCGCGCGCATGGAGCGCCGGCTTCGACCGATAGGTGCCGTTCAAGTCGCGCACCAGGCGCCGCATGCCCTCGTGCAGATGATATTCGAGCAGGTTCCAGTCGAGCGCGCGGTCTTCTGCCCATTCGCGCCATTGCGCAAATTCCTGCCCCATGAAGAGGAGCTTCTTGCCGGGATAGCCCCACATGAAGCCGTAATAGGCCCGGAGATTGGCAAACTTCTGCCAGTCGTCGCCGGCCATCTTGGCGACAAGCGATCCCTTGCCGTGCACGACCTCGTCATGAGACAGCGGCAAGACGAAGTTCTCGCTAAAGGCGTAGAGCAGGCCGAAGGTCATGTCGTTGTGGTGGAACTTGCGGTGCACGGGCTCGCGCGCGAGATATTGCAGCGTGTCGTGCATGAAGCCCATGTTCCACTTGAAGCCGAAGCCAAGCCCGCCCGCATGGACGGGATGCGAGACCTTCGGCCAGGAGGTCGATTCCTCGGCAAGGGTGATCACGCCCTGGTGGATGCCATAGAGGCGGGTGTTCAACGTCTGCAGGAAACGGACGGCGTCGAGATTCTCGTTGCCGCCATATTCGTTCGGCACCCATTCGCCATGCTGGCGCGAATAGTCGAGGTAGAGCATCGAGGCGACCGCATCGACGCGCAGGCCGTCGACATGGAACTTTTCCGCCCAGTAAAGAGCGTTGTTGACGAGATAGGCGACGACCTCGTCACGCCCGAAATTGTAGATCGCCGTGTTCCAGTCGGGGTGGAAACCCTGGCGCGGGTCGGCGTGTTCGTAAAGCGCAGTGCCGTCGAACCAGCGAAGCCCGTGCTCGTCGGTCGGAAAATGCGCCGGGACCCAGTCGAGGATGACGCCGATGCCGACCTTATGGCAGCCGTTGACGAAGCGGGCAAAGCCTTCCGGCTCGCCGAAGCGGGCGGTCGGCGAATAGAGGCCGGTCGTCTGGTAGCCCCAGGACGGATCGTAGGGGTACTCGGAGATCGGCAGGAATTCGATGTGGGTGAAACCCATATCGACGCAATAGGGGATCAGCCGGTCAGCGAGTTCGTCCCAGGTGAGCATTTCGCCGTTGTCGCGGCGCTGCCAGGAGGCGGCATGGACCTCGTAGATGGAAATCGGCTGGCGGCGTGGGTCGACCTCCTCCCAATGCTGCCGGTGCGCCTCGTCCTCCCAGACCTGGGCGATTTCACCGGTCGTCACCGACGCAGTGTTGGGGCGGAGTTCCGAGCGCCTGGCGAAGGGATCGGCTTTCAGCGGAAGGAGCGTACCGTCCTTGCCGAGGATTTCGTATTTGTACGGGGCACCGGCGGGCACGTCGGGGATGAAGATTTCCCAGATGCCCGTATCAGTGCGCAGGCGCATGACGTGCCGGCGTCCGTCCCAGTCGTTGAAGCTGCCGACGACGGAGACGCGGCGCGCGTTCGGCGCCCAGACTGCGAAGTGGAAGCCCTCCGCTCCGTCATGCCAAATCTGATGAGCGCCCATCTTTTCGAAAAGACGAAGGTGCGATCCCTCACGGATATAATAGTCATCCATGGGCCCAAGCACGGGGCCGAAGCTGTACGGATCGACGACGATCCACTCGCCGCCACTGTTGCGGGCGCGGTAGCGGATGGGCTGCTCTTTCCGGAGCGACACCGGTCCCTCGAAGAAGCCGGCGTCGTCGCGCCGCTCCAGTGCGCCGATTTCCTTGCCAGAGAGGGTTTCCGCCACTACCGCTTCTGCGCCGGGGATGAAGCACCGGGCGACATAGGTCTCGCCCGCTGCATGCACGCCGAGGACGGAGAAGGGGTCGTTATGGGTGCCGGAAAGTATTGCGACAATCTCCGGCGCTGGCAGCGTGCCTGACGGGGCGGGGGCTGGATCCTTGCCGGGAGCAGACGTCATCCGGCTCTCCAGATTTCTCCGGCATATTGCCGGATCGTGCGATCGGACGAGAACCAGCCCATGCGGGCGGTGTTGCGGATCGCCTTCGAATACCAATCCGAGGGCGTGGTCCAGAGCTGGTCGATCTCGCGCTGCGCTTTCGCATAGGCCTCGAAGTCCGCTGCGACCATGAACCAGTCATGGTTGTAGAGCCCGTCGACAAGGCTCGAAAAGCGACTGCGGTCGTCGGGCGAGAAGACGCCGGACGCGATCGCGGAGAGCGCCTGCGACAGCTCGCGCGAGGCTTCGATGATGGCGCGCGGATTGTGGCCTTCAGCCCGTGCGCTGGCCACCTCCTCGGCGGTCATGCCGAAGATCTTGATGTTTTCCTCGCCGATCCAGTCGCGCATCTCGACATTGGCGCCGTCGAGGGTGCCGATGGTCAGTGCACCGTTCAAGGCAAACTTCATGTTGCCGGTGCCGGATGCCTCCATGCCTGCGGTCGAGATCTGCTCGGAGAGATCTGCCGCCGGAACCATCACCTCCGCGAGCGAAACGTTGTAATTGGGGATGAAGACGATCTTGAGCAGGCCGCGAACGGCCGGGTCGTTGTTGATGACACGGGAGATATCGTTGGCAAGTTTGATGATCAGCTTGGCATTGTGGTAGCTCGGAGCTGCCTTGCCGGCGAAGAGCTTGACGCGCGGCACCCAGTCGAGCTCGGGATGCGAGCGGATCTGGTCGTAGAGGGCTACGGCCTCGATGAGGTTCAGAAGCTGGCGCTTGTACTCGTGAATGCGCTTGATCTGGATGTCGAACATTGCCGAGGGATCGAGGCGGATGCCGAGACTCGTCTGGACCAGCTTCGCCAGCCTCACCTTGTTGGCGCGCTTGACGGCGGCGAAATGCTCCTGGAAATCCGCCTTGTCGGCGAAGGCGTCGAGCGCCTGCAGCGCCTCGGTATTGTCCATGAATTCGTCGCCGATTGCCTCGCGGATCAGCGCGAACAGGCCTGGATTGCATTGCATCAGCCAACGGCGCGGCGTGATGCCGTTGGTCTTGTTGTTGATGCGGTCCGGGTAGAGCCGGTGCAGGTCGGCGAAGACCGTCTCCTTCATCAGTTCCGTGTGCAGGGCCGAGACGCCGTTGATCGAATGGGAGCCGACGAAGGCGAGATTGCCCATACGCACGCGCCGCTCGCCCGCCTCGTCGATCAGCGAGATGCTGCGGATCTCCTCGTCCGTCGCATGCTTCTGCCTGCGCGCTTCGATCAGGATCTTGGCGTTTATGGCATAGACGATCTGCATGTGGCGCGGCAGCAGCCGTTCGAAGAGCGGCACCGGCCAGCTTTCGAGCGCCTCCGGCAGCAAGGTATGGTTGGTGTAGGCGAAGGTCCGCCGCGTGATCTCCCAGGCCTGCTCGAAATCGAGTCCGTGTACGTCGGTCAGGAGACGCACGAGTTCGGCCACGGAGACGGCCGGATGGGTGTCGTTCAGCTGGATGGCGACGGCGTCCGGCAGAGAGGTGAAGTCGGGATATTGCTGCAGGTGCCGGCGCAGGATGTCCTGGAGGGAGGCCGAGGAGAAGAAATATTCCTGCCTGAGCCTCAGTTCCTGGCCAGCGGGGGTCGCATCGGCGGGATAGAGCACGCGCGTCAGGCTCTCCGCCTTGTTGCTTTCGCGGAGCGCCCCGATATGGTCGCCGGCATTGAAGGCATCGAGCAGGATCGGATCGATCGGTTGCGCGGCCCAGAGGCGCAGCGTGTTGACACGGGTCGCCCGCCAGCCGACGGCCGGCGTGTCGAAAGCCGTGGCGATGACGCGTTCGGCCGGCTTCCAGACGTAGCGCTGCACTTCCTCGTCGAGATTCACGGTTTCGACGCTGCCGCCGAAGCCGATCTCGTAGGAACTTTCGCGCCGTTCGAACTCCCAGGGGTTGCCGTGCGCCAGCCAGGTTTCCGGCAGTTCGACCTGCCAGCCGTCGGCCATTTGCTGGCGGAACAGGCCGTGCATGTAGCGGATGCCGTAGCCATAGGCGGGCACGTCGACGGTGGCCATGGATTCCATGAAGCAGGCGGCGAGACGGCCAAGGCCGCCATTGCCGAGTGCCGCGTCGGGCTCGAGCCCGGAGATCACGTCGATATCGACTCCGAGCGAGGCGAGCGCGTCGCGCATCTCGTCCATCAGGCCGAGATTGGTCATGGCGTCGCGCATCATGCGGCCGATCAGGAATTCGAGCGACATGTAGTAGACGCGCTTGGCGCCGGTCGCATAGGTCTTGCGTGTGGATTCCATCCACCTGTCGGTAATGCGGTCGCGGGCGACGAGGATCGCGGCAGTCAGCCAGTCATGCGGCTTGGCGACTTTCGGGTCCTTGCCGATGCGGTACTTGAGGCGCTCGAGGATCTCCACCGCGAGCTGGCCGGGTTCGGACGACCGGGGAGCGGGATGCGGCAGTTCGGTGGTGGAGAGCCGATTCATCATGAGAACTGTCGTAACCCTTATTGCATTTCAGGAGGCTGCAGGCCGGAACCGACCTGGATCGAGGCAATTTATGCATCGATCCGAAGCGCTTGCAACAGGTGTTTTTCAAAGGTTTAAAATAGCAAGCGCTTGTCGGCGGGCGGGGCCGTGGTGATTTTCGACTGGCTCCGCACAAAGAAAAATGCCGCCCGGCGAGCCTGGGCGGCATCAAGGGGATATGTGGCGGCGCGGCCTTATTTGGTCAAGCGCGACGCCATGGCCGCCGCCTTTTCACCGATCTTCTTGAACTCGGCGACGAGTTCTTCTGCATTCTCCGCCTCGAGATAGTGCTCGCTGGATGTGGCGCAGTATTGGAGAAGGTCCTTGCCTCGCTGCGGGGCCATAAACGCGACCGCAAACACCTGAATGCCCGCAGTCTTAGCTTTGTCGCAATAGCTTTTGGTCATCGCATCCGAGGAAAGGTTGTCGGGTCTTCCGTTGAAATGCGTGTTTTCACCATCCGTCATGAACACGATGTACTTTTCCGGGATCTGGCCATTCTTCACGGCGTGCGCCTTGTCCTCAAGGTTTGCGCCTGCGCTGTCCTTTGCCGTCAGCTTTTCGTATGCGGTTTTGAATGCCGAGCTTGAATCGGTGCCGCCAATGGCCTTGAGCGCTTTGACATAGGTGCCGGCTGTCGGCGAGCCCCAGTTCAGCTTCGTTGCCGGATCCTGCTTGTCGTTATAGGAAACTGCGCCGGCACGCATGTACTCCTGTTCCGGATCTGCCAGCACCAGTGGCGCGAACATATCGTTTACGGCCGTCTTCAGCGTGCTGATCTTGTCAATATAGCATGGGCTGGTGGACACCAGATTGGGATATTGCCACCAGTTCGACGAGGTATAGTTCGGACACCTGGTTCTCGTCTTATCGACCGTGGTGGTCTTCCACGCCATCGAGCCGGAGCGATCGAGCACCAGATACATGGAAATGGCATTCCTGGCCTCCGTGGCGCTTTCCGCCGTCGCCCGCGTCTCAAGCTCGATCGACTCCTGGCCGAGCAAGCGGGTCATTGCGTTGAACTGCAGCAGGTGCTTGTTGACGATGGAGACCTTGAACGACTTCCCTTTCGTGCCGTTCGGCGTTTCGGTGATGTTCACCTCCGACGTATTTACATCGTCCCACTCCGGCCGCGAGGCCGCATCGGTGCCCTCGGTCGCAGACTCGTCCCCCGCCCCAGGGAGATCCGCTGCGTTGCTGGCGGCCATCTGAGCTTTCAGGAACTTGCGTGCTATCGCCTTGGCTTCCTCGACGTCCGGCCTGGCATCAGATACCAGCGCGGAGGCCGCCGCAAGGGCGGCCGCATCGGTCGCATCCTGGAGCTGATTCTTGGTCATCAGCATGTTGGCCATATCGATGGAAACACCGCCGGCGGCAAGCAGCAGCGGCGCGAGCAAGGCCGTCATCATCGCGAAATTACCGCCCCGATCCTGGAGCATCGCCGCCAAGGATCGGCTTACAGTGGATCGTTTTCCCATCGTTGCATACCCCAGAAGAACACGTTGCAAGCCTGGGGCAAGATCTAACAGGTGACATCTTACCGTCCGCTTCAAGCGATCGGTTCAATCTTAATGAATGGGCGGAAAATCCCCGTTTTTTTGGGGGTTCGCGCTCCCGCTACCGTGCGGAAATGAACGGTTGTGCCAATTCGGATCAGCCGACCGGAATGACGTCGACGGCCTGTTCCGTTGTGTGACTGCCGTAGCTTTTCAGCACGCCGATCACGGGTGCAACGTCGCCATAATCTCGGCCGTGGCCGACGACGATGTGATCGGTGCCGGCGGGAATGTTGTTCGTCGGGTCGAGTTCCATCCAGCCGCCGGTGGTGCCGCACCAGAAGCGGACCCAAGCATGCATCGCATCGGCGCCTTCGAGCCGCTCTTTGCCCGGCGGCGGCAGTGTTCTGAGGAAGCCGCTGACATAGCCGGCGGGGATGCCGAGGCTGCGCAGCGCCACGATCATCACATGGGTGAAGTCCTGGCACACCCCTCGCTTCAGCTTGAAGGCCTCGCCGGGCGTGGTGTTCACGGTCGTCGCTTCGCCGTCGTAGACGAAGTCGCGATGGATGCGATCGCAGACGGCGGCGCCGATCTGCTGCACCGTCATGCCCTCTTTGGCGATCGCTCGCGCATAGGCCGCGATCTCCGGCACATCCGACAGGAGCGGGCTCGGACCAACGAAATGGTGAGGCGATTCGGCGTCGATCGACCAGCAGGCGGAAAGCTGGGGCGGCAGTCCGGCGAGCGGTGGCGAGAAATCGGCAGTGAGCGCGGACGCTTCCGCCTGAACCCGTGCCTGCATGCGGATGACGAGCTGGTCGTGCACCGAGCGGAACAGAATGGAGGTGGTCGGATTGGCGAAGAAGTCGACGCTTTCCGCCCGCTCGTCAGGCGTGGGCTGGCAGGTGACCGACCCGGCGATGAGGCGCTGGCGGCCGGGGATCGATGCGGGCAGTACGTGCACCAGATGCCGGCCGCCGCTCACCGGAACCTCGTAGCCATAGGTGATCTTCAGGCTGATGTCATAGAGCATGAAGCCGCCCTCCGTCAGCCAAGATAGGTCTGCGCGAGCAGGTCCGACAGTCTTTCGAGGTCCTGCTCCAGTCGCTTGTACACGCCCGCGTTCAGCGCGTCGGGCGTCATCACTGCGAGGCCGGAATGGAGCCGCATCGTTTCTCGGTAGAAGGGCGACATCTGGCCGTTGACGAAGGCGTTCGGCAGCAGTTCGACCTCCGTCTTGATCTCGTTCAGCTGATAGAGGATCGAACGTGGGTTGAGCGGGTCGAGCGCCAGGAGGTCCGTCACGGTCAAGGCGGCGGTGTTGACGTTGTAGCGGCGGCGGTGAGTCATGACGCTGTCTCCGATCTCGAGGAGCATGTCATAGGCCCCGTCGGGCGCCTCCGGTCCGGACATGTGGCCGAGCAGCCTCGTCATATGGAGGCCGCGTTCGAGATAGCGCCCGATCGACAGGAATCGCCAGCCGGTGAAGCGATACATGTTTTCGTGCACCAGGCCCGCAAAGCCGGCGAGTTTGCGCAGGAGGATCGTCATCGCGTGAGTGGCGTCGTCCCCCGCTTGTACAGTCGTATGGAACTTCCGCGCCGTCTTGGACAGGTCGTTGAGCGCGAGCCAGCCGTCCGGCGAGAAGCGGTCGCGGATGTTACCGGCGCTGAAGAGGGCACTTTCGACGTTGGAGAGCAGGCTGTCCGGCACCGGCTGGCGCGTGCTGATGTCGAGCGCGGCGAGATAGTCGCTCACGTCCTTCAAGAGCGGCATGTTCGGATCGGCCGCTTCGGCGAAACGACCGTGCCAGGCGCGCAGGATCCGAAGCGCCCCTTCCGCCCGCTCGATGTACCGGCCGAGCCAGAAGAGGTTGTCTGCCGCGCGGCTCGGCAGGCTTCCCGGCAGGTTGCGGGTGAAGCTCTCCTCCGCCGGAAGCAGCGTCGTGTGTTCGACCGGCTTGTCGCTGACGATCCAGACGTCGGCCGCAGTGCCGCCGGCCTGCATCGCGATTGCCGCCACATCGTCGCCGGAACCGATGCGGGCGAAGCCGCCCGGCATGATATGCCAGCCGTCGCGTGTGCGCGCGGCGAAGACCCTGAGGCTCATCGGCCGGGGCGTCAGTCGCCCGCGCACCCAGGCCGGCGTCGTCGACAGGGTGACGACCTCCTGCCCGACCAGCTTGCCGCCGTCCGTCGCGAGCCATTCGGCAACCGAGGTCTTGGCCGTTTCGCGCAAGGAAGCTCCGAGTACTGACCGGCCGTTGTCGTCGAAGAAGGGACGTGTCGAATAGGCCGGCCCGATGACCATGCCCTCGATATTGCCGGCGACCTGCGCGCGTTCGGACTCCTGCCCGCACCACCAGGTGGCGATCGACGGCAGCTTCTGCTCTTCGCCGGTGAGATGACGACAGATCGCCGGCAGGAACGCCAAGAAGGCGCGCGTCTCCAGGATGCCCGAGCCGAGCGCATTGACGATCGAGACGGAACCTGCTCTTAGCGCCTCGACGATGCCGGGCGTGCCGATGTGAGAGGACTGGTTGAGTTCCAGCGGATCGGCGAAGGACGCATCAAGGCGGCGCCAGAGCACGCCGACCGGCTTCAGCCCGGCGACGGTGCGCACCATCACCCGGCCGCCGACGACGGTCAGATCCTCGCCTTCGAGCAGCATGAAGCCGAGATAACGGGCTATATAAGCGTGTTCGAAATAGGTCTCGTTGGCGATGCCGGGCGAAAGCACGGCAATGCGGTCGTCGGGGTGCTGCTTGCGGGCCTGGAGCGTGTCGCGGAAGGCGCCGAAGAAGCCTGCCAGCCGATGAACGTGGGTTTCGGCATAAAGGTCGGAGAAGGCGCGTGTCGTCGCCACGCGGTTCTCGAGCGCGAAGCCGGCGCCGGATGGCGCTTCGGTCCGGTCGGAGAGCACCCACCAGTTGCCGTCGGGCCCGCGTCCGATCTCGAAGGAGCAGAAGTGCAGGAAATGCCCGTTGGCGGGCTTGATGCCGACGAGCGGGCGCAGGAACTCCGGATTGGAAGCAACAAGCGCCGGCGGCAGCAGCCCCTCCCTGACCAGCCGGTTTTCGCCGTAGATATCGGCGACCACCCGCTCCAGGAGTTCGGCCCGCTGCACGAGGCCCTCGGAGACGGCCGCCCATTCCGCGTCGTCGATTAGGACCGGGATGTGCGACAGCGGCCAGCTTCGTTCCGAGCTTTCCTTGCCGTAGGCGCGATAGAAGACGCCGGCATCGCGGAGATACCTGTCGGCGCGGGCAAAGCGGTTGGCGAGCTCGGTCTCATCCATCCGGTCCAGCGTCGCCAAAAGCCGTTGCCATACCGGACGGACATTGCCCTTCGCGTCGAGCATCTCGTCCGCGACGCCCGGCAGCGCGCGATAGCCGAACACCGGGTCGCTTTCGAGCCGGCTCTTCTCCGTTGCCTCTGCCGCCTGCTTCTTCGCCATTTACGCTCCTGCCGGACGCCTCAGGTCGAGCGTCAGGGGAAATTCCGCCGGCGGGGTCTCCGGCTGCAAACGATACATTCCGGCGGTGTGGCCCCAGGGTTCGAAGCGCGCCAGCCGACGTGCTTCGGCCTCGTTGCCGTTGACCGGAAAGGTCTCATAGTTACGCCCGCCCGGATGCGCAACATGATAGACGCAGCCGCCGATCGCGCGATTCGACCATGTATCATAAATGTCGAATGTGAGGGGAGAGTTCACCGGCAACACAGGATGCAGACCGGAGGCCGGTTGCCAGGCCTTGTAGCGGACGCCGGCAACGGCAACGCCGCTCGTGCCGGTTTTCGTAAGCGGTACCGGGCGGCCGTTGCAGGCGACCGTGTAACGGTCGGGATTGGCCGTTTCGAGCTTCACCTGCAGCCGCTCTACGGAGGAATCGACATAGCGGACGGTGCCGCCGATGGCGCCCTGCTCGCCCATCACGTGCCAGGGTTCGAGGGCTTGGCGGATTTCGAGCTTCGCCTCCGCGTATTCGACTTCGCCGCAGAAGGGGAAGCGGAATTCGAGTTGCGCCTCGAACCATTCGGGACGGAGATCGAAGCCATGGACGCGCAGGTCGGCGAGGACTTCGAGAAAATCCTGCCAGACGTAATGGGGCAGCATGAAGCGGTCGTGAAGCGTCGTACCCCAACGCACGAAGCGGCCCTCTATCGGGCTCTTCCAGAATCGGGCGATGAGCGCGCGCACCAGCAATTGCTGCGCCAGCGACATGCGCGCGTTGGGCGGCATCTCAAAGCCGCGGAACTCGATCAGCCCGAGCCGCCCCGTCGGACCATCCGGCGAAAACAGCTTGTCGATGCAGATTTCCGAGCGGTGCGTGTTACCGGTGACGTCGACGAGCAGGTTGCGGAACAGTCGGTCGACGAGCCAGGGCAGAGGCGGCAGACGACCGGCGCCCGGCGGCACCTGAGCGAGCGCAATTTCGAGCTCATAGAGCGAGTCGTGGCGGGCCTCGTCAATGCGCGGCGCCTGGCTGGTCGGTCCGATGAAGAGGCCGGAAAAGAGATAGGAGAGCGACGGGTGGCGCTGCCAGTGAAGCACGATACTCTTCAAAAGATCCGGTCGGCGCAGGAACGGGCTGTCGTTAGGGCTGCGGCCGCCGACAACGACGTGATTGCCGCCGCCCGTCCCCGTATGGCGGCCGTCGATCATGAACTTGTCGGCGCTGAGCCGGCTCTGGCGCGCCTCCTCGTAGATCGCCGTGGTGATGTCGACGCATTCGCGCCAGGTGGACGCCGGATGGATGTTGACTTCGATCACCCCCGGATCCGGTGCGACCCGGATGACGTTGATGCGCTCGTCATGCGGCGGTGCATAGCCCTCGATATGGACGGCGAGGCCGAGCGCGGCGGCGGCGCGCTCGGTCGCGGCGATGAGATCCAGATATTCCTCGATGCTCGTCGTCGGCGGCATAAAAACGGAGAGTCGGCCATCCCGCGGCTCGACGGTGATGGCTGTGCGGACGTGGCCGTCGATTTCGTCGCGCGAAGGGGGGACCGGTGTCGGGGGCTCCTCGAAAGCCTGAAAGCGCGACTGCTGCGCGCGGCCCTTCGTTTCGGCGAAATCCGGCAGGTCGTCGCGCGGCACCGTCGGGTCGACGGGATTAATGTAGGGATAGGACGAAGGGGAAATATAGGGCAGGGAGCCAAGCGGCAGGCGATAGCCGACAGGGCTGTCGCCGGGCACGAGAAAGAGGCGGCCGCGCCGGGTCTTCCACTTCTCGCTCATCCATCGCCGGTCCGATGCACGCGCATTCCACGCCTGCACCGGCAGCACGTAGCCGGTCGGCGTCGTCAGGCCACGCTCGAAAACGCGGGCAAGGCGGCTTCGTTCCTCCGGATCCTTGAGCTTGGAGTTGGACGGATCGACATTGTCCGGGAGGTTTGCTTCCTTGATGATCCATTCGGCGGGATCCTCATAGGCCGGAACGACCATGTCCGCCGCAATGTCGAGTTCGCCGGCAACCGCGGCGAGCAGGCGCTCGGCGTCGCGCTCCGTCACTTCGTGGCGCCCGCGTTCCTCGGCGATGAGGTCGGGGCGCTGCCAGATCGGCAGGCCGTCCCGTCGCCAATAGACCGAGAAGGTCCAGCGCGGCAGGCTCTCGCCCGGATACCACTTGCCTTGTCCGTAATGCAGGAAGCCGCCGGGCGCGAAGCGCTCGCGCAGCCGGCGGATGAGGGCGTCGGCCTTTTCGCGTTTGGTCGGGCCGACGGCGGCGGTGTTCCACTCGTCGGACTCGAAATCGTCGATCGACACGAAGGTCGGCTCGCCGCCCATCGTCAGCCGCACGTCGTTCTCGGCCAGCACCCGGTCGACCTTGTCGCCAAGCGTGTTCAGGGCTTCCCAGCTCTCGTCGGAAAAAGGCTTGGTGATGCGCGGATGCTCGGCGACACGAGCGATCTTCATATCGAAGGCGAAATCCGATTTCGTCTCCGGATCGCCGAAGAAGCCGCCCGAGATCGGCGCGGCGTTGCGATAATGTGGCGTTGCCGCGAGCGGGATGTGGCTTTCGCCGGTCAACAGACCGGAGGTCGGGTCGAGCCCGATCCAGCCCGCGCCGGGAAGATACACCTCGGCCCAGGCGTGGAGGTCGGTGAAATCGTGATCGGTACCGGAGGGTCCGTCGAGGGCCTTCAGGTCGGGCGTCAACTGGATGAGATAGCCCGAGACGAAACGCGCCGCAAAACCGAGGTTGCGGAGAATCTGCACGAGCAGCCAGCTCGAATCGCGGCACGATCCCCTGGCGAGGCCGAGCGTCTCTTCCGGCGACTGTACACCCGGCTCCATGCGGATGACGTAGCCGATTTCCTTCTGCAGCCGCGCATTGAGGCCGACGACCATGTCGACGGTGCGCTGGCGCGAGCGGTCCACGCTCTCCATGAATGCCGAAAGCCTCGGCCCCATCGGCTCCGGCGTCATATAGATCTTCAGGTCCTCGCTTAGGTCTTCGGCGTAGCGGAAGGGCCAGTGCTCGGCCTCTTCCTCGACGAAGAAGTCGAACGGATTGTAGACGGTCATATCGGCGACGAGGTCGACTTCGATCTTCAGCTCCGTCACCGGATCGGGAAAGACGTAGCGGGCGAGATAGTTGCCGTACGGGTCCTGCTGCAGATTGACGAAGTGGTTCGCCGGCGAAACTTTCAGCGAGTGGCTGATGACCTTCGTTTTCGAGTGGGCCGCCGGCTTCAGCCTGATGATTTGCGGCGAAAGCCTTACCGGTCGGTCATAGGTATAGTGGGTCAGGTGGTAGATACTGGCCTTTATCGACATGCGGCTTTTTCCCCTCGATGGCAGGTCCTTCGCCCGCCATTCGAGAAGACTTTTGTGCAATGCAAAGAAGAAAGCAAGCCGAAACCGGGGCGGCTCCGGCTTGCCTCCCGTCTCGTCAAACCGGCGGCGGATTGATCCGGGCGAAGCCCTCCTGCCGGTAGTAGGGAAAGTAGGGATAGGGCGCCGTCGCCGCGCTTGCCGCATCGAGTCGCGCGATCTGATCGGCGGCGAGCGACCAGCCGACGGCGCCGAGATTCTGGCGCAACTGTTCCTCGTTGCGCGCGCCGATGATGACGCTCGATACGGTCGGGCGCTGAAGAAGCCAGTTGATGGCGATCTGCGGGATGGTCTTGCCGGTTTCCTTTGCGATAGCGGTGAGCACGTCGACGACATCGTAGAGCTTCTCCTCGTCGACCGGCGGCCCGAAGGCGGCAGTATCGTGCAGGCGGCTTCCCTCCGGCCAGGGCTCTCCACGGCGAATCCTGCCGGTCAGCCGCCCCCAGCCGAGCGGGCTCCAGACGAGCGCACCGACGCCTTGGTCCAGGCCGAGCGGCATCAGTTCCCATTCGTAGTCGCGGCCGACCAGCGAATAATAGACCTGGTGGGCGACATAGCGCGGATAGCCGTGGCGCTCGGCGATTGCGAGCGACTTCATCAATTGCCAGCCCGAGAAATTCGAGACGCCGACATAGCGAAGCTTGCCGGAGCGCACCAGCGTGTCGAGTGTCGACAACACCTCCTCGATCGGTGTCCCGACATCGAAGGCGTGCAACTGCAGGAGGTCGATATAGTCCGTTCCAAGCCGCTTCAGCGCGTTTTCCACGCCCTTGATCAGCCGCGAGCGTGAGGAGCCCGCCTCGTTCGGTCCCCCGCCCATGGGAAGCGATATCTTCGTCGACAGGATCACCTCGTCGCGCCGCCCCTCTATCGCTGCGCCCAACACCTCTTCGGATGCGCCGTCGGAATAGACGTCCGCCGTATCGAAGAGATTGACGCCCGCCTCCAGGCAGATGTCGACGAGGCGGCGGGCTTCGGCCGCATCCGTCTTACCCCAGGCGCTGAAGAGCGGGCCCTTGCCGCCGAAGGTGCCCGCGCCGAAGCTGAGCGCGGGGACCTTCAATCCGGATGAGCCAAGCCGTCGATATTCCATTTCGCAAACTCCATTCTTGCCGATGAAGTGGTTGACACAAGGATGGGGCCGGCTCTCTCTTGGATGTAGACCGCTGGCCGGAACATTATTTGTGAGTTGAATTCATATGTCGCGACCCTCCATCAATCGCTCGGGCGAAATGGAAGTCTTCGCTAAGGCGGTGGAGCTCGGCGGCTTTTCCGCCGCCGCCCGCCACTATCGGATGACACCGTCGGCCGTCAGCAAGCTTGTGCTGCGCCTGGAAGAGCGGCTGGGCGTGAGGCTCGTGAACCGGTCCACGCGTAAGTTGCAGCTTACGCCGGAAGGACACGCGTTCTATGAGCGCACCGTTCGCATCCTTGCCGATATCGACGAGGCGGAGCGCTCGGCATCGGCCGGCGAAAGCCCGACAGGCAGGGTGCGGCTGAATGTGAATGCGTCGTTCGGAACCCACATACTGATCCCGCTCGTGCCGGAATTCCAGAGGCGCTTTCCGGCTGTCACGCTCGATATCGTCATGACCGATGCGGTGGTCGACCTGATGGAGGCGCGCGCCGATGTGGCGATCCGGGCGGGGCCGCTCAAGAGCTCGACCTTGATCGCGCGCAAGCTCGGCGCGACGCGCATGATGGTCGTGGCGGCGCCATCCTACCTCGAGCGCTGCGGCACACCCTCCACGATCGAAGAGCTGAAGAGCCACGACCGGCTCGGCTTCTGCTATGCGCGCGCCGTCGACGGTTGGCCGCTGAGGACTGGGAGCGAAACGATTGTGCTGCCCGCTTCGGGCGCGGTGCAGGTGAGCGACGGCGAGGGGTTGCGCCATCTCGCCCTTACCGGTGCCGGCCTGGCGCGGCTTGCGGAATTCACCGTGCGCGGGGACGTTCGCGCCGGACGGCTCGTGCCCGTTCTGGAGGACCTCAATCCGGGAGACCTCGAAGAGATCCACGCCGTCTTTCTCGGCCAGGGCGGCGCGTTGCCCGCGCGCGTCAGGGCCGTTCTCGATTTCCTCGCCAGGTACGCTCGCGTCACGCCTGAGCCGGATATGAGAACGACGCAGGGCCAGGCCCCGGCACGAAGAGATCGAGCATAAACATGCGGTCGCCGGAACAGGACGAGGACGCATGTTTGCGCCCGTCCCGCTCCGGCGGATCAACGGCTTTCCACGGGGATCAGCGTTTCGGCGCGACCAGCGCGAAAAGCGCCCCTTGAGGATCGGTGAACTGCGCGATCCAGGCCCCGCCGGGCACTTCCATCGGTTCCATCATTGCTTGCGCGCCGCCGGACTTCGCGCGCTCGATCGCTGCGTCGAGCGCCTCGACATTGAAGTAGTAGAGCCAGTAGGGATTGGGAACCTCCTTCGGCTTGGTCATCATGCCGCCGATCGGCTGACCGTTGTGAGCGAAGATCTGATAGACGCCCATGTCGCCCATATCCATCGCCTGGTCCTTGGTCCAGCCGAACAGCTTCGAGTAGAAGCCGAAGGCGGTGTCGAGATCGCCCGCCATCAGTTCGTGCCAGCCCACATTGCCGGCGGCCATCTGCTCCATGGAAGGCGGCGGTTCGCCGGCACCCTTGAAGAGGGCAAAGGCCGCGCCGTGCGGATCCGTGACGATCGCGAAGCGGCCGATATTCGGTATGTCCTCCGGCGCGCGATGAACCGTTCCGCCCTCTGCACTGACCTTGGCGGCGGTGGCATCCACGTCGTCGACCGCCACATAGCCGAGCCATGCCGGCGGCACCTTCATCTCGAGCGCGCCATCGGGCATCGTCATCAATCCGCCCACCTGGTGCTCGCCGGCGTAAAACAGCGTGTAGTTCATGCCCGGCACGCCCGCGTCGCGGGCGCTCCAGCCGACGACATTCTTGTAGAATTCCTCGGCCGCCTTCGTGTCCGTCGCCATCAGTTCGTACCAGACGAATTTCCCATGCATTGTCGGTCCTCCGGTTTTTTGGCTTTGGCAGGCTGTTCCGGCGAGGCGACGACTCGCTCGTCCCGACCAAGATCGTCGCAGTCCCGGTTAGCGGCGGCGATAGTCCGCCTGCATTACTTCTTTCCAGTCGCCGCTTTCGGTCTGGACGCGGGCCGTCAGCGTACGGCGGTTCGCGTCGATGAAAGTTATCCTATCCTGATATCGGGCGGACCGGCCGGGATTTTCGAAGTCAGGCCCTTCACAATTGAGGGCGAGCGTCTTGCCGTCGTCCTCGATCACGCCGTCATAGACCCACATATGGGTCATCATGGAGCCGACCCACGTGCCGACGTAGCGCTTCGTTTCCGGGTTGAAACCGAGCGTCATCAAGGTCTGGCCGGGGGTGCCGTCCGGCATGGTCCCTTGCCCTTCGCAGACGACCCAGAGGCCCTGCATCGAGCGAACCTTCTCCACCCATGGCGGGCTGTTCTCGCCCGTCCCCGTCGAATCTTCGGACGTGACCGTCCATTCGCCGAGCAGCTGTTCCAGCCATCGGTGTTCTTCCTGCGGTTCTGCTTTCACTGCTATCCTCCCATGGTGAGACGCGGCCGACGCTTCCCCAGTTCGCCGCGCAAAGAGCGACAACGTTGGCAAACGCCGAAGGTTCCCTGAACAATCGCGCGATTGAACGTTTCCGTCACGCCCGCCGCCGTGGCGTTTCGTCGTACTCGTCGTGCCGACGGACGAAATCCATGACCTCGCCTTCGTTGCGGCCCTTAGGTGCGCGGTCGAGCAGCATGAAGGTGCCGACCAGCTCCTCCAGTCCGCGGGCATAGGTCGAATAGGTATGATAGACGGTGCCGTCCTCGTCCTTGTAGAAGGCGCTGAGCCCGGGCAGTTCCTCATAGGCGTCGCCGCCGTCGATTTCGGTGAAATTGTAGACGACCTTGCCGCCCGCGAGCTCGGCGGGCGTGAAGGACACGTGGAAATCGCTGTTGAAGCCATTGCCGAGAGCCGAGACCCAGGGGAAGTGCCAGCCCATGCGTTTACGATAGGCGTCGATCTTTTCCAGGGGCGCATTGGACGCGGCAATCAGGGTTACGTCATGATGGTTGAGGTGGGGAAGCGCGCCGGCGAAGTGATCGGCGACAAAGGAACAGCTCTTGCAGCCGGCTTCCCAGTTTGCACCGAGCATGAAATGATAGACGAGAAGCTGGCTGCGCCCGTCGAAGAGTTCGGCCAATGTCTTCGGCCCGGCTGCGGTGTCGAAGACGTAGGTCTTTTCCATCTTCACCCATGGCAGCGCCTGGCGCTCGGCGTTGATCTTGTCGCGCAGACGGGTGTGCTCCTTCTCCAGAGCGAGCAGCCTTTTGCGCGCCTCCAGCCATTCCCCCGGCGATACGACAGCGTGGTTCGGTGTCATGCCCGTTTCTCCTCCCTCGTGCACGATCCGAAGATCGGCAGACTTTACGGAATGAATTACGCAGCAATTCAAAGTACAGCGGTTTTGCGCCTCAAGAGATGCCTGGCGCTGCGATGTAGCGCTTGACTAATTATGTTGATATCAACATTACTGTTCTATGTCAAAGTCGCCGCCGATACCTTTTTCCACCACCATTTTTGTCAGGGATACCTGTCTGTGCCTGCATGTTCAGCGCGCCGCCCGGGCGCTCGCCCGTCAGTTCGACGACGCGCTGAGGCCGCTCGACATAACGAACGGCCAGTTCTCGCTGCTGATGTCGCTCAACCGACCGGAGGCGCCTAGCATGAGTGCGGTGGCATCACTGCTTGCCATGGACCGCACGACGCTGACGGCGGCGCTGAAGCCGCTTGAGCGCCGCGGTCTGGTCGAGGTTTTCGTCGACCCGAACGATCGACGTCTGAGGCGGCTGAGGCTGACGGCCGACGGCGGGCGGTTGCTCGCCGAAGCCCTTCCGATCTGGAAGGAAACGCATGCGGCGGTCGACGAGCGTCTCGGCGAGCACGGCGCGGACCGTTTGCGCGCCGATCTGCTGGCGCTGACCTAATGTGATCAACGCCTCATTCCACGCTCCTTAAGGATTGCAATGACATCGGCGATCAGCGTCGTCGCTTGCCGCACTCTTTCTTCTCCCGTTTCCGCGCCAAGCGCATCCGCCCAGACGGTCTGGCGGGCGGTGATTTCGTCGAGCACCGTCTTGCCCCGTTCCGTAAGCGTCATCAGCTTCGCACGCTGATGCGCGGGGTTGTCCCTGTAGGCGATCAATCCCTCGGCTTCGAGGAGATCCGCGATGCGTTGCACGCCCTGTCGGGCGAGCCCGAGTGTGCGGGCGGCATCGGCGACCGACATCGCATTGTGTCTTGCTGCCGCCAAGACTTGCCAGCGGGCACTGGTCTGGCCGGATGGTTGCGCCAGCCTATCTCCTTCGGAGGTCAAGTGGCCTGCCAAGCGAAGCACGGAAATGGCGAATTCGGCGAAAGCATCGCCGGAGGGTGTACGCGAGCGTCTATTCATATTGACAACATATTGTCATTATCCTAAATGACAATATGTTGTCATGTAGATTCAAAATTGGCAAGACGGCATTTCAACCGGGAGGAATGATGATGAAGACCACGTATAAAGGTAGCTGCCATTGTGGACGCATTCGCTACAAGGTAGACGTCGATCTCGAGGCGGGGACCAGCCGGTGCAATTGCTCCTACTGCTCGAAGCTGCGCTATTGGGGCGCGACCGTGAAGCCGGAGGATTTCCGGCTGATGTGCGAGGAGACCGGTATCGGGGACTATCAGTTCGCCACGATGAGCGGCCATCACCGGTTCTGCACGACGTGCGGCGTTGCGCCCTACGGCCACGGATATGTCGAGGAGATCGGGGGCGCCTTCGTTTCCATCAACGTCGCCTGCCTCGACGATGTCGAGCCGGCCGTGCTCGCTGCCTTGCCGATCCAGTATATGGACGGGCTGCACAACAACTGGTGGAATCCACCGGCCGAGACGCGCTACATGTGATTTCGACGCTCCACAGCAAAAGCTCCCGCTGCGAACGGGAGCCTTCTTAAGCGTGTAGCGCGCCGATTACCTGCCGCCGAGATCCCTGACGGCCCCACGGTCGGCCGAAGTCGCAAAGGCGGCATAGGCCTTGAGCGCGGTCGTTACTCGGCGCTTGCGGTGCTCGGCGGGCTTCCAGCCCTTGGCGTCCTGCTCCTGCCGGCGGGCGGCGAGTTCCGCCTCGTCGACCCTGAGACCGATGGTGCGGTTCGGGATATCGATGTCGATCATGTCGCCGTCGCGCACGAGCCCGATCGTGCCGCCGTTCGCTGCCTCCGGCGAGACGTGGCCGATCGATAGGCCGGAGGTGCCGCCGGAGAAGCGGCCGTCGGTGATCAGCGCGCAAGCCTTGCCGAGGCCTTTCGACTTCAGGTAGCTCGTCGGATAGAGCATTTCCTGCATGCCCGGCCCGCCCTTCGGCCCCTCGTAGCGGATGACGACGACGTCGCCGGCCTTGATCTCGTTGCCGAGGATCGCCTTGACGGCGGCGTCCTGGCTCTCGAACACTCGGGCGGGGCCGGAGAACTTCAAAATGCTCTCGTCGACACCGGCGGTCTTCACGATGCAGCCGTCGAGCGCGATGTTGCCCTTGAGCACGGCAAGGCCGCCGTCCTTCGAGAAGGGATGTTCGACCGAGCGGATGACGCCGTTTTCGCGGTCCATGTCGAGCTCGTCCCAGCGCGCGTCCTGGCTGAAGGCGACCTGCGTCGGGATGCCGCCCGGCGCCGCGCGGAAGAAGTTGCGCACCGTCTCGCTAGACGTGCGGGTGATGTCCCAGCGGTCGATGGCGTCGCCGATCGTTTCGCTGTGCACAGTGACGCAGTCGCGATTGATCAGGCCGCCTTTGTCGAGCTCGCCGAGGATCGACATGATGCCGCCCGCACGGTGAACGTCTTCCATATGCACGTCGGCCTTCGCCGGCGCCACCTTCGAAAGGCACGGCACCTTGCGCGACAGCCGGTCGATGTCGTCCATGGTGAAGTCCACTTCGCCCTCGTAGGCCGCGGCGAGGATGTGCAGCACCGTATTGGTCGAGCCGCCCATGGCGATGTCGAGCGCCATGGCGTTTTCGAAGGCCTGCTTGGATGCGATCGAGCGCGGCAGGACGCGTTCGTCCTCCTGCTCGTAGTAACGGCGCGCCAGATCGACAATGAGGTGACCGGCCTCGACGAAGAGACGCTTGCGGTCGGCGTGCGTTGCCAGCGTCGAGCCGTTGCCGGGCAAGGAGAGGCCGAGCGCCTCGGTCAGACAGTTCATCGAGTTCGCCGTGAACATGCCGGAACAGGAGCCGCAGGTCGGGCAGGCGGAGCGTTCGATGACCTTGACGTCCTCGTCGCTGACCTTGTCGTCGGCGGCGGCGACCATCGCGTCGACGAGATCGAGCGCGTGCGTCTTGCCGTGCAGTACGACCTTGCCCGCTTCCATCGGGCCACCGGAAACGAAGACGGCCGGGATGTTGAGGCGGAGCGCGGCCATCAGCATGCCGGGGGTGATCTTGTCGCAGTTGGAGATGCAGACCATGGCGTCGGCGCAATGGGCATTGACCATGTATTCGACGCTGTCGGCGATGATCTCGCGCGAGGGCAGCGAATAGAGCATGCCGTCATGACCCATGGCGATGCCGTCGTCGACGGCGATCGTGTTGAATTCCTTGGCGACACCGCCGGCCGCTTCGATTTCGCGGGCAACGAGCTGGCCGAGGTCTTTGAGGTGCACGTGGCCGGGCACGAACTGCGTGAAGGAGTTCACCACGGCGATAATCGGCTTGCCAAAGTCGCTGTCCTTCATGCCCGTCGCGCGCCAGAGGCCGCGGGCGCCGGCCATGTTGCGGCCGTGGGTGGTGGTACGAGAGCGATAGGCAGGCATGAACGTGTTCCTTCACGAACGAATGTCATCACGCGAATATGGCGATCCTTAAGCGCCAGCGCAGGGGGTAGTAGCGCAAAACTGCGCGCGCGTCATCTTTTGCGTCAGATTATTTCCGGTGCCGCTGTTCCGCGAACGCGCCCGCATCGCGGCAATGTTCCGGAGAGTGATGCGAGCGACGGCGGCAGGTGCTCCCATGCTTGCCAAGCCGGCGCAACAAGTCCATTGTTTTTTCTCGGCATTCACGCCTAGGGCCCTGGAAATCCGGAGCAAGCAGGCACGCTCGAGGTTCATCCGGGATGAACTGCCACGAATGCGGGTTTGAGATCGAAAGCGGTTTTGCATTCTGCCCGCGATGCGGTGCGAAACAGCCGGTGCCGTGCCCGGCCTGCGGCTATCCGTGTCCAGAGCACTTCGCCTTCTGTCCGCGGTGCGGCACCCAGGTGGGTTCCCCTTCCGTATCCAGATCGGCCGCGAAGTCTGCGTCGCAACAACCGCCGGCCAGGATCATTCCCGCCACGCCCCCCTTGCCGCCGGGGCCGGAGGCCGGCGCCGACCGCCGAACGGTCACAGTCGTCTTTGCCGATCTCTGCGGGTTTACGAGCCTCAGCGAGCAGGTCGATCCGGAGGTGCTTCAGGCGCTGCAGAACGAGCTCTTCGAGGAACTGACGCGTTCCGTGGAAGCCTTCGGCGGATTTGTCGACAAGTTCATCGGCGATGCTCTGCTCGCCCTCTTCGGCGCACCCGTGGCGCATGAGGACGATGCGGAAAGGGCGCTTCGCGCCGCGCTGGAGATGGTGACCAGGGCAGGGCGGGTCGGCGAACACTGGCGAAAGCGCATCGGCCTGCCGCTGAGCCTCCACATCGGCGTCAATACGGGAACGGTCGTTGCCGGTGCCGTCGGCGCCGGCGACACCAAGTCCTATTCGGTAACGGGCGACACGGTGAACACGGCGCAGCGGCTGCAGACCATGGCCGGTCCGGACGAGATCCTTGTCGGTCCGGTGACGCACAAGCTCACACGGCATGCTTTCGCCTACGAGACGCTCGGCGCCGTTGCGCTCCGCGGCAAGGCCGGCAGCTTGCAGGTGCATCGTGTGACCGGGGCGCTCGAAACGCCGCGCCCGGCAAGAGGACTCGACGCGCTCGGCCTCAGCGCGCCGCTGATCGGCCGCGACACTGAACTCGCCCGCTTGCGGGACTGCCTGACGCTTGCCTGCAGCGGGGCTGCGCAAATGGTCAGGCTCGTAGGCGAGGCCGGCATCGGCAAGTCACGCCTCGTCGGCGAGTTCCTGGCCGGCCTCGGCGAGGATCAGTGTTTCGCCCCTGTCGTCGTCAGGCGGGCGGCCTGTTCTCCCCTCGGAGAGCCGTCCTACGGGACACTCGCCACGGTGCTGCGCAGTGCCTATGGCATAGCGATCGGCGACTCTGCGGAGAAGACGCGGGAGCAGCTCGAGGCAGGCCTCGCGGAGATCGGCTTTGCCGCCGCCGAGGTCGAGGACGCGATGCCGCTCCTGTTTCATATCCTCGGCATGGGGGAGCGCGACGGAATCTTGCAGCATGTTCCTCCCGAGCAGCTCCGACGCCAGCTCTTCTCGCTCATTCGCACCCTGTTCGAGCGGCGGCTTGAACGAGCACCGCTATTGCTCCTCATCGAGGACCTGCATTGGGCGGATTCAGCCTCGCTGGAGGCGCTGCGCTTCGTGCTTGACCGGCTGGAACGCAAGCCCTTCATGCTCATCGCCACGCAGCGACCGGATGCCGGGCCGGAGCGGCTGGCGCCGGGCCGCACGAGCGTCACTGCCTTGCGGCTCGCGCCGCTCTCGCCAGCCACCGGCGAGCGCCTCCTGTCAGCTTACTTTGGGGAGGAGGGGCTTCCCAAGCAGCTCAGAAAGCGGATTTTGGCGCGTGCCGGCGGCAATCCGCTTTTCATCGAGGAGATTCTCCGCGGCCTCATCGATCTCGAAATGCTGCAGCGCGAGGGGCCGCATTGGCAGGTGGCCGAGGGTGAGGCGAGCGTCGACATTCCTGTCGGCATCGAGGCGGTGGTGCTCGCGCGTATCGATCGGCTGCCGCAGGAGGTGCGGCGCCTCGTCCATTGCGCCGCAGTGATCGGTCCGCGCTTCGATGCGGGACTGCTCGCTGCCATTTCCGCCGATCCGGCAGGAGTGGACGCGGGCCTAGAACGGCTATGCGATGCGGAAATCATAGAAGAGACGGCCGGAGAAGCTTCGCGAACATCGCAGGCCTACCGTTTCGTGCAGTCGCTCCTGCACGAAGTCGTCTACAACAACCTGCTCGTGAAACGGCGAACGGAAATCCACGCAGCGATCGCCAACGCGCTGGAGCGGCGCTATGGCGAGAACCCGGAACGGCTCGAGGAATTGGCGCTGCTGGGCCATCATTTCAGTCAGTCGGCGGACCGCGCCCGTGGCGCGCGTTATCTGATGGCGGCTGGGGACCGCGCGCGTCAGCTCTACGCCAACGAGGACGCGATCCGCTACTACCGGCAGGCCATGGCGGCCCTTGCCGCGCTCGGCGACGAGACGGCGGAATGGTACGTGGCGCGTGAGCGCATCGCCGACCTGCTGGTGCCGAGCGGTCATCGGGCCCAGGCCGAAGAGCATTATCGCGCGCTTCTCGCAAGCGAGCGCATCGCGGCGGATCCCGTCGCTTCCGCCCGAATCCTGCGCAAGCTCGGCCATCTCCTCTGGGAGGCCGGAAATCGCGGCGAGGCACAGGCGAACTTCGTCGAGGCCGGCGCCCGGCTCGAAAGGGCGGATGCGCCTGTCGAGAGCGCCTCGCTGCTGCAGGAGCGGGGGCATCTCGCCTTCCGCATGGGCGATTATCTCGCTGCCTCCGAATGGGCCGATGAGGCGCTGCGCCGGGTCAAGGGGCTTGATCCCGGTGCGGGTGAGGAGATGCGGCGCGAGGCGGCGCTGGTCACCGCCGAGGCGCTGAACACAAAAGGGGTGGCGCTCGCCCGGCGCGGCGACACGCGCGCGGCAATCGACGCGGTCGAAGAGAGTGTTGCCGTCGCGGAGGGGGCCGCCCTCATGCATGCGGCCTGCCGGGGATATACGAACCTTGGAGTGCTCTACACGATCGTCGACCCGAAGCTCGCCATCGATGTCTGCCGACGCGGTCTCGACATGGCCCGCCGCATCGGAGACCTCGGCTTTCAGGCGCGGCTGCTCGCGAACCTGGCGGTTGCCTATTGCACCTTCACTCATCGTTGCAGCGGCGACGGCGTCCCGGCGGCGCAGAAGGCGGTCGAGCTCGACCGGATGTTAGACCAGCGGGATCATCTACCCGTGTCCCTGCTTGTGCTCGGCCAGATCTATCAATGCCACGACCGGCCTCACGAAGCCCGCCGACTCTATTGCGAGGCGCTCGAGCTTGCCGGCGAGACAGGCGAAGCGCAGGTACTGTTTCCATGCTATGATGGTCTGGCGACGCTTTGTCTCGATAAAGGCGAACTTGCCGAGGCCGAGCGCTATTTCGGTCTGGCCCGCGACGTTTGCGACCGTCATGAGCTCGACCCCGAAGCCTTGGTGATATTGCCGTTCCTCGATTGAGGTTTTTTCGTCAGATTGAGCCGCGGGAGTGAAGCAGCGCCTCTCCTAATTTAGCTGAGGCGGACCCCACAACGCGTAACGGGAGGAAACAGCCATGGAAGAATATCGCAGTTCCGGGCCGTTGCAGCCGGGCGATCGGGCGCCCAACGTGGTGCTCGATGCGATCACCCATGAGGGCAAGATCGCGATTGATGATTTTCGCGGGCGGAAGCCCGTCTTGGTGGGCCTGTTCAGGGGCCTGCAATGTCCATTTTGCCGCCGCCAGATCGCAACGATGGCACAGCTCAAGGCCGCACTGAACGAAAAGGGTGTCGAAAGCCTGACCGTCGTGAATACGCCGATCGAGCGGGCGCGGCTCTATTTCCGCTACCATCCCCTGCCGAACCTTCTTGCCGCCGCCGATCCCGAACGGGTTTCGCACCGGGCCTTCGGTCTTCCCAACCCGGAGTTCACCGAGGACGAGGACGACTGGCCTCATAAGATCAGCATGCAGACCATAATGTCCATGCGCGTCGAGCTGCCCGACGAGCTGCCGGAACCGATGAACCCCATGGCGGCATCCGAATATCTCCAACAGGCGGACGGCTATGAGATGACGGAGGACGACAACCGCATGGCCGCAACGGCTATGGCACAGCTCGTCGGCGAGTTCCTCATCGACCGCGACGGCGTCGTGCGCTGGAGTTTCACCGAGGCGGCCGGAGGCGGAAGCAACATGTTCCGCGCTCCGACGCCGGAAGAGGTGATGTCGGCGGCCTCGCAGGTCGTGCATTGAGATGCGACATCCCTGGGCGGCATAGCAGACGCTCCTGTCGCCCCCGCGGCCCGGCGCAACAAAAAAGGCCGGGTTGAACCCGACCTTCATCACCTGTAGCCACTGCCAGTACATCCGTGGTCAATGGCGAGGTGGGTATTTCCTAACCGCATACCATGACGATCGCGTGACAATGTCTCGAAAAAGAGCCGGACAGGTTCAATCGATTCGACGGGGGAAATACATAGACTCGACTCGATCCAGAGGTCGAAATCATCAACGTTGTGGAGAGATCGGAATGGTGGGCGTGACAAGGATCGAACTTGTGACCCCTACGATGTCAACGTAGTGCTCTCCCGCTGAGCTACACGCCCATCCGATGCGGCGCATAGACCACAAAACCGGCGTCCGCGTCAATAGGCTTTTCGAAGGTTTTTTGACAGAAATTTCTCGGGGCGCCTGCGGCGGGATTTCCGGTGCGGCGCTCGCACCTCAGCGCCGGTTTTCTGTCCGGTTTGATCGGCTAAGCCCTTGAAATAGCAAAAGGCCGCTGCTCGACCATGTTGATAGGCGGCGGCCTCGAAGCGGTTTCTTGCGTATCAGTCGGCCGGCAAAGCGGGCGGGCAATTCTGCCCTTTCTCAGGCCGCCAGCATCTTGTTGACCTCGTTGACGAGGTCGCGCAGGTGGAAGGGCTTGGAGAGCACCTTTGCATCCTTCGGCGCCTTGGAATCGGGGTTGAGCGCCACGGCGGCGAAGCCGGTGATGAACATCACCTTCAGGTCGGGGTCGAGTTCGGTCGCCCGGCGGGCGAGTTCGATGCCGTCCATCTCGGGCATGACGATGTCGGTGAGGAGAAGCGAAAAGGGTTCTTCACGAAGCCGGTCATACGCGCTGGCGCCGTTGTCATAGGAAAGGACCTTGTAGCCAGCCTTTTCCAGCGCCTTCACGAGGAAGCGGCGCATGTCGTTATCGTCTTCGGCAAGGAGGATTTTCGCAGTCATGTATTCGGCCGTGGCTACTTCTTTTCGATGCTTGTGGATAGCGGCAGCTTAGCCAACCGCAACATGGTAAATATCTGGTGAACAGGGGCGATCAAGTCCCCGAAACCAGCGGGAGGCCACTATGGACACAGAGGCGGCCAGCTGGCAACATGATCCGAACAGCAAGATCCCGACATGGTAAAAAGGGTTCCGATGGGGGAAGCGGTCGAGTTCGCGTTTTTCGAGGTTCTGGATCCCGCGAATCAGCGGATTCCTTTCGTGTTCAACTCCCCGCACAGCGGTCGCCATTATCCCCAGTCCTTTCTCGATCAATCGCGCCTCGATCCGCATTCGATCCGCCGTTCGGAAGATCACTTCGTCGATGAACTGTTCCGCAGCGCCACCTTTCTGGGGGCGCCCTTGCTCCGGGCCCATTTTCCGCGTGCCTTCCTCGACGTTAACCGTGAACCCTACGAGCTCGACCCGCGCATGTTCGAGGGCGCGCTGCCGGCGCATGCCAACATCAGCTCGATGCGCGTTGCCGGCGGCCTTGGCACCGTGCCCCGTCTTGTTGCCGAAAATATGGAAATCTATCGCAGCCGCTTCCCGGTCGAGGAGGCCCTCGCGCGGATCGAGACGATCTACAAGCCTTATCACGCCACACTCCGGAAGCTGATCGCCCGCACCCATGTGCGGTTCGGGATGTCGATCCTCATCGACTGCCATTCGATGCCCGGCAATGTCCATCTTCCCGGAAGCGGCCAGCGCCCCGATTTCATCATCGGCGACCGTTATGGAACGAGCGCGGCGGCGGAACTGTCGCGCGCCGCCGTGGATCTGCTGGAAGGGCTCGGCTATGCGGTCGCCCGCAACAAGCCCTATGCCGGCGGCTTCATCACCGAACACTACGGCCGGCCGACTCGCGGGCTGCATGCGCTTCAGATCGAAATCAACCGTAGTCTCTATGTCGACGAAACGACCCTCGCCAAAAAGCCCGGATTTGCCGCCTTGGAGGCCGACCTCGCAACATTCATCGCCGCACTCGCGCGCCACGTCGAAGATTATGGCGCCTACCTGCCGCTGGCGGCGGAATAGCCGGCTACTGCCCAAAACGGCTCACATGCAAGAACCGGAACCGGTTTCAGGACCAAGTTCTGCGGCAAATTTAAAACGTTGAGCGGGGTGGTGCCAGCGGCTTGAGGGGTAAAAAGAACCGCGCCAGCGGCGCGGTCAAGTCTAGGGAGGAAACACCCAAGGAGGGTATTTGCAGCCACGAGTGACTGCAGGAGAACACTAATATTGCGCTGCACAATTGTCAAGTTTTAGGGGTACAGACTTTTGTATGATCGGCGTTTATTCGTCTGCTGGTTGTACAGCCGCAAATGATCGCCGCAGTGCCGGCCGGAGCGGACGTTGCCTTTCGGCGAATTTCGTCTATTCAGGATGACACTTCCCCTTTGCTCCTCCGAGAAAGTGCCATGCTACCGGATCGCTCCTTCTTCGACCGTCTCGCCGACGCCGCCAGGGCGCAAACCATGCCGCTTTTCCGGACGGGCGCCTGCGTGACGAACAAGCTGGAAGGCGGCTTCGATCCGGTGACCGAGGCCGACCAGTCGGCCGAAGCGGCGATCCGGGCGCTGATCGAACGCACCTTTCCCGGCCACGGCATTCTTGGCGAGGAGTATGGGAATGTCGGCCTCGATCGTGAACATGTCTGGGTCATCGACCCGATCGACGGCACGCGCGCCTTCATTTCCGGCCTGCCGGTGTGGGGCACCTTGATCGGTCTCTATCGTAACGGCAAGGCGATCATGGGGTTGATGGACCAGCCCTTCACAGGCGAGCGCTATTTCGCCGACGGGGAGAAGTCGGTCTATCGCGGCCCCGATGGCGAGAAGGTGCTTTCGACGCGGAACTGCGGCGGGCTTTCGGACGCCGTGCTCTTCACCACTTCGCCGCATCTTTACACGGGCGAGCTCAAGGAGCGCTTCGAGGCGCTGCAGGAGAAGGTCAGGCTCTTCCGCTACGGCTGCGATTGCTATGCCTTTGCGCTTCTTGCAGCGGGCCACGTCGATCTCGTCGTCGAGTGCGGCCTCAAGCCCTATGACGTCGGCGGACTCATTCCGCTGATCGAACAGGCGGGCGGCGTGATCACCAACTGGCAAGGCGGGTCGGCGGAAATGGGCGGCGAAATCGTCGCCGCCGGCAGCCGCGAACTCCACGCTCAGGCGCTGGAAACGCTGAACGGAAGACGCGTCTAGTTTTTTAAGTCTCTTCCAGGTGACGAAGCACGGGACCGTCGTCGTCGGGATCGGCGCCCGGCAGGAAAGCGAGAATCGCCGCCATTGCTTGGGCGCGATAACGGTCGGCCTCATGGAGGAGTTCGTGGCGCCCGCCGTCGATCGGGATCAGGTGGCCGGCCCGGAAGTTGCTGGCCAGGTATTCGATGGCAAGATAGGGCACGAGCCGGTCGGCCGTCGGCGCGAGAATAACGGTTGGAACCGTGATCCTCGTCAGGTGCTCTCGCTCCATGACGTGCCGGATCGTCCGGAAGGCCTCGCTCAACCAGCGGGCTGTCGGGGGGCCAACCCTGAGGCGCGGGCAGGCGTCGATCAGCGCCAGATTGCGCGCGTAGCGGCGGCTGTCCGTCGTTAGCACGTTGTTCTCAAAGGGAAGATGCTTGCCCCTGTCGGCGCGCAAGGGCAGGCTTCCAAAGCCGAAGCGGCGCATGGATGTCGCAATCGTCACGGCGCCGCGCTCGCCGACAACTTGGCCGCTCAACCCCACGAAGGGAGCGAGCAGCACCATGCGCTCGATGCGGCTTGCGAGGAAAGGCGCAAGCGACAGGGCGACAAGGGCGCCCATGGAATGGGCGACGATCGAGAAGGGCAGGCGCGTGTCGGGCAGGACGATCTCGTGAAGGAAAGCGGTGAGATCGCGCTCATAATCGTCGAAACGCTCCACATGGCCGCGGCCCGACTGCGGCAGCAGCCTTTCGGAACCGCCTTGTCCGCGCCAGTCGAAAGTGGCGACCCAGAAGCCCGCCTCCATCAGTTCGCCGATCGTCTCGAAGTATTTCTCGATCGATTCGTTGCGGCCCTGCAGCAGGACGATCGTGCCGCGAATGTTGGCCGCCTTCGACTTGAACACCGCGTAGCGGATCTTGCGGTGGCCGGCGCCATCGAAATAGCCCGCCACGGGATTGCCCGGCATCGGGTTGTCGGGCGTGGAATAAAGGATCGTCGTCATGGAGGCGGTGGCCGGATCGGAAGCGTTGATCGACTGCGATAGAACTGGAGCGGGATGTGGGGCGGAAAATCGCTCCCTTTTCCTCACTCTCTAGCGATAGGCGGCGGCCTTTCGTCCGTCAAAGAAAAAAGCCGGAAACGGTGGATGAAATCCGGACGATCACCGTTTCCGGCCGCTGAAGGAGAAGGGACATGTCACTTCAGCCCTGGGCCATTCCGCCCAGTATCTCTCTTTTAACACTCGGCGGCTGAACCGCGGCCGAACCGGCCGTTCATATGCGGTTCACGAATCGCCCGAAAAGTTCCTCCAAGGGGTCCTCTTGAACTCATGCGCGTGCGATCCCATGTCTTGGTCGCGGACGCCGATGACGGGTCCGTTCACCGGTCGCGCCACAGCCGGGATGGGGTGGCAGGCCAGATCGCAAACCGTTGCTCTTAAGGAGGACGACACCATGCGTCACTTTGATTTTTCTCCCCTCTACCGCTCCACGGTCGGCTTCGATCGCCTGTTCACCATGCTTGACAGCCTTGGCCAGCCCGAAGCGCAGACCTATCCGCCCTACAACATCGAGCGCACCGGCGAGAACGCCTACCGCATCACCATGGCGGTTGCCGGCTTCGATGAAAGCGAGCTTTCTGTCGAAGCGCGCGAAAACACGCTGACGATCAAGGGCGAGAAGGGCGAAGAAAAGGGTGAGGAAACCCAGTTTCTCCACCGCGGCATCGCCAAGCGCGCCTTCGAGCGTCGCTTCCAGCTTGCCGACCATGTCGAGATCAAAGCCGCTTCGCTGAAGAACGGCCTGCTCCATGTCGATCTCGTTCGCGAGATCCCGGAAGCAGCCAAGCCGCGCCGCATTGAAATCTCCTCGGTTGCCTCGCAGCCGAAGCAGATCGAGGCGCAGAGCGCTTAAGCCCCGCACGAAGTTCGAGACCACGAAGCTCGAGACGAATGGCGGCGCCCTCAGGGGCGCCGTTTTTTGTTGCGGCTTTGTTTCCCCCAATCCGCTCCAGCTCTCAACAGCCGGCGACGAAGCGGTCGACGTCTTCGGCTCGCGTGGCAAAGCTCGTCACAAGGCGGTAGAGGGCTTCGTCCTCGGCGAGGCTGCCCTTGAGATCGTGCGGCACCGGCCAGTCGTAGAAAAGCGCGCCTCGTTCCTGCAATCGTGCGGCGACCGCCCGTTTCAGCACCACGAAGACCTCGTTGGCATCGGGCGCCCAGGCGAGCCGGCTCTCCGCCGAAGCCGTGACGCCGTCGGCGAGGCGCTGCGCCATGGCATTCGCGTGATGGGCGAGATCGAGCCAGAGGTCGCCGTCGAGATAGGCGTCGAACTGGGCGGCGATGAAGCGCGATTTGGAAAAGAGCTGCGCCGAACGCTTGCGCAGGAAATGCATCTCGTTCGCCCTGGAGAGATCGAACAGGATCAATGCCTCGGCGCACCAGCAGCCGTTTTTCGTTCCGCCGAAGGACAGAAGGTCGACGCCGCGTTTCCAGGTCATTTCGGCCGGCGTCGCGCCAAGGCTGACGAGCGCATTGGCGAAGCGGGCGCCGTCCATATGCAGCGGCAGTTGATGCGATTTGGTGATAGAGGCGATCGCTTCGATCTCTTCGAGCGAATAGACGGTGCCGCTCTCCGTCGCCTGGGTCAGTGTGACCGCCATCGGCTGGCCGCCATGGACGTTTTCCAGCGGGAACTGGCGGATCTCCGCGTCGAGCTTCGCCGCCTCCATCTTGCCTCGGGCACCGTCCACAGGGTTGAGCCTTGCACCGTGGGAGAAGAAGGCCGGCGCGCCGCATTCGTCGACGTTCACATGCGCCTCGCGATGGCAGAAGACGACGCCGCCCGCCCGGTTGGCGCTTGCGAGCGCAAGCGAGTTGGCGGCCGTGCCGGTGGCGACGAAGAAGAGGGCGACGTTCTTCTCGAATATCTCCGAAAACCTCTTCTCCACCTTCCGATCGAGCTCGCTCGTCCCGTAAGCGGAAGCATAGCCCCCCGCATGCATCACCAGGCTTTCGGCAATCGCCGGATGGGCGCCGGCCCAATTGTCGGAGGAAAAGATCATCTTGACGTCACCCTGTTTCCACAATCCGCGCCCGATCAGACGCCCCTCGACGAGACCATAGCCAAGATCGAGCGCCAGGCAATCTGTCTCGTCCGGCGGGGAGCCAAAGCGAGACCAGTTTGAAACCAAAGCGAAGAAAGCGGTGGCGGCTCGTAATAAAATTTCAAAAGTGCGAAATTTCCGGCAATGTTCTGCAAAATCTCTGCCATTATTTGCGGCGGCGCCCTTGCGAAGGGGGGCGCTTTCTGGCATAGAGCGCATGAAATAGGACAGGTTTGCTGTCCTATTTCGGTCTAGGGACCGGAGCAATCGCCGGAAGGCTCGCGAAAAGCGGCTGCCGGCGTGGAGAGCGAGGGGGTTTCGCCGGATTTCATTCGGCCGTTATCACCTGCCATCAGGATGGTCGCGGACATTCGTGCCTGATGAAGCCGCGCTTCATTTGCGACCTGATCAGGATCATGCGACGATAGTGCCCCAGCTTGCCGCAGTGCGAAATGCGCGACGCGGCGATAGGCGTGCGGGCCGCGGTATGCCCGGAATCCCCGGGTGCAACAGGAGGGAATAGGATGACGGATCATTCGCCATCACAACGGTTTGGGCTCAACCTCGCGCAAGATGCTGCGACGGCTGTGAAAACGCCCGCGTTCCCGTCTGGACTGCCGCGAAAACAGGGCCTTTACGATCCGCGAAACGAGCATGATGCCTGCGGTGTCGGCTTCGTCGCGCATCTGAAGGGCGAGAAGTCGCATCAGATCGTGCGCGACGGCCTATTCATGCTCGAGAACCTGACGCATCGCGGTGCGGTCGGTGCCGACCCGCTGATGGGCGACGGCGCCGGTATCCTCGTGCAGATTCCCGACCGCTTCTTCCGCGAGGAGATGGCGAACCAGGGCGTGACGCTGCCGAAGGCCGGTGAATACGCCGTCGGCTATCTCTTCATGCCGCGCGACGAGAAGCTGATCGCCCATTTCAAGGACGTGATCAGCGAGGTCGTGGCCGAGGAGGGCCAGCATCTGCTCGGCTTCCGGGACGTGCCGGTCGACAATTCGTCGCTCTCGAAGGCACCGGATATCGCGGCCACCGAACCGCATCACGTACAGGTCTTCATCGGTGCCGGCCGCGACGCCGCCACGAACGAGGAGTTCGAGCGCCGGCTGTTTACGCTGCGCAAGGTGATCTCCAACCGAATCTATGCGGAAGCTGATGGCGGCGATCTCGGCTTCTATATCGTGTCGCTGTCGACCACGACCATCGTCTACAAGGGGATGTTCCTCGCCTATCAGGTGGGCGCCTATTACAAGGACCTTGCCGACGAGCGCTTCCAGTCGGCGGTGGCGCTGGTGCACCAGCGCTTCTCGACCAACACCTTCCCGTCCTGGAAGCTCGCGCACCCCTATCGCATGGTCGCCCACAACGGCGAGATCAACACGTTGCGCGGCAACGTCAACTGGATGGCGGCTCGGCAGGCCTCCGTTTCCTCGCCGCTCTTCGGCGACGACATCTCCAAGCTCTGGCCGATCTCCTACGAGGGCCAGTCGGACACGGCATGCTTCGACAATGCGCTCGAATTCCTGGTCCGGGGTGGCTATTCGCTCTCCCACGCCGTGATGATGCTGATCCCGGAAGCCTGGGCCGGCAACCAGCTCATGTCGCCGGAGCGTAAGGCGTTCTATGAGTACCATGCTGCGCTGATGGAGCCGTGGGACGGGCCGGCTGCGGTCGCCTTCACCGACGGGCGCCAGATCGGCGCCACGCTCGACCGCAACGGCCTGCGTCCGGCGCGCTACATCGTCACCAGCGACGACCGCGTCATCATGGCGTCTGAAGCCGGTGTGCTGCCGGTCACCGAAGACAAGATCGTCAAGAAGTGGCGGCTTCAGCCGGGCAAGATGCTGCTCATCGACATGGAAGAGGGCCGCATCATCTCCGACGAGGAGGTGAAGTCGTCGCTCGCCAGCAAGCATCCCTACCGACGGTGGCTCGATGACACCCAGCTCATCCTCGAAGAGCTGAAGCCGGTGGAGCCGCGGGCACTCAGGCGCGACGTGTCGCTGATCGACCGCCAGCAAGCCTTCGGCTACACGCAGGAGGACACCAAGCTCCTGATGTCGCCGATGGCGACGACCGGCCAGGAGGCGATCGGCTCCATGGGCACCGATACGCCGATCTCGGCGATGTCGGACAAGCCGAAGCTGCTTTACACCTATTTCAAGCAGAACTTCGCGCAGGTCACCAACCCGCCGATCGACCCGATCCGCGAGGAACTGGTGATGAGCCTCGTCTCGTTCATCGGTCCGCGCCCGAACATCCTCGACCACGAGGGCATGGCGCATGCGAAGCGGCTGGAAGTCCGCCAGCCGATCCTGACCAATGGCGATCTCGAGAAGATCCGTTCGATCGGCCATACGGAGGACCGCTTCGACACGAAGACACTCGATTTCACCTATGACATCTCGCGCGGCGCCGAAGGCATGCCGGAAATGCTCGACCGCCTGTGCGAACGCGCGGAAGCGGCCGTCAAGGGCGGCTACAACATCATCGTGCTTTCCGACCGGCAGATCGGCCCGGACCGGGTGGCGATCCCGGCGCTGCTGGCAACTGCCGCCGTTCACCATCACCTGATCCGCAAGGGGCTTCGCACGTCCGTAGGCCTCGTGGTGGAATCGGGCGAACCGCGCGAGGTGCATCATTTCTGCCTGCTCGCCGGCTACGGCGCGGAAGCGATCAACCCCTATCTCGCCTTCGACACTCTCGTCGACATGCACAAACGCGGCGAATTCCCGAAGGAGGTCGACGAGAAGGAGGTCGTCTACCGCTATATCAAGGCGGTCGGAAAGGGCATTCTCAAGGTCATGTCCAAGATGGGCATCTCGACCTACCAGTCCTATTGCGGCGCGCAGATCTTCGATGCCGTCGGCCTTTCATCGAAGCTGGTCGATAAGTATTTCTTCGGCACGGCGACCACGATCGAAGGCATCGGGCTTGAGGAGATCGCCGCCGAGACCGTCGCTCGCCATAAGGCCGCCTTCGGTGCCGATCCGGTACTCGCCAACACGCTCGACATCGGCGGCGAATATGCCTTCCGCATGCGCGGCGAAAGCCACGCCTGGACCCCGGATGCGATCGCCTCGCTTCAGCATGCGGTTCGCGGCAATGCGGAGGACCGCTATCGCGAATTCGCGGCGATGATGAACGAGCAGGCGAGCCGCATGAACACGATCCGTGGCCTCTTCACCATCAGAGGCGCCGAGGAAATCGGCCGCAAGCCGATCCCGGTCGAAGAGGTCGAGCCGGCTTCCGAGATCGTCAAGCGCTTCTCGACCGGTGCGATGTCCTTCGGCTCGATCAGCCGCGAAGCGCACACGACGCTGGCGATCGCCATGAACCGGATCGGCGGCAAGTCGAACACCGGTGAAGGCGGCGAAGAAAGCGACCGCTACATGCCGCTGCCGGACGGCTCGATGAATCCGGAGCGCTCGGCGATCAAGCAGATCGCCTCAGGCCGCTTCGGCGTCACTACGGAATATCTGGTCAATGCCGACGTGCTGCAGATCAAGGTGGCGCAGGGTGCGAAGCCCGGCGAAGGCGGCCAGCTTCCCGGTCACAAGGTGGATGCGACCGTCGCCAAGACCCGGCATTCGACGCCGGGCGTCGGCCTCATCTCGCCGCCGCCGCACCACGACATCTACTCGATCGAGGATCTGGCACAGCTCATCTACGATCTGAAGAACGTCAATCCGGACGCGGATGTCTCGGTGAAGCTGGTGTCCGAAGTGGGTGTCGGCACGGTGGCGGCCGGCGTCGCCAAGGCGCGCGCCGACCACATCACCATTGCCGGCTTCGACGGCGGTACCGGCGCGTCGCCGCTCACCTCGCTGAAGCATGCGGGCAGTCCGTGGGAGATCGGCCTTGCCGAAACCCAGCAGACTCTCGTCTTGAACGGCCTGCGCTCTCGCGTTGCGCTCCAGGTGGATGGTGGTCTGAAGACCGGCCGCGACGTCGTCATCGGCGCGCTGCTCGGCGCGGACGAATTCGGCTTCGCCACCGCGCCGCTGATTGCGGCCGGCTGCATCATGATGCGCAAGTGCCATCTGAACACCTGTCCGGTCGGCGTCGCCACCCAGGATCCGGTCTTGCGGAAGCGCTTCAAGGGTACGCCGGAACACGTCATCAACTACTTCTTCTTCGTTGCCGAGGAGGTGCGCGAAATTCTCGCATCGCTCGGCGTGAAGAAGCTCGACGACATCATCGGCGCCTCCGAACTGCTCGACCGCGACCGGATGATCGAGCACTGGAAGGCCAAGGGTCTCGACTTCTCGAAGATCTTCCACAAGGTGGAGGCTCCGAAGGAAGAAACCTATTGGACGACCCGGCAGAACCATCCGATCGAGGACATTCTCGACCGCAAGCTGATCGAGAAGGCGAAGCTGGCGCTCGAAACCAAGGTGCCGGTCGCCTTCGAGGCCGAGATCAAGAACGTCGACCGCTCCGCCGGGGCGATGCTCTCGGGCGCGCTTGCGAAGCGCTGGGGCCATAAGGGGCTCAAGGACGACACGATCCACGTCACGCTCAAGGGCACGGCGGGCCAGTCCTTCGGCGCCTTCCTTGCACGCGGCATCACCTTCGACCTGATCGGCGACGGGAACGACTATGTCGGCAAGGGCCTTTCGGGCGGACGCATCATCGTCCGGCCGCCGGAGAACGCGAGGATCGTGCCGCACCAGTCGATCATTGTCGGCAACACCGTGCTCTATGGGGCGATCTCGGGCGAGTGCTACTTCAATGGCGTCGCCGGCGAACGCTTCGCCGTACGCAACTCCGGTGCAATTGCGGTCGTCGAAGGCGTCGGCGATCACGGCTGCGAATACATGACCGGCGGTGTCGTCGTCGTGATCGGCGGCACAGGCCGCAACTTCGCGGCCGGCATGTCCGGCGGTGTTGCCTATGTGCTCGACGAGGAGGGCGATTTCGCCCGCCGCTGCAACATGGCCATGGTCGAACTGCAGCCGGTGCCGGAGGAAGACGATATGCTGGAGAAGCTGCACCATCACGGCGGCGACCTCATGCACAAGGGCCGGGTGGACGTCTCGGGCGATATGACCCGTCATGACGAGGAGCGGCTCTATCAGCTCATCTCGAACCACGTGCACTATACGGGTTCGGCGCGCGCCAAGGAGATCCTCGAGCACTGGACGGATTACCGGCCCAAATTCCGCAAGGTCATGCCGGTCGAATACCGCCGCGCGCTCGAAGACATGGAGCGCATGAAGATGGCGGAAGCGGCCGAGTAACCGGCCCTCGTGACAGCGGCCCCCGATCCGGTCTCCGGTGGCGGGGGCGACCATGCGCGCCTCGGGGCGCCTGTTTCAGATTTGAAGATATCAGGATCGTAAGATGGGCAAGGTTACTGGGTTTTTGGAGATCGACCGGCAGGTGGCGAAGTACCAGCCGGCATCCGACCGCATCCGCCATTTCCGTGAATTCACCATTCCGATGTCCGACCAGGAAGTGCAGAAGCAGGCCGCTCGCTGCATGGACTGCGGCATTCCCTATTGCCATGGGCCGACCGGCTGCCCGGTGCACAACCAGATCCCGGACTGGAACGATCTCGTGTACAACGGTAATTGGGACGAGGCGATCCGTAACCTGCATTCGACCAACAACTTCCCGGAATTCACCGGCCGCGTCTGCCCGGCGCCCTGTGAGGAAGCCTGTACGCTGAACCTCGAAGACGTGCCGGTGGCAATCAAGACGGTCGAGCAGGCGATTGCCGACAAGGCCTATGAGATGGGCTACATCGTGCCGCAGCCGGCCGTCACCAAGACCGGCAAGAAGGTCGCCGTCATCGGTTCCGGCCCCGCCGGCATGGCGGCTGCCCAGCAGCTTGCCCGTGCGGGCCACGAGGTCCACGTCTACGAGCGCGAGTCGAAGCCGGGCGGGCTGCTGCGCTACGGTATTCCCGACTTCAAGATGGAGAAGAACTTCATCGATCGTCGCGTCGAGCAGATGAAGGGCGAAGGCGTCACCTTCCACTGCGGCGTCAATGTCGGCGTCGACGTGGCCGTCCAGAGCCTCATCGACGAGAACGACGCGGTGCTCTATTGCGGCGGCTCCGAGACCCCCCGCGACGCCGCCATACCCGGCGTGGAGTTCGTCGGCGTGCATGACGCCATGCCTTATCTCGTACAGCAGAACCGCCGCATCGGGCGCGAGAACATCGATAGCGTCGGCTGGCCTTCCGAGCCGATCCTTGCCGGCGGCAAGCATATCGTCGTCGTCGGCGGCGGCGATACGGCCTCCGACTGCGTCGGAACCGCCTTCCGCCAGGGCGCCGTCAAGGTGACGCAGCTCGACATTCGCCCGCAGCCGCCGGAGAAGGAGGACAAGCTCGCCGTCTGGCCGTTCTGGGCGACGAAGATGCGCACCTCCTCCAGTCAGGCCGAGGGCGCGGTCCGCGAGTTCCAGGTCGCCACACTCGAATTCATCGGCGACGAGGACGGCAACCTGACCGGTGTCAAGTGCTGTCAGGTGGATGAGCGCCGCAAGCCGGTCGCCGGCACTGAATTCGTCATCAAAGCCGATCTGGCCTTCATCGCCATCGGCTTCCGTGGTCCGTTCACCAGCAGCGTGCTCCAGGACCTCGGCGACAAGCTGACGCTCAACACCGACCGCCGCGGCTCGACCAACGTCGTCGCCAACGAGCGGGATTACAAGACCTCGGTCGAAAAGCTCTGGGCGGCCGGCGACGTCCGCCGCGGCCAGTCGCTCGTCGTCTGGGCGATCCGCGAAGGCCGGCAGGCGGCGCGCGCGATCGACGAGGCGCTGATGGGCTCGACGGTGCTGCCGCGGTAGTCAGCTTTGAGCTGCCTCCTATGGGGCTCATAGCTTAGCGGGGACATTTGCGGGCGTGCGGTGCCTCATGTACCGGTGTCATCCTCGGGTCAAGCCAGAGGATGACGGCGGAGAGGGTGGCAATCGAGATTCACCGAGCAGTCTTCGCCGGTGTCGGATTTCCTCTGCCAAACAGGCGCCCGCGCTCAATTCCGCGTCAAGGGCCTGCTGATCACCGTCTCCGGCTTCGCAAGCCGGAAATCATCCACGCGTCCAGGCGGAGCGGCGACGACCTCGCCTTTCTCGATGAGAAGATCGCGGGGGCTCTTGCCGGTACTCTTCAGCGGCGCATTGCCGCCGAGCAAAGCGGTGGCTCCGTCGAGTTCCGGATCGGTCAGACTGATCGGCTGCGTCTTGACGATGTCTTCGTTGGCGAGCGGTGCCGTGACGACTAGGTCCTTCAGTTCCTCGGCGCCGGGCACATCGGTCGTGGCTGCGGCCTCTCCCAGCAGCTTGCGGATGTCCTTCTCGACATAAAAGGCGAGCTTGCGCTTGCCTGCCTTCGTCAGGTTGATGCCGTCCGAGCCGCGCAGGCGGACCTGCTGGCCGTTGATATCTGAGCCTGTCAGGACGAACTTCCCCTCCTCGTCGACGAAGCCGTCCCATATGTCGATGAACTGCCCGCCCACCTTCTCCACTTCCTCGCGATAAATGCCGTTGAAGGTCACCATGTCGGCGGTCATGGCGGTCGACTGGAAGGGCGGCATGCCTACCCAGAGCACGGGCAGATTGTCCTTGCGCGCGAGCGTCGCGAAAGCGTTGACGCGCTTGCGATATTCTTCTGTCCAGAGATCGGTGCGGAACTTCTCTTTCACATCGCCCGTGCGCATTCCCTGGCGATCATTGGCCCCGAGGCTGATGACGATGACGGAGGGTTTGAGTTCCGCGATGTAATCGGGCAGGACCTTCGGCCAGTCGAAATAGTCGTTGCGGACAAGGCCCGAGGAGCCGTTGGCGCGTGTCTCGACTGCAATGCCGGGCGTCATTTCGAAGGCAACCTCCAGGCCGTCGCCGAGGCTGTCGGCGACGAAGTCGCCGATGACCAGAACTTTTTTCGCATCCGGCGACTTCTCGACGACCACGGGCGCCGGCGGCGGTGCTATGGCGGGCCGAGGCTTTGCGGTGCGGCTCGGGCGCGACCGTTGCGGCTCCGAGGGCTGCGCGCGACGTTTCTGCACGCGCCGCGGCCGGGGCTGGCGTGGAAAATCGTATTGATCCTCGTAATAGATGCGTCTTTGGGGAGTGAAGACGCCGAAGAGCCTCTGCAGCATATTGCGCCTCGGGACCGGCTCTTGCGCCTCGGCCATGGTGGCAAAGAAGCCGGTGACAAGCATCGCCGCGGCAGCCGCGAAGACTGGCGCAAAACGCATGAGAAGCGACCCTTTCCCGGCATCTCTGGTTCTAAACATGATTACTTACCGTCGAATGGCAGGGTATGCTCTCACCATACGCCAATTCACGGCGATTTGGGATCGAAGATCGCAAATCGCCGTGACTATGGAAGAGTGGCGAGTTACTTGCGCAGAGCGCGCAGAAGATGCTGCGTTGGCTCGCCGTCCGGCGTCAGACCGTTCTGCGTCTGGAAGGCCTGGATCGCGGCCTTCGAGCCGGAGCCGAAATTTCCGTCCACTTCGCCGTCGTAATAGCCGAGTTCCTTGAGGCGGTTCTGCAGTTCGAACTTCTCGCTGATGTCGAGCGAGCCGTCTGGACGCGGCCAGCGCTGCTGCATGCCGGCATAGCCGGCGATCTGATCGGCAAGCAGGCCGACGCCGAGGGCATAGGAGTCCGAGGCGTTGTAGCGCTTGATGACGAAGAAGTTCTTCGTCATCAGGAAGCCCGGCCCGCTGCCGCCACTCGGCAGCTTGAGTTCGGCCCGCATCTTCGGATTGCTGAAGCCCTTGCCGCCCGGGCGGACGAAGCCGAGTGCCGCCCATTGGCCGAGCGTCTTCGTCTGCCCGGAATACTTCGCCGCATTGCCAGGCGTCACAACTTCGTAGCCCCAGGTCTGGCCCGGCTGCCAGCCGTTCTTTCTGAGGAGATTGGCGGCAGTCGCCAAGGCGTCGGGCACGGAGTTCCAGATGTCGCGGTGGCCGTTTCCGTCGGCGTCGACGGCGTAGAGGAGATAGCTTGTCGGAATGAACTGCGTGTGCCCCATGGCGCCAGCCCACGAGCCCGTCAGTTCGCGCGGGGTGATATCGCCGCTCTGCAGGATCTTCAGCGCCGCGATGAGTTGAGTCTTCGCGTATTTCGCCCGCTTCGGGTCGGCATAGGCGAGGGTCGCTAACGCCCGCGGCACGTAGTGCAGCCGGTCGTCCTTCTGGAGGATCGCGCCGTAGTTGGATTCCATGGACCATATGGCGAGGAGGATCGTCCTGTCGACGCCGAAATGCCGCTCCAGGGCGTCGAGCGTGCGCCCATGCTTCGCCGCCATTTCCTGGCCGATGCGCTTCGTGTACGGGTTGACTCGCGCGTCGATATATTCCCAGATCTTGTGCTTGAATTCAGGCTGGTAGGCAGCCTTCTCGAGCACGGCCGGGTCGGGTGTCTTCACGCCGGCGAAGGCCTTGCGGTAGGTCGCCTGGCTGATGCCGCTCTTTGCGGCGGTCGCGTAGAAGTTATTGATCCAACTTTGAAAACCTTGGTCCGCAAGGGCCGGCAATGGAGCGAAGGCGGCGGCAAAGACGAGAGCGGCGGCGATATGTCTGAAGAACGTCCTGCGGTTTCTGATCATCTGCTGTCGGTTCCGTTTCTCGGCGGAGCGTTCAGCCGGCGTTCATGCCGGACCGACTACTCCGGGTTTTGCAATGTTGCCCGCACCAGGCCGCTGGAAGGGCAGCATGCGGTTCTTCTAGGGACCGAACGGCGGTGGCCGTATCGGATCGATGGAGAGCCTACAGAAACGAAGTCAACAAAGTCTTTACCATGAAAAAGCCGAGTCGTCTTCCTTCGTAAAATATTGGCAAACGGCGACTAATCCCAATCCAATTTGCCTATTTCAGGTTAGACTGAGAACCACTGCAGGAGGTGTCTATGACCGACAAGCGTAAAGTCCGCAAAGCCGTCTTCCCCGTCGCGGGGCTCGGGACGCGTTTTCTTCCCGCTACCAAGGCGGTGCCGAAGGAGATGTTGACGGTGGTGGACAAGCCGGTCATCCAGTACGTCGTCGACGAGGCGCTGGAAGCGGGCATCGAGCATCTGATCTTCGTGACCGGTCGCAGCAAGGCGGTTATCGAGGACTATTTCGACATCCAGGTCGAACTGGACCAGACGCTGCGCGAGCGCAACAAGAAGGCGGAGATCGAACTGCTCGAAGCCATGCTGCCGAAGGCCGGCACGACGAGCTTCACGCGCCAGCAGGCGCCGCTCGGGCTTGGACACGCGGTCTGGTGCGCGCGCGATCTCGTCGGCAACGAGCCTTTCGCGCTGCTTCTCCCGGACATGATCATGAAGAGTGAGAAGGGCTGCCTGAAGGGCATGGTCGAGCTCTATGAGCAGAGCGGCGGCAATGTCGTCGCGGTCGAGGAATGCGCGCCCGAGCAGGCACACAAATACGGCATCGTCGGCGTGGGCGAGAAGATCGGCGACGGCTTCAGGATCACCAAGATGGTCGAGAAGCCGGCGCGGGGCACGGCGCCCTCGAACTTCTTCATCAACGGCCGTTATATCCTGCAGCCGGAAATCTTCCCGATTCTCGAGCGTCAGGAGCGCGGCGCCGGCAACGAGATCCAGTTGACCGACGGCATGGTGAAGCTTGCTGAAAGCCAAGCCTTCGCCGCTTACCACTTCCGCGGCGAGACCTATGACTGCGGCGCCAAGGACGGCTTCATCCTGGCGAACGTCGCCTTCGCGCTCGAGCGCGGCGATATCCGTCCCACGGTCGAGGTTCCGCTCAAGGCGCTGCTGCAGGGATTGAAGTGATCCGGCCCTAAATTGCCGAATTGGGCCGCGTCTTCGGACGCGGTTTCCAGGATCGAGATGAAGCCCGGCCTCAGCGCCGCAAGGTCAGACCCACGCCGACACGCGTCGTGTCGCTTGAGGGGCCGTTATCCCGGTTCGTGCGTTCGTAACTCACGTCCCCGGTCAGCGCGAGGTAGCGGCTCATGTCCCAGGTGAGACCGGCGCCGGTACGCCAGGTGGCCTCGTCGGAGGAGGCTGCATCCGATGGGAAGTCGCGTAGCGTCAGGCTGTTCGAGAGCCTCGCAACGAGTGTCGAGCGCAACTGGTGCGTGATCACGTTGGTCAGCTCGTAATTGATTGAGCCAGCCTCGCCCGGCGTCGTCGACGGGTCGAGATAGGTCAGCAAACCGAAGAGGACGTCCGTTCCGCGACGCGGCGACCAGTTGACGCGTCCGTCGACGGAGAGGCCGCTCAAATCGGCGAGCCGGTCGTCGTCGAAGCGGAAGGTCTCGTAGCCGAGCGCGAGCTCTCCATTGAGCTTCTCGCCGAGATCGACCTCCATGCCGACGCGGCCCGCATAATTCTGGTAGGAGCGCTCGAAACCGAACATGTCCCGGCGCAAGTCATAAATCGACCGGCCGGCGGAGGCCTCGAGGAAGGGGATGAGGGCCGGCGAAAGCTCGTAGCCGACGCGGCCGGTAAGGGTGCCAAGATTGCGGTCGCGGTCCCCTTGTGAAAGCGTCGTGCCGTTGTCGAGTTCGACATCGCCGTAGGTCCTGCGTTCGAAATCGAGGCCGACGGAGCCGCGAATGAGGCCGAGGTCGCGCTCGGCCGCCGCCCCCAGCCGATAGGTGTTTACGCCCGATTGCGTCTCGGCATTGGCGATGGCGTTCGGGTCGTTGGCGTCCTCGCGCTCGAAGCTGTAGCCGGCTCTGAGCCTCGCGATCGTCTCGTCGCTCAAGTCGAGGCGCAACTCGGCGTCGATGTCGGCGCGCGGCTCCTCCTCGCCTTCGCCTGATATGGTGTCCTGCAGCACGCCTTCACCCGTGACACTCAATTGGTGGCGAGACCAGTCGGAGGTGAGCGATCCCTTGAGCCCAGTTTCCAGGAAACTCCGGCTCTCGCTGCTGCCGCCGTTTTTCTGTCGTTCGTGATTGAAGGTTTCGCTGAGTGCCGGCTTCAGGACGAAGGTGCCGATGCGGATACCGGGTGCCTCGCCGGCATCTGGATCGATGCGGGTGCGCAGGCCGTCGATCGTCTCTTCGCGCCGGTTCAGGCGGTTGAAGTCCTCGTCGAGTGCGGGAGGCAGGTCGGTGCCGGCGACCGCACCGGTCATCTGCGGGTCGGTGGTGGCCGGAACATTCACCGCCGGGGCCGCGGCTGTCGCGGCTCCATTGCCCGCGAGCGGCGGATTGCCGAGGCTTTCCGCGCCCGCCGGCGTGCAGACAAGGACGGCACAGCCCGCGAGCAGCCACGCCCGCTTTGCCGCAAGCAGGGCGCCCGCCGTGATCGAGCGTGAAATTCTGGGCACCATCTGCCGTCTATCCGCGAAGCTGATTGCAATCGTTTCCCAATGGTAAAGGCACGTGGTTAACCAATCGTATCTTAAGGGGAAATCGCTCGCGAGGCGGGTTGGGGAATCCCTTAAAGCCACCCTTTCAGTTCGCGGCGCACCACGTGGTTGAGCACCGCCATGCCCTCCGGGCTGTCGTTGAGGCAGGGAATATGCGCGAATTTCTCGCCGCCGCTATGGAGGAAGCTTTCGGCCGCCTGACCGGCGATCTCCTCGAGCGTTTCTAGGCAGTCGGAGACGAAGCCGGGGTTGATGACCGCGATGCGCTTCACACCGTCCTTGGCGAGTTTCTCGACGGTTGCGTCCGTATAGGGCTGCAGCCACTCCTCCGGTCCGAAGCGCGACTGGAACGTCACCATGAGCTTCTCCTTTGGCCAGCCGAGTTTTTCGCGCAGCAGGCGAGCGGTTTTCTGACACTGGCAATAATAGGGATCACCAAGATCGAAGTAGCTCTTCGGTATGCCGTGGAAGGAGGCAAGCACCACCTCCGGTTCCCAGTCGAGCGTTGCGAGGTGACGCTCGATCGAGGCGGCGAGTGCATCGATATAGACGGGGTCGTCATGATAGGGCGGAACGGTGCGCAGCGCCGGCTGCCAACGCATCTTCAACAACGCCTCGAAGGCCTTGTCGTTGACCGTTGCGGTCGTTGCGGCCGCATATTGCGGGTAGAGAGGGAAGACGAGGATGCGTTCGCAGCCCTCTTTCTGCAGCGCTTCCATGCGCGAAGCGATCGACGGCTGACCATACCGCATCGCCCAGTCGACGATGACCTGCGACTGATCGGCAAAGCCCTCCGCCATGAGTTGGGCTTGGTTGCGTGTGTAGGTTCTGAGCCAGCTTTCGTTCCGCTCCTTGTTCCAGATGAGCTCATAAGCCTTGCCGACCTTGCGGGGGCGCGTGTTGAGCACGATGCCGTAGAGGATCGGATACCAGAAAAGCCGCGACCACTCGATGACGCGCCTGTCGCTCAGGAACTCCTTGAGGTAGCGCCGCATCGAGGCAAAATCGGTGCCGTCCGGCGTGCCGAGATTGACAAGCAGCACGCCTATTTTCCCGAACTGGACAGAAGGGTGCGCGGCGGCGTTCGGTGCGGCGGTCATGGTATTCCTCACGGGTGCTATAGGGCTAATAGGTGGGAGAGCGCCTTTTAGTTTCAAACTCTTCTAAAAAGAAAAGCCGGCGCGGGAAAGCCCGTGCCGGCCAACAAGATAGAGGCAAATTCTCTTACTCGGCCGGAATCGCGAGCTCCCGGCCGACCTCGAGCGCCCGTGGTGCCGGGTCGCCATTGGCCGCAGCTATCTTCTTCCATTCGGTGCCGTTGCCATAGAAGGACTCGGCGAGATCCCAAAGCGTATCGCCCTTCACGATGACGTGTTTCTGCGGGCCACCGGCAGTTTGCGTTGGGGGCTTCGGTGCCGCTGCGGTTTCGGGTGACGCCTGGGGCGTGGGTGCTGCGGCGCCGCTCTCGGCCGGCTTGGGTTCGGCAGCCGGTTCGGTGGCAGGCGCTGCTGCCGCGGCGGCGACTTCTGTAATCCGGCCGTCGGTATACGGCTTGAATGGCTGATGCGCGGCAAGGTAGTCGGCAAGGACCGTTTCCAGCCCCGGGCCGTAATCGTAAGCGTTTTCGCCCTTGGTCTCGAAGACCGAATAGCCATCGCCGCCGCCGCGCATGAAGTTGTTGCTGACGAGCGAATAGGTCTTTTCCGGATCGAGGGGCACAAAGCTCTCTCCCTCCTTCACTTCGACCGAGACCAGCCGGCTGCCAGCGGGCTTCGAACGGTCGAAGGAGAATTTGAGGCCCGCTACCTGTGGGAACCGGCCGCCGCCTTCCTCGACCTTGCTCAGTCCGTTTTCGAGCGCAGCACGGATGTCGGCGCCCTTCAGTTGGAAGGTCGAGAGCGTATTCTGGAAGGGCAGAACGGTAATGACTTCGCCCATCGTCACATCGCCGCCGTCAATCGAGGCGCGCAGCCCGCCGCCATTGGTGATGGCGATCGTCACACCCTGGCCCTTCGTACGGTCGAGCATGGCATCGGCGACAAGGCTGCCCATCTCGCATTCCTTGGCGCGGCAATTCTCGCGCGATCCGTCGATCGGCGCTTCGGTCTTGGCGATGACCTTCGAGCGCAACTCTTCGATGGGCTTGGCGAGCTCCTTGATGCGCGCGACGACTGCCTCGTCGGGCTTGACGGAGGAATCGACGAGGACGGGGTCGCCTTTGGCGGTCTTCACGACACCGCTGTCGTCGAATGTGACGACGAGGTCGCCGAGATATTTGCTGTAGGAGCCGGCCTGGACCACCGGCACTTTGTAGCCGCGGGGGTTGTCGACCATCGTCGGGTAGGGGCCTTCGGCCTTCTCGTCGGTGTTGGAGAGGAGGCTGTGCGAGTGTCCGCCCACGACCACGTCAACGTCCGGGATCTTGGCAATGGCAGCGAGGTCGCGCGGGTAGCCGACATGGGTCAGCGCGATGATCTTGTCGACGCCCTGCTTCTTCAACTCCTCGACGGCACTGGTGATCGTCGCAACGTCCTCGCCGATCAGGATGTCCGGCCCCACCGAGGAGAGTTCCGGCGTGTCGTTGGCGACCGCGCCGACGATGCCGATCTTTTGGCCGCCGAGATCCAGCACGATCGAAGGCTTGATCCGATCGCCGATCTTCGACTTGTGGCTCGGCAGCACGTTGGCGGTGACGACGGGGAAGGTGACCTTGTCGAGGAAGCTCGCAAGTCCGTCCTCGGCTTCGTCGAATTCGTGATTGCCGACGGTCATCGCGTCGAACTTCATGAGGTTCAGGAACTCCGCCTCGGCGGCGCCCTTGTAGGTCGTGAAGAAGAGCGATCCCTGGAAGTTGTCGCCCGCATTGAGCAGAAGCACGTTCTTACCAGCGAGTTCCTGGCGCTTCTGATCGATCAGTGTCTTCAGGCGGGCGACGCCGCCGAAGCACTCGTTCTTGCCTTCTTCCTCGGCCGAGCAGGTCGAGTCGAACTTGTTGATCGATTCGATGCGCGAGTGAAGATCGTTGATGTGCAGGATGTTCAATTCATAATCGGCGAAAGCGGCGCCTGACGAGAGGGCGATAAGGGAAGCGGTGATGAGGCCGGTTCGCATGTATCGGATCATGATGTGCTCCTGTTTGCCTGTTGCTGCCGGCCGATTTCCAGAGCCTTGACCGGGGCGTGCATACGGCTTTCCGCCCGCATCTCGCTTCCTGATCCAAGAGTTCCCCTCCTCGGCCGAGGCGGTTTCCCGGGGCGATGTTTTCACCAGTCGAGAGTGACTTCAAGCGATAAACACATGTCTTCTTTGCCGGATTCCAAATAGGGTTAAGCCAGCTCAGAAATAGAAAAGGCCCGGATCGGGGCCTTGTTTGTCGGATGGTGCACTCAGCCGCGGCGCGCAAGGGAGAACTGTGCGCCCGAGTCCGTCGTGCAGTTCAGCTGAGTTGGCGTCGCCAGCGCGCAGTTCACTCTGGACTGGGTGTTGCGGACGAGCGATGTCATGTTGATCTCGACGAGCGTCGGGTTGACGTTCACATAGGTCCCGGAAGCGAGAAGCTGGTTAGTGTCGGTCGTGCGTGTCGAGAAGGTGCCGCCGGCGAAGGTGGAGACGATGCCGTTCGGGTCGACCCACGAGCCTTCGACACCCGACGTCCGATTCGACGGCACTTCCCGGATTTGTCGCGGTGAAGACTGACAAGATGCCAGCAGCGCGGCGGTTGCCAGGAGGGTCAGAGTGGCGAATGGCTTCATCGGCTTTTCTCCCGCGTCATGAGTTGGAGCGGGATGCGAACGCAAAACCGCTACACACTTTTGCTCGCCCGCTCTAGCGCACATTCCGCTCGACCGGAACCGTCCTGGCGGCAAATGAGCAGCGATCTTGGGCGCCGCAGCGACTTTATCCGGCAGGCGTTGCACTCGCGCCGCAGGGCGGGCCGCCTCATTTCGCGCAGAACATGCCGCGATCAAGAGTTGAAAGCAAGAGTGGAAGCGAGCGTCGTGCTTGACCCACATCTATGAAAAAGCCCGGAGCGGCGTCGCTCCGGGCTTGATTTCGACCGTTTCTGGCGAGATCAGCGAACGAGAATGTTCCGGAACTGCCAGGGGTCCCTGGTATCGATGTCTTCCGGGAAGAGGCCCGGACGGCCGTCGAGCGGCGTCCAGTCGGTATAGTGGCCCTCGACCGGACCGAGGTAGGGAAGCTGCACTTCGAGGCAGCGTTTGTAGTCCATCTCGTCCGCCTCGACAATGCCCGCTTTCGGGTTCTCGAGTGCCCAGACCATGCCGGCGAGAACGGCGCTCGTCACCTGCAGGCCGGTGGCGTTCTGGTAGGGCGCGATGCGGCGGGTTTCCTCGAGCGACAGCCGCGAGCCGTACCAGTAGGCGTTCTTCTCATGGCCGTAGAGCAGGACGCCGAGCTCGTCGATGCCGTCCTCCAGTTCGGTCTCGTCGAGGACGTGGTGCACCGGCTGCGGCGTGCCGCCATTGCCGAACATCTCGTGCAGCGACAGCACCGCGTCGTTCGCCGGATGGTAGGCATAGTGGCAGGTCGGGCGATAGATGGCTTCGCCATTCTTGTCGCGGACCGTGAAGAAGTCGGCGATCGAAATCGATTCGTTGTGGGTGACGAGGAAGCCGTATTGCGGACCGGGTGTCGGACACCAGGTGCGCACGCGGGTGTTGGCGCCCGGCTGTTCGAGATAAATCGCTGCCCTGCAGCCCTTCTTGTGCTTCTTCGCGTTCTTCGGCATCCACTCTTCGTGGGTGCCCCAGCCGAGCTCTGCCGGCTGCATGCCCTCGGAGATGAAGCCCTCGACCGACCAGGTGTTCCAGAAGACGTTGAGCGGTTTCGGGTGCTTGGTACGTTGGGTATCGCGCTCGGCGATGTGGATGCCCTTGACGCCGGCCTTCTTCATCAGTTTCGCCCAGCCTTCGCGGTCGTCCTGATGCGGCTCCTCATATTTGATGCCGAGGTCGTCGGCGAGGTTGAGGAGCGCCTTCTTGACGAACCAGGAGACCATGCCGGGATTGGCGCCGCAGGTCGAAATCGCCGTGGTGCCGCCCGGGTTCTTTTCCTTTTCACGGCGCACCGTTTCGCGCAGCGCATAATTGGTGCGGTCGGCATTGTCCATTTCGGTGTCGAAATAGAAGCCGAGCCAGGGTTCGACGACCGTGTCGATGTAGAGAACGTCGAGCTTGCGGCAGAGCTTCATGAGGTCGAGCGAGGACGTGTCGACCGAGAGATTGACGCAGAAGCCTTGGCCGCCGCCTTCGGTAAGGAGCGGCTTCAGGAGCTCCTTGTAGTTGTCCTTCGTGACGTAGGCCTTGACATGGCGCACGCCGTGACGCGTGAAGATCTCGGTGTCCTTGGCGTCCTCGCGCGGCTCCACCACGATCAACCGGTTCCTGTCGAATTTGAAGTGGCGCTCGATCAACGGCAAGGTGCCGTGGCCGATCGAACCGAAGCCGATCATCACGATCGGGCCGGTGATCTCGCCGTAAACCGGGTAGGTGGTGTCTGCCATTTTTGTCTTTCTCCTGAGAACGTCCCTGTGCAGAGGTTGAATGGGCGCAAAGCGCGCCTGGTATTCCGTCCTGTGCCTGCTGCATGACTTAAAGCCATGCAGCAACTTGAAGTGCTGCAGCGGCCTTGGCGCGTCCGAATAAACGCGCGGCGCTGTAGAGCACAGATTCCTGTCACAATAAAGGGCCGGCGGGTCAACCGAGACTTAAGACTTTGCTTAACCGGCGATCTCCAGCAACGCCGCGATCAGGGCTTCCCGCTTGCTGACGAGTCCCTTGTAAGCGGCTTGCGGCAGTGTTAGCTCGCTGAGCTGGCCGATGAAGGACCGGGTAAGCGCAGCCGCATCCGGCCGGCGTCTCAGCGCCGATAGCGGATCGGAATAGATGCGGATGGTGAAAACGATGGCGCCGGTCTGCGGCAATTTGCGCAGGGTCTGCCGTTCGACGCGGATGAAGGTCCCGTCTTCCGCGAGCGTCACGGCCTCGGCGCCGATGCCTTCCGATTTCGATTTCGGCAGATGCAGCGCGCCGTCGACGTTGACCGCCCAATTGAAGCGCTCGACCAGCCGGCCAGGGGGCAGCTTGTCGAACATGCGGACGATCAGCTCCGCATTGCGGGTGCCCGCTTCGAAGCCGGGCACGGGCGCGTGAATCTCGTGCATCGCCCGGCCGAACTTCTCGGCGAGCGACCAAGAGGAGGGAAAGGCGATATAGGCTGCAGTCAGGCGCCAATCGCCCTCCTTGCATTCCATGATCGCCAGATCGTCCTGCACCAGCGATCCGGCCGTCACGAGCGCGGCGTCGCGGCTCAACGGCACGCGACGCTTGCCGACGACCATCGCATTGCCGTCGCGCCGGTAGATGTGCGGGTAACAGCGCGGAAGGTATTCGGCCAAGCTGTTCAGCAGCTCCGCCTGAGCCGCTTCTGTTCCATCCTCCGCAACGAAGACAGCATCGCGCTGCCCTTCCAGCAGCCTGGCCTTCTCCTGCAGATAGTAGTCGAGGGCATCGTCCGGTTCTATCCATTGCTCGGGCTCGAGTTGGACAAGCCCGATCGTGAAAGGCTTCGACGAGCCGTCGTAAGGCGTATGCTTCATCCGCGATGACCAGACTGTTTTCGCCGTTTAACCATTCTCTTCCGTTTCGCATGCTATTCGGCTTGTCACAAGCGTCTCACGCCATAGCTTTTATTGCGTCGTCCGTTTCGCGTTGTGATTGATATTGCTGTTCGAGCTGGAGCTGACCGATCGTGTCCGGTGATCATCTCAAGACCCTCATGGGCTTAGAGGCAACAACGCCCGTACTGATCGCGCTCTATGACGCCCATGATCGGCTGCGCTACGCCAATGCGGCATTTCGTTCCGCCTATCATATCGGCGAGGACGAGACGCCGACCTGGGCGGAGATCATGCGCCGCAACTACGGCGCAGCCAAGGGCACAGTCCTCAGGACCGACGATATCGAGGCCTGGATCGCCTCGACCATCCACCGCCGCGGCAAGGTCCCGTTTCGCGCTTTGGAGACCGACCTGCACGACGGCCGCTGGTTGTGGATGACGGAGACTGTTGATGAGAAGGGCTGGATGCTGTGCATCGCCGTCGACATAACCAATGTGCGGGCGGAGGAGCGCAAATTGCGGCAGGACCGCGATTTCGCCTTGCGGGCCGTGCAGGTGGACCAACTGACCAATGTACCGAACCGGCGTTACACGATGGAGAGGCTCAACGAGTTCATCCAGAACTGCAGCGAGAACCCGCACATGTGGGGCTGCGTGGCGATCATCGACATCGACTATTTCAAGGCGGTCAACGACCGCTATGGGCACAGTCGAGGCGACGAGGTGCTGCTCGATTTCGCCCGACAGATGCAGGAGTTCGTCCGTCGTTCGGACTGCTTCGGTCGGATCGACGGCGAGGAATTCATGCTGATCCTGCCGGACACGACCGTCAGCGAAGCGAATCTCATCCTCGATCGCCTGCTCGACAAGGTGCGCACCGCAAGGCCGCTTTCGAACATCCCGGAGTTTTACTACACCTGCTCGGTGGGGCTTGCGGAGTACCGCGAGGGCGACACCGTCAGCGATATCTATTTGCGCGCAGACGAAGCGCTCTATCTCGCCAAGCGCGATGGGCGCGACCGTGTGAAGCGTTATACACTGCCCGGATCAGACCGCGAGTTCAGCCCGGATCAGACCTCTTAAGGAATTGCCGACGTAAAGGCGCCCGCCCTTGAGATCGGTGGCCGACAGCCGTTGGACCCGTGCTTGCCGCTGGCAGATGAGCTCTGTGCGCAGTACCCCCTCGAGCAGGCCGCAGGAGATTGGCGGAGTTTTCAGCGTTCCGCTGCCGTCGTCGAGGAAGATCGAGGTTATCGTGCCCTCGCAGACTTCCCCTTTCTCATTAAGCAGGATCACCTCGTCGGCGTCCGCCGGCGGAAACTCGTCGCGCGCCGCGTCGTAGACGCCGCGCCGGGTCGTTTTCATCCGGAGTAGCCTGTCGCGGGAATCGAGCCGTGTGGAAGCGATCCGTAGGCGCCACAGGGCGTCGCCGGAAAGCGGCGCAAAGGGCGCCGTCGTCACTCCTATGGCACCTTCGCGGCCGAGCGTGAGGCGGACGCGCAGCGGTGTTGGCGCTTCGGCAACGGCTCGGTTCAACTCCGCTTCCGCCGCGGCGGCACCGACAAAGCCGAGACGCCTGGCGGAACGCTTCAGCCGCGCCAGATGCAGCTTCAGCCGGGTGAAGCCATGCTCCGGCTCATACCGCAAGGTCTCGATCAGGGAAAAATCGCTCATCGGGCGATCTCGGCATCGCCGACGGCGAAGCGGGCCTTCAGGAGGCACTCGTCGTATTCGGCCTCAGCCTTGGAATCGAAGACGATGCCGCCGCCGACATTGAAGACGGCCCGGCCGTCGGGGAAGAGGGAAATGGTTCGGATCGCGACGTTGAAGCGCATCACGCCGTTCGGGGCGATGAAGCCGATCGCGCCGCAATAGGCGTCGCGCGGGCCGGACTCCAACTCGTGCAGGATCTCCATCGCCCGCATCTTCGGCGCACCGGTGACGGAGCCGCAGGGAAAGAGCGCGGCGAAGATCTCGGCTATCCGTGTGTCCGGCAGGAGCTTCGCCCTCACATGGCTCACCATCTGGTGGACCGTCGGGTAGGTTTCGACGTCGAAGAGCTTCGGCACATCGAGCGTACCGACTTCGGTGACGCGCGAGATGTCGTTGCGCAGAAGGTCGACGATCATGCGGTTCTCGGCCTGCGTCTTCTCGTCGCTGCGCATCGCGGCGATGATCGCCGCGTCCTCTTCGGCCGTCGCGCCGCGGGGCGCTGTGCCTTTCATCGGATGGGTCTCGATCCAGCCGTCGGTATCGACACGGAAGAAGAGCTCCGGTGAGCGCGACAGCAGGATCGGTCCATCGAGCGCCACGAGTGCGCCGTATTTCACCGGCTGGCGCTCGATCAGCGACCAGAAGGCGGCGAGCGGATCGCCGGACCAGCGAGCGTGGACTGGCATCGTCAGGTTCGCTTGGTAGCAATCGCCCTGGCGCAGGTGCTGGTGCAGCTTGTCGAAACGCTTTCGATAAACGGAAAAATCCCAGCCGGCGCGAGGCTCCGAGAGGAAGGGCTCGTTTTCCAACCGCCGCCGCGGCGTGGCGAGCGGATGCTCTTCCGCCGGCGCATCGAAGATGCCGAAGGACATCAGCGGCGTTTCCCGATTCTCCTCCGCAAAGGGCGCAAGCTTTTCTTCGAAGAGATGACCAGCTTCGTAGGCCATGTACCCCGCGATCCACTTGCCAGCGCGGTGGGCCGCTTCGACCTCCTTGAGGCCGCGGTCGAATTCCGCCTTCGTTCGTGCCGTGACGATGCGCGAAGGTTCGGCGAAGACCGTGGTGCGGTTCTCGCTGTCGTCCCGGAAGAGGACATAGGGCGCGTGTTCGATCATCGAGGCCGATCGCTGTCGTTCATTCGTATGCCGCCGGGTCGCTCGCCGGCGCTTATGCCTTATCAAGCGCCTCCAGTTCGTCGATCAGCCCTTCAATCATCGACAGGCCCTGTGCCCAGAACGACGGATCGGTGGCGTCGAGCCCGAAGGGCGCCAGCAGCTCGGAATGATGCTTGGTGCCGCCGGCCTTCAGCATGTCGAAATACTTCTCCTGAAAGCCGCTCTCGGCATTCCGGTAAACGGCGTAGAGCGAGTTCACCAGGCAATCGCCGAAGGCATAGGCGTAGACATAGAAGGGCGAATGGATGAAGTGGGGGATATAGACCCAGTAGGTCTCGTAGCCCTCCGAAAGCCGGATTGCCGGCCCCAAGCTTTCGCTCTGGACCGAGAGCCACATCTGCCCCAGATCCTCGGCCGTCAGCTCGCCCTCCTTGCGGGCCGTATGCACCTTGCGCTCGAATTCATAGAAGGCGATCTGGCGCACGACCGTGTTGATCATGTCCTCGACCTTCTGGGCGAGCATGGCCTTGCGCTCGCGCTTGTCCTTGGTTTGATCGAGAAGGGCGCGGAAGGTCAGCATCTCGCCGAAGACGGAGGCGGTTTCCGCGAGCGTCAGCGGCGTCGAGGCCATCAGCGCGCCCTGCGCGCCCGCGAGCACCTGGTGGACGCCATGCCCGAGCTCGTGGGCGAGCGTCATCACGTCGCGGGGCTTGCCCATGTAGTTGACGAGTACGTAAGGATGCACGGACGGAACCGTCGGATGAGCGAAGGCGCCGGGCGCCTTGCCGGTACGGACCGGCGCGTCGATCCAGCTATTGTCGAAGAAGCGCCGTGCGATCGCCGCCATTTCCGGGGCGAAGGCGTGATAGGCGGACAGCACCGTGTCCTTGGCTTCGTTCCAGGGAATGAGCGCGTTCGGCGTTTCCGGGAGCGGCGCGTTACGGTCCCAGAAATCCATCTGATCCATGCCGAGCCATTTGGCTTTCATCGCATAATAGCGGTGCGAAAGGCGCGGATAGGCTGCCTTCACTGCTGCCGCAAGCGCATCGACCACTTCCCTCTCGACGCGGTTGGCGAGGTGGCGACTGTCTGCGATGTCCTCGAAGCCGCGCCAGCGGTCGGAGATTTCCTTGTCCTTGGCGAGTGTGTTGGTGACGAGCGTGAAGGTGCGTATGTTCGCCTTGAAGGTTTCCGCGAGCGCAAGAGCCGCCTTCTTGCGCACTTCCACGGAGGGATCCTGCAGAAGGTTGAGTGTTACTTCGAGCGGCAGCGCCTTGCCGTCGACCGTGAAGGTGAGCGACGCGACCGTCTCGTCGAACAGCCGGTTGAAGGCGCTCGCGCCGGTCATCGACTTTTCGAGGAAGAGCTGTTCCAGCTTGTCGTCGAGCTGGTAGGGCTTGTCCTTGCGCAGATCGAGAATCCAAGGCTTGTAATGGGCGGCGAGGCTGTCGGCCGCAAGGGCCGCGTCGATCACCTCGTCGTCGATGCGGTTGAGTTCCAGCGAGAAGAACAGGAGATGCGCCGATATGTCGGTCAGCTTCGACTGCGTATCGCCGTAAAGCTTGCCGTTCGCCGGATTGGACGTGTCGGAGAAATAGGTGAGGCCGGCGAAGGAGGCGATACGGCCCATCAGATCTTCGAGCGCCTCGAATTCCTTCACCGCCGCGCCGATGCCCCCGCTGCCGGTCTTTCGGGCGGCGTCCGCGAGCTTACCCTTCCATTTGTTCTCGAAAGCGATCGCATCCGCTTCCGCTCTCGCTATATCGGAGCGGAACGCCTCGGAGCTGGGCGAAAGATAGAGATCCTCGAGCCGCCAGGATGGCAGGTCGCCGAGATCGGCTGTTGGGTCTGCGGCCTGTTCGGCCGTGGCACGCAGGATGGACTGGCCGGAGGCGAGACGGGGCGAAGCGAAGTTCATCGTCGTTTTCTCTCGTTTTGAATGGGCCTGAGCCCTGAAGGTGGGCAACCGCATGAAGTCCATTGCTATCGCCCGCAATGGATAAAATGCAAGCATTTCTCAAAACATGATGTTCAGGCCTTTGTGGCACGAATGCTGGCATGATTTGGCACATGAAGCTGGCCAAAGAGTACCGCCATGTCCTGAGCAGGAGGCTTTCGTGACATCCCATATTCTTGTCATCGACGATGATCCGGTGCAGCGTCGGCTGCTGACGAACATGATCGAACGGCTCGGCCATGTCGCACATCTCGCCGACAATGGGCGTAGCGGGCTCGAACTCCTGGAGCGCAAGGGCGGCATCATCAACGTGATCCTGCTCGATCTTCTCATGCCTGAAATGAACGGTCACGGCTTTCTCGAAGCGCTCGCCGAGCGCGGCATCGATATCCCCGTCATCGTCCAGACGGGGCAGGGCGGCATCGAGACGGTCGTCCAGGCGATGCAGGCAGGGGCCTTCGATTTTCTCGTCAAGCCGGTTTCGCCGGAGCGGCTGTCGATTGCGATCGGCAACGCCCTGAAGATGGCGAGCCGCGACGGCAGGGTCAAAACGGCGCGGCGGCCGCGCGGCGGCGCCGTCGGCTTCGACGACATCGTCTCGGCGAGCCCGGCAATGATCCGCGTCATCGATCTCGCCCGCCGTGCCGCCCAGTCGAACATCCCGGTCGTGCTCGAAGGCGAATCGGGGGTCGGCAAGGAAATGGTGGCGCGGGCGATCCAGTCGGCGAGCGAGCGGACAAACAAACCTTTCGTCACCGTCAATTGCGGCGCCATTCCACAGAACCTCGTCGAAAGCATTCTCTTCGGCCACGAGAAGGGTGCTTTCACCGGGGCGACCGAAAGGCACAGCGGCAAGTTCGTCGATGCCGACGGCGGCACGCTTTTCCTCGACGAGATCGGTGACCTTCCGCTCGAAGTCCAAGTCAAGCTCCTGCGCGCCGTCCAGCAGGGCGAGATCGAGACCATCGGTGCGCGTCAGCCGCAGAAGGTGAACGTGCGGCTGATCTCGGCCACCAACAAGGATCTCATCAACGAGGTGCGCGAGGGGCGCTTCCGCGAAGACCTCTACTACCGCCTCAACGTCTTCCCGATCACGATTCCGGCGCTGCGCCGGCGCAAGGAAGATATTCCGGTGCTGGTGCGCGCTTTCGTGGAGCGTTTCGCCGCCGAGCAGAGGCTCAATCAGCCGCTGACGTTATCGAGCGGAGCCATGGCGCTGCTGACGGCCTATGACTGGCCGGGCAACATCCGCCAGCTCGAAAACGCGATCTTCCGCGCCGTCGTTCTTGCCGAGGGCAACGAGCTCACGGTCAGGGACTTCCCGCAGATCGCCACCCAAATACCGGGTTACGTCGTTGCCGACCGCAGCGGCTTCTCCTGGGGCGAGGCGGGGCCGGAGCGCCGTCTAGCAGCCGCGGACCGAGCTGTGGCGCCGAGGGTCGAAACCGGCGCGCAGGAAAAAACCGCGCCGCGTGAACCGGCTTCGGACACGAGGCCGGAGAACGCCATCGCCAGCCTCAGTGAAGGCGGCGACGTAAGGAAACTCGCAGAGGTCGAGGAGGAACTGATTCGTTTTGCCCTGAAATTCTATCGCGGACAGATGAGCCAGGTGGCGCGCAAGCTCGGTATCGGCCGCTCGACGCTCTATCGCAAGCTCAAGGATTACGGCATAGACCCCGACAATCCGCTGCGCGATGCCGCATAAAGCTCATAGAATCGACGCATTCACAGCTCATTTGCCGTGCAATTCGGTCACCGCCGTTTAGACCTTGTTAGCAAACTGTTCACTATATTATAAGGGGCGGTGACCACTGTGGCATATTTGCCATGCTGTCACCTTATTTGACAGTCATCTGAGACAGCAAAGCACGGTTGTCCGTCGGACGGGGATTGAATGCCAAATTTGTTCGGTTTGGAGGAACCAATTGGTTCCTTAGCGCGCAGACTCTGCTCGGCGGTCGCCCGCAAGGCGCCGCAGGTTCTTGCCTCCATCGCCCTGGCTTGCTCCCTCGTCACACCTGGCATGGCTCCTCCGGTAGAGGCCGCGGGCCAGACCCGTACGCTGAAGCTCTATTTCATTCATACCAAGGAAAAGGCGCAGATCACTTTCAAGCGCAACGGCCGCTACGATTCTAAGGGGCTGCAGCAGATCAACCGTTTCCTGCGTGATTGGCGGCGAAACGAGCCGACCAAGATGGACCCGCGCCTGCTCGATCTCGTCTGGGAGGTCTATCAGAAGAGCGGTTCGCGCGACTATATCCACGTCGTTTCGGCCTATCGCTCGCCCGCCACGAACGGCATGCTGAGGTCGCGCTCGAAGGGCGTCGCGAAGAAGAGCCAGCATATGCTCGGCAAGGCGATGGACTTCTACATACCGGACGTAAGGCTCAAGACGCTGCGCGAGATCGGCATGAAATTCCAGGTCGGCGGCGTCGGCTATTATCCGACTTCGGGTTCCCCCTTCGTGCACATGGATGTCGGCGGGGTGCGTGCCTGGCCGCGCATGACGCGTAACGAACTTGCACGGCTCTTCCCCGACGGCAAGACCATGCATATCCCGTCAGACGGCAGGCCGCTGCCCGGCTACGAGCAGGCAGTCGCCGACTACAAGCGCCGCGTCGGCGCGTCGGCGATCCAGGTCGCCGGCGGCGGCGCAAAGGGCCCGGGCGACGTAGATGGCAAGCGCCGCAATCTCTTTGCGATGCTCTTCGGGGGCGGCGACGAGGACGAAGAACCGACGGCAATCGCCGCCGGCCCGGGCGAAGGCGGCGACGAGGAAGCCCCGGGCAAGGTCCAGACCGCGTCGGCACCGGCAAACCAGGAAGCGCTTCCGGGCGTCGCCGGTTCCACCGCCGCACCTCAGCAAGAACAGCAGGACATCAACGCGCCGGTACCGGCGGTGCGTCCCGCCTTCAAGGACGCTCCGGCTGATGGCGGCGTAGCGGTCGCGCTCGTCGCGCCGGAAAAGAACAGCGCCCAGCAAGCGCTTGCAGCCGCCATGCCGCAAACGCCGGAAACGTCCCCGGAATATGCCGACCTCGACGCGCTGAAGGTGCCGGTTCCGCAGATGCTCGACCGGCGTGACATGAATGCCATCGTCGCCAACGAGACGCTCGTCGCGTCCGTGGAGGGCCAAGCTCCGGAACTCGGCTTCGTGCCGGTGCCGGGCATGCGCCCGGCCGGCGAAGAGGCGCTCGCCGCCGTCGCCGACGCCAATGTCGTGGCTCCTGCCTTTGCGGAGCGTCCGGTCCTCGCATCCGCCGCCGAACCGCGTGGCGCTGCCGAAGCCAAGACCCGCGTCGCCCTTGCGGCGCCGACCGTCGAGGATGAGACGCCCGCTGCACCCCCGACGGTCCAGGTGGCCGCTTATGTGCCGCAGCCGAGCGCGACCTCGCGTGAGGCGATCTTCGACAGCGCCTTCGACACGCGCGCCGACGCGCCCTCGAAAGGCGCCCGCCCCAAAAAGCAGGACGCCGAGGCGGCAAGCCGGTCTTCCCTTCGCACCGAGCCGAAGCTCACGCAGAAGATCATCTCCGAGTGGGCGCTGACGACGGGCCGAGTCGCTACCCTGTCGAAACCGGTCAAGGCGCCGCGCTTCGTCAGCAAATCGCTCCGGGCAGCACCGACCACCGTCTATGCGGCGGGCTTCACCAGCAACACCGGCGCGATGGACACGGCACGCTTCAGTGGCAACGCGGTCAACTTCATGGAAGTGAAGAAGTTCAGCACCAACTGAGTTTCGCCTCCAATCTTCCGCTCCGCGCAAAGAAAAGCCCGCCGGTCAGGCGGGCTTTTCGTTAATATGGATCGGGCCGGATCAGGCCGCATCCTCGGCGGCGGGGACCATGCCGAGTGCCTGCAGATAGGTGTCGAGGATCGCTTCCTGCTCCATGCGCTCGTCCTGATCCTGCTTGCGAATGGAAATGACCTTGCGCAGGATCTTCGTGTCGAAGCCCATCGACTTCGCCTCGCCGTAGACGTCCTTGATATCGTCCGCGATGGTCTTCTTTTCCTCTTCCAGACGTTCGATCCGTTCGATGAAAGCGCGAAGTTGGTCGCGGGCAATGCCGTGAGCATCCGACATGGTCTTCTCCTTTATGGGGAATGAATTGGGGAATGAATTTCCGGGTGCTGTGACCTGCCGCGAACCGCGGCCGAGGTCAAGGGCGATTTGCGCAACAATGGCGCATTTCCCGCCTTTCACCTACGCCTTCGGCCGATTGCGCTCGAATGCCGCCTTCTGCTCGACGGATGCATCCTTCTGATATCGTTCGCGCCATTCGTCGTAGGGCATGCCGTAGACGATCTCGCGGGATTCTTCCTTGCTCATCGCGACGCCTGAGGCTTCCGCCGCCTCGCGATACCAGTTCGACAGGCAATTGCGGCAGAAGCCGGCAAGGTTCATCAGGTCGATGTTCTGCACGTCGCTGCGTTCGCGCAGATGCGTAACCAGCCGGCGGAACGCCGCAGCTTCGAAGGCGGTTCGCTGTTCCTGGCTGAGTTCGTTCATCGGGTGGTCTCCTCTTTCGTCAGCCTTCATAGGCGCCCGTGCGCGACGGATGGCGCCGATAGGCATGAAGCTCCGGCAGGGCATTCAACTCCGCGAGGATGGGCGCAAGGCGCGTCGTCCAGGCGGCAACGCCGGCTTCGTCGGCGATCAGGTCCTGGCGCACCTCGATCAGCGCGTGGGCAATGCCCGGCGTCATGCAGTGCCGGTACATGGTATCGCCCCTCAGCGCACCGTCATAGGGCTCATTGTTGCCGACGATGATATCGCCGGCCGCCTCGAGCCGTTCGATCAGTGGGAAGACGGCGCGCGGATCGTTGTCCCAGAGCACGGCGGCGTGCCAAGGGCGCGCGACCCCCTTCCAGGCGGGGGTGAAGGAATGCAGCGAGATCACCAGCGGCGCTCTCCCACCCTTCGCGGCGGCCTCGGCAATGGTCTGCGACACGGCTTGGTGATAGGGGCGGTGGAAGCGGTTCAGCCGGTTCTGCCATTCCTCGGCGGTTATCGGATAATTGCCGGGAATGATGGCGCCGTCCGAGATCTTCATGATCAGAGTCGGGTCGTCCTCGCCGCGGTTCGGATCGATGAGGAGGCGCGAGAAGCAGCCGAGCACGGCCGGGGCATCGAGCGCGGCCGATAATTGCCGCGTCAGCGGTTCGATGCCGATGTCGTAGGCGATGTGACGTTCAAATGTGCTTTCGGGGAGGCCGAGCCGGCCGTATTCCAGCGGCAAGCGGTTCATGGCGTGATCGGCGAGGAGCACAAGGCCGTTCCGAGCGTTGCCCTCGATGATCTCGTAAGGAGTGTAATGCCGCATTCCGCTCCTGCTTTGCTTGTCGAACGTCCTTGACCTGATTGCATGCAACATCGCCGTTCGCAAGAAAAAGGCGAAAGTCTTGCGATTTCTGTCACAGGAATGGGCAATATAATCGATTAGAGTTGCGTTGACTTTCGGGGCTGGCCGTCGCAAGAAAGTGCCACGCAAATCAAAACGGAGTTCCGCAGGAAGCCGTGTCTAGATATCCTTTTTCCAGAGCGAAGCCGGGTTCGACGACGTTGGAGGCTATCCTCCTGTTTTCCTTGGCAATGTCCGCCTCAGTTCTATTTGCCGACGAGGCCCGCGCCGACTTTCGCGTCTGCAATGGGACGCAAAATCTGGTTGGCGTGGCGATCGGCTACCGGGCCAAGGAGGGCTGGGTCACCGAAGGCTGGTGGCAGGTGCCGGCAACGACCTGCGCCACGCTGATCGAGGGCGAGCTCCAGTCCCGCTACTACTATCTCTATGCGGAAGATGCGGCCCGCGGCGGCCGCTGGACGGGCGACATCAACATGTGCGTCGCCGAAAACGAGTTCAAGATCGTCGGCGTGCAGGACTGCTTCGCCCGCGGCTTCCAGCGCATGGGATTCAAGGAATATGACACGGGGCGGCAGGGGAGCTGGATGGTTCAGCTTTCCGACACGCCCGGCACGCAGGAAAGCCAGAATTGATGAGACGGAACCGGAAAGTCAAAATCCTCGCCACACTCGGGCCGGCATCGGCCGACGAGCAGATGATCCAGAAGCTGCATGAGGCGGGGGCTGACCTGTTCCGTATCAACATGAGCCATGCCAGCCATGAGCTCATGCGCACACTGATCGAGCGGATCCGCGCGGTCGAGGCACGCTGCGGACGGCCGATCGGCATCCTTGCCGACCTGCAGGGCCCGAAGCTGCGCGTTGGCAAGTTCACCGAAGGCAAGGTCGAGCTGAAGATCGGCCAGACCTTCACGCTCGACAACAGGGACGTTCCCGGCGACGCGACGCGCGTCTACCTTCCGCATCCGGAGATTCTCGAAGCGGTGAAGCCCGGCGACCGGCTGCTGATCGACGACGGAAAACTGCATCTGCACGCTGAAAAGACGGACGGCAAGAGCATCGTCACCACCGTCGTTTCCGGCACCAAGATCTCGGACCGCAAGGGTGTCAGCCTGCCCGACACATTGCTCGGCGTCGGCGCGCTGACCGAGAAGGACCGCGTCGACCTCGACGCCGTGCTGGCGACGGGAGAGGTCGACTGGGTGGCGCTTTCCTTCATCCAGCGTCCGGAGGATCTCGCCGAGGTCCGCAAGATCGCCCGTGGCCGCGTCGGTATCATGTCGAAGATCGAAAAGCCGCAGGCGATCGAGCGCATCGACGAGATCATCGAGCTTTCGGACGCGCTGATGGTGGCGCGCGGCGACCTCGGTGTCGAGATGCCGCTCGAGTCTGTACCAGGCCTCCAGAAGCAGCTCACGCGCGCCTGTCGGCGCGCCGGCAAGCCGGTCGTGGTCGCGACCCAGATGCTCGAGTCGATGATCTCCTCGCCGGTTCCCACGCGCGCCGAGGTCTCGGACGTAGCGACGGCCGTCTTTGAGGGCGCCGACGCGGTGATGCTTTCGGCTGAATCCGCTTCCGGCGAATATCCGATCGAAGCAGTTTCGACCATGGCCTCGATCGCGAGCAGCGTCGAGCGTGACCCGCACTATCCCGGCATCATCTATGCCCAGCGGACGCCGCCGGAGGCAACCGGTGCCGACGCCATCTCGCTTGCCGCCCATCAGATCGCCGAGACGCTGAAACTCTCTGCGATCGTCACCTATACTTCCTCGGGGACCACCGGCCTGCGCGCGGCACGCGAAAGGCCGCAGGTGCCGGTCATCGCGCTTTCGCCGATCGTTCAAACGGCGCGCCGTCTCTCGGTCGTCTGGGGACTGCACTGCGTCGTCACCGAAGACGCGACCGATCTCGACGACATGGTCAACCGTGCCTGCCGCATCGTCGCGAGCGAGGGCTTCGGTAAACCCGGCGACCGCATCATCATCACCGCCGGCGTGCCGCTCGGAACCCCGGGCGCCACCAACATGCTGCGCATCGCCTATATCGGCTCCGACGGAATGACGGGCGTATAAGGAGCGTCTTCCTTCGGAGCGCCACCCACCAGGCGGGCTTCGGCCCGCCTTGCGATTTCTTGAAGATCGCGCGTCATACCTGAGACCTTCTCGATCGCGGCGACGACCAGGTCGGTCACCACATAGTCGGGCTTGTGTCCGAGATTGGCGATCCAGAGCAGCTCCGACCCGCTGATGGCGCTCGCAAGCCCACGCGAATGGATCTCGGCCAGAACGATGGCGTCCTTATCTCCGGTGATGACGACCGTCGGGGCGGAGATCTCCGCGTAGCGCGGCGACATCCGCGTCACGTAAGCGTGAAGGTTGGCGATGTCGACGGCGTTGTGTTGAAAGGTGGCGGGCCTCAGCACGAGATGCGGCGCGGTGTTGGCGATGTAATCGGCAGGACGCGGGTTGGGCCGGAATATCAACTGCGTCACGCTATCGATGCGCCTCAGGCCGAGCGGGATCACGATCGTGTGGGCGAAAAGCCAGCCGAGAAGCGGCAGCGTCGCCAACTTGACGTGCCAATCCACGCCGCCGGGCCAGGGATGCGTCGCCGGTGCGAGCAGCACGACGCCCAAGGTTCTGTCGGGGTGATGAAGCGCGAGGCTCGCAGCGATCGCGGCGCCGAAGGAGTGGCCGACGATGATCGCCTGTGAAATGCCTCGCTTTTCCATCAGTCGCACGATGGCATCGGCCTGGCCGTCCGGACGCGCGTTGGACGGCCCGCCCCGCTCGGAATAGCCGTGACCCGGTCGATCGACGAAGAGCATTTCGGCACGGCCCTCCAGTGCCGGGCGGAAGGCATGCAATTGGTCGAGGAGGTTGCCGCTCGCTCCATGTATGAAGACGATGGGGGGAAGATCTGCTGTCGCACTCGGTCGAATGTGGACGCAATTCATATGAAAGCCGCCGATGTCGACCAGTTCGCCGCCATTCGGAAATCGCGCCGTGATCCGGCGTGCCTGGTAGAGGCTGTAGGCGATCGTCAAGGCGAGGGCGGCGAGGATCAAAAGTGCCGGAAACATCAAGCGTCGGTCTGAAGGGATCGGGAAGAGCGGGAGGTCGGCAGAGACTCCGGGCTGTCAGGTTCGACTGCCGGCAAGCTTTTCCGCCAGTTCACCAAGCTGCTCCTGCGCCTTCCGGTCCGAGGGGTAGATGTCGAGAAACTGTTGCCAGGCCCGCATCGCGAGCTCGTTCTTGCCGCTGGTCTCCAGCATGGTCGCCATGCCGGCCAATGCGCCGAAATGCCGGGGCTCGATCGCCAGCACACGATATATGTCGGACATCGACTTGCGGTAATTGCCCATCTGGTAATGCAGCGTGGCGCGGCGATTCCAGCCTTCGACATAGTTCGGCGCAAGAACGATCACCTGATCGAGTATGTCGAGGGCGACCGCATGCTTGTCGTCGGTGATGGCCGTGTTCGCCCATTGCATCAAGAGGTTCACGGTCGCGCTGCCGGAATCCTGCCATTCGAGGCGAATGCGGTCGGCTACCTGCCGTGCCTTTTCCTCGTCGCCTTCCTTCTTGAGCTCGGCGAACAGGGCGTCCAGGCGTTCTTTGGGTGTGGCGAGGCTGGCGACTTCCGCCTGTGCCGAAGGCTCTGCCGCAAGCAGCGGCGTGCCGGACAGCGGGGCGGACAAGGCGAAACACGCCAGAATCAAGGGTATAGAAAATCGCATGGCGGGCATCGTAGCCCGCCATGGAACAAGATCAAATCAATTTTGGGGGATCACCGAAGCGACCGGCCGATCAGGCGTGGCGGCAAAAGCCGCCCACGGGCTCAGCCCTGGCGTGCCTTGAAGCGCGGGTTCAGCTTGTTGATGATGTAGACGCGGCCCTTGCGGCGAACCAGACGGTTTTCGCGATGGCGGGTCTTCAGCGACTTGAGCGAATTCTTGATCTTCATTTTTCCTGATCCGCAGGTTTCGGGGAACGAAAATTCGCCCGGTAAATTCCAACAATCAAAAGCGCGCCATTCAGCGCGCTCTTCAAGTAGGCAGGCACATAGCCTGTCGGCCCTGTTGTGTCAACCGCAAGACAGGGGATTTTGGCGCGCGGTCCCGTGATTCCGTGACCATCCGGTTCAGACGAGGCGGGTGAAATGACCCATCTTGCGGCCGGGGCGCGCCTCGCCCTTGCCGTAGAGGTGCACCAGCACGTTGCGCTCGGCAAGCAGGCTCGAAACGTCGGCAATGTCGTTACCGATCAGGTTCCGCATCAAGCAATCCGAATGGCGCGCCGGATCGCCGAGCGGCAGTCCGGTGATCGCGCGGATGTGCTGCTCGAATTGCGAAACCACGCAGGCCGCCTCTGTCCAGTGGCCGGAATTGTGAACGCGCGGGGCGATCTCATTTGCGACGACGCTGCCATCGGCGAGAACGAAGAATTCCACTCCGATCACGCCCACATAGCCAAGCGCCTCGAGTATGGCGGTCGCCGCTTTGCGGGCGGCCTCCGCGGTCGACGCACTGACGGAAGCCGGCACGGTCGACATGTGGAGAATGCCATTGCGGTGTTCGTTTTCCGCCGGATCGAAACAGGCGGTGCTGCCATCTGTCGCGCGGGCGCCGATGACAGAGATTTCCCGGTCGAACGGCACGAAGCTTTCGAGGATCAGCGGGACCTGCCCCAGCGCGGCGAACGCCCCGGCGGGATCGTCATCGGCGGAGCGGAAGACGCGCTGGCCCTTGCCGTCGTAGCCGAGGCGTCGGGTCTTGAGCACGCCGACGCCATCGAAGTCGGCAAGCGCCCGGTCGAGATCGGCCTGGCTGTCTACGGCGTGGAAGCGGGCCGTCGCGATGCCGCAATCGTTGATGAAGCGTTTTTCGACGAGCCGGTCCTGCGCGACTTCGAGCGCCTTCGGCGGCGGAAAGACCGGCCGCGATGCGCCGAGCTTCTCAGCGGCCGCCACGGGGACGTTCTCGAACTCGTAGGTGATGAGGTCCGATGCCTGCGCAAGCTCGTCCAGCGCACGCGGGTCGTCATAGGCCGCGACGATCTGGGAGTTCGCGACCTGTGCGGCGGGACAGTCAGGCTGCGGTTCGAGGATGACGGTGCGGAAGTTCAGGCGCGCAGCCGCCATGGCCAGCATGCGGCCGAGCTGGCCGCCGCCGATGATGCCGATCGTCTTCATGCCTGGTCTACCGGATATTCCGCGACCGATACGGTCTGCTGTTCGCGCCAGTCGTCGAGACGGTCGGCAAGGTCCTCATCGCTGAGCGCGAGCACGGCTGCGGCCAGAAGCGCCGCGTTGACGGCGCCCGCCTTGCCGATCGCCAGCGTGCCGACGGGAATGCCGGCCGGCATCTGGACGATCGAGAGCAGGCTGTCCTGACCGGACAGCGCCTTCGATTGAACCGGAACGCCGAAGACCGGCAGCGGCGTCATCGAGGCGCACATTCCCGGAAGATGCGCGGCACCCCCGGCGCCGGCGATGATCACCTTGAAGCCTTCGTCGCGCGCGCCCTTGGCGAAGCGCACCAGCCGGTCGGGCGTGCGATGCGCGGAAACGATCCGGGCTTCATAGGCGATGTCAAGCGCCTCGAGCGTGTCGGCCGCATTCTTCATCGTCTCCCAGTCCGACTGGCTTCCCATGATGATGGCGACGGGCGGGGGCGTAGTGTCGGTCACGTCTGTCTGGATCCGCTTCAGGCTATGATATCGGGGATGATCTGGTCTTCGATCTTGGTGATCTTGTCCTTGATCGCCAGCTTCTTTTTCTTCATGCGCTGGATGCGCAGGGCGTCGCAGCCGGTCTGGATCATGGCGTTGATCGCCGCATCGTAATCTTCATGTTCCTGCCTCAGGCGCGCGATAGTCAGTCTGAGTTCGGCCTGGTCCTGGTCCGGCATGCAAAGCGATCCCCATAAGCCGGTCGCGTCGAGCCGCGAACCGGAATTTCCTGCGTCGCTCTACCACATCTTGGGCGGTAACGGGAAGTTATCCGACGTCATCATTTCGCCTTCGACAAATGAAAAATGGCATGGCACAGTAGAAAGGTTTCAACCATGGAACATCCGGCATTTGCGTGCCGGATGCAAGCAAAAGGAAGGGACTGCCAATGACCATTGAGGCTCATCTTGCAACGCTTGAGAAAAAACATGGCGCCCTTGAAGAGGAGCTCCACGAAGCTCTCAACTCTCCGTCCTGCGAGGACGAGTTGATCAGCGAACTCAAGCGGAGGAAGCTGCGCATCAAAGACGAAATCGAACGACTTCGTTCTTCGACGACCACGCACTGAACGGTCGTTCCCGAGGTCATCGGGAAAGCGTCATCTCTGCGTGAGACGACGCGGCGATAAGGTCAACAACAATCCCCAAAATCCAACTTACGGATCGCTGGACCGGGCTCTTTGCCCGGTTCGCTTCCGTTGCGGATTTCCGCGTCGGAGGCGTCAAGACTATGACCAGAACTGGTCGAGCCAGAGATTGAGCCGGTCGAAGCCGGGCTTGTGGATCGCGTAGATACGCCGCGTTCCGCTCGTCGAGACCGACACGAGATTGCAGTCGAGCAGCGCCTTCAGATGCTGCGATACGGCCGGGCGGCTGATCGGCAGGCCCTCGGCGAGTTCGTTCACGGTCCGCGGCGCGCGCCGCAATTCCTCCAGCAGATAGCGCCGGTTCGGATCCGCAATGGCATCGAATGGGTCCGCGATCGTCATGGCCGGAGGTTAAGCGAATTCCCGATGAGCGGCAAGAAAATTGTGCGTTGCGGCATGCCGCTTTGCTTTGCAGCAAAATCGGCCGCTCAGAGCTGCTCAACTTCCGGACAGCAGGTTCGCAAGACCGTCCCAGACGAGCTTCGAGCCAGCGATGAGGGCCATCGTATACATGAACGGGTAAAAGACCTGCGGCTTCATCCGTCGGACGATCCATGCGCCGCATGCGGTCGCCACCATCGCGAGCGGGAAGAGCGTTGCCGATATCGTGACATTGCTGAGGTCGAGCTGGCCGAGGGCGAAATAGGGTACGAGCTTCACCGCATTGAGGATCGCGAAGAAGCGGACGATGGTGCCGGTATATTCGCGCGGCTCGAGCTTCAGGGGCAGGGCATAGATCTGAAACGGCGGACCGCCGGCATGGGCGACGAAGCTGCCATAGCCGGCAAGCGAGCCCCAGAGCGCGGCCGGGCCGGCGCGCTGCGGCTTTGGCCGAATGGGGGCGCCATTGCGGCTCAGCCAAACGGTATAGACATAGCGCAGCACGAAGGTGACCGTGATGAGACCGATGATCAGCCTCAAAGCGTCTCGCGGCACGTAAGCCGAGGTCGCCCAACCGACGGCGATGCCGGCGATGGCACTGGGCAGCAGCATGAAAAGGGTCCGCCGGTCGCCATGTTTGCGCCAGATCCATAGGGACACCATGTCCATGGCAATGAGGATGGGCAGAAGCAGCGCGGCCGCCTGAACCGGCGAGACGGCCATGGACAGGATCGGGACGCCCATCAGCGAGAGCGCCTCGCCCATGCCCCCCTTGCTGAGGCCAACGAGCAGGACGGCCGGAACGGCGATGAGATAGAAGTCGTAGTCGGGAAACATTGCGGGCGGTTGATCCTTCTGTCATCTCCGTCTATCGGTTTTCCCGAACGAAATCGAGTGCCGGCCCTCGGGGCAGATGCGTAGATCGCCAGGATGACCACATGAGCAACACAGAAAACCGCTGCCGCCTCGTGCTGGTCGCACCCGATCTGGCGGATGCCGCGGAGCGTTCCAAGCTCGTCGGCGAGGCATTGAAGGGTGGCGATGTGGCCTCCGTCATCGTGCCGCAATACGGTCTCAGCGATCAGGATTTCCAGAAGCACGCCGAGGCGCTCGTGGCGGTGATCCAGCAGGCGGGCGCGGCAGCCTTGATCGAGGGCGACACGCGTGTTGCCGGCCGCGCCAAGGCGGACGGATTGCACATCGCGGGCGGCGTGGATGCGCTTGCCGAAGCGATTGAAAGGCACGCGCCGAAGCTGATCGTCGGCGGCGGCAATGCTACGGATCGCCATCATGCGCTCGAAATCGGAGAGCTTCGGCCGGATTACGTGTTCTTCGGCCGCACCGACGGCGACATAAAGCCGGAAGCGCATCCAAAGAATCTTGCGCTTGCCGAATGGTGGGCCTCGATGATCGAAATTCCCTGCGTCGTCATGGGCGGCACCGATCCGCAATCGGCACTTGCGGTAGCGGAGACGGGAGCGGAGTTCGTGGCGCTCCGCCTTGCCGTCTTCGGCGAGTCGGGGCAGACGCCCTCCGTGGTCGCGGCCGTCAATGCATTGCTTGACGAAAAAGCGCCACGGTTTGAAGATTAAGACGTGCCGATGAGCCGCTTTTTCCTGAAACTCAGCCGGGTCACAGCCTTTGCCGTGGCAATCATTCTTGCCGCGGTGCCGGCTCGGGCCGTCGAGCCGGCGGCCACTCTCCCAACCGACGAGGGAAGCGTTCCGAAACGCGGGCGGATCACGCCGCATAACGGCGCGGCGCTACCGGAAGGCGCACAGGAGAAACCCGCGGGGACGACAGCGCCAGCGAAGCCGAAGGTCGGCGACGGCAACACGCCGTCGAAGGGCGTCAACGTGATCGAGCGGATGGGTGCCGACTTGCCCGCCCTTCCTCCCGAGAAGCCGTTCAACGGCAAGATCGATGAAGCTTATGGCGCCTTCCAGCGCGGCTACTATCTGACGGCCATGGACCTTGCCGTGCCGCGCGCCCAGCTCGGCGACCCGGCGGCCCAGACGCTCGTCGCCTCGATCCTCGAGCAGGGGCTCGGCGTGGCGCGCAACGCCAAAGCGGCGGCCTTCTGGTATGGCCAGGCTGCGGAGAATGGCGATCCTGCAGCCATGTTCAAATATGCCCTGATGTTGATGGAAGGGCGCTATGTCAAGCGCGACCGGAAGAAATCCGAAGAGCTGATGAAGAAGGCCGCCGATCTGGGCAATGCTTCGGCCCAGTTCAACTACGGACAGACGCTTGTCGCCGACATGCCAGGCGAAAAGGGCCTGAAGGCGGCTATGCCCTATTACGAGAAATCCGCCGAACAGGGCATCGCCGACGCGCAATATGCCCTCTCGCAGATCTATCTCAATGTCAGCGGCATCGAGGAAAGCAAACGCGCCCGGGCGCGCGAGTGGCTGCTGAGAGCCGCGCGGGCCGGCTACGATACGGCGCAGCTCGACATGGCGATCTGGCTGATCGAAGGCATTGCCGGCGACCGCAATTTGGAGGAGGGGTTCGCCTGGATGAAGCGCGCCGCCGACGGCGGCAATGTCGTCGCTCAGAACCGGCTCTCGCACCTCTACATCAACGCGATCGGAACACGCCCGGATCCGGTAGAGGCGGCGAAATGGTACGTGCTCTCGCGCCGTGCGGGGCTGAAGGACGATGCGCTCGAGGACTTCTATCTCGGCCTCAACGAGACGCAGCAAAAATCCGCGCTCGCGGCCGCAAACAAGTTCCGCTCGTCGTGAGCTTCTGCCTCGTGTGGGTCGGCGTCATCTATTTCGCTTGAACTTCCGGGGTTTTTGTGGTCATGAAGCCCCGATTTTCTCCGCGGCCCCTCATGCACCACTTGCCCGCGGACGGAGTGACGTCTCACTCGGTTTTTTGACGACGGATTCGTGAAACGCGGCCGCGCTTCCAAAGCGGCGGCCGCGTGCGAATTGTCAGACAGGTTCAATGCTCGGTCGGGAACACTCGGCCGGCTTTCGCTAGAGGATTGCCACATGGCTCGTTCTGCCCTTCTCAATGTCATGGTCCAGGCCGCCTTCAAGGCCGGCAAGTCGCTGGCGCGCGATTTCGGCGAAGTGCAGAACCTGCAGGTTTCTCTGAAGGGCCCAGGCGACTATGTTTCGCAGGCGGACCGCAAGGCAGAGCGTCTCATCCGCGACGAGCTCATGAAGGCGCGCCCGACCTACGGCTTCCTCGGTGAAGAGGGCGAGGAGATCAAGGGAACCGACGGCGCCCACCGCTGGATCGTCGATCCGCTCGACGGCACCACCAATTTCCTGCACGGCATCCCGCATTTCGCCATCTCGATCGCGCTGGAGCGCCAGGGTGAAATCGTCGGCGCGGTCGTCTTCAACCCGGCGACGGACGAGCTCTACACCGCCGAGCGTGGCGGCGGCGCCTTCCTGAACGACCGGCGCCTGCGCGTCGGTGCGCGCAAGGCCCTTTCCGATGCGGTCATCGGCACCGGCACGCCGCATCTTGGCCGCGGCAATCACGGCAAGTATCTGATCGAACTCCGCCACGTCATGGGCGAGGTTGCCGGCATCCGCCGCTTCGGCTCCGCCTCACTCGACCTTGCCTATGTCGCCGCCGGCCGTTTCGACGGCTTCTGGGAGCGGGACCTTGCCGCCTGGGACATGGCCGCCGGGGTCCTCCTTATCCGTGAAGCCGGCGGCTGGACGACCGACGCCGATGGCGGCAACAGGCCGCTGGAGGCCGGTTCGATCGTCTGCGGGAACGAATATATCGCCAAGGCGCTACGCGAAGTCATCCAGCGCCCGGTGCCGGCGAAGTAAATCGCGCAGAGCATGATGCGGGTGAGCAGGCGCGTTTGCCATTGCCTCGTGCCTTTGATGCCCGCGATTACGCAGGATCGCGGGCGATCTGCGACCTCCTGTCGCCTCCGTCGGCTTCTGTGCCGGAGGCTTTTGTTTTCCCTTCAATTTGGCGCAAAGTTCCACTAGTCTCCGGGCCATCGGCAGCATCGCTCTTCAAATCGCCATCGATTCAAGAATGGTGCGGCAATTCAAAGTGTTGCGGCCGCTCATTGCCTGCCCCGGCAGGCGCGCGGAATTGCCGCAAAACCGGGAGATTGGCAAACTTATGGCGAAATTGAATCTGTCCGGGTGGCGCGACCAGGAAGGCGCGGAGGAAAACTACAACCCGCACAAGCTTTCGAGCCCCATGCCCTATTTCTGGACGATGGTCCTCTTCCTGATCATCGTCGGGTTCGTCGCCGCGATCCTTTTCCGCCAGGCCCGCGAGGCCTTTGTCGGCAATCCCGGTCTCAACGGGCTGATCCTGGGCGTGCTTCTGATCGGCATCCTGCTGGCCTTCAACCACGTCCTCAGCTTGCGGCCGGAGGTTCGATGGTTCAACTCGTTCCGCGCCGCCGGAAGCGCGGACAAGGTCGGGCGCGATCCCGTGCTGCTCGCGCCCATGCGGGCTCTCATCGGCGGTCGCCAGACGACCGCGATCTCGACCATCGCGCTACGTTCGATCCTCGACTCCATCGCCACCCGGCTCGATGAATCGCGCGACATCACCCGCTATCTCGCCGGCCTGCTCGTCTTTCTTGGTCTGCTTGGCACCTTCTGGGGCCTACTCGGCACAATCGGCTCGATCAATACCGTCATCCAGTCGCTGGATGCGGGGTCCGGCAGCACGGAGGATCTCCTGAGTTCGTTGAAGGGCGGTCTCTCTGCACCGCTCACCGGCATGGGAACGGCCTTCTCCGCGTCGCTGTTCGGCCTTTCTGGTTCTCTGATCCTCGGCTTTCTCGACCTCCAGGCCGGTCGTGCCCAGAACCGCTTCTACACCGAGCTCGAGAACTGGCTTTCGTCCGTGACCGACGTTGGCTCCGGCCTTTCACCGTCGATCGATTCAATCGACGGCGCGCCGGCAGAAGAGCTGCGGCGGCTCACCGACCAACTCACCCGGCTTGCTCATGACGGCGGGGCGAACCAGCGCACGACGGCGGCGATGGCGAGCCTTGCCGAAGGCATCCAGGGCCTCGTCAAGAACATGCGCGGCGAGCAGCAGATGCTGCGGGACTGGATCGAAGCGCAGCAGGAGGAGGCGAAATCGATGCGCAAGACGCTCGACCGGCTGACGGCGCGCATCGGTCAGGCCGAGCGGATCACCGTCCAGCCGGACAAGGCCATCACGCAGGCGAAGCTCAGCCGCGTTGAAGAGAGTGGGGGTGACTGATCCATGGCGCTCGCCCGAAGAGGCCGCGAACCGCGGACGATCAATTACTGGCCGGGCTTCGTCGATGCGCTTTCGACCCTGCTCATGGCGATCATGTTCCTGCTCAGCGTCTTCGTCACCGCGCAGTTTCTGCTGGGAAGGGAGATCAGCGGCAAGGACGAGGTCTTGAACCGCCTGAACAGCCAGATCAACGAACTCACCCAACTCCTGGCGCTCGAAAAGAGCGGCAAGCAGGACCTCGAGGATTCGCTCGCCAACCTGCAGGCCTCGCTCGCTCAGTCGGAGGGAGAGCGGTCGCGCCTGCAGGCGCTGCTCGACAGGGGGGCCGGCAGCGCGGAGGTGGCCAATGAGAAGATCGGCCGGCTCGGCTCGGAACTGGAGAACGAACGGCAAGTCAGCGCGCGTGCCATGAGCCAGATCGAGCTCTTGAACCAGCAGATTGCGGCGCTGCGCAGCCAGATCGCCGCCATCGAAGGCGCGCTGCAGGCGTCGGAGGCGAAGGACCAGGCGTCCCAGGCCAAGATCGCCGATCTCGGCCGCAGGCTTAACGTCGCGCTGGCGCAGCGCGTGCAGGAGCTCAACCGCTACCGTTCGGACTTTTTCGGCCGCTTGAGGGAGATCCTCTCGGACCGGGAAAACATCCGCATCGTCGGCGACCGCTTCGTCTTCCAGTCGGAAGTCCTCTTCCCCTCGGGCAGCAGCGACTTGAACCCGGAGGGGCAGGCGGAGATGACGAAGCTCGCGACAGCCCTTCTCGACCTCGCCAGGGAAATCCCGGCGGAGATCAACTGGGTCCTGCGCGTAGACGGCCACACGGACAATGTGCAGTTCTCGCGTTCCGGACGCTTTGCCGACAACTGGGAGCTGTCGTCGGCACGCGCCACATCGGTCGTCAAATTCCTGATATCGAAGGGCGTTCCGGCCGATCGGCTGGTCGCTGCCGGCTTCGGCGAATATCAGCCGATCGCTGCGGGAGACAGCCCGGAGGCACGCGCGCAGAACCGTCGCATCGAGCTCAAGCTCACGGAGAAATAGCCCAGCCGGGCGCCCCTTGAATTGACCTTGACGTGTGCGTAAGAGTTGCACCCAGGTCGAAGGACGCAAGGGGAGGGCGGCTTTCATGGATTGCGATGTGCTGGTCATCGGCGCGGGCCTTACCGGGCTAGTGGCGGCGTCCGAGGCGGCGGCGCGTGGCCGCAAGGTGGTCATTCTCGATCAGGAGGGGGAGCAGAATCTCGGCGGCCAAGCCTTCTGGTCGCTCGGCGGTCTCTTCTTCGTAGACAGTCCCGAGCAGCGGCGCATGGGCATTCGCGACAGCCATGCGCTGGCGCGCCAGGACTGGATGGGGACGTCGCAGTTCGACCGACCGGAGGACCATTGGCCGCGGCTTTGGGCCGAGGCTTATCTCGACTTCGCCGCGGGCGAAAAGCGGCGCTGGCTTCATTCGCTGGGCTTACGCTGGTTTCCGGTCGTCGGCTGGGCGGAGCGCGGCGGCGGGCTCGCCCATGGTCACGGCAATTCCGTTCCCCGCTTCCATGTTACCTGGGGCACTGGGCCGGCCGTGCTCGAGCCCTTCATCCGGCTTGCTCGGCAGGCCGAAAGCCGCGGTCTTGTCCGTTTCCGGTTTCGCCATCGGGTCGATGAGCTCGTGACGACCGACGGCATGGTGACGGGCGCACGCGGCGCAATCCTCAAGACCGATCCGGTTGCCCGCGGCCAGCGCAGTTCGCGCGACATCGTAGGCGATTTCGAGGTTTCTGCCGGTGCCGTGATCGTGAGTTCGGGCGGGATCGGCGGCAATCACGAGCTTGTGCGCCGCAATTGGCCGCGCAAGCGCCTCGGCCAGCCGCCGGCCTCGATGGTCAGCGGCGTGCCCTATCATGTCGACGGGCGCATGCTGGAGATCGCCGCCCAAGCCCGCGGTTCCGTCATCAACGCCGACCGCATGTGGCACTACACCGAGGGCTTGAAGAATTTCGCTCCGATCTGGCCGGACCACGGCATTCGCATCCTGCCGGGGCCCTCGTCCTTCTGGTGCGATGCCGACGGCAATCGTTTTCCCGCCCCGGCCATGCCCGGCTTCGATACGCTCGCGACCCTGGAGGCGATTCGCCGCAGCGGCCACGACTATAGCTGGTTCATCCTGACGCAGGCGATCATCAAGAAGGAGTTCGCGCTTTCGGGGTCGGAACAGAACCCGGATCTGACCGGCAAGAGCATCGCGCTTCTCCTGAAACGGCTCGGCAGAAATCCACCGGGTCCGGTCCAGGCTTTCATCGACAAGGGCGAGGATTTCGTCGTCCGAGACCGGTTGGAAGACCTGGTCGAAGGGATGAACAGGCTGACCGGCGAGAACCGGCTTTCGGCTGAGCACCTCAGGGAGCAGATCGAGGCGCGTGACCGCGAGATCACTAATCCCTTCTCCAAGGATGCGCAGGTCACCGCCATTCGCGGCGCACGTGCCTATCGCGGCGACCGGCTGCTGAGGACGGCGAAACCGCACCGGCTGCTCGATCCGAAGGCCGGCCCGCTGATCGCGGTGCGCCTGCATATCCTCACGCGCAAGACGCTCGGAGGGCTGCAGACCAACCTCTCCGGTCAGGTGCTGGAGCTTTCCGGCGAGCCGGTGCCGGGCCTCTATGCCGCGGGCGAAGTCGCCGGCTTCGGCGGTGGCGGCATGCATGGCTACAACGCGCTCGAGGGAACCTTCCTCGGCGGCTGCATCTTTTCGGGCCGTGCGGCCGGACGCGCTACTGCGGACGTTTCGTAGAAGTTTGCCCCTCTCCTCGGGTTTAATCCGAGGACTAGCTAGCCCGCTCCCCGTTCTGACGGGGCGAGGGACTTGGGAGGTTGCCGCTTGTCCCTTCTCCCCGTCGAACGGGGAGAAGGTCGCGGCAGCGGGAAGAGGGGCGGCGCGGATGGATCAAGTCAATCCATCTGGATGTTGGCGTCACGGACCACCGGCGTCCATTTCGCAAGCTCGGCCTTGACGTGGGCGCCGAGTTCTTCGGGCGTCGAGCCGACGATCTTCGCGCTGAACTCCTCCATGCGTTTCTGGACCGCCGGATCGGCGAGCGCCTTCTTCGCGGCCTCGTTCAGCCGTGCTACCACCGGTTGCGGCGTATTGGCCGGCGCGAAGAGCGCGTTCCAGGTATAGGTCTCGTAACCGGGAATGCCGGATTCGGCGATGGTGGGTACATCCGGGAATGACGGCGCGCGTTCGGCCGTGGTGACGGCGAGCGCCCTCAGCGTGCCGGCCTTGATGTGTCCGGAGGAGGAGGGCAGATTGTCGAACATGATCGGCACCTGGTTGCCGATCACGTCGTTCAGCGCCGGACCGGAGCCCTTGTAGGGAATGTGCTGCATCTCGACGCCGGCCATCTTCTTGAAGAGCTCGCCGGAGAGGTGCAGCGGCGTTCCGTTGCCGGAGGAGGCATAGCTATACTGGTCGGGCGCCGCCTTCAGCAGCGCCAGCAGTTCCTGGACATTCTTGGCCGGCAGTTCCGGATTGACCACGAGTACGTTCGGAACGATGACGAGCAGCGAGATCGGCGCGAAATCCTTTTCGGGATCGTATGGCTTCGTCTTCAGGATCAGCGGATTGAGCGCATGCGTCGCGACGGTCGCCATGAGGATCGTGTAGCCGTCCGGGTCGGCGCGCGCCACATTCGCTGCGCCGAGGTTGCCGCCGGCGCCGGCGACGTTCTGTACGATCACCTGCTGGCCTAGGTCCTCGGACATTTTCTGGGCGATGATGCGCGCGACCACGTCGGTCGAGCCGCCGGCGGCGAACGGAACGACGAGCGTTATCGTCCGATCTGGAAAGCTCTGCGCCTCCGCCGGCGCGCCGATGGCGAGTGCGGAAAAGGCAGCGAGGCCGAACGCGATGGCGGCGCGGCGGGTCAAGCTTAGAAATGGCATTCAGGATCCTCCCAATTCATCGACACGATACGATACAGCCGAAAGCCGGCCCTTTAAGAATAGGGCCGCGCTCCGGTCGTGCAATGGTGGGCGTGAGGATCGCTCGTTGAGACAGACGAAAGTCTAAAGCGCGTCACGCAAGATTGCTGCGGGGCGGCTTGTATCGCCCCGCATCAGTTCATGTTGGCGACGAACAGCGCTTCGGCACCGTGATCGAACTGAAGCCGCGCCAGTTTCGCATAGAGGCCGCCCTGGCGGACCAGCGAGGCATGGGTGCCTTCCTCAACGATGCGGCCGTGCTCCATGACGAGGATGCGGTCCGCCTTCAGCACGGTCGCGAGCCGATGCGCGATGACGAGAGTGGTGCGCTCCCGCATCAGGCCGTCGAGGGCCGTCTGCACCAGAGTCTCGCTTTCGGCGTCGAGGGCCGACGTCGCCTCGTCGAGAAGTAGGATCGGAGCGTCTTTCAGGATTGCGCGCGCAATAGCGATGCGCTGCCGCTGACCGCCGGAAAGCGTCACGCCGCGCTCGCCCACAAGCGTGTCGTAGCCGCGATCGAGCCTGGCGATGAATTCATCGGCCTGTGCCGCGGCGGCAGCCGCACGCACCGCCTCGCGGCTTGAGTCCGGCGCGCCGAAGGCGATGTTGTCGTGAACGGAGGCAGCGAAGATCGTCACGTCCTGAGGCACGATCGCGATCCGCTCGCGCAGGTCTTTCGGATCGACGGTTCGCACATCCGTCCCGTCGACTCGGACGACACCCTTCGCGGGATCGTAGTGGCGGAGCAGCATCGCAAAGACGGTGCTCTTGCCGGCGCCGGAGGGCCCGACGATGGCCACCGTCTCGCCCCGCTCGACCGCAAAGCTCAAGCCCCTGAGGCTCTTATAATCCGGCCGGGCGGGATAGGCGAAATGAACGTCGGTGAACTCGATCTCGCCCTTTGCCGGCTGGGGCATGGCGACCGGGTGCTCCGGCGCCCGGATCTCAGGCACCTCGGTCAACAGTTCGTTCAGGCGTTCGGCGGCGCCCGCTGCCTGCGAGAGCTCGCCCCAGACCTCCGAGAGCGCGCCGAGACTGCCGGCGGCAAAGACCGAATAGAGCAGGAACTGGCCGAGCGTGCCGGCGGAAAGCGCGCCTGCGAGCACGTCCCGCGCACCGAACCAGAGCACGGCGACGACGCTGCCGAAGACCATGGTGATGGCGAAGGCGGTGAGCACCGAGCGCGCCTTGGTGGCGGCTCGCGCGGCGCGATAGGCCTCCTCGACAGCGGTGCCGAAGCGTCCCTCCGCATTTCCTTCGCCGTTGAAGGCCTGCACCGTGCGGCTGGCTGCGATCGCCTCGCCGGCGTAGGCGGAGGCGGCGGCAAGCGTATCCTGCGCTTCGCGCGAGCGCCGACGTACGGAGCGGCCGAAGGCGACGAGCGGGAACACGATGAGCGGGATTGCGGCAAGAACCAGGCTCGACAGCTTCGGGCTCGTATAGACCATCATGCCGATCGCGCCGAGACAGAGGATCAGGTTGCGCAACGCCACGGAAGCCGTTGCGCCGACCGCCGACTTGATCTGCGTCGTATCGGCAGTCAGCCGCGAGACGATCTCGCCGGACTGGTTGACGTCGAAGAAGGAAGCGGAAAGCTGCATGACGCGCGCGAAGACATCGCGCCTCAGATCGGCGACGATGCGCTCGCCGAGCGAGATGACGAAATAATAGCGGGCGGCGCTGGCGAGCGCGAGCACCACCGCCAGCACCATCAGCATGGAGAAATAGGTGTTGATGAAGCCAAAGTCGGAATTCGAGAAGCCGTGGTCGATCATTCGGCGAACGGCCATCGGCAATGTCAGCGTGGTGACGGCGGCAACGGTCAGCGAGATCACGGCTCCGACGACGAGGCGGCGGTAACGCTTGAGGTAAGGCAGCACGGTTGCGAGCGGGCGAATGGACTTGCGCGCTGGCGGTTGCGTTTCTTGTTTCGGCACGTGACCCCCGATCGCCCGCCACGGAGGCCTTGCGATAAGTCTTCCGAGCGGCACTTGTTATCCCGCAGACCTTCATGTATAGGCACGGCATCGAATTGGGAAGCCGCGGCCAAGAGCGGTCTGCGGCTTCATTTACGTGTTCGGTCCCAAAGTCGCAATGCCTTGCGACAATTGGACCCTGGAACTCTAGGAAGATCGTTATGAAGGCAGACATCCATCCCGACTACCACATGATCAAGGTGGTCATGACCGACGGCACCGAATACGAAACCCGCTCGACCTGGGGTGAGGAAGGTGCGACCATGAACCTGGAAATCGACCCGAAGTCGCATCCCGCATGGACCGGCGGCAATCAGCAGCTCGTCGATCGCGGCGGCCGCGTCTCCAAGTTCAAGAAGCGCTTCGAAGGCCTCGGCCTCTGATTACACGCGCTTCATGGCGTTTTCGAAGCCCGGCATTGCCGGGCTTTTTTGTTGCCTGCTACGCCTGCATAACAACGGTTCGCTCGCTGCTTCCGCACTGTGCACAAAAAAGCCCGGCGCATGGCCGGGCCCGGAGCCTGAAGACACGAGGCGTTGTGATTAGTTCGCCCCGAAGGCGGTCTGCAGCAGCTTTATCTGCGCCTTGACGCCGTTCTGGTTGTCCGGAACGAAGGCCGGGGCCTCCTGGGGCCGATAGATCTCGCGGTCGAGCAGCGCGACACGGTTCTGCAGGCGCAGCGACCGCTCGATCAGGTCCCGGAACATTTCCGGGAGATCGTTCCAGCCGGGCGCGTTGCGGTCGACATTGAAGCTGTCGAGGCGGACCTTGCTTTTCTCCGACAGCACCTGGTCGCGGCTCATCTCGCCATTGTTGACGGCGCGCTGGAGGAGAAGCCAGGAAGCCATCTGCATCAGCCGTGTGGTCAGCCGCATCGACTCTGCAGCATAGAGGACCGAAGCCATGCGCGGCAGGACCTTGGAGGCTGCGCGACCGGGACCATCGAGGTAGCTCGCCGTTTCCTCGACCAGGCCCATTCCCTCAGCGTAAAGCGCCTTGAACTGCGCCGAGGACGCAGCGTGCCCCGCGAAGCTGACGGTGTTCAATCCTCTTTCGGACATGGCCTGTTTTCCCTGGTTCAACGCATCACGACGGTCAGGTAACGGGCGGCTCTGGGAAAAGTTTCCTGAGGCCCCTCTTTGCTCGAAGAATGATCCCATACCGCATTCCGCGCAAGGGTATTCTTAAGAAAGGGTTAATCTCCACAATTCTTTGAATTTGCTGTGGCGAAATAAAAAAAGAGCCGCGCGAAGCGGCTCTCAAGGCAAAACAGGGAGAAAATCAGACCCATTCGCCAGTCGGTGAAAATGTCTGAGTCCGGAAGGAACCGGATGATCCGACAATCGCAGAAAATGCTTAATATGCGGTTAAGGCCCCGCCCTTTTAAGGGCAGGTAGCATCGTCTTCTGCAGAACATCCTGCTCTGACGCGGAAACGCGGATGCAGCAAAAGATGCTTTGGATTCAGAGTTCTAGAAGTGTCCTCGCGTTCACTTGGGCGCGCGCGTGGCTCCGGTCAACGGAAGAGGCCTTCGGCAGCCGAACGGCTCGCGGATTTGCGGGCGCGCTCGGCCTCCAGTCTTGTAATCTCCTCTCTCAGAAGCGCAATGCGTGCGTCCAGCTCGTCCACGGAGAGCAGCGAAACATCGCTGCCGATCTCGTGGGCGGTCTTCTTCTTCGGCTGGTCGTCGTCAAACAGGCTCATTCGATCTTTCCTCCTCCTCTTGCGGCTCGTCGATGGCATCCTCCCGCGGCTCCTCGAATGGTGCTGCGCGCGGCGAGAGCTGCAGGCTCTCCGGCGTCGTCGCGGTACCGGCATTGACCGGCGAGAAGGTTTCGCGTTCGGCAACGGGCACCGGCGCGCGACGGCGGCTGCGGACGATCGCGTAAGCGGTAATCAGCATATGCGCGCAGGCCGTGATCATGAAGAGGCCATAGGGCCCGGTTGCGCTCATCACCGGACCGCCGATCGTTGGGCCGATGATCGTGCCGATACCGTAGAGCAGCAAGAGCCCGCCCGAGACCTTGACGAAATCCTCCGGCGTGGCGAAGTCGTTGGCGTGGGAGACGGCGATCGGGTAGAGCGCGTTGGCGGCGGCGCCGTAGATGGCGATCAGCGCCAGCACGATTGAGACCTGGCCGGGCTCGATCAGGAACAGCAAGAGACCTGCGAGCGCGCCGACCCCGGCGAGCGCGGCCAGGACGTAGCGTCGATCCATGCGATCCGAGATGCGCCCGGCCGGCAGTTGCATAGCCGCCCCCGCGAAGATCGCCACGCTCATCATTGCTGCGACGGTGCTGTCGGAAAGTCCGGCCTGTCGACCGAACACGGCGCCCAGCGTCCCGAAGGCACCGTTGGCGATGCCGACGAGCAGGATGCCGAGGAAAGAAACCGGGGAATTCCGGTAGAGACCGCGGAGATCGAGGCGAACCTGTTTCAGGGGTTGCGGCGAAGCGGCCTTGGACAGGAGCGTCGGCAGCATCGCCACACAATAGAGAATGCCGCAGATCATGAAGAAGAAGGTGGTCGACGTCTCTCCGAAGGGGATCATCATCTGACCGCCGACAACGCCGAAGAGGGTGATGGCGATGTAGAGCGAGAAGATCACGCCACGGCTCTCGTTCGTGGCGCGCTCGTTCAGCCAACTTTCGATGATCATCGATGTGCCCGCGGTGGAGAAGCCCGTCAGTGCGCGTAGCACAAGCCACCAAATAGGGTCGATCAGAATGCCCGTCAAAAGCGAAACGATTGCGATGAGCGCGGTGAAGACGCTGAATGCGCGCACATGGCCGATGCGTTTGACGACGTTGGGTGCGAAGAAACAGCCAAGCACGAAACCCGCGGCCCAGGATGTGCCGATCAGACCGAGTATGGTTGTCGGATAGCCTTCGGATGTCCCCCGCACGGGCAGGAGCAGGCCTTGCAGACCGTTTCCGAGAAAGAGGAAAAGAGTACCAAGCAGGAGCGCGGTGACAGGAAGCAGGTTTTTTCTCATCATCAATCCGAATCGTTCTGCCCAGGGCCAAGTTAGGGCGGAGATGCCGCTTTACCAGGCGGAATCCATGCACCCGGTCATTGCAAATCGGCCGCGAAAACAATAGCCCTCTATGCGACGAAAAGTGACGGCGGTATGACGTCACCAACGCAGGGTGGGAACTTTACCGAAATGAGCAGCAAGATACTGACGGTTCTCCTGCTGCTCGCCATGTGTGTCCAGCTCATCAAGCCGCTCGGATATCCGGGCCTGCGGCAGCGCCGAGATTTCTGGAAAATTGCCGTCTTCGCGATCGTCGTGACGATGGTGACCGTGCTCGTCCGGCCGTAACAGTCTACTACTGCAGATGGAAGCCGCTTCGCGCCTTCCTTTTTCCGCTATCGCGTTCCGTCGGGTTCCTTTCGAAACAGCGCACTCCGTGAGGCACGGCTATGTTTGCGTCCACGGTGCTGAAGTCTCCGCACGACATGTCGACAGGAAAAGGTTAAATTGCCGTGCTCGGCCACAAGATGAAAATCGAGGGTTTCTTGGAACGCCGCCTCACCGCCATTCTCGCTGCCGATGTCGTGGGTTACAGCCGCCTCATGGGGACGGACGAGGCTGGGACCTTGGCGGCGCTGAAGCGGCATCGCCGCGAGCTCTTGGAGCCAAAGATCGCCGAACACAAGGGACGCATCGTCAAACTCGCCGGCGACAGCATGCTCGTCGAGTTTTCAAGCGTTGTGAACGCCGTTGCCTGTGCGGCCGCGATCCAGCGCGGCATGCTCGCCCGCAACGAAGGCCTGCCGAGGAGCCGGTATATCGAACTGAGGATCGGCATTCACCTCGGCGACGTGATCGTCGAGGACGGCGACATCTTCGGCGACGGCGTCAACGTCGCCGCGCGGCTCGAAGGGCTCGCCGATCCTTCCGGGATTGCGGTTTCCGCCTCGGTGCGCGATCACGTCGGCTCGAGGCTCGATGTCGGTTTCATCGACAAGGGCGAGTACAGTCTGAAGAACATCGCGTCGACCATTCGCGTCTATACGGTATCCCTCGGCGACGACTCGGTCTCGAAACATGCGGAACCGTCTGATGTCAGCGTCGACCGCGGCTACGAATTGTCGATCGCCGTGCTTCCCTTCACCAATATGAGCCAGGATCCGGAACAGGAGTATTTCTCCGACGGCATCACCGAGGACATCATCACCGATCTGTCGAAGATTTCGCGCTTGCATGTCGTGGCCCGCAACACCGTCTTCACCTACAAAGGCAGGGCGGTGAAGGTGAAGCAGGCCGCCCATGAACTCGGCGTCCGCTTCATACTTGAAGGCAGTGTGCGCAAGGTGGGCGAGCGTGTGCGCATCACCGGCCAGCTCATCGACGCCCAAACCGGCGGCCATCTCTGGGCCGACCGGTACGATCGCGATCTGACCGATATCTTCGCGATACAGGACGAGATCACCCATGCGATCGTCGACCAGCTCAAGATAAAGCTCTTACCGGGGGAGAAGAAGGCGATCGAGAGCGATCCGACCACCTCGGTCGAGGCTTATACCTACTATCTCCGGGGCCGGCAGTTCTCGCGTACCTGGACCCGGTCCTATCTGCTGCTTGCGCGCCGGATGTTCCTCAAGGCCGTCGAACTCGACCCGAACTATGCCCGTGCCTATGCCGGCATAGCCGAATGCGAATGCGCGATCAGGGACTGGCACGAAAAGGACTTTCCGCTCGAGAGCATTCTCGAGATGAGTGCGCGAGCGCTGGCCCTCGATCCAAATTTGGCGGAAGCGCATGCCTCGCGCGGACTGGCATTGAATCACGAGGGGCAAACGGAGGAGGCCGGCCGCGAATTCCGCCAGGCCTTAGCGCTCGATCCTTCGCTCTATGAGGCGAACTTGTACTATGGCCGCTTTCTGTTTGCGCAGGGGCGGTTCCAGGAGGCGATCGGATTCTTCGAGCGGGCGGCCGAGATCCGGCCGGATGACTATTTTTCGCCAATGCACCTGATGGGTTGTTATTTCTCACTCGGCATGGACGCCGAGCGCCGGCGCTGGGCGCGGATCGGTATCGAGCGGGCGCAAAGGGCGCTGGAGCGGCATCCCGAGAATGCCAGCCCGGCCCATCGCGGTGCATTGGCGCTTGCGCATTTGGGCGAAGTCGAGCGCGCCAAGGAGTGGGTCGCTCGCGCGTTGGCGATCGACCCGGACGACGTGGTCGCGCAGTACAACGCGGCCTGCGTCTATTCGTTGCTTGGCGAGAGCGAGCGGGCGCTGGACCTGCTCGAGATCGTGGTGCCGCAGAGCTCCAGCTACCACCTCCTATGGTTCAACCAGGACGCCGACCTGGACGCCATTCGCGATCATCCTCGCTTCCGCGCGCTCCTCGACGCGCTTGGAGACGGCGGTACGCGCTGAGGCAATCGGCTACTGCATGTTCCTTTAAATCCTAGCTGATTCAAGGGTGAGAACATGCAGTAATTCAAAGTGCTACAGCGACCTTTGCGCGTCTGGTAAGACGCGCGGCGCTGCAAGCCGCTCAGAGCTCGATCTCGCCCCGCATCGCAGTCACGCAGTCGCCCGAGATGCTGACTTTACGGACTGAGCCGTTCGTCTTGCTGACGTTGACGGCAATGAGGCTGCGGCGCCCCATCTCCACGCCCTGCTCGATGACGAGGTCGATTTCCGCGTCGGCCTCGGGAAGCTGCGACACGAGATAGGCACCGAGCGCGGCGGAAGCGCTGCCGGTTGCCGGATCCTCCATGACGTTGTCGAGCGGCGCGAACATGCGCGCCCTGATCTGCCACGGTTGCCCGGGCGTGCGGGCATAGAGAAACAGGCTGAAGCTGTCTTCGGCAAGCGGATAACGGGCATTCGCCTCTTCGAAGGCCGTGACGTTCGGGCGCGCTTTCGAGAGAATATCGACGTCCCTCACCTCCGCGACGGCGAAGGGGAGACCGACGGAGACGCGCACGGGCACGTGGGTCTGGTCAGCAAGATCGCCCGGGCGGAGCGAAGCGCAGGTGGCAATCGCCGTCGCATCGATGGCAGGACCGACGGCAAGTGCTTGTGGGGCGACGATCCGCGCACCCGTGACGATGCCATCGTTGCGGTGGAGGGCTACCTCGACCAGGCCGGCTCTTTCCTCAAACCGCAGTGCGTCGCCCAACTCCCGCCCGAAGACTTCCTTCTGCCGGCCGGGCACGAAGGCGGTGCCGACATTCGGATGACCGGCGAAAGGCACCTCGATTGTCGGCGTGAAGATGCGCACGCGCGCAGTGTTTCCAGGATTTTCAGGCGGCAGGACGAAAGTGACTTCGGAATAACCGAATTCGGTGGCGATCGCCTGCATCTCATCGTCGCTCAATCCCCGCGCGTCAGGGATGACGGCGAGCTGGTTGCCGGCAAAACGCTTGGAAGTGAAGACGTCGACGGTGACAAAGGAGACGGTGTTCATGGGAGCCTCTGGTCAATCGGAGATGGCACAGATTTAGAGGCCCTGCCGGGCCGACCGGAACGGCGAACTTGTCCGCTGACAATTAAAAGTGTTGGCAAAAATAGAATGCCCGACATTGCTGCCGCCGGGCATTCTCTCCTCGCTCCCCTTTAACTTTGGGCCGCTCAGGCGGCCTTTTCGAGATCCTTCTTCCAGCTTCCCTTGGCGGCGAGGCTGCACATCTTGGCGCGGTGCGTGAAGGCGCGCTGGCCGGCGGCGACATTTTCCGCCTTGCCCTTCCACGCGTTGAGCGCCTCCTGCTGCAGGGCGCGGCCATAGGAGAAGGTGAGCTTCCAGGGCAGGTCGTGCGCCGTGTTCATCGCCGAGAGATGAGCGGTGGCTTCCTCCGTCGACTGGCCGCCGGAGAGGAAGGCGATGCCGGGGACGGCTGCCGGGACGGTGCGCTTCAGCACCCTGACGGTGCGCTCCGCGACTTCCTCGACCGAGGCCGTGCGCGCCTTCTTGCCGTCGATGACCATGCTCGGCTTCAGGATCATGCCCTCGAGCTTGACCCGCGCATCGCCGAGCTCCTCGAAGACGGTGCGCAGCACCCATTCGGTGACTTCTTCCGAGCGTTCGATCGAATGATCCCCAGGCGCGCCGTCCATCAGCACCTCTGGCTCGACAATGGGCACGATCTTCGCTTCCTGGCAGAGAGCGGCATAGCGGGCGAGCGCATGGGCATTGGCCTTGATCGCGCCCCAGGTCGGAAGGGAGCCGGAGATGGCGATGACGCCGCGCCATTTGGCGAAGCGAGCGCCGGCCTCGTAGTACTTGGCGAGACGGGCCGCGAGTCCGTCGAGCCCTTCGGTGATCGTCTCGTTCGGGAAATGGGCCATCGGCTTGGCACCGGTGTCGACCTTGATGCCAGGAATCGAGTCCGACCTGCGGATGATATCGGCGAGCGGCGTCCCGTCGGCCGCCTTCTGGAACAGGGTTTCCTCGTAGAGGATGACGCCGGAGATGTATTCGCGCATCGCCTCGTCCGAGCGCAGCAGCATCTCTCGATAGTCGCGGCGCGAAGTTTCGGTGGACTCCAGCCCGATGCTGTCGAAGCGCTTCTTGATCGTTGCGGTCGACTCGTCGGCAGCGAGCAGGCCCCGGCCGTTGGCAACCATGGCAACCGCGATATCTTCCAGTCTTTCGCTCATCTTTTTCTCCCTACACACAGCGCCGAAAACCAGCGGAGCAGCGAATGAAACAGCCTGATCCGAGGCGCGAGAAACGTCTTGCGCGCCGGAGGAACAAAGGCGCGATAACAGAAGATAATGTGCGGGAAAATGGCAGTAAAAGGGGCTAAAACGATTTAAATAATTTTAATCGTTTGAAATGTCAGAATTATTTTTCGCCTCCCGGCCCGGCTCATCGATTTGCCCGGGCCGGGAGGCTGAAGCATTACTTCCGTTGATGAAGAATATCGACGCCCGGCAGCGGCTTGCCTTCCATCCACTCAAGGAAGGCGCCGCCGGCGGTCGAGACATAGGTGAAATCCTCGGCGACCTCGGCGTGGTTGAGTGCGGCAACAGTATCGCCGCCGCCGGCGACGGAGACGAGCGCACCTGCCCTCGTGCGCGAAGCCGCATGCTTGGCGGCGGCCACCGTCGCCTTGTCGAAGGGCGCGATTTCGAAGGCGCCGAGCGGGCCGTTCCAGACGAGGGTCTCGGCACGCGAGATCCATTCATTGATGGCATCGATCGACTTCGGGCCGACGTCTAGCACCATGGCGTCGGCGGGGATCGCCTTGATATCGACCACCTCATTGTCGGCGCCCGCCTTGAACTCGCGGGCGACGACGCCATCTTCCGGCAGCACGATCGCGCATCCGGCGGTCGACGCCGATGCGAGGATCGACTTGGCGGTTTCCGCAAGCTCATGCTCGCAGAGCGACTTGCCGACATTAATTCCCTGTGCCGCAATGAAGGTGTTGGCCATGCCGCCGCCGATGACGAGGGCGTCGACCTTCTTCACGAGGTTCTGCAGTAGGTCGATCTTGGTCGAGACCTTCGCACCGCCGACGATCGCGACGACCGGACGCTTCGGATTGCCGAGACCCTTTTCCAGCGCCTCGAGCTCCGCCTGCATGGTGCGGCCGGCAAAGGCGGGGAGGTGATGTGCCAGGCCCTCTGTCGATGCATGGGCGCGATGGGCGGCCGAGAAGGCGTCATTGACATAGATGTCGCCATTGGCGGCGAGCGCCGTGACGAAGGCGGGATCGTTCTTCTCCTCGCCCTTGTGGAAACGGGTGTTTTCCAGGAGCAGTACATCGCCGTCGTTGAGCTCGGCAATCGCGTTGGCGGCCTTGTCGCCGATGCAGTCGGCCGCGAAATAGACGCGCTGGTCGAGGATCTCCTCGACGGCGGGGGCGATCGCCTTCAGCGACATGTCGGCAACGGGTTCGCCCTTCGGGCGGCCGAAATGAGCGAGCAGGATGACCTTGGCACCCTTTTCGGAGAGCTCGCGGATGGTCGGCGCCACACGCTCGATGCGCGTGGTGTCGGTCACCTGACCGTCCTTGACCGGCACGTTGAGGTCGACGCGCACGAGCACGCGCTTTCCGGCGATATCGGTCAGATCGTCGAGAGTCTTGAAAGTCATCAGATAGTCTCCGGTGATAGTCTCTGGAAGAGGGTAGGGTAGTCGATGACGAGGCCGTCCGCGTCCACCGGCAGGTCGGCCGTGAAGCTCCGGTCTTCCGCCTCGTAGCGATAGAGCTTGCCGTCCTTGAGGCAGGTGTAATGCTGACCGTCGACCGTGGGCTCGAAGCTGTCGAAGGGGACGTAGAGCATCTTGAGCCTGGCGGTTCCGGATTGCCGGGTGAGGCTGAGGCGGCGGATCGGAAGCGTATTGGTGAAAGGCGTGGCGGCGAGATCGACGTCGATGCAACCATCGAACTCCGGCAGGGCCGTTCCGTCGCTTTTGCGCCAGTGGCCGTGCCCGTCGGAGAGGAGGTGAAGCCTCTGTCCCGCGGTTGTTTCTGTGAGAAAGGAAAAGACGCGCCAGCCGGCGTCGCAGTCGATGCGGTAGCGGACGCCATAGGCCAGGCCGCCACGCTCGCCGATAAGAACGCTTTCGGCGCGGATCGCCGCGCCAACAGATGCATTCAACGGTCTGACCGTCAGATGTTCGAGCCCTTCCCCTTCGAGCGGGCGCCATCGCACCGTCGTTGAGGAAAGGGCCCGAAACATCGGTCTTAGAGGAGCTTGCCGAGTGCGACCGCCGTGTCCGCCATGCGGTTCGAGAAGCCCCATTCGTTGTCGTACCAGGACAGGATCGACACGAACTTGCCTTCCATCACCTTGGTCTGGTCCATGTGGAAGATCGAGGAATGCGGGTCATGGTTGAAGTCGACCGAGACGTTCGGCTGCAGCGTATAGCCGAGAATGCCCTTGAGCGGACCGTCGGCGGCAGCCTTGATGGCCGCGTTGACCTCTTCCTTGGTAGTCTCGCGCTTGGCGACGAACTTGAGGTCGACCACCGAGACGTTCGGGGTCGGCACGCGCACGGAGACACCGTCGAGCTTGCCCTTGAGCTCCGGCAGCACGAGGCCGACGGCCTTGGCAGCACCGGTGGAGGTCGGGATCATCGAGAGCGCCGCCGCACGTGCACGGTAGAGATCCTTGTGCATCTGGTCGAGCGACGGCTGGTCGTTGGTGTAGGAGTGGATCGTCGTCATCATGCCGTGGTCGATGCCGATGGCGTCGTGCAGCACCTTGGCGACCGGCACCAGGCAGTTGGTCGTGCAGGATGCGTTGGAGATGACGAGGTGGTCTTTCGTCAGCTTGTCGTGGTTGACGCCGTAGACGACGGTCAGGTCGGCGCCGTCGGCCGGTGCCGAGACGATGACGCGCTTGGCGCCGGCTTCCAGGTGAGCGGCTGCCTTGTCACGGGCGGTGAAGATGCCGGTGCACTCCATCGCGATGTCGACGCCGAGTTCCTTGTGCGGCAGTTCGGCCGGGTTGCGGATCGCGGTCACCTTGATCGGCTTGCCGTTGTTGATGACGATCGCGTCGCCGTCGACCTTCACGTCGGCCGGGAAGCGGCCGTGGATCGAATCGAAGCGCAAGAGGTGGGCATTGGTCTCGACCGGACCAAGGTCGTTGATGGCGACGACTTCGATGTCCTTGCGGCCGGATTCGACGATGGCGCGGAGAACGTTGCGGCCGATGCGGCCGAAACCGTTGATGGCGACTTTCACTGTCATTTCGTGTCTCTCCCTGTCAGAACGGGTGGTCGGAAAGGAGGGCGTTTTCGAGGACGCCCTCCGGCTTGATCAGGACAGTTTGGCTTCCGCGGCGGCGACGACCGCTTCCGGCGTAATGCCGAAATGCTTATAAAGATCCTTGTAGGGACCGGAAGCACCGAAGCTCGACATGCCAATGAAGGTGCCATCGCTGCCAATGAAATGATCCCAGCCCTGGCGGACGCCAGCTTCGACGGCGATCTTGACCGGCGAGTCGCCGATGATCGCCTGCTGGTAATCCTCGCTCTGCTCGGCGAAGAGCTCGAAGCAGGGCACCGAGACGACGCGCGTCGAGATTCCCTTGGCGGTCAGCGTCTGGCAGGCTTTGACGGCGATTTCGACCTCAGAGCCGGTCGCGAAGATCGTCACCTGTGCGTCGCTTGCCGAGATCAGGTCGTAGGCGCCGCGGGCGCAGAGGTTCTGCTCCTCATATTCCGTCCGCATCGCCATCAGGTTCTGACGGGTGAGCGCGAGGCCGGATGGGCGCTTGCGGTTCTCGAGGGCAAGCTGCCAGCATTCCGCGGTCTCCGTCGCGTCCGCCGGGCGGAACATCAGGAGGTTCGGGATGGCACGCAGCGCAGCCATGTGTTCGACCGGCTGGTGGGTCGGACCGTCTTCGCCGAGGCCGATGGAATCGTGGGTCAAAACGTGGATGACGCGGATGCCCATCAGCGCGGCAAGCCGGATCGACGGACGGCAATAGTCCGAGAAGATCAGGAAGCCGCCGGAATAGGGAATGAGGCCGCCATGCAGCGCCATCCCGTTCATAGCGGCCGCCATGCCGTGTTCACGCACGCCGTAGTGAATATAGCGGCCGGAGAAATCGTCCGGGGTGATTGAATGGGTCTGGCTCGTCTTGGTGTTGTTTGAGCCGGTCAGGTCGGCAGAGCCGCCGATCGTCTCGGCAAGCACGCCGTTGATGACTTCGAGCGCGTCCTCGGAGGCCTTGCGGGTCGCCGGCGAAGGCTTGGTCTCGGCGAGCTTCTGCTTGTAGGCGCTGATCGCCGAGCCGAGGCTGCCTTCGAGATCGCCTGCGAAGCGGCGGATAAACTGGGCCTTCTTCTCCGCCTCGGTGGCTTCGAGCCGCTCCTCCCATTCCTTGCGCGCCTTGACGGAGCGAAGGCCGGCGAGGCGCCAGGCGTCGAGCACGTCGGAGGGGACGGCGAAGGCTTCTGCTTCCCAGCCGAGCGCCTTGCGGGTGGCGGCGATTTCCTCGGCGCCAAGCGGCGAGCCGTGAACCTTGTGCGTGCCCGCCTTGTTCGGCGCGCCGAAGCCGATCACGGTCTTGCAGGCGATCATGGTCGGCTTGTCGGATTTCTGGGCCTCCTCGATCGCGGCGGCGATCGCGTCGGGATCGTGGCCGTCCACGGCGATCGTGTGCCACTTGCAGGCGCGGAAGCGGGCATGCTGGTCGGTCGAGTCGGCGATCGAGATCGGACCGTCGATCGAGATGTTGTTATCGTCCCAGAAGACGATGAGTTTGTTGAGCTTCAAATGGCCGGCAAGCGCGATCGCCTCCTGGCTGATGCCTTCCATCAGACAGCCATCGCCGGCGATCACATAGGTGTAGTGCTCCATCAGCTCGGCTCCGAACTCCTCGCGCAGCTTGCGCTCGGCGATCGCCATGCCGACGGCGTTCGCAATGCCCTGGCCGAGCGGGCCGGTGGTCGTCTCGATGCCGGCGGCGTGGCCGTATTCCGGGTGGCCGGCGGTGCGCGAGCCGAGTTGGCGGAAGTTCTTGATCTCGTCAATGGTGATGTCGTCGTAGCCCGTCAGGTAGAGCAGCGAGTAGAGCAGCATCGAGCCGTGGCCGGCCGAGAGAACGAAACGGTCGCGGTTCGGCCAGGCGGGATTCTTGGGGTCGAAGCTCAAGTAACGCGTGAAGAGCACCGTCGCGATATCGGCGGCGCCCATCGGGAGGCCAGGGTGGCCGGAATTTGCCTTCTCGACGGCGTCCATGGAGAGGAAACGGATCGCATTCGCCATCCGATCGTGTTTTTCGCGAGAGATCATGACTGTTCCGTTTGAATTCGGTGGTCAGGGGACGGTCTCTATCCTCCAAAGACCGCGTGAGAAGCGGCAGACACATAGCAGGTGCACCGCGCGAGTCAATAAATACGGGCCCTCCGCGACCAAATGCGGCGCCTCTGCCGGGCCCGCAAAAACGGCGAGGATGGCACCGCGCGAGGGGCCGTTTGCGGGCGGAATTGACGATCCACAGCTTCCGCTGGCCATTGTCGCGCTTGGCATTGTTGAGACTTGCGTAATAGGTTTAAAAAGAAAAGGGCCGAAGCGGCGAATGTTCCGGCGATTCGGCTTTGGAGCGAGGCGCGTTCAGGCAAGGCGCAAAGGCTCCGGCACTTTGTTTTAGGGCAGAGCGAAGCTGCTTCCCTAGAAAGGTATCGGAAGACATGCCGGCAAAGACGGTCAAGGCGGCGATCGAGGAGTTGCGCAGCGCGGTTCAGTCCCTGGAAATCGCGATCGATGGCCGCTTCGACAAGGAAAAGGACGTGAGCGAGTTCGAAGGCGAGGTGCGGCGGGTCAACGAGGACCGGTCGCGGCTGGCACAGGAGCTTGACCAGTCCCAGTTCCGCGCCAACCGGCTGGAAGAGGTCAATCGCGAGGTGTCCCGCCGTCTCGTGACGGCGATGGAGACCATTCGGGCGGTTCTGGATCGTTGAGGTTCTGAAGCATGGCGCAGGTGACGGTGACGATCGACGGCAAGGCCTACCGCATGGCCTGCGAAGAGGGACAGGAAGACCACCTCAGCGACCTCGCCGCCCGGTTCGATCAATATGTCGGCCATCTCAAGGCTCAGTTCGGTGAAATCGGCGACCTCAGGCTGACGGTGATGGCTGGCATCATGGTCATGGACGAGTTGAGCGAGGTCGATCGGCGGCTGAAGAGCCTCGAAACCGAGGTCGATAATTTGAAGAGAGGCCGCGACACCGCGCTTTCCGATCAGGCGAGAAGCGAAGAGGCGCTCGCCTCCGCGCTTGCCGAGGTAACGGCGCAGATCCACGGCATTACCGCCAAGTTGAACGGCCGTCCCGCCGCACCCTCGAACTGAAGTTTCGGCCAGGCCCCGGCAGCGAAATCGAAAATCGAGCGGTTGCGCCCAATCGCGCTCTGGCGAAAAGCTTCGGGACGTTCTATATCTGCGACGCGGTCTGCGCTTCCCGACAGGAACCACAATCCCCGGGGCCATACACGATCTCAAGGGAGCTGTCCCTGGCCGAACTCGTGGGTTCGGACATACGGCGCCCACCTACCTAGTAGGCGCCCGGGATCGTAAACAATCCATCGGTCGTTGTGGATCGCACTTCTTCCGTTTTGTGGGGCGATCTTGCTACGGCAGTCGCGCTCGCTTTCTCAGCCCGCTGCGAAGGCGCGGCGGATGGCGTCGGCCATCGCGTCGACCGTCGGCGATCGGTCTTCCCGCCTTATGCGGAGCACGACGTTCGACATGTCGATGATGCCAAAGCCGTCCTCTTCGGTAAGTTCGCGGCAACCGGGCGGTATAGCGCTGCGCGACAGCGGAGCGATGGCCAGACCCGAAACGACGGCGGCGATCAGGCCGCTGCTGGTGCGGCTCACATAGGCGATGCGGCTCTCTATCCCGCGTTTTTTCAAGCTCCGCATGGCCAGATCATCGCACCAACCGCCCTCTACATAGGTGTAGGTCGCGATCGGCACAGGCTGCCGCTCGTGCGTGCCGTGCTGATCGGAGGTAACCCAGACCGTGGGGTCCACCATAAGCACCTCGTTGCGGGTTCGTCCGCCCGGCTCGAAGACGACGGCGATGTCGATTTCGCCGGCTTCGAGGGCTGCGAGGTTCGACATCGAAATGCCCTGCTGCACCGTCACCTCGACCCCCGGATGAACGGCCGCGAAGGCGCCGAGCGCCTTCGGCAGCGTGGAATTTATGTATTCCTCCGAAATCCCGATCCGGACGGAACCGTCGAGTGCAGGCAGGCGCATGGCCGCCGCCGTGTCGTCAAGGAGGGCGACGATGCGCCGGGCATTGTCGACGAGGCGCCGGCCTTGCGCCGTCAGGACCACGCCGCGCGAATGCCGCTCGAAAAGCGGCAAGCCGATCTGATTTTCAAGTTTCCTGATCTGCATGCTGACGGCGGATTGCGTGCGCCGTACCGCATCGGCAGCCCGTGTGAGATTGCCGGTGTCGGCAACCGCCAGAAAGGTCCTGAGCAGGTCGCTGTCGAGCGGAAGTGACATGGTGCCGCCATAAGAAAATTTGATGATAGGCATGTTTGCAATTCGTTTGTCGCCTGTCAATCAAAGGCGGAAGATCGACGGTGCCGCGCTCTCATCGAGGTTCCCGCCATGCCTGTTCTGGTCGCCCCCGCACCTCCGATCGCTCAAAGATCTTCACTGCCTGCGACCACGGTTGCGCTATGGCGGCTGCGCCTTGCCATCTATGCGCAATGGACAATCGTCAGTCGCCGGGGCGATCCGCACTTGCTCGCGGATGCCGGCCTCATGCACCAACATTGTCTTACGCGCGAAGAATGCCGGCGCCGGAGCGAAGCGGTCCGGCATCTTCATTGGATGCTATGAGATCAGCTCGAGCCGGGCGGCGCGGAAGATCGCTTCGGCGAGATTCTTCGCCCGGAGCTTGCGCATCGCCTCCTCCAGTGCTCTGTCGATCCGCTCCATCGAAATATCGGTCTCGCGCACCATGTCCTGCCGGGTTCGGCCGTGGGCGGCAAGGGCAAGGCAGCGCACTTCGAGGGGAGCGAGCTCGTCGATCTTGTCCGGCATGGAGCTGGCCTGTTCCGTTTTGGCCGCAATGTGGCCGAGACCGAAGATGTTAGATCATATAATTAGTTGAAATCGTGGGCGTTATTTGCATGCATGGCGCGAGCTGCGAAGTGAAACCGCGGCGGATGATGAACGCAGCGCTAACGCTGTGCCGATTTGACTGCGATGCAAAAGGCTGTCGCGAAGTGTTGCAAAAGCGGCGGCGACATGGTTCCAGCTAACGGGTTCTTTGCGTTATGGCATGGGCGGAGAGCAGCGTCGTTGCACCGGCGCGCCGGTCCGCCGGGAAGGGCGTTGGATGTCACCGAAGGATTTGAAGGCAGCGTTGAGGAAGGAACGTCTGGCGCTTCGCGACGCGATGCCGGCGGAAGTACGGATCGAAGCAAGCCTCGCCATGGCCGATCATGCGGCCGACATCATCGCGCTCGATCCCGGCCACGTCGTTTCTGGCTTCTGGCCGATCCGATCCGAGGCGGACATCCGGCCGTTGATGGTGCGGCTCAGGGATCGCGGCGCCCGGCTTTGCCTGCCGGTCATACTGGACAAGAAGACCATCGTGTTCCGCGAGCTCCTCGATGGCATCGCCGTGGTCGAAACGGGTTTCGGGACGACGGGGCCGGGCCCCGAGGCACCGGAGGTAGACCCGGACATCATGCTCGTGCCGCTCTCGGCCTTCGACGCAGCCGGGCACCGCATCGGCTACGGCGCCGGCTATTACGACCGGGCGATCGATCGGCTGCGCAGCAAAGGCCACATGCCGCGCCTGATCGGGATTGCATTCGACTGCCAGGAAGTGGCATCAGTGCCGGCTGAACCGCACGACGTGGCGCTGGACGCCGTGTTGACGGAGAGCGGTTTTCGGCACTTTGGAGCAGGATGAGGAACATTGTGCGGGTTCCGCGCGCATCCGGCTCCGAGCTATTAGAATTGATAACGTCATGACTTCGGATCGAATTGGCCCGAAGTCATCGTGATCCAAGCAGGATTGAACGGCATGCGACTTCTGTTTCTGGGAGATATGGTTGGCAGGACGGGCCGCATGGCGGTCTGGGAGCGCCTCCCGGGACTGGTCAGCGACTTGAAGCTCGATTTCGTCATCGTCAATGGCGAGAACGCCGCCGGCGGTTTCGGCATCACCGAGGACATATTTCTGGAGACGATCAGCGCAGGCGCCGACGTGGTGACGACCGGCAACCATGTCTGGGACCAGAAGGAGGCCGTGATCTTCTGCGAGCGGCACGACCAGTTCCTGCGTCCGGCAAACTATCCGGCCGGCACACCGGGCCGAGGATCGAACCTCTATTTCGCCCGCAACGGTGCCCGCGTACTGGTCGCCAACGTCATGGGCCGGGTTTTCATGCACCCGGAGCTCGACGATCCCTTCAAATGCGCCGAGGCGATCCTCGAGGCCTGCCCGCTCGGCTTGCAGGCGGATGCCATCGTGTTCGACTTCCACGCCGAGGCGACGAGCGAGAAGCAATGCTTCGGCCATTTCGTCGACGGCCGCGCCAGTCTCGTCGTAGGCACGCATACGCATGTGCCGACCGCCGATCATCAGATATTGAACGGCGGCACCGCCTATATCAGCGATGCCGGCATGTGCGGCGACTACGATTCCTCGCTCGGCATGGAGAAGGAGGAGCCGCTCAACCGCTTCATCTCGAAGATGCCCAAGGGCCGTTTCGAGGCGGCCTCGGGCCCGGCTACGATTTGCGGCGTGGGCGTCGAGATTTCCGATCGGACCGGGCTTGCCGAGAAGATCGCACCGCTCCGGCTCGGGCCCCGGCTCGCCGAGACGATTCCGCAATTCTGGGCCTGAGCGCCGCCTACCCCGCGGCCGCGCGTTGCTCGACCCCGCGTTAAAGCGGCGTGACATATCGCTTTTGCACGATTGTCTTTTTTCAAGTTTCGTGGGTGACAGTTCTCCCAAATGGTGGCAGGTTAGCTCGCAAAATGAGAGCCGCATAACGTGCGGCCGCTGTCGCAAGTTCTCATGACGTAGTGCCACCGGGGCCAGGTGCTCCGGACGAAATGTCGCCGCGGCAACCATAAGATCCCATCCACGTGCCGGGCGATCTTGATATCAGGTGCCTGGAGAGCGTGTATGTTGCGAAAGTGGTGTCTGCCGGCGATCGCCGCCATTTCCATTCCTCTTCTCATGTCGATGCCCGCCGGCGCGCAGGACGCGCAACTGCCGACGGTGACCGTCGCCAAACCGGTGGTGCGCGACGTCATCGATGCCGACGAGTTCATCGGCCGCTTCGAGGCGGTCGACGAGGTTTCGATACGCTCACGCGTAGGCGGCTACCTCGACGAGGTCTTCTTCACGGACGGCGCGATGGTGAAGAAGGGCGACAAGCTCTTCGTCATCGACCAGCGGCCCTTCCGTACCGCTCTCGCCCAGGCGGAAGCGGAGCTTGCCTCGGCGCAATCGACGCTCGATTTCGCAGAGACCACGTTCAAGCGAACGGAGTCGCTCGCCGGCACGGGCACCCTCTCCGTGTCCAGGCTGGACGACGACCGTCGGGCACTGCTCGCGGCGCAGGCGAGCGTGCGTGGCGCCGAGGCGGCCGTCGAGCGAGCCAAGCTCGATCTCGAATATACGACGATCACTGCGCCGCTCAGCGGCCGCGTCGACCGGCGGCTGATCTCGCCGGGCAACCTCGTCCAGGCGGATCAGACGGTCCTGACGACGATCGTGTCGCTTGATCCGATCGACTTCTATTTCGACGTCGACGAGCGCCGCCTGCTTTCCTATGCCCGAACCGCGCGGGAGCGCGGCAGTGCACTGCAGGAGGGCGCGGGATCGCTCTCGGTGCTTGTCACGATCGCCGACGCCACCGAACGGCCCTTCGAGGGTAAGCTCGATTTCGCGGAAAACCGGGTGGACAATCAGACGGGCACGATGCGGGTGCGCGCCCGCTTCGCGAACCCCAATTTCATTTTGCAGCCCGGCCTCTTCGGGCGGGTGGAGGTCGAAGGCTCCAACACCTATCGGGCGGTCCTCGTGCCCGACGAGGCGATCGCCGCCGACCAGAACGAACGTATCGTCTATGCGGTCGGCGAGGACGGCAGCGTCATGACCAAGCCCGTGCGGCTCGGGCCGCGGCTCCACGGTTACCGGGTTATCCGCAGCGGGTTGACGGGCGACGAGACGATTATCGTCAACGGCCTCGTGCGGGTCAGGCCCGGCGTCAAGGTCAAGCCCGAGCTCGTCGTGCTGCCGCAGGAAGCGGCGCAAGCGGCGGAGAACGCCCAATGAGATTCGCACATTTCTTCGTCGATCGGCCGATTTTCGCGTCGGTGCTCTCGATCGTGCTGCTGATCGTCGGCGGCATAGCCTACTTCCAGCTTCCGGTTGCGCAATATCCAGAAATCGCGCCGCCCACCATCGTCGTGCGCGCCTCCTATCCGGGCGCGGATGCCGAGACGATCGCCAATACCGTCGCCACCCCGCTCGAGCAGGAGATCAACGGCGTCGAGAACATGCTGTACATGTCGTCCTATTCGACGGCCGACGGCTCGATGGCGCTGACGATCACCTTCAAGCTCGGCACGAACCTCGACCAGGCGCAGGTCCTGGTGCAGAATCGCGTCTCGGTCGCCGAGCCGCGGCTGCCGGAGGAAGTCCGGCGCATCGGCGTCACGACGACGAAGAGTTCGCCGGACCTGATGATGGTCGTCCATCTGCTGTCGCCGAACGATCGTTATGACCAGCTCTACGTTTCCAACTACGCCCGCACGCGTATCCGCGACATTCTTGTCCGGCTCGACGGCGTCGGCGACGTCACGCTGTTCGGCGAGCGCGAATACGCCTTGCGCGTCTGGCTCGACCCACAGAAACTCTCCGCCTACGGTATGACCGCAGGCGACGTCGTCGAAGCGCTGCGCGAACAGAACGTCCAGGTTTCGGGAGGCTCCATCGGTGGCCCGCCGATGTCCGGCGACGAAGCCTTCCAATACACGGTGAGGACCGACGGCCGGTTCAGCGACGCCCGGCAGTTCCGTTACGTGATCGTAAAGGCTACCGAAGACGGCAGGCTGGTGCAGTTGCAGGATGTCGCTCGCGTCGAACTCGGCGCCCGTGAATATGTCACCAATAGCTACCTGAACGGCAGCCCGGCGGTCGCACTCGGCATTTTCTCCCGCCCCGGCACCAACGCGCTCGCCGCCGCGGAAGCGATCCAGGCGACGATGGCGGACCTTGCGAGGGATTTCCCCGAGGGTCTCGAATACAGGATCATTTACAACCCCACGGAGTTCATCTCGGAATCGATCAATGAGGTCTACAAGACCATCGGCGAGGCCGCGATTCTCGTTGCGCTAGTCGTGATCGTCTTCCTGCAGTCCTGGCGTACGGCGATCATTCCGATCGTCGCCATTCCCGTTTCGCTGGTCGGCACCTTCGCGCTGCTCTATGCCTTCGGCTTCTCGCTGAACATGCTGACGCTCTTCGGTCTGGTGCTGGCGATCGGCATCGTCGTCGACGACGCGATCGTCGTCGTCGAGAATGTCGAGCGCAACCTGGAGCGTGGCATGACGCCCAAAGAGGCGGCGCATGTGACGATGGACGAGGTGGGCGCGGCGGTCGTCGCGATTTCCCTCGTTCTGACCGCCGTCTTCGTGCCGACCGCCTTCATTCCGGGAATCGCAGGCCAGTTCTATCTGCAGTTCGCGGTGACGATCGCGGTGGCGACAGTGATCTCCGCGATCAACTCGCTGACGCTCTCGCCGGCGCTTGCGGCCGTTCTCCTGCGCCCGCACGACAATCACGAGCATGAGAGCCGCAATCCGCTGACGCGGCTCGGTCGCGGCTTCGCCAATGGCTTCAACCGTGGCTTCGACCGCATGGCCGATGGTTACGCATGGGCGGTGCGCCACCTCGTCACGACGACAATGGCGATCGTTGCGTCTCTCGTCGTCTTCGTCGCCCTGCTCGGAGCCACTGCCTATATGGCGCAGATCGTGCCCCGGGGCTTCATACCGCAGATGGACCAGGGCTACGCCATCGTCGTCATCCAGCTTCCGGAAGGTTCCTCGCTCGCGCGGACGGACGCGGTCGTGCGGCGGGCGTCCGAGATGGTTCGGGAGGTGCCGGGTGTCCGGGATGCGGTCGCCTTCGCGGGCTTCAGCGGCGCCACCTTCACCAATGCGTCCAATGCGGGCGTCATCTTCACGCCCTTCGACAGTTTCGAGGAGCGGCTCAAGAACAATCAGAGCGCCACGCAGATCGTCGGTCAGATCTTCGGTGCGATGCAGAGCATCCAGGAGGCCTTCATCATCGCCGTTCCGCCGCCCTCCGTTCGCGGTATCGGCAATTCCGGCGGCTTCAAGATGCAGATCATGGATCGCCAGAACGCCGATATGCGGCGCGCCCTCGGGCTCGCCTTTCAGATGATGGGCGCCGCCAATCAGACCGAGGGTCTGACGGGCGTCTTCACCACCTTCTCGGCGTCGAGCCCGCAATTCTTCCTGGCAATCGATCGCGACAAAGCACGGGCGCTGAACGTACCGATCCCGAACATCTTCGAGACGCTCTCGATCAATCTCGGGACCTCCTACGTCAATGATTTCAACGCGTTCGGCCGCGTCTACCAGGTCCGCGCCCAGGCCGACCAGCAGTACCGCGTCGAACGGGACGATATCCTCGCTCTCAAGGTGCGTTCCGCCTCCGGTGCTTTGGTGCCGCTTGGAACGCTCGTCGAGATTCGCGACACGAGCGGGCCGGCGCTTGTCCAGCGCTATAACATGTATGTCTCCGTTCCCGTCCAGGGCAATCCGGCACCCGGTGTCTCGACTGGAACCGCGCTCGACAAGATGGAGGCGCTTGCTGGCCAGATCCTGCCGCAGGGCACGACCTTCGAATGGACGGAACTCGCCTTTCAGGAGCGCCAGACCGGCAATACCGCCGTCTTCATCTTCGCGCTGTCGGTGATCTTCGTATTCCTGGCTCTGGCCGCGCAATATGAAAGCTGGGTGCTGCCGCTGGCGATCATCCTGATCGTGCCGCTCGCGGTTCTCGCAGCTCTGCTCGGCGTCTCGCTTCGCGGCTTCGACAACAACGTGCTGACGCAGATCGGGCTCATCGTGCTGATCGGCCTTGCCGCCAAAAACGCGATCCTGATCGTCGAATTCGCTCGCCAGGGCGAGGAAGAAGGCAAGACGCCGGTCGAAGCGGCGATTGAAGCGAGCCGTCTCAGGCTTCGCCCGATCCTGATGACCGCCTTCGCCTTCATCCTCGGCGTCGTGCCGCTGGTGATCGCGACGGGACCTGGCGCCGAAATGCGCCAGTCGCTCGGCACCGCCGTCTTCTCCGGCATGCTCGGCGTCACCTTCCTCGGCCTGTTCCTGACGCCGGTCTTCTACGTGGCGCTGCGGTCGCTGCGCCGGAAGCGGGCGCCGGCGGCCGAGCCGGCGGCTGCGGCGGGAGAGTGACAAAGGGTGGATCTGCGCTTGCAATGACGCGATTGTGAGCGGCTGTCAGTCGTTTGGCGCTGGACGGGATCACCAGCTTGAATGATCCTGCCTGCCGCTCGATCACGATGATTTCGGCCTCAAATCCATCCGAAATCATCGTGATCGTTTCTCATGAGTTGAGATGCGGGATGCGGGCGGAAGACCGCTTACACTTTACCTCATCCCGCGCCTGATAGCGTGGGAGAGGTGAAGGATGCTGCTGCGATACCTTGCCTACACCCTGGCCCTAATCTGGCTGATCCATGCGTTCTGGCCGGAACCGGTGCATGCCCAACAGCAACCAGCCCCAGTCAGCCAATGCCAGGCGATTGCCGAAGCCATGCCGGCGGCGACCTTCGTCGGTTTCGCCGCGCCACCTGCGGCCACGCCCGCGGCTGCGGCAGCAGGAGAAGAGGTAAGCATCACCTTTCTCGGCCACTCGACGTTCCTGATCGAAACGCCCGGCGGCGTCTCGATCGCCACCGATTACAACGGCTGGTTCCGGACCGCGGCGCCGCCGACCGTGGTGACGATGAATAAGGCCCATTCCAGTCACTATACGCTGACGCCGGATCCGGCCATCCGTCATGTGCTGCATGGCTGGGGCGAGGACGGCGAACCGGCCCGCCATGACCTCGTTGTCGGCGACACCTATATCCGTAACGTGACGACGGATATCCGTTCCGGCTTCGACGGCATGGAACCCAATGGCAATTCGATCTTCATCTTCGAGGTTGCCGGGCTCTGCATCGGCCATCTCGGTCATCTGCACTACGAACTCGACGACAGCCATTATCGCCAGATCGGCCGGCTCGACGTGCTGATGGTGCCGGTCGATGGCGGCCTGACCATGGGCGCCGAGAGCATGAGCCGCGTCGTCTCCCGGCTTCGCGCCGCGCTCATCCTGCCGATGCACCGGCCGTTGACCAACGCCTTTCTGGCAATGTTCGGCGACGACTTCGACAAGAGCTTTGCCACCGGACCGACGGTCAAGGTCTCGCTTCGCTCGCTGCCGAGCAAGCCGCTGATCTACGTCCTCCAGGGGGTGTGAAAGCGGCCTTTTCGTTTTTCGAAAAGAAAAGGCCCTGCTGGACGGAGAACGGCAATGAAACTATAAGGCGCCCCATCCCAATAAATTCCATGCATGCAGAGGGCGCCATGGCTGGCCATTCACAGTTCAAGAACATCATGCACCGCAAGGGCCGTCAGGATGCGGTGCGCTCCAAAATGTTTTCCAAGCTCGCGCGCGAAATCACCGTCGCCGCAAAGACCGGCCTGCCCGACCCGACCATGAACCCGCGCCTGCGCCTCGCAATCCAGAACGCCAAGGCGCAATCCATGCCGAAGGACAATATCGAACGCGCGATCAAGAAGGCTTCCGGTGGTGACGCGGAGAACTATGAAGAAGTCCGCTACGAGGGTTACGGGCCGGGCGGCGTCGCAGTCATCGTCGAGGCGCTGACCGACAACCGCAACCGGACCGCCTCCAACGTCCGCTCCATTTTCACCAAGGCGGGCGGAGCGCTTGGCGAAACCGGCTCGGTCTCCTTCTCCTTCGACCGCGTCGGCGAAATCACCTACAAGCTCTCCGCCGGCGATGCCGACAAGGTGATGGAAGCCGCGATCGAGGCGGGTGCGGACGACGTCGAGACGGACGAGGAAAGCCACACCATCATCTGCGGTTTCGAAGATATCGGCGAGGTCTCTAAGGCGCTCGAAGGCACGCTCGGCGAGGCGGAGACTGTCAAGGCGATCTGGAAGCCGCAGAACACCGTGCCGGTCGATGAGGAAAAGGCACAGTCGCTGATGAAGCTCATCGACAACCTCGAAGACGACGACGACGTCCAGAACGTCTATTCAAATTTCGAAGTCTCCGAGGAAGTGCTGGCAAAGCTTTCGGCCTGACGCGCGCCTCTGCGCTCAGACATTCGACCCGCATTGCCGCAAGCAGTGCGGGTTTTTGCTGCCAGGAACGCGCGATCATGCGGCCGCCGCTAGACCGCGTTGCGCTTCGGAGAAGAGCTCCAGCGAATGCAGCCGCTTATCCATGTCAAAGATCGGCATGGAGATGATCAGCTCGTCCGTCTTGGTGAGATCGAGGAAAGCCGCGATCTTGCGGCGGATGGTTTCCGGGCCGCCGACGACCGCGTAGGTCATGGCGTGATCGACGAAGATCTTCTCGTCCGCACTCCAGAGGCTGTCCATCGACTTGACCGGGGGCGGGAAGCGCCCGCGCGCGTTGCGGCGAAGCGCCACGAAGGACTGCTGCATCGAGGTGAAGAGATAGTTCGCCTCCTCATCTGTATCGGCGGCAACGCCCATGACGCCGACCATGACTTGAGGCTTATCCAGCTGCTGCGACGGCGTGAAGCGCTCGCGGTAGATTTCGAGCGCGGAGAGCAGCATGTCCGGCGCGAAATGCGAGGCGAAGGCGAAGGGAAGCCCGAGCATGCCGGCGAGATGGGCGCTGAAGTGGCTAGAACCGAGCAGCCAGATCGGCACGTTCGAATCCGCACCCGGCACGGCGATGATCTTCTGATCCTCGGTGATGGGCCCGAGCAGCGCCTGGAGTTCGACGACATCGTTCGGGAAATTGTTGGAACTCGCCTCCATGTTGCGCCGGAGTGCCTGGGCCGTCCGCATGTCGGTGCCGGGGGCGCGACCGAGGCCGAGATCGATACGGCCGGGATAAAGCGCTGCGAGCGTGCCGAATTGCTCGGCGATGACAAGCGGCGAATGGTTGGGCAGCATGATGCCGCCTGAGCCCACACGGATGGCTTGCGTGGCCGCGGCCACATGGGAGATCACAAGGGATGTCGAGGCGCTGGCGATGCCCTTCATGCCGTGATGTTCGGCCAGCCAGAAGCGCTTGTAGCCATTCTCTTCCGCGGCGATCGCCAGCCGGCGTGAGTTCTCGAGCGATTGGGCGACGCTGCCGCCTTCGGTAATTGGCAAAAGATCGAGAATGGAGAAAGGGATCATGACAACGCCTTTTTCATTAAGAGAAATTGATCGATGGCAATGTAGGTTCAAGTTTCTTAACGCCAAGGCCGCTCTCGCGATTTTCCGCCGACGGGACAGCGTTTCTGTGCAATGTTTTTGTTTTGTTCACTTTTTGCTGGCAGCGTCCCCGTGAGCGACATAGGGTGAGGCATGCAGAGCACGATTCGCATCATCGGCATCGATCCGGGATTGAGACGCACCGGCTGGGGGATTATCGAGACGCTTGGCAATTCGCTGCGTTTCGTCGCCTCGGGCACCGTGACGTCCGACGGCGAGATGGATCTCGCCTCACGACTCTGCCAGTTGCACGACGGGCTTGCCGAAGTAGTGCACGGTTATCAGCCGCACGAAGCGGCGGTGGAGCAGACCTTCGTCAACAAGGACGCGACGGCGACGCTGAAGCTCGGGCAGGCGCGCGGCATCGCCATGCTGGTTCCGGCGCGGGCGGGCTTGAGGGTCGCGGAATATGCGCCCAATGCGGTGAAAAAGGCCGTGATCGGCGTCGGCCATGGCGAGAAGCAGCAGATCCATATGATGCTGAAGGTCCTGATGCCGAAGGTCGAGTTCAAGGGCAACGACGCTGCCGACGCGCTCGCCATCGCCATTTGTCATGCGCACAATCGCCAGGCAATCACGAGCCGACTGGCGGCCCTTGTAGGCTAGTTCACTCGCCGGAATTTCACGCACAGAGCCTCCAAACCTTCCAGAAAGACGAAGCCAGATGATCGGCAAGCTCAAAGGCACCATAGACGAGATCGGTGAGGATCACGTGGTTCTCGACGTGCATGGTGTCGGATACGTCGCCCATTGTTCGGCGCGCACGCTCGCGAAGCTCGGACGGGCCGGAGAGGCGGCGGTGCTCTTCATCGAGACTTATGTGCGCGAGGACCAGTTGAAGCTGTTCGGCTTCATGACCGCGATGGAACGCGAGTGGTTCCGCCTGCTTCAGAGCGTGCAGGGCGTGGGTTCCAAGGTAGCGCTGGCAGTGCTTTCGACGCTGACGCCGGGCGAACTCGCGAATGCCATTGCCCTGCAGGACAAGACGTCGATCTCGCGCGCACCGGGTGTCGGGCCGAAAGTGGCCGTGCGTATCGTCACCGAGCTCAAGAACAAGGCGCCGGCCTTTGCCGGCGAGATGGCCCCGTCGATCGTACTCAGCCAAGAACTCGGCGAAGGCGTCGCCCCGGCGCCGATCGCCGACGCGGTCTCGGCGCTCACCAACCTCGGCTATTCGCGCGACCAGGCGGCGAACGCCGTTGCTGCGGCGCTGAAAAATGGCGGGGAGGGCGCCGACAGCGCCAAGCTGATCCGTCTCGGGCTGAGGGAATTGTCGCGGTGAGGGGAGGCAGGCCATTCTGCAGCCACAAAGACATTGGAGTAACGGCATCGTCAGCCGACCGCGCCTGGGTTGGCTGCGGCACCCCCGGTATGGTTGAACACGGCAGTACGGCGATGATCGGCATTGACGCCTGCGTTTCCCGTGACTGCGACTCAGCCCGAAATGGAAGTTTGAGATGAGTGAAGCCGCACGCCTGATTGCGCCGGAGAAACGGGGCGAAGATCTCGATGCGACCTTGCGTCCGCAGTCGCTCGACGAGTTCACCGGCCAGGCGGAGGCGCGCGCCAATCTCAAGATCTTCATCGAGGCGGCGCGCAATCGCGGCGAAGCGCTCGACCACGTCCTTTTCGTTGGGCCGCCCGGTCTCGGCAAAACGACGCTTGCCCAGATCATGGCGAAGGAGCTCGGCGTCAATTTCCGCTCGACCTCCGGGCCGGTTATCGCCAAGGCCGGCGATCTCGCGGCGTTGCTCACCAATCTCGAAGAGCGCGACGTGCTCTTCATCGACGAAATCCACCGTCTGAACCCGGCCGTCGAGGAGATACTCTATCCGGCCATGGAGGATTTCCAGCTCGACCTCATCATCGGCGAGGGGCCGGCCGCCCGTTCGGTGAAGATCGACCTTGCCAAATTTACACTCGTGGCGGCGACGACCCGCCTAGGGCTCCTGACGACGCCGCTGCGCGACCGGTTCGGCATACCGGTTCGGCTCAATTTCTACACGGTCGAGGAACTGGAGCTGATCGTCCGGCGCGGCGCGCGGCTGATGGGTCTCGGCATGACCGATGAGGGTGCGCGCGAAATCGCCCGCCGGGCGCGTGGCACGCCGCGCATAGCGGGGCGGCTCCTGCGCCGGGTGCGCGATTTCGCCGAAGTCGCGCGCGCCGAGGCCGTGACCCGGGAGATCGCCGACGAGGCGCTGACGCGGCTGCTCGTCGACAGCATGGGGCTCGACCAGCTCGACCGCCGCTACCTGACGATGATCGCCCACAATTTCGGCGGCGGGCCGGTCGGCATCGAGACGATCGCGGCAGGTCTTTCCGAGCCGCGCGACGCCATCGAGGACATCATCGAGCCTTATCTGATCCAGCAGGGCTTTATCCAGCGCACACCACGCGGCCGCGTGCTGACGGCCAACGCCTGGAAGCATCTCGGCCTCAACCCGCCGAAGGATATCGAGGCAATGCAGTTCCGCCTGACGCTGGAGGACGACTGAGGATGATCACCCGCCGCGGCTTCATGAAATTGTTCGGTGGCAGTTTCGCGAGCTTCGCGGCGCTCGGCAGCTATGGCTTTGCCGTCGAGCCGCTCGCGCGTCTCAATGTCGCGCGATATCGCCTGACGCCACCCGGCTGGACTCCCGGTCTCAAGCTCCGCATCGTGGCTCTTGCCGACCTGCACGCCTGCGAGCCCTGGATGCCGGCGAGCCGGATCGTCTCCATCTGCGAGCGAGCGAATGCGCTCAAGGCCGATGTCACCGTGCTCCTCGGCGACTATGCCTCCGGAATGAATCTGGTCACCCGCTATGTTCATTCGAGCGAATGGTCGAAGGCATTGGCGACGCTTGAAGCCCCGCTCGGCGTTCACGCCGTCATGGGCAATCACGACTGGTGGGAAGACAGGGCCGCGCAGCAGAACGGCGGCGGCGAGACTTTCGGCCATCGCGCGCTTGCGGGCGCCGGGATCGAGGTCCACAGCAACCGCGCCGTTCGGCTCGAGAAGGACGGCTTCGGCTTTTGGCTTGCCGGACTAGAGGATCAACTCGCGCTGCGCCCCGGCAAGATCTGGAGCCGGCGGCGGATGACCGGGCTTGATGATCTCGACGGCACGCTGCGACAGGTCACGGACGACGCTCCGGTCATCCTGCTTGCGCACGAGCCGGATATCTTTGCGACCGTCCCCTCGCGGGTTTCGCTGACGCTTTCCGGCCATACCCATGGCGGACAGGTGCGTTTCGTCGGCCATTCTCCCGTCGTGCCTTCCCGCTTCGGCAACCGTTACGCCTATGGCCATATTGTCGAAGAGGATCGAAACCTGATCGTCTCGGGCGGTCTCGGTTGTTCGATCGCCCCGATCCGCTTCGGGGTGCCACCGGAGATCGTCGTGGTCGATCTTGGATAGGCAGGTTCTGGCGCTTTCGCCCTCACTCCGCCTGCCGGCGGCGATAGGCAAGCTCATGATGACCGCACGCCCCCGGCCAATTCCCGGATGGTCGCCGCCAGCCGCTCGCTTCCGCCCGGCAACCAGCCAAGGGCGCGCAGCCTGTCGGTGGACATCACCTTGAACCCGCTCCGCTCCGCCGTTGGCGGCAAGGGATGGGGACAGCCGGTCGTCGACTGTAGGACGGAAAGGATTTCGCGGTTGTCGGTCAGCACGTCCGAGACGTTGAAGACTTTGCCGGAGACTTTCGCCGCGTCGGTTTCCAGCATCAGGCGAACGGCCTCAGCGAGATCATCGCCATGGACTTCCGTGCCGATGCGCGGCGCGACGGGTTTGCCGGCGAGATAATCGGCGAAGAGCCCGCTCCATTTGTGTTTCCGGCCGGGGCCTGCGCGGCCATATACGCCGGTGACGCGCAGGCTGGCGGTGACGAAGCCATGGCCGGTAGTCGCTTTCAATGCATCCTCGGCGGCAAGTTTCACTTGCCCGTAGAGCGCGTCGGGCTCAGCGGGCGACGTTTCGTCGAGGACAGGCGACGCTGTCTCGCCATAGACGGCACGGCTCGACAGAAAGACTGAGCGGCGCACGCCGGCGGCGCGCGCTTCCTCGAAGAGACGGACCGTGCCGTCGAGATTGGCGCGGCGGAAACCCTCCGGGTCATGGCCTTCGCCGCCGCGGTATTTGCCTTCGACATGCTCGAATGCGGCATGCACGAAATAGTAGACGTCGTCGAAAGCGGCGAGCTGGTCCGCATCCGGATCGAGGCGCAGCGGAACATGAGGTACAGCTTGGGAGAGGTAGCCGTTCGCGGGCGGCGAGCGGCCGCCGACCGTGACTTTGTAGCCGCTCGCAAGCAGGTGCTCGACGATGAAGCGGCCGACATAGCCGGTGCCGCCGGAGACGAGAACGCGGGTCATCGGCCCGCGGCGCCGACGGGAGCCGGATTCTCGAGCCCCGCGATGTCGGGAATGTTCTCGCCCGTCAGGTAGGCATGCCAGAGCTCGATCAGCGGACGCAGGGCTTCGGCGCGCGGATGGTCCTTCTCCCACGGTTTTTCATACTGGTAGTGAAGAATGCCGATCGATCGCCAGTCCCAGAGTGCCGGCAGGTTGAACCAGACATATTGCAGCATGTTCATCGTCACCGGCAGGCCGTGCCAATCCGGAAAGAAGCTCTGGAGAAAGGTCTGATCCGTGCGCGGCCAGAAGGCGGCCGGTTGATCGAGCGCCACAAGCATCTGATCGAAGGTCGCAAGCGACGGCTCGGCAACGAAGACGCCGGAATTCAGGCGATGGAAGTCCGCGAGGCTCTCATAGACGTTCGGTGCGGCGGCAAATTCCGGATAGAGGAACAGTTTGTCGATATTGCGCAGAACCAATGCGTCGGCGTCGATAAAGACGCAGCGGTCATACTCGACGAGTTGCCAAAGGCGGAGCTTGCAGAAATTGTCGAGCGGCGAATGGAAGTCGGGCTTGCGGCCCTTGGTGAAGGGCGCCTGCTCATGGACGTTGCGGCGCGCGTGCCGGGCGTTGAATTCGTCCGAGAGCGGCAGGAGCTCCGTCCCGATGAGGCGACAGTCGAATTCGGTGAGCGGCTCGAGCTCGGCGGCATCCACCCCGCCGGTATGGAGCACGACGATATCAGCCGGCGTCCGCGTCAAGCGGATCGATCTTAATAACGCCCGTGCGCCGAGCGCGTAGTCGGCATGGGTGACGAGCGTCACGAAGGCATGGCGAGCAGCCATCGCAGAGGAGGGGCGGAGCCCCTCCGGAATGGCGACCGTGCCACTCATGAGACGGATTTCAGCCGCTTGCCCTCCGGATCGTGGTTGATCAAGGGCGCGATGTCCTTCGTCCAGGCTGAGACGGCCGGGACGCGCGAACGGTCAACGCGGTAGGCGAATTTCTTCGCTACGTCGACGATTTCGGAAAGCAGCCCGTCCTCGAGGCGAATGGGGTTGAGTCCGAGAGCCAGGAATTTCTCGTTGTGCACGACGAGATCGTTTTCCGCCGCCTCCTTGCGCGGATTGGGAAGCCAGGCGATCTCGGAACCGGTTATTTTCGCGATCATCTCGGCCAAATCGCGGACGCGATGCGTCTCGGTCATCTGGTTGAAGATCTCGACGCGGCTGCCGCGCGCGGGCGGGTTATCGAGCGCGAGTTCGATGCAGCGGACCGAGTCCTGGATATGGATGAAGGCCCGGGTCTGGCCGCCAGTGCCATGGACCGTCAGCGGATAGCCGATGGCCGCCTGGATCAGGAAGCGGTTGAGCACCGTGCCGTAGTCGCCATCATAGTCGAAGCGGTTGATAAGCTGCGGATGCCGCCGCGTCTGCTCCGTGTGCGTGCCCCAGACGATGCCCTGATGCAGGTCGGTGATCCGGACGCCGTCGTTCTTGGCATAGAACTGGAAGAGCAACTGATCCAGGCACTTGGTCATGTGGTAGATCGAGCCGGGATTGGAGGGATAAAGAATCTCCTGGCTCACCGTCTCGCCGCCCATCGTCTCGATGCCCACCGGCAGGTAGCCTTCCGGGATCGCCGCGCCGACGGTCGAATAGCCGTAGACGCCCATGGTGCCGAGATGCACGAGATGGGCGTCGAGCTCGAGCTCGACGAGCGCGTTCAGGAGGTTGTGGGTGGCATTGACGTTGTTGTTGACCGTGTAGTTCTTGTGCCGGTCGCTCTTCATCGAATAGGGCGCGGCGCGCTGCTCGGCGAAATGGACGATCGCGTCCGGGCGGTGTTCGGCGAGCCACTTCTTCAGGAGCTCGTAGTCGCGGGCGAGATCGATGAGGTTGAAGTGAATGCGTCGTCCCGTCTCGGAGTGCCAGATTCGCGTGCGCTCCTGGATGGAGTCCATCGGCGTCAGCGATTGCACGCCAAGCTCGGTGTCGATCCAGCGGCGGGAGAGATTATCGAGAATGTGGATGTCGTGGCCCGCATCGGACAAATGGAGCGCGGTGGGCCAGCCGACGAAACCATCACCGCCGAGGATTGCAATCTTCATGCAGGATTCTCCAGATCGGGAAGAGGACAAGTGCCCTGATAGGATAGGATTGTGACAAAGCTGCAATGCTTGCAATTGTCTTTTTGTTCCTGCACAGGAAAAGCAAAATCCTCCCGGAGAATGCCATGTCACTGATTTCGCTCGCCGGCGAGCTGACCGAGACCGGCCATCGATTGATCCAGCGGGTCTACTACGAAGACACCGACTTTTCTGGCGTCGTCTATCATGCACGCTATCTGCATTTCATGGAGCGTGCGCGAACCGATTACCTGCGGCTGCTTGGAGTGGAGCAGGCATCGCTCGCAATCGAAGGCGACTCGGAAGGTCTCGTCTTCGTCGTCCACCGGATGGAGATCGATTTCAAGCAGCCGGCACGAATGGACGATGTCTTGACCATCGAGACTACGACCGAGAAGGCCGGCGGCGCCAAGATGGTGCTGCAGCAGCAGATCCGCCGCGCCGGTACGCTGCTGATCGCGGCCAAGGTGATCATCGCGGTGATCAACGGCCAGGGCCGGCCGAGGCGCCTGCCGGAGGCGCTGGCGATCAAGTTCCTGTCGGCGGGGCAGAAAATCCCGGCCTGACAGCCCCAGCTCCCGCTATGCCGTCTCAGCGGTCGCCGTTCACACGGCGACAGTGCCCAGTATCTTCTTCGTCAACGACTGGCTGACCTTGCCGATCTCCTGCCACGGATCGGTGCCTGCCTCGATGCGCTCGATCATTTCCGGAATCAGGAAGGTGTCGGCGGCATCGAGCTCCGCGAGTTCCTCCCAGGCGACAGGTGTCGCTACCGGTCCGCCCTCGCGGGCGCGTGTGGAGTAGGGGGCAATGGCCGTAGCGCCGCGATCGTTCCTGAGCCAATCGATGAAAATTCGCCCTTTGCGCTTCGCCTTCGACATGGTGGCGACGAAATGGTCCGGATCACGCTCGGCGAAACCTTGCGCAACGGCTTTGGCGAAGCGTTTCGCCTCATCCCATTCGGCGTGCGGACGGAGCGGCACGATGACGTGGACTCCCTTGCCGCCGGTCACCATGGCGACCGTCTTGAGGCCGATACCGGCAAGTTCGTCGCGCAGGGTCGCGGCCGCCTTCTTCACAGTGGCGAAGTCAACGCTCGGATCGGGGTCGAGGTCGAAAACCAGACGATCGGGCTTTTCCAGCCGGTTGATCGTCGCACCCCAGATGTGAAACTCCAGCGTGCCCATCTGCACGGCGGCGACGAGGCCCTTGGCATCGTGCACGTACATGTAGTTTTCGGTATCTCCCGAGGCCTCCCTGATCGGTACTTCGCGGATTTCATCCGGGAAGCCATCGCTCGCATGCTTCTGGAAAAAGCATTGCCGCTCGCCGCCCTGTGGGCATCTGACCAGTGAAACGGGATGGTCGGCGGCAAAGGCGAGCATTCGGTCGGCGACCACCCCATAGTAGCGGGCGAGGTCGATCTTGGTGATACCCTGACCCTTGAAGAGGATGCGATCGGGGTGCGAAATGCGGATGCCGAGGACATCGGCATCGCCCTCGGCGCGCGAAGCCTTGCTCGGCTTCGCCGAGGATTTGCTCTTGCCTGTCTGCGCTTCGGCGTCCGCCGGCTTTGGCGTTTCCAGTTTCACGGCCTTGGCCTCCTTGTCCTCCCGCAATCCCTCGAATGAGCCGTGGCGGACGTGTCCGTCGGCCGTGAATTCGGTGAAGTCCACTTCCGCCACCAGATCTGGCGTCAGCCAGACGGCCTCTCGGCTTCGTTCCCGCGGCACCGTTTCGAATGGCGACGTGCGGCGCTTGCGCTTGGCGAAGGCGGCAGCAAGTTCGTCCATCGTTTCCCCGCTGAACCCTGTGCCGACCCCTCCTCGGTAGACGAGCTTCTCGCCCTCGAAAGTGCCGAGAAGCAGTGAGGCAAAGGGGCGGCCTTTCTTTGACGAGGGCGTATAGCCGCCGATGACGAATTCCTGCCGCCTCGTGCATTTCACCTTGAGCCAGCTTCGCGTGCGGCCGCCACGGTAAGGGGCGTTCGCCTCCTTGGCGATGATGCCTTCCAATCCGGCCCTGCACATGGCCGCAAGCACATGCTCGCCGCTGCCACGGACGTGTTCACTGTACTGGACGGTTGCCATTGGGCCAAGCGACTCAAGCAGAGCCCTCAGCTTCTCCTTTCTTTCGACGAGCGGCTCGCGGCTCAGGTCCTTGCCGTCGAGTTCCACCAGGTCGAAGGCGTATAGCCGGGTGCCTGCACCGGTTCTGAGCGCCTTCTGAAGGGCGGAGAACTTCGAACCCGCGTCCGACAAGGCGACCACCTCGCCGTCGATCAGAGCGGATTTGCAGTCGAGCTCGGCGAGCGCGGAGGCGACCGCGGAGAACTTCTCCGTCCAGTCGAGCCCGTTGCGTGTATAGCAGCGGACGTTCCCGCCGGCGACGGCGCATATCAGCCGGTAGCCATCGAACTTGGCCTCGTTCAGCCAACCGTCGCCGGCGGGCGCTTTCGTCACCAGGGTCGCAAGCTGCGGTGGCCTGAAAGCGGGCGGTTTCGCGGAGGGTTTCCGCGCCGGGCGCTTTTGCGCCTTTTCATTCTCGGCAATTGCGCCCGCCTTCAGATTGGCCGCCACGCTCTTGTCGGAGTGCCAGACATGCGCCCTTTTTTCACCCTTGCCTTCGGCGATCTCGTTCATGGTGCGGCCGGTACGCACGCTGGTGATGTTCTCCCGAATCAGGCTCTCGCCATCGTCCGAGGCGGCCTCGTCGGCTTCCTTGACCAGGAGCCAGTTTTCGCGCTTTTCGCCCTCGCGCGGCCGCATGCGAACGAGCGCCCAGCCACCGTTCATCCGGCTCCCGTGCAGCCGGAAGGTGAGCTTTCCCTCCTTCAGGCCTTCGTCAGGATCGTCGTCCGGCTCCCACCAGCCCGTGTCCCAGAGCATCACGGTGCCGCCGCCATATTGCCCTTTGGGTATCGTTCCCTCGAAATCGCCGTAAGCGAGAGGGTGATCCTCGGTTTGCACGGCGAGCCGCTTGTCTTCCGGGTTGAGGCTCGGGCCACGCGTGACCGCCCAGCTCTTCAGCACGCCGCGCCATTCGAGGCGGAAGTCGTAGTGGAGCCGCGTCGCCTCATGTTTCTGGACGAGAAAGCGTTTCTTTCCGGCGTGGGCTCGCACCATCGAGCCCCTCGGTTCGCGCGTTTTCGTAAAATCGCGGCGCCGATTGTATTCGGAAAGCGGTTCGTTGCGCACGGCCATGATGATCCTCATGCCGATTTGCGCCGACCACGGCGCGAAGAAGATTGCGCTTTCGTCTGCGGTTTCTTGCCTTCGCCGCTTTCGAGGCTCTTCTTCAATGCAGCCATCAGGTCGACGACATTGTCGCCCCGCTTTTGAGGACGCTCCTCCTCCTCGATCTCAACCCGCCCAGACTTGCCCTTCATCTTGCGCTTCACCAGCTCCTTGAGTGCCGCGGCGTAGTTGTCCTTGAAGGCTTCGGCGTTGAAGGGGGCGGTCTTGCGCTCGATCAGTGCGGTCGCGACGTCCAGGAGTTCCTTGTCGGCCTTCTTGCCGGAGATCTCGGAGAACATAGGGTCGGCTTTGCGCAGCTCGTCGGCATAGCGCAGCGTTTCCAGCAGGAGGCCATCGCCGCACGGCTTCACGGCGACGAGATATTCCCGGCCCCGCAGTGCCAGTTGCCCGAGCCCGATCTTATTCGAGGTCCTCAGCGCGTCGCGCACGACGCGGTAGGCATCCTCGGCCAGCTCATCGGCCGGCACGAGGTAATAGGGCTTGTCGAAATAGAGCGGCGGAATATCGCTGGTGTCGACGAACTGAACCAGCTCCAGCGTCTTCTTGGTCTCGAGCTTGACCGCGTCGACTTCCTCTGGCTCGAGCAGGACGTACCGGTCGTCGTCATATTCATAGCCCTTGACGATATCGTCGACGTCGACCGGCCCGATGCCTTCGACCACCTTCTGGTAGTGGATCGGCTTGCCCGAGGGCTTGTGGATCTGACGGAAGGAAATGCTTGCTCCCGAGCGAGTCGCGCTGAAGAGCTCGACAGGTATCGAGACTAGCGAAAGACGAAGCTGCCCTTTCCACATCGCGCGAGGTGCCATGTCTGCACCTCAAACTTTGCGGCGAGCGGATCGCCGCACCGGCTTTCTCCGCTTCTGTTTCGGCCGCCAGGCGCTCATTGCCCCCAAACGTACAAGCTCGGGCGAAGTTCCGCGCTAGAGCGGCCGTGAAGTGCCGTTCCGGTAACACTCCCTTAACGATAATGCTGTCTTAATCGGTGCATCAGGATTTGTGCAGTGCACGTCATCCTTTGACCAAAATTGACGGCAAGAAGGCAGGCTGAAGCGAATAGATCGCAATGCCGCGATCGGTGGCATACCGGGGCATTCTTTGCAGCAGGACGTTTGGGCGACCCGGTCATGAGCAATGAATTGCTCTGCCGGGTGTTTGGATTCGGGGACTGAAATCGATGGAACAGGTTGGATTGGCCGCGACGAGCGATGTGACCCTTTGGTCGCTCTTCATGGAAGCGGGCTTGGTCGTGAAGCTGGTCATGCTGGGGCTGATTGGAGCCTCGGTCTGGACCTGGGCGATCGTCGTCGACAAGATCCTGAATTACGGGCGTGTTCGTCGCCAGCTCGACAATTTCGAGCAGGTCTTCTGGTCGGGGCAATCGCTCGAGGAACTCTACCGCACCCTTTCGGACCGGCAGACGACCGGCATGGGTGCGATTTTCGTTTCGGCAATGCGCGAATGGAAGAAGAGCTTCGAGCGCGGCGCCCGTTCGCCGATCGGCCTGCAGATGCGCATCGACCGTGCAATGGACGTGACGCTCGCCCGTGAATCCGAAACGCTCGAGGCTCGGCTCGGCTCGCTCGCGACCATCGGCTCGGCCGCTCCTTTCATCGGTCTCTTCGGCACCGTCGTCGGTATCATGACCTCGTTCCAGGCGATCGCCGGTTCGAAGTCGACCAACCTCGCCGTCGTCGCCCCCGGCATCGCCGAAGCGCTTCTCGCGACCGCCATCGGCCTGCTCGCCGCCATTCCCGCCGTTATCGCCTACAACAAATTCACCGCCGATGCCGGCAAGCTGACGGCACGCATGGAAGCCTTCGCCGACGAGTTCTCCGCCATCCTGTCGCGGCAGATCGACGAGAAGCTGCAGCCTTCGCGTCAGGCCGCGCAGTAACACGGAGATCACGCTGATGGGTATGGCAGTTGGCGGAGCCAAGGGTTCGGGCGGACGTCGCCGGCGTGGCGGCAGGAGAGGCGCGATCAGCGAGATCAACGTTACGCCTCTCGTCGACGTCATGCTGGTGCTCCTGATCATCTTCATGGTGGCGGCCCCGATGATGACAGTCGGCGTGCCGATCGACCTGCCGGAAACGCAGGCGAAGGCGATGAACGCCGACACGCAGCCGATCACCGTTTCGGTCAATCCGGCGGGCGAGATCTTCCTGCAGGAAACGCCGATCGCGATCGACGAGGTCGTTCCGAAGCTCGAGGCGATCGCGACCACCGGCTATAACGAGCGCATCTACGTGCGCGGCGACACCAATGCCGATTACGGCACGGTGATGAAGGTGATGGCGCGCATCTCTGCGGCCGGCTTCAAGAATCTCGGTCTAGTGACCCTTCAAGAACAGGAAAAGTGATCCCCGATCATGAAGGGCGGTCTTGCTACATCTGCTGTCCTCCACGCCTTGGTCCTGACCTGGGCGCTGGTGTCGCTTGGCAGCCCGGCCGATTTCGAGGTCGCGGATGTCGAGGCGCTGCCGGTCGACATCGTTCCGGTGGAATCGATCACGCAGATTCAGCAGGGTGACAAGAAGGCGCCGGCCAAGGAAAAGGCCTCCCCCGTTCCGACGAAAAAACCGACGCCTGTCGAGAATGCCGAGAACATCGGCGACAACGACGTGGACTTGAAGACACCGCCGACGCCGAATGCGAAGCCTGTCGACAACGAGTCTGCCGCTGCTCCTGAAAAGACCGAAAAGGCCCCGCCGACACCCGACCCGGTGAAGGAAGAGATCGAAAAGGTCGAGGAGACCAAGCCCGCTGCCGAACCGGCAACCGAAGTGGCGGTACTTCCCGAGCCGAAGCAAGAAGTGAAGCCCGATGTGAAGCCGGAACCGATGCCGGCGGAAGAACAGCCGGCGGAAAATCCGGAGGCCGAGGCCCTGCCCGACAAGGTGCCGACGCCGCAGTTGAAGCCCAAGGTCGAGAAGCCTGCACAGACGGCGAAGACGCCGGAACGCAAGAAGGAAGAGGCGAAGAAGGAGCAGAAGAAGCCGTCCTCCCAGAAGGAGAGCGACTTCAACGCCGACGAGATCGCCGCACTGCTCAACAAGCAGGAATCCTCCGGCGGCGGCGCCAAGCGCTCGACCGAGGAAGCGGCACTCGGCGGCAAGAAGACGACGACCGGAAACACGCTTTCCCAGAGCGAGATGGACGCGCTTCGCGGCCAGATCCAGAACAATTGGTCGATCATTCCCGGCATGGCCGACGCGGCGGATGTTCGCATCAAGGTGACGATGCGGCTCGATCCGAACGGCGAACTCATTGGCGAGCCGGAGGTCGAGGCGACCGGCGGCTCCGATGCGGCGCGCCGGGCGCTGATGGGTGGTGCGCGCCGCGCCATCTTGAAATCCACACCCTTCAAGGGGCTGCCGGCCGACAAATACGATTCGTGGAGTGAGGTCGTCGTCAACTTCGACCCGAGCTCGATGCTCTAGATTGGTTAGGCGGGACGCGGCGGAAACCGCACGTACTCTTCCTTATCCCGCGCTGGAAAGATGAAAGGCTGAAAGGCTTTATGGAAATGCTGAGACGCAATATCTTCCGCCTCCTGGTTGTACTGTTTGCAGGCTGCGGGCTCATTGCCTCGCCGGCAAACGCGCTCGTCGAAATCAACATCAACAAGGGTAACGTCGAGCCGCTGCCGATCGCGATCACCGACTTCCTGCAGGGCGAGCTCGCTCAGAAGATCTCCGACGTGGTCGCCGCCGATCTCAAGCGCTCCGGGCTTTTCGCGCCGATCGACAAGGGCGCCTTCATCGAGAAGATATCCAATCCGGACGCCGCCCCGCGCTTCGAGGACTGGAAGGTCATCAATGCGCAGGCGCTCGTCACCGGCCGAGTAACCCAGGAAGGCGACGGCAGGCTGAAGGCGGAGTTCCGCCTGTGGGATACCTTCGCCGGACAGCAGATGCTCGGCCAGCAGTTCTACACCCAGCCGGAAAACTGGCGCCGCGTCGCCCATATCATCGCCGATGCGATCTATGAGCGGATCACCGGCGAGAAAGGCTATTTCGATACCCGCATCGTTTATGTCGCCGAAAGCGGTCCGAAGAATGCCCGCAAGCGTCAGCTCGCGATCATGGACCAGGACGGTTTCAACGCCCGCGCGCTGACCAATTCCAACGACATCGTTCTGACGCCGCGCTTCTCGCCGAATCGTCAGGAAATCACCTACATGTCTTTCGAGAATCAGCAGCCGCGCGTCTATCTGCTGCAGCTCGAAACCGGACAGCGCGAGGTCGTCGGCAACTTCCCGGGCATGACCTTCGCGCCGCGCTTTTCGCCGGACGGCCAGCGGGTGATCATGAGCCTGCAGCAGGAAGGCAACGCCAACATCTACACGATGGACCTGCGCTCGCGCACGACGACGCGGCTCACCAACACCGCGGCGATCGATACCTCCCCCTCCTATTCGCCGGACGGCAGCCGCATAGTCTTCGAAAGCGACCGCGGCGGCAAGCAGCAGCTCTACGTGATGGGTGCCGACGGCTCCGGCCAGACGCGCATCTCCTTCGGTGACGGCTCCTATTCGACGCCGGTCTGGTCCCCGCGCGGCGACCTCATCGCCTTCACCAAGCAGTCCGGCGGCAAGTTCTCGATCGGCGTGATGAAGCCGGACGGTTCCGGCGAGCGCATCCTCACGACCGGCTTCCACAATGAAGGCCCGACCTGGGCGCCGAACGGCCGCGTCCTGATGTTCTTCCGTCAGAATGCGGGCGCCGGCGGGCCGCAGCTCTATTCGATCGACCTCACGGGCTACAATGAGCAGCTCATTCCGACGAAGGGCTTCGCTTCCGACCCGGCCTGGTCGCCGCTGATGGAATAGAGCGGGATCACGGAAATGCGTGGCGGGTTTTTCCCGCCCGCATCCCGCGTCTTGAGGCGATAGAGTCGATCACGAGTGAATCGACCCGAAAAGCATCGTGATCGAGTGTCCACAGATGCGGCGGGGAATGTGACGGATGTGCCGCTTTCTCGCCGCAAAGTGCTGGTGTAGCAGGCGCCCAATGCAGATTGTCGATTTGTTAACCATAACTGTTGAAAAGCAATTAACCGCTTCCGGTTACAGTCTGGCAACCGTGAATTCAGCCACTTCTCAAGGAGACCCGGCCCCATGAGCCGAATTGACACCCCGGCGGCAAGCCGCATGCAGACCATCGCCCGCAATCCAGTCATGCTCGCCCTTGTCATGACGCTTGCCCTTGCCGGCTGCGCTTCCAAGAAGAACCTGCCGAACGATGCCGCCGGCCTTGGCCTTGGCGCGGGCGCCGCGACTCCGGGCTCGCAGCAGGACTTCACCGTCAACGTCGGCGACCGCATCTTCTTCGATACCGACTCGACCGCGATCCGCGCCGACGCGCAGGCAACGCTCGACCGCCAGGCGCAGTGGCTTGCGAAGTACCCGAACTACGCCATCACCGTCGAAGGCCATGCCGACGAGCGCGGCACCCGTGAATACAATCTGGCGCTCGGCGCCCGCCGCGCCGCAGCGACCCGCGATTACCTCGTCAGCCGCGGGGTTCCGGCGAACCGCATGCGCACGATCTCTTACGGCAAGGAGAAGCCGGTCGCCGTCTGCGACGACATCTCCTGCTGGTCGCAGAACCGCCGCGCGGTAACTGTTCTCGGCGGCGCGGGAAGCTGATCATTCGGCTGGAGGATGACTTTGAAAGGCGGCCCGCGGGCCGCCTTTTCTTTTTTACCACACTTTGGCCGAACTCCGTTGCTTTTTCACGGCAATTGGAAAACTGTGCGGCATCCACCCTATGGAATCGGCGAATGTACCGCGGACCGCGATCGCAGGGTGGGATAATCGGCTACGAACAGGACAAATGAAATGAAGAAATTTGTCGTGGCAGGACTGATTGGTTTCGCGGCCCTCGCGGGTCTCGGCCCAATGGCGAATGCCATGCCGCTTTCCGGGCTTCTCATCCCGGTGCCTCCCACCGCTGCCGCCAGCAAGGACTTGCCGGTGGTGAAGGTGCAATCATCCGATGTTACACGGATCGGCCAACTCGAAGAACAGATCCGCTCGCTCAATGGGCGTATCGAGGAAATGAGCTTCCAGCTTCTGCAGATGCAGGAGCAGATCCGGAAGTTCCAGGAGGACAACGAGTTCCGCTTCCAGGATCTCGAAAGCGGCAAGTCTTCCTCCAAGAAGAGCGGCGCACTTGAAACGCCGAAAACAAGCGATCAGGCGTCCGTCACCCCCGAGGTGACGGATAGCCCCAGCACAAGCGCGCCCGCCGGCAGTATGGGCAGTGGCGATATGGCGGCCACCAGTCCCGATGCCACGGGTGCTGCTCCTCCGCCCACGACCCTCGGCCAGATCATTTTCGATGAAAGCGGCAATCCGGTCTCGGCAACGACGGAGGCGCAACCCGGCGTGAATGCTACTCTGCCGGGCGTTGATGCGGGCGTTTCGGGCCAGGGCGGCGGCCTCAACGACAATCCCGGAAGCGGCGAGCAGACGGCTTCCTTGAGCAACCCCGGCGACCTCTACCAATCCGCCTATGGCCATGTGCTTTCCGGCGACTATGGCACCGCAGAGCAGGAATTCCGCGACTATCTCGCTGCCTTCCCGGAGGGCGACAAGGCGGCCGACGCAAGCTTCTGGATGGGCGAGGCGCAATATTCGCAGGGCAAGTACAGCGACGCCGCAAAGACCTTCCTCAACGCCCATCAGACCTATGGCAAATCGCCGAAGGCACCCGAAATGCTCTTGAAACTCGGCATGTCGCTTGGTGCTCTCGACAACCGGGAAACCGCATGCGCCACCTTGCGCGAGGTGAACAAACGCTATCCGAAGGCATCGTCCGCCGTGAAGGCAAAGGTCACGAGCGAACAGAGCCGTTTCGGCTGCTGAGGCCGGCTCACATGCCTGACGCCGTCATCGACGCGGCCAGACAATTTCTTCGATCTTTCACCAAACCCAGCCGGGTACTCGTCGCCGTTTCCGGCGGCAGCGATTCCAAGGGGCTTCTGCTCGCGCTGCATTCGGCGCTCGGGGCAGCGGAATACGAGGGATTCTCGCTTGCGGCCTGTACCGTCGACCACGCGCTGAGGACGGAATCCGCCTCCGAAGCCGAAGCCGTCGCGTCTTTCTCTGCCGAACTCGGCATTCCTCATCGCATCGCTCGCTGGGAGGGCGAAAAGCCTGCAACCGGTATTCAGGCGGCTGCCCGCAACAAGCGCTACGAATTGCTGGCCGCGGCCGCCGAAGCGCTCGGCGCCGACTGCATTGTCACGGGGCACACGCTCGACGATCAGCGCGAGACGATCGCCATGCGCGGCTTGCGCGATGCGGGCGGGGGCCATGGCGCGGCGGGAATGGCGGCAAGCATGCTCTACGGACGCCGGATCTGGGTGCTGCGGCCGTTTCTCGATCTGCGGCGGGCGGATATACGCTCCTTTCTCGAAGGGCGCGGCGTCGGCTGGCTCGAGGATCCGAGCAATGCCAACCCTGAGTTCGAGCGGGTTCGCGTGCGCGCCCGGCTCGCTACGTCAGACAACGTACCAGGTCCTTCACCGGGCGGACGGCAGCGCGCCGCTTCCTCGGCGAGGTCCGCGGCGCTCATCGAAAAACACATCCGTGTGCACGACGCCCTGGTGGCTGAAGTTTCGTCGCGGCAGGCTGGCGACATCGACGATCCCGATTGGCGCCGGGCGCTCCTCACGGTCGCTACCGCGCTCGGCGGGCGCGATCACCTGCCGGCGCGCGCCACGGTCGAGCGCCTCGCCGGCTTTCTGCGATCAGCTGAGCCCGGCCGCCTCACTGCGGGACGGGTCGTGATCGACCGTCGCAGCGGCGTTCTTTATCTTTATCGGGAGGCGCGCAATCTCCCGCTTCTCGAAATCGGGCCGGGGGAGAAGGGCGTCTGGGATGGACGCTTTACCGTGACGAGCAAGGGTCCCGCCCTGACCGTCACCGCGGCGCCTGCACCGGGCGAGAGGCGGATGCAGAGGCTTATTGACGCAGGCCTGCCGATGGGGGTTGCCAAACGCGCTTCCTTGGTGGCACCACACATCGTGACAGCGGACGCCACTTTGGAGGAGGCTTCGGCGGAAGTCGAATGCCGCATCGCCCCTTACGACACCTTTTTGCCGGGTTTCGACAGGATCATGGCGGATGCGATCGCCGTTCTGTTCGGGCGCGATCGATACCGCGCTCCGCCGGTTCGCGACGTTTTGACAGAAATGGAAGGGTAGCCGGCGGTTTGCCTTGGCAAGGCGGCACCGGAACCTTATGTTAGGAACAAGAGTACGGGTCGCCGATCGTGCGGCCTGCGGCAGGTTCCGGGGAGTTCGATGAACCCTAATTTTCGAAATTTTGCCCTCTGGGCAATCATAGCGCTTCTCTTGATAGCGCTATTCAGCATGTTCCAGCAGCCGACAGAACGAACCGGTTCGCGTGAAATTCCCTTCTCGCAGTTCCTGAAGGACGTTGATGCCAGCCGTGTCAAGGAAGTGGTGATCACTGGCTCGAAGGTGATCGGCAGCTATACCGAGAGCGGCGCGACCTTCCAGACCTATGCGCCTTCCGTCGATACGGCGTTTACGGAGCGGCTGGAAGCCAAGGATGTCACGGTGACCGTTCGCCCGGAGACCGACGGTTCGTCGGGTTTCCTGAGCTATATCGGTACGCTGTTGCCGATGCTCCTGATCCTCGGCGTCTGGCTGTTCTTCATGCGACAGATGCAAGGCGGCTCGCGTGGCGCCATGGGCTTCGGCAAGTCGAAAGCCAAACTTCTGACCGAAGCACACGGCCGCGTCACATTTGACGACGTCGCCGGCGTCGACGAGGCCAAGCAGGACCTCGAGGAGATTGTCGAATTCCTGCGCGACCCGCAGAAGTTCCAGCGCCTTGGCGGCCGGATCCCGCGCGGCGTGCTGCTCGTCGGCCCGCCCGGTACCGGTAAGACGCTGCTTGCCCGCTCGGTCGCGGGTGAGGCGAACGTGCCCTTCTTCACGATCTCCGGCTCTGACTTCGTCGAAATGTTCGTCGGTGTCGGTGCATCGCGCGTCCGCGACATGTTCGAGCAGGCGAAGAAGAACGCGCCCTGCATCATCTTCATCGACGAAATCGATGCGGTCGGTCGCCATCGCGGCGCCGGCCTCGGCGGCGGCAATGATGAGCGCGAGCAGACGCTGAACCAGTTGCTTGTCGAGATGGACGGCTTCGAGGCGAATGAAGGCATCATCCTGATTGCCGCGACCAACCGCCCGGACGTGCTCGATCCGGCGCTCCTGCGCCCGGGCCGTTTCGACCGGCAGGTCGTCGTGCCGAACCCGGACATCAACGGCCGCGAACGCATCCTCAAGGTGCATGTCCGCAACGTGCCGCTGGCGCCGAATGTCGACCTCAAAGTGCTGGCGCGCGGTACCCCGGGCTTCTCCGGCGCCGACCTCATGAACCTCGTCAACGAGGCGGCACTGATGGCGGCGCGCCGCAACAAACGCCTCGTCACGATGCAGGAGTTCGAAGACGCCAAGGACAAGATCATGATGGGTGCGGAGCGTCGCTCCTCGGCCATGACCGAGGCGGAGAAGAAGCTCACAGCCTACCATGAGGCCGGCCACGCGATCGTGGCGCTCAACGTTCCCTCGGCCGATCCGCTGCACAAGGCAACGATCATCCCACGCGGCCGTGCACTCGGCATGGTCATGCAGCTGCCCGAGGGCGACCGTTATTCGATGAGCTACAAGTGGATGATCTCGCGTCTTGCCATCATGATGGGCGGCCGCGTTGCCGAGGAGTTGACCTTCGGCAAGGAGAACATCACCTCCGGCGCATCCTCCGACATCGAGCAGGCCACCAAGCTTGCCCGTGCGATGGTGACGCAATGGGGCTTCTCCGACCAGCTCGGACAGGTCGCCTATGGGGAGAACCAGCAGGAGGTCTTCCTCGGCCATTCCGTCGCGCAGCAGAAGAACGTTTCGGAAGCGACGGCCCAGAAGATCGATAACGAAATCCGCCGCCTGATCGACGACGCCTATGAAGCGGCGCGCAGCATCCTCACGGAAAAGAATCACGAGTTCGTGGCGCTTGCGGAGGGTTTGCTCGAATACGAGACGCTCACCGGCGACGAGATCAAGGCGTTGATCCGCGGCGAGAAGCCGGCACGCGATCTCGGCGACGACACGCCGCCGCATCGCGGATCGGCCGTGCCTTCGGCCGGCACCAAGAAAGAAGTCGGCAGCAAGGGTGAAGAGCCCGAAGGTGGCTTCGAACCGCAGCCGCAATAGGCCGGTTAGACATAGATGATCAAAGCCGCCGCTCCGAAGGGGCGGCGGCTTTTTTGCTGCGCCGTTTCTTTTTTCTTCTCCTGCGCTTGGTAACGCGCTGTAATGATTTCTGATGGTAGGATTGCTGCCGTTTCACACGGTTTTGTGCCAAAGATGGCGCAAGGCCACTTGATTTTCCCGATCTGATCGGGGAGGGCGTTTTGACGACCAAGAGCGGGCGACGCTTCCCTCATTCCGAGTAGGAAATGGCCCGCAAGCCAGGTCTCCGGGGGCATGAAAACCACTCGCGGAACACGCAGGCAGATGGGACCCGCAAAAGAGATCCTGCCGGAGCAGGACGATGGAGTTTTTATGAAACGCAGATATTTCGGCACCGACGGTATTCGCGGGCAGTCCAATATATTTCCGATGACGCCGGATCTCGCCATGCGGGTCGGCATTGCGGTCGGAACCATTTTCAGGAACGGCGCCCACCGCCATCGCGTGGTGATCGGCAAGGATACGCGCCTCTCCGGCTACATGCTCGAAAATGCAATGGTCGCAGGCTTCACGGCGGCCGGTCTCGACGTCTTCCTGCTCGGGCCGATCCCGACGCCGGGCGTCGCCATGCTGACGCGATCGTTGCGCGCGGACGTCGGGGTGATGATCTCCGCGTCGCACAATCCGTTCCGCGACAACGGCATCAAGCTGTTCGGCCCCGACGGCTATAAGCTTTCCGACGATATCGAGGAGCAGATCGAGGAACTCCTCGAGCAGGACATGACGGCACAGCTCGCCAAACCGGAGGACATCGGCCGCGCCAAACGCGTCGACGGCGACATCTACCGCTACATCGAACAAGCCAAGCGCACGCTGCCGCGCGACGTTACGCTGCAGGGCCTCAGGATCGCCATCGACTGCGCCAACGGTGCCGCCTACAAGGTCGCGCCGTCCGCCCTTTGGGAGCTCGGCGCCGAAGTGGTGACGATCGGTACCGAACCGAACGGCGTCAACATTAACCTCGAATGCGGATCGACGCATCCGGCGGCGCTGCAGAAGAAGGTGCACGAAGTGAGAGCGGATATCGGTATCGCGCTAGACGGCGATGCCGACCGGGTTCTGATCGTCGATGAGACCGGGACCGTGATCGACGGCGACCAATTGATGGCGGTGATCGCCGACAGCTGGGCGGCCGACGGCGTGCTGAAAGGCGGCGGCATAGCGGCAACCGTGATGTCGAACCTCGGCCTCGAACGCTATCTGCAGGCACGCTGCTTGAAGCTCCACCGCACCAAAGTCGGCGACCGCTACGTCGTCGAGCAGATGCGCCAGGACGGCCTGAATGTCGGCGGCGAGCAGTCCGGCCACATCGTTCTTTCCGATTTCGGCACGACCGGCGACGGTTTGGTCGCGGCGCTGCAGATCCTCGCCGTGGTCAAGCGGCAGGATAAGACGGTGAGCGAGGTCTGCCGTCGTTTCGAGCCGGTGCCGCAAATCTTGAAGAACGTCCGCATTTCGGCCGGCAAGCCCTTGGAAAACGCGACCGTGCAGCAGGCGATCGCCGAAGCCGAAGCGCAGCTTGCCAAGAACGGCCGCCTCCTCATCCGCCCTTCCGGCACCGAACCGCTGATCCGCGTGATGGCGGAGGGCGACGACCGTGGCCAGGTCGAGCGCATCGTCGATGAACTGGTCAATGTGATCGGCAGCGTACGCAGTGCGGCGTAGGCTTTTTGCCGCCTCCATGCTTGTGGCCCAGAGGCTGCAGCGGCGTTGGGCCACATGCACAAGAACAACGACCTAAAGCGTGTCACTTGAGTTGAACGCGGCGCGTACACGACGTCGTGCGTCCTTTCAGGCGCGCAAAGGGCGCTGTAGCATTTTTGAGTTGCTGCATGTTTTTGTGCTTAAATCGACTACGATTTAAGGAAACATGCAGTAGCTCCGGCGAATACCAGTAACAGTTAATATTCAAGGTAAATTTTTGTAGTTAATTAGGACTTAACCTTTCCCATTCATTATGCATGCCAAGCATACGGCGTGACTGCGATCATGTGCTGTTTAGCCGGGGCAAGGATACTCTAATGTATTGGGGTTGGGCATGAAGAAGATTTTAAGTGGCGTTGCTGCTATCCTGCTGAGTGGCGCGCCGGTCTATGCGGCGGACGTCTACCAACCGCCTGCAGAAGCACCGTACGTCGAACAGCCGGTAGAGGTGGTCCAAGCCGGCGGCTGGTACTTGCGAGGCGATGTCGGATACGCTTGGAACGACCTGCGCGGCGCTCACTACTTCCAGGGCTCGAACAGCAATCTGGTTGATTTCGACAGCGCCGATCTCGACGATTCCTACGTTCTTGGCGGCGGTGTGGGTTATCAGATCAACAGCTATCTGCGCGCCGATGTCACGCTCGACTATCTCGGCGAGGCCGATTTCGAGGGGTCCACCAGCGGTAGCTGTGGTGTCGCTGTCAACTGCGTCTCGAACGATGTCGCGTCGATGTCCGCCTGGAGCCTGCTCGCCAACGCCTATGTGGATCTCGGAACCTACGGCGCCTTTACGCCCTATGTCGGTGCCGGTATCGGCGGTACGCGGGTGAAGTGGGGAACGTTGCGCAATACGAGCTGCGACGCCACCGATCCGACGAACTGCGATCCGACGGTCGAGCATAGGGGCGAAAGCGGATGGCGGTTCACCTATGCGCTGATGGCCGGCACTGCCGTGGACCTGACCTGCAACCTCAAGGCCGATGTCGGCTACCGCTTCCGCCATATCAATGATGGCAAGATGTTCGGCTACAATCTCAACAGTGGCCCGGCCTACGACAAGGACATTTATGTGCATGAGGCGCGGGCCGGCCTGCGCTATTCCTTCGGCGACAACTGCGAAGCGGCCTACGTGCCGCCGGCTGAGCCGATCGTGTACAAGTGATCCGGTACTGCATGGTTCCTTAAATCGTAGCCGATTTAAGGACAAAAACATGCAGCGATTCAAAGTGCTACAGCGTCCTTTGCGCGTCTGAAAAGACGCACGGCGCTGTAGGACTCTGGAATTTCCGGTGGGCCGCCCTTGGGCGGCCCTTTTCGTTTTGCCGGGACAGACAGAGTGTACAAAATGCTAAGATAGATGGTTAACCCATAGTTAACCCGTGCCTGCAATAGTTAACGCCGATGATCAGCATGGCTGCGCCCTTGAGGCGCACAAGGTCCAGCACTTTGAATTGCGGCATGCTTACCCCCGAGCAGGTCCTGTTCAGGGAAGCATGCAGCAGCCAAGCCGCTGACGATCGAGGCGAAAGGGCATGGGAATGGACTGGCGGCAGGGATTTTGGAGCGTTGCATTTTGCGCCGGCCTCCTAGCGTCTGAGACTGCGTGGGCCGCCGACGAGGATTTGCTCGATGCTCCCGAGATTACGATCTCAAGGGAGGCTCGGGAGGCCGGTCGCCTCTATCTACGCGGCGACATTGGCTATGCCGGTTGGCTGGACGAGGGCGATCCCTACTATCGCAGCTTCGACGCCGGCACAGGCAGCTACAGCAATCTTTCCTTCGACCACGCCCGCTTCGACAAGCCGGTCGCCGGCACGCTCGGCATCGGCTACCAATTCACCGATGTCTTTCGCGCCGATCTGACGGCGGAATATTTTGAGGGCCGCTTCGACGGCCCCTCGCTTGTCGCCACTCCCTGCGCCGGCCAAGGGCCAGGAACGTCCTGTGCCCTTTCTCACAGCGCCAATTTCTCCGCATTGGGCGTAATGGCGAGCGGCTATGTGGATCTGGCGACGCTTGCCGGCTTCACGCCTTATCTCGGCGCCGGCATCGGAGCGACCCACATCGACTGGAACACCGTCCATGAGACGACGACCTGCGTTGCCGGCGGCGGCGCCTGTGCCGGCGCGGCCGGCGGGGCTTCCTATGCGGGACGTGACAGTTGGCGTTTCACCTATGCGCTGATGGCAGGCGTATCCTACGAGGTCACGGATCGTCTGAAGCTCGATATCGGCTATCGCTATTCGCGTATTGCGGACGGCGGAATGTTCGGCTTCGGTGCGGAGTCCCTTGCCGGGGCGAGCGGTGCCAAAGGATATGACGACGGCCTAACTCGCCATGAAATCCGTGCGGGCTTGCGCTTTGCGCTTTGGTGAAATGCGCCTACTGCATGTTTCCTTAAATGGTATCCGATTTAAGGATAAAAACATGCAGCCCTTCAAAGTGTTACAACGACCTTTGCGCGTCTGATAAGACGCGCGGCGCTGTAAAGCGCGTCGCATTCAGTTGGAGCCACGCGACGCACTTTAATCTTTGTCTGAATGCATGTCGTTGTCCCGAAACCGCTGCACACTTGCGGGCGACATGCATTAGGCACGTTGCCGGAAACGCCATAAATTTTTTCAAACGCGACGCAAGGCGCTTGACTTCCTCTCCGGCTCACCATATTCCCGACGGCGGGACACCCCTCCCCAACGAGGGGCTTCTATCTGAGAGGATAGCATATGACGAAGCCTGCCAAGCCGGCGCTGCGCCCGGCGAATACCCATTTCTCTTCTGGTCCTTGCGCGAAGCGTCCCGGTTGGACGCTGGAAGCTCTCTCCGACGCGCCGCTCGGTCGTTCGCACCGCGCCAAAATCGGCAAGGCGAAGCTCAAGCAAGCCATCGATCTTACCCGTGAAGTTCTCGAAGTGCCGGCCGATTACCGTATCGGTATCGTGCCCGCTTCCGATACCGGCGCCGTCGAAATGGCGCTGTGGTCGCTGCTCGGCGCCCGTGGCGTCGACATGCTGGCCTGGGAAAGCTTTGGTGCAGGCTGGGTGACCGACGTGGTCAAGCAATTGAAGCTTGCCGATGTCCGCCGGTTCGAAGCCCACTACGGCGAACTGCCAGATCTCACCAAGGTCGATTTCGACCGGGACGTCGTCTTTACCTGGAATGGCACGACTTCCGGCGTGCGCGTGCCGAATGCAGATTTCATCCCGGCGGAGCGCAAGGGGCTGACGATCTGCGACGCGACCTCGGCTGCTTTCGCCCAGGCTCTCGATTTCGCCAAGCTCGATGTTGTCACTTTCTCCTGGCAGAAAGTGCTAGGCGGCGAGGGCGGCCATGGCGTGCTGATCTTGAGCCCCCGTGCGGTCGAGCGGCTGGAGAGCTATGTGCCGGCCTGGCCGCTGCCGAAGATCTTCCGCATGACGAAGGGCGGCAAGCTTATCGACGGCATCTTCACCGGCGAGACGATCAACACGCCCTCCATGCTTTGCGTCGAAGATTATATCGACGCGCTCCTCTGGGCGAAGTCGGTCGGCGGCCTCAAGGGCTTGATCGCCCGCGCCGACGCCAACGCCGAGGTCATCCACCGTTTCGTTGCGGCCAACGACTGGATCGCCAACCTCGCGGTCAAGCCGGAGACCCGCTCGAACACGTCCGTCTGCCTGAAGATCGTCGACCCTGACGTCTCGGCGCTTGATGCGGATGCGCAGGCAGCCTTCGCCAAGGGCGTTGTCGCCCTTCTCGACAAGGAAGGCGTCGCTTTCGATATCGGCCACTATCGCGATGCCCCGTCCGGGCTCCGCATCTGGGCCGGTGCGACGATCGACACGTCCGACATGGAAGCGCTGATGCCATGGTTGACCTGGGCCTTCGAGACCCAGAAGGCAACGCTTTCGCAGGCTGCCGCCTGATTTCGATGCGATTGCTTCGCTCTCCCTGGAGGCGAAGCCGTTCCCGAACCGCTCAAGACCAGATCTTCAAGGAGGCCTTCATGGCACCTCGCGTACTCGTATCCGACGAACTGTCGGAAACCGCCGTCCAGATTTTCCGCGATCGCGGCGTTGAAGTGGATTTCGAGCCGAAGCTCGGTAAGGATAAGGAAAGGCTCGCCGAAGTCATCGGCAAATATGACGGTCTCGCCATCCGGTCGGCCACCAAGGTGACCGAGAAGCTGATCGCCGCCGCGACCAATCTGAAGGTTGTCGGTCGCGCCGGCATCGGCGTCGACAACGTCGATATTCCGGCCGCTTCGCGCCGCGGCATCATCGTCATGAACACGCCTTTCGGCAACTCGATCACCACCGCAGAACACGCGATCGCGCTGATGTTCGCGGTCGCCCGCCAGCTCCCGGCCGCCGATGGCTCGACCCAGGCTGGCAAGTGGGAGAAGTCGAAGTTCATGGGTGTCGAGATCACCGGCAAGGTGCTTGGCGTCATCGGTGCCGGCAATATCGGCTCGATCGTCTGCGCCCGCGCCATCGGTCTCAAGATGCACGTCATCGCCTATGACCCTTTCCTGTCGAAGGAGCGGGCGGAAGAGATGGGCGTCGTCAAGGTCGCGCTCGACGAGCTGCTCGCCCAAGCCGATTTCATCACCCTGCATGTGCCGCTGACGGACAAGACGCGCAACATCCTGAGCGCGGAAGCAATCGCCAAGACCAAGCCGGGCGTGCGCATCATCAACTGCGCTCGCGGCGGTCTCGTCGATGAGAAGGCGCTCGCCGAGGCACTGAAGTCCGGTCATGTCGCCGGTGCTGGCTTCGACGTCTTCGAGGTGGAGCCCGCTACCGAAAGCCCGCTCTTCGGCCTGCCGAATGTCGTCTGCACGCCGCATCTCGGCGCCTCGACCACTGAAGCGCAGGAGAACGTCGCTCTGCAGATCGCCGAGCAGATGTCGGACTATCTCGTGAAGGGCGCCGTCTCGAACGCCATCAACATGCCGTCGATCACCGCCGAAGAGGCGCCGATCCTGAAGCCTTTCATCAGGCTCGCCGACGTTCTCGGCGCCTTTGTCGGGCAGGTCACGGAAAGCGCCATCAAGGAGATCGAGATCCTCTATGACGGTGCCACCGCGGCGATGAACACCAAGGCGCTGACGAGCGCAGTGCTCGCCGGCCTGATCCGTCCGCAGGTGGCGGACGTGAACATGGTTTCGGCGCCGGTCATGGTGAAGGAAAAGGGCATCATCCTTTCCGAGGTCAAGCGCGACAAGACCGGCGTCTTCGACGGCTACATCAAGCTGACGGTGAAGACCGCGAACCAGACCCGCTCGGTCGCGGGCACCGTCTTCTCGGACGGCAAGCCGCGCTTCATTCAGATCAAGGGCATCAATCTCGATGCGGATGTCGGCAACCATATGGTCTACCTCACCAATACCGACGTCCCGGGCATGATCGGCTTCATCGGCACGACTCTCGGCGAAGCGAATGTCAACATCGCGAACTTCCAGCTCGGCCGCGAGAAGCAGGGCGGCGATGCGATCGCGCTGCTTTACGTCGACGGCCCGGTCTCCGAGATCGTGCTTGATCGGCTGCGCGCAAACCCGGCGATCCGTCAGGCAAAGCCGCTGGTGTTCAATATCGATTGAATGCCAGAGCACACTCGACACAGACGAAGCGAAGCGCGCCGGGATCCCGGCGCGCTTCTTCTTTTTTATGACGGCGCGGTGCAGCAGGGCAGGCAAAGGTTGCGGTTACCGCGGCAGCTTCGGCCGCCCCCGTTCTGCGATCGCGATGCCGCCGAGGACGAGCGCCAGAGCCACCAGGTGGAAGGGCTGGAACGCCTCGCCGACGAGAAGGACGGAGAGAAGGGTCCCGAACACCGGGATGGCGTTGATGAAGAGGCCGGCGCGGTTGGCGCCGATCATCTCGACACCGCGGACGTAGAGGACCTGCGACATTAGCGACGGGAAGATCGCGGCATAAAGCACGATCGCCCAGCCGGTTGCGTCCGGTACGATCGCGCTGCCGGTCGAAAGCTCCCAGAAGAGGAGAGGAATGGCGCTTAACAGCGCTCCGAAGGCCGGGGCCGCGATGAAACTCTGCCAGTGCATCGCGGGCTTCCAGCGCAGCGCGACCGTGTAGGCGGCATAGACGATACAGGCGAGGATCATCAGCGCGTCGCCGAAATTGAACCGCAACCACATCAGGCTCGCAAAATCGCCGTGCGCGGCCGTGAGCAGTACCCCGATCAAGGTTACGGTGAAGCCGACGACCTGGGCAAGCGAGGCCTTCATCCTAAAAAGCGCGAAATTGAAGAGAAAGATCAGCATGGGAATACCGGCCTGCAGGATGACCGCGTTGATGGCGCTCGTATATTTCACCGCCGAATAGAGGAAGGCATTGAACAAGGTGAAGCCGACGGCTCCATAGGCGATCAGTTGCAGCCAGTGCCGGCGGATCTTGTCCCAGTCGCGGCGGATCTGCGGTGTCATCAATGCCAGGATGACGACAAGCGCGACCAGCCAGCGCAGCGTCGTCAGCATCATGGGGCTTACATGCCCGACGGCCATCTTGCCGGCGACCGAATTTCCGCCCCAGAAGAGCGCAGTAATGCTGAGATAGAAATAGGCTCTGGCGTTCACGATGAGGCGATCCGTGGGGGTGGAGCGTTGGGGTGCCGGACAGGCGGAGGGTTCGAGATATAGGCTTTAAACCGGCAGCTTGTCATTCAAAAAGGGCTGGCGGCAGGTCACAACGGGGTCGCTTTCCGAAAGACAACACAGTATAGATGCGCGGGTTTGAGAACAGCGCAATCTCTCCATGCGCGTGTGAACAGGAAGAGAATTATGACGAATGTCGTGGTGGTCGGTTCCCAATGGGGCGACGAAGGCAAAGGCAAGATCGTGGACTGGCTCTCGGAGCGCGCCGACATTGTCGTGCGCTTCCAGGGCGGTCACAATGCCGGCCACACCCTGGTGATCGACGGCGTCAGCTACAAGCTGTCGCTGCTGCCCTCCGGCGTCGTCCGGCCGGGCAAGCTCGCCGTCATCGGCAATGGCGTGGTGATCGACCCGCATGCGCTTATCGCGGAGATCGACAAGCTCGCCGGCCAGGGTGTCAAGATCACGCCCGAGAACCTGCGCATCGCCGATAACGCCACGCTCATTCTTTCGCTCCATCGGGAGCTCGACGGTTTCCGCGAGGATGCGGCTTCCAACAGCGGCACCAAGATCGGCACGACACGCCGCGGCATCGGGCCGGCCTATGAGGACAAGGTCGGCCGCCGCGCCATCCGCGTCATGGACCTTGCCGATCTCGATACGCTGCCGGCCAAGGTCGACCGGCTGCTGACCCACCACAATGCGCTGCGCCGCGGACTCGGCGAGGCGGAGATCAGCCACCAGGCGATCATGGATGAACTGTCTTCGGTCGCCGCGCGGGTGCTGCCGTTCATGGATACGGTCTGGCTGCTGCTCGACCGGGAGCGCCGCAAGGGCGCGCGCATCCTCTTCGAGGGCGCACAGGGCACGCTGCTCGATATCGACCACGGCACCTATCCGTTCGTCACCTCGTCGAACACGGTAGCCGGCCAGGCGGCTGCCGGCTCCGGCATGGGGCCGGGCTCGCTTGGTTATATTCTCGGCATCACCAAAGCCTACACGACGCGCGTCGGCGAAGGGCCGTTCCCGACCGAGCTCAACGACGAGGTCGGCCAATTCCTCGGTGAGCGCGGACACGAGTTCGGGACGGTTACCGGGCGCAAGCGTCGCTGCGGCTGGTTCGACGCGGCGCTCGTACGCCAGTCGGTCGCCGCAAACGGCATCACCGGCATCGCGCTCACCAAACTCGACGTGCTCGATGGCCTCGACGAGTTGAAGATTTGCGTCGGCTATACTCTGGACGGACAAGAGATCGACCATCTTCCCGCAAGTCAGGCGCAGCAAGCCTCGGTAAAGCCGGTCTATATTACGCTCGAAGGCTGGAAGGAATCGACTGTCGGCGCCCGTAGCTGGGCCGATCTTCCGGCGCAGGCGATCAAGTATGTTCGCCAGGTCGAGGAACTGATCGGAGCACCGGTAGCACTTCTTTCGACGAGCCCGGAGCGCGACGACACGATACTTGTGACGGACCCTTTTGAGGACTAGTGTCGGCGCAAAACAAACGGCATCGCGGCTGCGGCTGCGTGTCTGGAAATTGAGAAAGTTCTGATGGCGGATTTTGTTGCAGTTATTCGCAGGACGGTAGACGGCCTGTCGGAAAACACACCGGAAATGCGAGGCAAGGTCTACGAGAAGGCGCGCAGTGCCGTGCGGCGCCAGCTCGAGAACATGAACCCGCGGCCGTCGGACGACATGATCAACCGCCAGCTCAACAAGCTGGAACAGGCGATCGCCGAGGTCGAGAGCGAGAACGCCGAGGCCTTGCCGGCCATCGACGAGGCCGAAACGGTCGAACCGGCGGCTGCGGAAACACAGCTTGTGGAGGCGCCTGCTAGCCCAGCCCCACCGGCCTCGGAGGCGGCGCCCGAAGAAGTGACCGAGGAGCCTGCGGCAGAGCTACCGGTCACAACCGAACCGTCGGTCCCGGCTTACGCAGAGGCCGAGCAGGGCGAGGAGGCCATAGAGGCGGCGCCGGCTGCCGAGGATAGGGTCCCGGAGTACGAAGACCATACCGCCGTCGAGACGTCGGAGGCGGAAACGCAGCATGAGGTTCACGACGAGGAGCCTGTTGAGGAAATCCCCGCCGCGTCGGATCGGGAGGCGCCGGCCGAGGAGCCGCAACCGTTCCATGACACTCAGCATGAATTTCCGGCCGAGGAAGCAACCGCGACGGAGGGCGAGCCGGAGCGTCTTGGCGACGACCAAGCCGAGGCGGCGCCGCATCAGCCGGAGCCGGAAAACCCAGAGCCGACGTCTGCCGAGTTCCCTCTGGCCGCCGAAACGCCGGCGAAAGCCGAGCAGCCTTCCGAGTGGGCATTGCCTGAATGGGAAGATGTAGCGCCCGCTGCATCACCGAGCGAACCGCAAGCGGCGCGCGACGAAGAGGCGAGCGAGCCCGAGCGACTGGGCATGCATCCGGTCGAACCCGAGACGGCGCAACCGGAACATCGCGCCGGCGAAGCTGATGCCGGGCGCTCGTGGTTTTTCGATGACAGCGATCCTTTCGCCACCGGAGAGGAACGCAAGAAGGACAAGGTCGAAGAGCCCGACGTGTCCGAGTGGTCATGGCCGGTGGAAAAGCCGACTGGGGCGAAGAACGAGGAAGAGCGCGCCGGCAGCGCTTGGGACCATATAGACGATCTGCTCAGCTATAATGAAGAGGGGCGAACGAACGGATCGGCTGCGAACGGCAAGGCGAACGAAGCGGGCGTCGAGCCTCTGACGGCACCGGCACCCGCGCGTCCGGCGTCGTATCGGGCTACGCCCAAACCCCGCCGGTTCGGCATCAAGCAACTGGTGATCGGCGTCGTGATCGCGCTCCTTCTCGGTGGCGGCGGATATGCCTATTGGCTGAACAGGGACGTCGGCAACGCCTGGATCGCGGACATGATCGCCAAGGTCATGCCGGCGGAACCTGCCGAGGCGCCGACGACTCCGGCCGGCGAGGGCGAGCCGGCGATCCAGCCTACCGAGCAGTCCGCCACGCCCGACGACACCGCGCCGCCCGAGGGCGCCTCGACCAAGTTCACCCAGCGCCTGCTTGCCGACGGAAACGAACGGGACGAGGGGCCTGCCGGCTCAAACGGCACGGCCGCCTCGCAGGAAGGCAAGTCCGTCGCCGCGCAGACGCAGGCCGGACAGCCGCAGACGGCGGACGTCGGCGTGCAGCAGGCTGCCGCCGATCGGGCGCCCTCGCCGGAAACGGGGCAAGGCGCCGCGCAGACACCGCAGCCCGAGGTCTCGATCGCCGATGGCGAGAAGATGTTCCTTTACGAGGAGAGACTCGGTCAATCGTCGCCGACCGCGATCCCGGGCTCCGTCGCCTGGTCGATCAAGGAAGAATCGCCGGGTGGCGACGCCAAGCCTGAGCCCGCGATCCAGGCGCAGATCACGGTTCCCGACCGCGGCCTCACGGCCCTGATGACCATCAAGCGCAATGCCGATCCGTCCCTGCCGGCAAGCCATGTGATCGAGTTCGTGTTCTCACTGCCCGAAAACTTTGAGGGCGGCAGCATCGACGGCGTCCAGCGCGTGTCGATGAAGCGAACCGAACAGGATCGCGGCGATCCGCTGATCGCAGTGCCGGCGAAAATCACCGACGACTTCCACATGATCGCGCTCAACGATTTCGCCGAAGCGGTGAGCAATAACACCGAACTGCTGCGCAGTCGCACCTGGATCGATATCCCGGTCACGTACCGGAATGGTCGCCGCGCGCTCCTGACGCTCGAGAAGGGGGCCAGTGGGACCGAGGCCTTCAACAAGGCTCTGCAGGCCTGGGGCTCCCAAGGAAGCGCCGCCGCAGCCAGTGGGCAGTAGCACGAGCTTGGACAGAAAGCGAAGGCCCCGGCTGGACGCCATCCAGCCGGGGCCTTTTGATGAAGATCATTTCATTGTTTCATTGAAACGAAATGAATTCTTTGAACTCCGCAATTCCGGACGGAAAACCGTTACACACTTTTCCTGGAATTGCTCTAAGCGAGCAGATCAGGCGCCCTCGACAACCCGTAGCGCTTTAGCTTGCTCTAGCGCGGCCTTGCGGACCGCGTCCTGAACCTTCTCGAAGGCGCGGACCTCGATCTGCCGGACGCGCTCGCGGCTGATGTCGAACTCGGTCGAAAGGTCCTCAAGCGTCACCGGTTCTTCCGTCAGCCGGCGGGCCTCGAAGATGCGGCGCTCGCGGTCATTCAATACCTTCATGGCATTGCCCAGCAGGGCTCGGCGGCTGTCCAGTTCGTCCTGTTCGATCAGGATCTCTTCCTGGTTGTCGTGCTCGTCGACCAACCAGTCCTGCCATTGGCCGGAGTCGCCCTCGCTTGCCTTTATGGGCGCGTTGAGCGATGCGTCGCCGGAGAGGCGGCGGTTCATCGAAACCACCTCGTCCTCGCTGACCTTCAGGGTCGTGGCGATTTCCTTCACTTGCTCGGGCTTGAGATCGCCTTCGTCAAGAGCCTGAATGCGGCCCTTCAGCCGCCGCAGATTGAAGAACAGCCGCTTCTGGTTGGCCGTCGTGCCCATTTTGACGAGCGACCAAGAACGCAGGATATATTCCTGGATCGCGGCCTTGATCCACCACATGGCGTAGGTCGCCAGCCGGAATCCGCGATCGGGTTCGAATTTCTTGACGGCCTGCATCAAGCCGACATTGCCTTCCGAGATGACTTCGCCGATCGGCAGACCATAGCCGCGATAACCCATCGCGATCTTGGCGACGAGACGAAGGTGGCTCGTTACGAGCTTGTGCGCGGCGTTGCGGTCGTCATGCTCCTGATACCGCTTGGCGAGCATGTACTCTTCTTGCGGTTCGAGCATCGGAAATTTACGGATTTCATCAAGATAGCGGTTGAGACCGCCCTCTCCAGCAGCAATGGTCGGCAAAGTATTGCGGGCCATGAAGCACCCCCTTTGTGCGTCTCCGGCCTCCGGGACGGCAGGCCGGGCCTGTGGGTCTTCATCCAGACCCCACGAGGCTAGAAGATAAGTACGGCGAAAGCATGATTCAAGGACTCCGGTTTCACGCTGTCGTGAGGCCAGAGCAAGGAAAGGTCGCGGTTTGAAGCTCCTATTAGATTGGAATCCTTCGTTGCAGATTCAAGGGCCTACATGATCGCCCTTTCGCCGTGCAGGCGGAAAGCCGCGCGGTCATTCCGCTCTACAGCGTCGCGCGTCCGATCGGACGCGCGAAGGCCGCTGTAGCACTTTGAGTTGCTGCATGTTTTTATCCTTAAATCGCTACGATTTAAGCGCCGCGGTCAGTTCTTCCATATCCGCCGGCATCGGCGCCTCGAAGTGCATGGTCTCCCCCGTCGAAGGATGCTCGAATTGCAGCATATAGGCGTGCAGCGCCTGTCGGGGAAAGCGGTTGACCACGGTTTTTGCCGGTTCCGGCAAGAGGTTGGCTTTGGTGCGGAAGGCAGCGCCATAATCGGGATCGCCAATCAGCGGGTGGCCGATATGGGCCATGTGGACGCGGATCTGGTGGGTGCGCCCGGTTTCCAGGTGGCACTCGACGGTCGATGCGAGGCAGGTGCCGTCCGGTTTCTCATGATAGCGCGCGATGACCTCGTAATGGGTAATCGCCTCGCGTGCATCGTCGCTCTCCTCGTGCTTGACGGCGCGCTTCGTTCGGTCGCCGGCGCGTCCAAGCGCGGCATTGATGGTCCCCTTCAACTGGCGAGGCCGCCCCCAGACGACTGCCCTGTAGGCGCGCTCGAGCGGTCCACTGCGGCCGTGATCCGCGAATTGATCGGAGAGATGGCGATGAGCGGCATCGTTCTTCGCCGCCACCATGACGCCGCTTGTCTCCTTGTCCAACCGATGGACAATACCCGGTCGCTTGACGCCGCCGATGCCGGAAAGGCTGTCGCCGCAATGGTGGATGAGCGCATTGACGAGCGTTCCCGTCCAATTGCCGGCGCCCGGATGCACGACAAGACCGGCGGGCTTTACCAACACGATCAGGTCGTCGTCTTCATAAAGCACGTCGAGGGGGATGTTCTCGCCCTTGGGCTCCGGATCCTCGGGCTCGGGCAAGGCGATCTCGAACAAGTCACCGGGATGAACCTTCCGTTTCGGTTCGACGATCGTCGCACCGTTGATCGAAACGGCTCCTTGCTCGATCAGGCCCTTGATGCGGTTGCGAGAGAACTCGCCCGAAAGCGCTTCCGTCAGGAAGGCGTCGAGCCGTCCGGCGGCGTCCTTGCCCGCGGTCAGGACTTTCCTATTGCCGGTCGCTTGTTTAAAGGGATCGTTCATTCGTTTTATTCCGATAGAAAGCCGACCATGACTGCAATCGACCCCGATGAACAGGAAGAGAAGCCCCTTGATCCCGCGATGGAGAACGTCCGCCGCAAGATGGTGCGCCTGCAGCTCGTCTCGGCGGGCGTGATGCTGGTCATGCTTATGGCTGTCCTGGGCACGATTGTCTACAAGCTGACGCGCACCGACGGCCAGGTCGAGGCGGCCCAGCCGGCAGTGAGCGTGCCGGGCGATGCGCCGTTGAACGCGATCGCCGCGCTGCCGGCCGGCTTCTCCGTAAGCAATGTCGCGCTGTCCGGCTCGCAGGTTCTTTTCTACGGGAGCCTGCCGGGCGCCGAGCCGCGCGCGATTGTCTTCGATATCAAGGCGGGGCGCATCGTCGCCGACGTCACGGTCAGGACCAACTGACGATATGGCACCGCCGCCTGTCCGCATCGAAGATCCAGCCGACCCGCGTATAACCGGGTTCGTTTCGATCAAGGAGCGCGATCTGACCGGCAGGCAGGGCCGCTTCATCGCCGAGGGTACTGTCGTGCTCAGGATGCTGGCCTCCGCGCATCGCGCGGGGCGCGGTATTGCTGCCGAGGCGATCCTGCTGCTCGAAAACCGGATCGCCGGCCTCGCCGACGTGCTCGCCAAGTTCCCGGCCGACATCCCCGTTTTCGTCGCGGATGAGCGGGTCTTCGACGCAATCGCGGGTTTCAACATGCATCGTGGTGTGCTGGCGCTCGGGCGGCGTGACCAGATGCCCGGGCGGGACGCGCTGATTGCCGCGCTTCCTGCATCGAGCCTTGTGCTCGCGGCATGCGGCATATCGAACCACGACAATATGGGTTCGCTCTTTCGCAATGCCGCCGCCTTCGGCGTCGATGCCGTGCTGATGGACGCGTCTAGCTGCGATCCAATGTATCGCAAGGCGATCCGTGTTTCGGTGGGTTCCGTGCTGACATTACCCTTCGCGCGCGAGGGTACGGCGGCCGAGCTGATCGAACAACTGCAGGCCGCCGGTTTTGCGCTTTGGGGCCTCTCGCCGCGCGGGGAAATGGACATAACGGCGATTCCGCCGGCGCCGCGCACCGCCTTGCTTGTTGGAACCGAAGGCGAGGGGCTGCCCGAGACAATCCTCTCGGCAATCCGCACCGCGCGCATCCGCCAGAGGCCGGGCCTGGACAGCCTGAATGTGGCAATGGCTGCGGGTATCGCGCTGCACCAGGTTGCGATGATAAACAAGCGGATTTGAGCGGCGCGCGTTCGCAGTTCTCGATGACTTGCCGCTTGTGTCGTGAAGCAGCGCCTATTCCGGCGGCAGCATTTCCTTCGCCCGCTGAGCCAGGCTCTGCCGATTTCCAGGCTTTGTCGCATCCTCGCCGGCAAGCAGCCCATGGATTGGCGAGGCCTTGCCCTCGCGCATCGCGGTCAACGCCACCATGCCGGCGGCAATCTCGGCAACCTCCCGGCGCAGTGCCTCGTCATGGGCGGTGGATTTCGAGTTGACGAGACGTTCAGAAAGGGCGGTGGCCCGGTTTCTGAGATCTTCGGAAAGCGCAGCCGTATCGTGACCTTCCGCCGCGGTCGGCGCGTCCTTCACATGGGCCGCGCTCTTCTCGTGCGGTCGCTTCGGCGGCTTAACGCCGGCGGCGCGAAGCGCTTTCGCGGCGTTGCGCACTTCGTGGTTGGCAAGTTCGACGCGTGTCTTCAGTCTCGCGATCTCCGCTGCCCGCTGCTCGAGCGCGCTCTCGCGGTCGGCATTGGCCGCCGTTTCATGGGCAAGTCTGCTTTCGAGCTGGCGTATGCGTCCCTCGTCCCTGCTGAGACGCAGCTCCATCTCCCGCGCGCGAGCGTTTTCGGTCTTGAGCTCCGCGCGCAACGCCTCGCGCTCATCGCGAAGCGTGGCAATCCGGCTCTTCAGGTGCTCGATCTCGGTTTGCCGCGCCGCGAGATCAATCTTGAGGCCATCGAGCTCGGCTGCGTGTTTGTCGACCTGGCTGTTCAGCGCACTCATGCGTTCGAGACGCTGTTCGAGCTGCCGCATGGTGGAGCGCATGTCGGCCGCCTCGACATTCATGTCCGCGAGTTGCGATTGCAGTTCGACATTCTCGCTCGCCAGCTTGCGCGCTTCCTTGAGCGTCCTCTCGTTCTGCAGCATCAGCGCGACGCTTTTGTCGCGCTCGCGGCGGAGGGTCTGCATTGTCTTGGCATTTTCGGCGGCATAGGTGGCGCGCGCCGCGTCCCTTTGCGCACGCACCTCCTGCGGGCTCAAGGGCATCGTTGCCTTCAGGCGGTCCTCGGCGAAGCGGACGATGCGTCTTTGGATGGCCGGCGCGACCAGGAGGGCGATGACGACCGCCGTCAGGAAACCCAGGGCGAAAAGAAGCGCATATTCAATCACGTGCTGGCCGTTTCAATCTGGACCCGATCTGGTGCCGTCCGCCCGGCGGGGCAGCTGCTTTCCGCAGTAAACACGATGGCTCGAATGCTGCAACAATTACCGCGAGCTTGCACGCATTTTCAGATCCGCGAGGCGTGCCGAAGGCAAGAGCGCGTCGCTCGCGTGTCAGAAGGGGTTCCAGGTCGGCTGCTGCGTCAGCTTCAGGTAACCGACATTGACGCCGAGCCTCGCGCCGACGCCGGTGCGGATCGGGACGACAACGACATGCTCGTCGGTTAGAACGGTCATGCCGACGCCCGCGACCACGTAGGCCGAGCCCGAAACGCCGCCAAAACGCTTGTAGAGGGCCGGTACGCTCGGAAGATTGTAGACGAGCATCATTGCGCGGCTGCCCTGGCCGCCCCAGTCGAGCCCGAGCGAGGGGCCCTGCCAGAAGACGCTGTGCTGTCCTACATTCTTCGTATAGAGCTCGCCCTCGCCGTAAGTCAGGCCGGCGATGAAGGCGCCGGAGCCCTCCTGTCCCAGAATATAGCCGTTTGGGAGCCCGTAGCGTTCGAAGGCTCGCTCGACGACCTTGGCAAGCCCGCCGGAGGTCTCGCCGAAGAAACCGTGGCCGGCATCGACGATCTCCTGCATCGTGTATTGGCTTCTGTTCGGAGACTGGGCTTGGGCGGCGGATATGCCGGCGATCAGCATGCCGGCCACCAGGGCCATCGTGGTCAGAATAGCGCGGACAGCCACCAGGGTCGTCTTCATCATCGGCTGCATCGGTTCCTCCGTCAGGCGCGAAAGCGGCCCCGTGCGGCGCGTCATGGCCGGCTTTTGCATTGCTTGCGTGCTCGGCTCCGCCATGAGCCGTTTCTCACAAGAATGCGTATGGGACGCACTAGCTTTTTCAACGAGCGCACCTTATCCGCTTTCACCAGATTCGCTTGAAATCGGGGTGCTGAGACAATTTGAACCGATCATCTTAACAATCGGTTTACCAAATGTGATGTCATTATGGCCTATTGCGAAACGGGGCGCGCCCGCGCGTTTCATGGCTCGGCCATGACCCGTGCGGAAGTCGTCATTGGCCCCCCGCGAGCCGTTAGCGGATGGAACCGAGCAAGGAAGAACGATGGCAAAGAATCCGAACCTGACGTTGACGGGACCTGATCTGGCCGCGCTGCTGTGCAGTCGGGTGTGCCACGACATCATCTCGCCGGTCGGCGCCATCAACAACGGTCTCGAGCTCCTCGACGAGGGCGGCGCCGATGCCGATGCGATGGACCTCATCCGCACCAGCGCGCTCAACGCCTCGGTCCGGCTTAAATTCGCACGCCTTGCCTTCGGTGCCTCCGGCTCCGTCGGTGCCTCGATCGACACCGGCGAGGCGGAAAAGGCGGCCAAGGATTTTGCGGCGGCGGAGAGGAAGACAGAGGTCAACTGGAGCGGTCCGCGTGCGATCATCGCCAAGAACCGGGTGAAGCTTCTGTTGAACCTGTTCCTGATCGCCTATGGAGCGATCCCGCGGGGCGGCTCGATCGATGTGACACTCGAAAACCCGGAATTCGACGCGACCTTCACCCTTGTCGCAAAAGGGCGGATGATGCGCGTGCCGCCGAAGCTTGTCGAACTCATCTCCGGCACACCGGAAGAGGCGATCGATGCGCACTCGATCCAGCCCTATTACACGGTTCTCCTGGCAGAGGAGGCCGGCATGACGATCGACGTCGTTTCGAATGGCGAAGAGATCGTGTTCACGGCACGCAGCGAGGCTTAAGGGCTCACGGCTTCGCCGCTCAGGTTTTGCCAACATGTAAGGAATCGGATCCTCCGCCGGCTTGCGCCGCGGAGGATTTTCTTTGGGGACCCGAGGGAATCGCGGCGATCGATCGACGGGTTCAGCAACAGCGGAAAGAAAGCGTTAAGCAGTGGTCGTAACGGTTTCTTTGCCAAATCCGTATAGGCTTGCTTCATGGATGATACGCGCGTGTGAGGCGTGAAGGAGTTGAACATGCGGCGCTTGATGATTGCTGATAGCTCGGATGTCGTGAGGAAAGTCGGGAAGCGCATTCTGTCGGGCATGGGATTCCTCGTCTCCGAAGCGTCGAGCAGCCTCGAGGCGCTGGTGCGCTGTGAAGCCGAACTGCCGAAGATCCTGATCGTCGATGCCGGTCTGGACGGCGCGCTTGAGCTGATCGCCAATATCCGCCGCCTGCCCGAAGGCGCATCAGTGCGCATCTATTATTGCGTCGTCGAGGCGGACCTCAGAAAGATGATGGCCGGCAAGCGCGCCGGCGCCGACGACTTCCTGCTGAAGCCGTTCGACCGCAAAATCCTGACGAGTGTGTTCGCAAGCCAGTCCATGGCCGCCTGACACGCAGTCCGAACATGACGAGCGATGACGAGGCCGCGGCTTTTCCTTGTTCACAGGCGGGAACGTGCAGCCCGATGCAGAGGAGGCGCCAAGGCGCGCCGCGTCCGATCGAATTCGTCGAACTCATGCGACCGGCTTTGGCGACATCCATTTAACAGCAAAAAACCCGCCTCGGGAGGCGGGTTTGTTCGGCTTCGACCGGGACGCGTGGCAGATGCGGGAATGCTTGGGTCCCGGAGTGCCGAAATCAGGCGGTTTCGAGGTAGTCGTTGCCTTCGGGCTCGCGCAGCACGTAGCCGCGGCCCCAGACGGTTTCGATATAATTGGCGCCGCCGGCAGCGTTTGCGAGCTTCTTGCGCAGCTTGCAGATGAAGACGTCGATGATCTTCAGTTCCGGCTCGTCCATGCCGCCATAGAGATGGTTCAAAAACATTTCCTTGGTGAGCGTCGTGCCCTTGCGGAGCGAGAGCAGCTCCAGCATCTGGTATTCCTTGCCGGTCAGATGTACGCGCTGACCGCCGACTTCCACCGTCTTGGCATCGAGATTGACGATCAGCTCGCCGGTGGCGATGACGGACTGGGCGTGGCCCTTGGAGCGACGGACGATCGCGTGAATGCGCGCCACCAACTCGTCCTTGTGGAAGGGCTTGGTCATGTAGTCGTCGGCGCCGAAGCCCAGGCCCCGCACCTTGTCTTCAATGCCAGCCATGCCGGAGAGAATAAGGATCGGGGTCTTCACCTTCGAAAGGCGCAGCGTCCGCAGGACCTCGTAACCGGACATGTCCGGCAGGTTCAGGTCGAGGAGAATGATGTCGTAGTCGTAAAGCTTCCCGAGGTCGACGCCCTCTTCCCCGAGATCCGTGGTGTAGACGTTGAAACTCTCGGACTTGAGCATCAGCTCAATGCTTTGAGCTGTCGCGCTGTCGTCTTCGATCAGTAGAACCCGCATAGTCTTCCCCTTTTCCGCCGCCCAAGGTAGTCGTCGCCCCCTTACGCGATACGGATCCAGTCGTTGCCTGATTTGGAGGCTGCCATCAAATGGTTAACAAATTCTGATTCACTCTGGCAAGGTGTATCGAGAATGTTAAATATTTTTAGCAGTCTCCTGATTCCAAAAGTGAATCTGAAATGGCGGTCTTCATGCGATACATGAGGAAACGCCGTTATCCGACTCTTCCGACTCGCAAATGCGCGATGTGCCACATTTCGTGCCTCAACATTTACGGAGCCTTAAATCATCGCACCTATGATTAACGATGCCCGTAAACGAAAGGTTACCAGCGGTAGGTATTTGTTAAGGCCGCGGTCGATTTTCGTTTCCGGCCCGCACGGGGCCGGCGACACGGGCCCGAGATCATGCTGATTTGGGTTCAGTCTCCCCGAATCGCGAGCGTGATGGATTGTGAATTGCTGCAGCGCTTCTTGCGTCTGAAAGGATGCAAGGCGCTGTGGGATCAGTAACCGGGGTCTCGCTATCCACGGGAGTATTGCGTAATGAAAGCACGTGAGAGCCTTGTCCGCCTGAAGGAATTTCAGGTTCGGGAAAAGCAGCGTCAGTTGAGTCAGCTTCAGTTGATGATGGCTGAGTTCGAGCGAATGACCAAGGAACTGGAAAGTCAGATTGTCTTCGAGGAGAAGAAATCGGGCATTTCCGACCCCTCGCATTTTGCCTATCCCACCTTCGCCAAGGCAGCCCGCCAGCGGGCCGACAATCTTCAGGTTTCGATTCGCGAGTTGAAGGCGCAGCAGGACGCAGCCGAACTCGCGCTTGAGGAGGTCCAGGCCGAATACGCCAAGGCCGCGGCTCTGGAGGAGCGGGATGCGGGCACGCGGATGCGCGCGTAAAGGCACGCGGCGTCCTCGATTTCTCCCGGAGCGGAATTTAACGCACGCCTCGATCGCTACGCGACGCGGGTGCATCCTCACGATTAAGACAAGCCTGCCTCCAATCGGAACCGAGGAGAGCGGGGCTCCTCCGGCTTTCAGGGCTGGATCACATCCTGCCATTCCGGATGGCGCATGACCTGGGCGCGCATGAAAGGGCAGAGCGGGATGATCTTCCAGCCGCCCTTTCGCGCCTCGTCGATAGCGTGCCGGGCAAGCGCCTGACCCACACCCTTGCCGCGCAATTCGTCGCAACCAGCGTATGATCGACGATGATGAGATGCGGTGACGATCTGGAATAGGTCATTTCGCCGGTGTAACCGTCGAGCGTTGCCGTGTAGCGGCCTTTCGCATTCATTTCCTCGTGGGCGATGTCCATCGGTATACCTTGCTCTCATCCTGGATTCGGGACGTCAGCATAATCCGGGTCCCTCGCGCAACAACCACGGCGCGTCCCCTGCGCTCGCGAGACGGGGCAGGGCGGTGTCGTGGTGGCGCCTGAAACGACACCGGCGGCTCAGGGGATCCCGAGCCGCCGGTGCGAATTATGGCCCTGTTGGGGGTTGGTCAGTGACGATACTGCTGGATGCGCGTCGTGCGCAGCCCGGCGAGACCGTGATCGTTGATGGAGGCTTGCCAGGAGAGGAATTCCTCGACGGTAAGGGCGTAACGCTCGCATGCCTCCTCGAGGCTCAGAAGGCCACCGCGAACGGCCGCAACGACTTCAGCCTTCCTGCGGATCACCCATCGCCGGGTATTGGCCGGCGGCAGATCCGCAATCGTCAGAGGACTGCCATCGGGGCCGATGACATATTTCACGCGTGGACGCATCATTTCGGTCATGGGACTCTCTACACAAACTCAAGACCATATGGATGCGACCTTAGCTTGCCACATTTAACATTTGCCTAAGCCGCCGGTAACAATTTGCTAACAATTTTATGGACTTCAGCCCCGGAGCGACAATCGCGTCTCATTCGCTCGACGGGACGCCCGACAGATGAAAAACCCAGCAATTGCGCGGTTTCGGCACGTGAGTCATGCAATTACCACATTTCACTTCGACTGGAGTTCCTGGTAACGAGGCACCGAAATAACGAACGAGCGTCCAGGTGTACGCTCCCGCATTTTCACCCTCGGCATCGCAACCTTTGCGGCGGTCGCTGTCTTTTTCCGCCGTCGCGCAACGACTCCGCTGCATGGCTCCTTGTCGGTGCCGGAACCATGCCGAGCCGATGGGTGCTGCAACCCTTGCGCCACTCCGGCGAGGTGCTGTGATCCGGGTTTGAGGAGCCATTTGTCTTTCGAGCCGGCGGCAAAACCGGCAGTACGGTGACCAGGAATGAAGGAATCGAATGAGCCGGCCTTGCGGCGCGAGGCTGACGTAGGCACGTTTTTCGGAATCGATCCGGTGTCCGTCCGCACGGAATATGAGCTCCTTCATCTGATGCGGCAGCTGATCGCGCGCTATGATTTCGCGCATTTCATGATCGCGCGGCTGCCTTTGGCCGATGAGCAGCGCTTTTCCGAGCGGCTCGTGCTCAGCAACTGGCCGACGGAACTCGTGCGGCAGTATGATGCGAGTGAGATTTTCCAGACGAGCGTTCTCGTCGATCGAGTACGACAGACGAAGCTGCCGGTCGTTGGCGGCGCCGAACTCCTGGAGCCGGCGCGCAAGGGTGCCGGCAAGGCGCCGGTTCGCGGCCATCAACTCCATCCCGACATGGCGCGCCACTTCGCGGTGCTGCTGCACACGACCTATGGCGAGCCCTTCGTAGCGATGCTCTCCGGGACGCGGAACGAGCCGGTCGGTGCCGAGCGCGCGACGCTTTATCTCACCCTTGTACAGCTTTTCGAGTGCCTTGAGCGCACCTTCGATGCCGGCACCGCGACGCGCGAGAAGCTCTCGATGCGCGAGATCGAGTGCCTGCGCTGGGCGGCGGCCGGCAAGAGCAGCGATGAGATCGCCATCATTCTGGGCATATCTGCCTATACGGTCAGCAGCTATTTCAAGAGTGCCACCCGCAAGCTCGATGCCGTCAACCGCATGCAGGCGATCGCGCGGGCGATGCGGATGAAGCTGATCTGAAGGCAGGTCGCTCAGCCGGCCGCGGGCGCTCCGCTCTTGCCGCGATGAGCGCAAGTTTCTATATGTCGCGGCACGGAAGGCCGTAGAAAATGCCGCTGGCGCCGCACTCATGCGCTACGGCCTCAAGTGTAAACAGGGGTGTCGGCGAAAGCAGCCGCGCCGGATGCCGGATTGGATCCCGTGAACAGTCTCGATTTTGACCGCAGGCCCGAAGATACGCGCGTCGTTGTCGCCATGTCCGGCGGCGTCGATTCCTCCGTCGTGGCGGGGCTGCTCAAACGCGAGGGTTACGATGTTCTCGGCATCACACTGCAGCTCTATGACCACGGGGCGGCCGTGCATCGGGCGGGTTCCTGCTGCGCCGGCCAGGATATCGACGATGCACGGCGCGTCTGCGAGACGCTCGGTATTCCGCATTATGTGCTCGATTACGAGGCGCGCTTTCGCGAGACGGTGATCAATCCCTTCGCCGAAAGCTATGTCGCCGGCGAAACGCCGATCCCCTGTGTGGCGTGCAACCAAACGGTCAAATTCGCGGATCTGCTCGCGACCGCCAAGGAGCTCGGCGCCGATGCGCTCGCAACAGGTCACTATATCCGTTCGCGGCCGAGCCCTAACCCGCGCTATGCTGGTCAGCGCGCGCTCTACCGGCCGGCGGACGCGGAACGCGACCAGAGCTATTTCCTCTTCGCGACCACACAGGAGCAGATCGATTACCTGCGCTTTCCGCTTGGCGGTCTTCCCAAGACCGAGACGCGGGCGCTTGCCGAAGAGATGGGCCTCGTCGTCGCCAAGAAGGCCGACAGCCAGGACATCTGCTTCGTGCCGCAGGGCAAATATAGCGACATCGTCTCGAAGCTGAAGCCTAATGCGGCGCTCGCCGGCGAGATCGTCCATCTCGACGGGCGCGTGCTCGGCACGCACGAGGGCATCCTGCACTACACCATCGGCCAGCGGCGCGGCATCGGGGTCGCGACCGGCGAGCCACTCTATGTCGTTTACCTCGACGCCCGCTCGCGCCGCGTCATCGTCGGCCCCAAGGAGGCCCTTGAGACGCGCCGCGTTTACCTGCGCGACGTCAACTGGCTCGGCGACGAGGAACTCGACGAGGCGGCTACCCGGAGCTTCGAATGCTTCGCGAAGGTGCGCTCCACCCGGCAGCCGGCGCCCGCAGTTCTGAACCGCGATGCCGATGGAGTCTATGTCGAGCTCGTCGATGGTGAGGCGGGGGTTGCGCCCGGTCAGGCCTGCGCGCTCTATTCGGCGCCCGGCGAGGATGCCCGCGTCTATGGCGGCGGCTTCATCCGCAAATCCGAGCGCGAGCCGACCGCGGAGGCCGCGCTGAAAGCGCTGCTGGAGACGCCGGCGGCGGCCTGAGAGGATGCGAACGGACGCGACGCGAAAAGTTCACATTTTCCCCAATACATTGCTTGACACTAGCCGGAACAGCACCTTATAAGCCGCCCGTCCAGCCGAGACGGGCTTCGCCAGAGAAGCGTTTACGGCACCGGCGGCGGAGTAGCTCAGTAGGTTAGAGCAGAGGAATCATAATCCTTGTGTCGGGGGTTCGAATCCCTCCTCCGCTACCAACACACCTTTTGTCCAGCCCGGAGACAAAGGTAACAGAATGTACCTAAGGTATGGGTGACAACCTCTGTAGCTCGCCGCGAATTTCCCGTTCAGCTCGCCGCGCTCTTCCGGAATCTCGATAGCGAAAATCGGAAAAACTGAAATTCCGCTTGCCCGTCAAAACTGATCAATCTCGAAGAACTTGCTTTTAGAATTTCCTCCTTACAGAGCCGGCCATGGATAATCCACCCATGGGCTTTCAACGCGCGCCTCTCGCATCTGGAGCATGGAATACGCGATCTGCGGGCTACCGCGGCCGAGACGCAAGCTTTTAAGACAAGCCGGGATAGCTACTGTTGTCACGGGAGGAAGGTTGGCGGACCGGTATCCTCGATCGGCGAAATCCACCGATCATGCTTGCCGCCAGCGTCCGGGCCCCTGATGACCAATCATGCGCCAGTCATGTGCCGCCAGGAGCATGGAACTTATCCGCTCCACGGCCGTTCGACCTGAGCTTTAGCGTTTTCTTAAGCATGGAGCAGAAGTCATGAATATCGGCAAGCTTTTCGCGATCGGGTTGACGTTGACCGGTGCTCTGGCTGCCTTGCCGTCTCCTTCATCGGCCCAGGGTTTGGACCTGTATATCGGCCCCGGTGGGCCGGATCTGGAACTGCGCGATCGGAGATATGACGACGACGACTATCGGCCCTATCGCGGCTGCAGCGAACGCCAGGCCATTCGTCGTGCCTATAGGCTTGGGCTGCGTGACCCCGAGGTTCAATCCATCACCCGCAGAGAGGTGGCTGTCGACGGAGTTGGTCGACGCGGCCGGTACACGACCGTGTACTTCGCAAATCGACCCGGATGCCCTCGTATCGGCTAAGGTGTATCGGGTGCGCTGCGGCAGCCCGTGCAACTGACGAGATGCAGAATACAGGCGCGGAAACGCGGAACCCTGGGGCGCTCATTTTGTTAGGAGCGATGAGGAGGGTCGCATGCCGCCGCCGAAGGAGATGGATTCCGTACTGACCAATCTTCCCTTGAGAATAGGGGCCTACGTTCCCGACGATCTCCTGGAAGACTGGTTTGCTCCGGGCACAGGGATGAATCCTCCCTCGGCAGCGGCGCTCGCTGCAGCGATCTCCTACGGACGGCTCTTCGAGTGCGAATTCAAACACTATCCCGAGCGAAAAGAAGGCGTTTACTGGAAATGGGTACCAGCCATTTGAACGAGGACAAGCTGGAGGCGAAGGCGATCGCTGCGGTGGTGGAGGAGCTGGAACGTCAGGCAGCGGAAAATCCGTCGCGGCTTCGCGTTTTCCGGTCCGGAGACAAGCTCACCGTGAACGGTGAGATCGATGTCGATGCGGTGGTGATGGTGGTGGTCGGATCAATGGCGGGGGGGCCGTAAGCCGTCAGTACTAGCCCGAAGTCTCCCCGAAAGCCGTCAGCTCTGCACGGAGCCCTCTTGATCAGGACGGGTTGTCCTTGTCACCCGCGGCGCTTGGCGGATTTTCGTCGATCGTCTTCACGCCATCCGCGTTGACCCTCGTGTCCTCGATCCTGGTGGAGCTGGTAGAGGGGAATCGATCGACGTAGAAATAAAACGCCGCGCTGAGAATGATGATGATCGCGGCTCCGATCAGCGCGAGCCGCTCGCTACCCTTAGACATCCGGTCATCTCCCATAAATCTTCATCACAGAACCCGCAGTGGGTCGCAAATGTTCCGGTTTGCGGCAGGCGGCAGGGACCGCCATGGGTGCCTGCCCGAACTCTATCGCCTGCCTATCGCAGCACGCGACGTGCCGTTCCTGGCGTGTTCCTGCGCCGAGGTGAAAGACGGAAAGTGAAGGCGCTCGAGGAGCGTTAATCCCTTTGACTCCGCGCGAGCGGATTTGGGTCTTTTCTTGATCTGCATCTCCGTCGCGAGATTGTCCAGATAGCGTAACGCCTCTTCTGCTGCCTGCGTCGACGACGGATGGCTGTCGGCCCGACACTCCTGCTGCAGCTCGCTTCTCGTCTTTTCGACAGCTTCCCTTATGAAGCCCCGCGGATCATCGCTTTGGGAGGCAGCCCAGCGCAGAAGACGGCGCATCAGCATCTCGTTGACACGCATTGCTGCAACTGCCTGACCGAGCATGAGATTTAGTTTCTGAAGCTTGTCGGCTTTGATTTTTCGGGGCATCGGAACATCTTCGCCTTTCTTCCGCCTTCGCGTTTTTCCCGCGGCGATTTTGCCGGGGGCTGTCGGAAGGTCGAACGGCCGGGTGCCAATTTTTGTTCCGGCCACCGTTGTTCTCCGGGGCAAGGCACGACCGCTGTCTGACGATCGCCGTTGCCCCAGGCCCACCCGCTCGACGGCAGTTCATCTTGCTTGCCTTTCCGGGAGGATGAGACACAATCGACGAGTGAGATGCCGCGAGGCGATGCCTTGCGACACAAAGCACCGGGCCGCGTTTTGCGCGGGTGCGGGGGCCGCGGCGACGTTGAACCCCCCTATGCGGCGCAGCTTGCCGCCGATGCGGAACCAATTGTGTTTGCCGACGTTACGTCCATGCATTTGGGAGGCGCAGGATGAGACACACGGACACTCGGAAGCTCGACAAGTCCCAGGCCAGACATGTCTGGGATGTGGCGGAGTATTGCAAGCGCAGCGGCATTCACAAGGCCGAGGAGCAGCGCCTGATCAAGGTTCTTGGACGCTACGCCTCCAGCCACGAGCTCCAGATGAACATCGTGCGGCCTCAGACGCGCACACGCTGAGATAGCTTGGCGTCTGCGCCGGCAGCGGAGGCAGCGTACGTGTGGACGGCTCTTGTTGGTGCATTCCTATTTATCTGCGGCCTCCTCTACATGGCTTGGGAGGCGCTCGGCCGGCGACGGCTGAGCGAGCCGCCTCGATCCTCTGAAGACAAACGCACGACGCTTGAGCCAAGAGGCCAGGGACTTCGCTTCCTCGGCCCCGTACGCAACTGGCTTGGTGTTGCGCTGATGGCAGGGGGCGCTGTCCTTCTGCTTTTCGGGGTGCCTTAATAGTTACGGACCCATTATCTCGATCAGGAAGGCCTCCGACGCGACGTCTGCCGACAAGGTGAGCGCCGCGGGCTGGACGAGGATGGCGGCGTCGAGTGCATGCAGCGTTGCGGAGACTCCTTCGGTCGCGAGCGTCAGGCTGCCGCGGTGGCAGAAGACGATGAATTCGCGCGCGCTCGTGGCGACCGGCAAGGAGCCCTCCACGTGAAGCCGACGCACCCGGTGCTTCAATGTCTGCCGCCGGGTCATCACGTTGAGATCGGTGACCGGGCCGTCGGTGAGCCTGGCCGAGGTGTGCACGTCGGCGGGGAAGGTGAGGGGTGGGTCGGCGACGGTCAGACGCTTCGGCGGACGCCCCTCTATCGCAAGCGTCATACCGGCGCCCTCAAGGATCGAGATGGTGCGGTCGATGCCGGGAAAGCTCGAGAAGAGGCCGTCGCTCGCGACCGTCGCCATACTGACGCGCCAATCGAAGTCGGCAAGCGTGGCGCGATCCGGCGAAACGGCGATCTCCACGGTTTCGCCACCGCCATTCTTCCACGGCATATGCCTGTAGTCGCTGGCACGCAATATCCGCATCATCGTCAGCCGAGCCATCCTATAGACGTTCCGACCCAAACGACCGGAGCCGTCACTACTGCATGTTTCCTTAAATCGTAGCCGATTTTAGGACAAAAACATGCAGCAATTCACAATGCTACAGCGTCCTTTGTGCGTCTGAAAGATGCACGGGCGCTGTAGTCGACTCTAGACGGGCACCTGGCAGGCTTCGCGGCCCCGGCCGGGTGTCGTGGTCCCGGGCTGCGACGGGACCCGCGTCGGCTATTTCAGCTTGTTCAGAACCCGCGCGAACGCACGGTCGATCGCTTCCTCCCGATCGTGGCGTCCGTCGCGGATCGTCCAATTGCCCGCGACCATGACGTCACGAACGGCATCGCCGCCGAGCGCGAAGAGCCAGCGGTCGAGGATCCGGTCGCCATTCGCCGCGGCGATATAGGGATTTGTGCCGTCGAGCACGACCAGGTCCGCGCCTGCGCCGGCCTCTATGCCCACCTTCGCGATGCCGGCCGCCTGATGGCCGCCGGCAAGCGCGGCTTCGAAACTGCTCCTGCCGACAGAGACGCCGGGGCCGTTTGCGAGCCGGTTGCGCCGACGGTCGCGCAGCCGTTGGCCGTATTCGAGGAGCCGCAGTTCCTCTGCGACGGTGGTTGCGACATGGCTGTCGGTGCCTATGCCGAAGCGGCCGCCGGCGGCGACGAAGTCGACCGCCGGGAAGATGCCGTCGCCGAGGTTGGCTTCGGTCGCCGGGCAGAGGCCGGCGACTGCTCCCGATTTCGCCAGCCGGTCGGTTTCGTCCGGTGTCATGTGCGTCGCGTGAATCGCGCACCAGCGTCGATCGACCGGCATCTCGTCGAGCAGCCACTCGACCGGGCGGCGGCCGCTCCACGCAAGGCAATCCTCGACTTCGCGCGTCTGTTCGGCGACATGGATGTGAATCGGCCCGGGAACGGGCGCCGCATCGAGGATCGCGCGCATCTCGTCGGGTGTGGCCGCCCGCAGCGAATGGATGGCATAGCCGAGCTCGGCGCCGTCCGCGGCACAGACGGGAGCGAGGCGGTCGAGGAGCGCTAGAAAACGATCCGGGTCATGCAGGAAGGGGCGCTGTCCCGCATTCGGTGCCACGCCGCCGAAATTGGCGTGGGCGTAGAAGACGGGCAGGTGGGTGAGGCCGATGCCAGTCGTCTCGGACGCCTTCAGGATATGTAGCGACATTTCCGCCGGATCGGCATAAGGCGTGCCGTCCGCCTGGTGATGAAGATAATGAAATTCGACCACTCGACCGAAGCCGCCCTTTAGCATCTCCATGTAGAGCTTCGCGGCAATCGCCTCGACATCGTCCGGGTCGACGAGGGCGACGGTGCGATACATTTCTTCTCGCCATGTCCAGAAGCTGTCTTCGCCTGTGCCCGCAACCTCGGCGAGGCCGGCCATGGCGCGCTGGAAGGCATGGGAATGCAGGTTCGCCATTGCCGGGACGATCGGACCGGAAAGGCGCTCGTCGCCGTTGTCCGGCGCCTTCCCGGCTTCCACGGCGGCGATGCGTCCGGTCCGGTCGAGGGAAATCGCTACATTCTCCGCCCAGCCTGTCGGCAGCAGCGCCTGTTCCGCGAAGAGCCTGTGAACGGGGAACGTTGCCATGGCCGCCTTCCTGTGCATGGTTGTATATGGAACTATAGGTATTTTGTGGTGGCGTGCAAGTTCAAAATCAACGAAAAGAGTCGCTCGGTCGTTCGTCGGCGGAATGGAGCACTTTATGACGGCATTGGAGCGCAAAAGCGATCTGTCGACCTTCGGGACCGGGCCGGTGCCGCGCTACGAGGCGGTCAAGCAGTTCATCCGCAGCCGCATCGAGAGCGGCGAGTGGCCGCCGAACCACCGCATACCTTCCGAAAACGACATCGTCGCCGATCTCGGCGTCAGCCGGATGACCGCGAACCGCGCGCTTCGCGAGCTTGCGAGCGAGGGGACAATCACGCGGGTTCAAGGCGTCGGGTCGTTCGTCGCCACCCACAAGGGCAGCACGGCGCTTCTGGAAGTGCGTAACATTGCCGACGAGATCCGGGAGCGGGGTCATACGCACACCTCAAAGATCAGCCTCCTGCAGCAGGAGCAGGCGAGTCCCCGAGGTCGCAGACGCGCTGGGGCTCGCAACCGGCGCGCGGGTCTTTCATTCGATCATCGTCCACGCGGAGAATGGCGTGCCGATCCAGATCGAAGACCGTTTCGTCAATCCCGCAATCTGCCCCAATTATCTGGAACAGGACTTCGGGAGCATCACTCCAAACGCCTATCTGACGCTGGCGGCCCCGATCACCCGCACCGAGCAGATCGTCGAAGCGGTGCTGCCGAAGCCGTGGGAGTGCAAGCTTCTTGCGATCGGCCGCTACGAACCCTGCCTGATGATCCGGAGGCGGACCTGGTCGGAAGCCGCGAACGTGACGGTCGCGCGGCTCGTCTATCCCGGTACGCGCTATCGTCTCGAAGGCGTTTCGCAGTAAAAAGCACCATCGCAAGAGACGGGAACGAAATGATGGAAGACGAATCGCTGAAGCGCCGCACGCTCCTTGCAAGGCCGGACGTGTCGGCCGACGAAGCGAAGGCAATCCTGTCGGAGCACTACGGCCTCTCCGGCGATCTTACGGAGCTCGGGAGCCAGCAGGACCGGAACTACCGCATCGATACGGGCGCGGGCCGGTTCGTCCTGAAGATCGCGAGGCCGGAATATGCGAGGCGCGAACTGGAGGCGCAGAACGCGGCCCTGCGCCACGTCGGGGCCATGTCGGATGCGCCGAAGGTGCCGCGGGTCATGCCGGCACTCAATGGCGACGACATCGTCACGGTTGCCATCCGGGAGCAAATGTATCAGTTCCGCCTGCTGACCTATCTTGACGGCACGCCTCTGACGCGGCGCAAGCACCTGGCCGTGGAAACGGTGAGCGCACTTGGCGATATCGCCGGCCGGCTCGCCGCCGCGCTCCAGGACTTCGACCATCCGGGCCTCGAGCGCGAGCTGCAATGGGATCTGAGGAGGGCCGGGCCGGTCGCGCTGCATCTGCTCTCGGCAATGGCCGATGTGGACCTGCGCAAGCGCATCGCCGAGGCCATGGTCGGCGCCATGCGCCGCGTGCAGCCGCTGATGCCGGACCTGCGCCTGCAGGCGATCCATCAGGACGTCACCGACGACAACGTCGTGAGCAGGGGCGACAAGAGCGGACGCCTGATCCCCGACGGCGTCATCGATTTCGGCGATGTGCTGAAGGGATGGGTGGTCGCGGAGCTCGCCGTCACCTGCGCATCGTTGCTGCATCATGCGGACGGCGATCCCTTCTATATCCTGCCGGCGGTGAAGGCCTTCCACGCCGTCTGCCCGCTTACGGACACGGAGTTGAAAGCGCTCTGGCCGCTGATCGTCGCGCGCGCCGGCGTTCTCGTCGCAAGCACGGCACAGCAGCTCGAGATCGACCCCGACAATGCCTACGTCAAGGCCAATGCGCCGCATGAGCGCGAGGTGTTCGACGCCGCCGTTTCCGTGCCTTTCGAACTCATGGAGCACGCGATCCATCAGGCCGTCGGCAAGGACAGGGAACCGGGTTTTCCTGAAATCTCCGCATGCCTTCTGCCCGATATCGACACCGCGAGTTTCGGCATCGTCGACCTTTCGCTGCTCGGGCCGCATCTGCCCGCCGACCGCTGGCATTACGAAGACACCGAAGCGCTGCTCCTGCAGTCGGCCGCGCGCACAGCCGGGGCCTCGGCCACGCGTTATGGCGAATTCCGGCTGACGGAGACGCGGCTCCTCAGGGCCGAGGCACCGCGGACCTTCGCGCTCAGTGTGGATTTATGCCTGCACGGGCGGACGCCGGTGCACGCACCCTTTGCCGGGCGTCTTCACCAGCGCAGCGGCAGGCTGATTCTCTCGGCCGAGGGCCTTCACCTCCATCTCCATGGCGTGGACGTGGACATCGAAGAGGAGACGGTCGAGATCGGGGCGCGGATCGGCGTCATCCCGACCGATCCGGCCGCAGTCGGCTTCATGCGTGTCCAGCTTTGCACCGAGCCGGATATTGACCCGCCGCCCTTTGTTGCCGCGCACCAGGCGGAGGCGTGGCGCCGGCTCTGCCCGTCGCCGGCGCTTATCCTCGGCATCGATTGCAACGCACCGCTACCGGATGCGGCGGCGCTGCTCGATCGGCGGCAGTGCCATTTCGCGCGACCGCAGAAGAATTATTATCGCAAGCCGCCCGAGATCGAGCGCGGCTGGAAGGAGCATCTCTTCGATGTCGAGGGGCGCGCCTATCTCGACATGGTCAACAACGTCACCATCCTCGGCCACGGGCATCCACGCCTCTCGGCGGCGGTTGCGCGGCAATGGTCGCTGCTCAACACCAATTCGCGCTTCCACTATGCCGCGGTCGCGGAATTCTCCGAGCGGCTCGCAGCACTGGCGCCTGAAGGGCTCGATACGGTCTTTCTCGTCAACAGCGGCTCGGAGGCGAACGACCTTGCCATCCGGCTCGCCTGGGCCCATACCGGCACGCGCAACATGCTCTCGCTCCTGGAGGCCTATCACGGCTGGACGGTCGCGAGCGACGCGGTCTCCACCTCGATTGCCGACAACCCGCAGGCGCTAACGACACGGCCGGATTGGGTGCACCCCGTCGTCTCACCGAACACCTATCGCGGGCCGTTTCGGGGGGAGGGGTCGACGGTCCATTATGTCGACGCCGTCGCGGCAAAGCTGCGGGAACTGGACGAGAAGGATGGCCGCCTTGCCGGCTTCATCTGCGAAACGGTCTACGGCAATGCCGGCGGCATTCCGCTGCCGCCGGGCTATCTCAAGGCGGTCTACGCCATGGTCCGGGCGCGCGGCGGCGTCTGCATCGCCGACGAGGTGCAGGTGGGCTATGGACGACTCGGCCACTATTTCTGGGGTTTCGAGGAGCAGGGCGTCGTCCCCGACGTCATCACCGTCGCCAAGGGCATGGGCAACGGTCATCCGCTCGGAGCCGTGATCACCCGCCGTGAGATCGCGGATGCGCTGGAGAAGGAAGGCTACTTTTTCTCTTCTTCCGGCGGCAGCCCGGTCAGTTGCGCTGTCGGGCTCACCGTGCTCGATATCCTTCATGACGAGGCCTTGCAGGAGAACGCCCGCACGGTCGGTGACCATTTGAAGGCGCGGCTGCAGGCGCTCGGGCAGAAATACCCGCTTGTCGGGGCCGTGCACGGCATGGGACTCTATCTCGGCGTCGAATTCGTCCGCGACCGCGAGACGTTGGAGCCTGCCACGGAAGAGACGGCGGCGATCTGTAACCGACTTCTGGAACTTGGCGTCATCATGCAGCCGACCGGCGACCACCTGAACGTGCTGAAGATCAAACCGCCGCTCTGCCTCGCCCGCGAGAGCGCCGACTTCTTCGCCGACGTGTTGGCGAAGGTGCTGGAGGAGGGGTGGTAGTCATTAGAGACGCGGATGCGGGCGGAAAACGCTCACACCTTTGCTCATCCCGCGTTACCCCTCGCTCAACATCTCCGCCTCGCCGCTCAGATGGCCGACCAGGCTGCGGCGGACGCGGCCGATGTCTCGCCCCGGCGGTTCGCCGAAGTGGCGGGCATATTCGCGGCTGAACTGCGACTGGCTCTCGTAGCCGACCTTATGACCTGCGTCCCCAGCGTCGAGGCGCTCCTCCAGCATCAGGCGCCGCGCCTCCTGCAAACGGAGTTGTTTCTGATATTGCAGCGGGCTCATCGCCGTGATCGCCTTGAAATGATGATGGAAGGAGGAGACGCTCATGCTGACGCGGCTTGCGAGATCGTCGATGCGCAGCGGCCGCGAATAGTGCTCCTTCAGCCAGGCGACTGCACGGCCGATCTGGTGCGGCTGGCTCTCGACCGTCGTCATCTGACGGAGTCTTGCGCCGTGCGGCCCGATAACCAGGCGGTAGAGAAGTTCCTGTTCCACCAAAGGCAGCAGGACTGCGATGTCGTCGGGCCGGTCGAGCAGGCGCAGCAGGCGCAATGCTGCGTCCTCCAGATCGGGCGTGAGCTTGCTGACTGCCATGCCGCGCGGAGAGCCGGACGATTTCGCTGCCCCGTGGCCGATTGCGTCCAGGAGCGCCGGGATCCTCGTCGTATCGATCTGAAAAGCCATGCTCAGATATGGTTCTTCCGGTGAGGCGACCGATACCTGCGAGAGCACCGGCAAGTCGATCGAGGTCAAAAGGTAATCCGAGGCGCCGTAGACGAGCGTCTCTTCGCCGAGCACGACGCGTTTGGCGCCCTGCACGATGATCGCGAGGCTTGGCTTATAGGCGGCGCAATTCAGTTTGGCGGTGCTCGAATGGCGATGAATGCTGAGGCCCGGTACGATGGTCTGGTAGTCGCCGTCTTCCCCGGCGATCCGGGCAATGATATCTATCATCCGCTGGCGCGGCATGCTTTGCGTGACTGTCATATTCATCGCTCTTTCCAATGCCTTAGTTCTGTATGAAAGCAGGACAAAGATAGGGTGGCGAGGTTACCTCGCCACGATGCCTAGGCAATTCTTGCAGGATCGTGCAAGAACTTTGCAGGATCGCACTAACGCATGGCCCTGAGAAGCAGCATAGTCCGCCGTGCCGCCCGCGGTCCATGGATCGCCGGGCGCGCCCTCCATTTTCAAGACATGAAGGACAGACCCATGGCCATTGCAAGAGGATATGCGGCGACGGATGCGTCGAAGCCGCTCGCCCCTTTCACCTTCGAACGCCGCGAGCCACGCGACGATGACGTGGTGATCGATATCAAATATTGCGGCGTCTGCCATTCCGACATTCACCAGGCCCGCAACGAGTGGGGCAACTCGACATTTCCGATGGTGCCGGGTCACGAAATCGTCGGCATCGTCCGGGCGGTCGGCTCGAAGGTCACCAAGTTCAAGATCGGCGACCGCGTCGGCGTCGGTTGTTTCGTCGATTCCTGCACGACCTGTGCGACCCGCGATCTCGACCTGGAACAATATCTGCCGGGCCTGGTGGTGACCTATAACGGCGTCGAGGCCGATGGAAAGACGCCGACCCAGGGCGGCTATTCCGACCACATCGTCGTCAAGGAAGGCTATGTGCTCTCCATTCCCGAGAACCTGCCGCTCGACGCCGCGGCACCGCTGCTCTGCGCCGGGATCACGCTCTATTCCCCGCTCCGCCACTGGAAGGCGGGCCCTGGAAAGAAGGTGGCGATCGTCGGCATGGGCGGTCTCGGCCATATGGGCGTGAAGCTCGCGCACGCGATGGGTGCCGAGGTCACGGTCCTTAGCCAGACGCTTTCGAAGAAGGAGGACGGGCTGAAGCTCGGCGCCGACCACTATTACGCGACGAACGATCCGGCGACCTTCCCGGCGCTTGCCGGCAGCTTCGACCTGATCATCTGCACCGTCGCGGCCGAGATCGACTGGAATGCCTACCTCAATCTCCTGAAGGTCGACGGCAACCTCGTGCTCGTCGGCATTCCGGAAAACCCCGTGCCGGTCCATGCCTTCTCGCTCGTGCCGGCCCGTCGCAGCATTTCCGGCTCCATGATCGGGTCGATCAAGGAGACGCAGGAGATGCTGGATTTCTGCGGCGAGCACGGCATCGTCTCGGAGATCGAGACGATTGAGATCGAGCAGATCAACGAGGCCTATGAGCGGGTGGTCAGGAGCGACGTGCGCTACCGCTTCGTGATCGACATGGAGTCCATCAAGGCGTGAGCTGGGGCGGACCGCTGCCACGCTCAAAGCAGCGGCAGCGGCCCGTCGTTCTTGATCTCCTCCATGACCGCATAGGTCCGGGTCTCCTTGACGCCCGGTAGCGTCCACAGCACCTGGCCGAGGAAGTTGCGGTAGGCGGCCATGTCCTCGAAGCGGGTCTTGACGAGATAGTCGAAGCCGCCGGCGACCATATGGCATTCCAGCACGGCGGGCGCCTGCTTGATGGCGGCTGCGAACTGGTCGAAGACTTCCGGCGTGGTCTTGTCGAGCATCACCTCGATGAAGACCAGGAGCCCGAAGCCCAATTTGTGCGGATCCAGCCGCGCACCGAAGCCGGAGACGTAGCCCTCCTTCAGGAGCCGCCGCAGCCGTTCGCTGGTCGCGGTCGGCGAAAGCCCGATACGGTCCGCCAACTCCAGGTTGGTGATCCGTCCGTCCGCCTGGAGGATGTTCAAGATTCTGCGGTCCGTCTTGTCGATCTGGTGCATGGCCGGCCCCGTTTCTCAGGCGGCAAGCCGCGTTTCGGCAAGCTTCACCCAATAGGAAATCCCGTGCGGGATCGCTTCATCGTTGAAATCGTAGGCGGGATGATGCAGGCCAGCCGTGTCGCCATTGCCGATGAAGACGAAGGCGCCCGGCCGAGCGAGCAGCATATAGGAGAAGTCCTCGCCGCCCATCATCGGGTCGAGCGCCGTGTTGACGTTGCCTTCGCCGGCAACCGTCGCCGCGACAGCGAGCGCGTGACCGGTCTCTGCCGCGTGATTGACGGTCACCGGATAGTTGCGGCCATACCAGACATCCACGGTGGCCCCATAGGCGCCGGCGATGCTTTCGGCGATCTGGCGGACCCGGGCCTCGCCGGTGTCGCGGACCTCCGGCGTCAGCGCCCGCACGGTGCCGGCGAGAACGGCCTGCTCCGGGATGACGTTGTGCGCGAAGCCGGCGTTGAACTTGGTGACGGAGACGACGACAGAGGCAAGCGGATCGACCGTGCGCGAAGCGATCGTTTGCAGCGCATTGACGATCTGCGCACCGATGGAGATCGGGTCGATGGTCTTGTGCGGTTGCGCCGCGTGGCCGCCGCGGCCCTTGACGGTGATGGTGAATTCATCGGTGGAGGCCATGATCGGGCCGGGCCGGCTGCCGAACTGGCCGACCGGCATGCCTGGCATGTTGTGCATGCCGTAGACCTCTTCGATCGCGAAGCGCTCCATCATGCCGTCCTTGACCATCTCGTTGCCGCCGCCGCCGCCTTCTTCCGCCGGCTGGAAGATCACAGCGACGCTGCCGGCAAAATTGCGCGTCTCGGCGAGGTATTTCGCCGCACCGAGCAGCATGGCGGTATGGCCGTCATGGCCGCAGGCGTGCATCTTGCCGGGCGTGGTCGAAGACCAGGGCCTGCCGCTCGTCTCGGTGATCGGCAGGGCATCCATGTCGGCCCTGAGACCGATGGTGCGGCCGGGGCCGCGGCTGCCGCGGATTAGGCCGACGACGCCGGTCCGCCCAAGGCCGGTCACGATTTCGTCAACGCCGAATTCCCTGAGTTTCCTTTCGACAAAGGCCGCCGTATTTTCCACTGCGAACAGGATCTCCGGGTTTTGATGCAGGTAGCGCCGCCATTCGGTCACTTCGTTCTTGAGCTCGGCGGCACGGTTCAAAATCGGCATTGTTCGTTCCTGTCACTTGAGGTCTATACTTGGGATCGGAGCGGTGGATTGACGCGGCAGCCAAATGAATGGGCTTTGCCATTTCCTCGCCATATAGGCTAAATACCGGGGCGATACGAGTAAACTCCGGAATTTCGAGGTAGGAATTGTGGCGCTAGCAGGATTTTTGGTGCGCAACAGGGCGGGCGTAGTGGGCGTTCTTGCAGGGGTCTGCGCGGCATTGGCCGTGGCGCTGCCGGCATCCGCCAATCCGAGGCTCGTCGTCGACGTCGCCTCGCTAAAGGTCTACGAGCACCAGGACATTTTCCAGAAATGGTATCCGGCTTCGCTGACCAAGCTGATGACGGCCTATACGACGTTTCGCGCGATCAAGGCCGGGCAACTGACGCTGGAATCCCCGGTGGTGATGTCGAAGAATGCGGCGTCCGAGCCACCGAGCAAGATGTTCTACAAGCCCGGCCAGGCAATGACTCTCGACAGTGCGTTGAAAATGATGCTGGTCAAGTCGGCGAACGACGTCGCAGTGGCGATCGCCGAGACGGTCGGCGGGTCCGAACAGGCCTTCATCGAGCGGATGAATGCGGAGGCGCGCCGCATCGGCATGACGTCCTCGCATTTCGTCAATGCCAACGGGCTTCCGGGCGAGGGGCAGTATACGACCGCCCGCGATCTCGCGGTGCTTGCGATCACGCTGAAGCGCGAATTCCCGGAATATGCCCCCTACTTCTCGCTGGAGGGCTTCACCACCGGCAAGAAGGACTATGCGAACTACAACATGCTGATCGGGCGTTTCGAGGGGGCGGACGGCATGAAGACCGGCTTCATCTGCGCCTCGGGTTTCAACCAGGTCTCGTCGGCTACCCGCAATGGCCGCAGCGTCGTTTCGGTGGTGCTCGGCGAGGACAGCCTCGGGGCTCGCGCCGACGAGTCGGCCAGGCTCCTGCAGATGGCGCTGACGACCAGCGACGCGGCAAAGCCCTCGCTCACGCAAATTGCGCCCTACGGCGAGACCCGCAACGTCGTCACCGACGTCAGCAAGGAGATCTGCTCGAAGCAGGCGGCGAAGGTACGCAGCGAAGGACGTGACGAGGCCGGTCGGCAGAAGCTCCTCTCGCCCTATATCCACGAGATCGACCGTCCGCTGAAACTCGCCTTTGCCGGGCTCATTCCGGGCAGTAACGACAAGAGCGCCAAGGCTGGGGTCGGTGTCACGGGGCAGGGCGATATCGCTGAAATTGCCAATGTACCGATCCCGGTGCCGCGCCCGAGCTTCTAAACGGAGTCTGCCATGAATGGTCCCCTGCCGGTGGTGCCGGTGTCGATCCTCACCGGCTTTCTCGGTGCGGGCAAGACGACCCTTCTCAACCGGTTGCTCAAGGACCCGGCGCTCGCCGATACGGCCGTGATCATCAACGAGTTCGGTGACGTCTCGATCGACCATCTGCTCGTCGAGGCATCGAGTGACGGCGTGATCGAGCTCTCGGACGGCTGCCTGTGCTGCACCGTCCGCGGCGAGCTTGTCGATACCTTGGCCGACCTCATGGACCGGATGCAGACAGGGCGCATCAAGCCGCTGAAGCGCGTCGTCATCGAGACAACGGGTCTGGCCGATCCGGCGCCGGTGCTGCAATCCGTCCTCGGCAATCCGGTCATCGCACAGAACTTCCGCCTGGACGGCGTGGTCACGGTCGTCGACGCGGTCAACGGCGAACAGACGATCGGCAATCACGTCGAAGCGCTGAAGCAGGTCGCTGTCGCGGACCGGCTGGTGATCAGCAAGACAGGGCTTGCGAAAGGCGAGCAGATCGAAGCGCTTAAGGCGCAGCTCAGCGAGCTTAATCCGCGGGCGCCGATTATCGACGGGGACACGGACGAGGCCGGGCGCGCCGCACTGTTCGACTGCGGTCTCTATGACGCGTCGACCAAGGTCGCCGATGTCGGCCGCTGGCTTCAGGACGAGGCGGGGACGGAGCGCCACGATCATGATCACGACCACGGTCATCACCACGATCATGAGGATCATGGGCATCATCACCATCACGACGTCAATCGGCACGGCACGGACATCCGTTCCTTCAGCATCGTCCATGATCGGCCGATCGCGCCGATGGCGCTGGAGATGTTCATCGATCTCCTGCGCTCGGCCCATGGCGAAAAGCTGTTACGCATGAAGGCGATTGTTTCGATGGCGGACAATCCGGAACGGCCCGTGGTGCTGCACGGCGTTCAGACCGTCTTTCATAGGCCGGAGCGGCTTGCCGCCTGGCCCGATCCGGCCGACCGCCGCACGCGGATGGTGCTGATCACCAAGGGGCTCGAGGAGACTTTCGTTCGCGACCTCTTCGATGCCTTCACCGGCAAACCGCGCGTCGACCGGCCGGACGCGCAGGCTCTTGCGGACAATCCGCTCGTTGTTCCCGGGATGAGATTCTGATGCTATAGCCAGCGCCGGACGCGGGCCTGGTAGGCGCGGTATATGTCGCCGAATTTACGCTCTAGATAGGCCTCCTCGCGCGCGACCACGCCGTAGCGGATGACGAGATAAAACGGCACCAATAGAACGAGGAACCAGAGGCTGTCGAAGCCGATGGCGAGGCCGATCAGACCGAGAAACATGCCGATATAGATCGGGTTGCGGCTGTAGCGGTAAGGTCCGTCTTCGACGATCGTCGTTGTCGGCTGCACGGTCTGGATATGCGTTCCTGCCCGGCGGAGTGTTGCCGCACTCCAGATCAGCAGTCCTAGTCCGGCAAGGAATGTGATGGCACCGAGGAGCCAACTGGCCGGTATGGCCTCCGGCAAGAGCGGTAGCGGATAAAGCCAGTCGAGCGTGAAGCTCGCAACGGCCGCCAGCGCCCAGGCGATCGGTGGTCGCACGGCCGCGTTGGAGCTGTCGCGGAAACTGCCGCTTGCCTCGTTCATCCCGCCACCCTATTGGCGCCCCCCCCAACGCCCCGGACGGGATCATAGCAAGATTTCCCGTCGCGTTGGAGCGACTCGGGATTGGATTGTGATGGCACTGGGGAGTTCGCCCGTCACCCCTAACCCTCTCAGTCAGGCCCTTTTGCGAATGACGAAGCGATGGCCGCCCGCTGTAGGCGTGGCCTCTTCGAGCCGGTGTCCGTCCTCGTTGCAGAAATGCGGTATGTCGATCACCGCCAGAGGGTCCGTCGTTTCGATCTCGATCAGAGCGCCCGGCGCCAGCGACTCCATACGCTTTCGCGTTTTCAAAACGGGAAGGGGGCATTTCAGCCCCCTCAAATCGTACACGGTCCGGGGTTCGTCCGGCATCAATTGCCCCAAATCTTCCAGAAGGGGCGCTTCTTCGGCTGCTCGACGGCCGGCTGCTCGGGCGCTTGCATCTCGGCATTCGCGGCCGGAGCGTTCGCGACCTGTGCATTGCCTTCGGCCGGTGCGGCCGCCTGTTCTTGAGCGGCAGCCGGCTGTGGCTGGCCCGGCGCGGCGGTCAGTTGGACGGCGGCCTGCCCATCGGGTGCTGGGCTTACCGGGGCCGCTGCCTCGCTCTCGGGCTCGCTTTTCGAGAACAGATTCCAGAAGGATTTCTTCGCGGGCGCCTCTTGCAGCGCCGCCTGCTGGACCGGGCGTTCGACCGGGCTCTGCTGCGGCACCGGCACGTTTCTGCCCTCGCGGGTCGCCTTTTCGAGCGCCTCTTTCTGGATCAGGGCCGCCTGTTTGGCCTCCTCGGCCTCCTTCTGTGCGGCGAGCTTCTTCTCCAGATCGCTCACCTTCATCAGCTTGCCGGCATCGAGCGAGGTTCCGGTCGGCGCGTAGGCAAGCTCGCGGCCCTTGCGCTGTTCGGCGACGATTGCCTTGCGTTCGGCCTCGGTCGGTTCGTACCAGACCATGCCGTCGAATTTCTTCAGCGCCTTCTCGTAATCGCGCTGATAGTCCTTCTCGTAGGATGCCATGGCCATCTCAAGCGCCGGCGGCGTCGTCATGGCGGGGCACTGGCCTGCTGGATTGAACTTGCCGTCGGCCTGCTGATTGAAGACGTATTTCCTCTCGCAGACATTCACTTGCGGCGGACGCTTGGTCACCTCGAACTGGTCGTAGCCGGCCTTCAGCATCTTCCAGAATTCGATATTCGGATTGTCGCGATGGCGGGCCATGTTCTCCGCCGTCATGCGGAACGGGAAGGCCTGCAGTTGCACATATTCTTGGCCGCCCTTGAAGGCGTCTCGCGCGAGCGCAAAGATCTCGATGATCTGCTCGTCGGTCATCGAATAGCAGCCCGACGAGGAGCAGGCGCCATGGATCATCAGATGCGTGCCGGAGCGACCGTTGGCCTTGTCGTACGTGTTGGGATAGCCGGTGTTGATCGCGAGATAGTAGTTGGAATTGGGATTCATCTGATGCGGATAGAGCGGATAGAATCCCTCCGGCGCCTGACGGTCTCCTTCCTTCACTTTGGGGCCGAGCTTGCCGGACCAGGCACAGATCTTATAGCTCTTCAGGAGCTGGAAGCGGTTCGCCGTGTTCGCCTTCCAGACCTCTAGTGTTCCCTCTTCCTTGAAGATGCGCAGGAGGATCGGGGATGTCTTCTGCATCCCAAGCTCGCGCATCTTGCTGACCATCTTGCTCGAAAGCTGATATTCGGTCTTGTTCTTGACGGAGGAGAGGTTGACGGTATCGAGCGTTTCATTGGTGCAGCCGGCAAGCGCGGCTGCGACAGCGGCGGTGAGGAGAAGGTTCCTTAAACGCATCGGCAAAAGCCCGTTCTAGCCACAATCCATTCGTGCGCCCACTTTCCCGGGGGGAGGGGATCAGCGAATCACTAAGATATTATTCTTCACGAAATCTTAACTGTGCAGGCCCCCCTGCGAATGCCGCTTCTCATGGACCTCATGAATATGGCCAAGATTTGGCCACAGTCGCTTTCCGGTTGCTGACCATCGCGGTGCGCTCGCGATGATTCAGATCGGAGCATTCATCGGGAGGAGACAAGGGGCAGCAACCACTCGGCGTCTCGCTGTTAGAGATTGCGGCCGATGTTCAGGTATTTCTGCCGCCGATCGCTCCGCAATTCGTCGCCGTTGCGCGCGGAGAGCTCCTTGAGCGCATCGGCGATCACCGTTCCGGTGCGGCTGATGACCGCTTCCGGATCGCGATGCGCTCCGCCTACCGGTTCGGGAATGATGCCGTCGATGACGCCGAGTGATTTCAGGTCTTCCGCCGTGATCTTCATGCTGGCGGCGGCCTCCTTGGCGCGCGTCGAATCGCGCCAGAGGATCGAGGCCGCACCTTCCGGCGAGATCACGCTGTAGATGGCATGCTCGAGCATATAGACGCGGTTGCCGGTCGCGATCGCGATCGCACCGCCCGAACCGCCTTCGCCGATCACCACGGTGACGATCGGCACCTTGACGTTGAGACACATTTCCGTCGAGCGGGCGATTGCCTCGGCCTGACCCCGCTCTTCGGCGTTGACGCCCGGATAGGCGCCTGCCGTATCGACCAGCGTGATCAGCGGCAGACCGAAACGATCGGCCATTTCCATGATACGAACCGCCTTACGGTAGCCCTCGGGACGGGGGCTGCCAAAGTTGTGCTTGATGCGCGACTTGGTATCGTTGCCTTTTTCCTGGCCGATGATCGCGACCGGCGCGCCGCGAAAGCGAGCGAGCCCGGCCTGGATCGCATCGTCATTGGCGAAATTGCGGTCGCCCGCAAGCGGCGTGAATTCGGTGAAGAGGCTGGAGGCATAGTCGAGGAAATGCGGGCGCGAAGGATGGCGGGCGACCTGGGTCTTTTGCCAGGGGGACAGTTTGGAATAGATGTCGGCCATCGCATCGCGGACGCGCCCCTCGAGCCGGGCGATCTCGTCTGACGTGTTCACGCTCTCGTCTTCGCCGGCGAGTTTCTTCAGTTCGAGAATCTTGCCTTCGAGATCAGAGATGGGTTTTTCGAAGTCGAGATAGTTGTGCATCAGATGCGTTTCCGATCATTTTTCGACAAGGCCGCCCTGCCAAGCCAATCTGTCCGCGGTCCTAATCCTGTTTTTTCGCCTGTTTGGCAAGGGGGTGATGGTTCTGCACGAGCTCATGCAGGCGTTCGTCCAGCACATGGGTATAGATTTGTGTCGTCGAAATGTCCGAGTGCCCGAGCAGTTCCTGCACGGCGCGAAGGTCGGCGCCGTTGGCGAGCAGATGGCTGGCGAAGGCATGGCGCAGGACATGCGGGGAGATCGCCGCGACCCTGATGCCTGCGCGCGCGGCAAGGCCCTTCAGATCGCGGGCGAAGACCTGGCGCGGCAGATAGCCGGACTTGCCGTAGGAGGGGAAGAGCCAGGGGCTGTCGGCGCCGTCTTCCTTTTCCCGCAACGCCTCGCCATAGGCCCGCATGGCACGGATCGCTGCCTGCGACAGCGGCACGAGCCTTTCCTTGTTGCCCTTGCCGCGAATGACCAGGAAGCGGCCGTTCTGTGAAAGGACGCTTGCCGGCAGCGATACGAGCTCGCTGACGCGCATGCCGGTAGCGTAGAGGAGTTCGATCAATGCGTGCATGCGCAACTTCGAAAGCGCGTCGTCGCCCGATTTCGCTTCCGCCTCCGCCTGGCCAATCAGTTTGCTGACGTCGTCGATGCTGAGCGTCTTCGGCAGGGCGCGACCCTTTTTCGGCGCGTCGAGGATGCCCGTCGGATCGTCGCCGCGTAAGCCTTCCGCATAGAGGAATTTGTAGAATTGCCTGAGCGCCGAAAGGCGCCGGGCCTGCGAAGATGACTTGAAACCTTCGCCGGCGAGATGGGAGAGATAGCTTCTTAGATCGTCGGCGGTGGCGGTGATCAGCCGCGTGCCGCGCGAGCGCAGGAATGAGAGCGCGTCCTTGAGGTCGCGTTCATAGGATTGCAGCGTGTTGACCGCTGCGCCGCGCTCGGCGCTCATCATCTCCAGGAAGGCTTCGAGGTGGGCCTCTGACAGATCCGTCATTGCGGCTTGTTGACCCGTTCTGTGGGAATGCGCACCGTGACGTCCCGCTCCACCGGGTCGACCAAGGTGACGAGCGCCACCATCGTGGCGTAGATAATGCCGGCCATAACGGCGCAGATGAACAGAAACCGGAAGAGGGTCGGCATTTCAGTCTCCTCTGCACGATCCCTGAAATTGGAGCCGATCAAGGATGCGATCATGCAGTGCGTGCCTATATGAACGGCTCCGCGGCCAAGTTCAAGAAGGCCGCGCGACGACTTGACGCTCCCCGCCGATTTGTCGATACCGGAGAGGAATGGGGAATATGAAGCGCAATGAACGACGTGACCGAACCGGTTTCCGCGACGCTCGCCGAAAGGGCAAAGCGCGCCCTCGGTAAGCGCAATCTCGTTTTCATCGGTCTGATGGGGGCGGGAAAATCGGCGATCGGGCGCCTCACCGCCCAAGCGCTCGGTATTCCCTTCATCGATTCCGACCATGAAATCGAGCGGGTCTCGCGCATGACGATCAGCGATCTCTTCGCCACCTATGGCGAGGAGGAATTCCGGGCGCTCGAAGCTCGCGTGCTGAAGCGGCTGCTCCGGTCCGGGCCGCGCGTGGTCTCGACCGGCGGCGGCGCCTATATCAACGAACGTTCGCGGCGGCAGATCAAGAAGGGCGGTCTGACGATCTGGCTCAACGCGGAACTCGACGTGCTCTGGGAGCGGGTGAACAAGCGCGACACCCGGCCGCTTCTGAAGACCGAGAACCCCAAGCAGACGCTCGAGAACCTGATGCGTGCGCGGTATCCGATCTACGCGGAGGCGGATCTTACAGTCCTCTCGCGCGACGTAAAAAAGGAAATGATGGTCGAAGAGGTCCTCGCCGCCATCGCTGATTACCAGAAAGCCTGAAACGATGAACAGTAATGAGCTGCCCGCCGCCGAGCGCAAGGTTCGCGTGAACCTCGGCGACCGTTCCTATGACATCCTCATCGGCGCCGGCCTGATCGCAGCGGCCGGCCGAGAGATCACGGCCCGGCTCAACGGCCGGAAGATGGCGGTGATAACGGACGAGAACGTCGCGCCGCGCTATCTCGAGCCGCTGATGGCGAGCCTCAAGGAAAGTGGTATCGAGGCGATCTCCCTCGTATTGCCGGCAGGGGAGAAGACCAAGAGCTTCGAACACCTCGTTCCGGTTTGCGAGGCGATCCTCGGCGCCAGGATCGAGCGCAACGACGCGGTGATCGCGCTCGGCGGCGGCGTGATCGGCGACCTCACCGGCTTTGCCGCCGGCATTGTCCGCCGCGGTTCGCGCTTTATCCAGATTCCGACCTCGCTTCTGGCACAGGTCGATTCCTCCGTCGGCGGCAAGACCGGAATCAATTCGCCGCACGGGAAGAACCTCATCGGCGTGTTCCACCAGCCCGAGCTTGTTCTTGCCGATACGGACGTGCTCGATAGCCTGAGCCCGCGCGAGTTCCGCGCCGGCTATGCCGAGGTCGCCAAATACGGGCTGATCGACAAGCCGGAATTCTTCGAATGGCTCGAGCAGAACTGGCAGGCGGTATTCGCCGGCGGGCCGGCTCGCATCGAGGCCATTGCGGTCAGCTGCCAAGCCAAGGCCGACGTCGTTGCCGCGGACGAGCGCGAAACCGGGCTGAGGGCGCTTCTCAATCTTGGCCACACCTTCGGTCATGCGCTGGAAGCGGCGACCGAATACGACAGCACGCGGTTGGTACACGGAGAGGGCGTTGCGATCGGCATGGTGCTTGCGCATGAGTTCTCTGCCCGGATGAACCTCGCGAGCACGGACGACGCGCGGCGCGTGGAAGCCCATCTCAGGGCCGTCGGCCTGCCGACGCGCATGGGGAACATTCCCGGGGCACTGCCGCCGGCCGAGCGGCTGATGGAGGCGATCGCCCAGGACAAGAAGGTGAAAGGCGGCAAGCTTACCTTCATCCTGACGCGAGGGATCGGACAGTCCTTCGTCGCCGACGACGTTCCGTCTTCGGAAGTGCTGAGCTTCCTTAAGGAAAAACATCCCTAATGAGCGGCGGCGCATTCCTGGCGTTTCTGGTGGATCATTGGCCGTCTCTCGTCTCGGTCCTTGGTCTGCTCCTGCTTTCCGCCTTCTTCTCCGCATCGGAAGCGGCGTTGAACGCGGCATCCCGGTCACGAATGCATATGCTCGAGAGCAATGGCGACGCACGCGCCGGCATCGTCAACGGATTGATCGAGAGCCGCGACCGTCTGATTGGGGCTCTGCTAATCGGCAACATCCTCGTGATCATCCTCGCCTCGTCTCTGGCGACGAACCTGTCGATCCGCCTCTTCGGCGTTTACGGCGTCGCAATTGCAACGCTTGCGATGACGGTCCTCTTCGTTGTCTTCGCCGAAGTTCTGCCGAAAAGCTGGGCGCTCGCGTCGCCCGATCGTTCCGCCCTTGCGGTGGCACCGACAATGAGGCCCTTCATCACGGTGATCGGTCCCGTCTCCAATCTGGTGAATGCGATTGTCCGGCGCATGCTGAGCCTTCTCGGAGTAAACTTGTCATCGGAGGTGCCGATGCTCACCGCGCAGGAGGAACTGCGGGGTGCCGTCGATCTGCTCCATCGCGAAGGCTCGTTCGTGAAGGCGGACCGCGACTTGCTCGGGGGCGTGCTTGATCTCGGCGAACTCGAAGTTTCCGACGTCATGATCCATCGCACCGCGATGCGGGCGATCAATGCCGACGATCCGCCCGCCGTCTGCGTCCGGGAGATACTCGAAAGCCCGTTCACGCGCCTGCCGCTGTGGCGGGGCTCCGCCGACAACATCATCGGCGTCATCCATTCCAAGGATTTGCTCAGGGCGCTTGCCGAGCCGGATGTGCAGGCCGAGATGATCGACGTCGTCAAGCTCGCGCAGAAACCCTGGTTCGTGCCCGACACGACCAATCTCAAGGACCAGCTCAACGCCTTTCTCAGGCGCAAGCTGCATCTTGCCATCGTCGTTGACGAATACGGCCAGGTGCAAGGGCTCGTAACGCTCGAGGATATCCTGGAAGAGATCGTCGGCGACATCGCCGACGAGCACGACCTCGACATTCAGGGCGTCCGTCAGGAGGCCGACGGCTCGATCGTCGTCGATGGGTCCGTGCCGATCCGCGATCTCAACCGCGCGCTCGACTGGTCACTGCCGGACGAGGAGGCGACGACTGTTGCCGGTCTCGTCATCCATGAATCGAAGAGCATTCCGGAGGAGCGGCAGGCCTTCACCTTCTACGGCAAGCGTTTCATCGTCATGAAGCGGGTGAAGAATCGGATCACCAAGTTGCGCATCCGCGCCGCCGAGGAAGACGGCCCCGCCGGCTGATCTCACCAGCGCGTCGGCTCTCCCGGAGCGGCCGGTTCTACGGCAAGCGCGTGCAGTCCGGCGTCGAGTTCGGCCTTCAGGAGGTCGTTGATCGCCCGGTGGCGCGCGACGCGGCTCATGCCGGCAAAGGCGCTCGAGACGATGCGGATCCGCATATGCGTCTCGCCGCCGCCGTTGAAACCGGGCTGATGGCCGGCGTGTAGGTGGCTCTCGTTGATCACCATCAGGCGTTCGGGCTGGAAGGCCTGCACGAGCTTGTCTTCGATACGACTTTGCAGCGACATCTTTCCGTCCCATTTCCCTGTTTGCCGGTGCGTCGAGATCGAGCGGCTGGCAAGGTCCGTGCGATGCAAAATAGCCGCACAAAGCCAGCAACATTCCGCTTTGTCAATTCTTGTTGTGGCCCTCTGTAAACCCCATAATGTGCGCCATGAAGCTCGATTCAAAATATTTCGACCGCATCAGAACGCGCCCGAGGGGGGAAGCGCGCGTGGAGCCGTCTGCGCCTGTGTGCCAGTGGGACGGCTGCGACAAGAAAGCGGTGCATCGGGCGCCGGTCGGGCGCAATGCCGAAGGCGAATATTTCATGTTCTGCTTCGAGCATGTGAAGGAATACAACAAAGGGTACAATTACTTTTCCGGATTATCCGATACCGAGATCGCCCGCTACCAGAAGGAAGCGATCACCGGTCATCGTCCCACCTGGACGGTCGGCGTCAACAAGAACTCCCGCAACGGCCCGACGCAGTCGCAGATGCGCTCCGGCAGCGCCGGCGCGCAGGCCCGTATGCGCGATCCGTTCGGCTTCTTCAACGAGGCGCGCGCCCGGCAGGCCCGGCACGAACCGCGCCTGCGCAAGCTGAAGACGCTCGAGGCGAAGGCCTTCGAGACGCTCGGGGTTGCGGCCTCGGCGACCGCCGCAGATATCAAGGCCGCCTACAAGGAGCTCGTCAAGAAACACCACCCCGATGCGAATGGCGGAGACAGGGGATCGGAAGACCGCTTTCGGGCGGTTATTCAGGCCTACCAATTGTTAAAACAGGCTGGTTTCTGCTAACAACGCGGATTATGACAGGATACTATTTGCAGGCGCATGCGCGGGTGCCGTCCGGCGGCCGCTCTGGAGTTGTGATGAGCAAGATTGACCTCGACATTTCCAACCTCCCTGACACGACGATCTCGGTCCGGGAGGTTTTCGGCATCGATACGGATTTGCGCGTTCCCGCCTATTCGAAGGGCGACGCCTATGTGCCCGATATCGATCCGGACTACCTCTTCGATCGTGAGACGACGCTCGCCATCCTCGCCGGCTTCGCCCATAACCGCCGCGTCATGGTTTCAGGTTATCACGGCACCGGCAAGTCGACCCATATCGAGCAGGTCGCGGCGCGTCTCAATTGGCCTTGCGTGCGCGTCAACCTCGACAGCCATGTGAGCCGTATCGACCTCGTCGGCAAGGATGCGATCGTCGTCAAGGACGGGATGCAGGTGACCGAGTTCAAGGACGGCATCCTGCCCTGGGCCTACCAGCACAATGTCGCGCTCGTTTTCGACGAATATGATGCCGGTCGTCCGGACGTCATGTTCGTGATTCAGCGCGTGCTCGAATCGTCCGGTCGCCTGACACTGCTCGACCAGAGCCGTGTCATTCGTCCGCATCCGGCCTTCCGGCTCTTCGCGACCGCCAATACGGTCGGCCTCGGCGACACGACCGGGCTCTATCACGGCACGCAGCAGATCAACCAGGCGCAGATGGACCGCTGGTCGATTGTTACCGCGCTCAACTACCTGCCGCACGACAAGGAAGTCGACATCGTCGCCGCCAAGGTCAAGGGCTTCGTCGCCGGCAAGGGACGCGACACGGTCTCGAAAATGGTGCGCGTCGCCGATCTCACCCGTGCCGCCTTCATCAATGGCGATCTGTCGACCGTCATGAGCCCGCGCACGGTGATCACCTGGGCCGAGAACGCCTATATCTTCGGCGACATCGCTTTCGCCTTCCGGGTGACCTTCCTCAACAAGTGCGACGAGCTGGAGAGGGCACTGGTCGCCGAGCATTACCAGCGCGCCTTCGGCGTCGAGCTCAAGGAGAGCGCCGCCAACATTGTGCTCGAAGCAACCGCCTGAGGCCTCCCGAAGCTCCGGCTCGGTGACAAGCCGGCCGCGACCTTGAAGCGGGAGGTTTCATCCCGCTCCAATCCCATTTAGAATCGATGCGCTCGGAGATGTCGGCCAGTCCGGCTGAAGAAGGAACTGTCGTGAGCTCGAATTCCAAGGCGAAGTCGCAAACGAGGGAGAACGCCGCCGAACCGTTCAAGCGGGCGCTTTCCGGCTGCATCCGCTCGATCGCCGGCGATGCGGAGCTTGAGGTCGCCTTTGCGAACGAGCGGCCCGGAATGACGGGCGAACGCATCCGTCTGCCGGAGCTTTCCAAGCGCCCGAGCCGGCACGAGCTGGCTGTCGCGCGCGGGCTCGGCGATTCGATGGCGCTGCGCAAGGCCTGCCACGATGCCCGCATCCACGCGACGATGTCGCCGCAGGGGGCGGATGCGCGCGCAATCTTCGACGCCGTCGAGCAGGCGCGCGTCGAGGCGATCGGTGCGCTCAGAATGCCGGGCGTTGCCGATAACCTCTCCTCGATGCTCGATGAGAAATACTCCAAGGCGAACTTCGCCGCGATCGACGCCCAGGCGGACGCGCCGCTCGAAGAAGCAGTGGCTCTGATGGTGCGCGAAAAGCTGACCGGCGAGAAAGCGCCGGCATCCGCCGGCCAGGTGCTCGACCTGTGGCGCGACTTCATCGAGAAAAAGGCTGGCGGCGACATGCGCAACCTTTCGGCCGCGATCAACGACCAGCAGGCTTTTGCCCGCGTCGTGCGCGACATGTTGGCCTCGATGGATGTCGCCGAGAAATATGGCGAGGACGACATCGAGCCGGACGAGCAGGAAAGCGAGACCGACGAGGATCAGCCGCGCAGCCAGGAGCAGGACGAGAACGCGAGCGAAGAGGAGGAAGGCTCCGACGCCGCGCCCGCCGAGGAAAACCAGTCTGCCGAGGAGCAGATGGAAGAAGGCGAGATGGACGGCGCGGAGATATCTGATGACGATCTTCAGGACGAGGGCGACGAGGAGAGCGAGACGCCCGGCGAGGTCAAGCGCCCGAGCCACCCCTTTGCGGATTTCAACGAGAAGGTCGACTACACGGTCTATACCCGGGAGTTCGACGAGACGATTACCGCCGAGGAGCTTTGCGACGAGGCGGAGCTCGACCGCCTGCGTGCCTTCCTCGACAAGCAGCTCGCCCATCTGCAAGGGGCGGTCGGCCGTCTCGCCAACCGGCTGCAGCGCCGGCTTATGGCGCAACAGAACCGGTCCTGGGAGTTCGACCTCGAAGAAGGCTATCTCGACACCGCCCGCCTGCAGCGCATCATCATCGATCCGATGCAGCCGCTCTCCTTCAAGCGGGAGAAGGACACTAATTTCCGCGATACGGTGGTGACGCTGTTGATCGACAATTCCGGATCGATGCGCGGTCGGCCGATCACGGTCGCGGCCACCTGCGCCGATATTCTCGCGCGCACGCTGGAGCGTTGCGGCGTGAAGGTCGAGATCCTCGGCTTTACGACCAAGGCGTGGAAGGGCGGCCAATCGCGCGAGAAGTGGCTTACCGGCGGCAAGCCGCAGTCGCCCGGGCGTCTCAACGATCTGCGCCACATCGTCTACAAATCCGCCGATGCGCCCTGGCGCCGCGCCCGCCGCAATCTCGGACTGATGATGCGCGAGGGCCTGCTCAAGGAGAACATCGACGGCGAGGCGCTGATGTGGGCGCATGACCGCCTTCTGGGGCGGGCCGAACAGCGGCGTATCCTGATGATGATCTCGGACGGCGCGCCGGTCGACGATTCCACGCTGTCGGTGAACCCCGGAAACTACCTCGAACGGCATCTTCGCGCGGTCATCGAGCAGATCGAGAGCCGCTCGCCGGTCGAACTTCTGGCGATCGGCATCGGCCACGACGTGACGCGCTATTATCGCCGTGCCGTAACTATCGTCGATGCGGACGAGCTCGCGGGTGCGATGACGGAGCAGCTTGCCGCGCTCTTCGAGGACGAGAGTCTGCATCGTCGGCCGGGCCGGGCGCGTCGCGCCGGTTAATGGTTGGGCGGCCGATGCCGCCCATCCGTCATCTTCCGTTTTGCGGCTGTCCGCATTGCCCCGTCCACGGAAAGCCCCTCGTTCTCATCGCACCGTGCTTGCCCTGTCCGGGAAGGTCCCTCCTCAGATGCTCCGCCGAAGTCTCGTCGTTCTTTCTCTGCTGGTTTCGGCTCCCGTCGCCCGTGCGGAGCCGATCAGCGAAATTGTTCAAGTCACGAGCCGGCAGATCCCGCAGTTCAAGGTGGGTTCCGACGAGACGATGTTCGGCTCGCTCGAATTCATCGGCGGCATTGAAATGACCTCGGCCAATCCGCTGTTCGGCGCACTGTCGGCGATCAGGTTCCGTGCGGATGGTAATTCCTTCGTCGCCGTCATGGACACCGGTCATTGGGTCGAGGGCGCCGTCACCCGCGATGATGCAGGCAAACTAGAGGGCCTCACCAATCTGACGGTCACATCGATGACCGATGGCAACGGCAAGGCGCAGCTCGAAAAATGGAGGGTGGATTCCGAGGGGCTGGCATTGCGCGACGGCCAGGCGATCGTCAGCTTTGAGCAACTGCCTCGCATCGAAGTCTATCCAGATCCCGGTTTCACCCATGCAAAACCCGTCGGCCAGTTGGCGCTGCCGTTTCCCGCGCGGGAGCTGCGCGGCAATGGCGGCCTGGAGACGATTGCGATCGCGCCGAAGAACGGTCCACTCTCGGGCGCCGCGGTCATCGTCTCGGAGCGCAGTGTCGACGAGGCGGACAATCTTCTGGCGGGCATCCTGGAGGGCCCGATGAGAGGTGTCTTTACGGTCGTCCGCGAGGACCCGTATTCGGTGACCGACGGCGCCTTCCTGCCCGGTGGCGACCTGCTTCTCCTTGAGCGTCGCTTCAATCTCGCCTCCGGCCTCGGCATGCGCATCCGCCGGATCGCTGCGGCCGACATCCGCCCGGGCGCGGTGGCCGACGGCGAGGTGATCCTCGACGCCGACATGAGCTATCAGATCGACAACATGGAAGCTCTCGATGTTGTAGCGCGCCCGGCCGGCGAAATCCGGGTGATCGTCCTTTCCGACGATAACCATTCGATCCTCGAGCGCAACCTGATGCTTGAATTCCGGCTCGCCAAATGAAACGGGGCCGATCGGCCCCGTGGGCTTCAGGCAGTCGCCTTCGCGGTGGTCGCCTTCGCCGCGGCTGGCATCGGTTTGATGACACTCATCAGCGCGCCATAGGGCAGCAGCAGGACGATGCCGAAAAGGATCTTGACCGCGAGATCGCCGAGCGCCCAGGAGATCCAGCGCGGTGCATCGACGGTCAGCAGACCGAGCACTGGAGCCGCCTCCAGCGCGAAGCTGTCGTTCGGGCCAAGGAACACGAAAAACGGCGCGAAGGCGAAGGAGAAGAACATCGCCGTGTCGAGGCCGGAACCGATGAGCGAGCCGGCGAGCGGCGCGCGCCACCAGGTCTGACGCCTGAGCCTGTTGAAGACGGAGATGTCGAGAAGCTGCCCGAGCAGGAAGGCCGAACCGGAAGCGATCGCAATCCGCGGCGTTGCAGCGAGGAAGGAAAGCACGACGGCGACCGCGAAGCCGGCAACGACGACGCGGCGCGCGATCTGCGGGCCGAACTGACGGTTGGTGAGATCGGTGACCAGGAAGGCGAAAGGATAGCTGAAAGCGCCCCAGGTCAGAAGATCGCCGAGTTGCATGCCGGCGATCGAACCCGGCAGCGGATACTGGACAAGGAAGTTCGAAGCGACGACCACGAGGGTCATCAGCGCGACATAGATGAAGAACGTGCGGTTGCTCAGCATTTTTTTATCCTGGGTGATGCCACCAGCGAGGGAAACCTTAGCCGGATGGCGGAAGCCCCGGCCTTAATGCGACGACACGAGAAAAAGGCTTGCCGGGCGAACCGCAAGCCTTCTCAAGCTTTGTCGGAAGCGCTGGCGCCAATCAGGCGGCTTCAGCGACCTTCTTGACGATCTGACGACGCAGCAGGCGCGCGCGCATGCTGAGTTCGTTCTCGTCGGCCTTCAGCAGGAAGGCGTCGAGGCCGCCGCGGTGCTCGACCGAGCGCAGAGCAGCAGCGGAAACGCGCAGGCGGAAGCGCTGGCCGAGAGCATCGGAGATCAGCGTGACGTTGCACAGGTTCGGCAGGAACTTGCGCTTGGTCTTGTTGTTTGCGTGGCTGACATTGTGGCCCGACTGGACGCCCTTGCCGGTCAATTCGCAACTACGGGACATGGTACACCTATTCTCTTTATCGCCGCCGGACAATGCGGTAGCGGGCCCAGAGCCCAGGCCGCGTTCCTGTTGGCCATTATTGGAAAAGTCGCGGTTCTATAGTCAGTGACGGGGCGCCAGTCAAGCCAAACCTGCGCATTCCCGAAAAACCAGCGCTTTTCCGCGAAGCTAGGTCTAAAATAACATCTGCTCTTCGAGGCACAAGACCCGTTCCAAGCCGCTCGAGGATGCGCTAGTTCTTTCTGGTACGATCAAGCGCGGGATTTTCGGCGAGCGGCCTAGAAAAGCCGCAAACCGCCTGCATTTCAAGGGATTGCGATAGCAAGGAATGATGGGGCACTGGGCATGAAGTTGCGCATGGGTTTTCGCGCGCCGGCACTCCTGGCCGCCGTGATGTTTTCCACAAGCTCGTTTGCAGCGGATGTCGAACATCAGACGGATTACAGCATCGCGCTGGCGGGGCTGCCGGTGGCGCGGGCGTCGTTCCACACCGAGGTCGAAAAGAATCGCTATACGATTTCGGGAACTCTGAATTCGGCCGGGCTCGTCGACATCATCAGCCGCACCAGGGGGCAAACGCGTGTCTCGGGGGTGATCGGTCGCGACCGTCTTCGCGCCTCCGAATATTCGATGTCCTATCGCAGCGGCCGAAAGGAGCGCGCCATCAATGTGAGCTTCCGCAACGGCAACGTCGTCCATGCGAGCATGGTGCCGAAACGCAACCCCCTGCCGAAGAACTGGGTGCCGGTGACGAGCCGCGACATGCGCAATGTGCTTGATCCGCTTTCGGGGCTAATCATTCCGGCGAGCAGCCGCGTTTGCCCGAACACGTTGCCGATCTTTGACGGCGAATCGCGGCTCGACATCAAGCTGTCGCCCAAGGGGACGAGGAACTTCAGGACCAAAGGGTTCGAGGGGGAAGTGATCGTCTGCGGCATCCGCTTCGTACCGAAGGCGGGATACAGGAAGGGGCGGGAGGACGTCGAGTATTTGCGCCGCCTGGAAACGATGGAGATCTGGTACGCGAAAGCGAACGGCGTCGACGTCTATGCTCCGGTCTATGCCCGCATACCCACAAAGATTGGACCGGTCACGGTTTCCGCGACGCGATTCGGCGGTTGAGGCGCCGCCCCATATGGTTTGGGCGTCCGCCCAAGTCGCCTCTTTCCGGAATCGCGCAAGCGCCATAGATCAGTGACAGTCGAGTGAGTGCCGGTGGAGCCCGCGGAGGCTGTTTTCGCGATTGGCCTCGACGATACGATGACATGCGGGTCCGGCGTGCTCGGACCGCACGAGGGGCAGGAATGAAGGTCAAGCCAACACTGATCGGTTTCTCCGCGATCCTGATGTGGTCGCTGCTGGCGCTCTTTACCGCTGCGTCCGGCAAGATGCCGCCGTTTCAGCTTTCGGCCATCTGCTTCCTCATTGGCAGCTTGCCAGGGATCATCGTCCTGGCGTCGAAGCCGGAGCGCCTGGCGCTTCTGAAACAGCCGGCAAAGGTCTGGGTCACCGGCGTTGCCGGCCTTTTCGGCTATCACTTTCTCTATTTCACGGCGCTTCGCAATGCGCCGGCCGTGGAGGCCGGTTTGATCGCTTATCTTTGGCCGCTGCTGATCGTCGTCGGCTCGGCGTTGCTGCCGGGCGAGAAACTGCGTTGGTACCATATCGCCGGCGCGCTCGCCGGTCTTTGCGGCACGATCCTGATCGTTGCGCGAAACGGCATCGCCTTCGACGGCGCCTACACGCTTGGCTATGGCGCAGCCTTCCTCTGCGCCTTCACCTGGTCCGGCTATTCACTGATCACACGGCGCTTCGGCGCGGTGTCGACCGACGTCGTTACCGGCTTCTGCCTGGCGACCTCCGTTCTGTCCTTCTTCTGTCATCTCGGCCTTGAAACGACCGTCTGGCCGCAGACTGCCTTCGAGTGGCTCGCGGTTGCGGGGCTTGGCCTTCTCCCGGTTGGCGCGGCTTTCTATGCCTGGGATTTCGGCGTGAAAAACGGCGATATCCAGTTCCTGGGTGTGGCGAGCTACGCCGCACCGGTGCTCTCGACCTTGATCCTGATCCTGTTCGGCTTCGCCGAGCCGTCCTGGCGGATCGCGGCCGCCTGCCTGCTCGTGACCGGCGGCGCCGTGCTCGCGGCGAAGGACATGATCTTCCGTAAGGGCAAGGCCGCGGCGCAGCCGGCGGAGTAGGATCACCCCTCAGGCGGCCGCCAATCGGGCGGCGCCATCTCGAAGGCGGAGAAGTCGAAACCGGGTGCGACGGTGCAGCCGACGAGCGTCCAGTCTCCGAGTGATGTGGCGGACTGCCACCAATCGGCGGGAACGACGTGTTGCGGCCGCTCTCCGCCGGGGAGGTCCGGGCCGAGCCGGACGCGTGAAGCAGGCTTTCCCGGTTCGGCAATGCCGAGCTCGAGCGGCGAGCCGGCGTAATAGTGCCAGATCTCGACGGCGTCGCGGACGCGGTGCCAGTGCGAGCGATCGCCCCTCTCGAGGAGATAGTAGATCGCGGTCGAATGGCCACGCCGGCCGCCGGCCGGATCGCGGAATGTCTCACCGTACCAGCCGCCTTCCGGATGCCGGACGAGCCCGAGCATCTCGATGATCTCCGCAGCCGTCATTGCCGGCGACGTGGTCATCTAGAAATTGTCCTTGCGCTTGCGAATCTCAGCGAAAACCGCTGCGTCGCTCGCCTTCTCCATGCCGAGATTCGCGCGAATCCTCGGGTCGCCGGCGCGCAGGAAAGGGTTCGTCCGCTTTTCAAGGCCGATCGTCGTCGGCGCGGTGAATCCGCCGTCCAACCGGGTCTCCTCGATTTCCGCCGCGCGTTCCTTGAGCTCCTTGTTTTCCGGGTCGACGGTGACGGCGAAATGGGCGTTGGAAAGCGTGTATTCGTGGCCGAAATAGACGGCGGTGTCGTCGGGAAGCGCCATCAGGCGGTTCAGTGATTGCCACATCGTCTCGGCCGTACCTTCGAAGAGCCGGCCGCATCCGAGCGCAAAAAGCGTGTCGGCGGCAAAGAGCAGCTTGTCTTGAGGGAAATGGTAGCAGATGTGACCGGCCGTATGCCCCGGGGTTTCAATGATCTCGACCGGATGGCCGGCGAAGTCGAAGCGGTCGCCGTGGCCTACGGTCCTGTCGATGCCGGGAATCTTCGACGCCTCGTTCTTCGGGCCGATGATCGTCACGCCGAAGCGTTCCTTGAGGCTTACATTCGCGGCCACATGGTCGCCATGATGATGCGTCGTCAGGATATGCGTCAGTTGCCAGCCGCGCCGTTCGAGCGCGTCGAGGATCGGCTGCTCCTCCGGCGCATCGATCGATGCCGTGGCGCCGCTTACGCGGTCGTGGAGAAGCACACCGAAATTGTCGGTGCGGCAGAGGAAGAGGTCGAGTTCGAGCGCCGCCATCGCTTGGTCCTCCGATCGGGTATGGGTAGCGGGGTCGAGTAAAACCGCTCGCACGGTCCCGCTCTAGCGAATGTAGCGAGGCTCGCCTTGAAGTCTACTGCCTCAAGGCTAACATGTTGCCCATGCACACCGATATCGTCGATCTCCGCCAATTCTACCATTCCGAACTCGGCCGCATGGCGGAGCAATCCGTCAGCATGGCCCTCGCTTCGGTCTGGGCGCGCCTGCCGGAGGAGCGGCTCGTCGGGCTTGGCTATGCGGTGCCGTATCTCGAGCGCTTCCGCGCCGACACGGAACGGACTTTCGCCTTCATGCCGGCGGGCCAGGGCGCGGTAAACTGGCCGGCTGCCGAGCTCTCTTCGACCGCGCTCGTCTTCGACGAGGAATTGCCGCTGCCGGATGCCTCGATCGACCGCGTGCTGATGGTTCATTCGCTGGAATTCGCCGAGAGCCCGCGCGAGACAATGAAAGAGATCTGGCGGGTGCTTGCACCGGGAGGGCGCCTCGTGATCGTCGTGCCGAACCGACGCGGCGTCTGGGCGCGAATGGAGCACACCCCCTTCGGCTCGGGTCGGCCCTATTCGCGCGGACAGCTGACGGCGCTGTTGCGCGAAACCAACTTCACGCCCGGCGCGACGGCCGAGGCGCTGTTCTTCCCGCCCTCGAAGCGCAAGCTGGTTCTCCGCCTCCGTCACGGCATCGAGCGCTTCGGCCGGTCGCTCTGGCCGGTCTTTTCCGGCGTCATTATCGTCGAGGCGCAGAAGCGGCTCTATCAGGGCTTGCCGGTGGCCGCGCGCGCTTCGCGCCGCGTCTTCGTTCCGGTGCTGGCGCCGCAGGGTGTGCCCAGCACGCGCAGTCGATCGTAGCTCGGGCGTGTTTTCGCGCTATCCCCGCATCGACGCGGCCCACGTCGCACTCGACAAATATCGCCGGCCCCGGTATTGGCTGGACCGCATTCCTCCCGCGAAAGCTGAGCCGATGAACCTTGTCTCGAAGAGCCCTGAGCCGCGTCCCGGCATATTGGATATCGCCGCCTATGTGCCGGGCAAGGAACATGCGCCGGGCGTCGCCAACGTGCACAAGCTGTCGTCGAACGAAACGCCGCTCGGGCCGAGCCCGCGCGCGATCGACGCGTTCCAGCAAGCCGTGTTCACTCTCGAGCGCTATCCGGACGGCCAGGCGCATGCGTTGAAGGACGCGATCGCCGCCGTTCACGGCTTGAACCCCGCCAATATCCTCTGCGGCAATGGTTCCGACGAGTTGCTCGGCCTTCTTTGCCACACTTATCTCGCACCCGGCGACGAGGGGATCGTCACCGAGCACGGCTTCCTTGTCTACAAGATTCAGATCATGGCGGCCGGCGGCACGCCCGTGACGGTCAAGGAGCGGGATCAGCGCATCGATGTCGATGCGATCCTCGCGGCCGTGACGGAGCGGACGAAGATCGTATTCATCGCCAATCCGGCGAACCCGACGGGCACCTATATTCCGCTGGACGAGGTCCGTCGCCTGCATGCGGGGCTTCCGGCCGGCGTGCTGCTGGTGCTTGATGCGGCTTACGCGGAATATGTCCGGCGCAACGACTACGAAGCCGGGCTTGAACTTGTGTCCGGCAATCGTAACGTCGTAATGACGCGAACCTTCTCGAAGATCTACGGGCTTGCAGGCTTGCGTATCGGCTGGATGTATACGCCGCGCCACGTGGTGGAGGCGGTGGATCGTGTGCGCGGCCCCTTCAATCTCAACGCGCCGGCGATCGCGGCCGGTGCGGCGGCGATCCGCGACCAGGCCTTCGTCGCCGCGGCCGTCGATCACAATCTCACCTGGCTCGCAAGGGTCAGCGAGGCGCTTACGGCGATCGGTCTTCGCGTCACCCCGTCGGTGACCAACTTCGTGCTGGTCCACTTCCCTGATGAAGCGGATAAGTCGGCCGAGGAGGCTGATGCGTTCCTGACGAGCCGCGGCTTCATCCTGCGTGCGGTCGGCGCTTACGGCTTTCCCAATGCGCTGCGCATGACCATCGGCTCGCAGGAGGCGAACGAAGGCGTGATCGCGGCGCTCAAAGAATTCATGGGACGTAAATGATGGCTCAGCAATTCGAAACCATCGCCCTTATCGGCATCGGCCTGATCGGTTCGTCGATCGCCCGGGAAATCCGCGAGAAGCAGCTTGCCGGAACGATCGTCGTCTCGACGCGCAGCGAAGCAACGCTGAAGCGCGCTGGCGAGCTCGGCCTCGGCGACCGCTACACGCTTTCGGCTGCCGAGGCGGTGAAGGACGCGGATCTCGTCATCGTCTCCGTGCCCGTCGGGGCCTCGGGCGCCGTGGCGGCGGACATCGCCGCGCATCTGAAACCCGGAGCGATCGTCACCGACGTCGGCTCGACGAAGGGTTCGGTCATCGCTCAGATGGCGCCGCACCTGCCCAAGAGCGTCCATTTCGTGCCCGGCCACCCGATCGCCGGCACGGAGCATTCCGGACCGGACGCCGGCTTCGTCGGGCTGTTCCGCGGACGCTGGTGCATCCTGACGCCGCCGCCCGACACCGACGAGGAGGCGGTCGCCAGGCTGCGGCTCTTCTGGGAAACGCTCGGCTCGATGGTCGACGAGATGGATCCCGAACATCACGACAAGGTGCTGGCGATTGTTTCGCACCTTCCGCACATCATCGCCTACAACATCGTCGGGACGGCCGACGATCTGGAGACGGTAACCGAGTCGGAGGTGATCAAATATTCGGCGTCGGGCTTCCGCGACTTCACTCGTTTGGCGGCTTCGGACCCGACCATGTGGCGCGACGTCTGCCTGCACAACAAGGACGCGATCCTGGAAATGCTCGCCCGCTTCTCGGAGGATCTGGCTTCCCTGCAGCGCGCGATCCGCTGGGGCGACGGCGACAAGCTGTTCGACCTCTTCACCCGCACGCGAGCGATCCGCCGGTCGATCATCCAGGCCGGCCAGGATACGGCCATGCCGGACTTCGGCCGGCACGCCATGGACCAATAATAGGACCGCTTCATCAGTTGCCGCTCACAGCGCCGGCAGTACGCCCACCGGAATGAAGGCGAGAAAAGCGGTGCCGTCGCGCACGTTGAGCTTGACTGTCGCCTCGTTCCTGCCGCCTGCAAGCGCGTTCAGCATGTTGGCGATGTTGTTGACGAGATCGGTCTCGTCGGGAGCAATCTTAACGAGGTTTTCCCGCCAGGCATCGATATTCGCGATGGTCAGCGAAAACTCGCCGGAGATCAGCCCCTGATCGTCGACCGAGAAGGGTCCGGAGAGCTTGGCGGTCATTCCCGAGCCGGCGTCGAGCGTCAATTGACGCAGTTCCCCGCTGGCGCCGCGAAGCATATCAGACGAAAAGGCGCCGGCCTGCAGCCACTCGGCCTTGCCGGCGACCGTCAGATCCATCGCGATATCGGCGGGCGGGGCGAGGCTCGGTCCCTGGTCCGGGCGCAGGTCGAGCTTGTCGATGCTGAGTGCCGCGTCGAGATCGCCACCGTTCTGGCGCAGATGCACCTCGCCGTGGCTTGCGCCGAAGCCGAGGCCTTTGCCTGTCAGGGGCGAACGCGCGGTGCCCGTCAGGTTGTCATAGGCAAGCGAAGTTCGGTCGATACCCGAAAGGGTCGCCGCAAGGCTTGCGTGCAGCAGCGTCCAGTCGGCCGACACCGTTACGCCCGGCGAGACGCGGATTTCGGCGGGGCCGTCGAGTTCGATGACGGCCCGCCCGGGCTGGTAGACCTGCGCAGCCGATCTCAGGGCGCCGAAGGATGCGGAGGCGCCGCGGCGTGTATCGTCGAGGCGCACCTCGTTGCAGAAGAGACCGATGCGGAACGGAAATCCCCGTACCTCCATGTCTGTGCATTCGCCGCCGAGGCCGCTCGCCGGCCTTTCGGTAAGATAGGCCGTCAACCGTTTCTCGATTTGGTCCGCGGCAAGGAACCAGCCGGCGGAATAGAGGCCGCCGACGAGCACGACGCCCGCCGTGAGCCAGAGAAACTTCCTGGCGACGGGCGAGCGGTTGGCGACTGCGGTTAGCGTCATGATATCGACTACTCCATTTATAGTCGGGAGCGGCCTTTCGGGTGGCCGGTCCCGATGCGGCGAACTAGCGTAGGTCGCGTTCGTGACTTGGACTGCTTCAGCCAGAGCCATAAACGGGGTCGCTGTAGCACTTTGAATCGCTAAATGTTTTTTCCTTAAATCGGGTCGATTTAAGGAAACATGCAGTAGAAAATTCGGCTGAGCCGCAGGAGGCCGACACGTGATTCGGCGCCCGACAGGCAGCAAGGTTAGATGGCAGCGGATATGGACGAATTTTGGGTCTTTGGCTACGGGTCGTTGATGTGGAATCCGGGGTTTCGCTTCGAGGAGAAGTGGACGGCGCGCGCCTTCGGCTACCGCCGTTCGCTTTGCGTGCATTCCTGGGTGCATCGGGGAACGGAGCGCCGCCCGGGCCTCGTGCTCGGGCTCGACCATGGCGGCTCCTGTATCGGCACGGCTTTCCGCGTGGCATCCGCGGAAAAGGCTGACGTGCTCGATTATCTGCGCGAGCGCGAACTGGTCACACGCGTCTACAAGGAACGGACGATGCCGGTACAGCTTGCCAACGGACGTCGCGTGCCGGCGCTTGCCTATGTGATTGACCGCAACCACGTCCAGTACGCCGGCGCGCTGACGGCTGCGGAAGCGGCGGCGACGGTCGCGGTCGCGGTAGGCAAGTCCGGTCCGAATAGTGAGTATGTCCTCAACACGCTCGCGCATCTCAGGGAAATGGGCATCCGCGACCACTGGCTCGAGGAAGTCGCGACGAGCCTGAACGCCGGCGCGGCCGCTTCGGCACAGGTCCAGATCCGCTGATCCCGGCCGAAGCACGGCCGAAGGATCACAAACGATCGGCACCCTTTCCCTGTTATTCCGCTTTGGCTCTAAGTTCGCGCAGCCGTTGTTCCGCGCTAGGCGGCAGCGGCAGGTGCGGATTAGCGTTTACGGTTTCGATCAGAAGTTCATCGCTTGCGGCCTCGGTCACCTCCACCAGCTTCGCGAGAAATTCGTCCGGGTCCATGCCGGCCTCGATCGGCGGCAGGATACGCACCCTGAAATGGCCCGGGAAGCGCAGGAACTTGCGCCGCGGCCAGAACAATCCCGGATGCATGGCAACAGGGACGACCCGCACCTCCAGGTCTCGATAGAGCCGGGCAATGCCGTATTTATATTCCGGCGGCGCGCCGGGCGGCCGACGCGTGCCCTCCGGATAGATAATTAATTGCCGCCCCGCCGCCATTTCCCGCTTGGTGCGCTCCATCACCTCAGTCATCGCCTTGCCACGGGCGGCACGGTTCACCGGCACCATGCGCTGCTTGATAATGTACCAGCCGAACAGCGGTATCCAGGTGAGCTCGCGCTTGAGAATATAGAAGGGGTCTTCGAGCCAGGGCAGAAGTGCGTAGGCGTCCCAGAAGGACTGATGCTTGGGCGCGAAAATATAGGAGCCCCTCGGAATGTTCTCGACGCCTTCGACCTCGAAGGTCGTGCCGACGATCTTGGCGAGCAGCCAGTGATTGCTTCGCACCCAGTTCTTTGGCACGAACCAGGCCGCCTTGCGCGGCAGCAGGAAGTAGATCGGCGTCAGCACGATCATCTGGACGATCAGGTTGGCATAGAAGACCAGATTAAAGAGGATCGAACGCAGGATGATCATCTGGCAGGCTCTCGATGGGGTGCGAAAACTTCGGCCGATCAGCCGATTGCTTCGCTGCCTACACGAATATGCGATCGAGGAAAACAGTCTCGCGCCAGAGCGCATGAGAAGAGTGGGAGCTTCGCTCATCGGCCACGCCGATCGCCTTCTCCCGCGGAACCATTACTCTTCGGCGGGAGTCACCCGCGAGGGCTCGGTCCTGAGCCCGTTCGCCGAACGCCCGCCCACCATCTCGCGAATGGAGGCGATCGAGTATTTGCCGTATTCGAGCAGAATGGCCTTCAGCACGAGCGGATTGCGCAGCCAATTGGTCGTCTTGAGATCGGAATTGACGACGGGATAGGCGATGAACTTCGCTTCCGGTCTCGCGCGACGCAATTCGAGCAGGCTGCGCGGCATATGATAGTTGTTGGTGACGACGAGGATGGTCCTGTAGCCCCGGTCATGAATCCACTGCGAAGCTTCGGTTGCATTGCCGATCGTATCGACCGCTTCGTGGCCGATGTCGACGCAGCATTTGAAGAGGTCGGCCGAGCTCTGGGTATTGCGGCGGATCTGGCTTCTGGTCGTCGTCGGATGTACCCCCGAGATCAGCAGCCGCTCGCCGGCTCCGGCCTTGAGCAGGTCCACCGCCTGGTTGATCCGCTGAAAACCGCCTGTGAGGACGACGATGGCATCCGCCTTGGGGGTGGCCGGCGGCTGCAGCGAGGCAACCGTGTCGGCGAACTGCAGGAAGCCGGCAGTGAAAATGGCGAGGAAGGCGAGAAGCACGAAAAAGCCGCGGCGGAGAATCTTGCGCAGGAGGCTGCGGGACCGACGGCGGCGCGCGGCCCGCTCCAGCCATTTGCCCCTTTCGATCATTCCGCTCTCGCGTAGCTCTTGCGCCATCATGATTCTCTTCACATAGCCGCAGATTGCGGCAGGGAATAGATCGATTGCGGGCGATTCATGGCATTAGGCCTTCCCGGTCATGAAAGGCCCTAGCCCTGATAAGTATCCGTTCGGCCCGGGTCCGACCGGATGAGGTCGATCTCGTAGATGGTCCGCATGACGGTCAGGCGCGCCGTCAACGTCGTCAGCAGCGCGATGACGACGATGATCGCGAGAATGCCGAGATACCCCGTATAGCCGATGGCAAAGGTGCCGAACAGCGCCGTCGCCTGGTCGGTTTCCGGGGTCGCGAGCGTTTGCGATTGCCAGAAGCTGGCCATGGCAAAGCACAAGGCTGCAAGAAGCCCGCCGGCGCCGGCGCCCTTCAAGCTGATTCGGAGGAAATGCTTTTGAAATTCGGAAGCGACGAAGCCCGCCTCCGCGCCGACGAAGTGCAGCACCTCGACGATGTGACGGTTGCCGGAGAGCGCGCCGCGGGTCGCGAAGACGACCGTGAGCACCATGGCGGAGAAGACCAGCACCAGGACGCCGGTTCCGATCATCGTGGTCGTGTCCGCCATTGCGACCAGGCGATCGACCCAGGTGCGGTGGTCGTCGAGAAAAGCCTGCGGAATGGTCTCCGTCAGCGCTTGGCGCATCGCCACGAAATCGGGAGGGTTGTTCTCGTCGATCGTTATGACGACAAGTCGCGGCACGGGCAGTTCGTTGAGGTCCAATCCACCCCCGAGCCAAGGTTCCAGGAGGCGCGCCGTCGCCGCGCGGTCGATGATGGTGCCGCCCGTCGTGCCGCTGAAGGTCAGCGCCAGGTCGCGCGCATCCGCGAGCGCCTTCTCCATATCGAGGTTGTCGTCGGGCTTGATCTGGATGGTGATCTCCCGCGAGATCTGCGACTGCCAGCTTTGCGCCGTCGCCCGCACCATGCTGACGCCGCCGAGCGTCAGGCAAGCGAGGAAGGACATGATGGCGATGACGCACATCAGTGCGTTGCCGGACACGTTGGCCGACGGCACGATCGGCCCGGTCGGGCGTACGCGCATCTCGGTGCGGCGCTGCTGCGGCGGCGGGGCAGGGTCGCGGCGGGGGACGCGATTCTCATTCATAGATGTCAAGCCGCCCCTGTGACAGGATCATCCGGCGCGCCTCGACCTGATCCATGAGCGACAGGTCGTGTGTGGCGATCACCACGGCTGTTCCAAGCCGGTTCAATTCCAGGAAAAGATTGAGAAGGCGGCGCGCCATCGGCGGGTCGACGTTGCCAGTAGGCTCGTCGGCAAGCAGAATTTCCGGCCGGTCGATGAGCGCCCGCGCGATTGCGGCGCGCTGCTTTTCTCCGCCCGACAGGACCGGCGGGAGCACGTTGATGCGCTCGCCGAGCCCGACCCACTTCAGAAGTTCGAGCACATCCGAGCGATAGCTCGCCTCTTCCTTGCCACGGACCCGAAGCGGCAGCGCGACGTTTTCATAGGTCGTCAGATGGTCGAGTAGGCGGAAGTCCTGGAAGACGATGCCGACGCGGCGGCGCAGCATCGGGAATTCCTCGCGCGGGATGGAGGAAATGTTGCGATCGAACATTCGGATCAGTCCGCGTGTCGGCCTGAGCGACAGGAAAAGCAGCCTCAGCAGTGTCGTCTTGCCGGCGCCCGACGGACCGGTGAGGAACTGGAAGGAACGCCGCGGGATGTCGAACGTCAGGTCCCGGAGGATTTCCGGTCCCATGCCATAGCGCAATCCGACATTCTCAAAGTGGATCAATGGGACAGCCCTAGTCTCTCGTCACGCCCTCGACATCTGCCGCAAGCCGATCACCGCATACAGCGCCGCGTTCTTATCAGACGCGCAAAGATCGCTTTGCAGCACTTGGAGCCGCTGCGCGCTCTTATCCTTAAATCGGCGCCGATTTAAGGATACATGCAGTAGGGCAGCGCGCTTGCCAATGCAAAGCCGCGCGGCACTATGGTTAAGCAAGGGTTAATTTTCAATGAAAAGACGCCGCTTTCGCGGCCCCTTTCCGAAACATTAACCATTTTGGTTTACGTGTCGTCAGGATTTGATGCAATGCCCTGTTTCTTGCAGGGGTGGGGCGCGGCATTGCAGGAAAGCAGAAGTGCCATGGCGAGCTTGCATGTGGGCAAAAGAACTCGCACGGCCGCGACGGGAGACCGCCCATGCAGGCTTTTCGCGCAAGAACCAGGGGCATCGACCTCATTCCGCCGGAGCGGCGGCCGCGTTCCAACGCCGCCGCGGTTAGACCTCTCGACTATATCGACGTCGAGTTCGAGACCATCGCCGCTACTGTCCGCCGCGGCCCTTATCCGGTCTTCAACGACAATCGGCGATCCGCCGGCAGGCCAGTCCTGCGCCCTCCGACGGTGCGCGGGAACGAGGGCGTGGCCGAGCGGGTCCTCGCGGCAGTCGAGGCGAGACTCAGCGTCATGCCGTCGCGGCGTTTCGCCGGTTTGGTCGCGGGCCTTGCGCTCTCCGCCTTCCCACTCGTCGCCGGATTCAGCGGTGAGGGGCAGGCCGACATGCATCCGCTCGCGATCGAAGGCATCAGCGCGTCGATGGATTATTCCGGCGGGATGCGGGTTCTCGCCGTCTACGGCAGGATCGACAACCGTTCAGCGACCGACCAACGTCTGCCGCCGGTCGTCGTCGACGTGACCAGCAATGGACGCAAGGTGACATCGACGCGGTTGACGCTTGAGGGGGCGCCGATCGCGCCCGGCGAGAGCCGCCATTTCGTGACGCGGCTTGCTTATGCGGGTGGAAAAGAGCCGGACGCAGCGGTTTCCTTCGCCGAAAACAGTGTTTCCGATCACTGATTGTGCTACTGCATGATTTTATTCCTGAATCGGTTCTGATCGAAGGAATCGTGCAGTGCGAAGGGAGGGCCGGCGTTCTTCCTGGCGAGATGGAGAAACCCGCATGCCTGTCGTCCGCGGCAAGAATATCGAAGTCCTTTACAGCGCCGAAACGATCGCTGCGCGAAATCGGAAAATGGCCGAGGAGATCGTTCGTGGGCCGCACAAGGATCTTCTCGTCATCTCGATCCTGAAAGGCTCCTTCATCTTCGCAGCCGATCTGATCCGCGCCATGCATGCGGCGGGACTGGCACCGGAGGTCGAGTTCATCACCCTGTCGAGCTACGGCAAGGGCACCGAATCCGTGGGCGTCAGGATTACCAAGGATATCGATAGCGACGTGCACGATCGCGACGTGCTGCTGATCGACGACATTCTCGAATCCGGCCGGACGCTGCGCTTCGCCAAGGATCTGCTCCTGGAACGCGGCGCGCGACACGTCACGATCGCGGTGTTGCTCGACAAGCGAGAAAAGCGCCGTGTCGATCTGGAAGCGGACTATGTCGGCTTCGAATGCCCGGACCATTTCGTCGTGGGCTACGGGATGGATGTCGCCTATGCCTTCCGGGAACTGCCGTTCGTGGGTGTGGTGACGGGCGACGCGGAATAGCGCCTCTCGGCGGTCGTCCCGATCTGCGCAAGTCAGCCGTAACGACCCGCCCTGTGCGGGCATCCTCTGTCGAATACAACTCCATCCGTAAAATGCTTCCGATCGTGTTTACCGAAAGCAAACGAAAAGCTGTTTGTTTGAAGAGGCATCGCGACCAGGTAGATCATTGGTCCGGCGCTTAGGTTCAATGAAGGAGCGTCCTTTGATATGCAGGGACGCCAGCGCTCCGTGAGAGCGAGCACGGGAGGCCATGATGGCGAGAATCCTGATTACCGAGGATGAGGATGCCCTGCGCTCATTTGTGGCGCGGGCGTTGCGACTCGATGGGCATGAAACCGTGGAAGCCGGCGATGGAGCTGACGGGCTCGCCTGCCTTCGCGATCAGTCGTTCGATCTGCTATTGTCCGATATTCGCATGCCGGTCATGGACGGCATCGAGCTTGTGCACCAGGCATCGGCCGCATTTCCGGCGTTGAAGATCCTGCTGATGACCGGCTATGCCGAGCAGCGCGAGCGTGCCGACGACCTCTCCGGCAAAGTTGTCGACGTGATCGCCAAACCCTTTTCGCTGCCGGACATCCGCAAGGCCGTTGCCTTGGCGCTCGCCGCCTGACGGCGCTTTCGCGCGAATTTAACGCGCAAAGCGGCGCTTTGCCCTCACTCTAACTTCCCGCACGCGGGGAGAGGGGGACTAGGCGGCGCCACGGTTCTCGCGGCGCCACGGTTCTCCTCGTCCCGTTTTGGGGGGAAGGTGGCCGGCAGGCCGGATGAGGGGCGCTTCACCAACGGAAGGCGCATCCCCAACTCGCATCCGCCAAGGTCATCACCGCATGTCGAGCAATCGTTCGAGATATTGCCGCTCCGCCTCCGGCGACAGGTTGTCGCCGAGCTTGCGGCGGATCTGTTCGAGGATCTGACGCGCCCGTTGCGTGTCGATCTCGTCCGGCACTTTTACACTCTGTCCGAAGTCGGGGCCGATATTCTGCTGGCGCCGTCCGAGCGGGTCGCGCCCGTTCTGGCCGTATTGCGGAACACCTTGCCCGGGGCCCTGTCCCTGCTGCGCCTGCATCTGGTTCATCATCTCCTGCGCGCCTTCGCGCAGTGCCTGCAGTGCGCGGCCCTGGTTGCCGACGGCCTGCTCGCCCTGGCCCTTGCCGAGAGCATCGGCTGCGCCTTCCATTTCGCGCTGAGCCTGGCCGAAGCCCTTGCCGGGCTGAACGCCGAACTCCTGAAGGCCCTTTTGCAACTCGCCCAATTGCTTGCCGAGTGCCTCCTGCTGCTGCTTGAGCTGCTTCAAGGCTTCCTTCAACTGTTCGGCGGTCATGTCGTCGAGCGGGTTGGGCTCGCCGTTTGGATCGCCCTGCTGTCCGGGGTCCTGAGGCATGTCCTGGCCGAAGAGCTCGTTGTCCTCGCCGTCGAGCGGGTCGCCGCGCTGCATCCGATCGCGCAGTGCCTGGTCCAGTTTGAAGGTCTCGTCCATGAGCTGCTGTTGCTGCTGCATCAGCTGGCCGAGCTTATCCATCTGCTGGCGCATGGCGCTGTTCTGCTCACCCATCTGCTGCATGCGGCCGGCCTGGAGATTGTTCATCATCCGCTGCAGCTCGGAGAGCATTTGCCGCGCCTGGTCGCGCGCGCCGGAGCGTGCGAGATTCTCGATCTGGTCCATCATCTTTTCCAGATCCTGCTGGCGCAGCACATTGTTCATATCGGGATTCGCGGCCATCGCGGGGTTTTTCGCAGCCTGTTCCGCGAGTGCCTGCATGTATTCCTGCATGGCCTGGCGCAGTTCCTGCATCAGTTTCGCGATTTCCTCATCCGAGGCATTGCGCTCGAGAGCGTCGGAGAGCGCCTGCTGCGCATCGCGCAACCGGCGTTCGGCGAGCGACAGGTCGCCATCCTCGATGCCGAGCGCGATCTCCCACAGATGGTCGGCGGCATCGCGCAGCATGTCGTCGTTGTGGGCGAGCTGCATGCGCGAGCGGGCCGATTTCAGCAAAAGGAAATGCGTGAGGTTGGGGATGGTCTGCTCGGGATAGAGCGTCAACGCGTCATTGAGGTCGATCGCGTGTGGCAACTGGTTGGCATCGAGCGAGAAGACCTGCCGCTCCTCGGCAACGGCGGCGGCGAGCGGTTCGAAGAACCGGCGCGCCGGAAGGGCCATTTCCTGCGGCACGCTTCGGCCTTCCTGCCCGGCGGCATCGCGGGCGACGAGCGTGATGCGCACGCGCTTTCCGGAAAGCGGATGCTCGCTCAAATTCCGGCTCGTCGTGGCCTTGGCTTCGCGGGCGTTGCGGCGCGGAAGATCGAGGCGGTATTCGGGAGGGGCATAGAGCGGCCGTGCATTCTTCGCCGGCTCTTCCAGCGGCTTGATCTCGGCCCAGGCCTGGGCGATGCCGTAATCGTCCTGGGCGAGGAAACTGATCTCAAGCGAGGAATTGGCTGTAGGCCGCGGTGCACCGTCGAAGGCGACCGCCGGGACGCTGTCCGGGGTGATCTTGAAGGTCCAGCTCTGGCCGCCGACGGAGAGCGTTCCGTCCTTGGTGATCCGATAGAGATGGTTGCGCGCGGCGTTCGGCGCTGCCTCCGCCGTTTCCGTCTTCGGTGGCGCTCCTGCCTTGGCCTCCGACGTCGGGATGATCGCCGGCTCGGCGCCGCCCGACTCAGCATAGCTGACCGTCTCCTCGGCGCCGCCACCGGTTATCCGCACCGTGAGATCGCTGAACTGCGGTATCGTGATCGGCCCCTTGTCTTCTTCCGCTGCCGCCGTGTCCGGTCGGCCAGTCAGGAAAATCGGCGCGCGCCCGGTATAAGCGGGAGGCGTTACCCAGGCGTCGATGCGGATATCGGAAGAAAGCGTCTGCTGCTCGGGCAGACGGAGCGCATCCGTCACCAGTCCCGCGCGGTTCGAGTAAGAATAGGCGAAGGCGATGAAGGCAATGAGGACGGGGACCGCCCTCAGCGCGAACCGATCGTGCCGCGCGATGTCGGGACGCGGCAGGCCGGTATCCAGTCCGCGGACCATCCGTGCCATGCGGGCCTGATGCTCGCGCCAGAGGGCGGCACCGAATGCGCCTTCCGTCGCCGGCACGTCGTCCTGAACACGGATCGCCTGATGGGGCAGCCGGTTACGGTCTTCCAGCATCCGGTCGGCCTCGGCCGTTTCCGGCCAGCGGATGCGGGTGAGCGGCAAGAGCGAGAAGAACAGCCCGGCAATGAAGGCGAGAAGGACCCCGGCATGCAGCCAGAACGGCGCGACCCGGAAGAAGCCGAGCCAGCCGGCGGAGAGAAAGAGGAGAACGAGCGAGGCCGGGAGCAGGATGCGCGGCAGAACCTCTTCGGCCAAAAGGACCAGGCGAGCGAAGAACCGCTTGGCGGCCAGCATCCTGGCGAAGGACTGCGGTCTTGGCGTTTCATCCTGCCGGAATTGCGTCATCCGCCCAAATTCCCTTTCGATCCCGTAGACGGCTTTGGATCACAGTCGCAACCGATTCAAGGTCAGAGCGGGGGTGCGGGCAGAAAAACCGCTCACACTTTTCCTTTAATGCCACTCCAGCGATCCTCGCTCAGGATAACATCCTTTGTGGCGAAGGCGAGGGCGGCGGCAAAAAACAAAACGTGATCGCCGGATTCCGGTCCGCTCCTGGAGAGCGGCAACCGGATCAGTCGAGCCAATCCGGCATCGAATCGAGACCGATCAACGCGTCGTAATCCTTGCGTGGGCGGATCACATGGAAGCGATCGCCCTTGACGAGCACTTCTGGCACCAGAAGGCGGCTGTTGTAGGTCCCCGACTGGACCGCGCCGTAGGCGCCGGCCGAGCCGATTGCGAAAAGGTCGCCCGGTTTGGGCATCGCCATCTCACGGTCGAGCGCCAGGTAGTCGCCGGTCTCGCAGACCGGACCGACGACATCCGCCTTGATGCGCGGCGCGTTCGCGGCGGAAATCCTGACCGGTCTGATCTCGTGATAGGCCTCGTAGAGCGTCGGGCGGATCAGGTCGTTCATCGCACCGTCGACGATGACGAAGGTCTTGTCGCCGCCGTCCTTCACATAGATCACTTCGGTGACCAGAATGCCGGCATTGCCGACGATCAGCCGGCCGGGCTCCGTGACGATCTTGCAGTCGAGGCCTTTGAGCTGGTTTTTGACGATGTCGGCATAGGCGTCGGGCAGGGGCGGCGGATTGTTGTCTTCCCGGTAGGGAATGCCGAGGCCGCCGCCGATATCGACGTGGTCGACGACGTGACCGTCGGAGCGCAAGGTGTCGACCAGTTCGCGCAGCAGCTTGAACGCGTCGTCGAAGGGCTGCAGCTCGGTAATCTGGCTGCCGATATGCATGTCGATGCCTGTCACCTTGATGCCGGGAAGCGTCGCGGCGTGGGCGTAGACGCCGCGGGCCCGCTCCCAGGAGATGCCGAACTTGTTTTCCTTCTTGCCGGTCGAGATCTTCGCATGCGTGCGGGCGTCGACGTCCGGGTTGATGCGGAAAGAGACATGCGCCTGCTTGCCGGCGCGCACGGCCCGCTGATTCAGGACCTCCAGTTCCGGCTCGGATTCGACATTGAAGCAGTAGATGCCCGCTTCGATGGCAAAGTCCATCTCCCGCGCGGTCTTGCCAACGCCAGAAAACATGATCCGACACGCGGGAATGCCGGCAGCGAGCGCGCGCCGCAGTTCACCTTCGGAGACGACGTCCACGCCCGCGCCGAGCCGGCCAAGTGTCTTCAGCACCGCCTGGTTGGAATTGGCCTTCATCGCGTAGCAGACCATTGCGTCCACGTCGGCAAAGGCTTCTGCGAAAACCCGGTAATGGCGCTCGAGCGTCGCGGTGGAATAGCAGTAGAAGGGTGTGCCGACGGCACGCGCGATGTCCGTTACGGGAACGTCTTCGGCGTAAAGAATTCCATCGCGATATTGGAAATGGTTCACGGCTGTTCCTTAGAGCAGGGGATCAAGCAGGAAGGGCCGGTCCTCGACCCTCTGCCTCGGTTCGGGTGTCCCGGTGGGCGTTTTCGTGTTGATCGGCGTGTTGGCCCCCGGCCGGTCGAGATCGCCCTTGCGTCCGCAGCCGGCGAGGACCAATCCCGGAATAACCAGCAGAAGCGCGAACCGGGCGGCCTTAGAAAATGTCATCGTCATTTTTTCCTTCGCCGAAGCTGAAGCGATTGATCTCAAGAGCGTCGCCGGGGCGCAATGGAGCCTGCCCATTCCTGCTCCGCTCTGGTGCGATGTCTTATCGATTTTTCAGCAGCTTGTGCACCCTGTTTGTGCGTTGCCGGCAACCCGCGCTAGTTGCGCGCCCGCCACCAGGCGATCTGCTTCCGGACCTCGGCCGGGGCCGTGCCGCCGAAGCTGGTGCGGCTAGCCACCGAAGCCTCCACGGTCAGCACGTCGAAGACCTTATCGGTGATCGCGGGATTGATCGCTTGAAGCTCGGCAAGCGAGAGCTCGGCGAGGTCGCAGCCCTTCTGTTCGGCGAGGGCCACCGCGCGGCCGGTCACGTGATGGGCGTCGCGGAAGGGCAGCCCCACCTCGCGCACAAGCCAGTCGGCGAGGTCAGTCGCCGTAGCGTAGCCGGAACCGGCGGCCGCCTTCATACGGTCGGCGCGCACGGTCATGTCGCGGACCATGCCGGTCATCGCGGCGATCGCCAGTTCAAGGCTTTCGGCCGCATCGAAGACCTGCTCCTTGTCTTCCTGCATGTCCTTGGAATAGGCGAGCGGCAGACCCTTCATCACCGTCAGGAGTGCGATCAGCGAGCCGTTGATGCGGCCGGTCTTGGCCCGCACGAGCTCGGCAGCGTCGGGGTTTTTCTTCTGCGGCATGATCGACGAGCCGGTCGAAAAAGCATCCGACAGGCGGATAAAGCCGAATTGCGGCGTCGACCAGATGACGATCTCTTCCGCGAGCCGCGACAGGTGCGTCGCGGCGATCGCCGCGATCGACAGGAATTCGAGCGCAAAGTCTCGGTCGGAGACCGTATCGATCGAGTTGCGCGTCGGCTCGCGGAAGCCGAGCGCCTTCGCGGTCATGTGGCGGTCGATCGGGAAGCCGGTGCCGGCAAGCGCGGCGGCGCCGATCGGGCTTTCATCCATGTGCTCGATGGCGTGGCGAACGCGCGAGCGGTCGCGGCCGAACATTTCGACATAGGCCATGCAATGATGGCCGAAGGTCACCGGCTGCGCCGTTTGCAGGTGCGTGAAGCCCGGCATCACCGTGTCGGCATGTTCTTCCGCTCGATCGAGGAAAGCGGCGATCAGGGCGGTTAGCGCCTTTTCCGTCTTCTGCAGCTCTTCCTTCACCCAGAGGCGGAAATCGAGCGCGACCTGGTCATTACGCGATCGCGCCGTATGCAGGCGGCCGGCGGCGGGGCCGATCAGCGCTGCCAGCCGCGCCTCGACGTTCATGTGGATGTCTTCGAGGCGGCGCGAGAACTCGAAGGCGCCGCTTTCGATTTCTGACAGGATCGTGTCGAGGCCGTGAACGATCTTGTCTTTATCCTCGGCGGAAATGATGTCCTGATGCGCCAGCATGGTCGCATGCGCTATTGAGCCGCGGATATCCTGGGCATAGAGCTTCTTGTCGAAGTCGATCGAGGCATTTATCTCCTCCATGATCGCGTCCGGGCCCGAGGCGAAGCGCCCGCCCCACATCTGGTTGGAGGATTTCGTCTCGGAACTGCCGTCAGCCATGAGGATGCCCGCCTTGGAGAATGAAATGCCAGACCAGAAGAAACGTCCTCCGGCCGTGAAATTGTTTGCGCTCGCCGCCCTTCTCGGGGTGATCGCCGGTGCGGCTGCGGTATACGTGAAGGAGACCGGGTCTGGCAATGGCGGCGTCACGCCGGCGGCCGACGCGAGCTGCCCGCTCGCCGCGGAGAAGGTCGCTTTGCTGACGCCGCTGATGCGCGGCCAGGTCGCGGCGATGACCCCGGCGGCCAATCCGCGCCCGATAGCCGGCCTCGATTTCGCCGGCCCGGACGGCAAGCCGCTGACGCTTGCCGCCTTTGCCGGGAAGACCGTCCTCGTCAATCTCTGGGCGACCTGGTGCGTGCCGTGCCGGGAGGAGATGCCGGCGCTCAACAGCCTGCAGAAGGCGCTCGGGGACGATCGCTTCGAGGTGGTCGCGATCAACATCGATACCGGCGGTGACGACAAGCCCAAGACCTTTCTCGATGAGGTCGGGGTACACGAGCTCGGCTACTATCGCGATGCCTCGATGGGCGTCTTCAACACGCTGAAGAAGGAGGGCCTCGCCTTCGGCCTTCCCGCTACGTTGCTTCTCGACGAAAAGGGCTGCCTGATCGGCTCGATGAACGGCCCGGCCGCTTGGGACAGCGAAGATGCCAAGAGCCTGATCCGGGCGGCGCTGCCTCCGCATGCAGGCAGTTGAAAGGAGAAACGCGAGGCAGATCAGCGCGTCGGGACGGGGACGTCGCCGCGGTAGTCATAGAAGCCGCGGCCGGATTTGCGGCCGAGCCAGCCGGCCTCGACATATTTGACGAGCAGCGGGCAGGGCCGGTACTTCGAATCCGCCAAGCCGTCGTGCAACACCTGCATGATCGACAGGCAGGTGTCGAGACCGATGAAGTCAGCAAGCTGCAGCGGCCCCATCGGATGGTTGGCGCCGAGCCGCATCGCCGTATCGATGGCATCGACCGTGCCGACGCCTTCGTAAAGCGTGTAGATCGCCTCGTTGATCATCGGCAGCAGGATGCGGTTGACGATGAAGGCGGGGAAATCTTCCGCAACCGTGACGGTCTTGTCGAGACGCGCGACGAATTCCTTGGCCGTCCGGAACGTCTCCTCGTCGGTGGCAATGCCGCGCACCAACTCGACGAGCTTCATCACCGGAACCGGGTTCATGAAGTGGATGCCCATGAAGTGTTCGGGGCGATCGGTCGCGGAGGCGAGCCTGGTAATCGAGAGCGACGATGTGTTCGTCGCCAGAATCGCATCCGGCTTCATGATCGGACACACCTGGCCGTAGATCTTGCGCTTGACGGTTTCGTCTTCGGTGACCGCCTCTATGACGAGGTCGGCCTGCGAGAGGTCGTTGATGTCTACGGAACCCTTGATCAGGGAAAGCGCCCGCTTGCGGTCCTCGTCGCTCATCTTGCCGGAGGAGACCTGACGGGCGAGATTGCCGTTGATGGTGGCGAGCCCCGCCTCGATGCGATCCGCAGCGATATCGTAGAGCTGCACCTTATAGCCGGCGGATGCCGAAACATGCGCAATGCCGCAGCCCATCTGCCCTGCGCCGATAATTCCGACCGTCTTGATCATTGAAGTGAACACCCATGTTCAACAGGTTGCGCCAGCGATGCTGGCCGCAGATGCGAAAATACCGGATCGGCAAGGCCGACCCGGTACGATTGTTAATGCCATGCCGGCGTTTTTTCCAGCCTTTTTCGTATCAGCGGCCGACCCTTCAAAGCGCCTTCTCGAGCTCCGGCAACACGTCGAAAAGATCGGCGACGAGGCCGTAGTCGGCGACCTGAAAGATCGGCGCCTCCTCATCCTTGTTGATGGCGACGATCACCTTCGAATCCTTCATGCCGGCGAGATGCTGGATGGCACCGGAGATGCCGCAGGCGATGTAGAGATCGGGCGCCACCACCTTGCCGGTCTGGCCGACCTGCCAATCGTTCGGCGCGTAGCCGGCATCGACGGCGGCACGCGATGCGCCGACAGCGGCGCCGAGCTTGTCGGCGACCGGCAGTATGACTTCCTTGAACTTCTCGGAAGAGCCGAGCGCGCGGCCGCCGGAGATGATGATCTTCGCCGAGGTCAGCTCCGGCCGGTCGGAGGAGGAAAGCGCGTCGGAAACGTGGCTCGAAAGCCCCGGATCAGCGGCGGCCGCAACCGTCTCGATTGCTGCGGAACCGCCTTCAGGAGCCGCGGCAAAAGAGGCGGTGCGCACGGTGATCACGCGCTTCGGCTCCGTCGTCTGCACCGTCTGAATGGCGTTGCCGGCATAGATCGGCCGCTTGAAGGTGTCGGAAGAAACGACCTCGATGATCTCGGAGACCTGGGCGACGTCGATGAGCGCGGCAACCCGCGGCATGACGTTCTTGCCGACCGAGGTGGCGGCGGCGACAATCGTATCATAGTTGCCGGCGAGCGAGACGATGAGGGCCGCCAGCGGCTCGGCGAGATTGTGGGCGAGCGAGGCATCCTCGGCGACGAGCACCTTGGCGACGCCAGAGAGCTTCGCCGCCTGCTGGGCGACGGCCTCGACGCCGGAACCCGCAACGAGCACATGCACGTCGCCGCCGATCTTGGTGGCCGCCGTCAGCGCCTTCGCCGTCTGGTCGGAAAGGTGGGTGTTGTCGTGGTCAGCCAGAAGCAGAATGGCCATGATGGAATCTCCCTTTCCTTGAACCTTAGAGGACGCCGGCTTCGGTCTTGAGCTTCTCGACGAGCTCGGCGACCGACTTGACCTTGATGCCGGCCTTGCGGCCCGACGGCTCTTCCGTCTTCAGCACCTTGATCCGTGCCGCGGTGTCGACGCCGAAATCGGCCGGCGTCTTTTTGTCGAGCGGCTTCTTCTTGGCCTTCATGATGTTCGGCAGCGAGGCGTAGCGCGGCTCGTTCAGGCGCAGGTCGGTGGTGACCACCGCCGGCAGCTTCAGTTCCACCGTCTGCAGGCCGCCGTCGACCTCGCGGGTGACGTTCACCTTGCCGTCACCGATCTCGACCTTGGAAGCGAAGGTGCCCTGCGGCCAGCCCAAGAGCGCCGAGAGCATCTGGCCGGTCTGGTTAGAATCGTCGTCGATCGCCTGCTTGCCGACGATGATCAGGCCCGGCTGTTCGGCCTCGGCCACACCCTTGACGATCTTGGCGACGGCGAGCGGCTCGACCTGGTCCTCGGTCTCGACGAGGATCGCCCGGTCGGCACCCATGGCGAGCGCAGTGCGGAGCGTCTCTTCCGCCTTAGCCGGTCCGATCGAGACGACGACGACTTCGCTCGCCTTACCGGCTTCCTTGAGCCTGAGCGCCTCTTCGACCGAGATCTCGTCGAACGGGTTCATCGACATCTTCACGTTGGCAAGCTCGACGCCCGTGCCGTCCGCCTTCACGCGGATCTTCACGTTGAAGTCGACGACCCGCTTCACCGTCACAAGTATTTTCATGGATTCATTCCCTCCAAGAGCGTTCGCAGGAAAATGCGCCTTAACAGGGCGGCCTGATTGTCGGTTGGCGACATCGATACGCGTTTTTGCTCCATACACAAGCCGTTCTTGAGGTTAAATCGAGATGACCTGAGGCCAAATCGAGATGACCGCGCGCTATGATATTTACGTTTACGTACAGGTAATAAAAAGCTCTGGCAAGATGGGAGCGTTCCGGAGGGTCGGTGGGGCCATCGTCGCACGGGCAATCCCTTGAAATTCAAACGTTATCGCGTAGGAAGCGGGACGGCCGCGACCAACGGTTCAGCTCGGGCGACCCCAGTGCGGGGAGGGCTTCGCGGCGCCGGGAGCGGGCGGAGCCGTCTCCTCCGGCGTCCTCGTCCGATGTTCCACGGCACGTGGAGTGACAATCGTGCGATCGAAAAGCGGCACTTCGCGGCGTCGCAAAACGACAACAAGCAGAAGCCCGGCAACGATGCCGCCGACATGTGCGCTCCAGGAAACACTGCCCCCGGAATCGACTACGAACATGAAGAATTGCTGGCCGATCCAGAAGGCGAGCGGGATGGCGGCGGGCAGCGGCAGGGGGATGCGGAAGAGTACGAGCACCCAGACCCTGACCTTAGGATGCAGCAGGAAATAGGCGGCGACGACGCCGGAGATCGCGCCGGAGGCGCCGATCAGGGGCGCTTCCGAGGCAGGATCGAGCAGCCCATGCGCCAGCGCGCCGGCCGCCGCGCAGAGGAGGTAGAAGACCAGAAAGCGGAAGTGCCCGAGCGCATCCTCGACATTGTCGCCGAAGACCCAGAGGAACAGCATGTTCATCGCCAGGTGCGTGAAGTCGCCATGCAGAAAGGAATAGGTGACGAAGGTGAACTCGTCGGGAACGACTACCAGAGAGGGATCGAGTTCGGCGTAATCGAAGACAAGCGCTGGAATGTAACCGAGCCCGAGCACGGTGGCGTTGGCGAATTCCTCCGTCGCGACAGGTCCGGTGACGAGCCACACGGCGATGTTGATGACGATCAGCGTGATCGTCACATATTGCATGTCTATGTGCTTCAGATCGTTTCTGTCGTGCAGCGGTATGAACATGCGATTCCCAAGGTCGACGCCTGAAACTTATCTGTTCTTGCCGGGAGCCCAGAGGACGTCGGCATGGCCCTTTTCGTTTGCCCAGCGGGCCGCGACGAAGAGGAAGTCGGAAAGCCGGTTGATGTAGGCGAGCGCCTCGCGGCTGACGATTTCGCTCTCGGTGTCGTTAAGCGCGACCATCTGCCGTTCGGCGCGCCGGGCGACGGTGCGGGCGACGTGGAGGGCCGCGGAAGCGGCGCTGCCGGCCGGCAGGACGAAGGAGCGCAAAGGTTCGAGGTCGGCATTCAGCCGGTCGATCTCGCCCTCCAGGCGCTCGACCTGGGCGGAAACAATCCGTAGCGGCTCGTATTCCGGCTTCTCGCCCATGTCCGGCGTCGCAAGGTCGGCACCGAGATCGAAGAGATCGTTCTGAACGCGCATGAGCATCGCGTCGAGCTCGGGAATATCAGACGTGTGCTGGCGTGCGAGGCCCACAAAAGCGTTCGCCTCGTCTACGGCGCCGTAGGCTTCGACCCTGAGATCGTTCTTCAGGCGGCGCGGACCGGAGACGAGGCCGGTCGTGCCGTTGTCGCCGGTCCGGGTATAAATCTTGTTCAATCTGACCATCGTGCTGTCGCTATCCTCAGGTCGGCCGGCCGCCACCGGTAACCCACAGCGTCAGCATGATCAGCACGAGAGCGATCGCCTGGAACAATATGCGCGCCTGCATCAGCTTGTTGGAAGTATTGCCGCTGCCGCGCCGCGCCATGTTCAACAGGCCGCGGACAAGCACGATCGCGACCAGGCCCATGGCAATCAGGGTCAGGCCGGTTAAGAAACTGGGCATGGCGTAATTCCCTTGTGGTTCGGTCAGCCGAGCCGACCGATGATGCGATAGAACAATGCCGCCGGCAGGAGCTTCTTCAGAAGCGCGCCCTGCTTGGCCGCCGTTGTCACTATATAATGCGGCCTTGGCCTACGTGCCGTCAAAGCGTGTTTCAAAACGGAGTAAACAGCATCCGGGCCGAGCTTGCCGGGGGCCGGCCTGTTCTCGCCGCGCAGGCGTTTCATCTGGCGCTCGTATTCCACCCGATGGACGGAGTTCTTGAGATCGATGAACCGCTCGATATAGGCGACGGCATTAGTCGTGAATTTCGATGCGATGGGGCCCGGCTCGATCAGGCTCACCTCGATGCCGCTGCCGGCGAGTTCCATCCGCAACGTGAGCGAGAGCGCCTCGAGCGCGAATTTCGAGGCGTTGTAGGCGCCGCGCCAGCGATAGGGCACGATGCCGAGAATGGACGAGCACTGGACGATGCGGCCGTGTCCCCGGGCGCGCATCGCCGGTATGACGCGCCGCGTCAAGTCGTGCCAGCCGATGACGTTGGTTTCGAGCTGCAGCCGCAAGGCTTCGGTCGGCAGATCCTCGACCGCACCCGCCTGACCATAGGCGCCGTTGTTGAAAAGCGCATCGATCCGCCCGCCGGTCAACGCCATCACGGCCTCGACGAGCGCGGCGATCGTCTCGGGCCGGGTGTAATCCATGATGAAGGTCTCGATGCCCTCGGCCGCCAAGACCGCCTGATCTTCGGGCCGGCGCACCGTTGCGAACACGCGCCAGCCGTCGTTCTTCAGCGCCCGGGCGCAATAGGCTCCGATGCCGGACGAGCAGCCGGTGACGATGATGGTTGGACGATCGGACATCCGCGCGATTCCTGTGGAAATTCAAGCACCGTTTCCCATATTCATCGTTGGGTTACAATGGAATTGCATGTGCGACGGCCGGGACCGGAATCGAGGTCACGAGCCGCCGCAGGCGCCACGCCGGCTGGTCCTGGCGAAAAGCGGGACAGGTGGAGGAATCGGAGACGGAATGCCGGCATTCGTTCGCATCATCTGGAAGGTCGTGTTCGATGCGCTCTGGCATTTCAGCGAGGACGATGGCTGGGCGATGGCGAGCCATGTGGCGCTATCGTCTCTAATGGCCGTCTTTCCATTCCTGATCTTCGGCACCGCGCTTGCCAGCTTTCTCGGTGCTGACCGCTTCGCCGAGACGGCGGTCCACCTGATCTTCGATACCTGGCCGGAATCGATCGCAAAGCCGGTGGCGGACGAGGTCGTCCGCGTATTGACCATTCCGCGCGGAAGTTTGCTGACGATTTCCGTTCTCGCGGCTGCCTATTTCGCTTCGAACGGTGTCGAAGCGCTGAGGATCGCGCTCAATCGAGCCTACAGGGTCGCCGAAAGCCGCTCCTGGTATGTGACCCGGCTAGCTAGCCTCGGTTTCGTGCTGGCTGCGGTGCTCATTCTCGCCGCCCTCAGCATTCTCCTGGTCGCTGTACCGCTTGCCGTGCGCAATGCGGACGAGTGGCTTCCCTGGCTCGATGCGCTGCTGGCAGCGGTCGAAAGCTGGGGACTGACACTCACCCTGGTAATGCTCACGGCAGGATTGCTCGTCTCGCATCTGTGGTTGCCGGCCGGCCACCGCAAAGTGATGGACGTCCTGCCCGGCATCATGATTACGCTCGTGCTGTGGTCCGTTGGCGCTTACGCCTTCGCCACCTATATTGCGAACTTCTCCAACTATGTCGCAACCTATGCCGGGCTCGCTTCGATCATGATCGTGCTGGTTTTCCTCTATATGCTCGGCGCAATTTTCATCATAGGTGCCGAGATCAATGCGGCGATCCTGAAATACAGGGTGAAGCGCATGGTCATGCGCAGCTTCCAGCCGACGCGGGACGATTGAGCGGCATTTGGGGTGCAGTGCTGCACACGTCGTGCCGTCAAAGGATCATGGCCCGGACATCCGCCGGCGTGTATCCCGCGGCGCGGAAGGCGGCGATCCCTGTGTCCTCGCTGCTCTTAGACAACTTCCGGCCGTCCGGACCGAGAATCAGACGGTGGTGGTGATAGATCGGCTCCGGCAGGGAGAGAAGCCTCTGCAGCAACCGGTGAACGGATGTCGCATGGTAGAGGTCACGGCCCCGTACGACATGGGTAACACCTTGCTCGGCATCGTCGACCACAACAGATAGATGGTAACTCGAGGGTGCGTCCGAGCGCGACAGGATGACATCGCCCCAGGCGGCCGGATCGGCGGCGACGAGGCTAGTTTCGCTCGCTGGACTCGGCCCCATTTCCCGCCATGCGAGCGAAGCGTCGGCATGCTTTACCGCCTTTTCCATGTCGAGACGCCAGGCATACGGTCGTCCGCTTGCAATGATTGCCACTTGCTGGTCGGGCGACAGATCACGCTCGCGACCGGGATAGAGCGGCGTTCCGTCCGGATCGCGGGGCCAGGGCTCGCCTTCCGCCTCCGCTGCGACCACCGCCGCCTTGATCTCGCCGCGGGTCATTACGGAAGGATAGACGAGACCCATCGCCTTGAGGCGCTCGAGCGCCGCCGCATAGACGTCAAGATGCTCAGATTGGCGCCGCACGGGCTCTTCCCAGCGGAGGCCGAGCCAGGCGAGATCCTCGAAGATCGCTCTCTCGAATTCCGGTCGGCAGCGCGTCTGGTCGATGTCCTCGATCCGCAGCAGAAAGCGGCCGCCTTCCGCCGTCGCCATTTCGTAATTGATGATCGCGGAGAGGGCATGGCCGAGATGCAACAGACCGTTGGGACTCGGCGCGAAGCGGAAAACGGGTTGTGCTGACGGTGACGGCATCGTTTTCCTTTGGCATGGAAGCGATATAAGGTCATCCGCTTTCTACGGCGCCATGCGTCTTTGCAGATGCACAAAGGATGCTGTAGCACTTTGGGCTGCTGCATGTTTTTGTCGGCTGCGATTTAACGAATCCAGTGGAGGGCGCATGCGGATCATCCGGACACACGAGGATATCGAGGCTGGCCTTGCCGGTCTGATCATGCTCGACGCGCGCCTCGAGCACGTCATCGACAAGGCGGGCCCAGTGCCCCTGAGACGCACCGACCCGGGTTATCGCGGCCTTGCCAACATCATCGTCTCGCAGATGGTCTCAAAAGCGAGTGCGGCGGCAATCTGGGAACGGATGGAGACGTCGCTCGGTGAGATCACCGTCGACACGGTGCTTTCGCTCGGCGACGACGATTGCCGACGCTTCGGTCTTTCGCGTGCCAAGGCGGATACGCTTAGGCGGGTTGCCGCGGCGGCGGCCGCGGGCGAGATCGATCTCGATGCCATCTGCAATGTCGAGGCGACGGCGGCGATCCACGAACTGACGGCGATCAAAGGCATCGGCCGCTGGACCGCGGAGGTCTATCTGCTCTTCTGCGCCGGTAATCCGGACGTGTTTCCCGCAGGCGACGTCGCCCTGCAGAACGCAGTCGGCCATGCGCTCGCTCTCGAGATCCGCCCGACGGCAAGCGAAATCGATTCGCTCGCGGCCTCGTGGTCGCCCTGGCGCAGCGTTGCTGCGCGGCTCTTCTGGGCCTATTACGCACAGGAAATGCGACGCGACGCGCTGCCTGTGACGCCTTGAAGAAAAAAGCGAAACCTTTGTTCCGTTTTTCTTTGTGGCTTCACAATCCTGTCGCAACGCGCCTAATATAGAAGATGCAGATGCCGAATCGCTCAGGAGAGTACGCTTGACGATTGCAGTCTCACCTCAGGCCCTGCCGGCGCTTGTATTGAACGCCGACTATCGGCCGCTGAGTTATTATCCCTTGTCGCTCTGGTCCTGGCAGGACGCGATCAAGGCGGTCTTTCTCGACCGGGTGACAATCCTTGCCGAATACGAACATTCCGTCTCGTCGCCAAGCTTCTCCATGCGGCTGCCGAGCGTCGTTTGCCTGAAGAGCTACGTTCAACCGTCGCGCCACCCGGCCTTCACCCGGTTCAACGTGTTCCTGCGCGACAAATTCGAGTGCCAGTATTGCGGATCGCCGGATGATCTGACCTTCGATCACGTCATCCCGCGTGCCCATGGCGGTCAGACCACCTGGCAAAATGTCGTCGCCGCCTGCTCGCCATGCAACCTGCGCAAGGGCAGCAAGCTGCCGAAGCAGGCGGGCATGTTCCCGCACCAGAAGCCTTACCAGCCGACGGTACAGGATCTCCACAACAACGGCCGGCTTTTCCCGCCGAACCACCTGCATGAAAGCTGGATGGACTATCTCTACTGGGACGTCGAGCTGCAGCCGTAACGCTACGCACCCGTTTGAACTTGCGGCGACGCCGTCGCTTTCATCGATTACGCCTTCGTGGCTCCGCGCAGGGCGATTGCCGCGAGGATGAGGCTCGCGATCACGTTCCAGCCGGCAAAGGACAGACCGAAGATGCGCAGCGCCGCATCGGTGCAAGAAGGAGCGTGCTTGGCGTCGAGGTCGCCGAGGAGATCGCCGACATCGGACGAAACGCCCTGTGCCGCCGTGGCGCAGGTCGAAGGGCCCTCCCAAAAGTGCCACTCGACGCCGGCGTGATAGACGCCGATGCCGGCGCCGACGAGCATCAGGATTCCGACGAGAAGAAGCAATGTGCGCGTGATCCAGGCCGGCGCCTTTAGGACGCTTGAAAGAACGGCCAGAACGCCGAGCGGAATGCCGTAGTAATAGGGATCGCGCTGCAGCAGGCAGAGCGCGCAGGGGATATAGCCGCCGATGTGCTCGAAACCAAGCGCGCCGCCGACGGTCATCGCCATGCCGAGCGTGACGAGGCCGGCGAGAAGCAACTGCTGGCGTTGTGCAACGGAAGCGTCGATCATGAATCCCTCATAGCAGGCTGCGCAAACGGCGCCGGCACCACGTGTTCAAACGGTGCCGCCTTATTATGTAGGATCGACCTCGCTGTAAATCGCCCCCTGCTTTTCCTTGTCAGCACGCTTTTGTGATTGCCGTTGCGAAAATCGCAACTTCGCGGTTGACCGCCGCGAAAACGATCGTGTAAACCCCAAACCGCTGATATCACCTAGCCTTAAGCCCCATTGGCGGAATTGGTAGACGCGCTCGACTCAAAATCGAGTTCCCAAAAGGAGTGCTGGTTCGACTCCGGCATGGGGCACCAACTACAACAGCCGTAGATTCGATTTTCTCGGCTGCTTTATCCCCTCGCAATGCCTGAGTTCGTCGACCGACATTGCCGCTTACTATCGGCTGAGCGGCGGCAGGCTCTCATCAAAAGAGGGTCCGCCATTATTCGGGCGGACCCTGTCGCTCGTAGCTCTACGCCAGGATCACGACGATCTTGTATGTCGACGGTTCAACGATGACGATCCGGCCATCCGCCAGCACGAAGAATAAGTAGCCTTCGTATCTCGGCACGATCTTCACTATGCGCGGCGGCAGCGGCTTCACCTTGACCCTGACTGGCTCAGGTATCACCACGCCGACCGAGACGTCGACGTCAACCTCTACCGGCTCCACCTTCTCTTCGCGGATGATCTGGGTGATCTCCGTCTTCTGCTCTGTCGTCACTTCCACACTGGTGGAGGATCCCGAGGTCTCTTCCTGTGACTGCTGCGAGTCGGTCTGAGCAGGCTGATCCTGCTGCTGCTCAGTGTCCTGCTGCTGAGTACCTTGCTGCTGAGCGTCGGGCTGCTGGTTCTGCTGCTGGCCGGCATCGGGCTGCTGCTGTGTTTCCGTACCGGTTTGTCCTTCCGGCTGGCCTTGCTGCTGGTCGCCAGTGGTTTGGTCTTGTTGCTGGCCTCCTGTTGTCTGGTCTTGCTGCTGGCCCTCCGTCGGCTGTTCCTGTTGCTGCGTTCCGCCCTGGGCGTCGGGTTGGCCTTGTTGCGTGCCCTCTTGCGGCTGCGGACATTCCTGACCGGCGGGACATTCGGTGGATTGTCCCTGGGCCGGTTGCTCCGTCTGTGCAAGCACCGGCCCGCAAGCCATTCCGAGGCCTAGAGCAATAGCGCTTTTTATGACGATACTTGTCATTAGATGTTCTCCAATAATGCATCGTCCCTTCAAGCGGCGAACCGAGCAGCTCAAGCTTTGTTCCAGAGTTCTTCAAAGCCGGTGCCGGAATAAGGAAATTTGCTGGTCTGGTGCCCGACAAGTTCCTCATGGCTGCGACCGGGCTCGCCACCCATTGAATTTCAAGGGGCAGCGATGTTAGCTGCGTTGCAACATTTCTGTTGTGACGAGTCATGCTGCCGAAGATCGACAACTACGACGAACTCTATCGCGAATTCCGCTGGCGGATACCGGAGAAGTTCAATATCGGCGTCGCCGTCAGCGACGCCTGGGCAGCGCGCGATCCAGAGCGGATCTGTCTGCAGCATTTCAGCCCAGAAGGCGCGCATCTGTCGCTCACCTACGGTGCCTTCGCGACGCGCTCTTCCGCATTCGCAGGAGGGCTCGGGGCGCAGGGGGTCCGGCCCGGCGATCGCGTAGCCATTCTCCTGCCGCAGGGCTTCGAGGCGGCAATCGCCCATGCGGCGATCTACAAGCTCGGCGCCGTCGCCCTGCCGCTTGCGCTGCTCTTCGGGGTCGAGGCGCTCGCCTACCGGCTGCGGGATGCGGAGGTGAGCGCGATCGTCACCAATCGGTTCGGCTACGAGCGGATTGCGGCGATCCGGGGCGAACTGCCAGCACTTCGGCTGGTCGTCCTTGCGGAAGAGGATGAAGAGCCCGGCACCGTGCGTTTCCGCGAACTTGCGTCACGGGAGGGCCGTTTCGATGCTGCAGACACGACGCCCGATGATCCGGCACTGATGATCTATACCTCCGGCACGACGGGACCGCCGAAGGGGGCCCTTCATGGGCATCGCGTTCTGCTCGGCCATCTGCCGGGATTTCAGTTCCATCATCATTTCCTGCCGAAGCCGGGCGACCGGATGTGGACCCCGGCCGACTGGGCTTGGGCCGGCGGCCTCCTGAACGCGCTCTTGCCGTCGCTCTTCTTCGGCGTGCCTGTGGTTTCCTCGCCGGCGCAGAAATTCGACGCCCATATGGCTTTCCGGATCATGGAAGAGATGGACGTGCGCAACGCCTTTATTCCGCCGACTGCGCTCAGGCTCCTGAAATCCGTCGAGCGCCCGCGCGACCGGTACAGGCTCAACTTGCGGACGATCGGGTCGGCGGGAGAGGCGCTCGGGCGCGAGACCTTCGAATGGGCGAGAGCCGCGCTCGGCATCGAGGTGAGCGAGTTCTATGGCCAGACGGAATGCAACATCGTCATCTCCTCGTCGGCAGACCTCGGCGTATTGAAACCCGGCTCGATGGGCAAGGCCGCGCCCGGGCATCAGGTCGCGATCATCGACGGCGATGGACGCGCGCTGCCGCCCGGCACGGTGGGGCAGGTTGCGGTCAAGCGCCCCGATCCGGTGATGTTCCTCGGCTACTGGCGCAATGAGAAGGCGACCGAGGCGAAGTTCATCGGCGATTGGATGACGACCGGAGACCAGGGCGTCATGGACGAAGAGGGCTATTTCACCTTCTTCGGCCGTGACGACGACGTCATCACCTCGTCCGGATATCGGATCGGGCCCGGCGAGATCGAGGATTGCCTGGCGGGGCACCCGGACGTGCAGCTTGCGGCGGCTGTCGGCAAGCCGGACGCGGTCCGCACCGAGATCGTCAAAGCCTATGTGGTGCTGAAGCAGGGCGTCGCCGCCAGTGAAGAGACCGCGGCCGATATCCGCCACTGGGTGAAGACGAGGCTTTCCATGCATGAATATCCGCGAGAGATCGAGTTCGTCGATAGCCTGCCGCTCACCACTTCGGGAAAGGTCATCCGCCGGTTCTTGCGCGAGAGGGCGGCCGCCGAGGCGCGGGCGCAATCCGGCTGGGAATGATTGCCCGGCCGGTCACCGGCCGGCGAGCGCACGTATCTTTTCACGCAGCAGACGGGCCATGTTGCGGGTGTTGCGATAGAGGTGGAGCTGAGCCGCAACCTGGCGCACGTCCCGGTCGCGGTTCTGCTCGAGGCCGATAACGAGTGTGCCCATTTCCTCGCGCTCCTGCCACAGGCGGCTCATTACTGGATGATCGGGCACCGCGCAGGAATCGGAGCGGACGATATTGGCGTCGTCGAGGTGCCATTCGGTGAGTTCCGCCACCAGGAGTTTGCCCGGCGAGAACTTCGCGTAGCGCTCGTCATAGGCCGTCTTCCACGCATAGGCCTCGCCGGCCATCAGCAGCACGACGATCGCCGCGATCGCCCTGCCGTTGAGGTCGAGCGTGTGGATGCGCACGCTGTCCGCCTCGGCGAGATTGGTCACCGCTTCCCTTGCGAAGGCGGCGCGAAAGCGGTCCATGATCATGGCGCTGCGTTCGCGGCCCTTCCAGCCGGATGCCTCAAGCGCCAGGAACTCCTCCAATCGCAACCGGATCTCGTCCGGCCGGCGCGCGACATTGTAGGCGAGGGTTCCCTCCTTGCCGAGATTATTCCATTGCCGCCTCAGTTCCTTAAGATGCGCGGGGCTTATCGCCTTGCGCAGGTAGGTTGGGCCGTCGAGCAGGCTTTCGAGCATCGGCCGGCTGAAGGTGTCGGTCACCGTCAACGGCAGGTTCTCGCTGATAGCGACGGCGCGGGCGAGCTGTGCGAATTTGCCTTTGAGCCTCAGGTCCGGAAGCACGAGGATGGGCGGCAGGCCGGAGGAGGGGGCGGCCAGCGCCTCGTAAAGGTTGCTGATCGTTTCGGCCGCGTCCTCCGCATCCAGAAGCGGCGTGCCCAAAGGGCCGAACGGGTTGGACCAGGCGCGAATGATGGTCGCACCGATCGAGAAGCCCGGCTTCTCGATGGAAAACGGCATAAGGAATCGGATGCGGCTGCGCTCTTCGTTGTTGTCGCGGATCACGGCGAGCCGGATGACCCGGTCCTCGAGCCGCGGCATTGCCGGGGCGAGGAAACGACCGGTGAAGAAGACGTTCGGCTCGATCGCGCGGTTGGAGAGGAAGTCGAGTTCCCGCTGCAGCTCGTAGCCGGCTCTCGCCGGATAGACCGCCAGGTGCCGTCCGGGACGCCCTACCGTCAAGGTCCTTTCGGCCTGCGAAGTGTCGAAGCCGGGATGCGCCAGACCGCCGAGCAGCCGGGTCGCACTGCTGTTTACGTCTCCGGGAAGATGGACATTGCCGCTCATGGCTCAAATCGCCTCGTTCTTGTCGTTGCCGCTCATCGCGCCCGCAAGCGCCAGCAGCGCGAAGCCGAAGGTGTGTCTGACGGCGACGTGCAGGATCGCCGCCTCCGCAAACATGGCACCGGCCGTCGCAGCGGCCGCGCCGGTCAGACCGAAAAGCGGGATAAGCGTTACATTCAGTGCGATGTTCGCGGCGAGTGCGCCTGCATAGAGGATCACGCAGAGCTTCTGACGCCCGGCCATGGTGAGCAGCGTTTCGGCGGGGCCGACGAAGGCCTTGGCAAGAATGCCGGCAAGCAGGATCGCCATCAAAGGGGTGCCTGCGGTGAAGGCCGGGCCGAAGAGCGAAAGCAGGAAGTCGCCGGCCGCGAGCACGGTGCCGCCGATCGCGAGCGACGGCCAGAAGGACCAGCGCGCGCTCTCGACGGCGATCTCCGCCAATTGCTTGCGGTCACGCAGAGCCATCGCCGCGGAAAAACGCGGGCCTGCCGCCGCCTTCACCGCGAACATGACGAAATGAACGATCGCCATGGTCTTCGCTGCCGCGAAGTAGATCGCCACATCGCCCGGTTTGAGATAGAGCCCGACGATCACGACATCGGAATTGGTGAGCAGGAAACCGAAGCCGTCGACGAGAAAGATGGGCACCGAAACACGCAGCCAGCGCCAGAGCTCGACCTTCTTAGGCCCGCGAACGTAATGCTTGCCGAGCCGCCATATCATGGCAAGGAACTGTCCAAGCGTTGTCACATAGGTGGCCGCCAATGCGGCGGCCACGGCCGTCGTCGCGTCGTGGGGCATCCCGGCCGAACTTGCGAGCAGCATGAAAGCGAGAATGAGCAGTGGGCGCGCGATGTAGGTCGGGCCCATGGCGGCGATCGCCCAGCTATGGGCGCGCGCGGTGCCTTCCATCACGTCGCCGAGGGCGATCATCGGCAGGGTGATGAGGCCAAGATAGAGCGGAATGATGTAATAGCCTTCGATCATGGAGCCGAAGAGCCAGAGGCCGGCCCCGCCGACCATAGCGAGTGCCGTCGCCGAGAGCATCGCGAAGATGCGTGCCGTCATCGTGAGACCGCGGATTTCGGCAAGGGCGGCGGCCGTGTTGTATTCCGGCAGGAAGCGGATGATCGCGGCATGGAAACCAAGGCACGACAGATTGCCGAAGAGCACCGCCAGCACCCAGACGAAGATGAAGATGCCGTATTCGAATTCACCCATCAGGCGTGCGAGGACGATCTGTGAAACGAAGGCGATGGCTGCGCTGAGAATGCGGATGGCAAAGGCGGTGAGGGCCATTCGCTGCGCCCGGCTGCGGGGATCGGCGCCGGACAGAACGGGCACGAGCCGCCGCAGCAAGGAGTACAGGCGGTGCCTCAGCGCCGACGGCAACATTCGTCCGGCTGATTGACATGCCGCCATGAACACGAGGACACCCTGAGATTACGCAATACAGGGCTTCACTTCTGCCAGATCAGCGTTAACAAACGGTTCAGTCCGGTCGTATGTCGAAGACGTCGCGGCCGCAGCCGAGTTCGCGCCGCGCAAACCGAACGCTGATCCAGCAGACATGAAAATGCCGCCCGGGGGCGGCATCCAAAATGAGGGAAATGCGGAGCGGTTCTTGCCCGCATCCCGATCTCAGCGATCAGCTCCCGAAATCATGCCTCGTACATGCCGTGGCAATGCTTGTATTTCTTCCCGGAGCCGCAGGGGCAGGGCTCGTTGCGGGCGATCTTGCCCCAGGTCGAAGGATCGGCCGGATTGCGATCCGCCTGAGCGGCAGCCAGCATGGGTGCCGCCGGCGCAAAGTCGTCCTCGCCGGTCAGCGGATCGATGTGATGTGCTTCCATCGGCGGCAGTTGCTGCGGCGGTTCGGGCGCCTCGCGCACCAGTTCGACGCGCATCATCTGCGCCGTGACAGCCTGCCGGAGGTTCGAGAGTAGGGCCTGGAAAAGTTCGAAGGCCTCGGACTTGTATTCCTGCAGCGGATCACGCTGGGCATAACCGCGGAAGCCGATGACCGAACGCAGATGGTCGAGATTGACGATGTGCTCGCGCCAGAGGTGGTCGAGCGTCTGGAGAACGACCGAGCGCTCGACATATTGCATGATGTCGGGCCCGAAACGATCGGCGCGTTCGGCGGCCGCCTTGTCCGCCGCGGCGGTAATGCGCTCGCGGATATCGTCCTCGGCGATGCCGTCTTCCGCCGCCCATTCGGCGATCGGCAAGTCGAGATTGAGGTATTGCTGGACGTCCGCCTTGAGCCCCTCGACATCCCATTGCTCGGCATAGGCGCGCTCGGGGATACGCTTCGAGACGATATCCTCGATCACTTCATTGCGCATGTCGGTGACCGTCTCGGTGACGTTCTCCGCGTCCATAAGCTCGATGCGTTGCTCGAAGATGACCTTGCGCTGATCATTGAGCACGTCGTCATATTTCAAGAGGTTCTTGCGGATATCGAAGTTGCGCGCCTCGACCTTCTTCTGGGCGCGTTCGAGCGCCTTGTTGATCCAGGGGTGGACGATCGCTTCGCCTTCCTTCAGGCCTAGCTTCTGCAGCATGCCGTCCATGCGGTCGGAGCCGAAGATGCGCATCAGGTCGTCCTGTATCGACAGGAAGAATTTCGAGCGGCCGGGGTCACCCTGGCGGCCCGAACGGCCGCGCAGCTGGTTGTCGATGCGGCGGCTCTCGTGCCGTTCGGTGGCGAGGACATAGAGGCCGCCGGCGGCGAGCGCCTTGTCCTTGAGCTTCTGGACTTCTTCGCGGATCGCCTTTTCGCGCGCTTCGCGCTCCGGTCCCGGCTCGACATCGGCCAGTTCCTGCTGGATGCGCATGTCCGGGTTGCCGCCGAGCTGGATGTCGGTGCCGCGGCCGGCCATGTTGGTGGCGATCGTAACCGCGCCCGGAACGCCGGCCTGGGCGACGATATAGGCTTCCTGCTCGTGATAGCGGGCGTTCAGCACCTGGAATTTCGAGAAACCGCTCTTCTTCAGCATCTCGGCGAGCAGCTCGGACTTTTCGATCGAAGTCGTGCCGACGAGCATCGGCTGGCCGCGCTCGTGCGCCGCCTTGATCTCTTCGATGATCGCCTTGTACTTTTCCCCGGCCGTCCGATAGACCTCGTCGTCCTCGTCGAGGCGCTTGATAGGCAGGTTCGTCGGAACTTCCACCACTTCGAGACCGTAGATATTGCCGAATTCCTCGGCTTCCGTCGCCGCGGTGCCGGTCATGCCCGCAAGCTTCTCGTACATGCGGAAATAGTTCTGGAAGGTGATCGACGCGAGTGTCTGGTTTTCAGGCTGGATCTGCACCTTTTCCTTGGCTTCGAGCGCCTGGTGCTGGCCTTCGGAATAGCGGCGACCCGGCATCATGCGGCCGGTGAACTCGTCGATGATGACGATTTCGCCGTTGCGCACGATGTAGTCCTTGTCGCGCTGGAAGAGCTTGTGGGCCTTCAGGGCGTTGTTGACGTGGTGGACGATCGCCACGTTCTCGATGTCGTAAAGCGACTCGCCCTTCAGGAGGCCGGCCTCGCGCAGCAAGTTCTCGATCTTCTCGGTGCCTTCCTCCGAGAAATTGGCCGAGCGCTGCTTTTCGTCGATCTCGTAATCTTCCGGCGACAGGAGCGGAATGAAGTCGTTGATGGTGTTGTAAAGATCGGAGCGGTCGTCGAGCGGGCCGGAGATGATCAGCGGCGTGCGCGCTTCGTCGACCAGAATCGAATCCACTTCGTCGACGATCGCGAAGAAGTGACCGCGCTGCACCATCTGTGCGCGTTCGTACTTCATGTTGTCGCGCAGATAATCGAAGCCGAGTTCGTTGTTGGTCGCGTAGGTCACGTCGCAGGCATAGGCGTCGCGGCGCTGTTCGTCGGACAGCCCGTGGATGATGACGCCCGTCGTCAGACCGAGAAAGCCGTAGATGCGACCCATCATGCTCGCGTCGCGCTGGGCGAGATAGTCGTTGACGGTGACGACATGCACGCCCTTGCCGGCGAGCGCGTTGAGATAGACGGGTAGCGTCGCGACGAGCGTCTTGCCTTCGCCAGTCTTCATTTCGGAGATGGCGCGCTCGTGCAGGATCATGCCGCCGATGAGCTGGACGTCGAAGGGGCGCAGCCCGAGAACGCGGTGCGCGGCCTCCCGCACGACGGCAAAGGCCGGCACGAGGATGTCGTCCAACGTCTTGCCTTCGGCGAGCTGCTGACGGAATTCCACCGTTTTTGCCGCCAGCGCTTCATCGCTCAGCGCTTTCATTTCGGATTCGAGAGCGTTGATGGCATCCACCCGGCCCTTGTAGCCGCGGACGCGGCGATCGTTGGCCGAACCAAACAACTTGCGGGCAAAGCCGCCGAGACTGACCATACGAATGGTCCTTTCCTTATGTGTCACCCTGGGGTTCCAGCTTCCCGGTCACAAAACCGCGCAATGCCGTGAAACCCCGGAAACTGTTCTGGACGCGAGGTTGCGTGACAGATAAGAGGGGGGTCGGATTATGTCAACGCACTTGCACGGCTGGATGGCTGCAGAACCGCCACATTCTGGTGTTGTGCAGCCGCTCGAAGGCCGAGGACAATCGCGCTGGCGGTCAATGGTGAAAGGTTAATATCATGCCTAAATACAAGACTCTGGCAGCCGCGGCGCTGGTCGCGATTATCGCCGCAAGCGGTGCTGCGCGCGCCGAAGGGACCGATCCCGTGATTGCGAAGGTGGGCGATCAGGAGATCCACCAGTCGGAGCTTGATCTCGCCATCATGAGCCTCGATCCGCAGCTTCAGCGGATGCCCGATGAACAGAAGCGCGCAGCAGCACTTTCCGCGGTCATCGACGTCAAGCTCCTGGTAAAGGACGCGGAAAAGGAAGGGCTCCAGAACGACGAGACGTTCAAGCAGCGCGTCGCCTTCCTGACCGAGCGCGAGCTTCACAACGTCTTCTTCAAGAAGCATGTCGTCGACGCGGTAACGCAGGAAGAGGTGAAGGCACGGTACGACAAGGAAATTGCCGCCATCCCGCCGCAGGAAGAGGTGAAGGCGCGTCATATCCTCGTCAAGACCGAGGACGAGGCCAAGGAGGTCATCAAGGAGCTCGATGCGGGCAAGAGCTTCGTCGAGCTCGCCAAGGCCAAGTCCACCGATCCCAACAAGGAAGAAGGCGGCGACCTCGGCTATTTCACCAAGGGCCGCATGGTGCCGGAATTCGAGACGGCCGCTTTCGCGCTGGAAAAGGGGGCCTATACAAAGACGCCGGTCAAGACGCAGTTCGGCTTCCATGTGATCCTCGTCGAGGACAAGCGTCCGCAGGCTCCGCCGACGCTCGAGCAGGTCGAGCCGCAGGTTCGTCAGCTTGTCATGCGCGACAAATATCTTGAGCTTCTCGCTTCCGCGAAGAAGGCGACCGCGGTCGAGATCTCCGACCCAGCGCTGAAGAAGGCCTATGACGAGGCCGGTAAGGCGCAGGAGAGCAAATAGTTTTCCGGCTGCGCGATTTCCTTCGGAAGAGGCATCGCGCCGAGCAGGAAGGGCAAGCTTGACTTGCCCGCATTCCGCTCTGCCCTCAACAGATCAGAATGCCCGACGGCTGAATGCCGTTCGGGCATTTGTCGCACCATCCGAGGCTTCTCAAAAGCAGGTTCCTCCCATGTCCGGCTCCGTTTCCCCGCTTGCTCCGAATACCTTTGCTGAAATGCCGGCCCTCCGCGGCGTACGCATGGCCACCGCCGCTGCCGGGATCAAGTACAAGAACCGCACGGATGTGCTGATGATGGTCTTTGACCAGCCGGCGGCGGTCGCCGGTGTTTTCACGCGGTCGAAGTGCCCCTCCGCCCCGGTCGATTTCTGCCGTAAGAATCTGCCCGGCGGCATTGCGCGCGCCGTCGTCGTCAATTCCGGCAACGCCAACGCCTTCACCGGCAAGAAGGGCAGGGAGGCAACGGAGCTTACCGCCGAGGCCGCGGCTAAGGCTGTCGGCTGCAGCGAAGGCGAAGTCTTCCTGGCATCGACCGGCGTGATCGGCGAACCGCTGGACGCCACCAAGTTTGCCGGCGTGCTCGATCGTCTCGCTGCGTCGGGCACCGAGGATTTCTGGTTCGAAGCGGCTAAGGCGATCATGACGACGGACACCTATCCGAAGGTCGCCACCCGCAGCGCCGAGATCGGCGGCGTCAAGGTCGTGATCAACGGCATCGCCAAAGGCGCCGGCATGATCGCGCCCGACATGGCGACCATGCTCTCCTTCGTCGTCACCGATGCGGATATTGCGCCGGATGCGCTACAGGCGTTGCTTTCGGCCGGCGTCGGTCCGAGCTTCAATTCGGTGACGGTCGACAGCGACACCTCCACCTCCGACACGCTGATGCTCTTTGCGACGGGTGCTGCGGCGAAGGACGGCCAGACAAAGGTCGAAGACGCGGCCGACCCGCGTCTCGGCGGTTTCCGCGCCGCCCTCAACGACCTGCTGCGCGACCTCGCCCTTCAGGTGGTGCGCGACGGCGAAGGCGCACGCAAGATGGTGGAAGTGACCGTGGAGCGAGCCGAGAACGACGCCGCGGCCAAGCGCATCGCGCTGTCGATCGCCAATTCGCCGCTCGTCAAGACGGCGATCGCCGGCGAGGACGCCAACTGGGGTCGCGTGGTCATGGCCGTCGGCAAGTCCGGAGAGATGGCGGAGCGCGACCGGCTGGCAATCTGGTTCGGTGATGTGCGCGTTGCCGTCGAGGGCGAGCGCGATCCTTCCTATTCGGAAGCGGCCGCGACGGCGGTCATGAAGGGCGAGACCATTCCGATCCGTGTCGATATCGGCCTCGGTTCCGGTCGTGCCACGGTCTATACATGCGATCTCACCAAGGAATATGTCGAGATCAACGGCGACTACAGAAGCTGATGCGTTTGGAGATTGCGTCGATGTGCGGCATGGCGGCGCAATCGTTGCTCCTCGTTCCGCCAACGCGCAGCATTCAAGGCGATGGACATGACATCGAACGACAGAAAGCCCCCGACTGAGACGGCGACGGACGGGTATCCCGTAACGGTCGATCTTCCGAGCGTGCGGCGGCTGGAGGCTGTGGGCTTCCGGGCCTGGCCGGCGGCCTCGGTACAATATGACGGCAGCTGGCTCATCCGGCTTACCGCCGGGCACCCGTCCAAGCGCCTGAATTCCGTCAATCCGCTTGATCCGTCCGACTATCGTGACATCGCCGTCCGACTCGAAAAGGCGGGCAGGCGCTTCGCGGAGCTCGACCGTCCGCTCACGGTCCGTCAGACGCCGCTGACGCCGCCGCAGATGATTGCCTATATGGACGAGCAAGGCTGGACATCGTTCGCCCACAGTCTGGTGTTGGCGCTCGACCTCGCCGAACGGGATTTCGGGGAAGGCATCGACCATCTGCCGATCAAGGATGTCGGCCGTTTTGTGGATGCCCGTATCCTGATCGGCGGGGAGGCTGCGGAGACCAAGCCGGCGCTGAACGAAATCATCAACGCCATCAAGCCCGAATGCGGCCTGTTCCTGTTCGAGGACCGGAAGATCGGTCCGACGGCGGTGTCGCTCGTCGTGCATGACAACGATCTTGCCGGCATCATGCAGTTCGCGGTGGCCGAGGCGGTGCGCCGGCAGGGTGTCGGCAGGGCGCTTTTGGATGCTTCGCTGCGCTGGGCGCGGCTCAAGGGCGCGAAGAAGGCGTGGCTGCAGGTGGAGGCGGCAAACGAGCCGGCGGTTGCGCTTTATCGTGATGCCGGCTTCACAGAAGTCTATCGTTATCTTTATCGAGCGCCGAAGGTCTGATGGCAATGCAGAGGAAGAAGATCGTGCTCGTTGCCGCCTGCGCTCTGGTCGATGCCGATGGGCGCATCCTTTTGGCGCAACGCCCGGAGGGAAAACCGCTGGCTGGCCTGTGGGAGTTCCCCGGCGGCAAGGTCGAGCCCGGCGAAACGCCCGAGGACACACTGATCCGCGAGCTCGATGAAGAGCTCGGCATCCGCACCAAGGTGGCCTGCCTCGCTCCGCTGACCTTTGCGAGCCACAGCTATGACGAGTTCCACCTCCTGATGCCGCTCTATATATGCCGTCGCTATGAGGGTTTTGCTGAAGGTCGCGAAGGCCAGGCGATCAAATGGGTGCGGCCAAAGGCACTGCGCGACTATCCCATGCCGCCGGCGGATGAACCGCTGATTCCGTTCCTGATGGATCTGCTTTAGCGCGGGAAGAGGAAAAGTGTGCGGTTTTCCGCCTGGATTCCGCTATCTTTTTGTGCCGTCTTCTGCGTTGCAGCGAGAAAACGGCCATGGCCGAATTTCAATTCCCCTTAAATTCCAAAATTCATTAATCGAAAGTTTATCACCCGCGGGCAAAATCGAACCTATCAGTTTCGGTGCCTGTCGAGGTTCGACGGCGCCGTTTTTCGAGCAGGTGTGGTCGGGTCGAGGCTTGGGAAGGGTGCTTTTGCCCGCCGCTCTTCGTGTTTCATGAGGCTGGAATGGTGGACGAGGATTTCTGGAGGACGGTTCAGGACAAGGATCTGGCGACGAGCCAGTCCCGCCGGACAGGTGTGCTCAATCTGTCGCTGCTGTTCGGAACAGCGGTGATCGCATTGACGCTGATCCTGACGCCGATGCTGTCGTCCAAGAACGACAAGCGGATGCTCGCGAACACGCCGATCGGCTACGACAATATCTCGACCGGTTCGATTCCCTCCGGCGGCACGGCCAAGCGCTACACGGTCCGCCGCAGCGTGCTCCAGGAAATGCCGGGCGCCGTCTGCATCATCGATGCCGATGGCAGCAAGAGCGGATGCTGAGCGCGGCACAGGTGATAGATGCGTGGCGGACTGGAGGACGAATGCGCATGCTAAGATGCCTGGTTCGCAGCCGTGATGGCGCCACCGTCGTCGAATACGGCCTCCTCGCCGCACTGATTTCCGTCGGACTCCTCATCGGGCTGCAGAATTTCTCTGGTGCGCTGCTCGACATGCTGACTTTCATCACCGATACGCTCGAGGGAGCCTGGGCGTAGGCCCGAGCGGCCGGCGCGCCTCAGCAGCGACGCTATCGGACGCGCAAAGGTCGCTGAGGCGGCCGAATCACGCGTCGTCTCCGCGATCTTTGAGCTTGTGCTCTCTGGCCCCCAGCGCATCGGACAGCCGCTGTTTCGCCGAACCGGGCTTCAGCGGTTTCTGCTGACTCTCGTGCGGCGCCCAGCCGGAGACATAGATGATCGAGAAGGTGGCGCGGACGCGGCCGTCCGGGTCGGAGAAACGTTCCGCGTAGATCTCGGCCGCCTTGAGAAAAAAGCGTTTCGGCATGGGCTTGCGGTTGCGCGAGGCGAGCGGGTTGTTCATGCCCATCGCCCGCAGGTCCCTGATCAAATCGAAGAGCGAATCATAGCGGACCGTGTAGGTTTCGGCATCGGCCACTGGCAAGGCGAAGCCGGCCCGCTGCAGAAGGGCGCCGATGTCGCGCACGTCGGCAAAAGGGATAACCCTGGGGCTCGCTCCGCCCGTGAGTTCCGCTTCCGCGGCGAGGAGCGCTTCGCGAAGTTCTTGCAGCGTGCCGCTGCCGGGAATGGCGGCGAGGAACAGGCCATCGGGCTTCAAGACACGGCGTGCTTGAATGAAGACACCGGGCGTGTCGTTCGTGAGGTGCAGCGACAGCGGCGAGACCAGCAGATTGAGAGAGTCCGGTTCTGCGGGGATGCGTTCCAGAGGCGCGATCGTGACCGGCGCGTCGGCAGAGCCGAAGGCGCGATCCGTCTCCACCCGCTCGACGGTTCCGACCTTGCCGGTCTCGGCAAGACAGCGCGCGGTAATCCCGGTATAGCCGTGCAGTTCCATAGCCTTGTCGAATTGCCGTTCGACCACGCTCACGCGGTCAGCCAGTTCCTGTCCGACGATATCGAGAAGGAACGTCGCCTTCTGATCGCCCTGGCGAAGCGCACGGCGGCGATGCGCCTCGACGAGGCTCTGGTCAAAGATGAATTCCACGATACTCTCTCCGCAATTCCGGATGCGAGAGAAACCCTGACGCGGACAAAGTCAACCTCATGGAACAGGACGAATGGACCGGCGACGCGCGTGCTGTTTGCCCCTCCTGTTGGGGCGGCATGCGGCTGATCGAACGGCCCTATTGCGAGGTCCTGGGACTGCCTTTCGCCTTCGACCAGGGGGCGGGCGTGGTTTCACCCGAGGCGATCGCGAATCCGCCTGTTTTCGATAGGCTGCGCTCCGTCGCTGTTCACGTCGGCATCGTGCGCGATCTGGTGCACGGCTTGAAATACCGCGACCGCACGGATCTTGCGCCGATGATGGCCGAATGGATGATCCGAGCCAGCGACGGCGCCGTTGCTGCGGCCGACATGATCGTGCCGGTGCCCCTCCACGAATTCCGTTTATGGACACGAAAGTTCAACCAGGCTGCGGAGCTTGCGCGCTCCGTCGCCCAAGGCTCGGCAAAGCCCTATCGGCCGGATGCGCTGCGCCGCGTCAAGCGCACGAGCCGGCAGGTGGGCCTTGCTGCGCGAGCGCGCGAGGAGAATGTAGCGGCGCCTTCGCTGTCCCGGAAGGCGTCAGGCAGGGCTTCGTGGGCAAACGTATCGTGCTTATCGACGATGTCTACACGACCGGCGCAACCGTTTCCGCTGCGACGCGCGCGTTGAAGCGGGCAGGGGTCGGAGACGTTACGGTTTTGACCTTTGCAAGAGCCATGCCCGGTCCTATATGACAAAAAGATGTCCGGCATCGATGTCGGTAAAGGAGCAGTTGGAGAGAATGGCTTCGGTCGTCATTTATACGCGTCAGTTCTGCGGCTATTGCACGCGAGCGAAGAAACTTCTGGAAAGCAAGGGCGTCGATTTCATCGAGCACGATGCAACCTTTGATCCGGGGCTTCGCCAGGAGATGATCGAAAAGTCCAAAGGCGGCAGGACATTCCCACAAATCATCATCAACGACGTCCCTGTCGGCGGTTGCGACGACCTGCATGCGCTCGATCGCACCGGCAGGCTCGACGAGATGCTCGCGGCCTGAGGTGGAATGAAGAGGCGGACGCGCAGCCGCGGCCCGCCCGTCCGAAGAGAGTTGGGTTGTGAGGGTTTCGGATCGCCTGATCCAAAGCTTCTGCCCGGGAGAAAGAGGCGATGACATTCAAGGCTGCTGCCATCCAGATGTGCTCCGGCGTCGATCCCGCAAGAAATGCGGAAATGATGGCGACGCTGGTGCGCGAGGCTGCGTCGCAGGGGGCAACCTATATCCAGACGCCGGAGATGACCGGCGCGATCCAGCGCGATCGGGCGGGGCTGCGCATGGTGTTGAAAGACGAGGCGAACGATCTCATTGTCGAGGAGGCCGCGCGTCTTGCCGGCGAACTCGGCATCTATCTTCACGTGGGCTCGACGCCGATCGCCCGTCCCGACGGCAAGATCGCCAATCGCGGCTTCCTGTTCGGACCCGACGGCGCCAAGATCTGCGATTATGACAAGATCCATATGTTCGACGTGGATCTGGAGAATGGCGAAAGCTGGCGCGAGAGCGCCGCCTATCACCCGGGTGCCACCGCCCGCATTGCCGATCTTCCCTTCGGCAAGCTCGGCTTCGCCATCTGCTACGATGTCCGCTTCCCCGAACTCTTCCGCCAGCAGGCGGTAGCCGGGGCCGAGATCATGTCGGTGCCCGCAGCGTTCACGCGCCAGACGGGCGAGGCGCATTGGGAGATCCTGCTGCGCGCCCGCGCCATCGAAAACGGCCTGTTCGTCATCGCTGCCGCCCAAGGAGGCAAGCACGAGGACGGCAGGGAGACGTTCGGCCACTCGATGATCATCGATCCCTGGGGCAGGGTGCTGGCTGAAGCCGGCTCCGCCGGCGAAGAGGTTATTCTGGCCGAAATCGACGTGGCCGCGACGCATGGTGCGCGGGCGCGGATTCCCAATCTCAGGAACGCGCGGAATTTTGTGCTGGATGAAGTGGTCCCGGAGGGGAAAGGAGGCGTTGCGGCTTGATCCACTACAATCTTTCCTGTGACAATGGTCACGGTTTCGACGGCTGGTTCGCGTCGAGCGACGACTTCGACCGCCAGGCCGCAGGCCAGCTCATCAGCTGTCCCACCTGCGGTTCAGCCTCCGTCAGCAAGCAATTGATGGCACCCGCCGTCGCGACCGCGCGAAAGAAGGAAGCGCATCAGGCACTGGTGATGGACAAGGCGCAGAAGGAGACGATCGCCAAACTCCGGGAAATCGTAAATTCGATCCGTGCAAACGCCGAAGACGTCGGCGAGCGCTTCCCGGAAGAGGCGCGCAAGATCCATTATGGCGAGGCCGATCAGCGCGGCCTGATCGGCAAGGCGAGCGCCGACGAAGCGATCGCGCTGCTCGAAGAGGGCATCGAGATCGCACCGCTGCCGGTGATACCGGACGAGGCGAACTGAATCGGGGCTTTTCGCTTGCTCCGCCTCAGACCGGTCGCTTGGCGACGATCATGTAGTTGACGTCCATGTCCCTCGACAGATTCCACTGATTGGCGAGAGGATTGAAGAAGACGCCGGTGCGGTCGGTGATCTGCATGCCGCTCGCCTCAAGCGGCTTTTCCAGTTCTTCCGGCCGAACCAGCTTGTCGTATTGGTGCGTGCCGCGCGGCAGCCAGCGCAGCACGTTCTCGGCGGCGAAGATGGCGAGTGCCGCGGCCTTCAGCGTGCGGTTGATGGTGGCGACGAACATCAGCCCGCCGGGCCTGACCATGTGCGCACAGGTCGTCATGAAGAAGTCGACATCGGCGACGTGCTCGACGACCTCCATGTTGAGGACCACGTCGAAGCTTTCGCCGGCTTCGGCGAGCGCCTCGGCCGTCACCGCGCGATAGTCGACGGCAACGCCGCTTCCCGCCGCATGCGCCTTGGCGATGCCGATGTTCTTTTCCGAAGCGTCGGCCCCCACAACCTCGGCTCCCATCCGGGCCATCGGTTCGGACAGAAGCCCGCCGCCGCAGCCGATGTCGAGAAGACGCAGGCCCTTGAGCGGTTGCGGGCCATTAGGGTCGCGTCCGAGATGCTCCGAAACCTTGTCGCGGATATAGGCAAGCCGCACCGGATTGAACTTGTGCAGCGGGCGGAACTTGCCGGTCGGGTCCCACCATTCGGCTGCCATGGCAGAAAAGCGGTCCACTTCGCCCTGGTCGATCGTCGTGCGTGCCGTCTCGCTCATCAGAGCCTCCTCGGGTTCTCGGGTCCGGGCGGAACTGGCCGTTGATCGACCGATCGCCGTCCTTTCTCTCGTGGAGTCGGACGATCGACGGGCGATGTCAAGGGGCGGGCGCCCGAAGCCCTCAATCCGCGACAGGCTGGTAGTGCAGGATGACCACGCCGGATTTGAGCGGCCGGACATGCGTAAGTTCCAGCTTCGTCCGCTCAGGGATATTCTGAAAGAGCGGCGTCCCCTTGCCGAGCAGCACCGGATTGATACCGAGGCGGTATTCGTCGACCAGTCCCCTGGCCGTCAGCGTCGCGGCGAAGTCGGCGCTGCCGAAGACGAAGATCGTGCCGCCTTCGAACCGCTTTAGCCGCTCGACCTCCGCGGCGGCATCACCCGTAACGAGCGTCGTGTTGTTCCAATCGGCGCTCGCGAGCGTCCTCGAGAAGACGTATTTCTCGATACCGTTCATGAAAGTCGCGATCTCGCCCTCGGCCGAGGGCCAGTAGGCTGCCATCATCTCATAGGTCACGCGCCCGAAGAGCAGCGTACCGGCGTCGCGTTGGGTCTCGCCGATATAGGCCGCCAACTCGTCCTCGAAGACGAACCAACTGATGTCGTGGCCGGGCGCTTCGAAGAAACCGTCGACGCTGACCATGTCCCACATGATGATCTTGCGCATTGTCTTCCTCCCGCTGGGCAGCCGCTGCGGCCGCCGCCTTGTCTATGGCATGAGGTTGCCATTGCTGGTTTTAAATTGCAAGCGGTTCTGTTCCTAGACCATTTGTCGGATCGGTGACACGGGCAGGCGGAGGCGTTTCGCCGCCGTGGCTTTTGCTGCCGAGTTGCCTTATCCTCGCACGTTGCCGGCATTTCAGGAGGGGCGCGACAGAGATGTCAGGTGGCGATGACGACGACCGGCTGGAGCTCGACCTTCTCATTCGCGGCTTTCAGGTGTCGCGGATCATTCGTCTTGTCGCCGATCTCGAGATCGCCGACCGGATAGATCCAGAGAGACCGACGAATATTGCAGGGCTTGCAGATGCGTGTGGCGTCCTTGCCGAACCGCTATTGCGCGCCCTGCGTGCGCTTGCGGCCTTCGGGATATTTCGGGTCGACGCGGAAGGAACGGTTAGCCATACGCCTCGCTCGTTGCTTTTGCGCACCGACACGCCAGACAGCCTTCACCATAGTGCGCGCTTCTGGACCACGAGGGGTTCGTGGCGTGCATGGGAGTTTCTGGAAGCAGCTCTCCACGGCAAGGTGCCGCATGAAGAGGCCTGGGGAACGGATCGCTTCGGCTATCTCAGCGACAATCCGGCGGAAGGCCGCCTGTTCGATGCCTTCATGGCCAACTTTCCCGACGATCGGCACAATGCTCTCGCTGCCGCCTATGACTTCTCCAATGTGGGCCTCATCGTGGATGTCGGTGGCGGCAATGGCGAATCTCTGCGCCGCATCATCGCGCGACATGCCGGCGTGCGTGGTATCGTCTTCGATCGCCCCGAAGTTATCGCAGCCATTCCTTCCGAGATGCTTGCGGGCGGCCGAATAACCACGCAGGCCGGCAGTTTTTTCGATGGCCTTCCGCCGGGAGCGGACCGCTACATGCTGATCCGGGTCCTGCACGACTGGCCGGACGAGGACGCGCGCCGAATTCTTCAGTCCTGTCGCGCCGCAATGTCGGATGACAGCCGCCTGCTGATCGTCGAGGCTCTGATGGAGCCGGATCCGTCGGTCGGGTCAAGAACGGAATATCTGATCGACATGCAGATGATGGCGATGTTCGGCCGGGCGCGTGAACGGACGCAGAGCGAATACGGCGGATTGCTTGCCGAGGCGGGCTTCGACCTGGTGAAGGTCAGCCCGACCGCATCATCGGTCTCCATTATGGAGGCGGCGCCGCGTTGATAAGTCATGGGTTCCTTCCCATTGCACGCTGCCCCCTGATCCGCTAAGAGACGCCGCGACTTTCCGCTCTCGCGGAAGCGGTGACTGGCCGATGTCCGAGAAGTCTCTCCAAGCTTTTTGATCGTCAGGCGCCGATGGGGAGCGCTGTTCCCGCGTACGCGCGGAAAACATGTTGGTACGGTAGAGGCGAAATGGCACGCATCGTGATGAAATTCGGCGGAACCTCCGTCGCAGATTTGAACCGCATCCACAATGTCGCGCGCCATGTGAAACGCGAAGTCCATGCCGGCCACGAGGTTGCCGTCGTCGTCTCCGCCATGTCCGGCAAGACCAACGAGCTGGTCGGCTGGGTCGAGAACATGCCGAAGGTCGCTGGCTCGAATGCGCCTTTCTACGATGCGCGCGAATATGACGCCGTCGTCGCTTCCGGCGAACAGGTGACCTCCGGCTTGCTCGCGATCGCGCTGCAGTCGATGGGCATCAACGCACGGTCGTGGCAGGGCTGGCAGCTTCCGGTCAAGACCGACAACGCCCATGGAGCGGCCCGCATCCTCGACATCGACGGCGCCGATATCATCCGCCGCATGGGCGAGGGCCAGGTAGCCGTCGTCGCCGGCTTCCAGGGTCTTGGCCCGGACAATCGCGTGGCGACACTCGGCCGCGGCGGTTCGGATACGTCGGCGGTCGCGATCGCCGCCGCCGTCAAGGCCGACCGCTGCGACATCTACACGGACGTCGATGGCGTCTACACGACCGACCCACGCATCGAGCCGAAGGCGCGGCGGCTGAAGAAGATCGCCTTCGAGGAAATGCTGGAAATGGCCTCCCTCGGCGCGAAGGTGCTGCAGGTGCGCTCGGTCGAGCTCGCCATGGTGCACAAGGTGCGTACCTTCGTGCGCTCGTCTTTCGAGGATCCCGATGCGCCGGGCATGGGTGACCTTCTGAACCCGCCCGGAACGCTGATTTGTGATGAGGATGAGATCGTGGAACAGGAAGTCGTAACCGGCATTGCCTATGCCA